>SWCF01000872.1_pt1 | contig 457801 bp, 449 predicted proteins | sample 4690081 | NCBI WGS metagenome assembly SWCF01 (sample SAMN10267280, study PRJNA491770) | bioreactor metagenome | isolation source: DHS bioreactor inoculated with | place: Japan: off Shimokita Peninsula
CCCAAATCGCCCAACCGGCTTCCTGTCTAGAAGATCAGCGTACCTGCTTAACTTTCTCTCAAAACCAGGACAATAATGCCCCAGCTCCGCAAGAACAACGCCGTCCACGCTTCCCTTCCTTCAATATATCATATTGTCAAAGAACGCTGGCTCGATGAGCCAGTTGGTTATTCCGTACCACCCGAAGGCGTTTTCCGAAGAACCGTGTCCCGAGGAACGAGGCGCTTATGCCGAATTTGCATTCGGCCGTCAAGCCATCTTTTCGGGTAATTTTGAGCGCAAGGCCCTGTCGCCAGCGACGTTGCCGCCGTCGATGAACGTGGTTATAGGGGTGGCCGCCGGCCCGGTCAACAAGAATTTTGAAAAATTTTTGAGTCCGAAAAATTCGCCGTTTCGGGCATGTGGATAACCCTGACATCAAACGGCAAAAACTCAAGCAAACCTGCGGGTCGGCGGCCCTCCGAACGTTTTGAACAGATTGAAATCGTTAACAATTCTTAATGCCGGAGCGGGCTCGAGCGGCAGATTTCAGGCGCGAAAATCGACACTTTGAAATGCTACGGCCGTCCCCAGACCGCCGGCGGCCGCTATTGCGGCAAGGCCGGTCTGGCCCGGTTTGCGGTTTTTCAGGTCGTGGAACAGACGAACGGCAAGGATCGCACCCGACGCACCGATCGGATGACCTCTTGAAAGCGCCCCGCCGTTTGTGTTCACCCGGGCCGGATCCAACCCCAGATCTGTTATGGTCGCCAATGCCTGAACGGCATAGGCCTCCATCAGTTCGATCGCATCGAAGGCACCAGGCTCCCAATCAAGCCTTTCGACAAGACGCCGGATTGCGACCTGCGGCACCAGCGCCGGCTGCGCGGGGTCGCCGGCCGCCGTAACGCCATCCAGAACCCGCAAGCCGGCCGTGAGACCGAGATTGCGCGCCTTCCTTTCGGACAGGATCGCAACGACGGCGGCCGCGTCCGCTTCGACCGCCGTTGTTGCCGTCGACACGCCGGTTTCCGCATCACCGGCGATGACCGGTGCGCGCAGAGCGGTCTTGAGCTCCAGCCTGCGGGCGAAGGCATCGCGGGAAAGACCGGATACGATAACGATCTCCGGTCCGTATTTACCGCTCTCGATACAGGCCAAGGCCTTGCCGTGGCTTGCGACCGCAAAGGCTGCCTGGGCTTGCCGCGACACTCCGTGCCGACGCGCAAGATCCGCGGCAGCCTCGCTCAGGTCCGGGTCCCGATCCGGCCAAGGTGAAAATGGCGGCCGGTCATAGCCGACCGGCGATTCATTGGAATTGATCGGACGACGCATCCGGATGGCTGAGCGGCTGAAGCTTTCAGCACCTCCCGCGAGCACACAGTCCGCAGCGCCCGCTTCCACCAGCCGGACCGCCTGCAGGATGGCATCGAGACCGGAACAGCACTGGGTATCGATTGTCATCGCCGAGACCGTTTCCGGCAATCCGGCGCGCAGGGCGCCCAGGCGAGCGGGATTGCCGCCGCCATATAAAGCGTTTCCCAGGATGACCTGATCGACGTCTCCCCCGGACAGTCCCGCATCGGTCAGGACGGCTTCGATGATGGGGGCCGCCAACTCATCGGCTTGCAAATGCCGGTAGGCGCCGCCTCTCGGGGCGACCGCCGTCCTGCGGGCCGCCACGATGAATGCGGACGGCTTGCCGGTCATTCCGCGGCCTCCGCACTTGTTGCCTGAAGCAGATCACGTTCCAGCTTTAGCAGATCGGTCTTACCACCCGGGGTCAACGGCCAGTCCGTGATCACATGAAACATCCGCGGCGTTCTCGACCGGCCGAGCTCGCCAAGACAAAGCCGACGCAGTTCGTTCGCTTCAATCCTTGCATCCGGTTCCGGAGCGACGGCAGCAACCAGCCGACTGCCGCGCACGGGATCGGGGACCCCGAAGACGGCTGCCGCGCGAACAGCGGGATGGCTGGCCAGAACCTGCTCCACCTCTTCGGGATAGATATTGAGGCCGGAGGTCACGATCATCCGCTTTTCCCGGCCGGCGAGATAGAGAAATCCATTATCGTCGAAGTAGCCGTGATCGCCGACGGTCAGCCAGCCGTCCTTCCAGCACACCTCTTCACCGCCGCCACAGATATAACGGTCGAACAGCAGGCCGCTTTTCACCCATATCGGCCCGGTCGTCCCCGGAGCCACAGGCGGACTGCCGGGTTCCCCGATCCGGATCGACACGCCTGCCGCCGCACGGCCTACGGACCGGTCAGGCACGTCATCCTCGGGCGCGGAAACGGCAATAAAGCTCATCTCGGAGGCGCCGTAGAACTCCACCAGCCGGGCTTTCGGAAAGATCGCCGCCATGGCCCGCCTGTCTTCGGCGCACCATTTCGCGCCGCTCGCCAGAACCAGCCCGACCGTTGCCGCCGGTCCGGACCGCTTGAGTTCTTCGGCCACATAGTGGATCTGGGTCGGCGTGGCGTAGAAGACGGTCCCCTCAGCCTTCCTCAGTTGCTCCGCGAGCGTCTTCGGGGAAAACCACGGAGACAACGCCACACTGGCACCGGCATGCAGGCCGTGAACGGCCCCGTAAAGATGCAAGGAATGAACGAGGCTTCCGGGAATGACGATCCGGTTTTGCGGACCGATGGCAAATTCCGCCCGGCTCAAGTCGAAACTCTTCAGCCAGGAGCGGTGGGTTCGGCAATAGCCCTTCGGGTCGCCGGTCGAGCCGGAGGTAAAGCCCGCGTAGAACGGAACCGCTTCGTCCGGTGCTTTCAGCGATCCGGACGATTGCGGCGCCCGAGCGCGGAGTTCGGCGAGCACGGCTGCGTCAAGCACAAGGTCCGGTGCCGTCTCCCGCTCCACCCAGGATCGGCGGGCCGGTGGCCAGGCCGGGTCGAACACCATGGCGAGCCCGCCCCGGCGGATGACGGCGAGAAAGGCGATCAGCAGATCCGCCGGATCGGTCAGGGAGAGGCCCACCCGGGCGCCTTCGGGGGTGCGGGATGCCAGTTCACCGGCAAGCGCCTCGACATCCTTAAACAGGTCTGCCCAGGTCCAGGAGCGCCGGTCACAGGCCAGAGCGCACTCCTGCGCGCGCGCTCTGGCGTGATCCTTCAGACTGTCTCCGACAAAGGCCATATCAGGCCATCCCTTCGGGCCGGGCCGGTCAGCCGCGCGAGATCAAGGCCCGGGGCAGGCCGCGGGCGACTGTCTCGGCGACAATGGCGGTAATGACGACCTTGATGAGATCGCCAGGTAAATAGACGGCAGCGCCAGTGGTGGCTTCTGCCAGAGGCAAATCCGCCATGATCGCAACACCCGGAATGCCGAACAGATAGACGACGCCGATCCCGCCGACGAGAGCAGCGAGAGCAGCCGCCGGGAGGACCGACAGCGCCTTCGTCCGCTGCATAAGGAAGCCGGCCACAAAGGCCCCGACCGGCCAGCCGATCAGGAAACCGACGGAGGGCGAAGCGAAAATGCCGAGCCCACCGCGTCCACCGGCCAGAAGCGGCGCGCCGAGGGCGACGAGGAAAAGAAACAGGAGCACCGCGAGGGCGCCGCGGACCGGACCGAGCATGACACCGGCCAGCATCACACCCAGCGTCTGCGCCGTGATCGGCACGCCGCCCATGACAGGAATGGTGATTTTCGTCAGCAACCCGAGGGCGGCGATCAGGGCTGCATAAAATGCGATCTGGACCAGCGAACGGTCTGTCATATTCAAAAGTTCCTTTTCAGCATCCGGCGTTGTACGTCGGTATTTGCGGTACTTTCCGGCACCAGACCATCCGCACCGCCACGGGCGGTCAGCGCTTCGGCGACGTTTTCCGACATTCTGAGCGCCTGAAGCGCAAACGGGGCAATCAACCGCCAGCTGCCGCGTTTGCCCGTGCGGGACCGGTAGGCCTCTGCCAGAGAGGCATATACCGAGAGCAGCACCGGTACAAACCGGATCACCAGGGTCACGGCGAGCGCCGGCTTTTTCGGGGAAGCACCGAAGATCTTCAGCGGATAGAAGAGCGGCATCACCGCGTCCAGCATGTCGTCCATGCGGGTGGTGACGGAAACGAGATTGGCAAGCAGCACCATGGCAACGAGGCGCAACACGGCCACAAGACCTTCCACCCAGGATCCACTGATCCCGTGCAGAAGAAAGATGATCAGGAAAAGGAACACCAATGGTTTTAAAAGCAGTACCTGCTTCAACCCCTGTGGTCCGAGCGTGGCATAAAGCGCAAGGACGCCCGCAAGCGCCGCACCCAGCACCAAAGGATCGTGAACCGGCAGGATCGCCATGCTGACGACGGCGAGCGCCAGCAGCTTGAGCCGCACCGGTGTCCGGTGGATCCAGCTCGTGCCGGGCAGGTAGACCGAAATCACAGGTCCGCCTCCTCTTTTGCGGCACCGGCTCTGCGGTCAAGATCGGCCACATAGGCCGGCAGGACATCGCCCGGAACGCCATCCATGCGCACTTGCCCGTCCTCCAGCCATATCACCCGGTCGAACCCGTCAAAAACCGCAAGATCGTGACTGATCAGGACGATTTTCTGGTCGAGCGACTTCAGTTTCCGCAGGATGCGGCGCGCGGCCAGACCGTCGAGGCTCGCCATCGGTTCGTCGAGAACTAGCAGCTCCGGCTGCATGACGAGAACGGCCAGGATGCAGATGAGTTGCTTCTGGCCCTCGGACAGTTCTGCAAACGGCTTTTTGGCCAGCGGTTCGCAGTGATGCCGTTTCAGAAAATCGGTGGCCCCATCCCGTGCGGCCTGTTTGTCGGCGCCAAGCTGGGTCAGACCGAATGCGATTTCCTCTTCCACTGTCGGGAAGATCGCCTGGTGGTCCGGGTTCTGGAATACGAACCCCACATGGCGCGGCAGCTGTGCGCGGACCGCCTTGGTCTCGGCGCCGAATATGCGCACGCTGCCGCGTCCGGGCACATGCAGGCCGTTGAGGAGGCGCACCAGGCTGCTCTTGCCCGATCCGTTCAGACCGATGACGCCGATGCGGCGTTCGGAGAGCGAAAGGGAAACATCCTTGAGCACCTCACGGCCGCCCAGGGTCAGGCCAACGCCTTCAAAGACGGCAAAATCCGCAAGCGCCGGATCGAAGCGCTGCTCTTCGTCTCGTTTGTTCCTGTGCGGGGTCCAGAACGCCATGTCGCCTTTCAAGCCTTCAGGCCGGTCCGTGCCGGTTGCTCGCTTATTCACACGGAATACAGGCTTGTCAAAGGTAAGCCACTCATCATTTGGCTTAGACCGCAGCCTTATCCAACCGGCTGGGACCGTTCCGGTCCCTTCTCGAAACGGGCGATCGTTGCCGCCACTCGGTCGAGCGCTTCGGTGAACCTGCCGTCATCCGCAATAGAGCCGAAGGTCACGCGCATGTAAGGCGCCAGCCTTTGGCCCGGTGTCTGGAAATAGCGGGACGACAGGATCGACAGGCCCTGATGGGCAAGCGTCGCCTCGACCGCATCCGGATCGACGCCATCGGGCAGGTGCAACCAGCCGAAGACCTTGTCTTCGCCGCCCTGCAGCCTGTCGGCACCCAATCGCTCCACTGCCTGTTCGTAACGTTTCCGGTTCGCCCGGCGCTTGGCCGCCAGAGCCTTTTCCAGCGAGCCGTCACGGATCCAGCCGCCGATCAGTTCCGCGGTGATCGGCGAGGCCATCCAGGTGCTTTCGCCAATCAGGTTGCGCACCGAGGCTCCATAGGACGCCGGCACATGGACGAAGCCGACCCGGCTGCCCGGCGAAATCAGCTTGGAAATGCTGGCAATCGATGCCGTCAGCTCCGGCGCCAGCCGGCCGAAGGCGGGCAGGTTTTCGGTGATGAACGGCGTATAGGGATCGTCCTCGATGATCTTGAGCCCCGCCTTGCGGGCAACGGCAACCAGTGCCGCGCGTTCGGTAAGGCTCATGGTGTGGGTGGTGGGGTTCTGCATGTTGGGCATCAGGAAGACGCCCTTGACGCCGTGAAGGCGCACAGCTTCCAGGAGCGCATCCGGATCCATTGCCAGAAAACCGCCGTCCGGCCCGCGCAGGGCGGGAACAGGTACGAGCCGCAGTCCGAGATGGGGCGCGGAATTCAGGATTGACGGATAGGTGAAGGCATCGACGGCAACCGCATCGCCCGGGCGGAACAGCGCCTGCAGCAGGATCTGGATCCCGTGCTGGGCACCGCAGGTCAGTGCGACCCGGTCCGGGTCGGCCTCAAGGCCGAATTTTTCAAACAGAAGCGCGCCGGTTTCCCGGTGCGATCTGAGACCCTGGGAAGGCACGAAGCCGTTAAGCCGCTCTATGCCGGGCGTGCGCGCCAGCCGGATCAGGCCTTCGCTCAGGCTCGGATTGAGGTGCGGATAGGCGAAGTTCCGGGCGAGATCCAGGTCTTCGCCGCCATCTTCATGGGGAATCAGCGGCGAGACCGGCTGGGATTCCGGAGCGACATAGGTTCCCCGTCCGGTTTCGCCGCGCAACAGGCGGCGGCGTTCGGCCTCCCGGTAGGCCCGTGTGACCGTTCCAAGGGTAATGCCGAGCTGGTAGGCCAGCTCGCGCTGGGGCGGCAACCGGTCGCCCCTTGCCAAGGCTCCCGTCCCGATATCGGTTTCGATGGCATCGGCGATGGCAAGATAGATCGGGCCATCCGCCCCGGAAATGTCAGGCACCCACATTGTCATAAGGACAATAAATACATTGACCGGAACAATTGCTCAAGTATCTCTATTCAATATCCATATTGTATCGATTGTCATCATACCATGCCGGACGCATCGACCCTGACCGCTTTCGCCCTTTTCGTCGCCGTGATGACCGGAACACCCGGTCCCGGCAACCTGACCTTCATGGCCATCGGCGCGACCTCCGGTTACCGGACGGCCTTCCCGGTGATCATGGCCTCGCAAATCGGCTCCATCTTTCTCAACATGTGCGTCGGTTACGGATTGGGTCAGGCCATGGCCGGCGGCGGGCCGCTGGTGGTTGTCTTCAAAGTCCTCAGCATGGCCTATATGACCTACCTCGCCTGGCGGATCGTTTCCCTCAGCATCAGGCCGAAGGGCGAGGTCAGCTTGCCGAGCTTCTGGGAGGGCCTGCTGATCCATCCGCTGAGCCCGAAAACCTGGGCCATGAGCCTCGTCGCCTATACGACTTTCTTTGCGGGCAACGGCCTGGGCCTGACGGAAAACGCGCTCGTCCTGACAGGAGGTTTCATTCTCGGCGGCACGATCGCCCATTCGATCTGGGCCCTGCTCGGCGTGTCGATCCTGGCCTTTCTGGGCGAAGGACCGGTCCTGCGCACGACCACGGTCGTGATGGCGGCGGGCATGCTGGCCGCCACGGTCTGGGCCTTGCTGCTGTAACTCAGCACGGCCCTTCAATTCCGCCCGCTCTGCTCCCTGGCCAGAATGACAAGTTCTTCCCGCCATTTGTCCTCCAGAGACAGGCCGGAGGACCGGGAACGACGCGGACCGATCTCCTTCAGAAGACGCTTCGGTTCCCGCCCGCTATCTTGAGGTAAGCACGAGCGCAGAAACAGGCGCCCGCAGACCTTTGCGATAAACCGGACACAAGCAAGGGCTTTCCCGGCAGCGCGCAGCGGCCGGGTCAAATGGACGGGCATTTCGTCGTTTCTCCAGTGAGTTACAGATACATATCTGTTCCCTGCCGCACTGGAAAACCAACGGAAAATCGGACATGATGCATAAGGAGATTTTATGTATCATGTCCGAACCGCTTCCCCCTGTCGCCGCAATCCGCGTCTTCGAAGCCGTCTGCCGCCACATGAGTTTCACCCGCGCGGGTGAGGAACTCGGCATGACCCAGGCGGCAGTCAGCTATCAGATCAAGGTGCTGGAAGACCGTCTGGGCGCAGAGCTGTTTCGCCGCCGGCCGCGCCGCATCGAACTGACGGAAATCGGGGCGCAACTGGCTCCCCGCGTCACGGACGCGTTTTCAACGCTTCGGGATGCTTTCGACGGCGTGCGCCAGACCGGTCAGGGAACCCTGACGATCCTGTGCAATTCGACTTTTGCGATCTTCTGGCTGTCGGAACGTATCGGCGTTTTTCAGCTTGAAAACCCCGGCCTGGCTGTCCGGCTTATCCCCTATGCCCGGTCGATCGAATACCCCGGTTCGGAACTCACCGCGACCGAAGCCCCTTTGGCCGACGTCCTGATCACCGCAGGCAAACGGCCGAAAGGGGCGCTACAATTTCATGAACTCGTGCCGTGTCGATTCACGCCGATGCTGTCACCGAGACTTGCCGAGAGCATCGGCGGCGTCCACGCCCCGGAAGACCTTCTCAAACTGCCGATCATCGATCCGCACGACACCTGGTGGACCGAATGGTTCCGGGCCGCCGGGATCTCTGACGTAAATCTGGCGGATTATCCGGCAGCGCGCATGGGGTCGCAGGCGCTGGAGGCACAAAGGGCGATCGCCGGGCAGGGTGTCGCGATCCTGACGCCGTTTTTCTACCGGGAGGCCCTTGCCAAAGGTCTTTTGATCCAGCCGTTCGACCTCGAGTGTGAAACAGACGAAGACTGGCGCCTGAGCTATCCGGAAAGCCGCCGGAACGCGGCAAAGATTCGCGCCTTCCGGGACTGGCTTCTGGAAACCATATCGAAGGATCTGAAGCAGGCCGTCTAGGCGGCGCCTTTCAGGGCCGCGACCAGATCGCGGACGCGGTCCGCATTGTCGGCGGCCAGGGCGCCATCCCTGTTCCACAGGCCGTTTTCAAAGCCGATCCGGGCCTTGCCGCCCTTTTTCATCGCATGGACGAGGCAGTCCGTCTCCCGATGACCGAAGGCGCAAATAGCCCAGTCGAGGTTCAGGTCGGCGGGGCACCGGGCAAGTTCGGTCAGGAAAGGATCGAGATCTTCCGGATCGCTCTCCTGATTTTCCGCATAGCGACCCAGAACGAACAGGACCTGTGCCGACTGGCCGGGGATCACGCCGTCCGACGCAAAGCACAGGAACCGGTCGACATCTTCCGGGCTGTAGAGAATGTGCTGTACGGCGATGCCCGCTTCCGCAGCCCAATGGTAAAAAGACCGGGCCTCGGCGGTTTCCTCGTCAGGGCACATTTCCCGAAGGGCGATGGAGACGGCATTCGGCATGACATCGCGAACGAGAGCGCGCTGTTCTTCGGGGCTGTAAATTCCGACCGCTTCGGTGGTAATCTGGACATGCATGCCCGGAACGGCAGAGCCCATCTCTTTCAGAAGCTCGCGGTAAAGACCGGCATCGAGAACATGGTTGCCTTGCCGATCGCGCACATGGGCATGCAGTCCTTCGGCGCCGGCCTCGAAACAGGCCTTTGCCGCCCGGACCGTCTCTTCGACGGTGATCGGCAGGGCCGGGTGATCGCTCTTCATCTTGCGGGCCCCATTGGGCGCCACCATGATGCGCGGAAGAGACGGAAGAGGCGCGGAAGACGTCATGAAATCAATTCCGAATTGAGAAGCCGTGGCGGGTTTGTGCCTGATCCGGACGTGAACCGTCAACAAGGACCCATGTCCCGGAAGCGGCAGCCCCCTCTGGAAAACCTGTTTTCCGGAGGGCCCAATCGTTAACGCCCACCCCTTCCGGAAGCCATGGATTGCCTAACGCTTAACCATGTTTTTCATGACAATTTTAACGTCTTGCGCCGATCCTTAGGGCGATTTTCCTTAGCCCAAGACAAAGCATCATGGCGCGTCTCAGACCGATTACACTGGCTGTTCTGATAGCAATCGCTCCCGCTCTCGCGGGTTGCGGTTCCGTCGCCGGCGTCACCGGCCTCGGCTGGATGACTTCCTCGCACAACAACATCCGCTACACGGATACGGAATGGTGCGTGCCGCGAAAGCTGAAGAAGGTCCTGAACCGGCTTTCGGATCGCTACGGCCGGGTCACGGTCACTTCGACCAAACGCTGGTGGCTGGAGAACTGGTGGAAGGGCGGCGCCGGCGATTCCTATCACCTGAACTGCCGGGCCGTCGACTTTTCCGTGTCCGGCAATCCGTCATCGGTGATCGCGTTCCTGAAGCGCCAAAAGGAAGTCGGCGGCTACAAATATTACCGGTCCGGTCATTATCACATCGATGTGGGCCCGAGGCGGACCTGGTAGGCAGCGCCTATTTCAATTCGCCGAGTTCCAGCGCCATTTCCCAGGCGACGGGATCGAAGCCGATGAAATTCTTTGCCTCTCCCTCGACGATCGGCCGCTTGATCATGGACGGATTGTCGATCATCAGCGCGATGGCGCTCGTGGCGTCGGTAACCGTTTCCTTGATCTCGTCGTCCAGCTTGCGCCAGGTGCTGCCCTTCCGGTTGAGAACCGTGTCCCAGCCGAATTCACCGACGAAGGCCGTTAGTTTGTCCGCATCCACCCCTTCCTTCTTGTAGTCATGGAAGGTGTAATCCACTCCGGCTTCCTCGAGAAACTTGCGTGCCTTCTTGACCGTGTCGCAATTCTTGATGCCGTAGACCTTCATGGGGCCGCCTCTGGTTCGGTTGATCGGGGACACCAATGTGCCGTTCTGGCCTGCGCTTTCAAGGGCTAGGGTACGGACTCACAAAATTCTGTATTCAGGTCGATCAGGAAATGGCTGTATCCAAGGCGCATAAATCGCGAGAAACCCGGTTCGGGCTGAAGATCAGACCGCCAGTTTCCCCGGGTTCATCAATCCATGCGGGTCGGCCAGGCGCTTGAATTCCGGTTGCGGGGCATCGATCCGTTTCCAGCCCGCATTGTTGAGAACATAGCTGTGCGGATCCGACACCAGCGCGCCGGTCGCATTGATGGTGGAGATGATCTCGGCCAGCCTTTGATCGGTCGTGTAGCTGACCAGCGGCAGGGCCGAAAACGCCACCTTTCCGAACCGGCGCTGGAATTCCAGATGCATGAGGACTTCCTCGCCGAAGGTTTCCGCCAGGCAGGTGAGGACCTCCAGGCTGTTTTCGGACGGGAACTTGATCTGCAGATAGGTGATCGATGCATCCCGTTTCAGCGCGTGCAGGGTCGTGTGATTCCAGGTGTATTCGTAGAGCGGGCCGTAGCTGCCGGTTCCCTCGAAGGCGGCGGCCTGTGCGTCCGCCGCTCCCCGTTCGAACACAACGGTTCCACCGAAGTCGCGGGCGATCGCGGCCATGGCGTCGGCCTGCGGTTCGCTGACCATGACGATGGCCGCCGCCCGGCCTTCCGGCACGAGCTTGCCGACCCGGCCGAGTTTCGGCGGGATCGCCGGATCGAACACCGACACGAGCTTCTTGGCGATGCCGTCGGCCTCGGTGAAGGTCTGACCGAAAGCCGCCGCCGACTTCAGATCCGGAAAGGCGACAATCCTTTCGGCCCAGGGATGGGCAGGTGCCAGCGGAACGGTCACGGACAGGATAATGCCGTTGATGCCGTAGGCATGAAGGACCTTGAGCACATCCCGGCCTTCCAGCCGGATGACCTGCGGCTCCTCTTCCACGGTGACCACCTCGACGGCAATCACCGCGCCCGGGTCGCCGAGCTGTCCCCAGGTGCAGGACCCGGCGCCGGCGGCGCCTCCGGCAACGAAGCCGCCGATGGTCGCCTGTTTCCGTGTCGAGGGATAAAACCGCAGTTCCCAGCCTTCGGGCGCAAGCGCCTTGTCGATGTCGAGCATGGTCGCACCGGCTTCGAAGGTGCCAATACCCGGCTGCACGTCAAGAACCCGGTTCAGCGCGCCCATATCGAGGACGATCCCGCCTTCCAGCGGAACGGCCTGACCGTAATTGCCGGTGCCGCCGCCCCGGACAGTGACCTTCGTGCGCGTTTTGGCGGCAATCGCCGCGAATTGAAGCACTTCTTCCCGGGTCTTCGGCCGGACGACCAGATCCGCGCGGCATGCGTCGAGCTGCCTTTTGAGGACAGGAGAGAACCAGAAAAAATCACGGCTCTTCAGCCGAAGCGTCGCGGCGTCATCTGCCAGCTCCAAACCTTTAAGTTCATCCATCAACGCAGCCGACACCGACATTCCTGTTTCTCCTTAGCGAAAAGCATGCAAGAGCTTTTCAGACCGCCAAAATCTTACCAAGATGAGCATAAAGCAAACCGCACGCCAAAACAGTCAGTGGATCAACCAGGGACAAGATACATGCCGCAGTCGAAGGCGAAACATCCGCCAGGGGCCGGAACCCTCGAGCAACAGATCCGCCTCATTGCCGGCCTGATCCTGTTCGTTTTCGTCTTTTTTCATTTCCTCAACCATGCGCTTGGCAATATTTCGCTGGCGGCGATGGACTGGGGCGATAACCTGCGCGCCCAGATCTGGCAGACAACCGTCGGAATATGGGTTCTGTATGGCGCGCTCGTGACCCATGCAGGCCTGGCGCTGTGGAAAACCGCCCGCAGGCGAACCTGGCGCATGCCGCTCTGGGAAGCAGCCCAGCTCCTGCTCGGGCTGCTCATTCCTTATGTGCTGATCAAGCATATCTTCGTGACGCGCGGCGCGATGGTCAAATTCGACTCCTATATCGACTACCGGCACGAATTGTCTGTGCTGTGGCCGGCGGATGCGCTGTGGCAAAGCGGACTTTTGCTGCTCGTCTGGATCCATGGCTGCATTGGCCTGCACTACTGGCTGCGAATGAAGAGCTGGTATGCCCGTCTAAGGACACCGCTTTTCAGCCTGGCATTGCTTGTTCCGGCCCTCGCCCTGACCGGCTGGATCACGGCGGCACGGCGCCTTGTTCTGGAAAACGGCCAGAAGATAAACGTCACCCCCGCACAGAAAGCGGAACTTCTGGCCATGATCCAGGACGTCCGGATCGGCTTTTATGGTCTGGTGGCCGCCATCATTCTGCTGTTCCTGATCCGCAAGGCGATCGCATACTTCCGGCGCCGGATCACGATCCGCTATATGAACGGCCGCGCGATCAAGGCGGCTCCCGGCCCGACCCTGCTTGAAATCAGCCGGATGAAGGGGATCCCCCACATGTCGATCTGTGGCGGGCGCGCCCGTTGTTCCACTTGCCGGACCCTGATCCTGTCCGGGTCCGCCGACCTGAGCGAACCGGGGCGCACGGAAGCACACGTACTCAAGCGAATCGGCGCCAGCGCCAACGTCCGCCTCGCCTGCCAGCTGCGTCCGCGCAGCGACATGGTCGTCCGTCCGCTCTTTTCTCCCGGCCGGGCCATCGGCCGCAACGGTCTGCACGACCGCTATCGCTGGGGCGTGGAGCAGAAAGTGGCGGTGATGTTCATCGACCTGCGCGGCTTTACCTCTCTCAGCGAAGGCAAATTGCCTTTCGACGTGGTCTTCATCCTGAACCGCTATGTCGACGGCGTCGTTCGTATCATCGGCAAGAACGGCGGCATGGTGGACAAGGTCATGGGCGACGGGATCATGGCCCTGTTCGCCGTCGATGCTCCGTTCGAGAGCGGTGTCCGGTCGGCCGTCGCGACCATTTCAGACCTCACGGAAGAACTTCAGCGCGTGAATGCGGACCTTGCGGATCATCTCCACGCCCCCTTGCGGGTCGCGGTGGGCCTGCACGGCGGTACGGTGATTCTTGGGCGCATCGGCCTAGATGGCAAAAGCGGCGTCGCTTCGGGCCTGACGGCGCTTGGAGATGTGGTCAACGTCGCAAGCCGCCTTGAAGGCGTCTCCAAGGAGGAAAATGCGATGGCGGCCATTTCCAGCGAGATCCTTGAGGCCGCCGGCCTTGAGATCAACGGAAACGTCACGAGACGTTCTGTGGTGGTGAGAGGCAGGCAGGCTCCCCTCGATGTCATCTGCATTTCCGAAACCGACATCCTTCGTGAAACCTTGCGCGCCTGAGGCCGGAACAGGATGCGTCCCGGCCCCCGTGTTCTCCGCCCGCTACGGTTTCCCGCCAAGAGACGAAGCCGCTCCGCATGACTTCAGGAAAAACGCACTCATCGTCGTCATCCAGCCAGTCGGGACGAGGGAACTGGCGCCAACAGGCCCGGCTCTTCAGCGGTCTGGTTCTGTTCGCATTCTGCGTGTCCCATTTCCTGAATCACGCCCTTGGCATCTGGTCCGTGGCGGCAATGCGGGCCGGCGAGGCAATCCATCATTTTATCTGGGGCGAACTGCCGGGCCAGATCGTTCTGGTGACAGCCGCCGTCACTCATGTGGGTCTGGCCCTGTGGCGAACGACCCGGCGCCGGACGCTCAGACTGCCGCTCTGGGAAACCCTTCAGCTTATTCTGGGGCTCTACATACCCTGGACGCTCATTCCGCATGCCATTGCAACGGTCGGGCTGGATAACGCTTTCGACCTGCCAACCGATTACTCGGATACCCTGGCCCTGCTGTGGCCCGACAATGCGTTCGCCCAGTCCGTTCTTCTTCTGGTGGTCTGGACACATGCGATGATCGGGCTGCATTTCTGGCTGAGGCTGAAAGCCTGGTATCGTCCGTATCTGCCGCTTCTGTCCGCCGGAGCGGTCGCGTTCCCGCTTTTGTCCCTTTGGGGCTGGATCAGCGGCGCCCGGCAGCTTGCCGCGTCCGGCAACAGCAAGCCGGCAGTTGAAAACTGGCACCTGGACTGGGTCTATACGCTCGCCGACCAGGCCCGGGCGGTGATCTTCGGGCTGTTCTTTCTCAGTCTCGCCGTCGTGCTCGTCCGCATGGCCATACGGCAATTCGGCAAGACGATCACCATCGAATACCCGGGCAATCTCGTGGTCCGCACGGCTCCCGGCTCTTCCCTTCTGGAAATCAGCCGCGAAAACGACATCGCCCACGCAGCGGTCTGCGGCGGACGTGCACGGTGTTCGACATGCCGGGTCAAGATCCTGGCCGGGGCTGAGAAACTCGAAGCGCCCGGTCAGGCCGAAGCGACCGTCCTGAAGCAGATCGGCGCCGACAACAGCGTCCGGCTGGCCTGTCAGATCCGGCCGACCGACGATCTGCAGGTACACCCGCTTATTCCGGTTCGAGCGGCCGAACGGGGATCGCAGGCCCATCAGGACGCCTATTACTGGGGGGTGGAACGGCCCGTCGTCATCATGTTCGTCGACATTCGCGACTTTACCGGGCTCACGGAAAAAACCCTCTCCTTCGACGTGGTCTACCTGCTGAACCGCTATCTCGACCTGGTTTCCGACGAAATCCGCAAACAGGACGGCTATGTCGACAAGTTCATTGGCGACGGTATCATGGCGATCTTCGGCATGGAAACCGACCTTCGCGAAGGCGCCCGCCAGGCGCTGCGCGCCAGCAGGGAAATCGTCAAGGCGGTCAATGTCCTGAACAGCGAACGCGGCAACAACCTGCGTGAACCGCTGCGGATCGGAATCGGCCTGCATGCCGGGCCTGTCATCCTCGGCCGCATCGGCGCCGCCGGGGGGAGCGGCGAGCGCAGTTCGATCACCGCGCTCGGGGATGTGGTCAATACCGCAAGCCGTCTGGAGGCGGAAAACAAGACCCACGGCTCCCTGCTGACCTTGTCGGCCGCTGTCCTCAAGGCGGCCGAAGTCCGGCTTCCGGACTGCGAAACCCGGGAAATCGTGCTGCGCGGGAAAACCGTCCCCTTGCAAATCTATTCGCTGACGGATTTGGATAGGGAACCGGTTCCGGTTTGACCTGTTAGGGTCATCCCGTTTCGACCCTGCCCGCCTGGAGTGACTATTGGCCCGCACCTACACACCGCAGGAAATGCTCGCCGCCCTTGTCGGGTTCGATACCGTTTCCGACAAAAGCAATCTCGCCCTGATCGATTTCGTCGCTGCATATCTGGAAGACCACGGTGTTGCCACGACGCGTGTCTTCGATGACACCGGCGAAAAGGCCTCGCTGTTTGCCATGATCGGGCCGGGGCAGCCCGATGGCGTGGTTCTGTCCGCCCATACGGACGTTGTGCCGGTCGCCAATCAGGATTGGACTTCGGATCCCTTCCGCCTGCGCGCCGAAGACGGCCGCCTCTATGGTCGCGGAACGGCCGACATGAAAGGTTTCGCGGCCACCGTACTGGCCCATGTCCCGAAAATGCTGGCGGCCGGCCTTACCCGGCCGATCCATATCGCTCTTTCCTACGACGAGGAAATCGGCTGTTTCGGCGCACCGCCGATGATTGAACGCATGCTTGCCGACGGCCCCAAACCTTCGGCCGTGATTGTCGGTGAGCCGACCAACATGAAGGCCGTAACCGGGCACAAGGGCATCGTCGTTCTGAAAACGAAGATCTTCGGTCATGCGGTCCATTCCAGCCAGCTGGACCGCGGCGTCTCGGCCATTTCGGTTGCCGCCCGCCTGATCGGTTGGCTGGACGGGCAAACCGCACAGAACAAGGCAGCGGCGGATGCGGACTGCCTTTTCGACCCGCCCTATACCACCTTGCACTGTGGAACGATCCGGGGCGGAGATGCGCATAACATCACGGCTGCGGAATGCGAATTCGTGACCGATATCCGGACCCTGCCGGAAGAACGCGGCGAGGACTGGCAGGCCCGGTACGAAACCTTTGTCGAAGAAGAGGTTCTGCCAGGCATGAAGGCGGTTTCCCCGTCCTGCCGCATCGAGATCACCCGGCTCGCGAATGTTCCGGGCCTCCGCCAGGAAACGGACGGCGAAGCGGAAATTCTCGCCCGCCGGCTGACCGGCGACAACGGCCGACATGTGGTGGTCTATGCGACCGAAGGCGGCCAGTTCCAGGATGCCGGTCTGTCCACAGTCGTGTGTGGCCCCGGATCGATCGATCAGGCCCATCAGGCAGATGAATACATCGAAGCGGCCGAGCTGGAAAAATGCGTCGCCTTCCTGGACGGTCTGTGTCGAAAATTATCCTAAATGCCGACTTTACAAGGGTTGGAACGTTCAGCCTCCGGTGCAATAGTGGGGCCTGTTGGTTTTACGGAGGCCAAGTCCCTGCTCGCAAACAGCCTTTGACAAAGAGGACAAAACCCGGAAACCGAAGACGTGAGGGGAACATGAAAACAAAATCACTCATCGTGGCAGCCGCCGCGTTCGTCGGGTTGGCGGTATCGTCAGCCCAGGCGGAAACACTCAAATTCGCCTTTCAGGGCACGCTGAATACACTCGATCCCTACAGCCTGAACGAGACCTTCACGCTGTCCGCCCTTGGCAACACCTATGAGGGCCTGACCCGGCGCAACGAAAAGCTGGAAATCGAGCCGTCGCTCGCCGAAAGCTGGGAAGTCATCGAGCCGAACCGCTGGCGTTTCCATCTGCGCAAGGGCGTGAAGTTCCAGAACGGCAACGACTTTACCGCGGAAGATGTCGCCTTTTCGCTGAAACGCCTCCATAGCGAGGGGTCGGATCTCGCAAAGCGCGTCAATGCGGACGTGAAGCTGGAGATCGTCGACGACCATACGGTCGACTTTGTCCTTCCGGGCCCGAACCCGATCCTGCCTTACGAGTGGGACACCTGGTACATCATGGACAAGGAGTGGACCGAGGCAAACGATGCGGTTGCGATCACATCCGCTTCCGACACCACTTCGAACTATGCGGCCCTTCACGCCAACGGCACCGGTCCGTTCAAGATCGTCAGCCACGAGCCTGGCGTGAAGACCGTCTATGAAAAATACGACGGCTGGTGGGACAAGCCGACCCACAATCTCGACACGGTCGAGTTCACCCCGATCGGCTCCGACGCGACCCGCGTCGCCGCCCTGCTCTCGGGCGAACTGGACATGGTCTATCCGATCCCGGTTCAGGACGTGAAACGGGTCGAGAGCAACCAGGGTACCCGGGCGCTGACCGGTCCGGAACTGCGCACCATCTTCCTTGGCATGGACCAGATGCGTGACGAGTTGCTGTATTCGAACGTGAAGGGCAAGAACCCGTTCAAGGACGTCCGGGTGCGCAAGGCCTTCTATCAGGCGATCGACATCGACGCGATCAAGGCCAAGGTGATGCGCAATCTGGCGGAGCCGTCGGCCCTGATGATTTCGCCGTTCCTGTACGCGCGCTCCGACGAGTTCAAGCGGTTCCCCTATGACCCGAAGGCCGCCAAGGAACTGCTTACGGAGGCCGGCTACCCGGACGGGTTCGAGGTCGGTATGGACTGCCCGAACGACCGCTACGTCAATGACGAGGCGATCTGCCAGGCCGTCGCCGCCATGCTCGCCCGCATCGGCGTCAAGGTCGACCTGAACGCCCAGCCCAAGGCGAAATACTTCGCCAAGGTGCTGGCAGCAGCCGGCTACGACACGTCCTTCTACCTGCTCGGCTGGACCCCGGGGTCCTTCGACAGCTGGAACATCCTCGACAACCTGATCCAGTGCCGGGACGAAAAAGGAAACGGCGGCGCCTTCAACCTTGGCGGCTACTGCAACAAGAAGGTTGACGCGCTCGCCGACGAGATCCTCGTGGAAAACGATCAGGCCAAGCGCGACGCCCTGATTGCGGAAGCGTTCACGATCTCAAACGACGAGGTCTCCCACATCCCGCTGCATCAGCAGGCGCTTGCCTGGGGTGTTCGTGATGGCGTCGAACTCGCCCAGCGCGCCGACAACCAGTTCCTGTTCCGCTTCGTCACCAAGAAGTAACCCGGACCTGAAACCCGCATCCCCGGTCTCCGGACCGGGGATGCCCAATACCGAAGAAAAGGGCCGTCATGCTTGGTTTCGCGGTAGGTCGTCTCATGCAGGCGATCGTTGTCATGCTGGTCGTGGCCCTGCTGTCGTTTTCCCTGTTCCGTTTTGTCGGCGACCCCGTGAACATGATGGTCGGGATCGAGACGTCGATCCAGGAACGCGAAGCCCTGCGGGAACGTCTCGGCCTGAACGACCCGATCCCGATCCAGTTCGGCCGCTTCGTCGTCAATGCGGCCCAATTCGATTTCGGCACGTCCTACCAGTTCCGACAGCCGGTCAGCGAGTTGTTCGCCAAGCGGATCCCCGCGACCCTCGAGCTTTCCTTCGTATCGGCGCTGTTTGCCCTGGTGGTGGGCATTCCCATGGGCATCTATGCCGGGCTGAACCGGGATTCGCCGCTGTCGAAACTGTTCCTGTCCGTGTCCCTGGTGGGGATATCCCTGCCGACATTCTTCATCGGGATCCTGTTGATTTTCCTGTTTTCCGTCACGCTGCAATGGCTGCCGAGTTTCGGACGCGGCGAAGTGGTCAAGCTTGGATCCTGGTGGACAACCGGACTGCTGACATGGTCCGGGATCAAGGCGCTTATCCTGCCGTCGATCACCCTCGGCCTGTTCCAGATGACATTGATCATGCGCCTCATCCGGGCGGAAATGCTGGAAGTCATCCGCACCGACTACATCAAGTTCGCCCGCGCCCGCGGTCTGCCCGACCGGATTGTGCATTTCCGGCACGCGCTGAAGAACACCCTCGTTCCGGTGATCACGATCACCGGCCTGCAGCTCGGGTCGATCATCGCTTTCGCTACGATCACCGAGACCGTCTTCCAGTGGCCGGGGATGGGGATCATGTTCCTGCAAGCGGTGCAGAACGTCGATATCCCGATCATGTCCGCCTATCTGCTGCTGACGGCGTTTTTGTTCGTCGTCATCAACTTCGTCGTCGACATTCTCTATTTCCTGGTCGATCCGCGCCTGCGGGTCGAGCGAGCCTGACAAGGAGACCGCGCCCATGTCTGACGTCTCCAAAAAGAACGCCAAGGGTCCCGAAGCTGCGCCCGGCCTCTTTGCCCGGATCATCGACAGCGACATGTTCCACTCGTTTTTACGCTCGCGCATCACCGTGCTGGCGGCGATCGGCACGCTGCTTCTGTTTTTTGTGGCTTTTTTCGCGCCGCTGGTGTCGCCACACGATCCGTTCGACCTGGCCTCGGTGTCCATTCTGGACGCCCGGGTGCCGCCGTTCTGGATGGAATTCGCTGATCCCCGGTTTCCGCTCGGCACGGACGATCAGGGCCGGGATATCATTTCCGCGATCTTCTACGGTATGCGGATCTCGCTGATCGTCGGCATTTGTTCGGTGTTTCTGGCAGCCGCTCTCGGCATCACCCTCGGGCTGGTTGCGGGTTACATGGGCGGCCGGGTGGATGCGTTCATCATGCGCATTGCCGACATCCAGCTCACGTTCCCGGCGATTCTGATAGCGCTTCTGGTGGACGGGGCCGCGCATGGCATATTCGGCACCCTTAACCGGGAAGTGTTCTCCTTCTGGATCCTGATCTTCTCCATCGCGCTATCGTTCTGGGTGCAATATGCCCGTACCGTGCGCGGCTCGACAATGGTGGAGAAGAACAAGGAATATGTGCAGGCCGCCCGGGTGATCGGCATTCCCTCCGTCACCATCATGGTCCGCCACATCCTGCCCAACGTCACCGGACCGGTGCTGGTGATCGCCACCATCAACCTCGCGATCGCCATCGTCACGGAAGCGACCCTGTCGTTCCTGGGCGTCGGCATGCCTCCGACCCAGCCCTCGCTCGGAACGCTGATCGCCATCGGCAACGACTTCCTCTACTCCGGCGAATGGTGGATCGCGATCTTCCCCGGCCTGGCGCTGGCGCTGCTCGTCCTCAACGTCAACCTCCTGGGCGACTGGCTGCGCGACGCCCTCAACCCGAAACTGCGGTGAGGCCATGAGCGTTCTTCAGATCCGCGATCTCAAGGTCGAGTTTCCGAGCCGCAAATCCACATTCGTTGCGGTGGAGGGCGTCGATCTGTCCTTGGAAGCCGGCAAGATCCTCGGCGTCGTCGGCGAAAGCGGTGCCGGCAAGTCCACCGTCGGCAATGCGGTGATCGGCCTCCTCGCCGAACCCGGTCGCATAGCCGAAGGCGAGATCTATCTCCACGGCCAGCGGATCGACAGCCTGCCGGAAAAGCAGAAACGGCTGTTGCGCGGCCGGAAGATCGGCATGATCTTTCAGGATCCGCTCACCTCGCTCGATCCGCTCCAGACGGTGGAATCCCAGCTGGTGGAAACCATCCGCACCCATCTGGCGCTGACCCGGGACGAGGCCAGGGCTCGAGCCATCGAACTGATCGACGCGGTCGGCATTCCCGATGCGCCTGAACGGATCAAGCAGTATCCGCACCAGTTTTCCGGCGGTATGCGCCAGCGGGTCGTGATCGCGCTCGCCCTGTGTGCGGAACCGGAACTCGTCATCGCCGACGAGCCGACGACCGCGCTCGACGTGTCGATCCAGGCCCAGATCCTGGAACTGATGAAAAAGCTCTGCGCCGAGCGTCATGTGGCCATGCTGGTGATCACCCACGACATGGGTGTCATTGCGGATATCACCGACCACGTGGCGGTGATGTATCGAGGCAAGCTGGTCGAATACGGCGAGACCACCCAGGTGCTCGGCTCGCCCGAGCACCCCTATACCAAGAGCCTGATTTCCGCAGTTCCCCGTCCGGATATTCGCATCGAGCGGTTTCCGGTGGTCGATTATATCGAAAAGGCGGGCACGCCGACCCGGCAGATCGACATCGCCACCCATTGGCTGGGCAAGGCCCGCGCCTACGATAAGGCCGAAGGGTCTCTCTTGAAGATCAGCGACCTCAGCATGCGGTTCCAGGTGGCCGGTTCGATCTTTCCGTCCCGCAGGCGTTATTTCGACGCGGTCAGGTCGGTCAGCTTCGACATCGCGGAAGGCGAAACCTTCGGTCTCGTCGGCGAAAGCGGATCGGGCAAGTCGACCATCGCCCGGTTGATCACCGGTCTTTATCACCCGACCGGCGGATCGATCCGCTTCGCCGGGCAGGAGCTCACCGAACTGAGCAACCGCAAGCAGATCCTCGCCATGCGCCGGCAGATGCAGATGATCTTCCAGGATCCGTTCTCGTCGCTGAATGCCCGGATGCGGGTGCGCAGCATCATCGCGGAGCCGATCAAATTTCATCGGCTTGCCTCCTCCAACGGGGAAGTCCGGCAGATCGTGGACGACCTTCTCGATCATGTCGGCCTGGGAGCGGCTGCCGGCGAGAAGTTTCCCCACGAGTTCTCCGGAGGTCAGCGCCAGCGGATTTCGATCGCGCGCGCGCTTGCGACCCGTCCCCGGTTCCTGGTCTGCGACGAACCGACCTCCGCCCTGGACGTATCGATCCAGGCCCAGATCCTCAACCTGCTGAAAGACCTGCAGCAGGAACTGGGCCTGACCATGCTGTTCATCAGCCATGACCTCGCCGTCATCCGGCAGATGTGCAACCGGGTCGGGGTGATGCGGCACGGCGAACTGTGCGAAGTCGCCGATTGCGATGCGCTGTTCGAAACACCGCAACATCCCTATACGCGCGAGTTGCTCAGCCTGATGCCGTCGCTCGATCTGCTGTCCATGGAAAACCTGGAAACCGCCTGAACGGCGAACGAAATTGACGGAAAAGAAAAAGGGAGGGGGCAAGCCCCCTCCCGGTCTGGATGAAAAGATTTGAGGTCAAATCCTGCGGCTCTGAAATCCCGCCAGCCACTTCAAATTACAAGAAGCATAATAGCCGAATTAACCCGCCCAGAAAAGTAGATTCAAGCAAATTTCATCGAATACGCTGCGTAAATTTATGTCACATTAACCAACACTTGGAGCTTCCATTAACCGATCCGATTTACGTGCTGCGATTCATAAGATTTCCTAATGTATTTAAGATTTTAGTTTGGGAACCAGTGTGTTTACGAGGTCTTTTTCAGGTGAACTTACTTTCAGCTTCCTGAAAGTTGCAACGCATTCGATCACAAGCGCCTGATTTTTGTTCAGAACGGCACGTCGGCGCCAAACGGCCGCAGTATGATGTCCGTAACTCAAAAACTCCGCGCCCGGAGACCATCTTCGCTATAAACGCGGCTTTACAGAACGCTGTCCGGGTGATGTTAATCGATTCAAACCGGAACAGCCGGTCAAGAATGAGGGAGAGGCTTCATGAGCGGTTCAAAACATCCACGCCTGAGATCCACCGCCTGGTTCAATAACCCGGACAATCCGGCGATGACGGCCCTCTATATCGAGCGGTATCTGAACTACGGTCTCACGCGGGAGGAGCTGCAATCGGGAAAGCCCATTATCGGCATTGCCCAGACCGGATCCGACCTGTCCCCCTGCAACCGCCATCATCTGGAACTGGCCAAGCGCGTACGTGAGGGCATTCGCGAGGCGGGCGGTATCTGTTTCGAATTTCCGGTGCATCCGATCCAGGAAACGGGCAAGCGGCCAAACGCGGCGCTTGACCGGAACCTCGCCTATCTCGGCCTTGTGGAGCTTCTGTTCGGCTATCCGATCGACGGCGTGGTTCTGTCCATCGGGTGCGACAAGACAACGCCTGCCTGCCTGATGGCCGCGGCCACGGTCAATATTCCGGCGATCGCGCTTTCCGTCGGTCCAATGCTGAACGGCTGGCACAAGGGCGAGCGCACCGGGTCCGGCACGATCGTCTGGAAGGCCCGTGAATTGCTGGCCGCAGGCGAAATCGACTACGAAGGCTTCATGGAGCTTGTGGCTTCCTCCGCCCCGTCGGTCGGCTACTGCAACACCATGGGCACGGCGACCACCATGAACTCGCTCGCCGAAGCCCTTGGCATGCAATTGCCCGGCTCCGCCGCGATCCCCGCCCCCTACCGGGAACGGGGACAGATGGCCTACGAGACCGGAAAACGGATCGTGGACATGGTGCACGAGGATATGAAACCCTCCGACATCATGACCCGCGAAGCCTTCGAGAACGCCATCGTGGTCAATTCGGCCATCGGCGGCTCGACCAACGCGCCGATCCACCTCAACGCCATTGCCAGCCACCTGGGCGTACCGCTCGACAACGACGACTGGCAGGCCGTCGGTCACGAGATCCCGCTTCTTGTCAATCTCCAGCCGGCTGGCGACTATCTCGGCGAGGATTATCATCACGCCGGCGGCGTTCCGGCCGTCGTCAACGAACTGATGCGCGTCGGCAAACTGCCTCATCCGGGCGCGAAGACGGTCAACGGCCGGACCATCGGCGAGAACTGCGAGAATGCGGAAATCCTGATTTCCGACGTCATCCGAAGCTACGATGACCCTTTGACGGAAAATGCCGGCTTCCTGAACCTGAAGGGCAATCTGTTCGACAGCGCGATCATGAAGACCAGCGTGATTTCCGACGAGTTCCGAGACCGCTATCTGTCCAATCCGGACGACCCGGAGGCTTTCGAGGGCCGGGCGATCGTGTTCGAAGGGCCCGAGGACTATCACGACAATATCGACGATCCGGATCTCAACATCGACGAAAACTGCATGCTCTTCATCCGCGGCACCGGGCCGATCGGGTATCCGGGCGGGGCGGAAGTGGTCAACATGCAGCCGCCGGCGGCCCTCATCAAGAAGGGCATTCATTCGCTGCCGTGCATCGGCGATGGCCGCCAGTCGGGCACGTCCGGATCCCCGTCGATCCTGAATGCATCTCCGGAAGCGGCCGCCATGGGCGGGCTCGCCCTTATCCAGACCGGTGACATGGTGCGGATCGACCTGGGCAAGGGAACCGCCGATATCCTGATTTCGGACGAAGAACTTGCGAAACGACGTTCGGATCTGGAAGCCGAGGGCGGTTTTGCCTATGCTGATCATCAGACGCCCTGGCAGGAGATCCAGCGCGGCATGGTCGACCAGTTCGACAAGGGCATGGTGCTGAAGCCCGCCGTCAAGTACCAGGATGTGGCACACACGAAAGGCCTGCCAAGAGACAACCACTAGTATATTATCTGATTTATACAACTGGATTGACATCCGGTATCAGACTGGAGGTTTCCCATGCAGACGATCGAAAACCGCCGTACCCGCTTCAAGGCGCTTCATGCGGAGCGCCGCGCCTTTCTCATGCCGAATCCGTACAACATCGGCACCACCCGCATTCTGGAGGGCCTGCGCTTCGAGGCGCTGGCCACGACAAGCGCGGGCTTTGCCTTCACCCACGGGCTGAAGGATGCGGAGGGGCTGATCACGCGCGACATGGCGCTGACCCATGCCCAGACAATCGTCGGTGCTTCCACGCTGCCGGTCAGCGGGGACATGGAAAACGGCTTCGGCGACAGTCCGGAAGACGTCGTCGAGACCATCCGCGGCGCCATCGAGGTGGGCCTCAGCGGCTGCTCGATCGAGGACTTCTCGCCCGATCCGCTCAATCCCTATTACGAATTCGGCCTGGCGGTGGAGCGGATAAAGGCCGCGGTCGATGCCCGGAACCGCCTTGCGCCGGATTTTGTCCTGACGGCCCGCAGCGAGGCGCCAGTCAGGACGGATGACAATCTGCGCGAAACGATCAAACGTCTCCAGGCCTTTGCCGATGCCGGCGCCGATTGCGTCTATGCCCCCGGCCTCATTGAAAAGCAGCATATTGAAGCCGTGCTCGCGGAAGTCCCGGCACCGCTGAACATCCTGGCCGGACGGAAGAATTTTCACCTGACCCGCAAGGAACTGGAGGACATGGGTGTGACCCGCGTCTCCATCGGCAGCGGCCTTGCCCGCATCGCCTTCGGGGCCTTCACCGCGGCTGCGGAAAGCCTGAAGGACAGCGGCAGTTTCGGCTGTTTCGACCGGGAGGAAGGTATGGAGGACTTCGACCTGTTCATGAAGGGCCGCTTGTAAAAGCCTCTCCCGGACATCGGCGCCTCCAAGACCTTGAGACTTGAAATAAAAGTTATTTCCGTCAGTATTTTACGGCGGATCGTTTGATAGCAATTGCATTGAATTTTTTAAAAACAGACCCCCGGATTTCTTATGAAGGACATTGAATTTGTCTGACGCCCTGTCGCCGCCCGAGCATGCCGAGGGGGAAGATCAGCCGAAGGTATTCGTTTCCTACTCGCGCAAGGACCGCGAGAAGGCCCATCGCATTTCCAAGGTGCTTGCCGACCGCAATCTCGGCGTTTTCCGGGATACGGAGGACATTCTCCCGACCGAGGAGTGGCGTGACCGGCTGGAGCAGCTGATCCGCGAGGCCGACACGATCATCTTCCTCTTGAGCCCGGCTTCGGCGACTTCCGAGGTCTGCGCCTGGGAAATCGAGCTCGCCCATCAACTGGAAAAGCGCATCGCGCCGATCGTGATCGAAGACGTTCCGGGCGAGGACATCCCGCCGATCCTTGCACGGCTGAACTTCATTTTCTGCACGGACCGGGATCCCTTCGAGGATGCGGTCGACAGCGTCGTTTCGGCGGTTAACACGGATATCGACTGGATACGGGAACATACGCGGCTCGCCGGTCTTGCGCGGCGGTGGCGGCAATCCGGGGAGCGGCGCTCCCTGCTGCTGAGAGGCGCGGACATTGCCGACGCGGAACGCTGGCGCGACGAGCGTGTCCGCGACGCTCCGCAGATCACGCCGGACCAGACCACATTCATCACCGAAAGCCGTCGCAACGCCCAGCGCCAGCAAAAGCGGACGCTTGCCCTGTCTCTGGCAGCCGTCGTTGTCGGACTGGCCCTGGCCGCGACGGCATTCTGGCAGCGCAGTGTGGCGTTGACCAAGCGCAACGACGCGCTCAAGGCGCAGTCGCTCTACCTGGCGGATCTGTCACAGGAGGCTCTTGCGCGGGGCGACACGACCATGGCGATCCTGAGCGCGATCGAGGCCCTGCCGGATACCTCTTCGACCGACCCGCAGCAGCGCAACCGGCCCTATGTCGCGGCCGCCCGCTCGGCGCTCACAGAGGCGATGGCGGAGAGGCGGGAACTGCATACCCTTCGTTTTCCGCAGCCCACGTCCAACGCGGACGCGGAATTCTCGCCTGACGGCCAACGGATCCTGAGTTCCGATTTTTCGCAGGCCGTCCTGTTCGATGCCGGGACCGGCAAACAGATTGCCGTTCTCGACTTCCATGGCAAGAAAGGCTCCTACAACATCCATTTTTCGCCAGACGGGAAACTGATTACAGCCGCGTATCTGACAGCAAACGGCGGAGGTGCCGGCATATGGGACGGCCGGACAGGCGCTCATCTTACGGACTTGTCGTCCGGAGTGGAAATTACCGGCATCGCCTTTTCACCGGACGGCAACATCATGGCCGCGTCCGGCACAGCCCGTTTTGACAATCGCATCCAGACCGCCATTCAGCTTTGGGATGCGCACACGTTTGCCCCCATTCGAACCTTCATGCTGAAGCCGGGGCTCATTCCGGCCCGCGGCGTTACGTTTTCCAAAGATGGCAAGCGGCTGCTTACGGCACGCGGAGAGCAGATCGACGTGGCGACCGGCGCTGCCGTCTACACCATCGAAGGCAGCGAGACGAAAATCGAGCAGGCGATTTTCGCACCGGACGACACGGAAATTCTGGTCGACGCGGAAGGGGGAGTGGAACGTCGGAGTGCAACCGATGGCTCCTTGATCGTCCGGCACTACGGTGCCGACCTGGGCAAAACTGCCCGCTACTCACCGGACGGAACGATCTTCATCTATCAGGACCTGGAACATCAGGAGCTGTTCGTGGTGGACCGGAAAAGCAGCGAACTCCTGTTCTCAATTCCCTATTATGAAAGAACACTGATCGAGCATACGGATTTCTCTCCGGACAGCCGATACCTTGCCACCGCCTCCCAAAACGGCAATGCCCGCATCTGGAACCTGGCGGACAAGAGCCTGGTAACTTCGCTGATCGGGCATCAATCCGGTATCTACGACATCTCCTTTTCAGCGGACGGGCGTCACGTCCTCACTGCATCCGAGGACGATACGGCACGCATATGGGACGCTGCGACCGGCGAAGCGGTCACCGCGCTGCACGGACACGCATCCGATGTGAAGAAGGCCAGGTTTTCGCCGGACGGGGCAACCATCCTGACATCCGGCTATGACGGAACCGCCCGGCTGTGGGACTGGCGCCGTGCGGCCAATGCGCCTGCAATCCCCGAAAGCGCAGGCGCCAGCTCCTTCCTGAAAGGGGGCGAGCAGATCATCGTGGGACCCTGGGGTACTCCGGAACGTCCGATCACGATCCGAGACAGCAAAACCGGCGAACAGATCAAGACGCTTCCGCATACCTCCAACCTGATTGCCGCGGCAAACGGAAGCATTTTCGTGAGCGGGGATTATTCGAACGTGACGGTCTGGGATGGAGACACTCTGGAAAAACGGTTTTCCCTTCCCGGCACCGGGTGGAACCTCCGCTCGGATGAAGGAAGCCTGGTCAGTTCGAACGGGCACATCCTTGCCCTGGCGAAAGTCGATGGCAAATTCGAAATCCGGAATGACAAAGGCGAGGTATTGCTTGAGGGCAGTCATCCCCAAGCTCTGCCGCTCGCCGTTTCCGCAAATGATCGCCTGGTCGCAACCGGCGACCGCGCCGGCGTCATGCGTGTCTGGGACATTTCGACGGGGGAATACCGGTCCTACGAAGGGCACAAGGACTGGATCAGGGACGCCAAATTCACTGCAGACGGCAAGCGCATTGTAACGGCCTCGAGTGATGGCGAAGCACGGATATGGGATCTCTCCACGGGAGAAAGTCAGAACTACGCGGTGGAACCGGGCAAGAATTGGGTCGCCCTGCGGGTTGCCTTGTCTCCGGACGGGCAATATGCAGCGGTCGGCGGCGTTTCCGACCAACTGCTTTTGATCGACATGACAACTGAAAAGGTTGCCGGACGGTTCCCCTTCGAGGGCTACCTGAGCACTGTCAATTCCTTGCGGTTTTCGCCGGACAGCAAAACGCTCGCCATCGGGTTCGGCCATGGTGAAATCCGTCTGCTCGACACCGGTACAGGGGAATTCGTCGGCCGGTACCGGCGCCACAAGGACCACGTCCGGGATCTTCGGTTTTCTCCCGACGGGAGGCTGATCGCCACATCCTCCTGGGACAACACGGTCAACCTGCTGCCGTTCTGGCCGACGCTTGAAGATCTTTTGAGTGCCGCAAAGGAAGCGGCCCCGCGCTGCCTGACGGACGCGGAACGGAAAACCCTGCATGTAACGGAAACAAGACCGGAGTGGTGCGGTGACCGCTAAAAACATCCCTCATCCTGCACCGCGTCCGGCCGTTCCGGAGGACGCTCCGCGCCTGCTGAGCCTTGCCGAGCGGGCCTATGCGCCCTGGGTCCAAGTCATCGGAGCGGTTCCCCTGCCGATGACGGCCGACTACGGGTCGTTCATCGCAGACCACGAAGTCTGGGTGACCGGCCCCGAAGAGGCCCCATCGGGAGCGCTTGTACTCGTCAAGGAACCCGACCATCTGCTGTTATGGAGCATCGCCGTCGACCCTGCCGCCAAGGGGACCGGACTGGGCAATTTTCTTCTGAATTTCACGCTGAAACGTGCGGAGGAACTGGGTCTGCCGGAGGTGCGGCTGTTCACCAATGTGCTGATGGACACGAACCGCGCCTGGTACGCCCGTCACGGCTTCCTCGAGACCGGCCGCAAGCAGATCGACGACAAGCACGTGGTCTACATGGCGCGCCCGGTCGAGCCAGGCAGCGAACACAATCCCGTGTGAACGGCCTTTCCGGCACAGGAACGCCGGATTAATCTCTAAAAAATATCGAAAATCCGGGAGGGATTGGAATGGTCAAGGTACTGGTGATCGGTGCGGCCGGAATGGTCGGGCGCAAACTCGTCGACCGGCTGGTTTCGGAACAAAACCTGGGCGGCCGGGAGATCAGCGAACTCCTGCTGGCCGATGTCGTCGCCCCCTCAGCACCTGCCGGCGCTCCCTGCCCGGTTGAAACGATCGCCTGCGACTTTTCCGAACCCGGACAGGCAGAGACCCTGATCGCCAAGCGGCCGGAGATCATCTTTCATCTGGCGGCCATCGTTTCCGGCGAAGCGGAGGCGGATTTCGAGAAGGGATACCGGATCAACCTGCACGGTACGCAGCGGCTGTTCGAGGCGATCCGGCTCGCAGGCGACGGCTACTGCCCGCGGGTGGTGTTCACGTCCTCCATCGCCGTCTTCGGAGCCCCGTTCCCGGACCCGATCCCGGACGACTTCCACCTGACCCCGCTCACCTCCTATGGCACGCAGAAGGCGATCGGCGAGCTTCTGCTTGCCGACCTTACCCGCCGGGGCATGATGGACGGCATCGGCATCCGCCTGCCGACCGTGGTGGTCCGGCCCGGAAAGCCCAATGCCGCCGCCTCGGGTTTCTTCTCCGGCATCATCCGCGAACCGCTGAACGGACAGGAAGCGAAACTCCCGGTCAGTGACGACGTGCTGCACTGGATGGCAAGCCCGCGCGCCTCGGTCGGATTCCTGATCCATGCCGCCAATATGGACGGCGAAAAGATCGGCCCGCGCCGCAGCCTGACCATGCCGGGCCTGCCGGTCACCGTGGGCGAGGAAATCGACGCCCTGCGCCGGATCGGCGGCGAGGCCAGGGTCAAGCTGATCCGCCGCGAGCCGGATGAAACCGTGCAGCGGATCGTGGCCGGCTGGCCACGCCAGTTCGATGCCGCCCGCGCGGTGAGCCTGGGCTTCCAGGTGGATGCCTCGTTCGATGAGATCGTCCGCATCTACATCGAGGAAGAAGGCATAAATCTCTAGCCGGGCCGCTCGCCGACGTAGGCTGCGCGAGGCCGGATCTGCTCAGGGACCCGGTACTGTTCCAGGGCATGGGCGATCCAGCCGACGATCCGGCCGCCGCAGAACAGAAGCTTGCCGGCGCCTTCGGGAAGCGCGAATGCCTTTTGCGCGGCGGCCAACGCGAAATCGATGTTGGGCTTCAGTCCGTAAAGGTCATTGCCGGCGTCGATGATGGCCGGGAGCAGATCGACGAAGGGCAACCCGCCCGCCTGTTCCTTCAGGATCGCCAGCAAGCACTCCGCGCGCGGGTCCGGGCCGGTATAGACCGCATGACCGAAACCGGGCAGAGGTTCGCCGCGCGCCAGCCGTCCGCCGATCACCCGCTCGATGTCTTCAGCCTCATCGATTTCCTCAAGCCAGGCCGACACCCGGTCGGAAGCCGCGCCGTGACGCGGGCCGGAAAAGGCGCCGAGGCCGGACAGAAGCGTGGCATGGAGCGGCGCGCGGGTGGAAGCAGCACAGCGAACGGCAAAGGCGCTGGTGTTGAGTTCATGATCGGCGACGAGCACCAGGGCCGCCCGCAGAACCGGCGCCACGGAGGGCTCCACGGTCCAGGCCTTCGTAAATTGCTCATGGACCGGATCGGCATCCGGGTCTGTGCCCAGAAGCGCAGCGACGCCATAGCGCAGCAGGCCCGCGCCTTTTTCCGCAAGAAGATTGGGTGAAAGAGTATAGGCCGCCCGGTCCTGCGCCGGCCAGGCGGCAACCGCCATCATCAGCCGGTCGATCGGCCCCAGCGCCGGATTCGCCGGCGGCGGCGCGGGCACCTGACCGGCGAACGGATCGCTGTCGCAGTCCCATAACAGGGTCGCCACCGCCTCCAGCGTCGAGGACCGGGCAAGGACAGTGGCCGAATGGCCTCGATAGAACGGCCCGCCTTCCGCGATCAGCGTCAGCCGGGTTTCCAGCACCTCGTCTCCGGAGAGCGGTCGGGATCCGCCTTCGCCAGGCCCGTCCTTTCGCCCCTGTAACCTGCGCACATCCGACGCGTCGTAGCGGCGCTGCTTGCCGGGCCCGGGAATGGACCGGATCAGCCCGCGGCTGACATAGGCGTAAAGCGTCTGTGGACGCACCCCGAGTTCGGTTGCCGCTTCCGCGGCAGAGAGATAGATCGGTGTCGACATATATTGATTGTATTTATCAATATTGACGATATCAACTCCGTTCGATTTGAGTGTCGCCATCCAAAAAAAGGAGACCGACATGACCCAACCCCTCAAACCCGCCGATCTCGTGCCCAGCACCGGGCTGGAAGGCATCGTCGTCGCGGACACGGTGCTCAGCGACGTCGACGGGCAGAACGGAGAACTGGTTCTGCGCGGCAGGCGGATCGAGGATCTTGCCGGCCGCATGCCGTTCGAGGCGGCCGTCCAACACCTTTGGGGCGATCTGGTGCCCACCTCCGGGACGGATCTGAGAATAGCCTTCGCCCAGGCCCGGCGCATGGCCATGGCTGCCCTGCCCGCCATGGAGAAGGCACCGGCCGGGATCGGCGCCTATGACCGCATGCGACTCGGGATTGGCGCCCTGCCGGAGGATACAGGCCTGACGGACGCGGAACTGATCTCTGGCGCCTGTCCCGTTCTTCTGGCGGCCGCAGCGCGCCTGGAGACGGGCTATGTACCAATTGGTCCCGATGCCGGGCTTTCCTCTGCAGAGGACCTCTTGCGCATGCTGACCGGCGCGCCCCCGGCCGCTTACGCGGTCAACGCCCTGGACCGGTATCTGGTGACGATTCTCGATCACGGTCTCAACGCCTCGACCTTCACCGCACGGGTGATCGCCTCGACGCGGGCGGGCATGCGCGACGCAGTGATCGGCGCCATGGGTGCGCTCAGGGGCCCGCTTCACGGCGGCGCGCCGGGCCCGGTGCTCGACATGCTCGATGCGGTCGGAACGCCGGAAAACGCGGAAAACTGGGTGGTGGCGGAACTTGAGCGCGGAGAACGCCTGATGGGCTTCGGCCACCGGGTTTACCGCACCCGCGATCCGCGCGCTGATGTCTTGAAAACCGGCTTTGGCGAGCTGCCCAGAGACAACCCGCGGCTTGCCCTTGCCGAAGCCGTCGAACGGGCCGCGCTCTCAGCCCTTGCCCGCGCCAAGCCGGACCGGCCACTCGACACCAATGTTGAGTTTTACACCGCCGTGCTTCTGGATGCGGTCGGCATCGACCGCAGCCTGTTCACCCCGCTCTTTGCCGCCGGCCGCACGCCCGGCTGGTGCGCCCATGTGGTGGAACAGCAGAAAACCGGCAAACTGATCCGGCCCGCTTCCCGCTATGTCGGGCCTGCCGTTTCCGGCTGAGTGCAAAACTCGATTTCGTCATCCCGGACGCAGCGTAAGCGGAGATCCGGGACCGGAGAGCCAAAGCTTTTGCGGGAACGACTTTGCTGAATTCTTCAGGCTTCTGCCTCGCCGGCCCCGGGTCTCACTACGTTCGCCCGGGGTGACGATGGACGGTTTGTTTTTGTTGGCAATCGAAGGCCGGGGCGCTGTGCCCCGGCTTTTTGTCTTCTCTCGCCCACCTCTCAGTGCCGGGTGACGATTTCCGGGCCCATCAGGCTGTAGGGCAGCCAGGTGGAGAGCGCGGGGATGTAGGTCACCATCACCAGGAACACGAGCAGGATCGCCACGAAGGGAGCGGCTGCCCGCACCACCCGGAACAGACTCATGCCGGTGATCCCTGAGGTGACGAACAGGTTGAGCCCGATCGGCGGGGTGATCATGCCGATTTCCATGTTCACCACCATGATGATGCCGAGATGGATCGGATCGACGCCGAGTTCGAGGCCGATCGGAAACACCACCGGCGCCACGATCAGCAGCAGGCCCGAGGGTTCCATGAACTGGCCGCCGATCAGCAGCAGGATGTTCACGGCGATCAGGAAGGTGAACCAGTTGAAGCCGACGCCGATCATCCAGTCGGTGATCGCCTGCGGAATGCGCTCCGAGGTCAGCACATGGGCGAACAGCAGCGCGTTGACGATGATGAACATCAGCATAATCGTCGTCTTCGCCGCGTCCGTCAGGACCTTCTTGGTGTCGGAGTGGAAGCAGCCGGGCAGGAAATAGACCAGGACCAGCCAGGTATTTCGCAACGCGGCCGCGCCCATGCTCTCGCCCTCTTTTCGAATCGGAATGCCCTTGAGCGGTCCCATGTCGCGATAGATGAAGGTTGCGATCAGGAAGGCATAGACGGCGGCCACCGCGGCCGCTTCGGTCGGCGTGAACACGCCGGCGTAGATGCCGCCCAGAATGATGACGATCAGGAGCAGACCGAAGGCCGCCTCGCCGGCCGACGACAGGATTTCTCCCATACCGGCAAACGGCTGTTTCGGCATGTTCTTGATACGGGCGTTGACATAGATCGCGATCATCAGCATCAGGCCGGCGACGAGCCCCGGGATGACGCCTGCCAGGAACATGCGGCCGACCGATACGTCGGTTGCCGCCGCATAGACGACCATGACAATGGACGGCGGAATCAGAATGCCGAGCGTACCGGCATTGGCGATCACGCCGGCGGCGAATTCCTTGGTGTAGCCAACCTGGCGCATGCCGGCGATGGCGATCGTGCCGATCGCGACCACCGTTGCCGGCGACGATCCGGACAGGGCCGCGAACAGCATGCAGGAGAACACCGCCGCGATCGCCAATCCGCCGCGCACATGGCCGACACAGGCAATGGCGAAGCGGATGATGCGCCGGGCGACGCCCCCCGTCGACATGAAGGCCGAAGCCAGAATGAAGAAGGGAATGGCGAGCAGCGTATAGTTCTGCGATGCGGTGAACAGTTGCAGCGCGACCGAGGAAATCGAATCGCTGGAGAAGAAGGCAATGGCGATGACGCTGGACAGGCCCAGCGAGATCGCAATCGGGACGCCCAGGAACAAAAGTCCCAGGACCATGACGAAAAGGACTGCGGCTTCCATGGTTTTCCCCTCAGTCCTTCAGCACATCTTTGTTTTCGGCAACGAGGTCTTCCGCCTCGTGGGCCGCGATCACCATTTCCCGCTCCCCGGTGATGATCTGCCACACGGCCTGAACCGAACGGAACGCGAGAAGCCCGAGCCCGACCGGCAGGATCAGATAGGCGATCCAGCGCTGGACGCGCTCCTTCGTGCCGAAGACCTCCTGAATGAGATCCGGATAGCGCAGATCGTCGAGCCCGATGCCGACCTTGTACATCTTCATCCAGTAGTCGATCGCGCCGCCGCGGGCGTGAGCGCCAAAGATCTGGAGCCAGTCGGAATAGAGAAGGATAACGGCATAGGCAACGGCACACAGGGCCCCGAACACGGCGAAAGCGCGGAAGATCGGGCGCGGAAACAGGCGGATGATCGCATCGACGCCCAGATGCGCGCCGATCTTGATGCCGTAGCTCATGCCGAACAGGATCAGCCAGGCGAACAGGATCCGCGTGAATTCCAGAGCGCCGCCCCAGCCGGCATTGAAGCCGTAGCGCGCGACCACCTGCGTGAATGAAACGAGGGTCATCGCCGCGAGCAAAAACGCAAGCACGCTTTCCTCAAAGCGCGTGACCCAATCGTCGACGCGTTTCATGTGTCCTCCCCCCGAGCCGGACCGGCCCTGGTCTTTCCCGAATTATGCTTTTTGTTCCGGATCGTTGCGGGAAGGCCCGTGAGACCTCCCCGCATCTTGTCGGCCGTAATCAGCTCGCGTTGTTGGCGGACTGCGCGGCTTCGATCAGATCGGTGCCGATATCGCCTTCGAACTTGGTCCACACCGGCTTCATGGTTTCCACCCAGGCCTTGCGCTGTTCAGGCGTCAGCACGCGAATGGTGCTGCCGGCATCCAGGATGCGCTGACGGTTCATGGCTTCCTTTTCGGCAACCTTGGCATTGGCGGCCATGGTCACTTCGTTGACGATCGTGAGGAACTGGTCACGAATTTCCGGATCCAGGCCCTTCAGCCATTCGTCGGAGGTCACCAGAAGATAAGCGAGCGATTGGTGGTTGGTTTCGGTGACGCCGTCCTGAACTTCGAAGAACTTCTTGGTGTAGATGTTCGACCAGGTGTTTTCCTGACCGTCGACAACGCCGGTCTGCAGGGCGCCGTAGACTTCCTTGAAGGCCAGCTTCTGGGCATTGGCGCCCATGGCTTCGATCATGGCAACGGCCACATCGGACGTCTGAACGCGGAATTTCAGGCCTGCGGCGTCGGTCGGCAGCAGCAGCGGCTTGTTGGCCGAAAACTGCTTCATGCCCGACATCCAGTAGCCGAGGCCGGTGTAGCCGACGTCGGTCATGGAATTCAGCAAACCCTTGCCGGCATCACTCTGGGTGAAGCGGCCGACCGCATTCAGATCACTGAACAGGAACGGCAGGTCGAACAGGCGGAACTTCTTGGTATAGGCCTCGAACTTGGACAGCGACGGAGCCGCGAGCTGAACGTCGCCGAGCAGCAGCGCTTCCATGACCTTGTCGTCATCGAAAAGCTGCGAGTTCGGGAACACCTGCATGCAGGCCTTGCCGTCCATATCCTTGTTGACGCGTTCGGCGAGCATGGTTGCCGCATCGCCCTTCGGGTGACCGGTTGCCGCTACAACGTGGCTGAACTTGATGACGATTTCGCCGTCGCTGCAATCATCAGCCGCAAAGGCTGCGCCGGACAAAGCGAAAGTGGCCGCGGTTGCCGCAGCCAGAACGAATTTTTTCATGGATGTCCTCCCAGACATTTCCTCTCACTCCGGATGCGACTGCACCCGGCTGCGCGGTACTCACGCTGGGCCCATTATAGCAATGGCCGTGCCAGACGGCCGGAAGCGTTAAGAATTCAGCAATAATTGAGAAAATTTAGAGCACACACCCGAAAAACGGGCGGAAAGCGTGTCGATACCGACCCATAAGACAGGGCAGACGTGTTGGAATCGACACATCGCGAAGCCTGTCTCCTATTGGAACCGCAGACCTCCCGTGGCCGGATCATGGCGGGCTGGCGCCGTCAGGTGACGGAGCTTGTCCGGATTTCGGATGAGGTAGATCCGGTCCACGGTTCCGTCCGGCGCATAGCCGATTGTCATGGCCGTCACGACGGTGTCTCCATCCAGAGTGACCAGACCGCCGATGCCGTTGACCTCGCGCCGCTCTAACCTGACGTTCGTCAGGAGCCGGCCGAGAATGCGTGCAATGTACTTACCGACGAGGTGCCGGCCCTCGATAACCCTGCTGATAGCCGTTGCCTTGCCGCCACCATCCGTTCTCAGGCTGACCGTCTCGGCCAGGAGTTCCTCAAGCCGGTCCGCCGAGCCGGTCGCAAGCGCGTTTTGAAAGGCGGCCAGAAACGCTTCCTGCTGGTCCGCGGACGGCGTGAACCGCGCCTGGTTCTTGCGGACGGATTTGGAGGCCCTGGAGACGAGTTGCCGGCAGGCCGCCTCCTTTATTCCAAGCGTGCGGGCCACCTCGTCATAGGGTTTGCCGAAGATCTCCCTGAGCAGAAAGGCGGCGCGCTCCTTCGGCGTCAGGCGTTCCAGAAGCAGGAGAAAGGCGGTGGTCAGCGACTGGGCCCGATCGAGATCCGCCGCCTGGAGAGAGATCGTCTCGGTCTGCAGGGGCTCCGGGATCCACGGGCCGACATAGCTCATGCGTGTCCGGGACGCCGATTTGAGGATGTCCAGGCAGCGGTTGGTGCAGACAGTCACGAGCCAGGCTTCCGGATTGCGGATGCCGGCAAGGTCTGCTGCCTGCCATTTGAGAAACGTGTCCTGGACCGCGTCTTCCGCATCGGCCACGACGCCGAGCATGCGGTAGGCGAGGCCCATCAACTGGGGCCTCGCGTCCTCGAACCGCTTGGTTTTGGTCTCGAGCATCGGCATCTCAGTGATTGGAGATCCCGATCCGGTTCCACAGGTTGATCATGGCCGCGGCCGCGGTAATCGCGCTGATTTCCGTGTCGCTAAAATGTTGCTGGAGGTCTGCGCGCAAGCTGCCGTAGTCCTCCTTGTCGTCGAGCCGTGTCAGCGCCTCGGTCCAGGCAAGGGCTGCCCGCTCCGCGTCGGTGAAGTCGTCGACATGACGCCAGACCACCAGCCGCTCGAGGCGGTCCGCGGTTTCTCCGTCCTTGCGTGCTTCGGCAGTATGCATCTTCACGCAAAAGGCGCATTCGTTGATCTGGGAGGCGCGCAGCTTCACCAGATGATGCAGTTTGCCGTCGAGCGGCGTCTTGCAGATTTGCGTATGCGCCTCAACGAAGGCGCGCAACACGTCCGGGATATGCTGTTCATGATTGATGGCTGCTACAGATGTCATCGATGTCTTCCATTCTGATATGAACTCATTGACACCCGAACGACGAACCGCCTTGCTCGCCTGTGACACCGGCTTTGAATTTAGTCCGCCGGAATCATGTCTTCCTTGGCAAGACCGTATTTGCGCATCTTTTCGTAAAGCGCCTTGCGGGACAGGCCGAGACTTTCATAGGTCTCCTTGATCACCCCGCCGTTCTTCTGCAGTTCGGCGGCGATCAGCGCCTTCTCATAGGCCGCCACCTGGTCGAACAGGCTGGCGCCGCTTCCGTTCGACGCGTGGGCTTGCGTTTCCAGCCCGAGGACGAACCGGTCGGCGACATTGCGCAATTCGCGCACATTGCCGGGCCAGTCATGCGCCATGAGTTTCGCCAGGAAACTGTCGGGCATGTCCGGGATCTCGCGCCGGTAGCGGGCCCGCGCCTCGACGGCGAGATGCTGGAACAGGAGCGGAATGTCCTCCAGCCGATCGCGCAACGGCGGGATTGCCACAGTGACCACGTTGAGCCGGTAGAACAGGTCCAGCCGGAACCGGCCGTCGCGGCCCGCCGCCTCAAGATCCTCCTTGGTGGCCGCAATGAAGCGGACATCGAGATCGATGGACTTGTTGGAGCCGAGCCGTTCGATGGTCCGGGTCTCGATCACCCGAAGCAGCTTGACCTGCAGCTCCAGCGGCATGGACTCGATCTCGTCGAGAAACACCGTGCCGCCGTGGGCGTGTTCCAATTTGCCGATGCGCTGGCCGCTGGCGCCGGTGAAAGCGCCCTTCTCGTGGCCGAAGAGTTCGGATTCGATGATTTCGGCGGGCAGAGCGCCGCAATTGAGCGCCACGAAGGGCCGGGACCGGCGCGGCCCCTCGTCATGCAATGCCCGGGCAACCACTTCCTTGCCCGCGCCGGTTTCGCCCAGGATCAGCACGTCCGCATCGGTCGGAGCGAGCGCCAGCACGGTACGGCGCAACTGGTCCATGGCCGGCGCGCGGCCGACGAGGCGACCTTCGATCCCGGTCCGGTCGGCCAGTTCCTCGCGCAGCTTGCGGTTTTCCAGCACCAGCCTGCGCTTGTCGAGCGCCCGGTCGACCACCGAGGCCAGGCTCGAAACCGAAAACGGTTTTTCCATGAAGTCGTAGGCGCCGGCGCGCATGGCTTCGACCGCCAGCGGCACATCGCCGTGGCCGGTGATGAGGACCACCGGCAGCGCCGGGTCGATCTCGAACGCCTTGCGCATGACCTGGAAGCCGTCCTCGCCGGGCATGCGGATGTCGGTAACGAGCACGCCGTAGAAGTCGCGGGTGACGCGCTCCAGGGCGTCTTCCGGATTGCCCGTCGCCATCACCGTCTGACCGCTGAGTTCCAGCCCTTGGGTCAGCGAGGCCCGGAGATCTTCTTCGTCGTCAACTAGCAGGACGCAGCCCTGATCCATCTGGTTCTATTCCGCAGCTATGGTTTTCTCACCGGCGACCGGCAGCCGGATCGTGAACTCCGCCCCGCCCTCGTCCGTGTTGCGGGCCGTCAGGGTACCGGAAAAATCATGGACGATCTTGTAGGCGATCGAAAGCCCGAGGCCCAGACCCGAACCGGTTTCCTTAGTGGTGAAGAAGGGTTCGAAAATATGCGGCAGGGTTTCGGCATCGATCCCCTTGCCGTTGTCGGTCACCGTAAGAATAACCTGGTCCCCCAACTGCTCCAGCCTGAGTTCGACACGCGGCGCCGGCAGGTCCCTGACCGCATCGAGCGCGTTGGTCATCAGATTGACGATCACCTGTTCCAGGCGAATGCGTCCGCCGGCAACGACGATCTCCTCTTTCGGCAGGCTGGTTTTCAGGGTCACCCCGCTGCGCTTGATCTGCGGCATGACCAGAAGCATCGCCTCGTCTATCGCCTGACGCAGGGACACCGGGCGGATATCCGTGCCCGACCGGCGGGAAAAGCCCTTCAGCGTCCGGGCGATTTCGGCCATGCGCGCCACCATGCTGCCAATACGCGACAGGTTGCCAAGCGCCTTGTCGGGCGAACCCCGGGCAATCAGCATTTCGGCGATTTCCGCGTCCGAACGGATCGCGGCCAGCGGTTGATTATATTCGTGGCTGAGCGCGGCGGACATCTTGCCCAGCGTCGCCAGCTTCGCGGCCTGAACCAGTTCCGCCTGGGCAAGGCGCAGGTCGGCTTCCGCCTGCAGGCGGTCGCGGACCTCCTGTTCCAGTTGCGCATTGGCTTGTCTCAGATCGGCGGTCCGGCTGCGCACCCGCCGTTCGAGCCGCAGCGAGGCGGCCTTGTCCCGCCGGTGCCGGCGCGCCATTTCCTCGCGCCGGGCCAGCATGGCCCAGACGGCGCCGCCGGCGATGATGCACAACAGGAGGGCGATCACCATGGCCCTTGCCGACTGGCGCCGGGCCTCGGTGGTGTCCGCCAGGATCACCACGGACCAGTCCAGAGCCGGGAGCCTGGTTGCAAGCTGCAGATGGCTTTTGCCGCGCGCCCGGTCCGTGAGCTTCATCACCTCGGTCAGCTCATTGTCCCCGTGCGCCACGACGACATTGGCTTCTTCCGTCAATTCCGAGAACGGCCTGCCCCGCCAGGCGGGCACATTCGTCACGACCACGGCTTCGGACGGGTCGAGGGCGACGATCGGATCCTTGCTGAGCGCCCAGGCCTGCTCCACGTCGGCCAGGCCGACCCGAACCGCTATCACGCCGGCCACCGCATCATGCTCACGGACGGCGGAGGCGAACACATAGCTGGCAGGCCGGGTTTGCGTGCCCGGCAGGAGCTGGCGTCCGAGCTGGCCCTGGATCGCCTGACGGAACACCACGCGGATCGCCGCCCGGCCGCTGCCGGTCGCGATCAGGTCGTTGTTGGTGCTGGACACGATCACGTCTCCGTTCCGGTCCAGGAACCAGACTTCCTCAGCGCCTGCCATGCCGGCGGCAATGGCGGCAACCTGTTTGCCGCGCGCCGCATCGCGGTTGAGGACGATCTCCGCCGCGTCCGGGCCGCGCGCCATCAGCGGCGCCATCAATCGGAACTTGTCCAGAAGCTTTTCCAGAACCGCCGCCTGGACGGCCAGGGTCGCCTCGGCGCGACGCTCCACTTCGCCCAGAAAGAAATCCAGGCTGATCAGACCGGTCAGCCACACGACGCCGACGCTCACGGCCAGAATGAAACTTGCCGCGAGTAGCTTGATCCTTCGGGTCAGCCGGCGGCGCGTCAAACTGCTCATACGTCAGACTATACCAGCGTTTCCTGGCCTGTCGCGTCCGGCAATTCGGCTTCCGGAGCCGGAGCACGCTGACGCCGGGCAATGGCAACGGCCTTGATGAGCAGGAACACCGACTTGCCGGGTGCGAGGCCGAGCCCGGAGGCGGATGCCCGGGTCACGCGCGCTCTGAGCGCCTGATCGCCGACCTTGCAGAGAATTTCGGTATAGGGGCCGCTTTCATCGGTTATGCCGGTGATCGTACCTGCAAGCGCGTTCCGGATGCTGAGGTCTTTCGGCTCCGAGATCGCAATCGCCACGTCGCGGGCCAGGATACGCAGGCGGATGGCCTCGCCGAGCGGCGCGTCGAGCCCGGGCACCTGGACGACCTGACCGCCGATGTCGACGCTGCTCAGACCCCATTCCGGATCGATGCGGGACACCACGCCCTCCAGCAGAGCCGACGCTTCGTGGCGGCCGGTTGCCCTGCCCAGATCCACACGGGAAAGAATCTCCGCCACCGGTCCGGAAGCGATCGTTTTGCCATCCGAGACGATGACCAGCGTCTGCGACAGGCGGGCGACCTCCTCCATGGCATGGCTGACATAGAGGATCGGAATCCCCGCCTCGCTGCGCAGACGGTCGAGATAGGGCAGGATGTCCGCCTTGCGGCTCTGATCGAGAGAGGCAAGCGGTTCGTCCATGAGCAGCAGCCGGGGTGCGGACAGCAGCGCCCGGCCGATCGCGACCCGCTGGCGTTCGCCGCCGGACAACCCGCCCGGTTTGCGGTCCAGCAGATGGCCGATCCCCAGCAGCTCGACGACCTCCTCAAGGGGACGCGTGTCGTGGCGGCGCCCGGCCCAGCGCGCGAAGGTCAGATTGGAGCGCACGCTCAAATGCGGAAACAGGCGCGCATCCTGAAAGACCTGGCCGACGCGGCGCGCGCGGACTGGCACGTCGATACCGCGCTCGGAATCGAAAAGCGTCTCGCCGTTGACCGTGATCCGGCCGCTGTCGGGGCGCAGAATTCCGGCGATCATGTTGGTGATCGTCGACTTGCCCGCGCCGGACTGGCCGAACAGGGAGGTCACACCGGAGGTCCCTTCAAAGGCAGCCTCTATCCGGAAGCCGCCGACATGGCCTTTCAGGTCGACCTCAAACATCGGCGCCTCCGATCCGTCGGCGCAGGCGCCGCGCCCAGATTTCCGAGGCAATCAGCGCCCCGAAGGCGACAATGGCTGCGATCAGGGTCAGGCGGAAAGCCGCCAGATCGCCGGACGGGGTCTGGGTCGCCGTATAAAGCGCCAGCGCCAGGGTCCGGGTTTCGCCGGGGATGTTGGAGACGAAGGTGATGGTCGCGCCGAATTCGCCCATGGCCTTGGCGAACCCTAAAATGGCGCCGCCCAGAATGCCGGGAAGGGTCAGAGGCAGGATGACCACGGCGAAAGTCACGAGACGATGGGCCCCGAGCGAGGCGGCGGCTTCCTCGAGCTTCGGGTCGACCGCCTCGAAGGCGAGCCGGACCGGCCGCACGATCAGCGGGAAGGCCATGACGCCGGCGGCGAGCGCCGCACCGGTCCAGTTGAACGCGAAAACGATCCCGAAGGTCTCGGCAAGAACCCGGCCGATCGGGCCGTTACGCCCGAACAGGAGCAAGAGCAGATAACCGGTCACCACCGGCGGCAGCACCAGAGGCATGTGGACCAGGGCGTTGACGATGCCGTGGCCGGGAAACCGGTAGCGGGCCAGCGCATAGGCAACGGCAACGGCGAGAGGCACGGCAAAGCACAGGGCCGTTGCGGCCACCTGCAGCGTCAGGACCAGCGCCTGCCATTCCTGCGGTTGAAGCTCGATAAACCCCACTCCCGTATCCGTTCCCTCATGTCCTCGTCCGGACCTCTATATCATCCTGAAGGACTTATCCGCCAACACCGGTAAAGCCGCTGTCGGTAAAGATCGCCTGCGCGTCCGGACCGGTCAGAAAATCCAGAAAGCCCCGGGCCGCGTCGCTTGCGCCTTTTGTCGCTGCGGCGGGATAGACGATAGCGGGATGGGAGTCTGCGGGAAAGACCGCAAGGACGTTGACCTTGGGTTCGATATGGGCATCGGAGCCATAGACCACGCCAAGCGGCGTGTCGCCGCGGGCCACGGACGCCAGGGCCACACGGACGTTGTCCATCGGTGCGAGGCGATCTGCCACCGTGTCCCACAGGCCGGTTGCCTGAAGGGCTGCCTTGCCGTAGCGCCCGGCCGGAACGGTTTCGGTGTCGGCGATGGCGAGCCGGTTGCCATCGAGCCGGCCGGCCAGCGCTTTTGGCTCCAACGCCAGCGGCTCGGCATCGGCGGTTCCAACGAGAACGAGGGAATTCGCCGCAATCGGCCGGATGCTTTCCGGTTTCACGGCGCCGGCCGTGTTCACATAATCCATCCAAGCCTCGTCTGCGGAGATGAAGACATCGGCGGGCGCCCCTGCTTCGATCTGGCGGGCAAGCGCGCCGGTTCCGGCCAAGGAGAAAACGACTTCGGTTCCGGTCTTGTCCGTATAGGCGGTGCCGATGCGCTTCAGGGCGTCGGTCATGCTGGCGGCAGCGAAAACGGTGATCCGGTCAGCCAGGGCATGACCCACCATGGCGCCAAAGCCCACGGCGGCCGCCACAGCGACACCCAGAAGGCGGCGGGAGAAACGGAACATGAGAAACCTCGATATGTTTACTCGGACATATCGAACGTTAATCGGATGCCTCACCGGTTTCAAGCGAAGACTTCACCATGCCGGAAAGCGTCCCGAATTCCGTCGCCGAATCGGCCAGCATCCGGGCTTCGATGGCGCGGAAAGTTTCGAGCAGTTTCTTGCCGAAGGGAGTCAGCCGACTTCCGCCGCCGCCCCCGGACCCGCCCTTCGCGGTTTCGACCACCGGTTCGGCGAATTGGGCGTTCAGGTCTCCGACCAGATTCCAGGCGCGCTTGTAGCTCATGCGCAGACGCTTGCCGGCGGCACTCAGCGACCCGGTTTCCTCAATCCCCTCAAGGAGATCCGCTTTTCCGGGACCGAACGCCACGCCCGGCGCCAGGACGATGCGCAGGCGGACCTTCGGAAAGTCTTTCGCCATCGGTTCGGGTGATCCTGTTCAGACAATACCGCCTGACACCCTACACCCCGGCGCGGCGATCCGCACGGATCATGTCGGCCGCCTTTTCGCCGATCATGACGGAGGGCGCATTGGTGTTGCCGGAGGTGATCGTCGGCATGATCGAGGCATCGGCGACGCGAATACCCTTGATCCCGCGCAAGCGAAGCCGGCTGTCGACCACGGAGCCCTCGTCCGCCCCCATCCGGCAGGTGCCGACGGGATGGAAGATGGTCGTGCCGATATCGCCGGCCGCATGGGCCAGCTCTTCGTCGCTCGTGTAATCCGGTCCGGGCAGATATTCCTCCGGCGTATATTTCGCCATGGCCGGTGCGGCCATGATCCTGCGGGTCAGGCGAATGGAATCGGCCGCCACCTTCCGGTCCGCTTCCGCCGACAGGTAATTCGGCAGGATTTCCGGCTGCACGTGCTTGTCCGGCGAGGTGATATGGATATGGCCGCGGCTTTCGGGGCGCAGATTACAGACACTGGCCGTAATGGCCGGGAAGTTGTGCAGGGGATCGCCGAACTTGTCGAGCGACAGCGGCTGCACGTGATATTCCACGTTGGCCGTTTCGTAAGACGGATCCGACTTGGCGAAGGCGCCGAGCTGGCTGGGCGCCATGGACATGGGACCGGAGCGGCTCAGCGCGTATTCCATCGCGATCTTCGCCTTGCCGACGAGCGTGTTCGCCATCTGGTTCAGGGTCTTGGCGCCCTTGACCTTGAAGATCGTCCTGAGCTGCAGGTGATCCTGCAGGTTCGTGCCCACCGATGGCAGCGCATGGGTAACCCCGATACCGGCCGCCGACAGAACCTGCGGATCGCCGATGCCGGAGAGTTCCAGAAGCTGTGGCGAGCCGATGGAGCCTGCCGACAGGACCAGTTCGCCCCTGATGACCGCCTTTGCCGGCGCGCCTTTCACATCCAGTTCAAGCGCCGCCGCCCGGCCATCCTCGACGAGGATCCGGCTGGCATGGGCTTCGGTGACGACCTTCAGGTTCGGCCGCTTCATGGCCGGGCGCAGGAAGCCCTTGGCCGTGTTCCAGCGGATGCCGGCTTTCTGGTTCACCTGGAAATAGGAAACGCCGAAATTGTCGCCGGTGTTGAAATCGTCGATCTTCGGGATACCGGTTTCCGCGCAGGCCTCCCGGAAACTGTCCAGCACTTCCCAGGACAGGCGCTGTTCCTCCACCCGGACACCGCCGCCCTGGCCGTGCAGGTCGTCGTTCCATTTGTAATGGTCTTCGGATTTCCGAAAGAAGGGCAGAACGTCATCCCAGCTCCAGCCTTCAAGACCGAGCTGGCGCCACTGATTGTAGTCGCGCGCCTGGCCGCGCATGTAGATCATGCCGTTGATCGACGAGCAGCCGCCGAGCACCTTGCCACGCGGATACATGAGCGAGCGGTCGTTGAGCCCCGGATCCTTGGCGGTCTTGAACCCCCAATCGGTGCGCGGATTGCCCATGCAGTAGAGATAGCCGACGGGAACATGCACCCAGATGTAATTGTCGTCCTTGCCCGCCTCGAGCAGAAGCACCTTCACATCCGGATCTTCCGACAGGCGGTTGGCAAGGACGCAGCCCGCGGACCCCGCGCCGACAATGACATAGTCCCATTCGCCCAGATCCTGCATGGTGTCTCCCCGTCAGCCCTTTTCATTTTTCCAATTGGAGACACGTCGCCGACCAAAGGGCAAGCGTCAAGGCCGCACAACGGTTTCGCTTTTACGCATCAAGACTTTTGTGCAAGGCACCATCGGCAAAATTTACGCTATCGTTACCGGAAAGAGGCAGGGTCTTCCGGCAATCCCGCACCTTCCGGAGAGCCCCGTGACCCGTACCGCCCAGCTTTTGGAATCCGTTTTCCTGGCCTTTTATGGAGGCGTCTGCCGGATCTACCGTCCGTTGCGGAGCTGGATGGGTGCTGCGGTCCTGGCCCTTCTGGTGATCACCACGGCCGCGGTCGTCCATGTGTTTCCCGTCTCCAACTGGGATATGGTCGCCTATACGGCCTCGATCCTGGAACCAGAAGTCAGCGATCCGGTGGAGCTGCACGACAGGTCCTATGAGCTGCTGAAGGAAAACGTCTCCCCCGGCGAGTTCCTGACCCTGACCCAGGACCGGGACTACCGGATCCGCCAGTACGAGGACCCGCGTGCCTTTTCAACCATGCTGGGCTTTTACCGGCTGAAGGTGCTTTACATCGAAACAGCGCGATTGCTCACCCGGTTCGTCGATCCGGTGAAAGCTCTGCGGCTGATCTCCATCGGTTCGGCACTTGCCGTCGGCGCCGTCCTGATGCTCTGGCTGGCACGCAATGGCGCACTGATGTACGGCCCCGTGGTTGCCGGCCTTCTGGTGCTGTCGAGCTTCGGCGAATCTGCCGCCCTTCTCAGTCCGGATCTCTACGCGTCGGTCTTTATCCTGCTGGCGGCCTTTCTTTATCTGGAACGCCAGGATATCGGGGCCGCGCTGTCACTGATTGTGGCGTTTTTCATCCGCCCGGATCATCTGGCCTTTATCGGCGTCTTCTTCGTCTTCGCCGCGATCTACGGACCGGGCCGCTGGGTCATGACGGCCTGTTTCGCGATCTGTCTGGCCGGTTATGTCTGGCTGACATCCGGGTCCGATCATCCCGGCTGGTGGATCCACCTGTGGTTCACCCACGTGGAATATGTGCCAACACTCGAAGGCTTCCATCCGCCGTTTTCGGTTCCGATCTATCTGAAGATGCTGGTGCGTTCGACAGTGCGCTCGATCATGCACCAGAACTGGCTTGCGCTGCTGTTCGCGCAAGTCCTGTTCTTTGCCAAGGTGATCGATCCCAACCAGCTGGGCGAGCGGACCAAGGCGCTTCTCTACGGGATGTTCGCCTCGATCTGCGCCAAATACCTGGTCTTTCCCCACTTCGAGACGCGGTTCTATTTCCCCTACCTGATGGCCATGGCAATGATCATGCTCATTGCCTGGCATCGTCAGGAAGTGAAGGCGGCTAAGCCCGCCTGACCTCGGCCGCAAAGCAGCCCCGGCGGGCGTAGTGCAGGTGCAGGTAGTCGACGTCGGGGTTTTCGAACATCTTCCCGATGAGACCCGGAACATCCCGGCCCTCGATCACCTCCGCATCGATCATGGCATGGGCCTTGTCGAAGGCCCTGACAGACAAAAGCCGGCTGGCGATGCTTTCGGGAACCGTATCCGGCTCCGGCTGACGTGACACGGCACCTTCCTTGACGAAGATCGCATGGCTTGCCCGGTAAGGCGTGTCGTTCGGCTGATGTTCGTAATGAAGCAGGAAGACCTTCTCGCCGACTTCCGCATCGGCGAGGCTGACCCGGCAGGGAAAGCCGGGCTTTTCATCTGCGACATAGGTCCGGATGTGCCGGGCGGCGAGGTCTTCCTCGGAAAGGCCCGACAGATAGGAAAACGCGCTGTCGGGGAGGGGATGGATCTGGAAATGCATGGCGGACGGCTCCTCGTGTGACCGGAGCCGTCATAGCCCTGCCCTCAACTCCGGGCGACCCGATTTGCGAGCGCTCAGGCGATCTCCGCTTCCCGCACCGCCAGTTCGATTTCCTCGACCAGCGCCGGATCCAGATTGAGCCGCGCGGCGAGCATGTTGAGATAGGCCTGTTCGGCGCGGTGATCCGGGTCGATGGCAAGACGGGAGGCGGCATAGATTTCCGCCGCCGTCTCCGGGCAGGTCGCGCCGGCAACCACCTTGTCGAGATCGAGCGGCGCGCGCAATTCGTCCATCAGGAAGGCCTTGGCTTCACCATCCAGACCCGCCTCGTCGATCTTGGAGAAGATCCTGTCCTGTTCCTGGGCATCGATATGCCCGTCGGCCTTGGCGGCCTGGATCATCGCCGTCAGCAAAGTGAGGGCAAAGGCGTTTTCGCCGCCCGGCGCACAGGCCGCATCGAAGGGCGTGTCCTTCGGGCCTTCCACCGGCACAGGCTCCATCTGCGGGCGCGGCGCGCCCTGCTGGCCCGCCTGGTATCCCTGATAAGCCTTGTAGGCGAGGCCCGCGACCAGGGCCAGACCGCCGTAGGTGACCGCTTTCTTGCCGATTTTGCGGCCGGTCTTGGTGCCGAGCATCAGGCCCGCCAGGCTGCCCAGCGCCAGGCCGCCGCCTTGCGAAGACAGGAAATCCTTGCCCTGGTTGAGAAGATCGTTCGATCCGCCGGAGCGCCGGACGGACCCGCCTCCCGTTGCGCCGCCCGCGGCGCCACCCATGAACTGGTCGAGCAGGGACTTGGCGTCGAACATTCTCTCTATCTCCCGTCTGCAAGGCCCCGCAGCAATGCGTTGCCGGCCATCTTCCGTTGTTGAACCGCCTTTCAGATGGGGAAGGAGCCTGCCGGAGGCAAGACCTGCCGGCGCTATTCAAGCGGCAGCAGATTGTCGTCCTTCAGGGTTTCCATAGCGATCGACGAGCGCACGTTCTGGACCGCCTCATGGGGCAGGAGTTCGTCGTTGATGATCCGGCTGAGGGCCTTCAGGTCCCTGACCACCACCTTCAGCATGTAGTCGACGTCGCCGGTCAGGGTGTGGGCTTCCTGCACTTCGGGCATGGCCGTGACCATGAGGCGGAACTTGCGCGCGTTTTCCCGGCTGTGGGCGCCCAGCGTCACGCCGACGAAGGCCGTCACCGTCAGGCCCAGCGCGTCCGGCGACAGGTCGGCACGGTAGCGGCGGATCACCCGATCCTGTTCCAGCCTCTGGCGGCGGCGGGATACCTGGCTGGCCGACAGGCTGATCCGCTGACCGATTTCATGGTTGGTCAGGGCCGCATTTTCCTGAAGGACGCTCAGCAGTTTCAGATCGAAGCCATCGAGTGCGATAGTCATGCATTGAATCTCGTTTTCATGCGCGTTCCGTGCATGAACATACGTTATTTTCCTGACATTGCACACATGTCGCGCGGATTTGCGCGCATTCTGATCTGGAACGCGAAACGTAAAGGAGAATGACATGGGCCCGTTTCCGCACGACGCACCGCCTGCGAAGATCACCGAAGACAATCCCGCCGGCACGGACGGTTTCGAATTCGTCGAGTTCTCCCATTCCGAACCGGAGAAGCTCGCAGAGCTCTTCACCAGGATGGGCTACACCGAGGTCGCCCGCCACAAGACGAAGAACATCTCGGTCTGGCGCCAGGGCGACATCAACTACATCCTCAATGCCGAGCCGGGCAGCCATGCCATGCGCTTCGTGGATGAGCACGGCCCCTGCGCCCCGTCCATGGCCTGGCGCGTGGTCGATGCCAAGCATGCGTTCGACTATGCGGTGACCAAGGGCGCCACTCCTTACGAAGGCGACGACAAGGCTCTCGACGTGCCGGCGATCGTCGGTATCGGCGGCTCGCTGCTTTATTTCATCGATCGCTACGGGGTTCACGGCTCCGCTTATGACGCGGAGTTCGAATGGCTGAGCGAGCGCGACCCGAAGCCGGAAGGTGTCGGTTTCTATTATCTCGACCACCTGACCCATAACGTCTATCGCGGCAACATGGACAAGTGGTGGGACTTCTATCGCGAGCTGTTCGGCTTCACCCAGATCCACTATTTCGACATCGACGGCCGCATCACCGGCCTCGTCAGCCGTGCGATCACGTCGCCCTGCGGCAAGATCCGGATTCCGCTGAACGAGTCCAAGGACGACACCAGCCAGATCGTCGAATACCTGAAGAAGTACAAGGGCGAAGGCATCCAGCACATTGCCGTCGGCACGGACGGGATCTACGATTCCACCGACAAGCTTGCCGACAACGGCCTGAAATTCATGCCGGGCCCGCCGGAGGTCTATTACGAAAAGAGCTTCGACCGAGTCCACGGCCATGACGAGCCGATCGAGCGGATGAAGAAGCACGGCATCCTGATCGACGGCGAAGGCGTGGTGAACGGCGGCATGACCAAGATCCTGCTGCAGATCTTCTCCAAGACCGTGATCGGCCCGATCTTCTTCGAATTCATCCAGCGCAAGGGCGACGAGGGCTTCGGCGAAGGCAACTTCCGCGCCCTGTTCGAATCCATCGAGGAAGACCAGATCCGCCGCGGCGTCCTGAAGGTGGATGCTGCGGAGTAAGGCTTCACGCCATAATCCAGAGGAAGAGCCTCCCCGTCTTTGTAATGAAGGCGGGGAGGTTTTCGTTTGGTCCGGGCCCCGGCATTCGGAGTGCGCCGAACGCAGACCCGTTGTCTTGGGTCCACGCCTATTGTTAGATCCACGCTCCTGAGTCGTCCCGGATTCGGGACCGCACTCACCTCGTTTCAGATACGAACCTTTGGAGACCGTCGTGGATTGGGCCCGTTTGCTGGATGGACATCGCCTTCAGGATCCCGCCTACGCCGAGCGGCCCAATCGTCCGACCTACGTTCAGGATTCCGACCGCATCACGTTCTCCGCACCGTTCCGGCGGCTGGCGAACAAGACCCAGGTCCATCCGCTTTACGATAACGATCACATTCACCACCGGCTGATCCACAGCATCGAGACCAGCAGTGTCGGCCGGTCGCTCGGCATGGAGGTGGGCGACTGGCTGGAGCAGCAGGAGGCCGTTCCGGCCGGAGAGCGGCACAAGATTGCGGGCATTATCGGCACCGCCTGCCTGGCCCACGACATCGGAAACCCGCCTTTCGGTCATTCCGGGGAGGAAGCCATCGGCCGATGGTTTGCGGAAAAATTCGCCTCGGATGCGCCGCTCTTCTCCGAGCTCGACCCGGATCTGCGGCTGGAATTCGAAAAATTCGAGGGCAATGCGCAGGGGTTTCGCATCCTCACCCGCCTGGAGATGTACCGGAACGAAGGCGGCATGCGTCTGTCACGCGGCGTGCTCGGCGCTTTCAGCAAGTATCCGGTCACCGCACGCGTCCAGGATCAGGTGAAAAGCGATTATTGCGGCTTGAAGAAATTCGGCGTCTTCGAAAGCGAATTCGAACAGTTCACCGAAGTTGCAAACGCCGTCGGTCTGCCCTCGGAAACGCACGAAAGCCAAACCTGGTGGCGCCGCCATCCGTTGGTGTTCCTCGTCGAGGCCGCCGACGACATCTGCTACAACATCCTCGACCTGGAGGACGCCTATACGTCCGGCGATCTCTCCGCCGAGACCGTCATCGGGCATCTGGAACCGATGACCGGCAAATCCAATCAGGATCTGTCCCACATGGCCGACCCGGACCGGATTGCCTATGCACGGGCGCGGGGTATCGGCATCGCAATTTCCGCCTGCGTCGAGGCCTTCAAGGAGAATTACGCGCCGATCATGGACGGCACCTTCTCCGGCGCCCTGATCGACATGTCCGTCAAGGCGGAAGAATTCAAGAATATCAAGAAGCTGGCCAAAGAGCGTCTGTTCACGTCACCGCGCAAGACGGAGCTGGAGGTCCAGGGCCGGAACTCGGTTCATCGGGTCCTTGACGGTGTTTCAGGCATCTACGTCAGGCTACAGGAGGTCGGATGGGACGGGGAGAAGCTCGATTCCTATCACCGGCAACTCATCAAGGCCGCCGGCGTCGATATCCGCGACGTGACGACGCCCTACACCGCCCTGCATTCGCTTGCCGACTACGTCTCCGGCATGACCGACCGCTTTGCCGTCAAGACCGCCCGGATGCTGTCCGGGATCTAGGATACGGACCCTAAACCAGGGCTTCCTCGATCTCCGCGACGACCGCTTCCGCCGCGGCCCGGGGATCGTCCGCCTTGGAGATCGGGCGGCCGACGACGAGATAGTCGCTGCCCGCACGGATGGCATCGCCGGGCGTCATGATCCGCTTCTGGTCTCCCGCCGCACTGCCCGCCGGTCGGATACCCGGGGTCACCATGACCAGTTCGTCGCCCAGAACGGACCGCATGGCCGCCGCTTCCTGTGGCGAACAGACGATGCCGCCCATGCCGGCGGCCCGCGCATCGGCGGCACGGCGAGCCACCAGCTCCGCCACCCGGCCCCGGTACCCGGCCTCATGCAGGTCATCGTCGTCCATGGAGGTGAGCACCGTCACGCCGAGCAGGCAGAGATCCGTCACGCCGTCTTCCCGGATTGCCTTGACCGCCGCGCGCATGGTCTTCGGATAGGCATGCAGCGTCATGAAGCGCATGCCCATTTTCGCGACGTTCCGGACCGCACTGAAGATGGTGTTGTCGATATCGTGCAGTTTCACGTCGAGGAAGATCTTGTGGCCTTCCGACGCCAGTTGCCGCGCCAGCTCCAGGCCGCCGGCGAACTGAAGCTCCATACCGATCTTGTAGATGCCGACCGCGCCGGCCGTCTTTTCGACCAGAACCCTGGCCTCGTCCACCGTCGGCACATCCAGCGGCAGCATCAGGCGTTCACGGGCGGTTGCGGGCTTGAAAGGGCTCACGGTCATGGGCGGATCCTCGAATCGATGGCAATGCGGGCGGCGGCACGCAGTGCTTAGCACCACGGCCGCGAATGGACCAGACGGAACGCGTGAGCAAACCCGCACATATTTACCGCGATCCGGCCAGCTTGGAGTCTAATCCGGATAAGTGTTTCCTTGGGCCGGTCGGCCTGCTAAAACGGCGCCGGTCTGCCGGAACGATGACCGGTACGCATTAAGGGGAAGCAGATGCGCACAGCGAAAATCTCGCGCAACACCAAGGAAACCCGCATTTCCGTCGAACTCAATCTCGATGGCACGGGCGCCTATGACGTGGCGACCGGCGTCGGATTTTTCGACCATATGCTGGAGCAGCTTGCGCGCCATTCGCTGATCGACATCACCGTCCGCGCCGAGGGCGACACCCACATCGACTTCCACCACACGGTGGAGGACACCGGCATCGCGCTCGGTCAGGCGATTTCTCAGGCGCTCGGCGACATGGCCGGCATCACCCGTTACGCGGACACGCACCTTGCCATGGACGAGGCGCTGACGCGCTGCGCGCTCGACGTTTCCGGACGGCCGTTCCTGGTCTGGGACGTGACCTTCGACCGGGACAAGGTCGGCGATTTCGACACGGAGCTTTTCGAGGAGTTTTTCCGCGCCTTCGCCATGAACGCCGGGATCACGCTGCATATCGCCAATCTTTACGGCGCCAACTGCCACCACATCGCCGAGACCTGCTTCAAGGCGGTCGCCCGTACCCTGCGCAAGGCCGTGGAGATCGATCCGCGCCAGGCCGACCGGGTGCCGACCACCAAGGGCCAGCTTGGCGGCTAACGGACGGACCGGCTGATGAGCACTTACATGGTGATGGCGCCGCCGGATGTAAAAGATCCCGCGGCCAGCCCGGAAGCGGCGGATCGGCTCGTTTTCATTGCCGACCGGTTTTCCTGGTTCGCCTTCGGCTTTTCCGTGATCTACCTGCTGTGGCACAGGATGTGGCTGGTTCTGCTTGGCTATCTGGTCGTCGCAACTGCCCTGGAACTGTCGGCATCGATGATCGGGGATGCGGCACCCGCAGTCGCCACCATCGCGATCTCGCTGCTGTTCGCCTTCGAGGCCAACGGGTTGCGCCGCTGGACACTTGAGCGCAAGGGCTGGCGCATGATCGCCGTTGCCTGCGGCAGCGATGTCGAAGAGGCCGAACTGCGGTTCTTCCGCGGACTGGACCACGGCACGACGGAACCTCCGAAAATGCCGGCCCCGCCGCATCCGACCGCAACACCGATCATTCCCCGGATCGGAACCGAACATGTCGTCGGCCTGACACTCGGCCAGGAGACCCGAAGATGAGCATTGCCATTATCGATTACGGCTCGGGGAACCTGCGTTCCGCGGCCAAGGCATTCGAGCGCGCGGCCCGCGATCATGCCCTCAATCCGGACGTAATGGTCACGGCCGATCCGGACCACGTCCTCAAGGCGGATCGCGTGGTCCTGCCGGGTGTCGGCGCCTTTGCAGACTGCAAGCGCGGCCTTGCCGCCGTCGATGGCATGATCGACGCGCTGGAAGAGGCTGTCCGGGTTCAGGGCAAACCGTTTTTGGGGATTTGCGTCGGCATGCAGCTGATGGCGGCCCGCGGGCTGGAATTCGAGACCGTGGACGGGCTCGGCTGGGTCGAGGGCGACGTGGTCGAGATGACACCGTCCGACCCGTCTTTGAAGATCCCGCACATGGGCTGGAACACGATCGATTTGCGCCCCGGCGGCCATCCGGTTTTAAAGGATGTCGAGACCGGCCCGGACGGGCTGCACGCCTACTTCGTCCATTCCTATCACTTCGCCTGCACCCGCGAGGGGGACCGCCTGGCGACCTTCGACTATGGCGGCACGTTCACGGCAATGGTGGCGAAGGACAACATGGTCGGCACCCAGTTCCACCCGGAAAAGAGCCAGCGGCTCGGGCTGTCGCTGATCGCCAATTTCCTGGACTGGACGCCTTGAGGGGAGGACATCATGGCAAAGGGCTACTGGATTTCCTACGTCACCATCCATAATCCGGAGAAATATCCGGACTATGTCGCCGCGGCCAAGCCGGCCTTCGAGAAATACGGCGCCCGCTTTCTGGTGCGCGGCGGTGACTTTTCCGAGATCGAGGGCACCGTCGGCAACCGCCACGTGGTCATCGAATTCGATAGCAAACAGCAGGCGCTCGACTGCTACAACTCGCTGGAATACCAGGTGGCCGCGAAAATCCGCCAGTCCTGTGCCGACGGCAACCTGGTGATTGTCGAAGGATCTAAATAAACGGGCGGCACAGATTGTGCCGCCTGCTTATTCGTTATTCCTCATCATCAAAAAGATCGCCCTGACGAGGATCATTCCGAACGATTTTATAGCGTTGCGAAATCGGGCTAGGATCCGTTTTGGCCGCTACTGCAGGATTAAGATGCCAAAGCTTTTGATAGGCTTTTTGAAGCACTCCGGGAAATTTTTTTCCTTGCCAGACTTCGTAAAGCCTTCGAGGGTCCACATCGTATTTTGCGCAGATATCTCGAACTTTGCGTCCCAGCCAGCGCTCTATCGTTCCATCAATGGCTTCTTTTTCAGTCAGCCTTCCGTGAGACATTTTGTTGCTCCAATGCAATAGGAGCGCTGACAGCTTCACCAATCTCACAAACGGTGTTGACGGATTCTTCCAAATATGGTCCCGTCAAACTGCATCTACAATGCGATAGCCCTTCGCTGCCAGCGCGGTGATTGGGCCTGAAAAGCCGGGGGCCGAATCCCGGCTTTTCATTTGATGTACAATAGATTCCTGCCCTCAAAGGTTTCTGACGACAAGTTACCTCGTCTATTCGTCCCCCACTTGTTCCAGGAAAAATTCTGGAACACACGCAGCTGCCCTGCTAGAAGCGATGAAAAAACAGCGAGTTACACAATGGCTCGGATCGGTTTCTGATCTACGCTAGGCCTGTGGATAACTTCGTTCAAGTCAGAAAACCAAATGGAACCAAGCACTTGATTCTTTTCCCAGCCATCGACCTGAAAGACGGTCAGTGTGTGCGCCTGAAGCTGGGCGACATGGATCAGGCGACCGTCTTCAACGACGATCCCGGCGCCCAGGCCAAGGCCTTCGAGGACCAGGGCTTCGAGTGGCTGCATGTGGTCGACCTGAACGGCGCCTTTGCCGGCGAGAGCCGCAACGGCGATGCAGTCGATGCGATTTTGAAGGCCACGACAAACCCGGTTCAGCTCGGCGGCGGTATCCGGACGCTGGAGCACATCGAAGCCTGGCTTTCAAAAGGCATCACCCGGGTCATTCTCGGCACCGTCGCCGTGCGCGATCCGGAGCTTGTGAAAGAGGCCTGCCGCAGATTTCCGGGCAAGATTGCCGTGGGCATCGATGCCAAGGGCGGTTACGTGGCCGTCGAGGGCTGGGCGGAAACTTCCGAACTGACGGCTGTCGACCTGGCCAAACGGTTCGAGGATGCGGGTGTCTCGGCGATCATCTACACCGATATCGACCGGGACGGTGTGCTCAAGGGCCTGAACATTCCCTCGACCCTGGAACTCGCCCATGCGGTCTCCATCCCGGTGATCGCGTCGGGCGGCCTGGCCTCGATCGAAGACGTCAAACGGCTGCTTCAACCCGACTGCGCCATTCTGGAAGGCGCCATTTCCGGCCGGGCGCTCTATGACGGACGCCTGGATCCGAAAGAGGCGATGGACCTGATCCGTGCTGCACGCAAGGAGGTATCATGACCCTGAAAGCCCGCGTAATTCCCTGTCTCGACGTCAAGGACGGCCGTGTCGTCAAGGGCGTCAACTTTGTCGACCTGATCGATGCCGGCGATCCGGTGGAGGCGGCCAAGGCCTATGATGCGGCCGGCGCCGACGAACTCTGCTTCCTCGACATCACCGCCAGCCACGAGGGCCGGGACACGATCTATGATGTGGTGCGGCGCACGGCGGAGGCCTGCTTCATGCCGGTGACCGTCGGCGGCGGCGTGCGCACGGTGGAAGACATCCGCAAGCTGTTGATTGCCGGTGCCGACAAGGTGTCGATCAACACCGCGGCGGTGAAGAACCCGGATTTCGTGCGCGAGGCGGCGGAAAAATTCGGCTCCCAGTGCATCGTCGTCTCCATCGACGCCAAACAGGTGAACGCGGAAGGCGAGCCGGAGAAATTCGAGATCTTCACCCATGGCGGGCGGACGCCGACCGGCATCGATGCCATCGAGTTCGCCAAGAAGGTGGTCAAGCTGGGCGCCGGCGAGCTGCTGGTCACCTCCATGGACCGGGACGGCACCAAATCGGGGTATAATATCGCCCTGACCCGGGCAATCGCCGATGCGGTGCCGGTGCCGGTGATCGCGTCGGGCGGCGTCGGCACTCTCGATCACATGGTGGAAGGCATTCGGGACGGACATGCCACCGCCGTTCTGGCCGCCTCTATCTTCCATTTTGGGGAATACACAATTCATGAAACAAAGGCGTATATGAATGACGCCGGTATCCCCATGCGCCTCGATGCGTGACCGGTCCGCTTTCAGATTCGGAAAAGACTAGACGAATGACGAATTTCACTCTGGCCGATCTCGACGCAATTATTGCTGCACGTGCGAACAGCGACGATGAAAAGTCCTATACGCGCAAGCTTGTCGGCAAGGGCGTGGCCAAATGCGCCCAGAAACTCGGGGAAGAAGCTGTCGAAGCGGCGATTGCCGCCGTTCGGAACGACAAGGACGAATTGACGGGGGAAGCCGCGGACGTCCTCTATCACCTGCTGGTCGTCCTCAAGGTGGCCGATGTGCCCCTTGAAGACGTGATGGCGGAACTGGCAAGCCGGACCGGACAAACCGGTCTCGAAGAAAAGGCGTCCAGGCCTCAAGACTGATTGTGGGGCCGACGGATCTCGGGCAGCACGGACTGCAACTGCACATGGATCAGAAAGTGGCTGCGAACGGAGACATGGACCTGTCTCCCTATCGGGTTTTCACCGAGAAGGAATGGGCACGCCTGCGCGCCGACACGCCCATGACGCTGACGGCGTCCGAAGTGGCGGAACTCCAGGGCCTCAACGATCCCATGTCCATCGAGCAGGTGGAGAAGATCTATCTGCCGCTGTCCCGCCTGCTTGCCTATTACGCCGAAGCCACCGTCAGCCTGCATCAGGCGACCCAGAATTTCTTGGGGCTTTGGGACCACAAGACGCCCTTCATCATCGGCGTCGCCGGTTCGGTGTCGGTCGGAAAATCAACCACGTCGCGCGTGCTGCGCGCCCTTCTCGGCCGCTGGCCGGCAAGTCCGAAGGTCGACCTGATCACCACGGACGGGTTTCTCTATCCGAACGCGGTGCTGGAAGCCGAAGGCATCATGCACAAGAAAGGCTTTCCCGAGAGCTTCGACCGGCCGCGGCTTTTAAAATTTCTGTCCGACATCAAGGCCGGCAAGCGCCACGTCCGGGCTCCGGTCTATTCCCACTTCTACTATGACGTCATGCCGGGACACACGGTCACGGTCGACACTCCGGACATCCTGATCGTCGAGGGTCTGAACGTGCTGCAGACCCGCGAATTGCCCAAGGACGGCCGAGCGGTCCCGTTCGTATCCGATTTCTTCGATTTTTCCGTCTATATCGACGCGGACGAAGAGCTTCTGGTGAGCTGGTACGTGGAGCGCTTCATGCGACTGAGGGAAACCGCCTTCCGCGATCCCAGCTCCTATTTCCATAAGTATTCGCGGATTTCCGACGAGGAGGCGCTGCAGACGGCCCACCAGATCTGGAACGACATCAATCTGGAAAACCTGCGCGAAAACATCCTGCCGACGCGCCCGCGTGCCGACCTGATCCTGACCAAGGATGCCAGCCATCGGATCGCAAAGGTCGCCCTGCGCAAGATCTGATTTAACCGGTCAAACGAAAAAAGCCCCGCCGGGACGGGCAGGGCTTTCGCTTTTTCGAACCGTGAGATCAGGCGGCGGACCGCTTCCTGACTTCTTCGAGGAAGGTTGCGACCTGCGTCTTCAGGGAATCCGCGTTTCTGTGCAGTTGTTTTGCAGCTTCATCCACCGTTTCTGCGGTATTGCGGGTATTTTCCGCAGCCTCTGCGACGCTTTCGATGCTGGTGGTGACCGCCACGGTGCTGCGGGACGCTTCGGTCGCATTGACCGCGATCTCCTGGGTCGCAGCTCCCTGCTCCTCGACGGCCGCGGAGATCGAATGGGCGATCTCGTTCATCTGATTGATGATTTCGGTCACGGAGGAGATGGCGGTTGCCGCCGTCTGGGTTTCGCCCTGAATTGCCGAAATCTGACTGGAAATCTCCTCGGTCGCCTTGGACGTCTGGGTCGCGAGTTCCTTGACCTCGGCGGCGACCACCGCAAAGCCCTTGCCGGCTTCGCCCGCCCGGGCGGCTTCGATGGTTGCATTGAGGGCGAGAAGGTTGGTCTGCTCGGCAATCGCCTGAATGAGCGTGACCACCTCGCCGATCCTGCCCGCGGCCTCCGACAGGCCGTTCATCCGCTCATTCGTCGAACCCGCTTCGGATGCGGCTTTCGCCGCGATGTCGCTGGAAGCGTGCACCTGGCGGCTGATTTCATTGACCGAAGCCGACAGTTCCTCTGCAGCAGCTGCAACGGTCTCGACATTGTGGGCGGCCTGGGACGATGCGTTGGAAACAAGACCGCTTTGCTCGTTCGTATGCGCCGCGCCCCTGGTCATGTCCGCGGACGCGTCCTGCAGGCTTTCAACCGAGGTTTCAATGATACTCATCATTTCCATGATCTGGCGGTCGAATTCCCCGCTCAGATCCTGGATTTCCTGGCCGCGGCGCGCGGCATCCTTCTGAACGGCAAGCTGTTCCTCTTCCAGGCGTTTCCGGGCATTTTCATTGCGGACGAAGACTTCCATGGCAGCGGCCATCTGGCCGATCTCGTCACCGCGGTCGGCGCCGGAGATCTCGATATCGCTGTCTCCGTCGGCAAGGCTGTTCATGTTGCGCGTCAAAGCCGAAAGCGGCCGGACAGTGTTGCGCACCGCAAAAATTGCCACAATGGCCGAAAAGGCTGCGCCTACGAGAATGATCAGGACCACGAGCCCGGCATGCTGCCAATAGGCGGTGTTCAGATCATCGATATAAACGCCAGAACCAAGCATCCAGCCCCACGGCTCGAAGGACGTACCCCAGCCGTATTTGTCCACCGGTTCGGTGCCACCCGCGCGAGGCCACTGATAAAGCAGGTAGCCGCCACCGGCTTTCGCCGCGGCGACAAGACCGTCGATAATGCGAACGCCATTGGCATCGACCAGATCGCTAAGGTCCTTGCCAATCAGATCGGCCTTTACATGAACCAGGGTAACCGAATCATAGTCGAAGACGAAAACATAGTTGTCGCCCTCGAACCGCATGGCCCCGATAGCCGCCTTGGCGGCTTCCTGGGCATCTTTCCGCGAGAGTTCTCCGCTGACTTCCTTCTCGTGATACGCCGCCGCGATCGAGACCGCCGTTTCCGTTATCTGAGAAACCTTCGCCAGTCGCTCATCCAGCATTGTTGAATAAAGCGATGAAAGGCTGATACCCACAATGACGATTGTAAAAACAAATACCGTCACTGCCGGAAGCGCAATTTTCCACGCAAAGGGCCAACGTGCAAAGGACATGATTCGAACACCTTGTTTCCGGGTTTCGAAAACAAGAAAGTCCCGAATGCTTTAAGAAGGCATTAAAAACAGCGTGTCGTAGCATCTTTACTTATAAAGTAACGCTGATGATTTGTTATTTATACCTATTAAACGCGCCACCTCTGATGATTTTTTGCTGTCGTTACACCATAGAAGAGAACTCATACGCAGGTCTTTTCCAACGGAATTCAGCGATTTGAATCGGCGCGCAACGAAGCATAGGTTTTCCGATATCGCCGCAGGAATATCTCAAGGCGCCTCGAGATTTCGCACCAAAAATCGTTCGGCGCGTCGCCAGCTCTCGTCGGTATCTCCCCGGAAATTGAGTTCCCGCTTCTGCGCGACAACCCTTTGCGGTACGTCGACGACCTGAACATACATCCGCATGATGAGTGTCGAGGTCTTCACGATCGAAACGAAAAGCGCCTTGTCGGCGCCGGTTGCCGCCGCAATATCGAGCAGACATTGCGGCTCTTCCACCGGGCAGCCAGCTGCCACGTCCTGCGCCGGGATCATCACGATCTTGCTGTAGCGATCTGCAAGGTCGCGTTCCAGGGCCTTTTTGACCGCATCTATTCTTTTGCCATGCGCGATGCTCTGGTCCGTAACCTCCCCGGATGTGTCGAGCATCTTGACAGGCATGACGCCGAGGGTCGTCGCAAATGCAGGGACAACAAAAACAAGAGCCGCCAATGTCAGAAAAATACAGCGCAACGACAGATCCTCCCGTCCATCGGTGCACTTTAGCGAATTCCGCACGACTGTACAATCAGCCGCCTCAACCTCAAGTTTATTCCCGAAATACCCCCGGGTTCTGAGGTTACCTTATCGCTTTGCGCAGAAGACATCCGCCAATCCGGGACGGGACCAGGTCGCATTTTGCGGATCACCCTTCAGGATCTGTCCCTGGCCCGCATAGTAAAAACCGTTACCCTGCCGGGTCAGGGTGGCAACGCCATATCCCATCTCGGCGACGGTCGCGGTGCGCCCGTCGGGCGAGAAGGTCACATGAAGGTCGACGCCCGCCGTGCAGAGATAGTCGGCCTCATTTCCCGTCCCGGTTTGCGGCCCAATGGAGTAATTGCCGTCCGAAGGCTCGAAGCCTCCGCCGACATCACCGGGCGGAATTGGACCGGCAGGCGGCGTTTCGCCCGGAAACCCCAGATTGGGGTTCGGCGCCAGAGGTTGCTGAACGCCTTTGATCACCACCTCCCGATAGGGTGTTCGTGTGACGAAAATGCCCCTGCATTCACCCGATGCGGCACGGACCATCCAAGCGTGGGTGACATAGGTCTGCTGTTCCAGAATCTGGCCGGGTTCCAGACGGGCGTAAGGCCGCTCCCCACCCGAATAATCGATCCAGTGGACTTCGACCGGCTCGCGGCTCAGGTTGCGGAATACGATCTGTCCTGGCCTGACCCCTTCGACGGACCGGATCCGGCCGAGTTCGCTGCAAGGCACGTCCGCACCTGCTTCCTCGCCGGTGTTGATCGGGATTCCATTGTCCGAGACGATCTGTTGCGGCGCACCGCAGGTGGCCACGAACAGCTTCACAGGATTGGCGCTACCCTTGAGCGACACCGAATAGGGCGGCACGCCTTCAATCTCGATGCGGATTTCCGCTTCCCGGATCAGCGTCTCCCAGAGCGGGTCCGTCATCGGTACGACGGCCTGCGGGAACGACTGGCCATACTGGTTGCTGGTCGAGGACCCGACAGCCTCGTAGGTCTGGTCGAAGCCGCCTGCACTCACCCGAACCATCTGATAGGCCCCCTCGCGGGTATTCGCGGACGTCTGGCTGAAAACGATAGTGGCATTACCGGATTGCGTCTGACAGACCGCGAAGAAGTCGTTGTCGTCGGTTTGAGGCACGCCATGGGTCAGGGTCGTCCTTGCGCCGGGAAGGTTTCCGGGCACCGCGTCCCAGACCCGGTCTTCGGAAGGCGTTACGACGAAATCCTGCTGTGACGAGACAATGCCGGGAACATCGGAAGGCGTGTCCGCAATATCCGGGCCCTGGCCCGGCTGTGTTTCCGACCCGAGCACCGGAAGATCCTGGCCGACCACACCGTCCTTGGAAAAGACATCGTCGGACGCCGGTTCCGCTGTCTCGTCGGGCGTCAGCGGCTCGAAGGAATCGGTCTTGCGGCCGGACGCGGTATCGTCGCCGGTGCCGGACGGCGTTGCCGTATCGGTGTTGTAGGCAGGCGTTACCGTTTCGTCGGACTGTTTCGGCGCATAGACCTGGCCTGCCGTTCCCTCGATCACGCGGGCACTGCCGGGTTTTCCATCCGATGCGACATCCACCGTCAGAGTATTGCCCGAACAGATGTTGACCTTCCGGTGAAGAACACGGCTGTTTTCCAGCGTTACCTCAAGATCGGTCTCGCATGGCGGCGGTGTATCCGCACTGCCGAGCGTATCCACGATGACGCCTTCATCGTCCCGGTTGATGATCGGCTTATACCGCTTGCCGAGGGTGATCGAACGGATGGAGGGTTTCGGCGGAACCACGTTGATCCGCATAGTTTCCGACGGGGATTGCGCATGAAGCTGCGTCGTGGCCAGGGTTGCGCATACAAAAGCACCCACCGCCAACGCCGAAGTCAGTTTCGAAACCGTCTGGTACAAGGGGCCGGCAGCCTGCAGCCGCATGGGCAGTCTCCGTGGATCGCCAGATTCAGGACCGTCAATTTGCCGGGTACTTAGTCAAAATGGCAAGGGAAGGGCAAGAATCTTTCGGGGTTCTTTCGGGATTTGCAAATTCAACGCGGTGCGCGTTTGGCCAGAATGCGCTGCAACGTCCGGCGATGCATGTTCAGCCGGCGCGCCGTTTCCGAAACGTTTCGGTCGCACAACTCGTAGACACGCTGGATATGCTCCCAACGGACACGATCCGCGGACATGGGATTTTCAGGCGGCGGCGCCTTCTCCTCCGGCTTGCGCCCGAGGGCGGCGGCAATATCGTCCGGATCGGCCGGCTTGGCGAGATAGTCGACCGCTCCAAGCTTCACCGCGGTCACCGCCGTTGCAATGTTGCCGTACCCGGTCAGGATGATCGCCCGGGAGTCCGGCCGTCGCTGGCGAATGGCTTCGATCACATCCAGTCCGTTTCCGTCTTCAAGGCGCATGTCGACGATTGCAAATGCGGGCGCATGGGCGCCGACCTTGGCGACCGCTTCGCGTACGCCATCTGCCGTTTCCGTCGTGAAACCGCGTTTTTCCATTGCACGCGCAAGGCGCTGCTGGAATGCCTTGTCGTCATCGACAATCAGAAGACTTTTGTCCTCGACATTTTCCATCCCGAGTGCTGGGTCGGACATTGTAACGATCCCGTTTTTGTTGTTCGCATCTGAGTTGGGACTACGATGTCTTCCCGGACTCCATTTAATGCGAAACCTCTATGTATCAAACTTTATGCCGGGAAAAATCAGGTGCGTCCATATTGTCAAGAGATTCTATCGCACTGCGCGGCCATGTCACACGGATATGGGCGCCATGTTCGGGCGGTGCCCGGTTCTCCACGAACAGCTTGGCGCCCGTGCGTTCAAGCAGAGTCTTTGCGATAAAAAATCCAAGCCCGAGCCCACCGCCGGTCGACCGGCGGCCGGGGATCATGCTGCGGACCGAAACATATGGGTCGCCGATCTTTGTCAGGACTTCCGGCGCGAAACCCGGTCCATCGTCCCGGATCGAAACGCTGACCGCGCGTGCATCCCAGGTGGCAGAGAGCTCCACGCTTCTTTCGGCAAAATCGATGGCGTTCTCCACGATATTGCCCAGTCCGTAGCGAATGGCCGAATTGCGCGACCCGATCGGCTCGGGCCCGTCGCCTGCCGATTTCACCGAGATCTCGGCGCCAAAGCCGCGCAGAGGTTCGGCAACCTCCTCCATCAGTTGCGACACCGGCATGCGCTGGAAGGTCCTGTCCTGGTCGCTGGAAAGCGATTTGAGCTTCTGCAGAATTTCCCGGCAGCGCTCGGATTGGGACCGGATAAGGGCGATGTCCTCCGCATACTCACCATCGGCCGGAAGTTCGTCGGTGAGTTCCTTGGCGACCAGATAAATGGTCGCCAACGGCGTTCCGAGTTCGTGGGCAGCGGCCGTCGCAAGTCCGTCCAGTGCGCTCAGGTGCTGTTCGCGCGCCATGACCAGCTCCGTCGCCGTGAGGGCGTCGGCAAGCTGGCGGGCCTCCTCGGCCACACGGAAGGCATAGGTCGCCATGAACCCCAGCGAGGAGACCAGGGCGATCCAGACGCCGATGGAATAGACCAGGGGCAGTGTGAATTCCTCGGGCCCAGGCCAGGGCAGGGGAAGGTGAAAGACGGCAAGAAGGCTGGCACACAGGGTCGCCAGCACCCCGAGCTTGATCGTGTTGAACGCAGAAAGCCCCGTCGCCGACACCATGACCGGCGCAAGCAAAAGGAACGCAAACGGATTGCCGAGCCCGCCGGTCAGGAACAAAAGGCCGCTCATCTGCAGGACGTCATAAGCGAGCTGAAACGCGGCCGTTCCTTCCGATATCCGCAATGGCGAGGGGTAGTAGATCTTCAAAAAGACATTCAGCCAAGCCGACAACGCCACCAGAAAAAAGGCGATCCCGATCGGTAGCGGATAGCCGAGGCCGATATTGACCACCAGCAGTGCGGCCGTCTGTCCGGCAACGGCGAGCCAGCGCAGGCGGACCAGAGTATCGAGCTTCAATCTGCGGTGCGGCAGGGGCGTGGCGGTGTCGAACAATTCAGGCATGGCTTCCCTTTTGAAGCGCTTTCCCGCATCTGGCAAGATCGTTGCCCTTGTCTGTTGCGGCCCTAAGTGGTAGCCACCCGGAAAAAGAAGCTGCGCGGCGCCGCGGGCCGCCAGCCGGGTGTTCCGATGTTTGGCACCTGTCAGTCCGACCAGCTCCGCGAAACGGAATGAGACACGATGACCGATACGAATGATGCGGGTGCACAGCCGCAGCCGGAAAACGCACAAGCCGCTGCCCCGGGCATGAATATCCTTGGCCAGTACATCAAGGATCTCTCGTTCGAAAACCCGAATGCACCCATGTCGCTGCAACAGGGCGAACAGCCGAAGCTCGACATCAACGTGAATGTCAACGCCGCCCCGCTTGGCGAAGACCAGTTCGAGGTGATCCTGACGTTGAGCACCAAGGCCGAGCGCCCCGACATGGTGATGTTCGCCGTCGAACTCGTCTATGCAGGCGTTTTCCGCATTACCGGCGTGCCGCAGGAGCACATGCATCCGTTTGTGATGATCGAGTGCCCGCGCATGCTGTTTCCGTTCGCGCGCAGCATCCTGGCCGACGCCACCCGCAATGGCGGTTTCCCGCCGCTGCTGCTCGACCCGATCGATTTCGCGCAGCTTTACCGGCAGAACATGGCCCAGCAGGCGGCCACCCAGCAGGAAAAGCCGAACTGAGCCGACAAGCCGGTTCAACAGGCCGTTCAAACTGCCAGACTTTCAGAAACCGCGGTGCCGGTAGGCGTCGCGGTTTTTTGTTCAGGCGTCTTCCAGCAAATCCGCCCAGGTCTTCGGATGGTCGCCATGGAGCGGGTTTTTCGGCGAGCGCTTGTACCGGACGGTTTCCATCCGGAACGAGCGGGCATCGAACATCATCAGCCGCCCGACGAGGCTTTCGCCGACGCCGGTGATCTCCTTGATCACCTCCATCGCCTGCATGGTGCCGATGATGCCGGTCAGGGCACCGAGCACGCCGGCCTCGGCGCAGGTCGGCAACAATCCGTCGCGCGGCTTTTCCGGAAACAGGCACCGGTAGGAGGGATTCGGATTGCCCTCCGCATCGGTCTCGAACGGCCTCAAGGTCGTGATCGAGCCGTCGAACTGGCCGACAGCGGCCGTGACCAGCGGCTTTTCGGCAAAATAGCAGGCGTCCGACACCAGATAGCGGGTGGTGAAATTGTCCGACCCGTCGGCGACGATGTCGTAGTCGGAAACAAGCGCCATCGCATTGTGGCCCGCGATCCGCGTCGGATAGGGCTCGACCTTCACGTTCGGATTGAGCCTTGCGATGGCTTCAGCGGCGCTTGCCACTTTCGGTTCGCCGAGCTGATCGGTGTCATGGATCACCTGCCGCTGCAGATTGGACAGTGAAACCGTGTCGTCGTCGACAATGCCGAGGGTTCCGACGCCCGCGGCCGCCAGATACTGCAACAGCGGCGCGCCGAGGCCGCCGGCGCCGATCACCAGCACGCGGGCGTTCTTCAGCTTCTGCTGGCCCGGGCCGCCGATCTCCCGCATCACGATGTGGCGGGCATAGCGCTCCAGTTCGGCAGGTGTCAGCATGGGTTCTTTCCCGATCAATCAATTCAACGGCGGATCCCTATCATATCGGATCGCCGGCCGCCTTGTGCAAACAGGCCATTCCACCCCGGATTCGGCTACCCCAGGATCCGGCTGACCAGCTTGGCCGTGTAATCCACCATCGGGATCACCCGGGCATAATTGAGGCGCGTCGGACCGATCACTCCCAGGACACCGACGATGCGCTGGTCCCGGTCACGGTAGGGGGAGACCACCAGCGAGGAACCGGACAGGGAAAAGAGGTTGTTTTCCGAGCCGATGAAAATCCGCACCCCGTCGCCTTTTTCCGCCAAGCCCAGAAGCTGGATCAGATCGCGCTTGTTTTCCAGATCATCGAACAGAAGCCGGATCCGCTCCAGATCCTCGGCGGCCTCCAGATCGGTGAGCAGATTGGACCGGCCGCGGACGATCAGGGTGCCCGGGTCGTCCACACCCGCGCCGCTCCACAAGGCGAGGCCCGCGTCCACCACCTTACGGCTCAGGACGTCGAGTTCGGCCTGATCGGCTTCCCGGACCTTTTCCAGTTCCTTGCGCACTTCGCTCAGTGTGCGGCCGTGGAGATGGGCGTTCAGATAGTTTGTCGCCTCCACCAGAGCGGAGGCCGGAAGGCCCTCGGGCAAATCGATGATCCGGTTTTCAACCGACCCGTCCTCACCGACAAGAACGGCCAGGGCCTTGAGCGGCTCGATCCGGACGAACTCGATATGCTTCATGCGCATGTCGGTCTTGTGGGTCAGGACCACGCCCGCACCGCAGGACAGGCCCGACAGCATCTGGCTCGCCTCGGTCAGCACCTGTTCGGTGGTATTGTAATTCTGTGTCGCCCTGACCTGCACGTCGATCCGCTGGCGTTCCTCCTGGCTCAGGTCACCCACTTCCAGAAGCGCGTCGATAAAGAAGCGAAGGCCTATTTCGGTCGGCAGCCGTCCTGCACTGGTGTGTGGCGCATGCAGAAGGCCCATATGCTCCAGGTCGGCCATGACGTTTCGGACCGAAGCAGGCGACAGGGACATGGACAGACTGCGCGACACATTGCGCGAGCCGACCGGCTCTCCGGTCTGAAGATAGGTCTCCACGATCGACCGGAAGATTTCGCGGGACCTTTTGTCAAGATCGCTCAGGCTCAAGGCCGTTCTCTCCGTTATTGCACCTGCCGGACCCGTTTGACCGGTCCGGGCGACGTTCCTCATAAAGATATAGGCGCAAAATGGGTCCGTTGCACAAGCAGGACTTTACCTGTCTTGGCTTGAGGGTCTACAAGGCGCGCAAGAGAACGGGGCGTTCCGCTTCGAAACCTGCAAATGACGAGAGGTCCTTGATGCGTCCGTCCAAACGTGCTGCCGATGAGCTGCGAGCCATCACGCTCGAACGCGGCGTTTCCAAACATGCCGAAGGTTCCTGCCTGGTGAAGTTCGGCGATACCCATGTGCTATGCACCGCCAGCCTGGAAGAGCGCGTGCCGCCGTGGCTGCGCGGCCAGCAGCGCGGCTGGGTGACGGCCGAATACGGCATGCTGCCGCGCGCTACCGGCGACCGCATGCGCCGCGAGGCAAGTGCCGGCAAGCAATCGGGACGCACCCAGGAGATCCAGCGCCTGATCGGCCGCTCGCTGCGCGCCGTCGTCGATCTGGAAGCGCTCGGCGAATGCCAGATCACCGTCGACTGCGACGTCATCCAGGCGGACGGCGGCACCCGGACGGCCGGGATCACCGGCGCCTGGGTCGCACTGCGCGACTGCATCGAATGGATGAAGGCCCGCGACATGGTGAAGAAAGATGTCCTGAAGGATCACATCGCTGCCATTTCCTGCGGCATCTACGAAGGCGCGCCGGTTCTCGATCTCGACTACGCGGAAGACAGCACGGCGGAAACCGATGCCAATTTCGTCATGACCGGATCGGGCGGCATCGTCGAGATCCAGGGCACCGCGGAAGGCGCTCCCTTCTCCGAAGAGGAGTTCGGCCAACTTCTGGGACTTGCCAAGAAGGGCGTCAACCGCCTGATCGACCTGCAGAAAATGGCAATCCTCTAAGGACCGCTTCATGTCTCACCGCAAACTCGAGCCCGGCAGGCTGGTTGTCGCCAGCCACAACAAGGGCAAGATCCGCGAGATCAACGAGCTTCTGGCCCCTTACGGCTTCGACGTGGTCTCCGCCGGAGATCTCGATCTGCCGGAACCGGAAGAAACCGGGCTGACCTTCGAGGCCAACGCGGAACTGAAGGCGGTTGCCGCTGCCACCGCCTCCGGACTGCCGTCGCTTGCAGATGACAGCGGCTTTTGCGCCGAGGCCCTTGGCGGCGATCCGGGGATTTATTCCGCACGCTGGGCAGGCCCGGACAAGGACTTCACCATGGCCATGCGCAATGTGGAGGAACTGCTTCAGCAGAAAGGCGCGACCACGCCGGACAAGCGCCGTGGCTCCTTCGTTGCCGTCCTGTGCCTTGCCTGGCCGGACGGTCACCGGGAGTTTTTCCGCGGCGAAGTGGAAGGCCAGATCGTCTGGCCGCCGCGCGGCGAGAAGGGGTTCGGTTACGATCCGATCTTTCAGCCGGACGGTCATGAGCGGACATTCGGGGAAATGACCTCGGAAGAAAAGCACGGCTGGTCGCGGGAAACCCGGGCCCTCTCCCACCGGGCCCGTGCGTTCCAGCTGTTCTCCAAAGCCTGCCTGGAGACTTGATGCCGCAACCGTCGAATAGCCCCCAGGCTAAAGGACCAACCAAAGCGCCCGATGGCGGGTTCGGGATCTATGTCCACTGGCCGTTTTGCGCGGCCAAGTGCCCCTATTGCGACTTTAACTCCCACGTCCGCCATCATGCGATCGACCAGGACCGCTTCGTCAGGGCCTTCGAGCGGGAGCTTGCCTATTTCGCAGAGAGGACCGGCGGGAGGACGGTGGAGTCCATCTTTTTCGGCGGCGGCACGCCTTCCCTTATGGAACCTTCCACCGTCGGACGGATTCTCGACAGCATCGCCGGTCATTGGTCCATGGACGCCAATGCCGAGATCTCCATGGAAGCCAATCCGTCGAGCGTGGAAGCGGATCGCTTCAGGGGATACCGGAGCGCCGGGGTCAACCGCATGTCGCTCGGCGTCCAGTCCCTGCATGACCGCGACCTGAAACTTCTGGGCCGCCTGCACGATGCCAAAACCGCCCTCAAGGCGATCGACACGGCCCGCTCGACCTTTCCGCGCCTGTCGTTCGACCTGATTTATGCCCGCCCGGACCAGACCGTGGACGGCTGGCGGCAGGAGCTGGAACAGGCGATTGCGCTTGCCGCCGACCACCTGTCGCTTTACCAGCTGACCATTGAGGAAGGCACGCCCTTCTTTGCGCTTTATAAGGCCGGCAAGCTGAAAGTTCCGGATGCGGATCTGGGTGCGGAATTCTACGCCCTGACCCAGCATGTCACCGAGGCCAACGGGCTTCCCGCCTACGAGGTCTCCAACCATGCGAAACCGGGCGCCGAATGCCGGCACAACCTCGTGTACTGGCGCTATGGCGACTATGTGGGCGTCGGACCCGGCGCCCATGGCCGGATTTCCGTCGGAGCCACGAAACGCGCCACGGCCACCGAGCGCTATCCCGAAACCTGGCTGGAAAACGTGGAGACCAGAGGCCACGGGATGGTCGAAAACACCGGGCTGAGCGAGGAAGAGCTGGGCGACGAATACCTGCTGATGGGACTGCGGCTTGTGGAAGGGGTGGATCTGGCCCGTTATGAGGCCCTTGCCCACCGCTCCGTCGACCCGAAGCGGCTTTCCGACCTTCTGGAACACGGAATGGTGGAACGCCTGGGGGATAACCGCGTGCGGGCCACACGCGAGGGGTTTTTCGTGCTCGATGCGGTGGTCGCCGATCTCGCCGCTTAATGGCTTGTTATCCGGTTCGGATGTATCTGATAGCAGGCTGTTTATCATGACAAATTTCCGTTCTGCACTGCAATGCAGCATGCCTCCTTTCTCTTCACTGCAGCTAAAGCCTTGTTTATGCGCCAAAAGTCGTAGAACTTAACGGTATTGATAGGTCCCACTGCTTCGTCCTATTCTGTTGCGATGCAAAAGCGGCGTCGGCGTCCAATGGACGGGACGGGCAAGCAAGGAGACGCAAGTGTCTTATTATCAGCTCTATGAAATGAACCATGCAGTGATGGGGCCCGTGCGCGCGGCCGCTGATATGACACGGCTCTATTTCCAGAACCCGCTTAATCCGCTCACCCATACGCAAATCGGCAAGTCGGTCGCCGCCGGGTGCGAGGTCCTGGAACGCATGACCCGGCGCTACGGCAAGCCGGAATTCGGCCTGAACGAAACCACTGTCGGCGGCGTCAAGGTACCGGTCCATGAAAACGTCGTCTGGAAACGGCCCTTTTGCGACCTGATCCACTTCGAACGCGCAACCTCCGCCCGTCCCAAGGATCCGAAGATCCTGATCGTCGCGCCCATGTCCGGCCACTACGCGACGCTGCTGCGGGGAACGGTGGAAACGCTGCTGCCGAGTGCGGAAGTGTTCATCACCGACTGGATCGATGCCCGCATGGTTCCCATCCAGGAGGGCGACTTCGACCTGGACGACTACATCGACTACATCATTTCCATGCTGCACTTCCTCGGTCCCGATACCCATGTGATCGGCGTCTGCCAGCCGTCGGTACCCGTGCTGGCGGCCGTTGCCGTGATGGAAGGCCGCGATGACCCTTATGTGCCGTCGACCATGACCCTGATGGGCGGGCCGATCGACACCCGCGTCGCGCCGACGGCGGTGAACGATCTGGCCATGTCCAAGGGGATCGACTGGTTCCGGAACAATGTCATCATGACGGTACCGTTCCCGCACCCGGGCTTCATGCGCAGGGTCTACCCCGGCTTTTTGCAGCTTACCGGTTTCATGAGCATGAACCTGGACCGCCATATGACGGCGCACCGCGACTTCTTCCAGCATCTGGTGGACGGCGACGGCGACAGTGCCGAAAAACACCGCGATTTCTATGACGAATACCTGGCGGTCATGGACCTGACGGCGGAATTCTATCTCCAGACGGTGGAAACCGTCTTCATCGAACACGCCCTGCCCATGGGCACGATGATGCATGGCTCGACCCCGGTCGATTGCTCGAAAATCCGCCGCACGGCGCTGCTCACCGTGGAAGGCGAGAAGGACGACATCACCGGCCGCGGCCAGACAAAGGCTGCACATGCGCTCTGCACCAACCTGCCGGACGACATGAAAGCCCATTACGAACAGCCGCGCGTCGGCCACTACGGGGTCTTCAACGGCTCGCGCTGGCGGGCCGAAATCGCGCCGCGGGTTCTGGATTTCATCCGCTCCAACCGGGGTGGGGAAATGAAGCAGGCAACAAGCAAGCCGGTTCAGGCAAAACCGGTTCAGGCAAAGACCGCTCCGGCAAAGACCGCTCCGGCGAAAGCCGCTGCCGCACCGAGCCCGGCGAAAAAACCCGCAAAGAAACTGTCAGCCAAGAGCGACGACCTCAAGGCGATCCTGCTGAGCAAGCCGGATGGTGTCGCCGACGACCTGAAGGCGATCACCGGTGTCGGCCCGAAGCTGGAGTCCGCTCTCAACGAGGCCGGGATCTTCCATTACTGGCAGATCGCCAGCCTGACCGAGAAGCAGATCGAAGCCCTCGACGCCAAGCTCGATTTCCGGGGGCGCATTGCGCGCGACAACTGGATCGACCAGGCCAGGAAACTGTCTGAAGCCGTCAGCTGACGCTTCCTGGACTGTTCAGCATTTCCGATCGATTAGCCCGATTCCGGACGAAACCTTTTCGCCTGGATCGGGCTTTTGATTTTCCCGATTAACGTAGCGTCTCATTTTCCCTGTGGCGTTTCGACCTGATCCGGGCAACTTCGTAGCCCGTTTGATCCAGATCAAGGCCGCCGAAGCCTTCAAACCACAAGGAGGATGCGGAGGTGACGTTATGATCAACATTTTCATCGGTTACGATCCCCGCGAAGCTATTGCCTACCATGTCTGTTCAAACAGCCTCGTGCGGCACTCAAGCGAAGTCCTTGCCATCACGCCATTGGCGCTGAAGAATCTCGAGAGCTATCAGGAGACCCACAGCGACGGGTCCAACCAGTTCATCTACAGCCGGTTCCTGCTGCCTCATCTCATGAATTATTCCGGATGGGCGCTGTTCATGGACGGCGACATGCTGCTGCGCGACGACATCGCCAAGCTTTGGGCGCTCAGGGACGAGTCAAAAGCCGTGATGTGCGTCCATCACGACTACAAGACCAAGGCGACGACCAAATATCTCGGTTCGACGAATGCCAACTACCCGCGCAAGAACTGGTCGAGCGTGGTTCTGTGGAACTGCGGCCATCCGGCCAACAGGGTCGTCACCCCCGAGTTCGTCATGAATTCGACCGGCGCACAACTGCACCGGTTTACCTGGCTGGAAGACGATCTCGTCGGCGAAATTCCGAAAGTCTGGAACTGGCTGCCCGATGAGTTCGGCCCCAACCCGGACGCCAAGCTGCTGCACTGGACCCTGGGCACGCCGTGCTTCCACGAATATGCGACAGCGCCCATGGCGAGCGAATGGCACCGGGAAAAATTCCTGAGCGATTTCAGCCTGCAACGCGTCATCGACGGTCCTTTCGAGGACGAGATCGCCACCCCTGCGACAAGCGTGGCAGCGGAATAACCGGCGACTGACGGCCGACCCGAATACGCCGTTCCTGCCGGACCTCCCGCAGGAACGGCCTGTGTTTGCCGACTTCATTTTCCGGGCGAATCCGGCATCCGGCCCCGATCACATTTCCGCACGTTTCCTTGAATGCATGGCGATCGCCCCCCACCTGTACCGGGTGGATGTCAACCATGGATAGGACAATGACGACTGCAAGCTGTTCGATCAAACCTGCCTGGACCCCGGTGACCATCGGATTGATGGTGCTGGGTTTCGTGGTCTTCTGGCCGCTTGGCCTTGCCATGCTGGCCTATATCCTGTGGGGCGACCGCTTCCACGGAATGGCGCGCGATGCGCGTGACCAGTGGCGAGCAAGCCCCTTCAAGGGAGCAATGGATAACATGGCACAGGGAACGGCCTATGGCCGGACCGGCAACGTGGCGTTCGACGATTACCGCGAACGTGAACTGAAGCGGCTGGAAGAAGAACGCGCCAAACTCGACACGATGCGTGCGGAATTCGACGATTTTCTCCGCGAGTTGCGCCGTGCCCGCGACCAGGAAGAGTTCGACCGGTTCATGGCGAACCGCGGACGGACCCCGGGCGCCGACCCGGCCTGAAGGGCCTGACCCTTCCCGTCACCGACCGAGAGCGGCGCCCCAAAGCGCCGCTTTCGTCCGTTTGGAAGGCAGTTTAATCTTCCGTGATCATTCGATTCGTCCCACGTAGTTAAAGCCCGGACCCAAATGCTTCTGCGCGTGCGCAAGAAATCCCTGCCGGACCATATTGAGCTTCAGGCGAACGGCATGCCGCTGCGCATCCGGCTGAGGGCGGACCCGCGCGCCAGACGTTATCTGTTGCGCTTGCCGTCCGATTATTCCGGTCCGGTGCTGACCGTGCCGCGCGGCGGCGATCTTCAGAGGGCCGAACGATTTGCCCGCCAGCATATCGGCTGGCTGCTGGAGCGGATGGAGGCCCGGCCGGACCATGTGCCGCTGTTGCCTGGAAACATCATTCCCTTGCGCGGACAGGATCACCGCATCGTCCCGACCGGAAAGCTGCGTGGACTGGTCGAGCCGGTCCGGAATGGCGATGACCACCCGGAACTCCTGGTGCCTGGCGCCGAGGAGCACATGCCGCGCAAGCTGACCACATGGCTGAAAGGCCAGGCGAAGGCGGACCTGAGCACCGCGGTCACCCTGCATGCGGCGAAAATCGGCAGGCCGGTGAAGGCAATCTCCATCCGGGACACGAAAAGCCGCTGGGGGTCCTGTGCGTCGAACGGCAGTCTGTCCTTTTCCTGGCGGCTCATTCTGGCGCCGCCGGAGATCCTGGACTATGTCGCCGCCCATGAAGTGGCGCACCTGCGGGAAATGAACCATTCTGCGCGCTTCTGGCGGATTTGCGAGGAACTCGCCCCGCATACCCGACAGGCCCGCGCCTGGCTGAAGGAAAACGGCCAGAGGCTGCACGGATACGGATAGAATATTCCGTAAGACAGACGGCTCTCAGGCCGTCTCGGCCATAACCCAGTCCCGGTAATCCGGATTCACGAATTCCACCGGAACGCCCAGGATGCTCGGGGTCTCATAGGGGTGGATGGAGCGCACGGCTTCGACAATCTTGTCGAACAGATCTTCCCGCGTCTTCACGACCAGCGGAATTTCGGGCTCGAATTCCACATTGCCCTTCCAGCGATAGCTGCTTTCGACCGGCTGATGCTTGTTGGCGCAGGCCGCCAGCCGCAAGTCGATCAGGGATTCGGCAATGCTGTCGGCGGTTTCATCGTCCGGGCAGTTGATCCAGATTTCCAATACACGCATGCGGGACCTCGGTTCGATCAGGTTAGCCGCCGAACAGCGACTTGAGCAAATTGAGCGGTCCGCGCGGACGCCTGTCGTCTTCGGCGGATCCGCCGTTTTCGCCCACGTTGCCGGGCGGAACGGGCGCTCCTGCCTTGGCCACCGGAGTTGCGACGCTGAGGGCCGGATCGGGAACGCCCGAAAGGCTTGCGACCGGCAGGCCTTCATGCTCCTTTTCCATGGTGTTTTTCCAGATCAACGCCGGCAAAGATCCGCCCGTGGCCTTTTTGGTCGGCGAGTTGTCGTCGTTGCCGAGCCAGACCGCCGTGGTGAGATTGCCGGTGTAACCAATGAACCATCCGTCGCGGAAGTCCTGGCTCGTGCCGGTCTTGCCGCCGGCGGGACGATGATCGCCGAGCTGAGCCTTCTTGCCGGTTCCGGTCAAAAGCGTTTCCGACATCATCGCATTCATCTGGCGGACGTATTGCCGGTCGATGACCCGGCCGGGTCCGTCGCCCTTGCGCGAATAGAGCTGTTTGCCGTCCACCGTCTTGATCCGGCGGATGATGTGGGGGAGGACGCCATAGCCGCCATTGGAGAAGGGCACATAGGCGCCGGCGATTTCCAATGGCGTGACTTCGGAAGTCCCGAGCGCAATCGACAGGTTGGGCTTCAGGTCGGAGGCGATGCCGAGCCTTTTGGCGGTATTGGCGACAGTCTTGGGTCCGACTTCATAGGCCAGGCGGGCCGCCACCGTGTTCAGAGACATGGCGAGCGCCTGGGTCAGGGTGACCGGGCCATAGTATTTCTTGGTGTAGTTCTGCGGCGTCCAGTCCTTGAAGCGGATCGGCTGATCCTGACGGACGGTTTCCGGGGTCATGCCGGATTCCAGGGCGGCCAGATAGACGAAGGGCTTGAACGCAGAGCCGGGCTGACGCCTGGCATAGACGGCGCGATTGTACTGGCTCTTGGCATAGTCGGCGCCACCGACCATGGCGCGGATCGCGCCTGCGGTGTCGAGCGTGACGACGGCTCCCTGAGAGACGCCGTACTTCGTCCGGTTTTCCGAAATGGCCTTGCGCAGGGCATCCTCGGCCGCGTGCTGCATGTTCAGGTCGATGGTGGTGTCGACAATGATGTCGCCGTCGAAGGAGCCGACGTAATGGGGCAGCATGTCCATGACGTAGTCGGCGGCGAAGTTTTCGCTGGCCGTCACGTGGCGGCGGACGGCCGTTGCCGGTGAAGCCAGAGCGCTCGCCGCTTCCTTGTCGGTGATAAAGCCTTCCTGGCTCATGGCCGTCAGTACAAGCTGGGCACGGGCTTCGGCCAGATCCGGGTTGCGGGTCGGAGAATAGCGCGATGGCGCTTTCAGGACGCCGGCCAGCGTCGCGGCTTCGGCGACGGTCAGAAGCCGTGCGGACTTGCCGAAATAACGCCGGGCGGCCGCATCGATGCCATAGGCACCGGACCCGTAGTAGACCCGGTTCAGGTACATCTCCATGATCTCGTCCTTGGAGAATTTCGCCTCCAGCCAGATAGAGAGCACCAACTCCTGCACCTTGCGCTTCAGGGTCCGGTCCGGCTCCAGAAACAGGTTCTTGGCAAGCTGCTGGGTCAGCGTGGAGCCCCCCTGGACCAGATTGCCGGACGTCAGATTCACGTAGACCGCCCGGACAAGCCCGACCGGATCGAGGCCGAAATGGGAGCGGAACCGGCGGTCCTCGATGGCAATGACCGCGTTCGGCACGTAAGGCGGCAACTGCTCGAGCCGGACCGCCTCGCCGCCGGTGTCGCCCCTGTTGGCGATCAGCGCGCCGCTGGCAGAGACGATCTTCACATTGGGCGGACGCGCAGGAACCTTCCATTCGGAGGTCGGCGGCAGATAGGCGGCGTAGTAGCCGATAAAGCCAACCGCGAATATGCCGGCCCAGATGCCGAGAACGCAGCCCCAGTAGAAGGCACGTTTCATGAACCGGGCAGCACCGGCCCCCAGCCGGGACCTGAAATTCCTTTTCCGCGAGGACGACCTTCTGCCTCCGCCACCACCCTTGCGCGTCTTGGCGCCGGTCCGGCGGGCGGGCTTCTGGTTCGCCGACTTCTGGCTGGCAGCTTTCTGACGGGATTTCGCCGGCGCCTTTTTCGGCTTCGGCGCGGATTTCTTGGCCGCAGGCGCCGCTGCACGATCCCGCGCCGAAGGGCGCAGGTTGAGCATGCCGCCGCGATCGTCGCCGAAGATCGGCTCGATCCGCTTTGCGCTTTTCGCCTTGCGTGTCATGGCACACGAACATCCCGTACTGACCACCGGCATTTCTGCCGTTGGTCCCCGCAATGACCATAGATTGCGGCAATTTAAGGGGGCGTTAAGGCTGCGACCCAATGGGACCTCGATGGGAGGCTTCAATGGGGGTCTTCAAAGGGAGGACGGCAATGGGCGCTGGCAGGGGCCGTCAAAAGCGGCTAGGACAGATGCTGAAAACCAATTGGGAGAACGGTTACATGGCCAAGGCCTATTGGGTCGCCCGCGTCGACGTGCAGGACCCGGATGCTTACAAGAACTATGTCGCGGCAAATGCGGAGGCCTTCAAGAAATACGGCGCCCGCTTTCTCGTGCGCGCAGGCCGGTTCGAAACCATGGAAGGCAGCTCACGGTCCCGCAACGTGGTGATCGAATTCGACAGCTACGACCAGGCCATGGCCTGCTACAAATCGCCTGAATATGCCCGGGCAAAGGCCCTGCGCGATGCCGCCTCGGAAGGGGATCTGGTTATCGTTGAAGGCTACGACGGACCGCAGCCCACGGACTGAATATTTCCCTGCGACATACGCGGACGTCGGTCCGATGGCGTGTCTGGTTCAAGGATCAGGCCGCGTAACGGCTGGCGTCCGCGCCGTAGTAATTCACATAGCGGGAATTCAGTTCCGACACCGGCATGATGATCAGCACGTCGGTCGTTCCGAACTGGTGATCGACCACGGCGCCGTCGCCGATGAAGGCCCCGAGGCGCAGGTAGCCCTTGACCAGGGGCGGCAGGGCACGCAACGCCTCCTTCGGATTGACCCCTTCGGCCGGCAGGCGGTTCATCTCCACATAGCGCTCCGGCAGGGCGGCCGCGCGCCAGTCTTCCGGCGCTCGGGCATTGTGGTGCAGGAACGCAAGCTGACCTGCGATGGAATCCGGATTGGTGCCCTCGATCGAGGCGCAACCGAGCATAACGTCGATCTTGTGCATCAGGATATAGGACCAGATGCCGTGCCACAGCAGCTCGACCGTCTTCTTGTTGCGGTAGGGCTTGAGCACGCAAGAGCGGCCGAGTTCCAGGAACCGCTTGCCCGGATTGGCGTCGATCAGCTTCTGGATGTCGAATTCGCCGGACGTATAGAAACCGCCGTGTTGATCGGCAATCTCCTGACGCAGCAGGCGGTAGGTGCCGACGATTTCCGGCTTCAGACGGCCAAGCTTGTTGCGCTTCAACGAAGAATGATCGACCACCAGCATGTGATCGCAAAAGGCGTCATAGGGGTCAGCATCCCGGCGGGTCGCCAGGGTCTGCGCATCCGCAATGGCCGACATTTCCTCGTAAAAGACCTTGTAGCGGAGCCGCTGTGCCATTTTCACTTCGCGGAAACTGCGGGCGAGGCGCACCTCCAGAGATCCGATCCGGCCGAGGCTCTGCCGGAAACGCAGCACGTCCAGACCGGCGGCTTCCGACGGCAGTCCGACGGAGCGGATCTGCATCGGCAAACCTGCCGGTGCGATTTTTTGAACGAGTTTCCTCGGCGAAAACATGCCCGACCGCATCATGGATGTTCGGCCCCTATATCGTTGTTTCCAAAAGCCGCAAGTGTTCACGCCTTGAACTCTGTTTCACTTGCGGTTTTGACTTTGCCGCGACAGTAGCTGCGAGAACGCTGCAACTATAACTGATCCTGCCGTAAAACACATTTTTCCGACAATTGGATGACACTTGATCTATTCAGCAGGATTGCCGCCCTGTTTCTCCCGTTTCCTTATCACAAATGACGGGGAACGTCTGCCCAAATCGGGCACGACGCGAATCAGAATTCCGCGAGGTGGCAGCCCCTTCAGATTTTCAGGCGGGTGAGGGCATCGCACAGGGCATCCGCCGACAGCGGCTTGGTCAGATAGCCCGCGGCGCCCTCTTTGGCGGCCTTTTCGCGTGCGTCGCGCATGACATCGGCGGTGACCATCAGGATCGGCACCGGGGGCTTGCCGCTCTGCATCTCCTGTTCGCGGATCTTGCGGATGGCGCCGATCCCGTCCAGGCCCGGCATGTGCAGATCCATCAGGACCGCATCGAAATCGGTCGACGCGGCCGCCTCGACCGCCTTTTCGCCATCCGTCACAACGGTCGGCTCGTGACCCAGCTTACGCAGCAGAGCCTCGCTCAAAAGGCGATTGATGTCGTTGTCTTCGGCCACAAGCAGCCGGAGCGGGCGGACCGGCGTCCTGCCACGGAGGACTTCCAGATCGCCTGAATGGGTTTCGGCACCTGCTTCCCACAGGTGTTGATCCGGACCGGCTTCTTCGAGGAGGCCGCCGATGACCTGGTTCAAGGTTTCGTTTCGCACCGGCCGGATCAGGTAGGCGGCGAAGCCTGCTTCGCGCAGGCGCTTCAACCGGTCCCGCTCAGGCGGAGCAATCATGACAACGGCCGGCGCCCGGCATCCCGCCAGACGCGCGCTGACCAGCCAGCCGCCGCTGTCTGCAACCGAGGAATTGTCGATCATCACCAGATCGGCAGCCGCCATGTATTCGGTCAGGTCCGCGGATCCGGGCTTCCGCAACACCACCTCGGCGCCTTCGAATTCCAGCCGCTCACGCAGAAGCGCGCCTTCCAGTCCGCTTGCGCTGACGATCACGATCGACTTGCCCGCAACGTTCGAGGCGGTCGCCGTATCCCGGAAGACAAGATCTTCCGGCACCGGCACGACCACCTTGAACACGGCGCCCCTGGATTTTTCCGAGGTCGCCTCGATCGATCCACCCATCAGGCGGATCAGGCGCTGCGCAATCGCAAGGCCAAGCCCGGTCCCGCCGAATTTCCGCGCCGGGCCATGATCGACCTGTTCGAATTCCCGGAACAGGCGATCGGCCTCCGCCTTGTCGAAACCGATGCCGGTGTCCATGATGGCGAATTCGAGAAAACTGCCGCCGTCCGGGTTGGGGCGACCGTCGACCCGGATGGCCACGCCGCCCTCATCGGTGAACTTGATACCGTTGCCGGTCAGGTTGAACAGAATCTGGCGAACGCGGCTGGCGTCGAGGGTAACGGTTTCCGGCAGGCTCGGATGGAAGCGGGCTCCGATCTCAAGGCCCTTGGCCTGGGCCTTGGGCGCCAGCAGTTCCACCACGCTTTCAATTAGCGGCGCCAGGCGCACGGGTGCCGCCTGAATTTCCAGCTTGCCGGCCTCCACCTTGGAAAAGTCCAGCACTTCGTCAATCAGCATGAGGAGCGTTTCGCCGGAGGTTTCGAGCGCCTCGATATAGGCCGTCTGTTCCCGGGTGAGCCGCGTATCGCGCAGGAGGGATGCCATGCCGAGCACCCCGTTCAGGGGCGTTCGGATTTCATGGCTGACGGTCGCCAGGAAGCGGGATTTCGCCTCGTTGGAGCTTTCCGCCGACTGGCGCGCGGCCAGGAGTTCTTCCTCGATCAGCCTGCGCTCGGTGACGTCGCGCAGGACCGTCTGCGTCAGGGGCTGGTCGCTGACGGTATCGCGCACGCTGACGTCAAGGCGGGAAAACCAGCGCGGTCCGTCCACCGTCTGCAGATGAAGATCGCCGAAGGCGATGCCGTGCTCCGATGCCTTTTCTTTGGACTTGTCGCCATCGCCGAGGACCGGCAGACGCAGCGGTTCGCCGAGGACCGGCGCATGATCGGCCCCGAAGGTTTTGGCAGCGGCCGCGTTCGCAAAAACCACCGAGTTGTCGGCATCCCGGCGCACCACGATATCGCCGAGCGCGCCGAGGATACTGGCGTTGCGTTCATCGGACTCACGCAGTTCCCAGGTTCGGTCTTCCAGTTCTTCGCAGCGCTGCATCAGGCGCCGGATCTTGACGTCCCTGACCGCAATGGCCGCCCCGTCACGCGCCTTGTCATCGGCAAATAGCCGCCAGACCGCCATGCCGCCGGCGAAAAACGCCAGGCAGACAGAGGCGAGCCGCGTATAAGGCCCGCCGCCGAGCAGCAAAAAGGCGCCGATCACCCCGGCGACGGCGCAGATCACCGCAAGATGCATCAGGGTTCTGGAGGGTGACCCGACAGCAGAGACTTCGGCCCCGTCCGTATCCTGCCGGGGCTCGTGTCCCGTTTTGGTTTTCAGAGTCCCTTTTAGGGCTTCAGCCCGCGATTGCGCCGCTTCGGACCTCCCGATCTGATCATCGGAAACCGGCTCCGCTTCGGACGGCTTCACCCTCTGCCGGGCACGGCTTTCGTTCTTCAGGACCAAGACGGATACTCGCAACTAACGTCAGTGTCCCGGTCAGGATTGCCGATAACCTTTGATAAACCGTTTCCTGATTGAGGTTTTTGGCGTTTTTCACGCCGCCTGACGCGCCAGGTCCTCACCGCGGTAGCTCAGGGCTTCCGCCAGATGGATCCGGCCGACGGTGTCCACGCCATCGAGATCCGCAAGCGTTCGGGCGAGTTTCAGGACACGGTGGTAACCGCGGGCACTCAAGGCGAGCGTTTCGGCCGCCTCGCGCAGGAAGGCCAGGCCTTTGGCGTCGGGGGCGGTGATCTGTTCGACGACGGAAGCCGGGGCCTGGGCGTTGGTGGCGGCGCTGACACCGAGCGCCCGGAAGCGGTCGCGCTGGATTTCGCGGGCGGCGGCCACCCGTTCGGCGACCGTTGCGGAGGGCTCGGACGAGCCCGGGCGGATCAGGTCGGCGGCGGTGACGGCTGGAACCTCGATCCTGAGATCGATCCGGTCGAGAAAGGGGCCGGAAATACGGGCCTGGTAATCCGCCGCGCAGCGGGTGCCGCGCCGGCACTGGTGGCCTGGCTCGCCCGCATGGCCGCAGCGGCAGGGGTTCATGGCGGCGACCAGCTGGATGCGGGCCGGATAAGCGACGCGGTGATTGGCCCGGGCAATCACGGCCTCGCCGGTTTCAAGCGGCTGGCGCAGACTGTCGAGCACCTGCGGCGTGAATTCCGGCAGTTCGTCCAGGAAGAGCACGCCGTGATGGGCGAGCGAAACCTCGCCCGGTTTCGCGCGCATGCCGCCGCCGACGAGGGCTGCCATGGAAGCGGAGTGATGCGGCGCGCGGAACGGGCGCCGGTCGGAAAGGCGCCCATCGGCCAATTCGCCGGCCAGCGAGGCGATCATGGAGACTTCCAGCAGTTCCTTCGGCTGCAGCGGCGGCAGAATCGAGGGCAGGCGGCTTGCCAGCATGGACTTGCCGGAGCCGGGAGGACCGACCATAAGCAGGTTATGCCCGCCGGCGGCTGCGATCTCGAGCGCGCGGCGCGCCGTTTCCTGTCCCTTGACCTCCGCCAGATCGGGCAGACCGGCCGGCGTGCCCTGGAGTTTGGGGACCGGCGGCGACAGCACCTGGGTGCCCTTGAAGTGATTGGCGAGCTGGATCAGGGATCGGGGCGCCAGGATGCTCATGTCTTCGGCCGCCCAGGCGGCTTCCGAGCCGCATTGGGCCGGGCAGATCAGACCCTTGCCGATGGCGTTCGCGCCCATGGCGGCGGGCAGGACACCCGCGACCGGGGCCAGCATGCCGTCGAGGCCGAGTTCGCCCAGCACCACATAGTCGGCAAGCATGTCGGCGGGAATAGCGCCGATGGCTGCCATCACGCCCAGCGCGATCGGCAGGTCGTAGTGGGAGCCTTCCTTGGGCAGGTCGGCGGGGGCCAGATTAACGGTTACCCGTTTGGCCGGGAGCGCCAGCCCGGAGGCATGGAGCGCGGAGCGCACCCGTTCCCGGCTTTCGGCCACCGCCTTGTCCGGCAGGCCGACGATGGTGAAGGCGACCATGCCAGGTCCGATCTTCACCTGCACATCGACGGGAAGGGCCTCGATGCCCTGAAAGGCCACAGTCGTTACCCGGCTGACCATATCGCACGCACTCCACCTCAAGCTGTCGGCAACGATAAGACAGCCAATACGCGTTGGCAAGAACATATGCGGAACATTAGTGCAATCGATTCAGGCTACGCTTCAGGCCTGCCGGTTTAAAACCTCAATCAGGGTCCGATGCGCCTGCACCGGTGCGTGATCGATCCGCCAGGCGAGGAAGGTGTCGACCGTGGCAAACGGCTCCGGCAACGGGCTGACTTCCAGCTGATCCGCATCGCGGCGGCCGCGCACCGCTTCTTCGGGCGCGACGGCAAAGCCGAGCCCCGCCGCGACACAGCCCAGAATCCCGTCCAGCGTGCCCATTTCGGTGATCTCCGTATCGCTCCGCCCCAGGCTCTTCAGCCAGGCCTGCGCGGTTGCCCGGTAGCTGCAGCCAGCACGGAAGGCGAGCAGGGAGCCACTGTCCGGGTTCACCGGATTACGCGCGCAGACGAGCCGTTCGGTGAAGGCCCGGACCGAATTGAAACGGGTGTCGTCCACCGGTCCCGCCACGAAGGCGGCATCGATTTTCCGGTCCCACACCATGGCGAGAAGGTCGGCGGTGGGACCGGTCTTCAGGGAGATCGGCGCGGCGGGACAGCGGATTTTCAGAGACTTCAAGAGGGCCGGAAGGCGGACGGCGGCGGTCGTTTCCATCGACCCGAGGGACAGGGGCGCGCCGGCGCCGGCCGCATCCAGAAGTTCGCGTTCGGCGGCGGCAAACAACTGCAGCAGGTCTTCCGCCTTGGCATGCAGCCGCTCGCCGAAATCGGTCAAACGGGCGCCGGCCTTGCCGCGCAGGAAAATCTTCTGCCCGAAATGGTCTTCCAGGCGGCGGATCCGAGAGGTCACGTTGGACTGGACGCAATTGAGAGCGTTCGCCGCGCCGGAAAAGGACCCGGTTTCGGCCACGGCCAGAAGCGTTTTCAGGAGCACGATATCCATTTATAAAAATTAGAGATATTATTTTCTCATAACAATCATTTTTCTTACATGCGCGAAGATGCGATGCTGAGCCCATGGAACCGCTCATCGAAACAGCCTTTACAAGGCAATTCGCCGTCCGCCATCCGGTCGTTCTCGCGCCGATGGACAGGATTTCCGACGGACGCCTCGCGGCGGAAGTCACCCGCGCCGGCGGGTTCGGGATCATCGGCGCCGGCTACGGCGACCGGGAGTGGATCGACAAGGCCTTTGCCGATGCGCAGGGCCAAAGGGTCGGCATCGGCGTCATCACCTGGAGCCTTCTGAAGAAGCCGAAACTCGTGGACCATATTCTCGACCGGAAGCCTGCCGCGGTGTTCGTCTCCTTCGGCGACGGCGAACCGATCATCCGGGCCGCGAAAGAGCGCAGCATTCCGACGATCTCGCAGGTGCAGAGGCTCGACCAGGCCGAACAGGCGCTGAAGGCCGGGACGGATATTCTCGTCGCCCAGGGCCAGGAGGGCGGTGGCCACGGAATGGAACGCGGCCTGATGGCGCTCCTGCCCGCCGTCCGCGATCTCGCCGGCAAGCATCAGCTCATTCTTGCGGCGGGTGGTATCGCCGACGGCCGGGGCCTTGCCGCCGCCCTGATGATGGGGGCCGACGGTGCGATGATGGGGACCCGTTTCTGGGCAAGCCGCGAAGCCAACGGATCGGACAAGGCGAAGGACGCCCTGGTGCAGGCGGCGGGCGACGACACCCGCCGGACCAGCTTCTTCGACCTCGCCCGGGGTCTCGACTGGCCGGGTGAATTCACCGGCCGGGTCGTCCAGAATCCGTTTTCCCGCCGCTGGCTGGAAGATCCGGCGAACATGCGCGCGTCACAGGACACGATCCGCGCGGCCTATGACGCGGCCGATCCGGACGATTTTTCCGTGCGGGCACTGATCGCAGGCGAGGCGCTCGATCTGGTTCGGTCGGTCGAACCGGCGGCGGCGATCGTGGAAGAGACGGTGAAGGAGGCGGCAAGCTTGCTGGCAAGGGCGAGTTCTTTCCTTGCCGGGCGGGATTAGAGATCTGACGCTCTCATACGCCAATGCCGTATCCATCCGCGTCCCACTTGACCCTGTTCTGGGGCAAATCCGAGATCCCGACATCTGCGGAGCCACTATCGGTTGAATTTTAATGTCGAAGCTGAAGCTCACTGCTTTTGTATTTTTGTCGGTATTGATCTACCCGACACTCAGCTATTTAAAGTCGCCGATCGATTGCGCGCGTATTCAGGACAATACGAACCGCCTTTCCTGTTACGATCAGATTTTTTCCGAATTCGCCTATCACGAGAATGCCGGGAATACAGATGAACCGTCGGAAAAATACGACCCTGCACCGTCGAACTGGGAAATAACGAGCACCTATATCAAGCCCGGTCCCGGCGTTTATGTTCAAAAGCCTACGCTCATTCATTCCGCGACCACACCGTCGACGAACAAGTTCATCCGGCATCCGGACAGGCTTACCCAAGCCACTTTGAGCCTTTTGTGCCAGCCGGAAGGAACCGGGCTCTTTCTCCCTAGATTCCGTCATGCTCGACACACCTCAGTTCAGTCTTTCCGACAACAGCGAGGCGATCGGCACCATAGACCTCAGGGATATTCGCCAGTTTTTAAGCTCGCTTCGAAAGGGGACAATGCTTGGGTTGTCAGTCACCCTTCTCATCGGCAAACCGGTGAATGTCACATTCGACGTTTCCGGAATCGGATATGTGGACAAGCTGTTCGGCGCTGTCTGCAAGTGGTGAAGAGCCAACGCGACGTGTTTCGGTTATCGAAGGCGCAGGAAATTGCGTAAATTAGCGATTACCTGAAAAGCAGAAGCGACCCTATTCATCGAACAAGAGATAGAATTCTTCCAATGACATGTTGAACGATTGAGAAAACGCACCTTCCCAACCCAACTCAGGCGTCTTCTCCCAGAAATCGATTATCGCTCTTTCGGAACTTTTCGAAACCAGGAATAGGCCCGCATAACGGGCATAGTCGTAAAAATCTTTTTCTGCGGCGGAGGTTTGATACTTGAACGAACGAAGCCGTTTTGCGCTGTAATTTCTCTGCTGTGCAAAATGTTCGCGTTTCTTTTCGGCAGATACATCCGGCCGGAGGAAATTGTATTCCAGCGCGATTGCCAAAGCTTCGGTCAGCCATTTCGGGCCACGCGCACGAACCCGGTTCTCCTCGCCATGCGCGCGGTAATTTCCAACATATTGCGCCTGGATCTCATGCGCGGTTTCATGGGCCAGGAGCTTGCGCACATCGTCATTCGGAAAGCCATCCTTGTCAGAAAAGCTTACCGCGACCACACCTCCGTAAGATTTTCCGCAATAGCCGTAACCCCTGCACCAATCCGTGAACTCCTTGTAGACGTCATGGTGCGAACCTTGCGCTTTCAACGCCTCGACCGCCCGTTTTCCGGCCTCATCGACGGAAGATGACGTTATGAATACGATTTGCCCCGGTATGGTAATATTCAGTTTTTCGAGGTAGTAATAATTGACGTCATTCGTCAGAGAGCGGATCTTTTCGGCGCTGGATGAACTGGTTTTTTTGCCAATAATCAATTTCAGGATGTCGTCGTTACTTGTCCATCCAACATGATTGTCCCGAAGCATTCCGATTTTACGGCAGAATACTGACGCATTCGGAATCGATAATTTCGGCAGATTTGACAGTTGCGGATACTGATCTCCCAGTTCGCCCAAGGCAGAGCGGGTTTTTCGCCCCAGCTTGCCGTCAATCGGACCCGGATCCAGTCCGGCATCTTCGAGTTGTTCTTGAATACAGGTCACGTACCGGTCAGCGTTTGCACTGCCGGGCGACAAACACAGAAAAACGGAAACGACCGAAACACAAAAACTCAAAACCCGCATATCCAGGACCAGCTATCTCTGATTTCGATTTCACCGATCCTGTTTATGCCAAACAGGCGTCTGGACAACAAACAGAAAATCGCAATCTAACCGCGAATGTGCCTAATGCGCCTCGTCCCAGTTGTCGGCGGCGCGGGCGTCGACCTGGAGGGGGACGGAGAGTTTCAGGGCCGGTTCGGTGGCCTTCTCCATGACCTCGGTGATGATCGGGATCGTCTTGTCGACCTGGTCTTCAGGCACCTCGAAAATCAGTTCGTCGTGCACCTGCAGGAGCATCTGGGCGTCCAGCCGTGAATGCTGCAGCCGGTCCTCCATGCGCACCATGGCGCGGCGGAGAATATCGGCGGCGGAGCCCTGGATCGGGGCGTTGATCGCCGCGCGTTCGTAGAAGGCGCGCAGGTTCGGGTTCTTGGTGTTCACGTCCGGATAATGGGCCTTGCGGCCGAAGATGGTGGTCACGTAGCCGTTGGCGTGGACTTCCTTCTTGATTGCTTCCATGTAGTCCTTGATGCCGGGGAAGCGTTCGAAATAGGTCTTGATGTAGTCGCTGGCCTCGCCCCTCGAAATGCCAAGCTGGGCGGCAAGGCCGAAGGCCGAAATGCCGTAGATGATGCCGAAGTTGATCGCCTTGGCGCGGCGGCGGACCATCGGGTCCATATCCTTGATCGGCACGCCGAACATTTCGCTCGCCGTCATGGCGTGAATGTCGAGCCCGTCCTCGAACGCCTGCTTCAGTTGCGGAATGTCGGCCATGTGGGCGAGCACCCGGAGCTCGATCTGGCTGTAGTCGGCCGAAATCAGCTTGTGACCCTTTTCGGCGATGAAGGCCTTTCGGATCTTGCGGCCTTCCTCGGTTCTCACCGGAATGTTCTGCAGGTTCGGTTCCGACGAGGACAGGCGGCCGGTGGTGGTGGCGGCCAGCGAATAGGAGGTGTGAACCCGTTTCGTTTGCGGATTGATATAGCCGGGCAGGGCGTCGGAATAGGTCGACTTCAGCTTGGAGAGCTGGCGCCAGGAGACGATCCGCGAGGGCAGTTCGTGACCTTCGGCGGCCAGATCCTCAAGGACGGAGGCGGATGTGGACCAGGCGCCGGTCTTGGTCTTCTTGCCGCCGGGCAGGCCCATCTTGCCGAACAGGATGTCGCCGAGCTGCTTGGGCGAGCCGATGTTGAAGTTTTCGCCGGCAAGCTCATAGATCTCGTCTTCGAGAGCTGCCATGCCTTGCGCGAAATCGCCGGAGAGCCGCGACAACATCTGCCGGTCGACGGAAATGCCACGCTTTTCCATGCGCGCCAGCACCGGCACCATCGGCCGTTCCAGGGTTTCGTAGACGGTCGCCATGTGTTCGGAGGCCAGACGCGGCTTCAGAACCTGCCACAAGCGCAGGGTTACATCGGCGTCCTCGGCGGCATAGGCGGTCGCCTTGTCGATCGCCACCTTGTCGAAGGTGATCATCGACTTGCCGGAACCGCAGATTTCCTTGAAGGGGATCGGCTTGTGACCGAGCCAGCGCTCCGACAGCTCATCCATGCCGTTGCCGCCCTTTCCGGCATCGAGCGCGTAGGACAGCAGCATGGTGTCGTCGAAGGCCGCGATGTCCACGCCGTAGCGGGTCATGATCAGCCAGTCGTATTTCAGGTTCTGGGCGATCTTCAGGACGGCGCGATCTTCCAGCATGGGCTTGAGGATCTCGACCGCCTCGGCAATCGGGATCTGGCCCTCGAGCAGTCCGCCGCCGCCAAGCAGATCGCCTTCCCCGTCCACATGGCCAAGCGGGATATAGCAGGCCTTGCCCGGCGCGGTCGCAAGCGACACGCCGACCAGATCGGCCTGCATGGCGTCGAGCGAGGTGGTTTCGGTATCGAAGGCCACATAGCCGACCTCGTAGGCGTCGGCGACCCATTCCTTCAGCCGTTCCGGCGTGGTCACGGTTTCATAGGCGCTGGTGTCGATCTCCGACGACCGGGCCGCTTCCGCGCGGGCGTCCGCAACCGTTTGCGGAACCATCATGTCGCCGTCCGCCGGTGCGTCGTTCGCAGCATCGGCTTTCCCGCCGTCGGCCGCGGGTGCGGCTTCCATCAGCCGGCCCTTGTGATCGGGCACGTCCCAGCCGGGAATATCGAAATCGGCCGGCTCGATGTTGGCGAGTTCCGCGCCGGTGGTCTCGGCGACCCGCTTGGTCAGGGTTGTGAAGCCCAGCGCCTTCAGGAACCCGACCGCCTTCGGCCCATCGACCTCGGTAACGGCGAAATCGGTGACGGGCACTTCGACCGGAACGTCCTGTTTCAGGGTGACGAGCTCTTTGGAAATGCGCGCCTGGTCGGCGAATTCGATCAGGTTTTCCCGCCGCTTGTTCTGCTTGATGGTGTCGGCCTTCGCCAGCAGGGCTTCCAGATCGCCAAACTCGTTGATCAGGAGGGCTGCGGTCTTCAGGCCGATGCCCGGAACGCCGGGCACGTTGTCGACGCTGTCGCCGGCCAGAGACTGGACCTCGATCACCTTGTCCGGGCCGACGCCGAATTTCTCGAACACTTCCGCCTCGCCGAAGATCTTGTTCTTCATGGTGTCGATCATACCGACCTTCGGGCCGATCAGCTGCATCAGGTCCTTGTCGCCGGAGACGATGGTGACCCGCGCGCCCATTTCGGCCGCCTGTTTCGCATAAGTCGCGATCAGGTCGTCGGCCTCGAAGCCCTCCTGCTCGATACAGGGAACCGAAAACGCTTCCGTTGCCCTCCGGATCAGGCCGAACTGGGGTACCAGGTCTTCCGGCGGTTCCGGCCGGTGAGCCTTGTATTCGGGATAGATATCGGTCCGGAACGTCTTCGCCGAATGGTCGAAAATGACCGCGAAATGGGTCGGCTCGTCGCCCTTTTCCGGGGTCAGGCCTTCCTGCAGCAACTTCCACAGCATGTTGCAGAAGCCGGCAACCGCGCCCACGGGCAGGCCATCGGGTTTGCGCGTCAGCGGCGGCAGCGCGTGATAGGCGCGGAAAATGAAGGTGGAACCGTCGACCAGGATCAGATGGTCATCGGCGGTGAGGGCGGGGGCGGAGCTGTTCGTCGACATGCGGCGGATCATGCCCGCACGGGACGGCGGAGGAAAGGGGAAATCCGCACTTTCCTCAGGGGGCGTGGCCCGCCGTCAGTTTTGCGGCGTCAGGACCGCTCGTCCTTGGGGGACCAAGGGCTGATGCGTTCTGTCCGGCCGTTCCCGCCGGATCCGTCGTCGGTTCTGGACCAATCCTCCTCATCGAGGTCGACGACGCCTTCCTCCCGGCGATAGCGGGAGCCGCCCTGGACGACGACCACGTCGGACCGGGAGATGATGAACCGGGCCAGCATGTCGCGGACAGGGGGGATAAACAAAAGCAGGCCTATGGCGTCGGTCACGAATCCCGGGATCAACAGCAGGAGGCTTGCGATCACGATCATCGCACCGTGCATCATGTCCTTGCCCGGCACGCGGCCGGCGTCGAGTTCCGACTGCATGCGCATGACGAGCGACAGGCCCTGCTGGCGCAGCATCAAGGTTCCGGCAACGGCGGTCAGGACGGTCAACAGGACCGTCGGCAGGACACCGATGGCGCTGCCGACCCAAATGAACACCGAGATTTCGATCAGAGGCAGCAAAATGATCGCCGCCAGGATGTAAAGTATCACGGAAACCCCATCTTTTTCGCAGGTACTCTCGGGTTCGGACCTTGGGCCATACCCTCATTAAACAGGCTGAAATGGTAGGGATGAATTTGTTCGGATACAAGGCGCGAAACTGCAGGAAACCATTCGGTATTGGCGTTCCGCCCTCTGACGAGTGGCAAAGTTTGCAACGATGGAGCCGGTCAAATTCACCCTATCCTGAAGGGATGCAAAATCGGCTTCGATCTGCCGCGTCAAACCGCTCAAGCCGGCAGAACGCCCGCTTTCGCGCCTTTCCTTGCAGCTCCTTGCCGTTTGCTGCGCCATTTCAGCCTGTTTAATGAGGGTGTGGCCTAGCCTAAGGTAAGCATCTGGGATAGGGATTGCGAGCGGTCATGATGGATTGGCCGGCGTTTTGGGTAAAAACCTTCTTGCTCTCTGCACTGGATGCTGGTTCAAGGACCCCCTACATATAAGTGAGATGGGAGTTGACCGGGCACAGGTCGCTGAAAGGGCGGTTCGCAGCGGGTCGGCTCCAAGGATGAAGCCGGTAGCACCAAATGAACGAAATATTCGACGTTTATAATCTGATCTTCCTCGCACTGGCTGTGTTCATCATTTTCCGGCTGCGCTCGGTTTTGGGCAAACGCACCGGCAAGGAACGGCCGCCGTTCGATCCCTATTCCAAGACGGAACGCCAGGACAGGCCACAGGCCGGCCAAGACCAGGGCGACAACGTCATCCCGATGCCGGGGCCGACCGATGCTGCTCCTGCCGAACTCAACGAGCGGCCCAGCGAAGACGTGGTGATCGAAAAGGTCGCCCCGGCCGGTACAGCGCTCAATGACGCCCTGCGCAAGATCCTGTCCGTGGACCGCACCTTCGAGCCGGAACCCTTCCTGGAAGGGGCTCGTGGCGCGTATGAAATGATCGTCATGGCCTTTGCGGAAGGCGACCGGAAAGCTTTGAAGTCGCTACTGTCGAAGGACGTCTACGAAGGCTTCGTTTCGGCCATAGACGAACGCGAAAAGCGCGGCGAGACCATCGAATCCACGTTTGTCGGCATCGATCGCGCCGAAATCGTCGAGGCCGCGCTGAAGGGCAACACGGCCCAGGTCACCGTCAAGGTGCAGAGCCAGCTGATTTCAGCGACCCGCGACAAGTCCGGAGAAATCATCGACGGCGATCCGAACAAGGTTACCGAAGTGGTCGATATCTGGACCTTCGCCCGGGATACGACCTCGCGCGATCCGAACTGGAAACTGGTGGCAACCGAATCCGCCGAGTGAGGACGTGGCAGGCTGCCGCTACGGACGAAAGGCCGGATTGGCCGCGCTCGGCCTAGTGCTGGCGCTGTGCGATCCGAACGTTCCAGGCTCCCTGACCGGTAAAGCCGCCGCCATGTCCCCTGACCATGCTTCCCTACAGAACATGACCGAGATCGCCTTTGCCGCCATTCCCGGCTGGCAGGAGGACGATCAGGGGAAAGCGCTGGCTGCGTTTTTGCGTTTTTGCGCGCCACCCTTCCCGTTTTTGAAGGCAGAGCCGTTCGGGCTTTCGGAAAAAGAAGCGGCAGACTTCTGCGATGAAGCGTCGAAGGTACCGGCGTCCGATCGGCAAGCGGCCCGGTCGTTTTTCGAAACCCGGTTCACCCCTTTCCGGATCGAGGCAAGCGGCTTCGTGACCGGCTATTTCGAACCGGAACTGCCCGCTTCGCGTATCAAGACAGCGGATTTTTCCGTACCCCTGCTGAAGGCGCCGACAGGACTTGCGGCCGTTACCGACGCCAATCGCCCGGAAGACTGGCCGGAAAACCTGAGCCACGGACGCCGGATGGACAAAGGTATGGTTCCGCTTCCCGACCGGGGCGCGATCATGGACGGCGCGCTCGACGATGAGCATCTGGAACTGGTCTGGCTCGCCGATCCGGTCGATGCCTATTTCGTTCACGTTCAGGGCTCCGCGCGGCTGCGCATGACCGACGGAACGGTGATGCGGGTCGGATACGCGGGCAAGGCGGGCTATCCCTATACGTCCATCGCCCGCGTCCTCGTGGAGCGCGGCGAGGGCACGCCGGAAGAGCTCACCATGTCCGGCCTCCGAAAATGGCTGGAGGATAATCCCGACCGGCGCGACGCGCTGTTCAAGGAAAACCGGTCCTTTATCTTCTTTCGGGAAGTGACGCTTGAAAATCCGGAGGACGGGCCGATTGGCGCGGCCGAGCTGCCGCTGGTGGCCGGACGCAGCCTTGCCGTCGACCCGCGCCATATTCCTTACGGTATGCCGGTTTTCGTCTCCGCCGGAATTCCGGATCCCGAAAAACCGGAGACACTATTCGGCCGACTGCTGATCGCAGATGACACGGGATCCGCCATTCGCGGCCCGGCCCGGGGCGATATCTTCACCGGCTCCGGAGATCGGGCCGGACAGATCGCCGGAGAAATCCGCCATCAGGCAAGCATGATCCTGCTTCTGCCCCGGGGCAAAGGCCGATGACCTCAGACAAGCGGCGGAAAAAGGGGCAGCTTTCTCCGGAAGACCGGGAAATCTGGGCCAAGGTGACCAAGACCCTCACCCCATTGCATCCCGAACGACAGGTCATGCCAGACCTGGACAATGCCGGCCTTTCTCCGCCCGAGACGGAAAATCAGGAGCGCCCGGCAAAGACGGCAACGGCGATCCGCACCCCGGCGGCGCAGCCGAAGCCGGCGCCGACGCCCCCGCTGCACACCCTGGAACACCGGTTCCGCAAAAAGCTCGTGCGCGGGGTGAAGCCGATCGACAGCCGGATCGACCTGCATGGACTGACCCAGCATCAGGCCCATGGCCGCCTGCGCCACTTTCTTTATTCGGCACAGGAGAAAGGCCACAAGGTGGTTCTCGTGATCACCGGCAAGGGCGCGGGCGGCTTCATGGACGAACGCGGCGTTCTCAGGCGGGTTGTGCCACAATGGCTTGCCATGCCAGACATGCGGTCGGTGGTCATCGGCTATGAAGAGGCCCACGCAAGCCATGGCGGCTCCGGCGCGCTTTATGTCCGAATTCGCAGAAAAAGGTGAGATCCGTGACACCTCTCGGCGCAAAAATTCGTGATTTACGAGCCAAACGCGGCGTTTCCCTGAAGGAAATGGCTGCGGCCCTGTCGGTCTCCAGTGCCTATCTTTCGGCACTCGAGCACGGCAAACGCGGCAAGCCGACCTGGTTTCTGGTCCAGCGGATCATTACCTATTTCAACGTCATCTGGGACGAGGCGGAGGAAATCCAGCGCCTCGCGGAGCTTTCCGATCCGAAGGTGACGATCGACACCGCCGGGATGGACCCCCAGGCGACCGAACTTTCCAACCAGCTTGCCGCCAAGATCGGCGGCCTGTCGCCGGAGTCGCTTGCCCATCTCCTGCACCAGTTGCGTGTTGTGGCCGCAAAAGACGGGATTTAGCCCGCATTTCTGTTGTACCGGGGCGCCCCGGTCTTTACAGGGCATTATCCGCCAATGCGTTATAAGGTGCCTGAGAGTTCGCCTCCCGCTGCTCCCGCCGACAAAATCAAAAACGGGCATGGACCCACGAGAATGACCCTGACCAAAGACGACCTCGCCGGCCTGATCGATTCCACGGCGCTGCGCCAGAAGCTCACGGACCTGACCAGGGCCAATGACGGCGACGGTTCGGACCTGAAGACGCGCTCGGCCGTTCTGGGCGAACTGAAAGAGGCCATGAAGGCCGGCAGGGCGATCGCGGAAAAGCGGCTCAACGAGGACGGCGGCGGCCTGAAGTGCGCCCAGCGCCTGTCCTTCCTTCAGGACGAACTGATCCGGGTCATCTACGATTTCGCTTTTTATCACATCTATCGGATCAAGAACCCCTCGACCGCCGAGCGCATGGCGGTCGTCGCCGTCGGCGGCTACGGACGGGGAACGCTGGCGCCGGGATCGGACGTGGACCTCCTGTTCGTCCTTCCCTACAAGCAGACCCCCTGGGGCGAGCAGGTTGTCGAATATATCCTCTACATGCTGTGGGACCTGGGGCTGAAGGTCGGCCACGCGACCCGTAACATCGACGAGTGCATCCGGCTGTCGAAAAGCGACATGACCATCCGCACCGCGATCCTGGAGGCGCGCTTTATCTGGGGCGACGAGCCGCTGTTCGACGATCTCGTCTCCCGCTTCGACGAAGAGGTCGTGAAAGGAACGAGCTCGGATTTCATCGAGGCGAAGCTTGAAGAGCGCGACGAACGGCATCGGCGCCAGGGAACCTCGCGCTACCTGGTCGAACCGAACATCAAGGAAGGCAAGGGGGGCTTACGCGATCTCAACACGCTGTTCTGGATCGCGAAATACCATTACCGGGTTCGCAAGCAGTCCGACCTGGTGAAAAAGGGCGTGCTTTCGCGCGGCGAATACCGCCGGTTCGTCAAATCGGAAGATTTCCTGTGGGCGGTGCGCTGCCACCTTCATTTCATGACAGGGCGCGCGGAAGAGCGGCTTTCCTTCGACGTGCAGCGGGAAATCGCCATCCGGCTCGGCTACACCCAGCATCCGGGCATGAAGGATGTCGAGCGCTTCATGAAACACTACTTCCTGGTGGCCAAGGACGTGGGCGACCTCACCCGCATCCTGTGCGCGGCACTGGAAAACCAGCACGTGAAGGAACCGGAAGGCAAGGGGATCACCGGACTGATGCGGCGGCTGCGCACGGGCCGGCCGAGCGACGCGCCCCGGCCAGTGGAGGGAACGAACAGCTTCGTTATCGAGAACAACCGGTTGAATGCGGTTTCCGACAAGGTTTTCGTCGACGATCCGACCAACCTGATCCGGATTTTCCAGCTTGCCGACAAGCATGGCTATTACCTGCATCCGGAACTGACCAAACTGATCCGACGGTCGCTCAAACTTGTCGACGGCACCTTGCGCAACGACCCGGAAGCCAACCGGCTGTTCCTGTCGGTCCTGACCTCGCGCAATTCGCCGGAAAAAGTCCTGCGCAAGATGAACGAGACCGGGGTTCTCGGGCGGTTCGTGCCCGATTTCGGCAAGGTCGTCGCCATGATGCAGTTCAACATGTACCACCACTATACGGTGGACGAGCACCTGATCCGCTCCATCGGCATTCTCGCCCAGATCGAGCGCGGCGATTCAGGCGAGGACCATCCGCTCGCAACGGATCTGATCCGGACCCTGCAGAGCCGGAAACTTCTCTATGTGGCCATGTTCCTGCACGACATCGCCAAGGGACGGCCGGAAGACCATTCGATCGCAGGCGCCCGGATCGCCCGCAAACTGTGCCCGAGATTCGGCTTGAACGGAGCGGAAACGGACACCGTCGCCTGGCTGATCGAGCATCACCTGGACATGAGCACGATCGCCCAGTCCCGCGATCTTTCCGATCCGAAAACCATCAACGACTTCGCCAAGCTGGTGCAGTCGATGGAGCGGCTGAAGCTGCTGCTGATCCTGACCGTTGCGGACATCCGCGCCGTCGGTCCGGGCGTGTTCAACGGCTGGAAGGGCCAGCTGCTCAGGACGCTCTACTACCAGTGCGAACCGCTCCTGAGCGGCGGCCACAGCAAGATTTCCCATCGCGAAGTGGTTGAGCAGGCAAAGCGGGAACTCTTTGCGCAGCTCGATCACTGGCCTGAAAAGGCGCGCAAAACCTATGGCGACCGCCATTATGCCGCCTACTGGCTGCGGTGTGCGCCCGAACGCAGGCTTCACCACGCGGAACTGATCCGCAAGGCCGACGAGGCCGGACAACCGCTCGCTTTCGACGTCAGGCCGCACTCGTTTGAAGGGGTGACGGAAATCACCGTATTGGCGCCGGACCATCCGCGTCTGCTGCAGACCATTGCGGGCGCCTGTTTCACCACCGGCGGCAACATCGTCGATGCCCAGATCGATACCACCACCGACGGATTTGCGCTGGATACCATCTTCATCAGCCGCGAACTTCCCGGCGACGAGGACGAACGCCGGCGCGGCGAGCGGATCACGGGGCTGATCGCAAAATCGCTGACGGGCGAGGAGCAGTTGCCGAAGGCCGTCGCCACGAAAAACCCGGTCAAGGGCCGCATGAAGGCCTTCAATGTCGAGGCGGATGCTCTGGTCAACAACTCCTGGTCCGATGACTATACGGTGCTGGAAATTTCCGGCCTCGACCGTCCGGGCCTGCTTTACGACCTGACAAGGGCGATCGCGACCCTGAACCTCAACATCGGCTCGGCGCATATTTCGACCTTCGGCGAACGCGTTGTCGACGTTTTCTATGTCACCGACCTGACCGGTCAGAAAATTGCCAATGTCGGGCGGCAGGAAATCATTCGCGAACGGTTGATCGCCGCCGTCAACGGAGATGTCGAGACCAATCCGGCCGCCCCTATTTCGCGCCGGGCTTCGTGATCACGAGCCCGTCTGTGTCCCGGAGCCCCGTCCGATGAGCCTTCTGAAGAATTTCGCCACCGTCGGCGGCGCGACCATGGCCAGCCGGGTTCTCGGCTTCGTGCGCGATACCATGCTCGCCGCCGTGGTCGGGACCGGACCGGTTGCGGATGCCTTCGTGGTCGCCTTCCGGCTGCCCAACCTGTTTCGGCGGCTTTTTGCCGAAGGCGCCTTCAACTCCGCCTTCGTGCCCCTGTTCGGGCGGGCAGTCGAGGAGGAGGGCGATGCGGGGGCACGGAAGCTGGCCGGTGAAATCGCCGCCGCCCTGCTGTTCTGCCTTTTGATCCTGACAGCGCTGGCGCAGATCTTCATGCCGGCGGTCGTCTGGGTTCTGGCACCGGGCTTTGTCGACGACGCGCAGAAATTCGACCTGACCGTGCTGATGGCACGGATCGCGTTTCCCTATCTGATCTTCATGTCGCTGCTGGCCTTCATCAGCGGGATACTCAACACCTATCAGCGGTTTGCGGCGGCAGCCTTTGCCCCGGTCATGCTGAATATCGTCATGTCCGGTGTTATTGGCACCGTGCTTCTGGTCGGAGTCGATAACGATCGCCTGCTCGGCATCATCCTGTGCAGCGGCGTCGCGGTTGCCGGCGTCGTGCAGCTTGCCGTCGTCGCCTGGGACCTGAAACGTCTGGGTTTTTCCATCCCCGTGTTCCGGCCGCGCTACACGAAATCGGCCAGGCGGTTGCTGGCCCTCGGAATTCCCGGGGTCCTGGCGGGCGGCGTTACCCAGATCAACGTGGCCGTCGGCCAGATCATCGCTTCCATGCAGGATGGCGCCAACGCCCTGCTTTACTATGCCGACCGGCTTTACCAGCTGCCGCTCGGGGTGATCGGCATCGCCATCGGTGTCGTGCTCCTGCCGAGCCTGACCCGGCAGTTGCGCGGCGGACACGAGGACCAGTATCAGCGCAGCCTGAACAACGCCCTGGAATTTTCCCTCGTCCTGACCCTGCCGGCCGCCGTCGCGCTTGCCGTCATTCCCCATGAAATCGTTTCGGTGCTGTTTCAGCGCGGCAAATTCGATGCCGTTGCCGTCGACGGCACGGCCATGGCGCTGGCCGCCTTTTCCTTCGGACTGCCGGCCTTCGTGCTCAACAAGGTGTTTTCGCCCGGCTATTTCGCCCGTGAGGACACCAAGACGCCGATGTGGTTCGCGGCCGTCGGCATGGTGGTGAACGTAGGCTTGTCCGTGGCGTTGTTTCCCGTCTTCAAGCATGTGGGTATCGCGCTTGCGACAACGATCGCCGGCTGGGTCAACACCGGCCTGCTCGGCATCGTGCTCTGGCGCCGGGGACATTTTTCGCCGGACGCCCGGATAGCCCGCAAACTCGTGCTGATCCTCGCCGCCAGCCTGCTGATGGGCGTGATCCTGCACTTTTCGGCGGTTGGCCTCAACGGCTGGCTGTTCGGCCCGGCCTTGCCGATTCGGGCCGCCGCGCTGGCCGCTCTCGTCGGTGTCGGCATGGCGAGTTTCGCGATATTTGCCCAGGTGACAGGGGCCAGCAATCTCATCGGCCACGTGAAATCGTTGAAGCGGCGCAACACCTGAGCCGCCGAATACACCGTAGCGATGATCACGGCTTGCAAAGGCGGACCGGTCTGCCCTAAGAAGCCGCACCACAACCCAAATCGGACCCTTCCAACCGGTTTCCAGAATTTAGGGACTATTCCATGACGGCGTTCCAGCCCCGTGTCTTTTCCGGCGTCCAGCCGACCGGCAATCTCCATCTCGGCAACTATCTCGGCGCGGTGTCCCGCTGGGTGCCCCTGCAGGACCAGATGGAAACGATCTTCTGTGTCGTGGACCTGCACGCCATCACCGCGAGCTTCCCGGAACAGGGAGAGCTTCAAAGCGCGACCCGCGAAGTGACCGCGGCCTATATGGCTGCCGGTATCGACCCGAAGAAATCGATCATCTTCAACCAGTCCCAGGTCCGCGCCCATGCGGAACTGGCCTGGATCTTCAACTGCGTGGCGCGCATGGGCTGGCTCAGCCGGATGACCCAGTTCAAGGAAAAGGCCGGCAAGAACCGGGAAAACGCCTCCGTCGGCCTGTTCGCCTATCCGAACCTGATGGCGGCCGACATCCTGGCCTACCGGGCAACCCATGTGCCCGTCGGCGACGACCAGAAACAGCACCTGGAATTGACCCGGGACATCGCTCAGAAGTTCAACAACGACTTCGCCGACCGGATCAAGTCGCTCGGGATCGGCGTGCCGAACCCGACGCCGTCTCCGGAGCTTCCCGAGGAACTGTATTTCCCGCTCACCGAGCCGATGATCACCGGTCCTGCAACGCGGATCATGTCCCTGCGCGACGGCACTAAGAAGATGTCGAAATCCGATCCGTCGGACCTGTCGCGCATCAACCTGACCGACGACGCCGATTCCATCGCCAAGAAGATCCGCAAGGCCAAGACCGATCCGGATGCACTGCCGAGCGAAATCAAGGGCCTGGAAGGCCGCCCGGAAGCGGACAACCTGGTTGGCATCTATGCCGCGCTGGCCGGTCACACCAAGGAAGAGGTGCTGAAGGACTTCGGCGGCGAACAGTTCTCCGCGTTCAAGCCGGCCCTGGCCGACCTTGCGGTCGCAAAGCTTGCTCCGATGACCGAAGAAATGCGCCGCCTGACCTCGGATCCGGCGGAAATCGACCGGATCCTGAAGGACGGTGCGGAAAAGGCTTCGGCCATCGCCGACCCGATCCTGGCGGATGTCCGCAAGATCATCGGTTTTCTGGACGTGCGCTGAGCCGTCCGGATTCACGTGAAACGACGACACGCCCGGCCGAACAGCCGGGCGTTTTCTTTTGCTGAAAAATCTAATCCCCTCCATCGTCGCCCCGGCCAAGCGACAGCGCAAGCCGGGGCCGCGGAGGCAGAAACCTCACGATTTCTGTTGAGTTGACCTGACAAGGATTGTGGCTCCCCGGTCCCGGATCTCCGCTGACGCTTCGTCCGGGATAACGAAATCGGGCTTTGTCATAAAGGTGATGCGGGCGGAGGTGCCTGCGAGCATTTTTGTCCAATCGAAATGGATCGAAATTAGGGGTGAAATTCCGGCCGGCTGCGGCTTAAGCTGAGATCCCGAAGCACATGAACGGAGATACGGCCTTGGCATCGCACGGATATGAATCGGGACGTCTGAACCTGCCCTTTGTCGGGATCTGCACCTTCGGAAAGTCCCCGTATCAGCCGGACTTGGATGCCATCGACGCCGATGTGGCGGTTATGGGGGCGCCGTTCGATTTCGGCACCCAGTGGCGTTCCGGCGCGCGCATGGGGCCGCGCGGTATCCGGGAGGCCTCGACGCTGTTTTCCTTCGGCCATGCCGGCGCCTACGACTTCGAGGACGACATCACCTATCTGCCGGCGGAGACGACCCGAATCGTCGATATCGGCGATGCCGACATCGTTCACACCGACACGATCCGGAGCCACGCCAATATCGAAGCCGGTGTGCGCAAGATCCTTGAAGCGGGCGCGTTGCCTGTGGTGCTCGGCGGCGATCATTCGATCAACATTCCCTGCATCAACGCCTTTGACGATCAGGGTCCGATCCATGTGGTTCAGATCGACGCCCATCTCGATTTCGTCGACGAACGTCATGGCGTGCGCTACGGCCATGGCAATCCCATGCGCCGCGCCGCGGAAAAGCCCTATGTCACGGGCCTCAGCCAGATCGGCATCCGCAACGTCTCCTCGACTGCCCGGGACGGTTATGAAGACGCCCGGAAGATGGGTTCGGATATCCAGTCGGTGCGTCACTTCCGCAAGCTTGGCGTGGACGGAATGCTGGCGCGGATTCCTGCAGGCAGCCGCTACTATCTCACCATCGACATCGACGCCTTCGATCCGTCGATCGCACCGGGAACCGGCACGCCGAGCCACGGCGGCTTTCTCTATTACGAAGTCCTGGAATTCATCGACGGGCTTGCCAAACGCGGCGACATTGTCGGCCTGGACCTGGTCGAGGTCGCACCGGACTACGATCCGACCGGCTCGACCAGCATTCTCGCCGCGCAGATCCTGATGAACACGATCGGACGTATCCTACATCACCGCTCAAACGGCTGACAGGCTTTCCGCTGGATGCTTGCGGTCGCGTGTCACCATTCCCATGTTCAGGATCGTCAAACTCGAAGCCGATCCGAAAACAGGAACTTATGCATGCTGACCACGACGACCAATACGCTTCAGGGCCGGGAAATCTCTGACTACAAGGGCCTTGTGAACGGCGAGGCGATCCTCGGCGCCAACCTGTTCAAGGATCTTTTTGCCGGCATCCGCGATATCGTCGGCGGCCGGTCCGGCGCCTACGAGGAAGAACTGGCCAAGGCCCGCCAGATCGCAATCAGCGAAATGCAGGCCCAGGCGCAATCCATGGGCGCCAATGCGGTGATCGGCGTCGATATCGACTATGAAACCGTCGGTCAGAACGGCTCCATGCTGATGGTCACCGCCACGGGCACGGCTGTCGTCGTGCGTTAGGAAAAGCGTTTGGATGGCGCGAGCAGATGGCTCGCGCTTCAATTCGGATGCAGGACAAACGTTACCAGCTCGACCGCTCTTTCCCAGCTGATTCCCTCCCGCTGATCGATCGCCAACGGATGATCCTGATCATCATGAATGCGGACTTCCGGCCGTTCCGGGCCCCAGAAAACGTCCACCGGAAGGCTGATCATGGGCTGGTCGTCCCGGGTATAGCCGGGCAATGAAACCATCAGCCAGCCAAACGATCCGTCGCCGGACTGGTCGGTTTCGTAGGTCTCCACATACCGGTCGAAACTTTCCTTGCTCTGGGTAACCCATACCCCCCAGAGAAAAGTATCGTCCGTCCCCAAAATCGGGACCGAGAGGGTTGCACTTATCCAGAACTCTTCGCCATCAATGACGCAAAGATCGCTATTGATCTTTATCCGGTCATTTCGTTCGTCTTCCGGAATGCCGAAAAAGGCCGGCGGCTTGTCAGTGCTGAATGACGGGCCGCCCTCGTGAATCTCGCCGCAGCATGCGCATTTGAACAAAAACTTCCGCTTTTCCGGATCGATGGCGACAATCATTGCGGCGCCTACAGACCTTCAAACAGCGCCGTCGACAGATAGCGCTCGGCGAAGGACGGGATGATGACGACGATGGTCTTGCCCGCCATGCCGTCGCGCTGACCGACCTTGATGGCCGCGCTCAGGGCAGCCCCGGAGGAAATACCGACCGGAATGCCTTCGCTTGCAGCCACTTCTCGCGCCATGGCAAAGGCCTCGTCATTGGAAACGGTGACGACTTCGTCATAGACGGAGGTATCCAGAACGCCCGGCACAAAGCCCGCACCGATGCCCTGGATCTTGTGCGGCCCGGGCTGGCCGCCGGACAGGATCGGGCTGTCGGCCGGTTCGACCGCGACCACGTGGAGATCGGGCTTCTTTTGCTTGAGCACCTGGGAGACGCCCGTAATCGTGCCGCCGGTGCCGATGCCGGAGACGAAAACGTCGACGGCGCCGTCGGTGTCGTTCCAGATTTCCTCCGCCGTCGTCCGGCGGTGAATCTCGGGGTTGGCCGGGTTTTCGAACTGCTGCGGCATCACCGAATTCGGGATTTCCGCCAGCAATTCCTCGGCGCGCGCAATCGCGCCCTTCATGCCCTTGGCGCCATCGGTCAGCTCAAGCTCGGCGCCCAGGATCTTGAACATCTTCCGCCGTTCGACGGACATGGTTTCCGGCATGACCAGGATCATCCTGTAGCCCTTGGCGGCGGCGACGAAGGCAAGCGCGATGCCGGTATTGCCGGAGGTCGGTTCGACCAATACGGATTTTCCGGGTTCGATCTTGCCGCCCGCCTCCATGGCCTCGATCATGGCGACGCCGATGCGGTCCTTGACGCTGGCAAGCGGGTTGAAGAACTCCAGCTTACCGAGAAGGTTGGCCTTGACCCCATGGGCTTCCGCCAGCCGGTCGAGCCGGACAAGCGGCGTGTCGCCGATGGTTTCGGTGATGGAGGAATAGATCTTTCCGCGGCCCGGTTTCCTGTCAGCCATGAGCATCTCCCCTGAACGGCTTTCCGCCTTGTTCAAAAATTATCAGCGCCCATCATAGACACCCCGGCTGCCAGGCAAAAGAATGCAATTGGCAATTTCAGACCCGTAACGGCAAAACCATCATCCGGATTGCCCCGTCGGTATTATTTCGTGCCCGTCGATCCGAAGCCGCCTGCACCGCGTTTCGTCTCCGAAAGCACTTCCACTTCAACGATTTCCGTCTGATGGACCGGCGCGATGACCAGCTGGGCGATCCGCGTTCCGCGCTCGATGGTGAAGGCGTCTTCACCGAGGTTGATCAGGATGACCTTCACTTCGCCGCGATAGTCGGCGTCGATGGTGCCCGGCGTGTTGAGCACGGTAATCCCGTTTTTCGCGGCCAGTCCGGAACGCGGCCGCACCTGACCCTCGAACCCTGCCGGGATCGCCATCGCAAGCCCGGTGGGCACCAGCGCCCGCTTGCCCGGTTCCAGCACCAGCGGCGCGTCAACTGCGGCCTGAAGGTCCAGACCCGCGGCCAGATCCGACTGATAGGCGGGAAGCGGCAGATCGGCGCCATGGGCAAGGCGTTTCAGTTCAAGGCGTGCGGTCATGGAAATTCCCGTTGTCGGCTGAATGAAAAAGCACTGCCGGGACAGAGACGTTTCGTTGACGACTTGTCAAGTTTACCGGTTCGCAGTGCCACAATTGCCGAGTTTCCCCTTGCGGTGCCCATGCCGGGATGAAAAGCTGCAATTTGCCGTTGAAGCAAATGAGGGAGACGTCAATGCGTGTAATGTTTCTGGCACTATCAACCGCCTTCGCAATAGGACTGGCGATGCCCGCGATGGCACAGACCGTCGGGTTCGGCGACGCCATCAAGATCCTTGGCGCGAGCTGCGGCAAGGACATCGAGACCTATTGCAAGAGCGCGCATCTCGCCAATAACGAAATCGGCCAGTGCCTTGAAAAGAACCAGGCCAAGGTCTCTGCCCAGTGCAATACCGACCGGGTGAAGGTGGCAGCGCTGCTTGAAGCCCGCTTTGCCGCGCAGGCCGCCGCTCCGAAGATCTGCGCTCGCGACGCCGCGCAGAAGTGCCAAGGCGTCAAGGCCGGCAGCGGCCACGTTCTCCGCTGCCTTTTGAAAGCCCAGCGCACCGTCAGCGACAAATGCAATGAAGCCATTGATCTCGCCGGCTACCGGTAATTTTCAAATATTCATGGAGCAAGTCATGAAAATCATGTCTTTCCTTACCGCTGCCGGCATTGCCGCATTCCTGTTGCAGGCGCCCGCATCGGCCCAGACCAAATTATCCCGCGATGAAATCATCCAGTCCCTGCAAGGGGCGCAGAACAAGGTCGACATCAGCGCCGACGAATTGCGCAAGCAGGCTCTTGAGAACATCCAGAAATATCCGGGAGACAATGCCTCCCAGGCCCTGCCGCTCGCGGCAAAACTGGCTCAGTTGCGCCAGTTCGTGGTCGAAATCACCTTTGACTTCGATTCCGCCCGCATCCGTCCGGAATCCTATGAGACCGTCGGCATCATGGCCGACGCCCTGCACACGCCTTATCTCTTCGGCCAGAAATTCTTCGTGGTCGGACACACCGACGCCAAGGGCGACCGGGAATACAATCTCAAACTGTCCCAAAAACGGGCGGATTCCATTCGCGATGCCCTGATCACGACCTTCCGGGTTCCCCCGGAAATGCTTGAAGCAGTCGGCCTGGGCGAGGAACAGTTGCGCGATCCGGCCCATCCGGACAGCGAAATCAACCGGCGTGTCCAGCTGATCAACGTCGGCTACTGATCGCTAAGACTTCGATTCGATTCCGAAATGCGCGGCGGATATGGCCGCGCATTTTATGTTTCTAACAACAATTCAGATCGTTACGGCCTATATTTGCCATTGTTCGAAAATACTGAACGGCCTTTTGAAATTTAACGCACTTCCGTTGAACAGGCTTCGGATCCATCTTCAAGACAATCGAACCATTGTCGTTGAAGAAGACAAAAGCCACGGGATGCCGGCTTTCGGCATGCATCGCGGAGAAACGCACATGACCACCGGATCGGAAACCATCTCCCCCCTGTTCCTGGCCCACGGATCGCCAATGCTGGCCCTGACCGATATTCCGGCCCAGCGGTTCCTGAAAGAGCTCGGAGGAAAAATTCCTGCGCCGAAAGGCATCGTCGTCCTGTCTCCGCACTGGGAGACCGACGGCCAACGCGTCTCCGCGCCCGGGCCGTTGAAAACCATCCATGACTTTTACGGGTTCCCCAAGCCGCTTTACGATATCGACTACCCCGCGGAAGCCAGCGCGGAACTGGTCGGGCAGGTGATGACACTGCTGCGGACGGCCGCAATCGATGCGAGCGCGGACACGACCTGGGGCCTCGATCACGGCGCCTGGGTGCCGCTGTCGCTGCTTTATCCGAAGCTTACCGTGCCCGTTGTCGAGCTCTCCCTGCCCCACGGAAGCACGCCGGAAAGCGTTCATGCGCTCGGTCGCAGCCTGGCTCCGCTGGCCGAACAGGGGATCCTCCTCATCGGTTCGGGAAGCACGACCCATAACCTGCGCGAGATCGACCGCGAGGGCGCGCCGGCACCTTCATGGGCGAAGAGCTTCGATGACTGGATCGACGAAGGCCTGCGCCGGGGGGACATTTCCCGGTTCGCAGACCTGAGCCAGGCCCCCGATTTCAGACGGGTACACCCGACCGAAGAGCATCTGCTGCCACTGTTCTTCGCCATGGGTGCTGCCGGCCGGGACGTTCCCGCGAAACTCCTGCACCGAAGCTATTCCCACGGCTCGATCAGCATGAGTTACTTCAGCTTTCCAGCAGCCGAGGCGGCCTGAGATTATTCCAACGCCCCGGAAGAGGTCCGCAGGAGCGCCAGAAACAATAATCCGCCGGCCGCTGATACGAGCTTGAGAAATCTCGCAACGGCTTTCGTGCGCCAGTCGCGATCTCGTTCGGCAGATCCGTGCTGTTTGGAATAGTCATGGCAAATGCGATACTCATTCGCAGAGGTGCGGATTGAAACCGCCTGAAGAAAATTGATGCAAAACCGGCCGCCGCAAGGATCAATTGGATTGTGGCCGCCTTACTGAGTTTCCACCGGCGATGATCCGGTTGATCAGGTCGGAAACCGCCCGGTGCGTTTCCATATCGGCTTCAGCACCGGTTGCGTTCTCATGAGTCGCGGCAGCATCCCGCAAGACGCCTATGATCTCGCCCTCGGGAAGAATTTTGCGGTCGTTCATGGCAAGCAAAAGTGCTTCGCAGATCGAGAGCGCCGCCATTCCGGAATAGTCTTTGAGGTCGGGCATCTTAGCTGCCCCTTTCAAGGATTAAAGCTCTGCTTGGGTCTGAGCCCAATAAACTTCACCAGAATGACAGAAAATCGGTATGCTGTACTGATCGAAAGCAGTCTTGGCCCAGACATCTCGGAAATCTGATAATTGCCTGAGAGAATCGCCTTTGAACTCCATCGAGAAAAGTCCGCTTACCCGCAAGCTTTCCAGCTTCGTTCTCCTGTCAGCGAGCGAGCACGATGCCTTGCAAAATCTGCACAAGCGCAGCCGCACCTTCGTTGCCGGGCGCGATCTCGTACAACAGGGACAGTCGGACCAGGCCGCCTACATTCTTTCGGAAGGGTGGGTCTGCTCTTACAAGATCCAACCTGACGGGACACGCCAGATCGTCGATTTCCAGATCCCGGGTGATTTTTTGGGATTGCGCAGCGTACTGCTCCGCACCTCGGATCACAGCTTCGAACCGATTACCGATATTCAGGCGGTTGAAGTTCAGGCTGACGACCTGCTGGAGGCGTTTGCAAAGTCCCCTCGCCTTGCAACTGCAATTTTATGGGCCGCGTCACGGGACGAAGCTATGGTGGTCGAGCACCTCGTCAACCTCGGACGGCGTGACGCGGATGGGCGCATGGCACATTTTCTGCTCGAACTTGGCTCCAGATTGGCTCTGGTCGGCATGGGCAGCCAAACGGGCTATGACTGTCCGCTGACACAGTATCACCTCGCCGATGCTCTGGGACTGAGCGCTGTGCATGTCAACCGCGTTTTGCGCCAACTTCGTGAAAACGGGCTGGTCACATTTCGAAACGGCAAGGTGACGTTCGACGATCGCGACCGCCTGGTCGAATTTGCGGGCTTTGATCCGGAATATCTCGACCAGACCGGTCCATTTCTGAAGTAAAACTCTTACTTTCGCGATGTCATTTTCCGGTCAGACAATTTCATTGGCATACCGCCGGATCAAACAAGATACCAATGACGCCGGCGTTCTTTTCCGCTTTATTCCTAATATTTGATGGCCTGAACAACAGCCTTTGAACGAGACTGTACATCCGCAGGTCACAAACCCGGCTGCGTCGGAACGGAAAAACATCGTGGACTAACCTCGATCAGGATGTTCCTCCAAAGCTCCGTGTAGGAATATCAGATCCGTCGGGTGCTCGGTCAATTTCTTGGAACGCGCTTCAAGACTTCGACAAAGACAGGAAAAAGCGACGCGTCCTTTTCACAACGGGACTCGCGATGCCCGCCTCGGAAAGAAAAAATTCTCAAGTCGTTAATCGGTGAACTTGGCATCAATCGTGCCGGGTCTGATTTCGGATACCTACCGACCTTCGTGCCGAAGCTTGCGCCCGCAGGCTTTGAACGAAATGCACGCATGCATGCACAGGAGCACTAAGGCTATGGAAACAAAAATGAAGAGCAATGAACCCAAACCGGATTCCACCGATCTCGAGAGGCGGGTTCTTGCGCACGAGAGAATCTTGCAATCTCTCATCGCGTATATGTCCAGCTCCGAGCCCCGGTTTGTCGGGCATCTCAAGACACGCTTTGTCGACACGATGTCGATGGCACGCCGGGAACAGGACTACAGAGACGTTGACGACTATGCCGAGGAATTCATACGCGCAGTTATAAATCTCGGGGGAACCTGTGCCCCTCCAGTATCGAACGTTTCAAACCCTGAAAAGGCCTCCAAGCGCCCGATAAAGCTGGCGCTTGATACAGTTCACCCGCCTGTTCCAGGTGTTGCGCAGGATCGGGTCCGGGTCCGGGAAAGAAATGGAATATGGGAGGTAAGGGTCGATGGTGCCTTTCTCGGAGACTATCAGAAGCCGGAATTCGCTCAGGCAGCCGCAGCTCTTGCCAAGCTGTCACTCAGATGAGGCAGGATCTTCCGCCGGATGTCCTTTTGGGATGCTCAATACGGGAAATAAAAACGGATCTCCGGATCAGTCTGGATTGCCGTCTTGATTTCGAAGCTCCGAAATCCACACCGATGCTTGCGACGCTCAACGTTGTTGGAACCCGTTATTGCGACCTCGAGCGACTGGATTATTTGACGACTTCTCCCTGCGTGCCGATCGACAGCTACAGGGAGGTTTCGCGGCCTGGATGGAAGTCTTCCTGGCCAACCGATGGCGGGTCTACGATCCGCGCAACAACACACTCCGTATTACGCGATATCTGATTGGTCGAGGACGGGATGCAGCCGATGCCCCGCTAGCACAGGCATTCGGTAAAAATACTTTGAGGTTCGGACCGAGATTTCCGACTGAGACTAACATCGATCAGCACATACCTCAGCGGCATCGCCTAAGATTTAGATAATAATAATATCTCCGACGGAACTCGAGGACCAAGAATTTCCCGAGATCTTGATCAAAACACTTTCGGCTTGGAACTGCGCTCTTGGAAACAGGGTGGGTAACGCGCCAGAGATCCGACACGGCGAACCGAGGTTTGGAACGGGGCGCCCCAACAGCGCTTGAGCTGCACCATCTGGAACAGCTCTCGCTTAAAGCCCGGAAGGACCATTGCCATGTCAAAAAGGATCTTTCCCGACACCGACGGAAGAAAAAACGCTGTCCCAGGCAATAAATTACCGGGACTCCCCACACTCCGTAAGCTTTTCTGCCGGAAACGGGAACCGCGTCCGCTGGAGGACGCCGCCATTCAGGTTGCCGAGAATGAAGGAATGCCGGTGTTGACAGACACCCCAGGCTGAAAGCGGCAGAAAACCACCTGCTTTGCTCCATGGCATGACCAACTGTCGTGAGGCCTATGACCGGCCTGAAGCGCGACTACGCATTCCCGTTCCCAGGAATAGTCCGTCCTGGCCAACTTGGACGACCAACCTTCTCGTAAGAGGCAATGCCATGATTTCCGAAAACAACGGCCCGGATAACTCAGGTCCATGGGGTACAGGCCCCAAATACCAATCACCGGACATAAACGCTATTCTGCAACAGGGTCGGCGGCAGTTTGGCGGAATGCTCCCGGGGGGCTCACCGTCGGCTCGCGGAATACTGATCGCCGGCGCAATTGCCTTTGCCGCACTCGGTATCTGGTCCTCCTATTATACTGTGCCCAGTGATTCCGTCGCAGTTATCCAGCGTTTCGGAAAGTTTGTTGCTGAAGTTCCTCCGGGACTGCATTTCAAGTTTCCGATGGGTATCGACATCGCGACGATCGTACCGGTAAAGCGTCAACTGAAGCAGGAATTCGGCTTCACCACACCAGGCGGAAATGATCCCTATCAGAGCCCGACGGACGGCGCGCGTGAGACCGAAATGGTCACGGGCGATCTGAACGCCGCCCTTGTCGAATGGGTGGTGCAGTACCGTATATCCGATCCAGCCAAATTTCTGTTCGAGGTGCGCGAACCAGCCGCGACGCTTCGATACGTCTCGGAATCCGTTATGCGAGAAGTCGTCGGTGACCGCACGGTCGACGAAGTCATCACGATCGGACGACAGGAAATCGAAATCGAAGCGCTGCTGAAGATGCAGGCCCTGACGACGAAATATGCCATGGGAATCAGTATCGACCAGGTGCAGCTCAAGAACATCAACCCGCCGGAGCCCGTTCAATCCTCGTTTAATGAAGTCAACCAGGCCCAGCAGGAAAAGGAGCGCCTGATCAACGAAGCCCGCCGGGAATACAACAAAGTCATCCCGCTGGCCGAAGGCGAAAAGGACCAGCGTATCCGCGAAGCCGACGGCTATCGGCTGAAACGGATCAATGAGGCCGAAGGCGACGCCGCGCGCTTCACTGCGCTCCTGACGGAATATCTGAAAGCACCGGATGTGACCCGGCGGCGGATCTATATCGAAACACTTCAGGATGTGATGCCAGCTATCGAGTCAAAGATCATCGTTGACGGATCAACCGGCAACATCTTGCCGCTTCTAAATCTCAACCGCGAAGGGGAAAAACGGCCATGAAGATCGTATGGGGACTTCTTGCGGGGATTGCCGTTGTTGCGATAGTGACCGCTTCCACCGCCATCTACACGGTCGGCGAAGTTGAACAGGCGATCATCACTCAGTTCGGTAAGCCCGTTGGCGAACCGGTCACGACGTCGGGCCTCAAATTGAAACTGCCGTTCGTCCAGAACGTAAACCGGATCGACCGCCGGGTTCTGGAGTGGGACGGCAATCCCTCCGACATGCCGACAAAAGACAAGCTGTATATTTCCGTCGACCTGTTCGCCCGTTGGAAGATAACGGATCCCTTGCAATATTTTCTTCGGCTGCGCGACGAACGCAGCGCACAATCGCGGCTCGACGACATCTTGGGAAGCGAGACACGCAATGCCGTTGCAAAGCATGAACTTATCGAAATCATCCGGACGACGAAGGGACGTACACCCTTGCGGGACACGCTTCTGACGGATGAAGAGCTGGCACAAGATATCGGCACACTCGTACCGATCCAGAAAGGCCGCGCACTTGTGGAGCAGGAAATTTTCAAAGCAGCGGCCGAAAAGGTCCGCGTTTTCGGTATTGCGCTACTCGACATCCGCTTCAAGCGCATCAATTACAACGAGAGCGTCCGACCGAAGATCTACGACCGGATGATCTCGGAGCGCCGACAAATCGCGGAGCGCTTCCTGTCCGAGGGCAATGGGGAGGCCGCACGTATTCGCGGGAACCGTGTGCGCGATCTGAACAAAATCCAGTCCGAGGCCTATCGCGAAGTCGAAGAAATTCGAGGGGTGGCCGATGCCGCCGCGGCCAGTATCTACGCCCGAGCCTACAACACGACTGCGCAAGCTGCGGAATTCTACGGGTTCACACGAACCATGCAGGCCTACAAGGATATGATTTCCAACGGAACAACCCTCGTACTGTCGACAGATAGCGATCTCTTCATGTTCCTGCGGGGAATGCAGGCCGACACGGGGAAACAGGATAGTGGCCGGGCGGGCGGCAGCAGCGAAATGGTCCGTGAGTTGTCGACCGGTCAGCGATGAGCAAACCGGCCTCGACCGATCGCTCTGACCCCCCAAACCGGAAACGGTCCGACACTATTCACTTGGCGAGACCTTCTTCAGATCCGTTCAATTTCATGAACCACGCGCTTGAAAAGTGGGCCGATGAAGGAGGCGCGCTCGCACAGGATTCCATGCATCGTGAATATGGCAAGCGGATCGAAGCCGACGGATCCTGGACGGTCTATCACGTCTTTACCGGCAGTCCCGCAACAATTGGTGGCGACCTGATGCAGGGCATGAACGCTAAGAATGCGCTGGATCAAATGATGAAGACAAATTCCGGTAATTCCAGCCAGCGGGCAGCCCGCACATTCATCTTAAAGGCACCGTTCCTGGTCCCTTGGTGGGGCCGTTTGACCAAATTCTTCTGAGTGAGCGTCTTCTTTTCGAACCTTGTAGTGAAAAGCCGTTATCGCCCAATGCTCTAAGTTATGCGGACCCGGCTGGTTGCTCCAGCGTAGCGTGGTATCGTTTCTCCGCTTCTTCTGGAGGGACGTTTCCAATGGGCTCCAGACTTCGCCATGGGCGCCGCCGGCCGGGACGTACCCGCGAAACTCCCGCACCGCAGCTATTTCCACGACTCGATCCGCATGAGTTACTTCAGCTTTCCAGCAGCCGAAGCGGTCTGACCCTATTCGGAACCCAGTTGCCCGGCAATCCGGGCAACGAGGCGGGTTGCCACTTCCCTCTTGTCGAGGGCCGGCCAGTCTTCCACTCCCTGACGGGTGACGATGCGCACGGTGTTGGCGTCGCCGCCCATGATCCCGGTTTCCGGGCTGACGTCGTTGGCAACGATCCAGTCGGCGTTCTTGCGCTGGAGTTTCGACTGTGCGTTTGCAATGAGATCCCGCGTTTCGGCGGCAAAGCCGATCAGAAGGGGCGGCCGCAGGGCTTCGTCATGGCCGACGGTCGCCAGAATATCGGGGTTTTCCACGAGCTCAAGGGCGGGCGGTTTGCCCGAACCGTCCTTCTTGATCTTCTGGTCGCTTTCTCCGGCCACCCGCCAATCGGCAACCGCCGCCGCCATGACGGCCACATCCGCCGGGAGGGCGGCCTTGACCGCGTGCAGCATCTCCGCCGCCGATTCCACGTGAACCACGGTCACCCCTTCAGGGTCAGGCAGGGTGACCGGGCCTGAAACCAACGTGACTTTCGCGCCCGCTGCGGCGGCAGCGGCGGCAATGGCGTGTCCCTGCTTGCCGGAGGACCGGTTGGCGATATAGCGCACCGGATCGATGGGTTCATGGGTCGGGCCGGAGGTGATCACCACATGACGGCCGGCGAGCGGCTTTTCAGCCGGTTCTGAACCAGCATTGCCGGACAGGATGGCCTCGGCAACTGTTGCGATTTCCAGCGGCTCGGCCATACGCCCAACGCCCGCCTCGCCGCTTTCCGCCATTTCTCCCTTGCCGGGACCGACGAAATGCAGTCCGTCGGCTTCCAGGGTGGCGACGTTGCGCCGGGTCGCCGGATGCGACCACATCTTCGGGTTCATGGCCGGCGCCACAAGGACGGGCTTATCGGTAGCCAGAAGGACCGCTGTCGCCAGATCATCGGCGATGCCGTGGGCCATCTTCGCCATCAGATCGGCCGTGGCCGGCGCGATCACGATCAGGTCGTTGTCACGGGCAAGGCGGATATGGCCGACGTCCTGTTCGGCTTCCCGGTCGAACAGGTCGGTGTAGACCTTTTCCGCAGCCAGGGCGCCGACCGCCAGAGGCGTGATGAACTCCCTGGCGCCGCGGGTCATGATCGGAAGAACCTGCGCACCGCGTTCGCGCAGCCGCCGGATCAGGTCGAGCGCCTTGTAGGCGGCAATTCCGCCGCTGATGATCAGGACGATCCGCTTGTCCGCAAGCATTGCGCGTTTCTCCAGAAGGCGGCCCGTATCCGGAACGAAAAGAGGGCCGAATTGCGCGTCAGGTCCCGAGTTTACGTCCCTGAACGGAAGTCACGTGGTGCCGGCGAAATCACCTGCACGCCCGATCCGGTCAGCTGATAAACCGCCAGACCGCGTTCGTTCTGCCCGTTGGGGCGGAACCGGAACAGGCCGTCGATCCCGATAAAGCCGTCACGATTGGTGAGAATACTGGTCGAAAAGCGTTGCGGTCCGGCCGAGCGGACCAGACCAGCCGCCAGGGTGACGCCGTCATAGGCAAGGGTCGCATTGCGCGGCGGTGCCGAACCATAGGCGGACTGATAACGCGCGGCAAAGGCCTTGAACCCGGTATCATCGGGACCAGGATACCAGCTGCCGGCCATGATCGGGTTGTTCTTCATGTTCGGTTCGTCCCACTGGCCGCTGCCGAGGACTTTGACCGCGCCGTTCGTCGCGCCACTTTGCGTCAGGGTCTGCATGACCAGCGGGGCCACGCCGCCCCCGGCCGGGATGAACAGGCTGTCTATCTTGCCGATGGAACCAGCCAGGGCATTGGTTTTGGCAATCAGATCGGACGTGTCAGAGCCGTTCAGCTTGTAGCGCTGGATGGTGACGATCCGGGCGCCGATCCGGCCGACTTCCTGGCGGAAGGCGGCTTCGGTCACCGCGCCATAACTGTCATCGGGAACAAGCGCGGCAAAAGACCGTTTTCCCTGGGTTCCGGCATAGCCGACGATTCTGGAGACATCGCCCTGGGGCAGGAAGCTCAGGAGGTAAATGCCTCGGGATGCGACCGATACATCGGTCGAAAAGGCGACGACCGGAATGCCGGAGGACCGGGCGACCGCACCGGCACCGGAAACAGCCGGCGCAAACACCGGACCCAGAATCAATTCGGCGCCTTCGGCAATGGCGGACTGGGCCGCCGCACGGCCGCCTTCCGCCGTTCCACGGGTATCCTTTATGAGAAGCTGGATATCCGAGTTCGGGAAATTCGCCAGCGCAAGTTCGGCGGCGTTGCGGAAAACGGTCCCGATCGATTGGCCGCCGCCGCCCGCACTCAGCGGCAACAGAAGTCCGACCCGGACGGACCCGGTTCCGACGACTTCACCGGTCACGGCAGGCCCCTGGCCTGTGGTGATCTGCGAAGCGGGGAGGGATCCGAGACTGGAACCCTGGCAGCCGGCCAATGTGAAGGCCGCCGCCAGCAGAACACCGGCCCGCGTCATCGCATTTGGGCGCTTTCTCAACTGAAATACCCGCTTGATATTCAAATCAGCCTCCTCGCCGCTTGTTGGTTAACACTTACGGATTCACCGGGCCTCTGTCCAGTTTAGTGCGTGATTTCCAGACACATAGCCCGGCCCCGCGAAATCGCTGACCGCAGGATTTGCACTTGCAACGGCGCTCCGGCACGATTAGCGCAAGGGTTCCGACTTGCTGCGACGCGGTTTTCGCGGCGGCCGATGGATCGAGAGGCTGCATGACGAAGGATATTCCCGGGATTGAGGCCGGAGTTGGGGCCGGGACCGACCTGCGGGCCGGCCGGCGGTTCATTATAGGCGAACACGATTTCAGCGCACCTCGTCTGGAGCCGGCGCTCTATATCGTTGCCACGCCCATCGGCAACCTGGGCGACATCACGGTGCGTGCGCTGGAAACGCTGGCCGCGGCGTCCATGATCGCCTGCGAGGACACGCGCGTCACGGGCACCCTGACCCATCGTTTCGGCCTGAAGACGCAGCTCATGCCCTATCACGAGCACAATGCGGACAAGCAGCGGCCGAAAATCCTGGCCACGCTGGAAAAGGGCGAAGCGGTCGCTCTGGTCAGCGATGCGGGGACGCCGCTCGTTTCCGATCCGGGCTACCGGCTGGTCCGGGACGTGCTGGAAGCGGGCCACAAGGTCGTCCCGATTCCCGGTGCTTCGGCGCCGCTTGCCGGCCTGGTCGGGTCGGGCCTGCCGAGCGACACGGTGCTGTTTGCGGGGTTCCTGCCGCAAAAGGGCGGCCCGAAGAAGACGCGCCTGACGGAACTGGCTGCCATTCCCGCAACCGTGATCCTGTTCGAATCGCCCCGGCGGCTGGGGGCAACCCTTGCCACCATGGCCGAGATCATGGGGCCGGCCCGCGAAGCCGTCGTCGCCCGGGAACTCACCAAGCGGTTCGAGACCTTCGAGCGGGGAACGCTTGCCGAACTTTCCGAGAAATTCGCCGGCGATCCGCCGAAGGGAGAAATCGTCATCCTGGTCGGACCGCCCGAAGAGGCACCAGAGGCCAGCGAGGAGGACGCGGAAGAGCTGCTTCGCCAGGCGCTGACGGAGATGCCGGTGAGTGCGGCGGCCAAACAGGTCGCAAGACAGACCGGCCTCGACCGCAACGATCTCTACAAACTGGCGCTGGACCTGAAAGCGGGCGGCGAGTGACCGTGCGGACCAAGACAAAATCCGGCCAGAACCGGCAAAAGCGGGTCAGGGCCCACGCCCTGGGTCTTTCCGCCGAAACCCGGGCCGCCTGGGCGCTCAGGCTCGCCGGCTGGCGTATCCTGAAAAGCCGCTACAAGACGAAGGCCGGCGAGATCGACCTGATCGCAAAAAGACGCAAGACGGTCGCCTTCATCGAGGTCAAGGCGCGCAATACCCGCGAAGCCGCGCTCGACGCGGTCACGCCGGCCAGCCAACGCAGGATCGCGAATGCAGCAAAGATCTTCGTTGCTGAGCACCCGAAAGCGGGCTTCTACACCTTGCGTTTCGATGTGGTGATCGTCCGACCCTGGCGCTGGCCGGAACGGATCGTCAACGCCTTCGAGGCCTTCGGTTAAACGCTCTGTTCGTGCGGCCCTTCTGGACAAATGACCCGGGCAGTCGCATATCATTCCCACAACAGACACTCATCCCAATGCGCTGTACATAAGCGCGCCCGCCGGGAGACTTCCTCATGACCCTCAAGGTCGCGGTCCAGATGGACCATATTTCCTCGATCAATATTGCCGGCGACAGCGCTTTTGCGCTGATGCTGGAGGCCCAGGCCCGTGGCCACGCGCTCTATCACTACACACCGGACCGGCTGGCGATGATCGGCGACGACGTCTTCTGCGCCCTGGAGCCGGTAACGGTCAGCGACGAGAAAGGCAGCCATTTCACTCTCGGCGAACGAGAGCGGTTCAACATGGCCGAGATGGACGTGGTGCTGATGCGCCAGGATCCGCCGTTCGACCTGTCCTATATCGCGGCGACCCACATCCTGCAGAAAATCCATCCGCAGACGCTGGTGGTGAACGATCCCGTCGAGGTCCGCAACGCGCCTGAGAAGCTGTTCGTCACCGAATTCGCCGACCTGATGCCGCCGACGCTGATCACCCGCGACAAGGCGGAGATCGATCTTTTCCGCGCCGAATACGGCGATATCGTCATGAAACCGCTGTTCGGCCACGGCGGCGCGGCGGTGTTCCGGATCACGGAGGACGACCTCAATTACGGCTCGCTTTACGACTTCTTCGCCGCCACCTTCCGCGAACCCTGGGTGATCCAGCAGTTCCTGCCAAATGTGAAACACGGCGACAAGCGGATCCTGCTGGTCGACGGCGAGTTCGCCGGCGCAGTCAACCGGGTTCCGGCCAAGGGCGACCTCAGGTCCAACATGGTGCGCGGCGGCGCGCCGACGGACAGCGAGCTGACCGACCGCGAACGGCATATCTGCGAGAGACTCGGCCCATCCCTGCGGGAAAAAGGCCTGATCCTGGTCGGTATCGACGTGATCGACGGCTGGCTGACCGAAATCAACGTCACCGCCCCGACGGGCATACGCGCCATCCGGAACCTCGGCGGGCCGGATGTCGCCGCCAGGGTCTGGGACGTTCTGGAGGCGAAAGCGAACCGCTAGGCCGAGGCGCCGATGCTATCCATCGCAGTTGCTCTCTATTTGCCTCTTGACCTCAACATAACTTGAGGCGGTAGGCATCTGCTCCCCTGTTTCAAACACCGGAGCAAAACCATGGCGGCAGTCCCGCAAACCGCATCGATTTTCCGTGTCGACAAGTTCGTCGTTCCCGAGGCCGCCCGCGAGAAGTTCGTCGAGCGGCTCAGGGCGATCCAGGCCTTGCTCGATGGCCTCGAGGGCTGCCTTCAGAATCTGGTTCTTGAACAGATTTCCGGGCCCGGAACGTTCAATTTCGTCACCATTGTGGAATGGGCCAGCCAGGAAGCCATGGATAACGCGCGCAATGTCGCCACGGCCGAATACGCCAGGACGAACTTCAATCCGCAGGCGTTCATGCAGCAGCTTGGCATTACCGCCGACATGGGGAGTTACGGCGGCATCCGGTAAATCGCCGGCTGACCGATGTTTTCAGGCCGCGGCGTCCGTGCTTGCCGCCTGGGACCGCAGCACCATGCCGAACAGGTCACGCGGATCGTCCGGGTCGGCGAGCAGGTCGAGCTTTTCGAAATGGCCGGTCTTCGGCAGCAGGTCGTGGACGTAGCGCAAGGCCGCGAAGTCTTCCACGGCAAAGCCGACGCTGTCGAACAGGGTGATGCTGTCGTCCGATGTCCGGCCCTGTGCCGCGCCGGTATAGACCTGCCACAGCTCGGTCACCGGATGATCGCGCGGCAGCTGCTGGCATTCGCCCTCGATCCAGGTCTGGTCCGGAAATTCGACGTAGATGTCGGAGCGCAACAGGATGTCCTTGTGCAGTTCCGTCTTGCCCGGGCAATCGCCGCCGACCGCATTGATATGGACGCCGGGGCCGACCATGTTGTCAGTCAGGATCGTGGCGTAGCGCTTGTCCGCGGTGACGGTGGTGATGATATCCGCGCCTTCGATGGCGTCTTCCGCCGTCTTGCACACCGTCACGTCGATGCCGGAACCGGCAAGGTTGCGCGACAGGCGCAGGCTTGCCTGAAAATCGATGTCATAGGCGCGGATCTCGGTAATGCCGAGCAACGCCTTGAAGGCGAGCGCCTGAAAATCCGACTGGGCACCATTGCCGATGATCGCCATCGTACGGGCATTCCTGCGCGCCAGGTATTTCGCCGCAAGCGCGGAATTTGCCGCCGTGCGCAGGGCGGTCAGGATCGTCATTTCGGTAAAGAGAAGCGGATAACCGTTTGACAGATCCGACAGGACACCGAAACCGGTCACGGTCTGCCGGCCGCTTTTCGTGTTTCCCGGATGACCGTTGACGTATTTGAAGCCGAAGGTCTTGCCGTCGCTGGTCGGCATCAGTTCGATCACGCCCTGGGGCGCGTGGGCTGGTATGCGCGGCTTCTTGTCAAAGCTTTCCCAGCGGCGGAAGTCCTCCTCGATATAGGCGGCGAGACCTTCGATGAAATCCTCCACGCCGACGGCAAGGACGTTCTTCATCATGTTGTCGACGCTGACGAAGGGCACATAAGCCAGGTCTGATGGCGCAGGACCGGAGAAGGTGGTGGCCGATGGGGCAAGGCCTTTTTGTTTGATTGTCATTTTAGAAACTCCGGGTCGGGCGGTCGAATACACGGCGTCCGAAGAGGCTCGCGGTCAGTTCGACCATCAGACGCGCGGTCCGGCCGCGTTCGTCCAGGAAGGGGTTGAGTTCGACGAGGTCGAGCGAGGAAACCAGACCGCTGTCGTGAAGCATCTCCATGACCAGATGGGCTTCGCGGAAGGTCGCGCCGCCGGGAACGGTGGTACCGACCGCGGGCGCGATGGCGGGATCGAGAAAATCCACGTCGAGGCTGACGTGCAGCAGGCCTTCTGCCTCGGCCACCCGTTTCAAAAACGGCTTCAGAAGAACGGCCACGCCTTCCTCATCGATCATGCGCATGTCGCTGACACCGACGCCATGGGCAACGAGGAGTTCGCGCTCTTGCGCATCGATGGAGCGCACGCCCAGGATCTCGACGTTTTCCGGATCGACCACATGCTCCAGTGGCCGGCCGAGAAGCCCCTCGAAGCCGGGCAGGCCGCAGGCGTAAGCCAGGGGCGTGCCGTGAAGATTGCCGCTCTCTGTGGAATTGAACGTATGAAAGTCGGAATGGGCGTCGAGCCAGAGCACGAACAGCGGCCGGCCCATAGCTGCGGCACTGGCCGCCTGGCCGGTCACCGTTCCAAGTGCTAACGCGTGATCGCCGCCCATATAGATCGGGAAGGCCGTTTCACTGCCCAGTTGCCTGGCACAGTCGTGCAGGACCTTCGTCCAGCCGGCGACTTCGGCAAAGTTGCGCACGACGCCGTTCGGCGACTTCGAACCCGCAATCGGTTCGGGCACCAGATTGCCGAGATCCTGAACCCTGTGGCCCAGGGCCTGCAGGTTTTCCGCCAGGCCGGCCGTGCGATAGGCATCCGGGCCCATCAGGCAGCCGCGCCGCCCGGCACCAGCCTCGATGGGCGCTCCGACCAAAACGATATCCTGCGGTGCCAACGGACATGCCCTCCAAATCAGTCAAATCCTGAGTGCTTCAGAATGCCGCAAAGAAATGGCGGAGGAAATCCGGCCGCTTGCGCAAATTTGATCAAGGACTTATCATTTTGATAATCTCATGTTCTCATTATGATAATTCAGGCTTGGTATGGACGATCTTGACCTTCAGTTGATTTCCGCCTTGCGGTCCGATGGCCGCCGGTCGGTTTCGGATCTGGCAAAAGATCTGAAGATCTCGCGGGCGACCGTTCGGGCCCGCATGGAGCGCCTGCAGGAGAGCGGTGAAATCCTCGGCTTTACCGCCGTTCTGCGCGATGACTGGCGCGACCTGCCGATCCGTGCGGTCATGCTGGTCGAAGTCGCCGGGCGCAACACCGAGCCGGTCATCCGCGCCCTGACGGCATTGACCGAGGTCCGTGCCATTCATTCCACCAACGGGAAGTGGGATCTGGTGCTCGACATCGCGACGCGGGATCTGGCGGCCTTCGACGACGTCCTGAACCGCATCCGGCTGATCGATGGCATTGCCGGTTCGGAGAGCAACCTTCTTCTGTCCACCCGCAAGGGACCGGCGGTTTCCGCAGCGGACTTCAGCGATCTCCACTGAATTCGCTTTTGCCAGACCGCTCGCAAATCGGGTAGCGATGCGCCCTCAAGACGCCTAGAGTTGCCCGAAATCAGGACAAGACGGGCATAAGTGCCATGACCAAGCCACTCGACATTTCCAGCCTCGCTCCCGAACCGCAGACGATTGCCGTCGGCAAACAGGCCGAACAGGATTACCTGGTCGTCCGCCGGACACTGGAGCGGATCACGGAAAATTGGCGCGATCAGCCGAGCCTGGAACAACTCGCCGCCGAAGCCGGGCTCCAGCCGATCCAGCTCCAGCGCGTCTTTTCCCGCTGGGCCGGTCTGACGCCCAAGCAGTTCCTGCAGGCAATCACACTGGACCACGCCAAGGCCTTGCTGCGGGATTCGGCCAGCGTTCTGGATGCGAGCTTCGAGGTCGGGCTTTCCGGGTCGAGCCGGCTGCACGATCTGTTCGTGACCCACGAGGCCATGACGCCCGGGGCCTATCGCAGCCGGGGCGAGGGGCTGACCATTTCCTACGGCATTCATCCCTGTCCCTTCGGCGAAGTGCTGCTGATGGTCACCGACAAGGGCCTGGCAGGGCTTGCCTTCGCCGATCCAGGCGAGGAACAGGCGGCCTTCGAGGATATGCGCGCCCGTTGGCCGGCGGCCAGGTTCGTAGAAGATGCAAAGGCGACGGCCCCTTACGCGACACGGATCTTCAATCCGTCGCTCTGGCAGGAGGAGACCCCGCTCAAGATCGTCCTGATCGGAACCGATTTCGAGATCCGGGTCTGGCAGACGCTTTTAAAGATCCCCATGGGCCGGGCGACCACCTATTCGGATATTGCCCGCACCCTTGGCAAACCGAGTGCCGCGCGCGCGGTCGGAACGGCCGTCGGCCGCAACCCGATTTCCTTCGTGGTTCCCTGTCATCGCGTTCTGGGCCGAACGGGAAACCTGTGCGGCTACCACTGGGGCCTGACCCGCAAGCGCGCCATTATCGGCTGGGAGACCGGACTGACCGGTCCGGCAACGGATTAAGACCAGATCCTAAAAGACCGGCCCTTTAGGCATGGGCAGGTCCGCTGTGACATCCCAGCCGAAGGAGGCCAACCGTTCAGCCGCATCGGGCGTGATGTCCCCGGTGATCTGGAAATCGACCCCGGTGGGCGGGAACGGCAGCCTCGACAGTCCGTCCTGAAGGCCCGAAAACGCCTTTGCGGTCGAATCCGTCCACGACAGCATGTCCAGCGGCATGACAAGCGCCGCTTCACCGTCGCGGCGGATCGCGATCGGGAAATCGGCGATCTTGCGGATCTGCGAAAGACTGGCAACAGAGCTGCTGTAGTGCTCGGTCAGAACGATCCGGCGCAGGAGGAAATAGGCCTCCTCGCGGTTTTTGGTGTCCGCCGCCCGGGCGACCAGAATTTCAAGACCCTCGACGGTGCTTATCGCCTGAAGCTGATAGGCGATGATCGCGCGCTCCGTGGGGGTGAAGTTCGTGTTTGCGGCCAATTCATCGATCACCCGTTGGGAAATATTCAGGCCGCGCAGCACGGTCGCCGTGCGGTCTTCCAGTTCCGAGCGGGTGTTGTCGACGATGAGGTCGCGCAGGGTTTCCGCGGAGCTGGCCACATTCGTGATCATGCCGCCGGGGATCAAGGACATGATCGCGCCGACACTCAGGTTTCCGGCGGTAGACGCCGTGGCGGCGCGGTCGAGTTGCTCCGACAAAGGCTGGTAGGTGGTGTAGGGGTCGACACCGAGCTTGACGGCGAGCTCCCTTCGAGCTCTGTCCCGGCCGGTCACGATGGCCGCCAGTTCGCCCGGAGACGTGGTCTCTCCGGTTACCGCCTTCTCGACCCCTTTCGAGATCCGGCCGAACAGCCTGCCGACACCGGATACCGTCGACTTGGCCGTGCCCAGCGGATCGGTCACCGTGCTTTCGACGAATTCCGCCGGCTTCTTGGCGGCTTCCTTCAGACCGTCGACGAAGCTTTGCTGCGATTCAAGTCCCTTAAGGGCCGTGTAGGCGGAGATTTCATGAATCCGGAGCTTCAGCAGGCCATCGCCGACCACATGCTCCGTTCCGAATTCCGTTTTCAGGTCATAGATCCTGAGGAAGCCGTCGCTCCTCACCGGTGTCAGCACACCGTATCCCGGCCCGGATGCCAGCTTGCCCAGAACCGTTCCCGGATCCTGTTCGGGGGGCGTCTCGAAATTGTCTGAGAAAGCTTCCGCCCTTGCAAGCAAGAGCAGGGACACCGCCAAAGCGGCGAAAACAACATTGGTTCGTCTCAGCATACCGTCCTCTTTGGTGCGCGAGACCCGTTTGACCGGACCCGGCTAACTGGGTGCCATCCCGTTCCGACCCAGAATTTCTCCGGCCAGATAGAGCGATCCGCAAAACAGGATGCGGGGCGGCTCACCGTCCTTTTCGGCGCAGGCAACAATATCGGCAATCGCGTCGTCCAGCGAGGCAAAAGGCGTTGCCTCCAGACCGGCAACCCGCGCGAAATCGGCAAGTTCGAACGGATCGCGTGCGGTCGTCGACGTGGTGATCGGAACCGTTCCCACATGGCGGGCCAGTCCGTCGAAAGGACGGAAAAAGCCGACCGGATCCTTGGTCGTCAGCATGCCGGTGATCAGGTAAAGCGGTTTGGGATTGTGTTCTTCCTGCTCGCCCATGAAGGCTGCGATGGACACGCCCGCGCCCGGATTGTGCCCGCCATCCACCCAGATTTCGGAATTCCGCGGGCATTTTCTGACGAGCGGGCCATGGGTAAGCATCTGAAGCCGGCCGGGCCAGTTCACGGCTCTCAGGCCTTTTGCAGCAATGTCCTCACCGGGCCACAGGTCCGCGACCTTCAAGGCGGCAATCGCCAGGCCCGCATTGGTCACCTGATGGGCACCCGGCAGATTGGAGAGGGGCAGATCGCACAGGCCGCCTTCGTCCTGATAGGCGAGACGCCCCTGATCCTGCGTGGCGACAAAATCCTGACCAAAGCTGAAAAGCGGCGTGCCGGTCCGCTTCGCCACCCGCTCGATCGCCGCCTGCGCGACCTCCTCCTGGGGAGCGATGACCGCGGGACAACCGCGCTTGAGGATACCGGCCTTCTCGGCGGCGATTTCTTCAAGCGACCCGCCCAGGAACTTCTCATGGTCCATGGAAATCGGCGTGATCACGGAAGCGATCGGCGCGTCGATAACGTTGGTGGCGTCAAGCCGGCCGCCGAGCCCAACCTCGAGAAGCAGGACATCCGCCGGATTTTCGGCGAACAACAACAGCGCCGCCGCCGTTGTGATTTCGAAAAAGGTGATCTCCTCGCCAGCGTTGGCTTCCTCGCAGCGGTAAAGCGCGTCGAACAGCTTGGGATCGGACACGAATTTTCCGTCGGTTCCGAGCCGGATGCGTTCGTTGAAGGACACCAGGTGAGGCGAGGTATAAACGTGGCAGCGCTTTCCGTCCGCTTCCAGAATGGCGCGCAGCGTGGCGGTCACAGACCCCTTGCCGTTGGTCCCGGCAATGTGAATCGTCGGAGGCAGATGCTTTTCCGGAGAGCCCAGCGTCTTCAGGAGGCGGTGCATCCTGCCGAGGGACAGATCGATTTCCTTGGGATGAAGCGCCAGGAGGCGGTCAAGGATCGCTGTGATTTGGTCCAAATCTCCCTCCCGGTTCAAATCCCCAGGCCGGACAACACGTGCTGCTCAACTTCCCGAATAAGAAGTCATGCGTACATAAACAACCCCTCAGAGCCCGAACAGGCCTGCGTTTGTCGCTTTTTGAACACATGCTGGCGTATTGGCCGTCGGAATTTTCCCGTCAGCCGGCGGCTGCCTTCCGATCTGTCTCGCCGGTTTCCGTTTCGACGGTGTCGCCTGCGGGTTCGGGAGACGTCAGTGCCGGTACTTCGATCTTGCGCTTCATCAGGATATCGCAAATGCGGGCAATGGTGGTCTTGAGATCGTGACGCTTGACGACCATGTCGACCATGCCGTGTTCGAGCAGGTATTCGGCGCTCTGAAAACCGTCGGGGAGCTTTTCCCGAATGGTCTGTTCGATCACGCGCCGGCCGGCAAAGCCGATCTGGGCTCCCGGTTCGGCAATATGGACATCCCCCAGCATGGCGTAGGACGCGGAGACGCCGCCGGTGGTCGGATTGGTCAGCACGACGATATAGGGCAGACCCGCCTCGCGCAGCATCTGCACGCCGACGGTGGTCCGCGGCATCTGCATCAGCGACAGGATGCCTTCCTGCATGCGCGCGCCGCCGGACGCTGCGAACAGCACGAAGGGGGTGTGATGGGTCACCGCGGATTGCATCCCGGTCAGGATCGCTTCGCCGGCGGCCATGCCGAGCGATCCGCCCATGAAGGCGAAATCCTGAACGGCGGCCGTCAGAGGAGCGCCGTTCACCTTGCCCCGGGCAACCCGCACGGCGTCGGTCTCGCCGGTCTTGCTCCGGTATTCCTTCAGCCGATCGACATATTTCTTGGTATCGCGGAACTTCAGCGGATCCGCGTGGGCGTCCGGCGTTTCCACCGTCTCGTAGTCGCCGCCGTCGAAGAGGCTTTCCAGCCGCTTGACCGCCGGCATGCGCATATGGTGGCCGGAATTCGGCACCACCCAGAGGTTTGCCTCGAGATCGCGGTGAAACACCATCTCGCCCGTTTCCGGGCATTTGATCCAGAGATTCTCCGGCACTTCGCGCTTCTTCAGGAGATCGCGGATTTTGGGACGGACGAGGGAGTTGATCCAGTTCACGAGAGACGTATCCGTTTTCTACAACTGTTACCCGGTGCGACTGCGGTCTTGTTACACCCTAACGGCATTAAGCCGATCGTGCACGTGCAACTCCGCTTGCAAGATCGGAGACGAGGTCCGTCACCGCCGAAACGGTCTTATCGGTTGCCATTCCGGCATTATTGAGGCTGTCCCGGATGGCCGTCACCAGAACCGATCCGACCACGACGCCATCGGAATCCCGGCCGATTTCAGCTGCCTGGTCGGCGGTCTTCACGCCGAAGCCGACCGCGACCGGCAGGTCGGTATGCCCCTTGATCCGGTTGACCGCGGCCGCGACCCGGTTGGCGTCGGGGCTCGCTGTCCCGGTAATGCCGGTGATCGAGACGTAATAAACGAAGCCGGAAGTATTGGCGAGAACGGCCGGCAGCCGCTTGTCATCGGTCGTCGGCGTCGCAAGGCGGATGAAGTTGAGGCCGGCTTCCAGAGCGGGAATGCAGAGTTCGTCGTCGGCTTCCGGCGGAATATCGACGATGATCAGCCCGTCGACACCGGCCTCCTTGGCCTCGATGACGAACTTCTTCGGATCGCGGACATAGACGGGATTGTAGTAGCCCATCAGCACGATCGGCGTGTCCGGATCTTTTTCACGGAAATCGCGCACCATCTGCAGGGTCTTGTTCATGGTCTGACCCGCCTTGAGGGCGCGCTGGGTGGCCAGCTGGATCGGCACACCTTCTGCCATGGGATCGGAAAACGGCATGCCGAGTTCAATGACATCGGCGCCGGCGGCGGGCAGGGCTTCCAGGATCGCCTGTGAGGTTTCCAGGTCCGGATCACCCGCAGTTATGAAGGTCACCAGAGCCGGACGGCCCTTTTCGGCACAGGCCTTGAACCGGCGATCGATACGCGTTTCCGTCATGCGTCACTACCCTACTCGACATGGAAGTCCGGCAACGGTCGGACTTCAATCCCGGAAGGGTGTAGGGGGCTGCATTGCCCCGTGTCAATCCGCCTTTGCGGATGCGCGCGCGATTTCGCGCGCACCGTTACCGGCCGTTGAAAGATCCGGGAACGATCCGGCTTAGCGGAGATCGTAAACCTTGGCGTAGACCTTCCGCGAAATATCGCTGCGAACCAGACCCAGGGAGTCGAGTTCCGCATCGCTCATCGCGGCGAGTTCGGTGTAGAGCGCCCGTGCGGCACGAGCCCGGCCGAATTCCTCCAGAAAGGCAAGGATCCCCTTGCCGGCAGAAGAAAGGGCGTGGGAGGTAACTTCGAATACGGAAGAGGATGTCGTGGCGGCCATTTAACTGTTCCTTTTGATGGTCGGGGCTGAAGCGCGTCGAACCGAAATGGTGCGCTGCTTTCTTGTTATGCCAATAGGATAGGCCGGTTATTTTGCACTGCAACATACAAGAACGGGAGGCAGCTCTGCAGCTTTGGAATAGCTAGAGCCTTTCTCGGTTAGATTGAAGCATTCTGTTTGTCGTCCGGCGAGGAGATCTGCGCGGAGAGGTGCGCAGCCCATAGCGGGGCTATGGGCAAGCGGCTCGACAAAGCAGGCGTCCGCCGGACGGAAACCCAAAGGGCCGGGCCGGTTGAATGGATCAATCTAACCGAGAAAGGCTCTAGCCGGTTCAGCTGATGCGTAAATGGGCAGAGCTCAATGGAATTTGCATAGCGGGAATGCACACCATGACTTGCAGAGCGGTGAGCGCATTGCTATGTAGCACTCAGTGCACTTTTTGCCCCAACAAATACAATAATGAGGTAGGAAATGGCCCGTTCGCTCTTCGAGGCTCCACCAGAACCCTTCTCATCCAGGTTCTGGCGCACAATGAAACACCTGCATATCGGTCCGCAGTCCGCTCCGGCTCCGGTTGAAAAAACCGCTATTCCTGAGATCGACGGTGCGCCGGGACAGGCAGAAAGCCTGGATGCGCGCGGCAGACAGCTTTTTCTGCAGGCAGCGCTCGCTGAAAAGCCGATCAGGCGGCGATAACGCCCTTCTGGTTGTGCGTCGGTAAGCTGACCGGCAAGCCGAGATAGCCCAGGGCGGACCGCCGCAGACGCTGGAACAGATTTTCAAGATCGGTTTCGCCACTGGCGATTGCAGCCGAGGCGAGACCATGGCCCAGCGCAATCAGATCGAACGCAATCTGGTCGGCATCTTCGATACCCCTTTCGCCCAGCACGCCGGCGACCAGCGTCCTTAACTCACCCTTGATGATCATAAGATCTTTCTCAAGCGGCAATTCCTCTTCCGCCCGCTCCAGAACCCGCGCAAGGCCTGGACGAACAAGGTGATGACGAAGGCACGCGCGAACCAGAGCATCGACGGCATCGGACAAAGGTCGGTCGCGCACGGTTTCGGCCGCGGCCTGACAATCCGTTAGCAGGCTGCGACGAAGGCCGCGGATCAACTCAGCCAGAATTGCCTCCTTCGACGGGAAATACTGGTAGAGCGACCCAACCGACACGCCGGCGGTTGTCGCCACACGGTTGGTGGTCAATCCGCCCAGGCCTTCGGTCTCCAGAATGCGAGCCGCGGCTTCCAGAATTACGGCACAGGTTTCCTGACTGCGCTTCTGGCGTGGCTGTTTTCGGGGCGTCAGGCGTTGGTTCATGGCTGCTTCCGAATGCGAGTTGTCTGATGCGAGTAAAAACTCACATTAGTAAAGCATGGCGCCGCGCTCAGACAAACACCCGTTTTCAAGAGGCAGGAATGACCCAACGACTGAACTTTAGCGGTCGCAAGGTGCTCGTCACCGGCGGCGCGCGCGGTATCGGCCTGGAACTCTCCCGGCAACTGATCGATCAGGGCGCAAACGTGCTGGCCGTCGGCAGCAACAAGGCGCATCTGGACAGGCTGGCCATTGCATCTCCGGGCAAGGTTCACACAATCACCGCCGATCTAGGCGAACCGCGCGGCGCGACAACGGTTGCGGAATGGGTCCAGGAACAGCATCCGGACTGCAGCGTTATGATCAACAATGCCGCGATCATGCGCCACGACGACCTGACCGTCGGGATGGAAGGTCAGGAGGAGATGATCGCCCACGAAATCGCAATCAACATGACCGCTCCGCTGCAACTCTGCACGGCCCTCACGCCGATGCTTGCCAGGGCGCCGGGCGGCGGCGTGATTGCCAATATTTCCTCCGGCCTGGCGCTTACGCCGATCCCCGATGCGTCCGTCTATTGCGGAACAAAGGCTGGACTATCGAACTTTACGCGATCGTTTCGCGATCAATGCCGCGCGAAGAACCTGCCCATCCAGGTGACCGACGTGATCATGACCCTGGTCGATACGACGCTTTCCAAACCCGGTTCGGCAAAAAAATATCCGCCGGCGCAAGCCGCGGCGGATGTTCTGGAGGGCCTTGCAGCCGGAAAACAGGAGATCTGGGTGGAAAAGACGAAGCTTCTTCGCCTGATTTTCCGGATTTCCCCCGCCGCAGCCTACAGGCTGATGCGCGGCCACTAGGCGGGCCGCGCGGCTTTGCTGTCGGGAATTCGGATCAGAGATCGAAACCCAGCATCTTGCCGACGGCGAAGACGTCCTTGTCGCCGCGGCCGCACAGGTTCATGACGAGGATCTGGTCCTTGTTCATCTGCGGCGCCAGCTTGATCACGTGCGCCAGAGCATGGGCCGGCTCGAGTGCGGGGATGATGCCCTCGACCTTGGTCAGCAGCTGGAAGGCTTCCAGCGCCTCGTCGTCCATGGCCGGAACATAGGTCACGCGGCCGGTTTCCTTGAGCCAGGAGTGCTCCGGACCGATACCCGGATAGTCGAGGCCGGCGGAAATCGAGTGACCTTCAAGGATCTGGCCGTCGTCGTCCTGAAGCAGATAGGTGCGGTTGCCATGCAGGACGCCCGGCTTGCCGGCCGTCAGCGAGGCACAGTGTTCCTCGCCTTCCAGGCCCCGGCCGCCGGCTTCGACGCCGTAGATCTTGACGTCCGGATCGTCGAGGAAGGGATGGAACAGGCCGATGGCGTTGGAACCGCCACCGACGGCGGCCACCAGGGCATCGGGCAGACGGCCTTCGGCCGCCATCATCTGCTCGCGGACTTCCTTGCCGATCACCGACTGGAAATCGCGCACCATTTCCGGATAGGGGTGCGGGCCTGCCGCGGTTCCGATCAGGTAATAGGTGTTGTCCACATTGGTCACCCAGTCGCGCAGCGCCTCGTTCATGGCGTCTTTCAGCGTGCCGGCGCCTGCGGTGACCGGAACGATCTCGGCGCCGAGCAGCTTCATCCGGAACACGTTCGGCTTCTGCCGTTCCACATCGGTCTTGCCCATGTAGACCACGCAGGGAAGGCCGAAGCGGGCACAGACGGTGGCCGTCGCCACGCCGTGCTGGCCGGCGCCGGTTTCGGCGATGATCCGGGTCTTGCCCATGCGCTTGGCCAGCAGGATCTGGCCAAGGCAGTTGTTGATCTTGTGCGAACCGGTGTGGTTCAGCTCGTCGCGCTTGAAGTAGATCTTCGCGCCGCCCAGATGCTCGGTCAGGCGCTCGGCGAAATAAAGCGGCGACGGCCGGCCGGTGTAATGGGTATTGAGATCCTCGATCTCCGCCGCATAGGCCGGGTCGTTCTTGGCGTCCTCATAGGCCTTTTCAAGGTCGAGGATCAGCGGCATCAGGGTCTCGGCAACATAGCGGCCGCCGAAAATGCCGAAATGGCCGCGCTCGTCCGGTCCGTTGCGCATGCTGTTTGCCATCGTGGTCAACGCAAGTTACTCCCCTGCCACTGTCGCGCCCCGGGCGGCTGCCACGAATGCGCGGATAAGATCACAATCCTTGACGCCCTTTTCCCGCTCGACGCCGGAGGACACATCGACGGCGGTCGCACCGCTTTTTTCGATCGCCTCGGCCACGTTGGACGCGTCCAGCCCCCCCGAAAGCATGAAGGGCTTGGCAAGGTCAAGGTCCTTGAGCAACCTCCAGTCGAAGGAAATGCCGTTTCCGCCCGGCAGATCGGAGTCTTTCGGCGGTTTGGCGTCGAACAGGATCCGGTCGGCGACGATCGCGTAGAACTGCGCCTGCTCAAGGTCGGCCCTTTCGGAAATCGGCACCGCCTTCATGATTTTTTTCCCGAACATGACCTTGGCCGCAGCACAGGCCTCCGGTGTCTCTTCCCCGTGAAACTGAAACCAGTCCGGGTTCACCAGTTCGTTGATACGCGACAGTCCGTCCAGATCCATGTCGACCGTGAGGGCCACGATTTCCGCCTTGCCACGGGCCATGTCCGCCAGCCGGCAGGCGGCCGACAGCGGCACATGACGCGGGCTTTTGGGAAAGAACACGAGACCGACCATATCCGCGCCGGCCTCCAGGGCCGCCTGCATGGTGTCTTCGCTCGACAGGCCGCAGATCTTGATCATCAGGTCGTTCATGGTCTTCCGCTTTCAGGGGCGAAGGCGCAAAGCACTTCGTCCCCGATATCTAACGATGTTCCGGCCGATCTCCAAATGCGGCCGGTCAGGTCACATTGAAGGCCGCGATGGCCGCCATGTTGACGATGTCGCTGTCCTTGGCGCCCATCGGCACGATCTGGACCGGCTTGTCGAGGCCGACGAGCAGCGGACCAATCACGGTTGAGCCACCCAGTTCCTGCAGCATCTTGGTCGAAATCGACGCGGAATGGAATGCCGGCATGACGAGCACGTTCGCAGGCCCGGTCAGGCGGCAGAACGGATAGGCACCCATCTTGTCCATGTTGAGGGCGATATCGGCAGCCATTTCGCCGTCATATTCGAAATCCACCCGGCGCCGGTCCAGGATCTTGACCGCTTCCTGCACGCGCTCGGAGCGCTCGCCGCGCGGATGGCCGAAGGTGGAATAGGCGAGCATGGCAACCCGGGGCTCGTAACCGAGTTTGCGCGCCACATGGGCCGCTTCTTCCGCGATATCCGCCAGTTCCTCCGAATTCGGCATGTCGATCACCGCCGTATCGGCGATCAGGACCGTCCGGCCGCGCGCAAGGCAGAGCGAAACGCCGATCACCCGATGCCCCGGCTTGACATCGAGACAGGTGCGCACCGTGTCGAGGGCGACCGAATAATTCCGGGTCAGGCCGGTGACCATGGCATCGGCGTCGCCGCGGGCGACCATGATCGCGCCGAAGTAGTTGCGGTCGTTGTTGACCAGGCGCTGGCAGTCGCGCTGCAGGTAGCCTTTCCGCTGCAGGCGGCCGTAGAGGAACTGGGCGTAATCCCTGTTGCGGTCGGAAAGCCGTGCGTTCTGCACGGTGATGCCCGGGCGGTTGATGTCGACGCCCGCACTCTGGGCCATCTGCCTGATTTCGTCCTCGCGGCCGATCAGGATCGCCTCGCCCAGACCCTGGGCTACGAAGCTTGCCGCCGCGCGGATGACCGGCTCTTCCTCGCCTTCGGCAAAGACCACCTTTTTCGGCATCTGGCGGACCTTGGAGAAGATCCGTTGCAAGGTGCCGGCAACCGGATCGCGCCGGGCGGAGAGTTCTTCCCGGTACCGGTCCATATCGACGATCGGCCGGCGGGCGACGCCGGAATCCATCGCCGCCTGGGCGACCGCCGGCGGAATCGCGGAGATAAGACGCGGATCGAAGGGAACCGGAATGATGTATTCCGGCCCGAATTTCGGCCGGTTGCCCCGATAGGCGGCGGCGACCTCGTCCGGCACTTCCTCGCGCGCCAGTTCAGCCAGCGCATGGGCGCAAGCCACCTTCATCTCGTCGTTGATGGTGGTTGCCTGGACATCGAGCGCACCGCGGAAGATGTAAGGAAAGCCGAGCACGTTGTTGACCTGGTTCGGATAATCGGACCGGCCGGTGGCAACAATGGCGTCGTCGCGCACCTCGGCGGCTTCTTCCGGCGTGATTTCCGGATCCGGATTGGCCATGGCGAAAATGATCGGGTTCGGCGCCATGGCGCGCAGCATGTCCGGGGTGAGCGCACCCTTGACGGACACGCCGAGGAACACATCCGCGCCCTTGATCGCGTCGTAAAGGGACCGGGCATCGGTTTCCACCGCATGGGCGGACTTCCACTGGTTCATACCTTCGGTGCGGCCCTTGTAGATCGCACCCTTGGTATCGCACAGAATCACGTTGTCATGGGGAATGCCCATGGCCTTGACCAGCTCGATGCAGGCAATGCCGGCAGCACCCGCGCCATTGCAGACCACCTTCGTATCCTTCATCTCTCGACCGGTCAGATGAAGCGCATTGATCAGGCCGGCTGCCGCGATGATTGCCGTGCCGTGCTGATCGTCATGAAAGACGGGAATGTCCATCATCTCGCGCAACTGCTGTTCGATGATGAAACAGTCGGGCGCCTTGATGTCTTCAAGGTTGATGCCGCCGAAGGACGGGCCGAGATAACGGACCGAGTTGATGAAGGCGTCGACATCCTGGGTGTCGACTTCCAGATCGATGGAATCGATATCCGCGAACCGCTTGAAGAGCACCGCCTTGCCCTCCATGACCGGCTTGGCGGCCAGAGCACCGAGATTCCCGAGACCGAGAATCGCCGACCCGTTGGTGATGACGGCGACCATATTGCCGCGGGTCGTGTAGTCGAAGGCCCGGCTCGGGTCTTCCGCAATCGCCAGCACCGGGACCGCCACCCCCGGCGAATAGGCAAGCGACAGGTCCCTCTGGGTCGCCATGGGCTTGGTCGGGCTGATTTCCAGTTTTCCCGGGCGGCCTTCCTGGTGGAATTGCAGTGCTTCCTGATCGGTAAAACTGAGGCCGGTCCTGGATGTTTTGTCGGTGGCGGGCATGATTTCGGCGTTTCCTCTGATAGCGATTTTTTTATCGCATTGCTGGCCTGGCGGGACAGCGACCTTATCCCCTGAAAATTACCGGCTCAAGACCATCAAAAGGCATAGCAATTGTGAAACCCATAAAAGGGTTTGCTAACTTCGCGCCATGTCTGACAAAGCCCTTGCGAAAATCGAGCCGGCCGAGCATCGCGTCACACCGATGATGGCACAGTTCATGGAAATCAAAGCCGCCAATCCGGACAGCCTGCTGTTCTACCGGATGGGCGACTTCTACGAGCTGTTTTTCGAAGATGCTGAGATCGCCTCGCAGACGCTTGGCATCACGCTGACCAAACGCGGCAAGCACCTGGGCGAGGACATCCCCATGTGCGGCGTGCCTGTGCATGCGGCCGACGATTACCTGCAAAAGCTGATCGCCCGCGGCCATCGGGTCGCGGTGTGCGAGCAGACGGAAGATCCCGCCGAAGCCAAGAAACGCGGGTCGAAATCCGTGGTGCGCCGGGACGTGATCCGGCTGGTCACGCCGGGAACGCTCACCGAAGAGCGGCTGCTCGATTCGTCTGCCAACAATTTCCTGGCTGCCATGTCCCGGCTCAGGGGCGGGTCGCTGACCGGCGATGCGGTCTATGGCCTTGCCTGGATCGACATGTCGACCGGTTCGTTCCAGGTGGCGGAGACCGACGATCAGCGCCTTGCGGCCGATCTCGCCCAGATTTCACCGCGCGAGCTGATCCTGCCGGACAATCTCCTGCAGGAATCAGAGGTTCGGCTGGTGGCCGAGCAGTCGGGTGCGGCCCTGTCTCCTGTGCCGCGGGCCTTCTTCGACAGTTCCACGGCCACTGACCGGCTGGCGCACTATTTCGGCGTGAAGACGCTGGACGGTTTCGGCACGTTCTCACGCTCCGAACTGTCGGCCGCCGCCGGTATTCTCGCTTACGTGGAAAAAACCCAGCTCGGCGAACGCCCGCCGCTCGATCCCCCGACGCGGGAAGCGGGTGCGGGCCGCATGCTGATCGATCCGGCAACCCGGGCCAACCTGGAACTGACCCGCACGCTCGGCGGCGAAAAGCAGGGCAGCCTGCTTGCCACCATCGACCGGACCGTGACCGGTGGCGGATCACGACTTCTGGCAAGCCGTCTCGCCGGCCCGCTGGTCAATCCGGACGAGATTTCCAGGCGGCACGATTCCGTCGAGTTCTTCCTGGAAAACGAAATGATGCGCGAAGCCCTGCGCCGCACCCTGAAGGGCGCGCCGGACATGGCCCGCGCGCTGTCCCGGATCGCGCTTCAGCGGGGTGGGCCGCGGGATATCCTTGCCGTTGCCCAGGGCATGCAGGCCGCAAGCCAGGTGATCGACCAGATCAGCATGGCCGCGAGCGTTCCGGCGGAGATCGCGGCAGCCCGCGCCAGCCTCGAGCAGGCGCCGCACGACCTTGGGCACGAACTGACCCGGGCGATCAAGGAAGAACCGCCGCTGATGAAGCGCGACGGGAACTTCGTCGCTTCCGGCTATGATGAAAACCTTGATGAGCTGCGCGCCCTTCGAGACGAATCCCGCAAGGTGATCGCCAAGCTTCAGGCCGATTATTCGGAAGAACTCGGCCTGCGCTCCCTGAAGATCAAGCACAACAACGTGCTCGGCTGGTTCATCGAGGCGCCCAGCGCCCAGACGGAAAAACTCACCACGGACCCGGGCCGTTTCATTCACCGGCAGACCATGGCCGGCGCCATGCGCTTTACCACGACGGAACTTGCGGATCTGGAATCGAAGATCGCGAGCGCCGGCGAACGGTCGCTCGCCATCGAGCTGGAAATCTTCGATCGGCTGGCCAGGGAAATCGTCGCCAACGGCGACGCCATCAAGGCGGCGGCTCACGGTCTGTCGATCCTGGACGTGTCCGCCGCTCTGGCAAAGCTTGCCCAGGAAGAGGCTTACGTGCGCCCGGTCGTGGATGACACGCGCGCCTTCGACATTTCCGGCGGCCGCCATCCGGTGGTCGAGCAGGCCCTTAAAGCGGCCGGCGGCGACAGTTTCGTTGCCAATGACGCCCATCTCGGACCGGAAGGCGAAGACAAGACCGGCCGGATCTGGCTGATCACCGGACCGAACATGGCCGGTAAATCCACTTTCCTGCGCCAGAACGCACTGATTGCCGTTCTTGCCCAGATGGGTGCCTTCGTTCCCGCCGCAAGCGCCCATATCGGAGTGGTCGACCGCCTCTTCTCCCGTGTGGGTGCCGCCGACGATCTGGCGCGCGGCCGCTCCACCTTCATGGTGGAAATGGTGGAAACGGCGGCGATCCTCAATCAGGCCGGCGACCGGTCGCTGGTGATCCTGGACGAAATCGGCCGCGGCACCGCCACCTTCGACGGGTTATCCATCGCGTGGGCGACCATCGAACATCTGCACGAAGTCAACCGGTCGCGCGCCCTGTTCGCCACCCATTACCACGAACTGACCGCGCTTTCGGCCAAGCTCGACCGGCTGTCGAACGCCACGGTGCAGGTGAAGGAATGGAACGGCGACGTCGTGTTCCTGCATGAAATCGTGCCGGGTGCCGCCGACCGGTCCTACGGTATCCAGGTCGCCAAGCTCGCCGGTCTGCCGGCAAGCGTCGTCCAGCGGTCCCAGCAGGTCCTGAGCCAGCTGGAGGAACAGGACCGGCGTTCACCCACCGAGGCGCTGATCGACGAACTGCCCCTGTTCGCGGCAATACCCGCGCCGGCGCCCAGCGCCGGTTCGGACAGTGCCGGTCCGAATCCCCTTGTCGAGGCCCTTGAGGATCTGAACCCGGACGACATGACACCACGGGAAGCGCTCGACGCCCTTTACCGGCTCAAATCCTTGCCAAAATAAACGACAAACTGTGATCAAGATCGCATTCGGCGCGATCCGCTTCGGGCAGACAGATCTCCGGCTGATTACTTGAGCTTCATGAAGGCTTTCCGCATCCGGAGGATGAATGATAGACTATCTGTTTTACGGCGCGAACGTCCTGTCCGCCATCGCGCTGCTGCTCGTCGGCGTGTCGGTCGTGGCCTGGAATTTCGGCGCGGACATGCTGGCCTTCGAGAAGCGGGGCGTTCCGACCACGGCACGGATCCTCAGGAAATACGTGACCAGGACGCGGCGGAACGAGGACACCCTCGCTTACGATTATTCCCATTATGTCGAATATGAGTACCGGACACCGCAGGGCGAGACGATTCGGGAAAATGAATTTCTGAGCGAGGCGGACTGGGAGCAGGCACCGGGAGAGGGACCGATCAATATTCTCTATCTGCCGGAAGATCCGACGAAGAGCTGTTACAAGATCAGGCCGTCCTCGTCGCTATTCCGGTTTTCACACAGTTTGCGGAATGGCGCTTACGGTGCCGGCATCCTGACGATTGTCGGATATGCGCTCTGGTACGTTCTGGCGATGCATGCGGCCACAGCCGCTGTCGTCATTCCGGACGACTGGCGGTCGGAGAAGGTGGAGATCTATCGAAAGATGCCGAGTGAAGACCTGATCGACCGGTTGGGTCTCGGCCGCATGGAGGTCAGCTTCTTCATCCAACTTGAACCGGACGAGGCCGGCGAGGTGCCGCAGGCGACCCGCAAACTGGACAAGAAGCTCGCAAAAACCATCGAAATCGGCGACATGCTCGAAGCACGGTTCCCGCCCGACAATAAATGGGGCGCCGTTCTGACCGTCGAAGCCGAGCGCTAACCGGTTAGAGCATCGGTCTTTTTATGGTAGGCCTTGATCTCGGCGATTTCCGCCTGCATCGCCTTGAAGGCGGCGAGCACGGCCTTTTCCTTTGGATCCAGGGACTTGAGATCCAGGTGGTCGATCAGGACCTCGAGTGCTTCGCCGATGCGGCCGATCTGGCGGCCGTAGCTGCCGACTTCGGTCAAGATATCCTGCTCGACCTCGGGCGCGGACGACCGGCCGAGATTGATGTTGATCAGACCGAACTGGCTGCCGAAGGCCTTGAACATGTCGGACCAGGGATTGATCGATTGCAGAACATCGCCGGACAGAGGAAGCCTGAGAGACGGCATGGGGCAAATCCTTCTCTAAAACGGGCACATGAATGCATTCGCCCATCGGGCGACATTTATTGCGACGCAAAATGAGCGCGCGTGCAAGACAAAATCAGAAGTTGCTGATCAAATTCCGCCCGCCTTGGCGGTTGCCAGCGCGTTTGCCATGGCGCCGGCGAAGCTGGTGCGGTCGTCGGGATTGAGGAAATTTCCAAGATCGACGTTCTTGCCCCGCGACGTCAGGGTCAGCTTCGTCACGCCTTCGTCCTCGATCCGCGTGATCGACAGGCGGACCCAATAGGGATTGAAGCGGTATTCCTGGTGGCGTTTTCCCGGACCGACCTTGCGGATGACGATTTCCGTGCGCGAGACGATCACTTCCTCATAGGCGCGTGCGGCGGCGTAGTTCAGGTGGAAAGCCAGCCAGATCAGAAGCGCATCCAGGCCGAAAAACCCGAACACCGGCCAGGCCCCCATCAACAGGAACGCCAGACCCGAAACGAAGCTGACACCCCCAATGAAGAGCATCAGCAACAGGAAACCCTTCGGACCCAGGGACCGATAGGGTGTCAGGATCGCGGAAAAAAACGGGGCCTCATCCCCGGTCTCATACGCCTGTTGCTCGTGTTTCGGATTGTGATCGCTCATGAGGCATGATTATAGAGAGAGCATGGCAGAAGCAAAGACCCCCGCCCCGCGCAAATCTGCGGCAAAAACGGCGACGAAAACAAAGCGCAAGACGCCTTCGGTGGCAAATCCGGGCCGCGTCCTCAAGAAGTCACGGTACACGCGGGCCGAGACCTACGCGATCTTCGAACGGTTCCACGCCGACAACCCGGAGCCGGAAGGGGAACTCGACTATGTAAACGCCTATACGCTGCTGGTCGCCGTCGTCTTGTCCGCCCAGGCAACCGATGTCGGCGTCAACCGGGCGACGAAACATCTGTTTAAGATCGCCGACACGCCGGAAAAAATGCTCGCTCTCGGCGAAGACAAGGTGCGCGAGGAAATCCGCACCATCGGCCTTTTCAAGACCAAGGCGAAGAACGTCATTCTGCTGTCGGAACAGCTGATCCGCGATCACGGCGGCGAGGTTCCGGAAGACCGGGAAGCGCTGGAGAAACTGCCCGGCGTCGGCCGGAAGACCGCCAACGTGGTGCTCAATATCTTTTTCGGACATCCGACCATTGCCGTCGATACCCACCTGTTCCGGCTCGGCAACCGGATCGGCATCGCGCCGGGAAAGACGCCGCTCGACGTTGAAAAGGCGATGGAAAAGGCGGTTCCCGCGGAATTCGGCCGTCATGCCCATCACTGGCTGATCCTGCACGGGCGCTACATCTGCAAGGCGCGCAAGCCGGAATGCCGGCGCTGCGTCATCTACGATCTGTGCAAGAGCCCGGAAAAAGAGCCGCTGGATTCCATTCCGGAAATCGCGCTCAGAACCAGGGCGCAAATCGAACGGCAGAAAGCCGCCGGATCCTGAAGCTAGAGCATCCTGCGTTTAAATTGAACGCAGACCAGATGCTCTAACGTTTTAAGATCGATCAACTTTTCTGCTTTCATGTGTTCCTACATGAAAGCAGGTTGATCTAGGGGAGTTGGCGAGAAAGTTCATACCCGCAGGGTTCGCAAGGCGAAGAGCCCCCGGTGCTTATGCGAGGTCCCGCCTGGAGCGACAGCGCGAGTTCAGAAAATTCAGGCGATGCGGGGAGCCGAAATCAGCGTTTCGGACGCAGGCGGACGACCACGTCGACGCGAACGATTTCCATGCCTTCCGGCGCCTGCGGGATAGAGCCGATGCCGACACCTTCGCCCGGAATATCGAACACCTCGTTTTCACCCTCGATGAAAAAGTGGTGGTGATCGGATACATTTGTGTCGAAATAGGTCTTCGTGCCCTCGATCGCCACTTCGCGCAGAAGCCCTGCTTCCGTGAACTGGTGCAGGGTGTTGTAAACGGTCGCCAGCGAGACGGGGACATTGACGGCCACGGCTTCCTCATGAAGCAGCTCGGCGGAGACATGCCGATCTCCCTTTGAAAAAAGGATCTCGGCGAGTGACACGCGCTGGCGTGTCGGCCGGAGGCCTGCCCGGCGCAAAATATCGGAGACATCCGTATCGGTGTGATGAATCGGCGTGATGTCTGTCATTTCCGCGTCTTTAGTCCTGTCTTCCGTTTCGTCCCGGACGATAACCTGAAAAGGCTCACAATTTGTTCGCCGCCCGGCCGTTTTGGGCGAAATCAAACCGCCATTCCCCCTTTTCTGCCATTTCTTGGCACAAAGACGCAAGTTTTTCCTTGAAAGATGAAAACGGGCTTCCTTACAAAGCTTTGTCAATTTGACGCAGGCATTGGGAAAAAACTGACGCAAACGGCGGAAACTTACCGCCTGCGTGGACTTCCAGAGCAGGTAACCCTGTGTTAGGAAGGCGCCGAATACCAAATGAAAACCAACTTCTGGCCTGATGCTTCGGCGAGAGCCAGATGCAAAGCACATAACGGACCCTGAATGACCGAGCGGCGCTCCAGCTACGACTACGAAGATCTTCTCACCTGTGGACGCGGTGAGCTTTTCGGACCAGGCAACGCACAACTGCCGCTGCCGCCCATGCTCATGTTCGACCGGATCACGGAAATTTCCGAAACCGGTGGCGAATTCGACAAGGGATTCATTCGCGCGGAATTCGACATCAAGCCCGACCTCTGGTTTTTCCCCTGCCACTTTCAGGGCAACCCGGTCATGCCGGGATGTCTCGGCCTGGATGCCATGTGGCAGCTGACCGGCTTTTTCCTCGGCTGGCTCGGCCTGCCGGGCAAAGGCATGGCGCTCTCCACCGGCGAAGTTAAATTCAAGGGCATGGTCACGCCGGACGTCAAACTGGTTGAATACGGCATCGATTTCAAACGCGTGATGAAAGGCCGTCTGGTTCTGGGCATCGCGGACGGTTGGCTCAAGGCCGACGGCAAGCAGATCTACCAGGCAAAGGATCTCCGGGTCGGTCTTGCTCAAACCTGATCCGGTTCGCCTTTAAAGCGTTCAGGCATCTGAATATCTGGCATCCGGCCGGCGCCGGACCTATTTTCAAAAAATGGATAAACCGGACGGCCTGTGCACGCCGAACCGGTTTCAGAGTGAACAGGAGACCGTAATGAGGCGGGTAGTCGTTACCGGAATGGGGATCGTGTCGTCAATCGGCGCCAACACCCAGGAAGTTCTGGAAAGCCTTAGGCAAGGCAAATCCGGGATCGTCTTTGCGCCCGACTATGCCGAACACGGTTTCCGAAGCCAGGTTCACGGAATGCCGAATGTCGACATTCCCTCCCTGGTCGACAAGCGCCAGCTCCGCTTCATGGGTGACGGCGCGGCCTATAACTTCATCGCCATGCAACAGGCGATCGCCGACAGCGGTCTGGAGGAAACGGACGTATCCAATCCGAAGACCGGCCTGATCATGGGCTCCGGCGGTCCGTCGACGAAGAACCTGTTCCAGGCCCATCAGATTGTTCTGGAAAAAGGCTCGCCCAAGCGCATGGGACCGTTCATGGTCACCCGCGGCATGAGCTCGACCAATTCGGCCTGTCTGGCGACCCCCTTCAAGATCAAGGGGATCAACTATTCGATCACCTCAGCCTGTTCCACCTCGGCGCATTGCATCGGCGCGGCCACGGAACAGATCCAGTGGGGCAAGCAGGACGTGATGTTCGCAGGTGGCGGCGAGGAACTCGACTGGACGCTGTCCTGCCTGTTCGATGCCATGGGCGCCATGTCCTCCAAATACAACGAGACGCCGTCTACCGCCTCGCGGCCCTATGATGTGACCCGCGACGGGTTCGTCATCGCCGGCGGCGGCGGTGTCGTCGTTCTGGAAGAACTGGAACACGCCAAGGCCCGCGGCGCGAAGATCTACGCGGAAGTCACCGGCTATGCCGCCAATTCCGACGGCTACGACATGGTCGCACCGTCAGGTGAAGGCGGAGAGCGCTGCATGCAACTGGCGATCTCCACGCTCGGTGACCGAAAGGTCGACTACATCAACACCCATGGCACTTCGACCCCGGTGGGCGACATCGGCGAGATCCAGGCCATCCGCCGCGTGTTCGGCGACAACCAGCCACCGGCGTCGTCCACGAAGTCCCTGACCGGCCACAGCCTCGGCGCCACCGGCGTGCAGGAAGCCATCTATTGCCTGCTGATGCTCCAGAACGACTTCATCACGGCTTCGGCGAACATCACAGAACTCGACCCGGCCCTGCACAAGGACGAAATCGTCACCGAACGGCGCGATAACGCCGGACTCGACACCGTGCTTTCCAACAGCTTCGGCTTCGGAGGTACCAACGCCTCTCTTGCCCTGTCGCGTTATCACGGTTGAGGAGCCCTGAATGTCGGGTTTGATGAAGGGTAAGCGCGGCCTCGTCATGGGCGTGGCCAACGATCATTCCATTGCATGGGGTATTGCCAAAACGCTCTCAGAACACGGTGCGGAACTGGCGTTCACCTATCAGGGCGAAGCCTTCGGACGTCGAACAAGGCCGCTGGCCGAATCGATCGGTGCCGACATACTCCTGCCGTGCGATGTGGAAGAGATTGCGACCGTCGATGCGGTCTTCGAGACCCTGAAGGAAAAATGGGGCACGATCGATTTTCTCGTTCATGCCATCGCCTTTTCCGACAAGTCGGAGCTGCGCGGAAAATATTCGGATACCTCCCGGGAAAACTTCACCCGGACCATGCTGATTTCCTGTTTCTCGTTCACGGAGATCGCGAAACGGGCGGCCACCCTCATGCCGGACGGCGGATCGATGATCACGCTGACCTACGGCGGATCGACGCGGGTGATGCCGAACTACAACGTCATGGGCGTTGCCAAGGCGGCGCTTGAATCGTCCGTCCGTTATCTTGCGGTCGACTACGGCGAGCAGAACATCCGCGTGAACGCGATTTCCGCCGGGCCGGTGAGGACACTTGCCGGTTCAGGCGTCTCCGATGCCCGCTTGATGTTCAACTACCAGAAGCGCAATTCGCCTCTGGGCCGGACGGTATCGCTGGAGGAAATCGGCGGAACCGGGCTCTACCTTCTGTCGGACCTGTCCGGCGGTGTGACCGGCGAAGTTCATTTCGTCGATAGCGGCTACAACATCATTTCCATGCCGCGGCTCGATGAGCTGAAGGTCCAGGAACATACGGCCGAATAAGAGTTCGATCTCTTCGGGATGGCCAAGTCTGCGTCGGTCACCACCCCTTCTGAAAGAATTGTGCGGTACCGCTTGCGCCAGTCTCCCTCCTTGATGGGGAGATGTCCGCAACCGCGGACAGAGGGGGGTCTTGAGCCTCTCCGGAAAATACTGCGCCAGAGTTTGCAACCACCGCTGTCACCCCCCTCTGTCACCTAAGGTGACATCTCCCCCGCTAGGGGGGAGAGTGGAGCGGGTGATACGGCCATCTCTCACTGCAGCTCATCAATATTGGCGAAACGCCAAGCTTAATTAATCACTTCATCCGGATAGACCCCGAAAAGGCGGGTCTGATCCAGCCAGCCTTCATAGCCTTCACCGCTGACCCGGCACCAGCCGCCGGCGCATTCCTCGACGGTTGCCAGAACCTTCGGCTCCAGCTCCGCGACAATATCGGCGTCAGACTTGGAGCGGGCGCGCAAGGGCGTACGGCCGGTTGTTTCCCAGGGCGTGACAAGCGCCGTGCGTCGGCCGGAGAGCAGCGAGTGGAACACCCAGCCTTCCTTGCCTTCCCAATCGCGGATGCGGCGCCAGTTATCGAATTCCTGGATGATCTCGACCGGCAGACCGGCCTGAACGAAGGTCCATGCGATGTTGTGCTCACGTGACGGGCCGACGCGCACATTGACCCGGTCCGACTTCAGACTGACAAAGCGGGGAACGGTCAGTCCGCTCGCACCGGTCTGGCTCGCCTGGGCCAGGACCTTCAGCGGAAGCACTGCGAGGAGCAGAACAGCAAAGAGGGTGAGGAGTCCGGTCTGACGTCTTGTCATCAAGCGGGCCATGTTATTCGGTTGTCCAATTTCAAAGGGGCCTGACTTCATGCAAAAACCTGTAGCGAAATCGACGCTGAAAAACCAGTATGCCCCGAAAGGCTATACACCGTGCGCTTCCGTCTACTTGTTTCTGCCGGGCCATCTGGTAAGGAGAAGGGAGTATTGGCGGGCGCTCCCGGATACGGTTGCGTCAAGGTTGGACTGTTGTGGTTAATGTGACCTCAACGAAACGCAAAAGGCGTTTGGGATGGCGAAAAAGAAGCCTGTGGTCGTCGTAACCCGGAAATTGCCGGATGTCGTTGAAACCCGTATGCGCGAATTGTTCGAGACGCGGCTGAACGAAAACGACCGGCCTTTCAGCCAGGCCGAACTCGTTGAAGCGGTGAAAACCGCCGATGTTCTGGTGCCGACGGTCACCGACAGGATCGATTCCTCGGTTCTGTCCCAGGCCGGCCCGAATCTCCGACTAATCGCCAACTTCGGAAACGGCGTCGACAATATCGATGTTCTGACCGCCAATAACCGGGGGATCAACGTCACCAACACACCGGGTGTGCTGACCGAAGATACCGCCGACATGACCATGGCGCTGATGCTTGCCGTGCCGCGCCGGCTGGCTGCGGGGATCAAGGCAATTGAAACCGGTGATTGGACCGGATGGTCGCCGACCTGGATGCTGGGTCACCGAATCTGGGGAAAACGCCTGGGCATCATCGGCATGGGCCGGATCGGACAAGCGGTTGCCCGCCGCGCCAAGGCCTTCGGCATGTCGATCCACTATCACAATCGCCGCAGGGTCGCTGCGGACGTGGAAGACGCCCTTGAAGCCACCTATTGGGACAGCCTCGACCAGATGCTCGCCCGCATGGACGTGGTTTCCATCCACTGTCCACACACGCCGGCAACCTTCCATCTGCTGTCGGCCCGGCGGCTGAAGCTCATGAAGAAGGGTGCTTACGTGGTCAACACCGCCCGCGGCGAAGTCATCGATGAGAACGCCCTGATCCGGATGCTGGAATCCGGCGATCTCGCCGGCGCGGGTCTCGACGTGTTCGAACATGAGCCGGCCGTCAATCCGAAGCTCGTCGAAATGGAAAATGTCGTGCTGTTGCCGCATATGGGGTCGGCAACCATCGAAGGCCGTATCGAGATGGGCGAGAAGGTCATCATCAACATCAAGACCTTCATGGACGGCCACCGTCCGCCCGACCGGGTCCTGCCGTCCATGCTTTAACAGCTTCGATTCGGCTCCGTTCCAATCGAAACACCCGCCGAATTGGCGGATTCAGGCTGCTGACAAAGCTCAGCCCTCTCCGTTGTCACCCCGCTCGCGCTGCGTCCGGGATGACGGAATCAAGGTTTGGCATCAACCTCAACCCGCCAATTCGGCGGGTTTTTCTTTCAGCGATACTTGTTCCAGATCGCGCCTTCACCCATGCCCTCGATGAAGGCCTTGTGGGCTGCAAATTCCTGATCGCGGATCCGGGGCGGAAGCGGCTCGGGTCTTTGCCGGGCAGAAAAACTGCCAAGGCCACCGAATTCATCGGACCCATTTCCCGAATTGGTCGTGGACAGATCCTCTTCCGGCGTCAGGCTGAGTGCCGCCTGCTTGCCGCCTATCAGCTCGATATAGACTTCCGCCAGCAGTTCGGAATCGAGAAGCGCGCCGTGCTTCGTCCGCCTGGAATTGTCGATGCCGTAGCGCGAACACAGCGCATCCAGGGAATTCGGACCGGCCGGATGCTTGCGCCGGGCAAGATCCAGCGTATCGAGCACCTGGGAATTGGGAATGATGCGGCGGCCGGCGCGCTCCAGCTCCATGTTGATGAAGCCCATATCGAAGGCCGCATTGTGGATCACCAGCGTCGCATCGCCGACGAACTCCAGAAATTCGTCTGCGATCTGCGCAAAAAGCGGCTTGTCGGACAGAAATTCCTCGGAAAGACCGTGAACGTTGAAAGCCTCGATCGGCATGTCCCGTTCCGGGTTGATGTAGACGTGATAGAAATTTCCGGTCGGAACGTGGTTGAACAGCTCGACGCCGCCGATTTCCACCAGACGGTCGCCACCACGCGGGTTCAGGCCCGTCGTTTCCGTATCGAACGATATTTCGCGCATGTCTTCCGGTCTTTTTTGAAATGTTCCGCCGGTTTCAGTCTGCCGATTGTTTCACGAAGGGCAAGCGCACCGACACACTTGTCCCCGGATCGCCCATCAAACCATCCCCGCAACGGCTCTCAGCACTGCCGCAACCGACCGTTCGGCCGATTCCCTCCCCAGGCCGGTATCGATCAGGAAATGTGCCCGGCGACGTTTTTCCGAATCCGGCATCTGCTTCGCGACGATGGCATTGAACCGGTCCTCGGTCATCCCCTCCCGTGCAAGCACCCGCGCTTTCTGGATGTCTGCATCGGCCGTGACGACGACCGACGCATGGACCCGGCGATCGCCGCCGGTTTCAAACAGAAGGGGAATGTCGAGAACGACAATCCGCCGGCCCTCGGCCTGGGCCTTTTCAAGAAAGAGCTTCTCTTCCTCGTGGACCAGCGGGTGGATGATCGCCTCCAGGCGCTTCATCGCTTCGGGCTTTCCGATGACGTGGGGCGATAGCAGGGTCCGGTCGACCTTTCCGTCCACCACCGTTCCGGGAAATTCCGCTTCGATCAGAGGCGCGGCGCGACCCGAATAGAGCCGGTGCACCATGGCATCCGCGTCATGGCATGGGACGCCCCTGGCGGCAAACATCTTCGCGGTGGTCGACTTGCCCATGCCGATGGAGCCGGTCAGGCCGAGCTTGATCATGAAGTTTGCTCCAGATCGTCGAGCACGAGCCGGCGCAACTCTTCATCCACTTCCGGACGGACACCGAACCATTTTTCAAATCCCGGGACGGCCTGGTGCAGGAGCATGCCCATACCGTCGACCGTGCGGTTCCCTCGTTCGGCTGCCTGTTTCAACAAATCGGTCGTGAGCGGTACATAGACGATATCGGTCACCAGCGCCTCTTTCGGCAGATCGGCAAGATCCACGTCCAGCGGCGCCTTTCCGGTCATTCCAAGGGAAGTCGTGTTCACCAGGAGATCGGCTTTTCCAAGAAATGTCCCCAGCTTATCCCAAGAATGGGCATAAACCGACGACCCGAACTGATCCGCTATTTCACTGGCCTTTTCGAAGGTCCGGTTAAAGATATGCACACTTGTGAATTTTCTGGAACACAAGGCCCAGACGATTGCACGGGCAGCGCCGCCGGCGCCCAGGACAATCGCACAATCGTGCCTGTCATCCCAGGCGGGTGCCATCTGGTCCAGATTTCCCAAGAAACCGATACCGTCGGTGTTGGCTCCGCAAAGTCGGCCGTCTTCGTCGAGCCAGAGCGTGTTGGCCGCTCCCATTTTTTCAGCAGCTTCGTCCAGGACATCACAGGCAGCCGCGGCCGTTTCCTTGTGAGGGATGGTGACGTTGCATCCCTTCAGGCCGGAGGCTGCAAAATTGCCGTAAAACGCAACGGCGTCTTCCGGCGCAACGGCAATTTTTTCGTAACTGCCGTCGATGCCGTGCTTTTTCAGCCAGTGGCCGTGAACCAGCGGCGAGCGGGAGTGGGCGACAGGCCAGCCGGTAACGCCTGCCCTGGTTTTTTCGGCCCTGATTTTTTCGGTCATGTTTCAAGCACGTTCAGTTTACGGAGTTCCGCAAGGAGCGGCAGCAGGGGCAGTCCGAGAACCGTAAAATAGTCGCCCTCGATTTTTTCAAAGAGCTGAACGCCCGGGCCTTCCAGCTGGTAGGCGCCGACGCTTGAAAGCGCGACATCGCCGACCTGCGCCAGATAATGGCCGACGAAGGCGGGCGTAAGCTTGCGCATGGTGAGCCGGGCAATCGAGACATGCCGCCAGATCGCCTCGCCATCTTTTGAAATCACGACGGCCGAAAGGAGTTCGTGGGTCTTGCCGGAAAAGGCGAGCAGCTGACGGCGGGCAGCCTCCATGTTCTCCGGCTTGGTATGCCGTTCTCCCTTAAAGGCCAGGATCTGGTCGGCGCCGATCACCAACTCGCCCGGCCGGCGTTCACTGACGTCATTCGCTTTGGCTTCCGCCAGGACCTGTGCCAGGTCCTCGGGCGAAAATCCTGCCTTCAGCAGAGGTTCCTCGACCGCCCGCTCATCAATGTCCGCCGGATCAACCTCAATCGACAGACCGGCATTCTTCAGAAGTTCGGCGCGGATACGGCTGCCGCTTGCCAGGACGAGTGCCATTTCGTTCCTTTCGAACATTGTCTGTTTTCCGTTTCAGGAAGTCCTATCAGGCTTCGTCTTCCTCGCGTGCCTTTTTTTCACGGAAAAGCGCCATGATTTCCGCGGCCGTTTCCTCGATCGATCGGCGGGTGACATCGATCAGCGGCCAATCGTTCTCCGAACACAGCCGTCTTGTCATGGTGATCTCGCGGGCGATTTCCTTCCGGTCCACATAAGTCTCGTTGTAGTTTTCCGAATGAAGCGAAAGGACACGGTTTCTGCGGATTTGCTGAATCCGTTCCGCCGACGCAATCAACCCGACGATCAGCGGCTTCTTGAGACCCGTCACTGCCGGCGGCAGGGGAATGTCCGGAATAAGCGGCACATTCGCCGCCTTGATCCCCCTGTTGGCCAGATAGATGCAGGTCGGCGTCTTGGAGGTTCTGGAAATCCCGAGCAGGACGATATCGGCGGATTCCAGGTCTTCCCAAATCTGTCCGTCGTCGTGCATCATGGTGTAGTTCAGCGCTTCCATGCGCTTGAAATATTCCGCATCGAGTTCGTGCTGGCCGCCGATCCGGTGGGTCTGGGTCACGTTCAGATAGGACTGGAAGACGGAAAAGACCGGCGCGAGAATATTAACGATTGGAATGCCCAGCTCCATGCAGCTCCGTTCCAGCCGCGTGGCGAGTTCCGTATCGACCAGGGTGTAGAGAACGATACCGGGTGCCGCTTCGATTTCACTGAGGATCCGGTCGAGTTGCTTCTGGGTCCGGACCAGCGGATAGACGTGCTCGATCTCCTGCACGTTTTCATATTGGGCCGTCGCCGCCCGGGAGACGGTCATCAGGGTTTCGCCGGTGGAATCGGACACCAGATGGAGATGAAAATAGTGTCTGGACTTGTTCACGATGTCATCCCCAGGGCTGTTGATGGTTTGTGACCGGACGGGCGATCTGGATTTCCGAGATGGTAGTTGTACCCGCTGAGCCGAATTTATGAACAGTTCGTTAATTTGCGCTGACTCCCGGCGAAACGATTCCGGGCTCATGTGGATTAACAGAATGACGATGGGAAATTGACAAGTGATTCACCGTTGCCCTATTTATTAACCAATCGTAAATTTTTCCGTAAACCATTGAATAGTATTTGTTTTCTGACTTATCGACTCCTGTGGAGGATAGGTTGTCCAGAATCTGAGACGATTTATCCCGATCCGAATGTGCGCTTGAACGATTGTGGATATCAAATGATCCAGCTAATCCACGCACAATAAGAAAAAACAGAATCTAAATATAAGATTCTTTAAGAGCTGGAATGTGTGAAAGGGTCATTGCCTCATGAAGTCTCAGGACCGTGCCGTCATGCGTGTGTTAGCCGGAGAGAAACTCTGGCCGCCTCCTGTCTGGATGATGCGTCAGGCCGGACGGTATCTCCCGGAGTATCGGGAAGTCAGGGCGAAGGCGAAAAACTTTCTGGACTTCTGCTACAACCCGGATCTGGCAACGGAAGTCACTCTCCAGCCGATCCGCCGTTATGGCTTTGATGCATCGATCCTGTTTTCCGACATCTTCGTCGTCCCCGATGCGATCGGATATCCGGTTCGCTTTGAAGAAGGACGAGGTCCGGTTCTGGAACCTCTTTCATCCGATCTTCTGGATCGTCTGGAGCAGGACCGGGCCGAGGATCATCTCAAACCGGTCATAGAGACGGTTTCACGCCTGAGAGCGGAGCTGCCCAAGGAAACAACCTTGCTGGGCTTCTGTGGTGCTCCCTGGACCGTGGCATGTTATTCGGTTGCCGGTCACACGACCCAGGAACAGGTAGCCGCCCGTGTCGGCGCCTATCGCGACCCGGAGCTGATGCAGAGATTTATCGATCAGCTCATCACCGCTTCGATCCGTTACCTTATCCGCCAGCTCGATGCCGGCGCCGATGCGGTTCAGATTTTCGATACCTGGGCCGGTGTTCTCGACGATGCCGGTTTCGAGCGCTGGTCGATCAAGCCCACAAGGGCGATCGTCGACGGCGTGAGGGCGGAACGTCCGGGTGCGAGGATCATCGGTTTCCCGAAGGCCTCTTCCGCCCGGATGGCAAAGTTCATCGAGGGCACCGGTGTGGATGCTGTCGGTTTCGACTGGACGGCGCCAGACGCCCTGGCGCTGGAAATCCAGAAGAAGGTGCCGATCCAGGGCAATCTCGATCCCATGCGCCTGGTTGCCGGCGGTCGTGCTTTGGATGAAGGGGTCGATCACATCCTGAAGACCTTCGACAAGGGGCCGCTGATCTTCAACCTGGGCCATGGCATTACGCCGGATGCGGATCCGGAGAATGTCGCCCGGATGGTCGAGCGGGTCCGGAAGGGGTAGGGCGATGGCGACGGATCTCTACGCCTGGATCAAGGCGCTGCATGCCATTTCGATCATCGCCTGGATGGCGGGCATGCTCTACCTGCCGCGTCTTTTCGTCTATCACGTCGACGCCGAACCGGGATCGAAGCAGTCCGAAACCTTCAAGATCATGGAACGGCGGCTTTTGAAGGCCATCATCAACCCGTCCATGATCGCGGCCTGGGTCTTCGGACTGTGGCTGGCCTATGACAGCGGGTTTTACACCCAGGGCTGGTTCCATGCGAAATTCGCCCTCGTGCTCCTGATGTCCGGTGTGCACGGATATCTGTCGCGATGCGTGAAGGCTTTTGCTCGAGACGAAAACACCCGTTCGGCGAAGTTTTACCGGATGCTGAACGAGGTGCCGACGGTTCTGATGATCGGCATCGTTATTCTGGTGATCGTCAAACCGTTCTGAAGATTCGGTTCCAAAATGAAAGGGACGGCGCGATTTTAAACGCACCGTCACCTACGGGAATTTGCGGGCTTGCGAATTCCCGCGAAACGCCTTATGTTCTGCGCGACTTCCAACCGGCGCCAGGAAAATTCTCGGATTCCTCAGGCAGCGGTCGTCTACTCAAGACAAATCCGGCAGTTCCCTCACTATTCTTCTGGGTGCGCTTTCCAGCCACAGCCATAGAAGTACCTTCCTAACATAAGTCCATAAGTGAACCCCAACTTGATGCGGGAAATGAAACTCAAAGACCTAAAAGAAAAAACACCGACAGAACTTCTGCAGTTTGCGGAGGAGCTCGAAGTTGAAAACGCCAGCACCATGCGCAAGCAGGAGCTGATGTTCGCTATTTTGAAAAATCTTGCCGCCCAGGATGTCGATATCATCGGCGAGGGCGTCGTCGAGGTGCTGCAGGACGGCTTCGGTTTCCTGCGCTCGCCCGACGCAAATTATCTTCCCGGGCCGGACGACATCTACGTGTCTCCGTCACAGATCCGCCGGTTCTCCCTGCGTACCGGCGATACGGTGGAAGGCCAGATCCGCAGCCCGAAGGAAGGCGAACGTTACTTCGCGCTCCTGAAGGTGAACACGATCAATTTCGAGGATCCGGACAAGGCCCGCCACAAGGTTCACTTCGACAATCTGACGCCGCTCTATCCGAACGAGCGGTTCAAGATGGAAATCGAAGATCCGACCAACAAGGATTTTTCGTCCCGGGTCATCGATCTGGTTGCGCCGCTCGGCAAAGGTCAGCGTGCGCTGATCACCGCGCCGCCGCGGACCGGTAAGACGATGTTCCTGCAAAACATCGCCAAGTCGATCACCACCAATCATCCGGAATGCTATCTGATCGTTCTTCTGATCGATGAACGCCCGGAAGAAGTGACCGACATGCAGCGTACGGTGAACGGCGAGGTGGTGTCCTCCACATTCGACGAACCGGCATCGCGTCACGTCCAGGTCGCGGAGATGGTGATCGAGAAGGCAAAACGCCTGACCGAGCATGGCCGTGATGTGGTTATCCTGCTCGACTCCATCACCCGTCTCGGCCGTGCTTACAACACGGTGGTGCCGTCATCGGGCAAGGTGCTGACCGGTGGTGTCGATGCAAATGCGCTTCAGCGTCCGAAACGGTTCTTCGGCGCGGCCCGTAACATCGAAGAGGGTGGCTCGCTGACAATCATCGCGACGGCCCTGATCGATACCGGCAGCCGCATGGACGAAGTCATCTTCGAAGAGTTCAAGGGAACGGGTAACTCCGAAATCATCCTTGATCGCAAGATCTCCGACAAGCGTGTCTATCCGGCAATCGATATCCAGCGGTCCGGTACGCGGAAGGAAGAGCTTCTGGTTTCGGCCGAGAAGCTCAAGAAGACCTTCGTCCTGCGTCGTATCCTCAATCCGATGGGCACGGTCGATGCGATCGAGTTCCTGCTCGACAAGCTGCGGCAGACCAAATCGAACGACGATTTCTTCGACAGCATGAACGCCTGATCCGATTCGGATCCGGTAAGATGAGTATCAAGGCGCGGCTCTCAAAAAGGGTCGTGCCTTTACTTTTTGTTAACGACCTGTTTCACGTGAATCAGGCATATTTGCTTTATTGATTCGGACCCGGTTCAAAGACTTCGACCACATGTATATGGAAACCGAGCGGCTGATCATACGACCCTGGAAGGAGGAAGACAGGGATCCCTTTGCACAGCTCAATGCCGACGCCGAGGTGATGCGTTATTTTCCTTCCACCCTGTCCGGTGAGCGCAGCGATGCGCTGATGGATACTGCCCGCGAACGAACGCGGGAAGACGGCTTTTGCTTTTCTCCTATCGAGGAAAAAACGTCCGGAAGTTTCCTGGGGTTTGTGGGTCTCTCGCGGCCACGCTACGCGACGCCTTTACCGTTCGATCCATGCGTTGAAATCGGCTGGAGGCTTTCCCGCGCCGCTTGGGGGCAGGGCTATGCCACGGAGGCTGCAAGAGCGTGGATTGGATTCGGTTTCGAAACCTTGGGTCTGCAGGAAACCGTATCCTTTACGGCTGTCGTGAACGAGCGGTCCCAGAGAGTGATGCAGCGCCTCGGCATGCAGCGAAATCCCCAGGACGACTTTCTACATCCGGCGATTGACGCGGACCATCGCCTGGCACCGCATGTGCTTTACCGCTTGTCTCGTGTGGACTGGGAAGGTGGGCTCACGGGATAACCGTGAGCGCTTCTTCCAGTTCCTTGCGTCTTGTGATCGGAAACGAACAGGCGCCTTCCCGACAAAGATGGACTGTCGGCTTGCCTTCGAGTGCATTCTTGCCCCTGGCCGGATGATCGTCGGGAAGGTGATCCGTCGATTCGAGAACGAGACAATGAAGGGCCGGGTCGACGGCCCTGGACAGAACCTTGAGGAACGGATTCGGATCCGAACCGTCCGGGGCGACGATCACTGCAAGCCGGCCATTGGTTCGCGTGTCGAAGGCATCCAGCAACGAGGCCGTGGCGAAGACGTTTTTCGCAATGTCCGAAGACAGGGCGATCAGGACCTTGTCGGCAAGGTCCCGGTATTCCGTTTTTCCCGTCAGAATATAAAGCCTGGAAAAGGCGAGGGCTGCCATGGAATTGGGGTTGGGGGTTGCTTCATCGGCGGATGTCACCGGCCGCACGATCAGACCCTCGGCGTCAGCCGCTGTCAGATAGAAGGCGCCTTCGTCGCTCCGGTAGTCCTCGACCAGGACTTGACCGAGCTTCTCCGCATCCGCGATATAGGTCATGGCGTTGTCGGGACAGGCCTCAGCGAGGCTGAGCGCTGCATTCATCATGTTCGCGTAGTCGGAGGCAAAGCCGGGCAGGAGCAGGCGACCTTCACGCCACGAGTGCCCCAGGCGGCCGTCACGCACCATGGTATCCATGACGAAGTCATAAGCGGTTCTTGCCGCGTCCAGACATGATTCACGTGAAACAAAACGCCCCGCACGGGCGAGGGCGGCAATCGTCAGACCGTTCCAGTCAGCGAGGATCTTGTCGTCCAGACCGGGCCTTATACGATCGTTGCGGCGCTCGAGAAGCCTGTTCCGCAGCCGGACCAGCCTCGCTTCCTCCTTGGCCGACATGCTCGGGGTCTTGAGGCGATTGAGGATCGTGACGCCTTCCCAGTTGCCAACGGGCGAGACGTCATAGGCTTTGGCAAACAGGGCGGCATCCTCGGCGCCCAGAACAGTTTCGATTTCTTCGGCGGTCCAGACGTAGAACTTGCCTTCGACACCTTCGCTGTCCGCATCGAGGCTTGAGGCAAAGGCGCCACCCTTCATGCGCATTTCATCCAGGAGCCAGTCGACGGTCTCCTCGATTCGGTTTCGAAACAGGTCTTCGCCGGTGGCCATCCAGGCGGTGACGAGATGGTCGAGATACTGGCCATTGTCGTAGAGCATCTTTTCGAAATGCGGAACGAGCCAGAGAGGATCGACCGAATAACGGGCGATCCCGCCTTTCAGGTGATCGTAGATACCGCCGTTGCTGATCTGTCTCAGCGTGTGCAGGAAGGTCTCCTTGGCGCGATCGTTTCCGGCTCTGAGGCCGGTCCGCCAGAGGAGATCGAGAATGGAGGCCTGGGGGAACTTGGGCGCGCCCTTGATGCCGCCATGTTCCGGATCGTAGAGGGACAAGAGGCGTTCGCCGGCGGCCATCATCAGGCTGCGATCGATGGGCGCGGTGGGTGTGATTTCGCTCTGCAGGGCTTCGAGCAGTCCGGAGCGGTTGGTTTCGATTCGGTCCCGATCCGTATGATAGGTGCGCGACACGGCTTCGAGCATGTCCACGAATGCGGGATGACCCCACCTTGCCTCCTTCGGATAATAGGTACCGCCCCAGAACGGTTCTCCGTCGGGCGTCAGGAACATGGTCAGCGGCCAGCCGCCTTGTTGTCCAAGCGCATGCAGCGCCTTCATATAGATCTGGTCGATGTCGGGACGTTCTTCCCGATCGACCTTGATATTGATAAAGAGGCGGTTCATGACTTCCGCGGTAGGGGAATCTTCAAAGCTTTCATGAGCCATGACGTGGCACCAGTGGCAGGCGGCATAGCCGACCGACAGCAGGATCGGCTTGTTCTGGGTCTTCGCCGCGGCCAGGGCTTCCGGGCCCCAGGGATACCAGTGGACCGGGTTGTCCTTGTGCTGGAGAAGGTAGGGGCTTGTGGAATTCGCCAGTCGGTTTTCGGTCATGGGAAAGGCGGTCTTTCTGTTTGACGGAGGCGGGTGGACCTCTTCTGAACTATGAAGGTAGAGAAGCGAGCAGACAGGGCAAGCCGTTTCCGGCCGGAAACGGTGGGGTGTGATGCAGGCAGGTTGGTGTTGAATGGCTGAAACGATCTTTGCGCTTTCGAGTGGCGCGGTTCCCTCCGGTGTTGCGGTGATCCGGATGTCCGGGCCCGATGCCTTCGATGTATTGCGCCTGCTTTGCGGGGATGTTCCGGAGCCGCGCTTCGCATCCGTTCGGGAGCTTTGCGATCCGGTGACCGACGATATGCTGGATGAGGCTCTTGTCCTCGTTTTCGAGGGGCCGGCCAGCTTTACAGGAGAAGATGTCGTCGAGCTTCAGTGCCACGGCGGCCGTGCTGTTGTCGCGGCCGTGCTCGAAGTGCTTTCCGGAATGGACAATTGCCGGCCTGCGGAAGCGGGAGAATTTACCCGCAGAGCTTTCGAGGCCGGGCGGATGGACCTGACCGAGGTGGAGGGTTTGGCCGACCTGATTGCCGCGGAAACCGAAGCGCAGCGACTCCAGGCACTCCGCCAGATGGGCGGTGCGCTCGGCGAGATTTACGATGACTGGCGGGACCGGCTGATCCATATGCGGGCAATGATCGAAGCGGATTTCGATTTCGGCGATGAAGAGGATGTGCCTGGCAGTGTTGCCGATCAGATCTGGACCGAAGGGCAGATCCTCATCAATGAAATCGGCGATCATCTGGCGAGGTCGAGAAGCGGCGAGCGGCTGCGGACGGGATTGCAGGTGGTCCTGATGGGGGCGCCCAATGCCGGCAAGTCGAGCCTGTTGAATACGATCGCGGGGCGGGACGTTGCCATCGTGACCGAGGAGGCGGGGACGACCCGGGACGTGATCGAGGTCCATCTGGACCTTGGGGGCTATCCGGTGACGCTCGTCGATACGGCCGGACTGAGGCAGACGGAAGGGGTGGTCGAACGGGAGGGGATCAAGCGGGCGAGGGAGCGGGCTGAAACCGCGGATCTCATTTTGTGGGCGGTCGAGCCCGGCGGCATCGAAGCCGACGACCCGGAAGATGGCTTGCCGGCGACGATCCACGACTGGGTTCCGGTCTGGACGGTTCGAACAAAGAGCGATCTTGAGACTCTTCCGGAACGAGACTCTTCCGGAACAATCCTTGAAATTCCTTGTTCGGTTAAATCCGCAGAGGGAATGGAGACCCTGTTTGGTCACCTTTCGGGTTTCGCAGAAGAAACGATTTCCATCGGTGAGGAGCCGCTGGCTACCCGGCAGAGGCATCGCCATTACCTGATCGAATGTCAGCAGGCCCTGTCGGGTGCCCTGGGCAATGCCGATCTGCCACTGGAACTTCGGGCGGAGGATCTGCGCCGCGCGGCGGATGCGCTCGGTCGGATTACGGGGCGGATCGATGTGGAGGATTTGCTCGATGTGATCTTCCGGGACTTCTGCATCGGTAAGTGAGCTGTTTCACGTGAATCATTTTGGTCAGGGATTCTGAGGATCGAATCAGAATCGAAACGTGTTTCACGTGAATCATCCCGGGACCTCGTTTGAAAAGGAGAGGTGTCCGCAGGATGTATCGTCATAGGATATCGTTTGCCTTTGACCTGTCTGCCGGAGGCGCTTATAACACCGCCAAAGATTGGCGCCGTATTGAGGCGCATTGTTGTCCTGTCCGGCCTGAGATGAACTCAAGGCCCGCAGGGTGGTTCCAAAAAAACAGTGACAAGACGATCCGAGGTCGGACGGGTCTCGGCCGTGGTGGCAATGATGAGCGAACAGAAGCTGACATATGATGTGGTCGTGATCGGGGGCGGGCATGCCGGTTGCGAGGCAGCGGCGGCGTCCGCGCGCATGGGTGCGCGGACCGCTCTGGTTACGCATCGCTTCGACACCATCGGGATTATGTCGTGCAATCCCGCGATAGGGGGTCTCGGCAAGGGCCATCTCGTTCGCGAGATCGATGCGCTGGACGGATTGATGGGCCGGGTCGCCGACAGGGCGGGGATCCAGTTCCGTCTCCTGAACCGACGTAAAGGGCCGGCGGTGCGCGGTCCGCGGGCTCAGGCTGACCGCAAGCTTTACCGCGAGGCTATGCAGACGGAAATATCCGTTATTGAAAATCTTGATGTGGTCGAAGGAGAGGCGCACCGTTTCGTCTATGACGAAGGGCGCATCATCGCTGTTGTCCTGGCCGACGGGCGGGAGATTGCCTGTGGCGCCGCGGTCCTGACCAGCGGGACTTTCCTGCGCGGGCTGATCCATATCGGCGACAGGAAGATCCCGGCCGGGCGTTCAGGGGAGGGTCCGGCACTGGGGCTGTCTCAGTCGCTTGAAGACCTGGGCCTTGAGCTCGGGCGACTCAAGACAGGCACGCCGGCCCGGCTCGACGGTCGGACGATTGCCTGGGACCGCCTCGACGAGCAGCCCGGTGACGAAGATCCGGTGCCGTTTTCGACGCTGACGGAAAAGATCACCACACCGCAGATCCCGTGTCATATCACCCGGACCACGCCGGAAACCCATAAGATCATTCGCGACAACCTGTCCCGGTCGGCCATGTATTCCGGTGAGATCAAGGGGCGGGGGCCGCGCTACTGTCCATCGATCGAGGACAAGATCGTGCGCTTCGGCGATCGCGATGGTCATCAGATCTTTCTGGAGCCGGAAGGACTGGATGATCACACCGTCTATCCGAACGGCATTTCGACGTCGCTTCCCGAAGACGCGCAGCTTGCCTTTCTGCGGACCATCCCGGGACTGGAGAACGTCACCGTGATCCAGCCCGGCTATGCCATCGAGTATGACCATGTCGATCCGCGCGAGCTGAAGCAGACCCTGGAACTCCGCAAATGCGAAGGCCTGTTCCTGGCGGGTCAGATCAATGGCACCACCGGCTATGAAGAAGCCGGAGCCCAGGGGCTGGTTGCCGGTCTCAATGCGGCACGGAAGGCCTCCGGCAGCGAACCGTTCACCGTCGATCGCAGCCAAGGCTACATCGGCGTCATGATCGATGATCTGACGACGCGCGGCATTACCGAGCCGTATCGGATGTTCACCTCACGCGCGGAATACCGTTTGTCGCTCAGGGCGGACAATGCGGACCAGCGGCTGACACCGTTGGGTCTGGAACTCGGCTGTGTGTCCGAGACCCGTCGAGTCGCCTTCGAAACGAAGATGCAGGCCATTGAAGAAGCCCGGTCTCTCTTGACGTCGTTGTCGGTGACGCCGGCCGAAGCGGTGAAGAAGGGGATCCCGATCAACCAGGATGGTATCCGCCGGACGGCGTTCGATCTTCTGTCCTATCCGGATATGGACTACGACAGGCTGAAGCAGCTCTGGCCGGAGCTCGGTGGGATTGACAAGGACATTGCCGAGCAGGTCGCAACAGACGCGCTTTATGCGGTTTACCTGGAACGGCAGGCAGCCGACATCGAGGCGCTGAAGCGGGACGAGGCTCTGGCGATCCCGGAGGATTTCGATTTCAATGCGCTGGCGGGCCTTTCCAATGAGGTGAAGCAGAAGCTGGAAGCGGTTCGGCCTGCGACCCTCGCTCAGGCTTCGCGGATGGACGGCATGACGCCGGCGGCCCTGACCCTGCTTCTGTCCCACGTCAAACGCCTGCAGCCGCGCAAGGGGGCGGCTTGATGGCGCGGTTACCCGATGTGAGAGACACTGCACAGGTTGTGCATAAGTATGGGGATGTTTCACGTGAAACTGTGGAACGCCTGCAGATCTACGTCGACCTGGTTTTGAAGTGGCAACCGGCGCAAAACCTGATCGCGCCCTCGACTATTCCCGATATCTGGGTGCGGCATGTGGTCGACAGCCTGCAGACCCAGTGGTCGTTGCCGGACGCCAGGACCTGGGTGGATATCGGCAGCGGCGGGGGCTTTCCCGGGATCGTGACGGCGATCCTGTTGGCCGATGTCCCGGACGGGCATGTTCATCTGATCGAGAGCAATCAGCGCAAGGCGGCGTTCCTGCGTACGGCCCTGCGCGAGACCGGATCGAAAGGGACGGTTCATCCGGGAAGAATCGAATCGGTTGCGAAAGAATGGCAACATGGCCCCGTGGATGCCGTCTCCGCCCGCGCACTTGCCTCGCTGGAGCTGTTATTGAAGCTTTCAGAACCGTTTACGGCACACGGCGCCCTGGCTGTTTTCCACAAAGGTCAAGATTTTCAACGAGAGATTAACGAAGCGTCTCACACTTGGACATTCGATCTGGTAGAAAAGAAAAGTCTCATTGATCCAACGAGCCGGATGCTTCTTCTTTCCAAAATTTCCGCCCGGCCTAACCAGGAAGGTGTCGCCTGATGAGCATGCTTCCAGAGTCTCCGCGTGTGCTTGCTCTTGCCAACCAGAAAGGTGGCGTCGGGAAAACAACCACGGCCATCAATCTCGGAACGGCGCTTGCCGCAATCGGCGAAAAGGTTCTGGTTATCGATCTCGACCCGCAGGGCAACGCCTCTACAGGTCTCGGAATCGAGCGCCGGGATCGTGGTCTTTCGACCTACGATGTTTTGAGCGGCGATTGCACGCTGGAGGACGCGGTCAAGGATACCGCCGTGCCACGCCTTTGGGTCGCGCCGTCAACCATGGATCTGCTGGGTCTGGAACTGGAAATCGCCTCCAGCGGCGACCGGGCCTTCCGTCTGCGCAATGCCATCGAGCAGTTTAGCCGTTCCCGTCTGTTCCAGGACATCGGCTTCACCTACGTTCTGGTCGACTGTCCGCCGTCCCTGAACCTGCTCACGATCAATGCGCTGTCGGCGTCCCATTCCATCCTGGTGCCGCTGCAGTGCGAGTTCTTCGCTCTGGAAGGTCTCAGCCAGCTGCTCAGCACCGTCGAGCAGGTGCGTAACGCGCTGAATGGGGAATTGACTATCCACGGCATCGTCCTGACCATGTACGACAGCCGGAACAACCTTTCCAGCCAGGTGGTCGCGGATGTGCGCGAAACCATGGGGGATGCGGTCTACGAGACGATCATTCCGCGAAACGTGCGTATCTCCGAAGCGCCGTCCTACGGCAAGCCGGCGTTGCTTTACGATCTGAAATGTTCGGGCAGCCAAGCCTATCTGCGCCTTGCATCCGAGATCATCCAGCGGGAGCGCAAATTGCGGCGGGTTGCGGCCTGATCAAAGGGCTTAATGAATCGGATCCGAATTGATCCCGAGGGTGTTCGACCCTTGGGTGGATCTGAAGGTATCAAAGTAACTTATTGAAATAAAAAAGAAAAACAGGTGCGGCATGGCGGATGAAGGCGGCAAGAACAAACGTTTGGGGCGCGGTCTCGCGGCTTTGATCGGCGAGGCGGCTCCGACCCAGGGATCCGCACCTGACCGGACGCCGCCGCGCGATACCCGAAAGGTACCGATCGAGCATCTGGAGCCCAATCCGCGCAATCCGCGCAAAACCTTCACTGAAAAGGATCTGGGCGATCTGGCGGAATCCCTGAAGGCGAAGGGGATCATTCAGCCGATCCTGGTGCGTCCGGCCGCGGGAAAGACGGACCGCTATGAAATCATCGCCGGCGAACGCCGCTGGCGCGCGGCGCAGCGGGCAGGGCTGCACGAAGCGCCGATCATCATCCGGGACGTGACCGACCAGGAAGCGCTCGAGATTGCGATCATCGAAAACGTCCAGCGCGCCGATCTCAATCCGATCGAAGAGGCCATGGGCTACGATCAATTGACGGCGGAATTCGAATACAGCCAGGGGCAGCTTGCCAAGGTAATCGGCAAGAGCCGCAGTCACGTGGCCAACACCATGCGGCTCCTGAAGCTGCCGAACTCGGTAAAGGATTACCTCGCCGAAGGTTTGTTGACCGCCGGTCATGCGCGGGCACTGATCACGGTGGATGACCCGGCCGCCCTTGCCGAGATCATCGTTGAAAAGGGACTCACCGTTCGCGACGCGGAAAAGCTCGCGCAGGACCCGGAAGCCCTGACGAAACTCAAGGGCGGCGCGAAATCCTCTGCCACCAGGGCGGACAAGGATGCGGATACCAAGGCGCTGGAAAAGCGTCTGACCGACACGCTCGGGCTGAAGGTCTCCGTGGGACACAAACCGGGTAAGGAATCGGGCGATCTCAAGATCAAGTACACGTCGCTCGAACAGCTCGACGAGATATGCCGGAAGCTGGGCGTCGAGACCCGGTAAGCCTTGGTTTCCAAGGCTCGATTCGCAGCCGTAACCATTTCTTTGCAGCTTACAGGGTATTCTGAGCACCCATCCTATTCTTCCTACATGCCCGGACTTGATCCACTGCAGTCCGGTTTAAGTTCGATTGACTATGGCAATCCGCTTGATCTGAGAGTTTGTTGTCATCCCAGCGAAGGCTGGGATCCAGTAATCTATTGAATCTGCTATCTTTTCCAATCGCAGACCACAATGAGTACTGGATCCCGGTCTTGCCGCTACCGCGCCAAACCGGGATGACAAGTGGGGAGACCATCGCGTGTCTCTAAGCCGAACGATCTGAAATTCTTCAATCTTTCAAATAAGATATATGAGTAGTCCAATATTAAACCGGACAGTAGTGGGTCAAGCCATGGCATGACGACGGGGAATTTAGCTAATCCGCTACCGACGCCGGCCTCGGCTGGCGGCGACGCGGCCTAGCACCAGAAGGGTTTCGGAGAGGACGGGAACGCCGAGATTGGCGTTCAGGCGGGAGACGCGCATCGCCTCGGCAAGGCGCTCCATGGCCTTTTCCAGATCCGTCGACGACCAGGTTTGAATCTGGCGGGCCAGGCCGGCCTTTCGCTTGAAGAACACCGGAGGGCGCTGGCTGTCGACGATCTGGGTGGCGTTCTTGCCGCGGTCCAGATCGGCGCGCATGCGATGCAGATCCTGGAAATGCTTCAAGGCCCGCCCTGCGATCACGGAGGCATTGGAACCGGCAGCCGTCAGGCGCTCCAGTCCATGATCGAGCGTTGCGAGATCCCCGATTGCGGCGGCGTCGATCAGTTCGGACAGCTCAAAGGCGGAGGCATCGCCGATGATCGCCTCCACGTCGTCGCTGTCGATCTTTCCCTTGCCGAGCGCGTAGAGGCAGAGTTTCTTCAGTTCGCCGCGGCTGGCCATACGGTCGCCGCCGAGAAGGCCGTGCAGGGACGCGCGCGCTTCCCGTGTGATGGTCAGGTTGGCTTCCCGGGTTTCCTGGTCGATAAGATGATCGATGCTGCGCTCGGTGTCCGCGTAGCAGGGGAGGGCATAGGCTTTCCGGTCGGATTCGATCAGCTTGCGCAGGCCTGCGCCCTTCTTGAGGTCGCCTGCCTCCAGAACGATCAGGGACGGGCAGTCATCGAGCTTCAGGACCGGTTTAAGGGCATTGTCGAGCGACTTTCCGCCCGAGTCGCGGATCCAGATGATCCGCCGTCCGCCGAAGAGCGGAATGGTCAGGGCTTCGTCGATCAGCCGGTCCGGATCGGAGGCGACGTCGGCGCCGTCGAGCTTGATCAGATTGAACGGATCATCATCGCCTTCGGAGGCCTTTGCGACAAGGGTTGTTGCCCGTTCCGACACGAGACCCGTGTCCGGCCCGTAGATCAGCACGACGCCGCCATGGGATGGCGGCTTGGCAAGGAACCTGTCGATGTCGGTCGCCTTGAGTGCGGTCATGACCTACGATCTGGTTGCGAAATATCCGGCAATCCGGGCCTGGATATCCTGGGCGACCGCTTTTGCGGCGCGCTCTTCGGCATCCCTTTTTGCCCGAAGGTTGGCAAAACGCTGGTTGGAGAAGTCATAGGACGCGGTGGCGAAGGACTTGCCGGTCATCAGCGTCTTCTTTGTGGCGATATCGCTCAGGACGAAAGTGGTGTTCATCGTCATGGTATAGGCCGCCGGCACATCCGACAGCTGTTCCACACCGACTTCCGAGGAGGCCAGATCCATGAGGATCTTGAGCCGGTAGAGCTTCTCGACCCGGTCAGTTCCACGTTCGAACTTGAATGTCAGTTCGTTATAGAGCACCCGGGCGGCGTCCTCGTCCGCGTAGCGGTCGCTGATCGGGTCGATATCGATGGCCGCCAGATCGGCCGGAACCGCCTGTCCGCCGGGCGTGTTCATGGTTCCGTAGAGCGGACGCACCTGGCAGCCGGCAGCAAGGCTGCCAGCCAGTGCCGCGGAGAGTGCGACGTGCAGGAAGCTGCGGCGGCTTCGATCAATTTCCTCAGGCGACGACATTCACGATCCTTTGCGGCACCACGATAATCTTGCGGGGTGCGCGGCCTTCCAGCACACGCTGCACAAAATCCAGCTGCAGAGTAGCTGCTTCGACCGCCTCTTTGGAAGCGTCTCTTTGCACGGTGATCTCGCCGCGCTTCTTGCCGTTGATCTGGATCGGCAGGGTCACGGTGTCGTCGACCAGCAGGCTTTCGTCGACGACCGGCCACGCGGTCTCGGAAATCAGGCCTTCCTGCCCCAGAGCGGTCCAGCATTCCTCGGCCAGATGCGGCATCATCGGAGCCATCATCTGGGTCAGGTATTCACCGGCCTCGCGCACCGCGTAAGCCATGTCCGAGCTGTCCACACCGTCATGAAGCGCCTTGCCGATCTGGTTGACGAATTCATAGATACGGGCGACGGCGCGGTTGAAGCCGAGCGATTCCAGATCCTTGGAAACGGCGGCGAGCGTCTTGTGGGTCGCACCGCGCAAGTCCGCAGCCGCGCCGGACATATCCGGTTTCGGTCCGCGCGGACCGGTTTTCTCGGCAATCTCCCAGATCAGGCGCCAGACGCGCTGAACGAAGCGCCAGGAGCCCTGGACGCCTTCCTCGGTCCAGATCACGTCGCGCTCGGGCGGGCTGTCCGACAGCATGAACCAGCGGGCGGTGTCCGCACCGTAGGTCTCGATGATGTCCGTCGGATCGACCGTGTTCTTCTTCGACTTGGACATCTTCTCGATCGAACCGATCGTGACCGGTTCGCCGGAAGAGATCATCGTCGCCGTGCGGGTGCCGTCGACGTCTTCGATCCTGATTTCGGCGGGAGAAACCCATTGGCCGTTCGCGCCATCGCCGAGACGATAGGTCTCATGGGTCACCATGCCCTGGGTGAACAGGCCCTTGAACGGCTCCTTCAGGTCGAGGGCGCCGACCTTCTGCATCGCGCGGGTGAAGAAGCGCGAATAGAGCAGGTGCAGGATCGCGTGTTCGATGCCGCCGATATACTGATCGACCGGCAGCCAGTCGTTGGCCGCCTTCGGATCCGTCGGCCGGTCGCAGCGCGGTTCGGTGAAGCGGGCGAAATACCAGGACGAATCCACGAACGTGTCCATGGTGTCCGTCTCGCGCCGCGCCGCCTTGCCGCATTTGGGGCAGGTGGTGTTACGCCAGGTCGGATGACGGTCGAGCGGATTGCCCGGCTTGTCGAAATTGATGTCATCGGGCAACTGAACCGGCAGGTTCTCGTCCTTTTCGGCAACCACGCCGCAGTCGTCGCAGTGGATCACCGGGATCGGGCAGCCCCAGTAGCGCTGGCGGGAAATGCCCCAGTCGCGCAGTCGGTAGTTGACCTGACGGGCCGCCTGCGGCGCGCCGGCGACCGTGATGGCCTCAAGCTTCCGGGCCACAGCTTCCTTGGCATCGGCGATCGACATGCCGTCCATAAAGTCGGAATTGAAGATCACACCGTCGTCGGTAAAGGCCTCGTCGCCGATCTCGAAGGTTGCCGGATCGGCGTCCTTCGGCAGGACCACGGGCTTCACGGGCAGGCCGTATTTGCGGGCGAAGTCCAGGTCGCGCTGATCGTGGGCCGGACAGGCGAAGATCGCGCCGGTGCCGTAATCCATCAGGATGAAGTTGGCGACATAGACCGGCAGTTCGATGCTGTCATCCAGCGGGTGCTTGACGCGCAGGCCCGTATCGAGGCCTTTCTTCTCCGCTTTTTCAATGGCTTCCTCGGATGTGCCGACACGGCGGCATTCCTCGATGAAGGCCTTGAGGTCCGGATTGGATTCCGCCAGCTTCGCCGAGATCGGATGATCCGGCGACAGGCCCATGAAGGAGGCGCCGAACAGCGTATCCGGACGGGTGGTGAAGATTTCCAGCACCTTGTCGCCGGTGGGTGCGGGCGAGGTGAATTCGAACCGAACGCGCAGGCCTTCCGACCGGCCGATCCAGTTCTTCTGCATCAGGCGGACCTTGTCCGGCCAGCGGTCCAGGGTATCGAGCGCTTCCAGCAGATCTTCCGAATAGTCGGAGATCTTGAAGAACCACTGGGTCAATTCACGCTGTTCGACCAGGGCGCCGGAACGCCAGCCGCGGCCGTCGATCACCTGCTCGTTGGCGAGCACGGTCATGTCGACCGGGTCCCAGTTCACCTTGGCGTTCTTGCGGTAGACGAGCCCGGCTTCCAGGAACTGCAGGAACAGGCGTTGCTGCTGGGTGTAATATTCGACGTCGCAGGTGGCGAACTCGCGGCTCCAGTCCAGCGACAGGCCCATGATCTTGAGCTGGTCGCGCATGAAGGCGATGTTTTCATAGGTCCAGTCCTTGGGATGGACCTTGTTCTGCATGGCCGCGTTTTCCGCCGGCATGCCGAACGCGTCCCAGCCCATGGGATGGAGAACGTTGAAGCCCCTGGCGCGCTTGTAGCGGGCGACCACGTCGCCCATGGCATAGTTGCGCACGTGGCCCATGTGGATGCGGCCCGACGGATACGGGAACATTTCAAGGACGTAGTATTTGTCGCGCGGATCGTCGTTGTTGGTGACGAAGACGTTCTTGTCGTTCCATGTTTTTTGCCAGCGCGCCTCGACGTCGCGTGCGTTATAGCGTTCCGTTGCCATCAATGTTGCCGTTTTCTCGCGCTGCTTGGGAGGGCGCTTGGTTCTTCGGGAGTGTTGATTAAACCAGAATGGTGTTGCCGGACAGTCACCAGAAATTTCTGTTCCGGTCAACATGCTACGGCAAAAACGGGCCGGAAATGGTCTGTTCTTAGTAGCGGCGGTCGTCAAGCTTGCAATTTTACACCCGCAGCGCCTATCAGACTTCAACGTGCATCGTTGAGTTGGAGAGAAAGAATGACGGAAACATCCGGCGACCGGTTGCAAAAGGTGCTGTCCGACATTCGCAAGGCGGAAGAGGAATTCGGCCGCAAGCCGGGACAAGCGACCCTGATCGCGGTGTCCAAGACCTTTGACGCAGACGATATCCGTCCTGTCCTCGATGCCGGCCAACGGGTCTTCGGTGAAAACCGGGTGCAGGAAGCCATGGGCAAATGGCCAAGTCTTCGCGAAGACTATGAAGGTATCGAGCTTCATCTGATCGGCCCGCTGCAATCCAACAAGGCGAAGGAAGCGGTGCAGACCTTCGATGTCATCCATACGATCGACCGGGAAAAGATCGCCAAGGCGCTCAAGGCGGAAATGGACAAGCAGGACCGGCATCTGCCGTGCTTCATCCAGGTCAACACCGGCGAGGAACCGCAGAAGGCCGGTATCGCGCCGAAGGATACCGATGCCTTTATCGCCTTCTGCCGGGACGAGGTCGGTCTGAACGTCATCGGGTTGATGTGCATTCCGCCGGTCGAGGACGCACCGGGACCGCATTTCGCGCTGCTTAGAAAAATCGCCGAGCGCAACGGGCTGACAAAGCTCTCGATGGGCATGTCGTCGGACTACGAGGCCGCGGTCAGTTTTGGGGCGACCCATGTTCGCGTCGGCTCGGCCATCTTCGGTCATCGGGATTATCCGGCCTGAAGGCGCCGCTTACAGCGCATTTTCCCGAGAATCCGGTTGCATCAAACGGCAAGCGCGCTTATAAGCCCCCGGTCCAGAGTCGTCCGGCTCTTCGGGGCATGGTTTTGCGCGTTCAAGTCTTCGGACGGAAACGTCAATCCGGTCCCGGAAACACAGGGCATGCCGTGGCGACCTCTCGATGCACCAAGAACGAAGCGGCCGGGTAACCGGTCCGCGCCAATGAAAGGATGCAAAATGCCCAAGCTGAAGACCAAGTCTGGAGCCAAGAAGCGCTTCAAACTGACCGCGACCGGCAAGGTGAAGACCGCGCAGGCCGGCAAGCGCCATGGCATGATCAAGCGCACGACCAAGTTCATCCGTAACGCCCGTGGCACCACCACGCTGAGCGATCAGGATGCGAAGATCGTGAAGCAGTTCCTGCCTTACGCGTAATTAGCCAGTCTTTGAAGGAGTTCACATATGTCGCGCGTTAAAAGGGGCGTAACCGCCCATGCACGTCACAAGAAGGTTCTGAAGGCTGCCAAGGGCTACTACGGCCGCCGCAAGAACACCATCCGCGTTGCCAAGCAGGCCGTCGAAAAGGCCGGCCAGTACGCCTATCGCGACCGTAAGGTCCGGAAGCGGAATTTCCGTTCGCTCTGGATCCAGCGCATCAATGCCGCCACCCGCGAGCATGGCCTGACCTACGGCCGGTTCATCGATGGCCTGAACAAGGCCGGCATTGAAGTCGACCGCAAGGTTCTGTCGGATCTGGCTATCCACCAGCCGGATGCCTTCAAGGCTCTGGTTGACAAGGCCCAGGGCGCTCTCGCCTAAGCGGTTTTGCGAAATCAGATGTTAGAAAAGCGCGCTTCCGCAGGGCAGCGCGCTTTTTTGTTGTGTGAGACGGACAGGCCAGTCGTACGCCGTTTCATATGCCGGTTGCGTCCGGGCGCTACTGCTGCTGCTATTCATGTCGCCGCGGGATGGGAAGAATGACGATGCGATTCGCCGTTTTGTATGATTGCGAATACCTGACGATGGAAGGAGCCCAGAGACGCTACTGGGCCGGTCCCCTGGACCCGGATCCCATCGTGGTCCAGATCGGCGCTGTCAGACTGGGTTTGGAAGGGGATTTCCCTATCCTGGAGACGGAAAAGATCTACGTGACCCCTATCGACCGCTTCGGGCGCGCGTGCGGGCTGGATCCCTATTTCATCGACCTGACCGGCATTTCCCCGGAAACGGTCGCGACTGAGGGCATGTCGCTCAAAGCTGCAATCGACCGCTTGGCCGGGTTTGCCGGTACTGCCTGCCTGTGGTCCTGGGGCAAGGATGAACTCAACCTGATGGCCACCAGTTGTTATGTCGCCGGTATCGATCCCGTCTTGCCGGCCAACAGGTTCGGGAACGCCAGCCGTCTGCTTCTGAGGGCGGGAATGCCCTATGAAGACATTCAAAAGACCAACAGCGGACAACTTGCGGATTATTTCGGGATCGCTCACCCGCCGCTCAACGGCCATGACGCGCTTGACGACGCCTTGTCGATTGCCTTCACCCTCCAGCATGTTCTGAACGCAGGGCGCCTTTCTCCAGGCGATTTCGATCCGTCCCGGATTGATTGAAGGCTAACCAGGTGTACGGTGGACTTCCCGAATTTCCAAATGATGGCGGCGGCCCGACTGAAGACGGCCCATGGCCGCTCTATGTCTGGGGGGCGGCCATCGTGATCCTTCAGGCGCTGGCTTTCTTCGGGGTTGAATGCCTGTTCGGCTGGTGCGTGGTCCAGTCGGACATGTGGATCGTCTATGCCTTCGGTATCGCCCTGCCGTTCTTCCTGGTGCCTGCGCTCATCTCCTTTATCTGGTCGAAGTTCGGCTGACGCCGGACGGAACGAAAACATCCCTCCCAAGCGGTAAAGCAATCTCACGCGTATTAACCAACGCGTGTCAAAAGCCCACGTTTGCGTGAGCAAAGGTTAATAAACGTCCTGCGCTGGCATACCTGTTGCGTGGTTTCGGTGTGGAACGCCATCGGCGTCCCGAACTGAAACATGTTGAGGCGTATCCAGTGCAAATTACCCCGGTTCCGGCCTTCGGGCGTTCCAATGTGAAGCGCAAGCGTCCCTCTTCGGGGGAGGCTGAGGGTGAACGACAGGCCGTCACGCAGCCGAACCTGCCGGTTCCGGTGCAACCGGTTCATTCCGCGCAGGATGTGCCGTTTCCGGATCGCTTCCATCCGAACTCGGTCTTTCTCGCCCATCTGATAGCGACCCGCGATGCGGAACGTCATGCGCCTCATGGCTGGAAAACGGCGCCGCGGCTCGGTACGGCCGCATACAGGGCGACCGCCGCCCTGCCGCGCAAGCGCGAAGCCGGCCATGTGGTCTCGACCGACTATTGAACCGGGCTTTGAGGCAGGAGATCTGCCAAATGCGCAAACCGTGATCTGGAACACATCGCCGACTTCGGCGTTGTCTTAAAAAGGTATCAAGTTAGCTGAAACCCCAACAGGCCGCCGAACGGTCACCCAGGGAGACGAAAATGCAGGTCAAACCGGTTTCTTCCATTTCCTACCGCGTCGTCCGCCCCAAACGGGCCTCGATGGGTGAGACTGAAAGCGAACGTCAGACCCATGTTTCGCCGTTCAGCAGCTTGCGCGAGGCGGCCCGGAACGAGTTTGAAGTCGTTACCCGGCGGCCCGCCCGCGCAAATGCGACCACCTCTTTCTACGCCCAGCTGGCCTCTCAGGACGATTTCGAAGCAGGGAATGTCAGTCAGCGGGACTTGAATACCCAGGCTGCTCATGCCTATTCCCGAGCCGCTGTTTCCCCCGCACCGGTCGCGACGACCGTCTTCACGGCCTGAAACTTCGGAAGCGTCCCGTAAAGGACGCTTGCCGTTTTTCCTGTCTCGAATCGGAAGCGGAACGGTCAATAGCCGGCCGCGTGGCCGTCCTTGCGCGGATCGGAGCCTGCAATCAGCAGCCCGCTTTTCCTGTCGATCATAATCGCCTGGCTGCCGCCGATCGGGCTTGCGGCCGGTCGAACCTCGTGGCCGAGTTTCTCCAGTCCGTCGATCGTCCCGCGGGGAACCAGCTTCTCGGCTTCCAGCGCATGATCTTCCATGTTGAAGAACATGCGCGGGAAATCGATGGCGGCTTGAACGTCCATGCCGTAATCGATGATGTTGGACAGCACATGGGCATGGCCGCAGGCCTGGTAGTGGCCGCCCATCACGCCGAAGGACAGCCAGGGCTGGCCGCCTTTCAGGGCCATGGCCGGGATGATCGTGTGCATGGGGCGCTTGCCGCCGGCAATGGAGTTGGCATGGCCGGGCCTGGCCTTGAAGACGGCGCCGCGATTGTGAAGCAGTACGCCGCTGTCGGCAGCCAGGATGCCGCTGCCGAATTCGTTGAAGATCGAATTGATGAAGGAAACGGTGAGCCCGTCCTTGTCGACGACAGTCAGGTAAACCGTATCGGTCTGCGGCGCGAGACCGGTTCCCGGCACCTCGCTCATGCGGCTTGTCGGCGACATCATCCGGGCCAGCTGATCCAGATAATCCTCCGCAATCAGCCGGGGATGGCTGACGTCCATATAGCCCGGATCGGTCACGAACTTGTCACGGACCGCATAGCCGATGCGCGCGGCTTCCATTTCCAGATGAAAGCGCTCGGGTCCGAGCGGATCGAGGCTTTCCAGGTCGAAGCGTTCGAGAAGGCCAAGGATGACAAGCGCGATGATGCCCTGCCCGTTCGGGGGCAGCTCGGCGATGGTATGTCCGCGATAATCGCGCATGACCGGCGAAACGGCGGTGGTGTGGCAGGCAGCCAGATCCTCTTCCGTCATCAGGCCGCCGAGGGCGCTGAGAGTCGCAACGATATCTTCAGCTATGGCTCCGGTATAAAATGCTTCCGCACCGCCTTCGGCTATCGCGTTCAAGGTGTCGGCGAGTTTCGGATACTTCAAAATCGTTCCGGCCTTCGGTGCGGCGCCACCGACGAGATAGGCGGCTTTCGTCGCCGGATTGGCGGCCAGTTTGTCGACGTTTTTCTCCCAGTCGCGAGCCACGCGAGGAGCAACCGGAAAGCCGCTCCGGGCATAGGAGATGGCTCGTTTGAACAGTGTGTCGAAACCGCGGGTGCCATGAGCCTTCAGGAGCGTTTCCCAGGCACGGACCGCGCCGGGTACGGTCACCGCATGGGCGGACGTGGGGGTGATTTCCGAAACGCCGAGATTGGCAAGCGCCTCCGGAGAGATGGCCTTCGGTGCCGCACCGGAGCCGTTGAACCCGGTCATGCGTCCATCCGGTTCGGTCACGATGGCAAAGCAGTCGCCGCCGATCCCCGTCATATGCGGTTCGACAACACATTGAACGGCGACCGCGGCGATGGCCGCGTCGACCGCGTTGCCTCCATCCTGCAAAACTTCCAGTGCCGCGCTCGTGGCAAGCGGATGGGAGGTCGCTGCGGCTGCCTCGCGGGCATAGACCGGGGAGCGGCCCGGGGCCTCAAAATCACGTCTCAAGGGGCGTCTCCAGAATTTTTCCTCCAGGGAGGAAATCCTTACCTGTTTTGGTTTCTGGCGAAAGGCGGGTCACTCTGATAGCAAACTTCGCCAGCGGCAGCACATTACGGAGAACCGGCTCGATGGGCAAACTGACGCTTTCTATCGCTGAGAAAATCATTTCATCCGCATTCGAAAAAGCAGCGGATCTCAAGCTGAAACCGCTGACCGTGGTCGTTCTGGATGCGGGCGGGCACATGATTGCCATGGCCCGCCAGGATGGCTCCTCGATCATGCGGCCGCAGATCGCTGGCGGTAAAGCCTATGGTGCGCTTGCGGTCGGTACCGGAACGCGCTGGCTGAACGCGAATGCGGAAACCCGCCCCCATTTCGTCCAGGCGTTGAATGGCGCCTCCGGTGGCCAGATCGTTCCGGTTCCCGGCGGCGTCCTGGTGAAAGACGCGGACGGCGAGGTTCTCGGCGCTGTGGGCGTGACGGGAGACACATCCGACAATGACGAAGCCGCGGCCGTTGCCGGTATCGAGGCTGTCAGCCTGATTGCCGATTGCGGCTGACACCGGACGAAACGGGTCGGGCCGGTCGCCAAGCGAATAACGCGCGGTCTATTTCTTGTCGGACAGCGCGTTGATCTTGGCCTGCATTTCCGTGAGCTGACGCTTCATGTCGTCCAGGTCGGAGGAACCGGATTGCGTCGGTTTGGAAGGCGCTGTGGGCGCAGGCGCTTCGCCGGCCGAAAACGGCATGAACATCTTCATGGCGCGTTCGAACATCTCCGTGTTGCGTTTGACCTGATCCTCGATGGCCTCGAATGCGGTCGCGCCAAAAGCTTCGCTCATCTGGGATCGGAGTTTTTCCTGCTCCTGGGTGAGCGAGGTCATGGAATATTCCAGAAAGCTCGGCACGAGGCCCTGCATGCTGTCGCCATAGAAGCGGATCAACTGGCGCAGGAACGTAACCGGCAGCAGGTTCTGGCCCTTGCCTTCCTGCTCGAATATAATCTGCGTCAGGACCGAACGGGTGATGTCGTCGCCCGTTTTCGCATCATAGACGATGAAGTCCTCTTCCCCCTTCACCATCACCGCGAGATCCTCGAGGGTTACGTAGGTGCTGGTGCCCGTGTTGTAGAGCCGCCGGTTGGCGTATTTTTTAATGATCGTTGGCTCGTTGGTCTTTGCCATTCTCGTCTTCCGTTGCAAGGAGCCTCGCGGCAAGTTCCCGTTTGACGACAAGATCTTCTTTGTCTCCCATCGTCTCTCCCGAATTCCAGACTAAGCCAATCGGAGCGCATCTTGCCAGCGTTTTTGTGCAGAGCGACGAAAGGAGGATACTGCACGTGCGAAAACTTGATCCTTGTAAGGGCCATTCCGGTTGACTCCCGATTAACCAGAGTCTCTAGTCGCGAGCGAAACAACCGGTCCGCGTGCGCACCCGTTTCAGTGCCCGTTCGGTCCGGTAGAATATGGTCGAAAGCCTGGAGAGAAACATGAGCGCTTCAACCGATGTCGTAATTGTCAGTGCAACGCGCACGCCCGTTGGATCCTTCAACGGCGCCTTTGCAAATACCCCTGCTCACGAGCTCGGTGCCGTCGTGATGAAAGCCGCCATGGAAAAGGCGGGTGTCAGCGGCGATGACGTGAACGAAGTTGTTTTCGGTCAGGTGCTGACCGCCGGTCAGGGGCAGAACCCGGCCCGGCAGGCGGCAATCGCGGCCGGCATTTCGGAAGGCGCGACCGCCTGGGGTCTGAACCAGGTCTGTGGCTCGGGCCTGCGCACCGTCGCCATCGCCGCCCAGCAGATCATGTGCGGCGACGCCAGCGTCATGATCGCCGGCGGCCAGGAAAACATGTCGCTCTCCCCGCACTGCGCTCCGATGCGTGCCGGCTACAAGATGGGCGATTACAAGATGATCGACACCATGATCAAGGACGGCCTGTGGGATGCCTTCAACGGCTATCACATGGGTCAGACGGCCGAAAACGTCGCCCAGAAATGGCAGATTTCCCGCGACCAGCAGGACGAATTCGCCGTCAGCTCCCAGAACAAGGCGGAAGCCGCGCAGACCGCCGGCAAGTTCAAGGACGAAATCACGACCGTGACGATCAAGGGCCGCAAGGGCGACACGATCGTGGAAGACGATGAGTACATCCGTCACGGCGCGACGCTTGAAAGCGTCCAGAAACTGCGCCCGGCCTTTACCAAGGACGGCAGCGTGACGGCAGCCAATGCCTCGGGCATCAACGACGGCGCGGCGGCTCTCGTGGTGATGAGCGCGGCGGAAGCCGAAAAGCGCGGCCTGACCCCGCTCGCCCGTATCGCTTCCTGGGCGACGGCCGGTGTCGATCCCTCGATCATGGGCTCCGGTCCGATCCCGGCGTCCCGCAAGGCCCTGGAAAAGGCCGGCTGGTCCGTTTCCGACCTGGATCTGGTCGAGGCCAACGAAGCCTTTGCCGCCCAAGCCTGTGCGGTGAACAAGGACATGGGCTGGAATCCGGACATCGTCAACGTCAATGGCGGTGCGATTGCCATCGGGCACCCGATCGGTGCATCCGGTGCCCGAATTCTGGTCACCCTGCTGCACGAAATGGGCCGCCGGGACGCCAAGAAGGGCCTTGCCACCTTGTGCATCGGCGGTGGCATGGGTGTTGCTATGTGCCTGGAGCGCTAATCCGTTCGGATTAGCCAGAATTGCTATCTGTCATGGCAGGGCGTTCAATGCTTTGTCATGGCAGACGTGCATATAGGCACCGGAAACGGTCCCGGCATTCGGACCGGTCTTGAAAAATGAAAGTCGGAGGAGCGGAATCATGAGTAAGGTTGCACTTGTCACCGGAGGAACGCGCGGCATAGGCGAGGCCATCTCCAAAGGGCTCAAGGATGCAGGCTACACGGTTGCCGCCACCTATCACGGCAACACGGAAAAGGCGGAAGCTTTCAAGGCCGCAACCGGTATTCATGTCTACAAGTGGGACGTTGCTCATCCGAACGAATGTGTCGCCGGCATTGCCAAGGTGGAAGAGGAACTCGGTCCGGTCGAGGTTCTGGTCAACAATGCCGGGATCACCCGCGACGGCATGTTCCACAAGATGTCGTTCGAGCACTGGCGCGAGGTTCTGTCCACCAACCTGGACAGCATGTTCACCATGACGCGGCCCGTGATCGAGGGCATGCGCAGCCGTGGCGCCGGCCGGATCATCAATATTTCCTCCATCAACGGCCAGAAGGGCCAGATGGGCCAGGCCAACTATTCGGCAGCGAAGGCCGGTGTGATCGGCTTCACCAAGGCGCTGGCGCAGGAAAATGCTTTCAAGGGCATCACGGTCAATGCGATTTGCCCGGGCTACATCAATACGGACATGGTTGCGGCCATGCCGGAAAAGGTTCTGGAATCCATCGTTTCCGGCATCCCGGTCGGCCGTCTCGGCCACCCGGAGGAGATTGCCGCGACCGTCGTCTACCTCGCTTCCGATGCAGCCGCGTTCATGACCGGTGCGGTGATGACCATCAACGGTGGCCAGTACATCGCCAACGGGTAAGACTTTTTTCCGGGAGATTTGAGAGAAAGGCGTTCTTTGGAGCGCCTTTTTTCGTTTCGGGAACCGAATTGCCGCAGCGGTCTTGACCGGTGCCGGTAGAAGCCCCTATCTCGGGGCTCTACGATCCCGTGCGGATCGGCCTTTCAAGGAGCAGGCATAGCCGATGGAATTTGAACACGCCCCGAACGACCCGACGCGCAAGGAACTCTCTCCGCTCCTGAAATTTGCGCTTGAACTCGGCCCGCTGGGCGTCTTCTTCCTGTTCAATGCCAGAGGCGAGCAGATCTCCAATGCCTTTCCGATGCTTCAGGCGCTGGGCAAGCCGATCTTTGTCGCCACCGCCGCCTTTATGGTCGCAATTTCGATTTCGCTGATCGCCTCGTTCTGGCTGACAAGGCGGCTGCCGATCATGCCGCTGGTGTCGGGTGCGGTCGTTCTCGTCTTCGGAGCGCTGACATTGTGGCTGCACGACGATCTTTTCATCAAGTTGAAACCGACCATCGTCAACTGCCTGTTCGGGACCGTGCTTTTGGGGGGATTGCTGTTCGGCAAATCCCTGCTCGGTTATGTCTTCGACAGCGCATTCCGGCTGACCGATGAAGGCTGGCGCAAGCTGACCTTCCGCTGGGGCCTGTTCTTTTTCGTACTCGCGGCGCTCAACGAAATCGTCTGGCGCAATTTTTCGACCGATTTCTGGGTGAATTTCAAGGTGTTCGGGATCATGCCGATCACCATCCTGTTCACGATGACACAGTTGCCGCTGATCCAGAGACACGCGATCAGTGAAGAAACCGGGGACGATTGATCCTTCAGGTCGTCAGTGATGGCTCTCTCCGTGGGCGAAGCTGACGTCCCGGCGGGCACCGGAGATGGTGATGGAAAAGCCCGCGATCACATCGATCAGGGCGATCGTCATCAGGATGAAGAACACGGACGTCGCCGCTTCGCGTACGACCAGGAATTCCACCAGGTAAACGACGAACACCACCATCGAGAAAATATGGTCGGTCAGCGCGACGACACCGGTGCGGGTTGCCTTCAACATTTCGATGAACAGCAGAAAGAGCGCGGCGGTGATCATGACATCGCCTGCGACCATGGCGAAATTCGCGCCGGAAACCATGGAAAATTCGAACACGACGGAGCTCCAGAGGTCTCCTGCCGGCGCGGTGCCATTGGAGAAGGCAAAGACGTTGTAGGCGATCAGCGGCAGGATCGTGAGCGGCAGGGATAGCAGAAACTTCATAAAATCCTCCGGAAAACGGCAAAGACGGGCCGGTTGGGGCCAGCCTATTGGAGCCAGCCTATCCAAAAATCAGATAGCGGCACATATCCAATCGAACCGCGGAAGTACAAGAGGCATTAAAAGCCTGAGAGCGGATATGAAAAAGGCCGACCCCGTAAGGGCCGGCCTAAATCTGTTTGCCGTGCGGCAATCCCGAGCTCAGACGTCGTCTTTCGGGCTCAGGATCTGACGGCCCCGGTACATGCCGGACTTCAGGTCAACGTGATGCGGGCGACGCAGTTCGCCCGAATCCTTGTCCTCAACGTAAGCCGGCTGCTTCAGGGCGTCCGCGGAACGGCGAAAACCGCGCTTCATGCGCGAGGTTTTTCTCTTCGGAACGGCCATTTTGTTCTTCTCCGTGGTCCATCGTCGCGCGGCCCGGACCGGGAAAGCCCGGGGCGTGGCATCACGCAGTGTGTTGGAATGGGCGGCGTTATACAGGGAACCTCGGCGTTTTGCCACCCCAAAGCGCAAATTTTCTTGCAGGCTCATAAATGCCCCCCGAAGCATCCGGTCAGGGCTTGAGGACGCAATTGAAAATGGGGCCGGCGGATTTGATCCTGGCAAGGTTGGTGGCGGCGAGTTTCCGGTGTCCGGACGACGGTTTCGCGGGATTCCGGCCGAGCGGATTGGGCAGGGCCGTGGCGAGTCGTGCCGCCTCGACACGGGTGAGGTCCTTCGCGGATTTTCCGAACCAGGCCTGGGCGGCGGCTTCCGCCCCGAAGATCCCCTCCCCCCATTCGGCAATGTTCAGGTAGATTTCCATGATGCGCCGCTTGGTGAGAATGCCGTCGATCATAAGGGCCAGGGGAAGTTCCAGGCCTTTGCGGATGTAACTGCGCCCATTCCACAAATACAGGTTCTTGGCGGTCTGCATGGTCAGGGTGCTGGCCCCGCGCGGAGCTTCTCCCTCGTTGACGAGCGTGTCGATCTGCTTTTCCAGGGCGAACCAGTCGATGCCGCCGTGGTCGCAGAAGCTGCTGTCCTCGGAGGTGATGACCGAGCGCACCAGATGCGGGGAAATGTCTTCAATCGGGCGCCACTGCCGGTCGACCCAGAGCAGTTGCGCATAGCGGGCAAGCATCAAGGTGCTGACCGGGGGCACGACCGCGTAGAGGACGGTCAGGACAAGCGGCAGTATGATCAACGCCGCAAGGCCTCTCAGGATCCAGCGCCTTATGCGCCTCAGTGTGACCGGCTGTGCCTTGTTGGCGGGCTGCGAAGCGTTCTTCGTCCCGTCAGGCTGTTTTCCGGATTTTCGAGGCTTTTTCACGCAGGTCCTTTTCATTATCGACGATAAAGTCGCGCACGATCGGGACCGCGTCGCGTTCCAGCGACAGCATTAGCTGAAACACCATGTTGTTGCCATGCAGGAAACTGACTTCGCATGCGCAAAGGTAAAATTCCCACATGCGGCAGAAGCGTTCATCGTAGAGTTCGGCCGCCTTGTCCCAGTTGGCCTCGAAGCGCTCCCGCCAGGCCTTGAGGGTATAGTAATAGTGCAGACGCAGAATTTCCGTGTCGCAGACCCAAAGCCCTAGCCGTTCGATTGACTGCATGACTTCCGACAGGGCCGGACAATAGCCGCCGGGGAAGATGTACTTCAGGATGAACGGTCCGGTCGTGCCGGGAGGCGCCATGCGACCGATCGAATGGATGACGGCATATCCGTCCGGTTTCAGGCAGTCGCGGACCTTGCTGAAGTAGCCGTCGTAATTGCCGACGCCGACATGTTCCATCATCCCGACCGAGACGATCCGGTCGAACTTGCCGGTAAACTCCCTGTAGTCCTGTTTGACGAAGCGGACCTTTCTGTCCAGTCCGGCAGCTGCGACCCGTTGTTCGGCGATCGCGACTTGCTCTCCCGAGACGTTCAGGGAGGTCACATCGGCACCCGCCTGCCCGATGCGCATGGCCAGGGACCCCCAGCCGCCGCCGATCTCCAGCACCCGCATGTCCGGCTCGATGTCGAGCTTGGCAATCAGGTGGTCGAGTTTTGCCGCCTGTGCCTCTTCAAGGCTGTCTTCGGGCGACTGGTAATAGGCGCAGCTGTAGTTCAGCCCCTCGTCGAGGAACAGCCGGTAAAGCTCCGTGGAGAGGTCATAATGATGCTGCACATGACGCTTTGTCTTCGAGACGAGTGATTTTTCGTGGAACCTGTGCAGCTTGTTCCCGATGCGCGCGATCTGCTCCTGAAGAGGATAGAGGCCTTCAGGCGCAGGGTTGATGAAAAACAGATCGATGAAATCGAGACAGGTTGTGCCCTCTTCCAGCGTCAGCGTGCCGTCCATATAGGCTTCCGCTGCCGCGAGTTCGGGGTGAAGTACCAGCTTCCAGTGGAGTTTGGGATCGTGAAAACGAATGAATACTTCCGGCCCGTCATAACCTGAGCCGAATTCATGCTGTTTTCCATTCGCATCGACGACCCGGAGACGGCCTCGCTTGACGCAGGACTTCAGTAAGCTTGCTAGCATACGCATGATCACTGTTTCCCTATGGAGAAGCGACTAGCTTAATACTGCCATATTTATCAATGCAACCACGCTTATTAACAAATTCTGTCGGGACGGCTTGACGGGACCTGATTTTCAGGACAGGGAACCGGTGAAGATCTCACCCCTTTTGCGGCCGCCCTGCCCTCGTAGCGCCGCGGTCAGCAGCACCATGATTGGAACGGACCTTTGACGGACGAGTTTCAGGCACATCTGGCGAAAGCGGCCGATCGGGTCGAAACGGTCCTGGAAGACATCCTGTCCGCGGAGGTTCGTGAGGGCGAGACCGAGCGCCCGGAACGTCTCCTTGCCGCCATGCGACATGCGGCGCTGGGCGGCGGCAAGCGGCTGCGCCCGATCCTGGTGATGGAAACCGCGGCTCTTTTCGGCCGGGCCGATCACGGCGTAGCCCTGACGGCTGCGGCGCTCGAAATGATCCATTGCTATTCGCTCGTTCATGACGATCTTCCGGCCATGGACGACGACGATCTCCGCCGGGGTCTGCCGACGGTTCACAAGGCGTTCGACGAGGCAACAGCCATTCTTGCCGGTGATGCGCTGTTGACCCTTGCCTTTGACGTGATCACCGATGACGAGGTTCATCCGGATCCTGCAGTCCGGCTTCGCCTCAACCGGGATCTGGCACGGGCGGCGGGGATCGGCGGCATGGCGGGCGGCCAGATGTTCGACCTGGAATCGGAAGGCCGTGACCGGACCGAAACCGAGATCCGGACGCTGCAGGCCATGAAGACCGGTGCCCTGCTGCGTTATGCCTGCCGGGCCGGCGCGATCCTGTCGAATGCTTCTGAAGACGATATCGACCGCATGACGCGCTTCGGAGACATCATCGGCCTTGCCTTCCAGCTTGCCGACGACCTGCTCGATGTCGAAGCGAGCCCGGAGGTGACCGGTAAGGCAACGGGCAAGGATGCGGCTGCCGGCAAGGCGACGCTGGTGGGGCTGTTCGGGGTGAAAAAGACGCGCAAAGAGCTCAACGCCCTTCTCGGCCAGGCGGAAGAATTGCTTGCGCCCTTTGGTGAGAAAGCGCGGATGCTATCGGAAATCGCCGACTATGTGGCACGGCGGGATCGTTAATGAAATCCTACCTTCTGCACCGCGCTTTTAAATTTTGTTTACCTTTTTAAAGCACGGTTCTCCTGTTTTTTAGCTTTACTCCCATCCGGACCGCGGATGCATTTTGTCCAGGAGGCCAAAACGATGGTTGCGTCGTTTGCCAGTGGATTTGGCAACATCAATCAGCAGGCCGGCTTTACCGGAAGATCCAGAGGTGCCGGGCAGAACCGGTCTGAGACGCTGATCGAAAGCTTGCGGGCGGCAGCGGAAACCCTTCTCTCGGCAAGCCGGGACGAAGCGTCCAAAGGCAAGGCCGACGACTTTCTGAAGGATCTCGAAGAAAGCGTTCAGGTCGCCAGTTCCCTGAAGGATGCCGCGGAAAGTCAGAAGGACAGCGAGCGCGGACAGAAAATTTCCCGCTTGAAGGAGCGGATCGAGCAGCTCAAGGAGCGGTTGAAATACGCCACGCCTGAGCAGGCGCGGGCTCTGGCCCAGGAGCTGAAGCGGCTTGGCAAGGAGTTCAAACTTGCGGCTGCCTCTCTTTCGGATGGCGGTTCGGCGACGCAGGCCGTCGGTGCCGCATCTTTGGCCCAATTGTCGGCGGCCGTTCCGGCTGGAGGAGAAACCGCATTAAACGCTGCGGGTCCGGCTGCAACCGGAGCGCTGACGGCTACGGAAGGGACGCCGGATATAACGACCGCCCGGCGGGAACCTGTGGCCCCTGCAACGGTTGAACCCGATCCGTCCGGATCGGAGGGTCAGACGACAGCTGCCGGTGTGCAGGACGACGGGCAAGCCGGAGCATCTTCCGAAGCGCAATCGGGCGACCGGGAATCCTCTTCTGACAATCAGGCGCTTGATGCGGCGATCCATGCCTATACCAGCGCGATCGCCTCGGCCCAGGGCCAGGGTGGATACGACGGGAACTCCGTAAAGAAAAAGCAGGCTGAGGAGCTGCGCAAGATCGAACAGGACCTCAAGGCGATTGCCGCGCGGATCAAGGCTCTGGCCAAACGGGACGACGAAGACGCCAAGAAGGAACTGAAGGCGGCTGAAAAGGAACTGCGCAAGGGAAGCGAAGAGCTCGACAAGTTCCAGCGGCAGCAACAATCCGCAAACGGTGCCGCTCAGGTTCCGCAAAACCCGACGTCGGCGAGCGACACGACGACCGCCCAAGCGCCTTCGGCGGCGGACGCAGGCAGTTCGGCTGCAAACGTTTCAATCGATGCCGGTATTCCCGCCAACCTCGCGACAGTCCAGATCAGCATCCCGGCGAATGTGATCGTCTAAGGTTTGTGGCGAAAGCGTCCGGCTTATTTCGATCCGTGCGAACGGCCGAAGTCCGGTGCAGCGGTGTCCTGACCGGCCTCGATGATCGATTTGCGGATGCCGCGGGTCCGGGTGAAGAGATCGAACAGAGATTCTCCGTCGCCCCAGCGGATGGCCCTCTGGAGCGCCGACAGATCTTCGGAGAACCGTGACAGCATCTCCAGAATGGCGTCTTTGTTGTTGAGGCACACATCCCGCCACATGGTCGGGTCGGAGGCGGCGAGCCGGGTGAAATCGCGGAAACCTGAGGCGGAATACTTGATCACTTCCGACTTGGTGACCGTCTCCAGGTCGTCCGCGGTACCGACGATGTTGTAGGCGATCAACTGCGGCAGATGGGAGACGATGGCCAGCACCAGGTCGTGGTGCTGAACGTCCATGACGTCCACATTGGAGCCGCAGGCCTCCCAGAATTGCGTAAGACGCGCCAGCGCGTCCGGATCCGTTCCCTCCGGCGGTGTCAGGATGCACCAGCGGTTTTCGAACAGGGTCGGAAAGCCGGCGTCCGGGCCGGAATGCTCGGTGCCGGCAATGGGATGGCCCGGTATGAAGTGAACACCTTCGGGCACATGGGGGCCGACGTCGCGGACCACGGAGGCTTTCGTTGAACCGACATCGGTGAGGATCGCGCCCTTCTTCAGGGACGGGGCGATCCACTTGGCCACCGCGCCATAAGCGCCGACAGGGACACAGAGGACGACCAGATCCGCCCCTTCGACCGCATCAACCGCGTCGAGCGAATAGCTGTCGCCCAGGTTCAGTTCCTCGGCGCGCGCAAGGGTTTCCGGCGAGCGCGTGGAAATCGCGATTTCGCGGGCAAGACCGCGGGTGCGGACGGCCTGGGCAATCGAGGAGCCGATTAGGCCGATCCCGATCAGGGCAATGCGGTCAAAAAGCGGTTCGGACATAAAACAGACAGCACAGTTCGGATTATTGCTTCAGGAATTCGGCGAGGTTGTCGACGACCGCCTTGTTGGCTTCTTCGCTGCCGATCGACATGCGCAGCGCATTCGGCAGGCCATAGTTGCCCACCAGACGCAACACGCAGCCGCGCGACGACAGAAAGGCATCCGCATCGGTCGCCTTCTTGCCCTCCACTTCCGGGAAGTGAATGAGAATGAAGTTGCCGACGCTGGGGGTCACGGTCAGGCCGAGCTTTTCCAGCTCTTCCGTCACCCAGGGCAGCCACTGCTCGTTGTGATCGACCGCCTTTTCGACAAAGGCCCGATCCTTGACGGCCTCAATGCCGGCGGCGATGGCAAGGCCGGAGACGTTGAACGGTCCCCGAATGCGGTTCAGCGCATCGATGACATGTGCCGGACCGAAGCCCCAGCCGAGACGCAGGTTCGCCAGGCCGTAGATCTTGGAGAATGTCCGCGTCATGATCACGTTTTCGGTCGTGGCCGCCAGTTCCATGCCGCTTTCATAGTCGTTGCGGCGGACGTATTCGCTATAGGCAGCGTCCAGGACAAGAACCACGTTCGACGGCAGGCCTTCGTGCAACCGGCGGACTTCCGAGAACGGCAGATAGGTGCCGGTCGGATTGTTCGGGTTTGCGATGAAGACCATTTTGGTCTTGTCAGTGACCTTCGCCAGGATCGCATCGACGTCCGTCTTGAGGTCCTGTTCGGGCGCCACGACCGGGGTTGCTCCGGCCGCGCGGATGGCGATCTCGTAAACCAGGAAGCCATGCTGGGAATAGATCGCTTCGTCGCCCCGACCCAGATAGGCATAGGCGATCAGGCTCAGGATTTCGTCCGATCCGGCACCGCAGATGATCCGGTCGGGATTCAGGCCGTAGACGTCGCCGATGGCTTCCCGCAGGGCCGTGGCGGCGCCGTCGGGATAGAATTCCAGGATTCCGGCCAGGCGGGCGATGGCGTCCTGGGCTTTTTTGCTGGCACCAAGCGGGGTTTCGTTCGAGGACAGCTTGTAGAGTTTTCCGCCGCCTGTCGCCTTGGATTTGCCCGGGACATAGGGCGCGATGTCGAGCACGCCGGGGCGTGGCATCGGCCGGTTTGAAGACTCGTTTTCCGTTTCCATCGCTGCGTCAGTCATTTTGGTCATCCTTCGGAGACGGCGGGTTCTTCGGAAGCGAAGTCCTCATCCGTGTCTCCCTCCACATCGATCGGCGAGGCGTAGCCGCCGACCTGTCTCAATACATCCGGTTCCGCGCCGGCTTCGGCGCAGGCTGCCAGGATTGCGGCTTCATCCAGATCGGAGGAAACCGCCAGAAGCGCATCCACACCGCTCGCCGAACGGTGGAAACTGATGACTTCGATGCCGTGGTCCATCAGGCGGCCCGGCAGGACGCCATTCCAGCGGGCGTCGTATACGAGCGTATCGGGAACGGAGCCGTCCGGGATCGCCCGCGAGATGACCAGTGCCGGCAGGTCCGCGGGGCGTTCCTCGATCATCAAGAACGGCAGGCGGGCAATGATCTGCGCGCCGGTGTCGCTCAGGCCGCGCCACCAGGGCAATTCGGAACGCTCCTCGAGCGCAACAACGCCGAGATCGCCCTTAGAGGCGGCAACGGAGCCGACCACATCGGCGGAATCGCCGCAAGGCTCCAGATCGACGGTGAAACCGAAATAGAAGCGTGCCAGATCGAGCATTTCGGCCAGATCGGCGCTGCCGTCCAGATGAACCGTATAAGCTCCCTGCAGCAAAGTGCAGGTGGAGATGATGTCGCGCCAGATGTGCTCGATCATCGCCAAAGGCAGGGAGCCTTCATGTCGCTCGACCAGTTGGCGCATCATGTCGGCTTCCCGGTCGGGCCGGAACATGACGCCATCGGCGCCACTTGCCCGTTTTGCCGCCACGATCCCGTCGATGATCCGGGCACGCTCCATCAACGCCTCGTGCAGACTGGCATCGATTTCGTCGATTCGGGCGCGAAGCGTATCCAGCGATGTCACGTGATCTTGCGTTTGGCTCATGACTGGCCTGAAACCTCTTTGAAGTCCGTGTATCACCATGGTTTGCGGCGCATAGTCATAGGCATCTGCCGCTACAAAGGCAAAAGAAAACATTGACACCGACCCTAAGGCGCCCATAGGTCGTTTGTACCAATGGTCTATGGCGAGTTGAATTCGGATTGCAACATCTGACCGACGCTCCGCCCCGCATCTTGTCGAGTGGACCGCTTCTTGCATTGCATGATCCATGCGATGCGCGGTCTGCCTCCGTGAATGCGCGTGACCGCTCCTGACAATCCTTTCGAACACCTAACAAGCGAGTTCGCAACAACTAAGATGGCCGTGGAAATATCCGATAGTGACGCTTCACCCGATCCTCTGTTAGAGGCGAATTCGCCATCCAGCAAATGTGTCCGTTTCGGAGCGGACCAGGCTTTGCCGCTGGATTCGGGAAGCGAAATCGGACCATGGCAAATTGCCTATGAAACCTGCGGCACGCTCAATGCGGACAAGTCCAATGCCATCCTGATCTGTCATGCGCTGACAGGCGATCAATACGTGGCTTCGACCAATCCGATAACCGGCAAGCCCGGTTGGTGGAGCCTCATGGTCGGTCCGGGAAAGCCGATCGATACGGACAAGTATTTCGTGATCTGCTCCAACGTGCTCGGCGGTTGCCTCGGCACCACGGGCCCCGCGAGCACGAATCCGGAAACGGGAAAGCCTTACGGACTGGCCATGCCCGTGGTCACCATCCGCGACATGGTGCGGGCGCAGGCCCGGCTGGTCGATCACCTGGGGATCGACACGCTGTTCGCCGTTGCGGGCGGCTCCATGGGTGGCATGCAGGTGCTGCAATGGGCGGCGAGCTATCCGGAGCGGGTGTTTTCGGCCATTCCGATTGCCGCGGGCGCGCGCCATTCCTCGCAGAACATCGCGTTTCACGAAGTCGGCCGGCAGGCGATCATGGCCGATCCGAACTGGGCCGGCGGGGATTATTTTTCAAAGGGCGTGCGGCCGACCAAAGGCCTGGCCGTTGCGCGTATGGCGGCGCATATCACCTATATGTCCGACGAATCGCTACACCGGAAATTCGGCCGTAACCTGCAGGATCGGGACAGCCTGACCTTCGGTTTCGATGCCGATTTTCAGATCGAGAGCTACCTGCGGCACCAGGGTATGACCTTCGTCGACCGGTTCGATGCCAATTCCTATCTGTATGTGACCCGGGCGATGGATTATTTCGATCTTGCAAAGGAATTCGGCACGCTTTCGAAAGCGTTCAAGGATACGAAAACCCGGTTCTGCATCATGTCCTTCACGTCGGACTGGTTGTTTCCGACGTCGGAGAGCAAGGCAGTGGTAAAGGCGCTGAACGCGGCAGCGGCGAATGTCTCCTTCGTGGAAGTCGAGAGCGACCGCGGCCACGATGCCTTCCTGCTGAACGTGCCGGAAATGTTTTCGACCATTCGCGGCTTTGTGACCGGGGCTGCCGCCGCGCGCGGCATACCGGCTCCGGGAGGGGGCGACTGATATGTCGATTACATCCCAACTGACAATCGGAAATGACGTTCGCGGCGACTACCGCGTGGTGGCCGAATTTGTTCCGGAAGGTGCCAGGGTGCTCGATATCGGCTGCGGCGACGGTGCCCTGCTCGATATTCTGGTCCGTGAACGCCAGGTGGACGGGCGCGGAATGGAGCTATCCCAGGAAGGCGTGAACAAATGCGTCGAACGGGGACTATCCGTCGTGCAGGGCGATGCGGATGAGGATCTCACCGACTATCCCGACGGCGCTTTCGACGTTGTCATCATGAGCCAGACCCTGCAGGCGACCTACGATCCCAAAGTCGTCCTGCAGGAACTCCTGCGTATCGGCGATCAGGTGCTGGTTTCGATTCCGAATTTCGCCTTTTGGCGCAACCGCATACAGCTCCTGTTCCGGGGGCGGATGCCGGTCACCAAGTATCTTCCGTACGAATGGTACGACACCCCGAACATCCATTTCTGTTCGCTCAGCGACTTTATCGCCTTGTGCGAGGAGCTGGATGCGACGGTCGTCGATGCGGTGATTCTGAACGGTCAGGGCAACAAGATTTCGGTCCAGGCTCCTTGGTGGTTCTGGAACATCGTGGCCGAACAGGCGGTTTTCCTGTTGAAGCGCTAATCGGCCTCTTTCATGAGATCGGGATTTCCCGCCGTGTTCCGGACCGGCTTCATGCCGGCCGGTGCGCCATCGGGAATGAAGACCGGTTTCAGGACGCGCAACGGGTGGCGTTTGCCATCAGCCGGTATCCCCCGGAAAACCTGTTTTTCCGCTTCCATGATCAGCAGGCCGCCAAAGGCCGGCCAGAAGCGCCGTCCGATGCCTTCCCAGGTTCGTGCGGAGCGCAGGACGAAACGGGCGCGCGTCGGCGGCATGAACAGCGCTTCCGCATCGCCCATGACCTCGAATTGAGACCCGCGCAGAAGCGCCTTCAATTGACTGCGCGAATAAGGCCGGCCATAGCCGAAGGGCGAGAGTTCCGACTGGGACCACAGTCCGCGCCGGTTGGGCACGACGGCGATCATCCGCCCGCCGGGGGCCAGCACGCGCCATGTTTCCCGGAGCAGTTCGCCGGGGTTGGAGCAATGATCGAGCGCATGAACCACGAGCGCGCGATCGAAGGCCGCATCGGAAAACGGCAGCCGGTCATCTTCCACGAGCGCTGCCGCGTTGTCCGCCTCCCGCGGCCAGGGAACGCAGCCCTGCTGCGCCGGCATGGCGGCGATGCAGCGTTCCGCGGTTGGCAGGTAGGGCCGCATGAAGGGCCCGGCGTAGCCAATGCCCAGCAAGCTCCGGCCTTTCATGTCCGGCCAGAACGTGCGGATCTGTCCGCCGATCAGCACCCGAAGAAGCCGGCCGATGGGCAGATCGTAAAAGGTTCTCAGATCGGCAACGTCGAGATACATGCGGGCTTCCGTTCAGGTCGCGCGATTGAAACGTGAACCGGATCGTTTCGCAAGGGTTTCGCACTTGTCGGGTCCGGCGCAGTTTGTCACTGTTGGCCCGAGTTTAGACAACCGTTTGACAAAGGTTCGTTTCATGTCCGCATCCAACGTTGAAATCCGCCAGTTTTCCTGCCTGTCCGACAATTACGGCGTCCTGATTCACGATCCCGACAGCGGCACGACTATCGCGATCGATGTTCCGGACGCGGCCCCCTATCTGGCGGTTCTGGAGGAAACCGGCTGGAAGCTGACCGATATTCTCATCACCCACCATCACTGGGACCACGTCCAGGGGCTTTCCGAGCTGAAGCAAAAGACCATGGCGACAGTGACCGGGCCCGAACGATCGCGGGAGGTAATTTCCGGTCTCGACAAGACCGTGGAAGACGATGACGACATTCTCGCCGGACCGTTCGAGATCAAGGCGATCGCAACGCCGGGGCATACGCTCGACCAGATCTCCTGGTACATTCCCTCCCTCAAGGTCGCCCATACCGGCGACACCCTGTTCTCGCTCGGCTGCGGCCGGGTGTTCGAGGGCGATATGGAAATGATGTGGGCTTCGCTGGCACGGCTGATCCGGAAGCTGCCCGCCGACACCACGATCTATTGCGGTCATGAATATACTGCAGCGAATGCGAAGTTCGCGCTGACCATCGATCCGGAAAACGAGGCGCTGAAAAAACGCGCCGCCGAAGTCGACACCCTGCGGTCTTCAGGCAAACCGACCGTGCCGACCACCATGAGCCAGGAACTGGCGACGAACCCGTTCCTGCGGGCGAACGATCCTGGCATCCGCAAGAATCTGGGGCTGGAAGACGCGTCCGATGCGGATGTCTTCGCCGAAATCCGGACACGCAAGGACAACGCATAATCCGATGCCGGGCCAGACAAAAAGCGATCTGACCGCGGATCAGGTGGTTAAACTGTTGAAGATGCAGCCGCATCCGGAAGGCGGGTTTTACGTCGAAACCTTCCGGGACGACATCACCGATGTAAACGGCCGGGCGGCGTCGACGTTGATCTATTTCCTGCTGCCGGCGGGCGTGACGTCCCGCTGGCACAAGGTCGATGCAGTGGAAACCTGGCACCACTACGCCGGTGCGCCCCTTGAGCTTTCGATCAGCACAGACGGTAACGCGGTGGATGTTCTGACCTTGGGGTCAGACCTTGCCGCCGGTCAGCGCCCGCAGGGCATCGTGCCACGGGACGGCTGGCAGCAGGCGCGGTCCCTGGGCGCCTGGACGCTTGTGGGCTGCACTGTTGCGCCGGGCTTTCAGTTCGAAGGCTTTAAGATGGCACCCGAAGGTTGGGAGCCGGGAGGTTAGAATATTGACCATCGAAAATGCTTCTGGAGGCAGATAGCATGATCAGAATACCTTTGGGTTATATACTTAGTATCATTACATTTTTCTTTTCTTTATTAATTTTTCTGCAATTTATATCAATATTTTATGGTGGTAATGTAACTATAAAATCAAATTTCGCATTTGGTAATATTATATTTTTAATCGAAGCGATTGCTGCATACGCGGCTATACCGACATTTATTTTTGTAATAATTTGCGAGATAAAAAATGTAAGAAAATTAAAGGCGTATATTATATATTATGTAATTATTTCTACTTCTCCTATATTGCTACTCTTTCCTCTTATATTTCGTTCTGCTGTAGGGTATGTTTCTATATTTTCTATAATTGCTTGCTCAGGCGCTGCAGCAGGTTATGTATTTTGGAAAATCTCCGGGCATCAAGCTGGCAAAGGTTGGGGTGCTTAGCAACTTAGGCCAGCCCTGCAATCGCGGCGGCGAAATCCTTTGCCGAGAAGGCTTCCAGATCGTCCACGCCCTCGCCGACGCCGATGAAATGCACCGGCAGTTCATGCTTGGCGGCGATGGCGACGAGAATGCCGCCGCGGGCGGTGCCGTCGAGCTTGGTCATCACGAGGCCGGTCACGCCGGCGACCCTGCCGAAGATTTCCACCTGGTTCAATGCGTTCTGGCCGGTGGTCGCATCGAGGGTCAGAAGCACCGTGTGGGGGGCTTCCGGATCGTGCTTCTTGATCACGCGGATGACCTTTTCCAGCTCGTCCATCAGCTCCGCCTTGTTCTGAAGCCGGCCGGCGGTGTCGATCAGAAGCACGTCGACCGCCTTGTCCTTGGCTTCCTTCATGGCATCGAAGGCAAGGCCTGCGGCATCCGCGCCGGTATCGCGGGCAATCACTTCCGCGCCCGTGCGCTCACCCCAGATCTTGAGCTGTTCGACGGCGGCCGCGCGGAACGTGTCGCCGGCGGCAAGCATGACCTTCTTGCCTTCATTGGCGAGTTTTTGCGACAGCTTGCCGATGGTGGTGGTCTTGCCGGTGCCGTTGACGCCGACCATCAGGACCACGTGGGGCTTTCTGCCCGTGTCTAGGTTCAGCGGATGGGCGACGGGCTCCAGCACCTTCTCGACTTCTTCCGACAGGATCTCGCGAACCTCTTCCGGTTCGATTTCCTTGTTGTAACGCCCTTGCGACAGGCGATCGGTAATGGCCATGGCGGTATCGACACCAAGATCGGCCTGGATGAGCACGTCCTCCAGCTCTTCCAGCATGGTGGCGTCGAGCTTGCGCTTGGTGAAGATCGAGGAAATGCCGTCGGTCAGCGCTGAAGAGGAACGGGAGAGCCCGCTTTTCAGCTTCTGGAACCAGGAGCGCTTCGGCTTGTCGTCCGGTTCGGCCGGTGGCGTTTCGATTGAGACTTCCGGACTGACGGGGGCCTCAGGAATGCTGATTTCGGGCTCAGCCGGCTCGGTCAGGCTTTCGGAGAGGTCAGGCTCGAGGGCTTCTTCGGCGCCGATGCCGATGAAAAGCGTTTCTTCCGCGATCGTCGGTTCTGCTGGCGGTTCCGACAGGTCGGGTGCCACATCGAAACCGGTATCGGTCGGCTCCAGGTCGGAGGCGGGTGCGTCGACAACGGGGTTTTCGGCGGGCGGTTCAATCCCTTCGGCTTCCGGCGTCTCGTTCTTGTCCTTGCCGCTGAAAAGCCGTCCCAGGAACCCGCGTTTCTTTTCGCTCATTTCCCCGCCTTGATCTGTTTGAGCCGTCAGGCCGCCCTGGAAAGGACCTCGCCCAGGAGATGGCGGCCGGTATGTCCGGTAATCCGGGTTGTCAGGATTTCACCGGCACTGCCGCCGGAAATCTCTGTTTGCGTGAATTGCTCGGTCCGCCCGAGGCCTTCCTTTTCGATCAGGACCGGCCGGATCTTGCCGACTTCGCCTGCCAGATGGAGGCGAAGGACCTCCTCGCCCTTTGCCCGGAGCCGGGCGCCGCGTTCCTTGACCAGCTGGCGCGGCAGCTGCGGCATGCGCGCCGCCGCCGTACCGGGTCTGGCTGAAAAGGGAAACACGTGCAGATGGGTCAGGCCGCATTCGTCGACGATCCGGAGCGAGTTTTGAAACATCTCTTCGGTCTCGGTCGGAAAGCCGGCGATGATGTCGGCGCCGAAGACCACGTCCGGGCGCATGCGGCGTACGTCCTCGCAAAAGCGGATCGTGTCGGCGCGCAGGTGGCGGCGCTTCATGCGCTTAAGGATCATGTCGTCGCCGGCCTGCAGCGAGAGGTGGAAATGCGGCATTAGCCGGTCTTCCTCGGCGATCGCTCGCATCAATTCCTCGTCGGCCTCGATGGAATCGATCGAGGACAGGCGCAGGCGCTTCAGGTCGGGCACCAGCTTGAGGATCTTGGCCGTCAGCGTACCGAGCTTCGGTGCACCGGGCAAATCGGCGCCGTAGGAGGTGATGTCGACGCCGGTGAGGACGATTTCGTTGTAGCCGTTTTCGACCAGACGTTGGATCTGGTCGATGACTACGCCCATGGGCACGGACCGCGAATTGCCGCGGCCAAAGGGAATGATGCAGAAGGTGCAGCGGTGGTCGCAACCGTTCTGGACCTGGACGAAGGCGCGGGCGCGGCCTTCCAACCCGTCGATCAGGTGGCCGGCGGTCTCCTCGACACTCATGATGTCGTTGACGCGGACCTTTTCGGTCGCCTCGATGCCGAAATTCGCGACCTGGGCATAGGAGTTGCGTTCCAGCTTTTCCGTGTTGCCGAGCACCAGATCGACCTCTTCCATGTCGGAAAAGGTCGCGGTTTCCGTCTGGGCGGCGCAGCCGGTGACGATGATGCGGGCGTTCGGATTGTCGCGGCGCGCCTTGCGCACGGCCTGGCGGGCCTGGCGCACGGCTTCGTGGGTCACGGCGCAGGTGTTGATCAGGACCGCGTCTTCCAGTCCTGCGGCTTCCGCCTCGCGCTTCATGACCTCGGATTCGTAGGAATTCAGCCGGCAGCCGAAGGTGACGACGTCAATGCTCATGAGGCGGCAGCCCCTTCGACCGGATCGCCGGTCGCGGTCCTGGTCCATTCCAGAGTGTCGAGATCGATATCGCCTTCGAATTCCACTTCCGTCGGCCCGGTCATCAGCACGTGATCGTCGCTTTCGCGCCATTCGATCTCCAGCGGTCCGCCGGGCAGGTGAATGGTCGACTTTCGTCCGGCCTTGCCGTCGCGTGCGGCGGCAACCGCCACGGCGCAGGCGGCCGTGCCGCAAGCGCGGGTCAGGCCCGCGCCGCGTTCCCAGACCTTCACCCGGATCTGGTTTTCATCAAAAACGTGCGCGAGCGAGATATTGGCGCCTTCCGGGAAGACCGGATGGCGTTCCAGAAGCGGGCCGACCCGTGAAAGATCATAGGCCTCGACGTCATCGACCCAGAAGATCGCGTGCGGATTGCCCATGTTGACGACCGCCGGCGTGTGCAGGATCGGATCGTCGATCGGGCCGATCTGCAGTTCGATGGCGCGCGTGTCGGCGAATTCCTCGGCCAGCGGGATCTGGTCCCAGTTCAGGCGCGGCTTGCCCATGTCGACGGTCACCATGCGCGGCGTGGTGCCCGCAAAGGCATGCAGCAGACCGGCATTGGTCTCGATGGAGGCGACGTCCTTGCCGGCTTCTTCCATCAACAGGCGGCCGATGCAGCGGGTGGCGTTGCCGCAGGCATCCACCTGGGTGCCGTCGCAATTATGGATCCGCATGAAGGCGTCGACGCCCGCGGTCGATCGTTCCACCGTGATCATCTGGTCGAAACCGATCCCGCATTTCCGGTCGCCGAGTGCGGCGATGACATCCGGCGTCAGGCGCAACGGCTCGTTACGCGCATCCCAGACCAGGAAGTCGTTGCCAAGACCGTTCATTTTTAAAAATGGCCTGTGCGCCATGTCGGTGTCATTTCGTCAAAGATTAAGGGGGTTGTGTCCCCTATAGGGGATATTGCCCCCTATATGGCGGAAAGCCGGGCAAATTACCAGTGGCAGACGCGCCCGAGATTGAATTGCGGTAAAGGCCGGATCAGAGGTTCTTTGCGTTGAAGGTATCGCAGGAGCGGATGTCGCCTGTTCGGAAGCCCTGTTTGAACCAGCGGACGCGCTGGGCGGAGGTTCCGTGGTTGAAGCTGTCGGGCACCACATAGCCCTGCGCCTGTTTCTGAAGGGTATCGTCACCGATACGGCTGGCCGCGTTCAGCGCCTCTTCGATGTCGCCTTCCTCGACGAAGCCCTTCTGGCGGGCGGCAAAATGCGCCCAGATCCCGGCAAAGCAGTCCGCCTGCAGCTCGACGCGGACGGAGAGCGCGTTGCCGTCCCGCTCGCTCATGGTGCGGCGGGCCTTCTGGTATTCCGGCAGGATGCCGAGCAGGTTCTGGATGTGATGGCCGACCTCATGGGCCAGAACATAGGCGCGGGCGAAGTCCCCGGGCGCATTCAGCTGGCCGGCCAGCTGCTTGTAGAAGGACAGGTCGATGTAAACCTTCCGGTCCGCGCCGCAATAAAACGGACCGGTAGCCGCGCTTGCGTAGCCACAGGCAGACGGGACCGACCCGGAGAAGAGCACCAGCGTCGGCTCGGGATAGTCGGCGTTGTGCTGCGCCAGGATTTCGCCCCAGGTGGCCTCGGTATCGGCGAGAATGACGGAAACGAATTGCGCGCCTTCGTCGTTCGCTGGCGTCTGCCGGGTGCTGGTGTCATAGGACGGGCTATCGTGGCTGCCGCCGCCTTCGAGACCGCTCAGCAGCGTCAGCGGATTGATGCCGGTGACCCAGGCAATGACCAGAACCACCAGGATCCCGGTCAGGCCCAGCCCGCCGCCGGTCCGTGCCCGGCGTCCTGTCGGCAGGCGCAGGCGCGGGGTGCCGCCCCGGCCGCGGCGGTCATCGATGTTGCTGCTTTGGCGTCGGCCTTTCCAGCGCATGGGCGTATTTCACCTGCATTCGGGATCGTTGCGTTCTGGATAGCAGGAAAGACCGGTGTCTTGAATTCAAAAAAAGACGTCGCGAGAGATCGGTTACGGGCCGGAAACCGTCATGACGGCGCCGACAGAAACCTGCGCCAGGATCAGGCGTATGTGCTCCGGCGAAACGGCGATACAGCCTTCCGTCGGTGTGTAATCTTCCCTGGCGATGTGAAAGAAGATGGCGCTGCCCCTGCCCGGAGCCGCCGGATACATGTTGCAGTCGAGCACGACGACGATGTCGTAGAGCCGGTCGTCGCGCCACATCTTCTCGTGGCTTGCGGCAAACGGCAATTCCACCGGGCGGTTGTAGCGCGGATGGCCGGGGTCGTCGCACCAGCCGTCTTGCCGCGCCAGCGCTTCGAGCGGCAATGCGGTGCGCGGCCGGGGCTGGCGGTCGGCCCGATAATAGACATTCAAGAGCTCGAAGGTCCCCGCAGGCGTTGCCCCGTCGCCCTCGCGCTTTGCATGGGTCACGCCGGATCTCCCCAACGCACACGGAACCGTGATCCCGCCGAAGGTCAGAACGCCCCGGGTCTTCAACCACGGCAACTGGCGGACTTCCAAGCATTGCACCTGATTTTTCATCTCTGCGCCCTTCGGTTTTTCGTCGCCGCGAGGTCTGAGGCAATGTCCCGATAAACCGGGACTAAAGCCCGCGTGAACAAGAATTGACGAGCAAAAGCTTGTATGTCGAAAATTTCCCTTTCACAAAGGCGTCACCACACCCCATGTGTTATCTTGCCGCCGACTACGGGGCGAAAAAGCTTGACTGGCGAGGACTTAAGCGATGACCGCGCGCACAATACTGATTGTCGACGATGATACCGAACTGCGCGAGGCGCTTGTCGAACAGCTGTCGCTCTACGACGAGTTCGAAACGATCCAGGCCGATTCGGCCGCAAGCGGGATCGCCATGGCCAAGGATGAGCATGTCGATCTGCTTCTGATGGATGTGGGCCTGCCGGACATCGACGGTAGGGAAGCGGTGAAGCTTCTGCGCAAGAACGGCTTCAAGGCGCCGGTCATCATGCTCACCGGCCATGACACGGATTCCGACACGATCCTGGGCCTGGAAGCCGGCGCCAACGACTACGTTCCCAAGCCGTTCAAGTTCGCTGTCCTGCTCGCCCGCATCCGGGCGCATCTGCGCCAGCACGAACAGAGCGAGGACGCGACCTTTTCCATCGGCCGCTATTCCTTTCGTCCCGCCGCCAAACTCATGCTCGACGAAAAGGGGTCCAAGGTTCGGCTGACGGAAAAGGAAACCTCGATCCTGAAATTCCTGTACCGGGCGGGCGAAAAACCGGTCACCCGGGACGTTCTCCTGCACGAGGTCTGGGGTTATAATTCCGGGGTCACCACGCACACGCTGGAGACGCATATCTACCGCCTCAGGCAGAAAATCGAACGCGATCCGTCCAATGCGGAGCTTTTGGTCACAGAAGCCGGTGGATATAAGCTTGTGCCCTGACCGCGAAAGGTCGTAAATCTGAGGCATGAGTCTCGCACAAGATATCGCGATATTGCAGAAAGTCCCGATGTTGTCGGATTTTGCCGACGAACAATTGCGGCTGCTTGCCTTCAGCGCGGAAAGTGCCGATTTCCGGGACGGACAGTTGCTGTTCGACGAGGCCGACCGGGCCGACGGAGCCCTGCTGGTCGCGAGCGGCGAAGTCGCCTTGCAGAAGAAGCGCGCCAAGAAGACCTACGAGGATGTGGATGTCGCCGGCCCGGGCACCCTGCTCGGCGAAAGCGCCCTGCTGGTGGATGCCATCCGCCCGTGCCGCGCGGTCGCGATCGGCGATGTACGCGTGATCCGGATCCGCCGGGCGCTGTTCAAGCGCATGATCATGGAATTTCCCGAACTCGCCCGACGGCTGTTTGAAGTCCATGCCGCCCGGTTCCAGACGACAGCCAGTGCGCTTGCCCCGATCGGCGAACGCATGGCGGACCTGGAAAAGATCAACCAGTCCCGCGGCCTGCGCGGGACTAAAGACGGCTGAGAACGTTTATCGTAAGGAGATTTTCGTCAGAGAGGGTAAGGTGATGCGACTTTTTCCAAACCGGCGATATTATTATTAACGCGCTAGCTTATTTGAAACGATGCACGCGCAATTTCCGTATCTCTCGCCAAAAAAAACGGTTCAATGTCAGAACCCACGCGTCAGTTTTTAGTTATTCGAATCAAATAAACCCTGTGATAGGAATCTCAATAACAACTTAGACACAGGCCGTTATAACCGTTTTCAAATTTATATTTCTTTGATTTCATTTGAATATTTCAGATTATGTACAAATAAGTTTTACTTGCAGAGGGCGCCCTGGAGGGCGCCGTTCTTGACGAAAAGTTAATATGTCCTTCAAATTGTTTCATCAAACGAAGAAACCGCCGCTCCGGCCAAGGTAACGACGGTTTCATTGTTTGCACCCGCTTCCTTGTTGGAAGGCGCGGGGGCTGCAACATTATGTGCTTTGACATTGAGTCAGAGATATCGCCTGCGGTCAAGCCTTCCGACGCTAAACTCGGAAAGGACATGCCGATGAGCAATGTCAAGAAAACGGGCTACAAGCTCACATATGAAGACGCAGTTCAGGTTCACTTGATGATAATGGACGGCTGGATCCATAGTCGAATTGCTGCGCATTTCGGCACGAATCAGGGTCGTATTTCAGAGGTGAATACCGGCAAACGCTTCCCGGGCAGTTATGCGGAGGCACTTCGACGGCACCCTGATGCTGCCTAGGTAGGATGACCTTGAGCCCGTCGCATTGTGGCGGGCTCTCCCTTCGCACTTCCAATTTCTGATCTTAATCAGTTGCTTTTGAGGTTAGACCTTCGCCGGCCTGAGCTGTGCGATGCCGGTAAACAGCAGGCGCAGCAGCGGTAGCATCGCCACAGCGAGGCCGATGATCGCGACCCAGACGGCCGGGCGGATGGCGGTCTCGACGTCGAAATTCGCCAGGAAGACCAGCCTGGGCGGAATGCCGGTGGCAAGGGCGTACCAGGCGTATTCGACGCCGGCGGTCAGGGCCGCGGAGATAGTTGCGCACAGGGCTAGAACCCAGCTGCGGGAAATATCCAGTTTCGCCACACCGACGACCCGGTAGCTCATCAGCAGGAGGAACAGCCCGGCCATCAGGGTCGGTTCGGTGACGTCCGATTTGGCCTGCAGGAAGAAGTGGATCAGGGCAAGCACACCGATTGCATAGGTGAGCCTGTGCAGGAGGGTCCAGTTACGTCCCAGTTTGCGTACGGCCGCATCGAAGGAGGTCGCGCCGAGGACGATCAGACCGAGGAGGGCTACAAAACCGATGGTCAGGTAGATGCGCAACACGATTTCGGACGCGACCTTGCCGAGATGCCAGTTCTCCTGGGCGGCGTAGAAGCCCAGATGCAGGAGCGCATAGCACAGCACGGAGACGCCGATCATTCGTCGCACGCCGATCAGCCTGTTCCAGGAAAGGATCCGGCGGAACGGCGTGATCGCCAGGGAAAGCAGCAGGAAACGGACAACCCATTTGCCGCTTTCGTGGAGCGCGTATTCGAAGGGTTCCGGACGCATGGGTCCGAAAATCAGATCGGCGAAGATCGCGACCGCAGGGAGAAAGAGGCCAACAAAGACCACGAGCCGCAAAGGCGCAAGCCGACCTTTCCGGTCGGTCCAGGGCGCGTATCTGAGAGTAGTCGAAGCGGCTGTCATGTCCTGCATTTAGAGGGCGATCAGCGAATTTTCACCTAACACCTGTTCAAGCCTCGGTGATGGCCGGGTGTTCGGAGCTTGAAGCAACCGTGTAAAAAACAAAAGCCGGAAAAGGCACGGCCCCCGTCTCCCCCTTGAGGGGCAGGGTAATCGTATTTGGCGAAACACGGCTCCCTCTCCCATTGGGAGAGGTAACCTGGTACCTGTCGCCAACGATGTCGCTCAATTTGTGATCTCTATCCCCCCTCTAGGGGGCAGAATGGAGCAAGGGGCGTGGTTGTATTTAAATCACCCAATCCGTGCAATGACGAAATCGGGTTTATCGTTCCGCTCAGGCCCAGGGATGGGCTTCGGCCAACTTCGTTTCGTAAGCGTCGATCTTCGGTGCCTTTTCCATGGTCAGGCCGATGTCGTCCAGACCGTTCATGAGGCAATGCTTGCGGAAGGGATCGAGTTCGAAGGAGATCTCGCCGCCGTCCGGCCCCTTGATCACCTGGTTTTCAAGGTCGATGGTCATGGTGGAGTTGGACCCGCGCGAAGCGTCGTCCATGAGCTTTTCCAGCTCGTCCTCGGAGACCTGGATCGGCAGGATGCCGTTCTTGAAGCAGTTGTTGTAGAAGATGTCGGCGAAGGACGTGGCGATCACGCAGCGGATGCCGAAGTCGAGCAGCGCCCAGGGGGCATGTTCGCGCGAAGACCCGCAGCCGAAATTATCGCCTGCGACCAGGATCTTGGCATCCCGGTAGGCCGGCTTGTTCAGAACGAAATCCGGGTTTTCCGAGCCGTCCTCGTTGTAGCGCATTTCGCTGAACAGCGCGGTGCCGAGGCCGGTGCGCTTGATCGTCTTCAGGTACTGCTTCGGAATGATCATGTCCGTGTCGATGTTGATGATCGGCAGCGGTGCTGCGACACCGGTCAGCGTTTCGAACTTTTCCAAGGCGATTACTCCAGTGGTTTCTTGTCTTTATTCGGCCGGTTGGTCCGCTCAGGCGGCCAGGCTGGTGGCCTCGTCGACACCCAGCATCAGGTTGAGGTTCTGCACGGCGGCACCGGATGCGCCCTTGCCGAGATTGTCGTAGACGGCGATCAGGCAGGCCTGCGCCCGCGTGTCGTTGGCAAAGACATGCAGGCGCATGCTGTTGGTGTCGTTCAGCGCTTGCGGGTCGAGGTCCGGCATCCGGTCGAGCTGGGCGAGCGGCGCGACCTCGACAAAGCCGCCGGAAATGCCGGCGAAATGGTCGGCGATGGCCGCGTGCAGGTCCGCGCCTGTCGGCACCTTGTCAAGCGTCGACAACTGCAGCGGCACGCAGGTCAGCATGCCCTTGTAGTAGTTGCCCACCGACGGTGTGAACAGCGGCGTGGAGCTGAGTGCGGAATAGCGCTGCATTTCCGGCAGATGCTTATGATTGAAGGTCAGTCCGTAGGGCGCGAACATGTTCGCGCCGGTTCCGGCCGCCTCGTAATCGGCGATCATGGACTTGCCGCCGCCGGAATAGCCGGAAATGCCGTTGTAGGTCAGCGGAAAGTCCGCGGGCAGCAGACCGGCCTCGACCAGCGGCCGGATCAGGGCGATCAGGCCCTGGGGCCAGCAGCCCGGGTTGGTCACCCGCTTGGCCGACTTGATCTTTTCGGTCTGGTCCTTGTCCATTTCGGCAAAGCCGTAGGTCCAGCCGTCGGCCACCCGATGGGCGGACGAGGCATCGATGACCCGGGTCGTGTCGCTTTCGATCATCGACACGCTTTCCCGCGCGGCATCGTCCGGCAGGCACAGGATAGCGGCATCGGCGGAATTCAGAAGGTCCGCGCGGGCGCTTGAGTCCTTGCGCAGGTGCTCCGGGATCGACAGAAGTTCGATGTCCGGGCGCGTGGCGAGGCGCTCACGGATCTGCAAACCCGTCGTACCTGCTTCGCCATCAATGAATACCCGCGCGACCATCGTCCCGGCTCCCTCTCCTGCGTTTCTCGCGAAAACCCGTGCCTCATACACCCAATCGGTGAAAATGTCACCGTTATTAGGGGTGCACGAACTCAACGGGCCATTGAGTGATACTCATGATTGGGGCGCATGTCGGTCGCCGCCGCGACCCGGTTGGTCATGTTGAAGAAAGCGGCGACGGAGGCGATGTCAAAGATGTCCCGGTCGGTAAATCCGGCATCGCGCAGGCCCTGGCGGTCGGCGTCCAGAATTTCCGCGGGCCGTTCGGTCAACTTGACAGCGAAATCGAGCATGGCACGGTGGCGCGTGGAAAGATCGGCTACCCGGTAGTTCATGACCATGAGCTCGCCGAGGATCGGATCTCCGGAGAGTTCGCGGACGGCGGCGCCATGAGCGGTCAGGCAATAAAAACAACGATTGACGGAAGATACCGCAACGGCAATCATTTCACGCTCAAGTTTCGACAGTCCGCATTCCGCCAGCATGAGGTCGTTGTACATATCCGTGAAGGCCCTGAGCTTCGCTTCATCGAAGGCATAGGCTTTCAGAACATTCGGAACCAGGCCAAGTTTCTCCTGGCATAAATCAAAATAGGCCTGTGTCTTTTCGCTCAGCGGTGCAGTTGCCTCAATTTCAAGAGCCGTCGGTTTGTCCGTCACGTTTATCTCCCCGTCGCAGACGTCGTTTTAATTCGGTTCACCATATCAGGTTAGCATGGGCGTCCCGAAAGGGATAAAAATACGAAAGGGTTGGAAATGCCGGAGTCGCGTGAAGCGGAGAAGAAACAGCTTATTGAAAAAGTGCATGCTTCTCTCGCCAAGGAAGATCAGGCGCTCGCCGATTTCGCCGACGCCTTTTTTGCCCGTGGCGCCGCGGAAGACCTTGTCGCCTATACCTGTGAAGAGTTGTCCGGATTCGTGCGATTGGCGTGGCGGGACTTCCAGTCCCACGAGCTCGGCACCCATCGGGTCAGTATTACCAATCCCGATTTCGACGCGCCGGGCGAGAAGGCCGGCGAACTGACCGTCGTCGAGGTCGTCAACGACAACATGCCGTTCCTGGTTGCTTCCGTCATGGACGAATTGCAGGAAAGCAGGCTTGAAGTCCACCTTGTGCTGCATCCGACCTATATCGTGGAACGGGACAAAAAGGGAAAGCTCCAGTCCGCCGTTCTGCCGAAACGTAAGGCGAAGCGCTCAGACCGGCAGGAAAGTCTCATCCATATCCACGTGGCGCGGATGGATTCCGAAGAGGCGAGAACCGCGCTGGCAGAACGGCTCAATCTGGTTCTCAACGATGTTCGTTCCGCGGTCCGGGACTTCAAGCCGATGCAGGAGCGCCTCGCGGAGGCCATCGATACCTACAAGACCACGGGGATTGCCGGCAGCAACGACGAGATGTGGGAAGCGATTCACTTCCTGGAATGGTTGGCGAAGGACAACTTCATCTTCCTCGGCATGCGCGAGTACAAGTTCGAAGGCGGTGTGGAAGAAGGCGAACTCTCCCCTCATGTGGGAACAGGCCTGGGCCTCCTGGCCGACCCGGATGTCCGGGTGCTGCGCCGGGGATCGGAATTCGTCCAGATCACGCCGGAAATCCGCGAATTCCTGTTGAAGCCGGAACCGCTGATCATTGCAAAGGCGAATGTGAAAAGCCGGGTTCACCGCCGGGTTCATATGGACTATGTCGGCGCGAAAATCTTCGATGACGACGGCGCCATGGTCGGCGAACTGCGCATTGTCGGCCTGTTCGCGTCGACGGCCTACACGGAACCGACCAGCACCATTCCCTTCCTCCGCCGGAAGGTCGCCAGCGTCCTTGCGCTCGCAGGTTACGACCCGGACAGCCATTCGGGCCGGGCGCTGATCAATGTGATGGAAGGGTTTCCCCGCGACGAGCTGTTCCAGATCGACAAGGACACCCTGTTCGACTTCGCGATTGCGATCCTGCAACTCGATGAACGTCCCAGGGTCCGGGTCCTGCCGCGCGTCGACAAGTTCGACCGCTACGTTTCGATCCTCTGTTTCGTGCCGCGCGACCGGTATACGACCGAAGTGCGCCTCAATATCAGCACCTATCTTTCGGGGGTCTACGAGGGCCGGCTTTCGGCCTGGTACGTGACCTATCTGGAAGGTCCGCTTGCGCGGGTGCATTTCATCATCGGCCGCGACAAGGGCAAGACGCCGACGCCGCCCCAGGAGGAGCTGGAACGCGCGGTCGCCGACCTGATCCGGACCTGGCCGGACAGCCTGCGCGATGCGATGCGGGCCCGGTTCGATCCGGTCACGGCCCGGCATCTGGCGGAACGCTATGCGCTCGCCTTCCACGGCGGCTACAAGGAAGTCTACAACTCCGAGAGCGCCCTGTCCGATGTGGTCAAGGTCGAGGCCCTCTCGGAAGAGCGCAATACGGCGGTGACCTTCTTTCGAAATCAAGGTGAAAAAGACACCCGGCTCTCGCTAAAGGTCTATCACCAGGGGGCGCCGATCCCGCTTTCGGCCCGTGTGCCGCTTCTGGAAAACATGGGTTTCAAGGTCATCAACGAACGGACCTACCGGATCACACCGACCGGCCGGACCCTTTCCTATCTGCACGAGATGACCCTTGAGGCCAGCCGTGGCGGAGAGATCGATCTGACCGCCGATCTGAAGGAACGCCTGGAGCGCCTGTTCATGGCCGTCTGGCAGAATCGGGCCGAAAACGACGGTTACAACGGCCTCGTTCTTTCCGCGGATCTCGCCTGGCGGGATATCGCCGTGGTGCGTGCGTTGTCCAAATACCTGCGGCAGGCGGGCGTCCGGTTTTCCGAAGACTACATGTGGACCACGCTGAACAATTATCCCGCGATCGCCGCGAAGCTGGTCGAGCTGTTTCATCTGCGCTTCACCCCCTCGACGGACGGCGACGACCGCACGCTCGGCACCGCCCGGCTGGAAAGCGAAATCAACAATGCGCTGGAAGCGGTTTCCAGCCTGGACGACGACCGGATCCTGCGCAGGTTCCAGAACGCGATCGATTCGATTCTGCGGACGAATTTCTATCAATTGGACAAGGCCGGCCAACCGAAGCCGACCTTTGCCTTCAAGGTGGATTCGCGAAAGATCATCGATCTGCCGCAGCCGCGCCCGTTCCGGGAAATCTTCGTCTACAGCCCCCGTGTGGAAGGCGTGCATCTGCGCTTCGGGCGGGTTGCCCGCGGCGGATTGCGCTGGTCCGACCGGCCGCAGGACTTCCGCACCGAAGTGCTCGGCCTGGTGAAGGCGCAGCAGGTGAAGAACGCGGTGATCGTGCCCGTGGGCGCGAAGGGCGGTTTCGTGCCGAAGCACCTGCCGGAAGGCGGCGACCGGGAGGCGATCTTCAAGGAAGGCACCGAAAGCTACAAGACCTTCATCAACGCGTTGCTTGACGTCACGGACAATCTGGTCGACGACAAGGTCGTACCGCCCAGGGACGTTCAGCGCTACGACGACGACGACCCTTATCTCGTCGTTGCCGCCGACAAGGGCACGGCCACGTTCTCCGATACGGCCAACGGGATTTCGGAGGGCCGTGATTTCTGGCTCGGCGATGCCTTCGCCTCCGGCGGGTCGGCCGGCTACGACCACAAGAAGATGGGTATTACCGCGCGCGGCGCGTGGGAAGCGGTCAAGCGGCATTTCCGTGAAATGAACCGGGATATCCAGACCGAACCGTTCACGGCGGCGGGCGTCGGCGACATGTCCGGCGACGTTTTCGGCAACGGCATGCTCCTGTCCAAGGTCACCCGGCTGGTGGCGGCTTTCGATCACCGGGATATCTTCATCGATCCGGATCCGGACCCAGCGACAACCTGGGTGGAACGCAAGCGCCTGTTCGACATGGGCCGGTCGTCCTGGCAGGACTATGACACGTCGCTTATTTCCAAGGGCGGCGGGGTCTTCTCCCGCTCCGCCAAGTCGATCGAGCTGTCGCGCGAGATGCAGGAATTGCTCGGCATCAGCCGATCCAAGGCCACGCCGCAGGAAGTCATGTCGGCGATCTTGCGCCTGAAGGTGGATCTCCTGTGGTTCGGCGGGATCGGCACCTATATCCGCGCGACGACCGAATCGGATGCCGATGCGGGCGACCGGGCCAACGATCCGATCCGGATCACGGCGCCGGATGTCGGAGCCAGGGTGATCGGCGAAGGCGCTAACCTGGGCCTCACCCAGCTGGCGCGCATCGAGTTCCACCGCAAGGGCGGGCGTTGCAACTCCGACGCCATCGACAATTCCGCCGGCGTGAACTCCTCCGACATGGAGGTCAATATCAAGATCGCGCTGGGCGCGGCGGTGAAGGCCGGCAAGCTGACGATCGATGAGCGCAACACGCTGCTTGCGCATATGACCGACGAGGTCGCCGACCTGGTTCTGAGAAACAATTATCTGCAGACGCTTGCCATTTCGATGACCGAACGGCGCGGAACCGAGGATTTCGGCTTCCAGGTGCGCATGATGCGCCGGCTCGAACAGGCCGGGCATCTGGATCGTCAGGTGGAGCAATTGCCCGACGAGCCGACCCTGGCGGAAATGGTGAAAGCCGGGCAGACGCTCACCCGCGCCGAGCTTGGCGTGCTGCTGGCCTATGCGAAGATTACGCTTTTCGACGAATTGCTGGACAGCACGGTTCCCGATGACGACTATCTGGGCCGGGAACTGTTCCGGTATTTCCCCGACGAAATGGCCGAAGCTTATGGTGACGAGATCAGCGGCCACCGGCTTCGGCGGGAAATCATTGCCACCATGCTCGCCAACTCGATGGTCAATCGGGGCGGGCCGACCTTTCTCACACGGCTCAAGGATCAGACCGGCGCGACGACACAGGACATCGCCAACTGTTTTGTCGCCGTCCGCAACAGCTTCGATCTGACGGATCTCAACAACCAGATCGATGCGCTGGACGCCAGGATCGACGGTGCGCTCCAGCTTGAGCTCTATGCCAAGGTCCAGGATCTCCTGCTCGAACGGGTGATCTGGTTCAAGCGTCACGTGTCGTTCGAGCAGGGCATGGCCGATGTCGTCGACCGCTTCAGCCGCGGGATTGCCGATCTGCGGCCGCGGCTCAGGACAGCGGTCAGCGATGCTCTGGCCGAGGCACTCGATGCGGATTCCCGGCGCTACGAGGAAGCGGGGGTTCCGGAAGCCCTGGCGCAGCGGATCGGCTGGCAGCCGGTGGAAATCGCCATTCCGGACATCATCATGGTGGCGGAAGAAACCGAAGCGGCGCTCGATGTTGCCGCCAAGGCCTTTTTCGAAGTGGCGGAATTCTTCCATATCGAAGACATGCACGCGCTCGCCCGCAATCTGTTGCTGAATGACTACTACGACGGCCTTGCCCTCGACCGGGCCCGCTCCGCGCTGGGCTTTGCGCATCGGGATCTGGCGGTTCAGGCGATTTCCGCAGGTGGGTTTGAATCCTGGCTCTCGACCCATGAAAAAGTCGTCGAACGGACCATCCGGACCGTCAATGAAATCCTCGACGGCGACCTGACCGTGTCGAAATTCTCCGTCGCCGCAAGCCTTCTGGCCGAGGTATCCTAATAGGGGCGATACAGGCCTGAACATGATAACCAAGCCTCAACTCGTCATCCCGGACGGAGCGTCAGCGGAGATCCGGGACCGGCGAGCCACGGCCTTCGTCGGAACGACAGTCTCGAAACCGTTAGATTTTTGCCTCCCCGGCCCCGGTTCGCGCTGTCGCTTGAGGGGGGTGACTATGGAAAGAGTTGAGATTTGAAAGAAGTCCAGGCCGGCGATGCCGGCCTTTTTCCCGTTCCGAAGGTTTGAACCATGACTATTGCGGGCAAAGGGGCGGGACGCCTCGCCGTCGTCTCCTGGGCGCTGTTCGACTGGGCCGGGCAGCCGTTTTTCACGTTGGTCACGACCTTTGTCTTCGCGCCCTATTTCGCTTCCGCGCTGGCGGCGACACCGGCAGAAGGTCAGACGTTGTGGGGCTATGCGACGGCGGCGGCCGGTCTCGCCATTGCAATCCTGGCCCCGGTCCTCGGGTCTGTCGCCGATGCGACCGGGCACAGGAAGCCCTGGATTTTTGCCTTTTCCGTACCCTTCGTCGTGGCCTGCATGATGCTGTGGTATGCTGCGCCGGGTGCGCCGTCGGGTGTTACGACCGCGCTGATTGCGTTTGCCGTCGCAACCTTGTCGATCGAGTTCGCCACCGTCTTCAACAACGCGATGATGCCCGACCTTGTGCCGCCGGAGCGGATCGGACGCCTGTCCGGTGCCGGCTGGGCAACGGGATATGCGGGCGGTTTGGTGAGCCTTGTCATTGCCCTCGGTTTTCTGGCCGCCAATCCGGAAACCGGCCATACGCTTCTCGGGCTGGACCCCCTGTTCGGGCTTGATCCTGTGACCCGGGAGGGCGACCGGGCGGCAGGTCCGTTCTCCGGGCTCTGGTATCTTGTGTTCGTGTTGCCCCTGTTCCTGTTCGTCCCGGATGCACCGAAAAAGGCACGGCTCGGACCGGCGGTGCGGGCCGGTTTCTTTAATCTTGCAAGGACATTCCGTGACGCACGGACCAACAAGGTGCTGTTCACCTTCCTGATCGCCAACATGATCTACAAGGACGGGTTGGTGGCGCTGTTTGCCTTCGGCGGGATTTATGCCGCCGGCCAGCTCGGCTGGGGCTCGATCCAGATCGGCAGCTTCGGCATTCTGCTGACGATCACGGGAACGATCGGCGCAGTCGTCGGCGGGCGCCTGGACGATGCCTATGGCCCTAAAGCGGTTCTCTTCGGCGCGCTGGGCATCCTGATCATCTGCGGCCTGGGTCTGATCTCCATCGACCGGGATACGGTGCTGTTTGTGATACCGGCGACACCCGGCGCGCCGGGCAGTCTGTTCAGCTCCCTGCCCGAGCAGATGTTCCTGGGGCTTGGCGCCTTGATTGGGGCTGCCGCCGGACCGCTTCAGGCGGCATCGCGCAGCCTGCTGGTCGCGATCGCTCCGAAGCAGCAAATGACGCAGTTTTTCGGCCTGCTCGCCCTGTCTGGCAAGGTGACCAGTTTCATGGCCCCGCTTTCGGTCAGCCTGATGACCGCCTGGAGCGGCAGCCAGGCGGCGGGCATGTCCGTCATCCTGGGCTTTTTCGCCGTCGGCGGCTATCTGCTCTTCCTGACAAACGAAAACCGCGCCGCCTGAGATCAGACGGCGCGGTATCGTTTCGACAATTAATCCGTCCAGATCAGTGGCGGAAGTGGCGCATGCCGGTCAGCACCATGGCAAGGCCGGCCTCGTCGGCTGCCGCGATCACCTCGTCGTCGCGCATGGAACCGCCTGGCTGGATGACTGCCGTGGCGCCTGCCTCTGCCGCGGACAGCAGACCGTCCGCGAAGGGAAAGAAGGCGTCGGATGCGACCACGCAGCCCTTGGTGAGCGGTTCGGACAGGCCGGCCGCCTCGGTTGCGTCGAGCGCCTTGCGGGCGGCGATGCGCGCGGAGTCCACCCGGCTCATCTGGCCGGCGCCGACACCGACCGTGGCGCCGTCCCTGGCGTAGACGATGGCGTTGGACTTGACGTGCTTGGCAACGCGGAAGGCGAATTTCAGGTCGGACAGTTCCTGCTCGCTCGGCGCGCGCCTGGTCACGACCTTGAGGTCCAGATCGTCGACGACGCCGTTGTCACGGGACTGGGCGAGCAGACCGCCGGCGACGGTTTTCACGAACAGACCCTTGGCGCGCGGATCGGCGAGACCACCGGTGAGCAGCAGACGCAGGTTCTTCTTGGAGGCAATGATCTCCCGGGCGGCTTCATCGGCATCCGGCGCGATGATCACCTCGGTGAAGATCTTGACGATTTCTTCGGCGGCGGCCGCATCGAGGCTCTTGTTCAGGGCAACGATACCGCCGAAGGCCGAGACCGGATCGCAGCGCAGGGCCAGTTCGTAAGCGTCCTTGAGGGTGGTCGCTTCGGCGACGCCGCAGGGGTTGGCGTGCTTGATAATGGCAACGGCGGCGGTGCGGGCCGGGTCGAATTCGCTGACCAGCTCGAAGGCGGCGTCCGTGTCGTTGATGTTGTTGTAAGAGAGCGTCTTGCCCTGGATCTGGCGGGCCGTCGCGACACCCGGGCGCTCTTCGCCGGTCTTGTAGAACCCGGCCGTCTGGTGCGGGTTTTCGCCATAGCGCATGACTTCGGCGAGCTTGCCGCCGACGGCGCGGTAGGACGGCGTTTCTTCGCCGAGCTGGTCCGCCATCCAGTTGGAGACGGCCGCGTCATAGGCGGCGGTGCGGGCGAAGGCCTTGAGGGCGAGCTTCTTGCGCAGCCCGATCGGCGACTGGCCGTTGTTTTTATCGAGTTCGGCGATCACCTCGTCATAATCGGCCGGGTCGGTCACGACCGTGACATAGGCGTGGTTCTTGGCGGCCGCGCGGGTCATGGCCGGGCCGCCGATATCGATGTTCTCGATCCCGGTGGCGTAATCCGCGCCCTTGGCGACGACATCCTCGAAGGGATAGAGATTGCCGCAGAACAGGTCGATGCCGGTGATGCCGTGGTCGGCCATGGCCTTCTGATGGTCGGCATCGTCGCGGATCGACAGCAGTCCGCCATGGACAGCCGGATGCAGCGTCTTCACACGGCCATCCATGATTTCCGGAAAGCCGGTGACCTCGGATATGTCGAGCACGGCAAGACCGGCTTCTTTCAGCGCCTTGTAGGAGCCTCCGGTGGAGACCAGTTCCACGCCTCGATCCGCAAGCGCTTTCGCGAAATCGATCAGCCCGGTCTTGTCGAAAACGGAAAGAAGCGCGCGCTTGACGGGAACGAGCGGCGGAACGGGGACGCTTTTGGAAACAATGGCCATCGATTTGCCTCGTGATGTGGGATTTGGCGTCGCCCTATCACGAAAGCCGGTAGATCGGAAGATACCTGGCTCAAATCGAGTGGCTATTAGTGCACGCGACAGCCATTCCCTGAGCGACTGATCGCGGCGGTGATTTGTTCGCTGCCGGCGCAACCTGGGAGGCCGTTGCCTGCGTTGGCCAAAATCGCAGCTTCGGGCGACTGGGCTCGCCAGGCCTGCCCGTCCCCCAAGCATCATCCAGGTAGCGCGGGGCCAGGTCTTGTTCTAACAATCAAACCGTTCGTGACCTAGACCGGGATTTGTCGATGCGCATTACCCACCGCCAGCTCGAGGCGTTCGTCCAGTTCATGGAGGTTGGTACGGTCACGGGAGCGGCCGGCCGCCTCTTTGTCTCTCAACCGGCCATGAGCAAGATGCTGGCCGGCCTGGAAATCGATCTCGGACTGACCCTGTTCCACCGCGAGAAGAAGCGCCTTTTGCCCACCGATGAAGCGCAACTCCTCTACAAGGAAGTGCGCCGGCTCCTGGCTTCGCTGAGCGACGTCGAACGTTTCGCGCGAGATCTGCGCGAGTACCGGACCGGTGAATTGCGGATCATCACGGCGACCTCCATCGGACATACACTGATCGCCGAGGCAACGGCGGAGTTCGCCGCTGAATTTCCGGATGTCTACATCAAGATCGACACCTCGACGGCCGTTGGCAGCGATGTGTTGCGTCAGAATGTCGATCTTGGTTTTTCCGTCACCCAGTTCCACCATCCGTCCCTGCACACCGAACCGCTGTTTCATGCGGCTTCGGTTTGCGTGTTGCCGGTGGGCCATCCGCTTGCCGAGCGCGAGGTTATCGGGCCGCGGGATCTCGAAGGCGCCGAATTCGTTTCCTTTACCCGCGACAGCCGGATGCGCCACCTGACCGATGCGGTGTTCGAACAACAGCGGGTTTCGCGCAAAATGCGGCTCGAGGTGTTCACCTCAGCCGAGGCCAATTCGCTGGTCAGCCGTGGGCTGGGCGTGGCGATCGTCGAGCCGCTGGCCGTTCACCACGGTGTCTGGCCCAATCTCGTCATTCGTCCCTTCGAACCGAAACTCGAATTCACCTTTTCGGTGATGCGGCCTCAGGATCGCGGCGACGCCGCCATCGCCGACCGCTTCATGGACGTGCTGAACCGCCGTATCAAGCTGCTGGCCGAGGCGTCCGCCAGCAGTTCGACCACCTTGTCTGTCCGACTGCCGCAATCGCGCCCGCGTCGCGAAAACGCCGGCTGAAAAGCAGGCGTTCGATCTTGCTGGCGATGCCGGCAGGTCGGTCACATATCGAGATCGAGCCGCAGGAAATCGCGGGCATTGCCGCCCAGCCATCCGTCCCGCACATCGCCCGGCAGCGGCAGGGCGCGCACTTCCTCGATCGTCCGTTCCAGCGGCATCATCGGCCAGGCGCTGCCCCAGATGATCCGGTCCTTCAGCACCGTGCGGCCATATTGCAGAAGCGGGCCGTAGCCCGAATGCTCGGTGGTGAGCAGCCTGGGCCGAACCGCGACGAGGCCGATGGAAAGATTGGCGTGCCGCCAGGCGATCGACAGGAGTTCCATCACCCACGGCCAGCCCGGCGGCGAGGCGCAGACGCGCAGTTCCGGAAAATCGCACAGCACCCGGTCGAGCGCGTCGGGCCGGCCGAAATCGGGCGAGCTCTTCAGAGAGAAATTGACACCCGTGTGAATGTTGACCGGAATATCCAGCTCGATGCACTTGGCATAGAGCGGATACATGCGCCGGTCGTCGATGGCGAGCCGGTTCTCGAAACACTGCAGGTTGAGGCCGCGCAGGCCCAGATCGCAAACCGCATGCTCCAGCTCGCGCACGGCGACCATGCCCTTGTTCGGGTCGACGCCGGCAAAGCCGATGAACCGGCCGGGATATTCCGCGCAGATGCGCGCGACATCCTCATTGCGTACCCGCCCGCCGAAGGTCGTCTCCACGTCGCGGGCCTTGATGACCGTTCGGACAATCCCGGCCGCATCGCATTGGGCGAAAAAGGTTTCCAGATCGATATCGTCGTTTCGTCCGGCTGCCTGTTCGCTCGTGGCATAAACCCGGCGGTAATTCGCCAGGTGTTCGCCCTGCTGAAGCCGCAGTTCCGGAAGTGGCGGCGTCGCGCCGTAGTCGATAATGGGAGTGTTCATAACAACCGCCTTTCTCAGCGCCACACGCCGTCGACCCGGTCGTAGGAACCGGTACGATGGTCGTTTCGCGCCTTCTGCAATTCGGATTTGGCTACCTTGAAAGACGCAGTTCTCGGCATTTCGGCAATGAATTCGAAATAGCGTGGCAGCTTGAAACTGGCGAGCCGCGGCGCCGCATAGGCCATGATCCGCTCGACCATGGCAATGTCGCCGGCATGCCCGTTGTGCAGGCTCACATAGGCCTTGACTTCCTCACCGCGCATTTCGTCGGGCACGGCAATCAGCGCGACCTCCTCGATCTCGTCCATGTCGCGCAATACGCCCTCCACTTCCCGGCACGCGATATTCTCGCCGCTGCGGCGGATCATGTCCTTCTTTCGCCCGACGATATAATGATAGCCGCGGGTGTCGCGGCGAAAGAGATCGCCGGTATGAAACCAGCCGTCCCTGAGTGCTGCCGCACTCGCTTCGGGTTGGCGAAAATATCCCAGAAACAACCCGGGCCCGCCGATCAGCAATTCTCCGATCTCGCCATCGGGCAGATCGTGTCCGGCCTCGTCGACGATCCGCGTGCGGCGAAACGGCGTCGGAATTCCGCAACTGCCCGAGCCGACCATGTCGGTCGCCTCCATCGGCATGTAGAGGCCCGAGCCGATCTCGGTCATTCCGAAGGCCTCGCGCGCGATCAGCCCGTAGCGGGCCTCGAGCGCGGTATGGGCCGAGGCACGCACGCCATAGATATTTGCGCGGACAACCTCGTTTTGATTGTCATGCGGGGCCGGCGGCTGCTTGGTCGCCGCCTCGGGAAAGAGACAAAACTGGATCCGGTGCTCGGCCAGCCAGCGCGAAAAACGACTGGCGCTCTGCTTGCGCCCGACGAACAGCGTGCCGCGCTGATAGATCGTCATCAACAGCAGCCATTGCGGATCCATGTAGGAGAACGGTGTGGTCGCCAGTATGCGGGCGTAGCGCCGGCCGTCGCGCCAGGCATTCACCATGCCGGTGGTCAGCCAGTAGCGATGGGTCAGCATGCAGCCCTTCGGCAGGCCGGTCGTGCCGGACGTGTACTGGATGTTGACCAGGTCGTCGCGGTCGATCGCCGGTTGCGGACAGTGTGCGGGGTCGGCCGCGGCGACATCCGCTTCCCAGTCGCGGGCGCCCTCGCCGCCGACGATCCGCACGGCATCGTCGGGCAGGAGACCGCGCATCTCGCCGTCGAGCAGATCCAGATAGTCGCGATGGATCACCAGCCGTTCAGCGCCCGAATTCTCCACCGCATAGCGCAATTCGCGGGCACTGTAGCGCGTGTTGACGGGCACCATCACCGCGCCGACGCGCGCGAGCCCCAGCCAGGTCAGCGGCATTGCCGGCACGTTGGGCAGCATCACCGCGACCATGTCGCCGCGCGTCACGCCCCAGCGGGTCAATGCCGCGCCCACCTTGCGGCTCGTCTCCGCCACCTCGCCATAGCCGTGCGAAATGCCCTCGTCGAAAAAGGTCCATAAGACGCGGTCGGCAGAGTCCGCCGCGCCCTGGTCCAGAAGATCGCCGATCGAGGTTGGCATTTCGGCTGCCTCGATTATGGCGCGGCGTTCTTCGGGCGTTTGATCCGGGCGGGTAAGTGGCACGGGGGTGGGCATGGAAATCGGCTATCCTTGTCTGAGATCGGCCACGGGCCAGCCCGCGGCTTCCAGAAGGTTTAACGCGCCGCCGAAAGCGCCCACAAATACCGAATGACTCCCAACTTATAACCAGAAAGAATGATCGTCGAAGTGGATAGATCAGCAGTTGAGGCGCTGGCCAGCGTCGCACCGTCCGCTGCGCGATGAAGAACATTACCTTTCGGAATGACTTTCGAAAAAAACAATCTTTGACTGTCCCCCCCATCAGCGGGTGATGATTGACACCATGATTTTGGACAAACAAATGAGCCGGCCGGTGGCACCCACAAAGACCGACGACACCATTCTCGAACTGAACAACGTGACCCGTACCTTTGGCGCGTTCAAAGCGGTCCGGGGCGTTTCCCTAAAGATCCGCCGCGGCGAGTTCGTTACCCTTCTCGGACCCAGCGGCTGCGGCAAGAGCACCATCCTTCGCATGATCGCCGGCTTCGAGACGCCCAATTCCGGTACCATCCGCATGAACGGCGCCGACATTTCGAAAAAGCGCCCCTTCGAACGTGCCGTCGGCCTCGTCTTCCAGAATCTGGCGCTCTTTCCTCATCTCAACGTCTTCGACAACGTCGCCTTCGGCCTGCGCGCCCATGGCGTCGGCAAGGCGGAGATCTCCGACAAGGTGATGGCCATGCTCGGGCTCGTCGATCTCGCCGATTTCGCCCATCGGCCGGTCGGCCGCATCAGTGGCGGCCAGCGCCAGCGCGTCGCCCTTGCCCGTTCGCTGGTCACCGAACCCGACGTTCTTCTGCTCGACGAACCGCTTTCCGCGCTCGACCTCAAGCTCCGCCGCCAGCTTCAGACCGAATTGAAGACGATCCAGCAGAAAACCGGCATAACCTTCATCTTCGTCACCCACGACCAGGAAGAAGCCCTGTCGATGTCCGACAGGATCGCCGTGATGAATGCCGGCCTCGTCGAACAGTTCAGTCCGGCGGTGGAAACCTATCATTTTCCGCAAACCGAATTCGTTGCCCGCTTTGTCGGCGAGACCAACCTGTTTCACGGCCGGCTGGCAACCGACGATGGCGGCAAGCGGGTCCTGCGTTTCGACGACCCGCCCTTCGAGATGGCGCTGCCGGAAAACCTTCCGGAAGACCTGCCAGAAGACCCGCCGGAATTCGCGCCGGGACAGGCGGTCGCCCTTTCGGTGCGGCCCGAACATGTCCGCATCGAAGCCGCCGACGGCGCTGGAGACTGCGTTCGCCATACCGGCCAGGTGGTTTCGCACAGCTTCTCCGGGGCAAGCCTGACCTACACGATCCGAACGGGTGGTCGCGACGTTCTGGCGCAAGCCGTTTTCAGGCCCGGCGGCCGCCACCCCCTGCCGGTCGGAGAAGCCGTCACAATCGGGTGGGACATGGACCAGGTTCGACTGATCCCCGCATCACCGCAACGTCAAGAGCACTGATAACAAAGGAGGACACCATGAAGCTTACACGGCGTACACTCATCCAGACGGCCGCCGCGGCGGTACCGCTGGCCACCCTGCCGCGCTTTGCCCGTGCCGGCGAGGGCCCGATTCTGCACGCCTCGTGGGGCGGCGGCGTCGGCGACACCTGGCAGAAAGCCTTCGCAACCCCCTACCAGACCGATGCCGGTACCGACGTTCGCATCGTCGAGATTCCGAACCCCGAAGCGCAGTTCCGTGCCCAGGCCGGCGCGCCGCAATACCACAGCGGCATCTGCACCTATGTTCAGGCCAACAACCTGATGCGCGACGGCCTGGTCGAGACCTTCGACCCCGAAGAACTGCCCGAGATGCAGAACATCGACAAGAAGTACTGGCTGACCACGCCGGACGGAAAACTGGCCGGCGTCACGCCCTATTTCGCCTATTACGGCATCGGCATGAACGCCAACGAGGCCAAGGTCGAGGACTTCTCATCGTGGAAAAACCTCGCCGATCCCGAATGGAAGGGTCGCATCGGCCTGACCCGGCCGATCTATCTCTCGACCTACGACCTGACGATCATGTCGAAGGCGATGGGCGGCGACGAATTCCACATCGACGGCGGCATGGAACTGCTGAAGGGCACGGCGAAGAACATGCTGAGCGTCGCCAGTTCGCTTGCCCAGCAAAACGCCATGCTGGAACGCGGCGAAGTGGCGGCCATGCCGTTCTATTCGGTGCGCGTATGGAGCCTGAACGAGGCCGGCGCCGACTATGTCCGGATCGTCATTCCGGACGAAGGCGCGTTGCTGCTCCCCTATGTCATCGTCGCGCCGAAAGGCGTCGCCGACCGTGACATGGTGGCCAAATGGCTCAATTACATCGCCAGCGCCGCGCCGCAGGAACGCGGCGTCGCGCTGTCGGGCTACATCCCGGGCAACAACAATGCCAAGGCGACGGACGAGATCGTCGGTAAGCTCGGCATGCCCTTCGACGACTTGCGCTCCAAGCTCTACCAGCCGGACTGGGACTTCATTGCCCGGCACCAGAAGGAACGCGTCGACGCCATCGAAAAGATGATGGCCGAACTGTAACGCCCTTACGCAAGACAAAGGCGGCCGCCGATCCGGCGGCCGCCTCCTCTCCAACGCCCGTCTGGAAAAATGAACCGCAAGCTCTCAACCGGTCTGCTTCTTCTGCCCTCCGCCGCGCTGATCGGCATTTTCGCCATTGGCCTGCTGGCGCTGGTCAAGGCCTCGGTGGTCATCGACGGCACGTTCGATCTCAAGCACTATCGTGATTTTCTCGAACGTCCGGATTACCTCGACATGCTGGCCCGCACGCTGCTGATCGCCGGACTGACGACGTTCTTCAGCCTGCTGATCGGCTTTCCGACGGCCTATTTCATCGCCCGCAACCGCGCCAACCGCAATTTCCTGCTGATGCTGGTGATCTTCCCCTGGCTGGTCAGCATCGTCGTGCGCTCCTATGGCTGGATGGTGATTCTCGGCCCGCGCGGCATGGTCAACTGGCTGTTGTCGGCGATCGGATTGACCGATGCCCCCGTCAAGCTGATGTACAATCTGTTCGGCGTCGTCCTGGGCCTGACCCATGTGCTCGCGCCCTTCATGATCATCGCCATCCTGTCGGTGCTGATGCAGGTTCCGCGCACGCTGGAAGAGGCGGCCGCCAGCCTCGGCTCCAAACCGCTGCACAGCTTCCGAAACGTCATCCTGCCGTTGGCGACGCCGGGCATCCTCACCGGCGTAACGCTGGTCTATCTGATGGCCACCGGTGCCATCGTCACGCCGCTGATGCTCGGCAGCCTCCAGAACACGATGCTGGGCACCAAGATCTTCGAGGAGGTCATGCATTTCTTCGACTATCCCAAGGCGGCCGCGCTCGCGACCGTCCTGCTGATCACCGCGCTCGCCGTCGTCCTGCCGCTGCAATGGCTCGAACGGCGCATCAACCACCGCCATGGCGAGGGAGTGTCGCGATGACCCGGCTTTCCTTATCGCGCGTCGTCGGGATCGGCACGCTTCTGTTCCTGCCGCTGCCCATCGTCATCGTGGTGATCGTCTCCTTCACCTCGGCCGGCTACCTTTCCTTTCCCATCCCCGGCCTGTCGCTGCGTTGGTATGTGGAGTTTCTCGGGTCCGCCGACTGGCTGGCCGTGCTCGGCACCAGCGCGCTGCTGGCGTTCATCGCGGCCTTCGTCAGCACAGCGGCCAGCTTCGCCGCCGCCTGGGCGATCGTGCGCGGCGGCATGCGCGGCGGCGCTGCCTACGAAACGGCACTGTTGACCCCGCTGATCTTCCCCCATGCCGCTATCGGCGTGATCATGATCGTCATCCTTTCGACAATCGGCTGGCTGGGCTCCTTCATCGGCCTGGTGCTCGTCCACTGCATTCTCACCATACCTTACGCCTACCGGCCCATCGCCGCGTCGCTGCGCAAATCCGACCCGTCGCTGGAAGAAGCGGCCATGAGCCTCGGCGCGCGCCCGCTGCGCACCTTCTTTCTGGTCACGCTGCCGGCCGCGCGGCCCGGCCTCATCACCTCGCTGCTGTTCAGCTTCATCATCTCCTTCGACGAGGTGACGGTAAGCATGTTCCTGGTCGGCCCCTTCGTGATGACGCTGCCGGTGCAGGTCTTCAGCGAGGTCCTGGAAAGCGCCAGCCCGGTGGTTGCCGCCGTCTCGGCAACGCTGGTGCTGTTCACGATGTTGCTCGTTTTCGTGCTCGACCGGTTCGTCGGCATCGAATTCTTCGTCGAACGCGATTGATGCAATCATGCCCGCACGGAACGACCGACCGGCAGGAACAGGAGGAAACCGGATGGCGCAGGATACGGCCCACTGGATGAAAAGCGCCGCCGAGATCGCGGCGGAGGTACGCACCGGCAGACTTTCTGCCAGCGCCGTGATGGAGTCGGTGCTTGCCCGCATCGCCGATGTCGACGGCAGGGTCAACGCCTATGCCACGGTCGATCCCGATCAGGCACTGCGCGGCGCGGCCGCCGTCGACGAAGCGGTCGCGCGCGGCGAGGATCCCGGTCCGCTCGCCGGCGTTCCTTTCTCGGTCAAGGACCTGGTCGAGACGGCCGGCATGGAAACGGCCTTCGGTTCGCATGTCTTCGCGGGCAACGTGCCCGACAAGGACGCCGTCGCGGTCGCGCGCCTGCGCCAAGCCGGCGCCATCCTGATCGGCAAGACCAATACGCCCGAATTCGGCATCAAGGCGCTGACCAACAACTCGCGCCACGGCTACACCCGCAATCCCTGGGATCTCGAACGGTCGCCGGGCGGATCGAGCGGTGGGGCGACGGCCGCCGTCGCCGCGGGCATGGGCCCGCTCGGCATGACCACCGACGGCGCCGGTTCGTCGCGCATCCCTGCCGCAGTTTGCGGCGTCCTGGGCCTCAAGCCGACGCTTGGCCGGGTCGCCAACGAAACCGCGATCGAACTGTTTTCGACGTTCGTCAATCTGGGCCTTGCGACCCGCACCGTCGCCGACATGGCGGCGGGCCTGACCGCGATGAGCGGTCCCGACGACGGCGACCCCTGGTCGATCGGCCGGTCGGCCGCCGTCTTCGCTGTGCCCGAAAACCCGTATCGCGCACTTAAGGGGCTGAAGGTGCTGGTCTTCCGCCGCATGGGCAACCGGCTTGTCGACAATGGCGTCGAGGCGCTGCTCGACGCGCGCCTTGCCTTCCTCAAGGCGGAAGGTGCGGACATCTCGGAGGGCCCGGACGACTTCGACTGGTCGAAGGCCAGCCAGTTGACCGCTATGCGCGCCTATCAGCGCGCCCGGCTGGGCTGGCTGCTGGAGGCCCATGAGGATGTTCTGGATCCTGTCCTCACGGCCGCGCTCAAGGAGGCGGCGCATCAGGATCTCGCCGCCGTGCAGGCCGCACCGGGTCTCCGCTCGGGCCTTTTCCGCCGGGTGCAGGCATTGTTCGAGCCGCATGACGTGATCGTCACGCCCACCGTTTCCGCCCCGCCGCCCCATTTCCGGCACACGCAGGACGACCCGATCACCATCAACAACGAGCTGGCCGGGCCGCTACGCGCCAACTGGTATGGCTACACGGGAACCTTCAACCATACCGGCCATCCGGCCATGTCGATCCCGATGGGCTATACGCAGGACGGTCTGCCGGCCGGAATGCAGGTGGTGGGTCGCTGGTTCGACGAGCAAAGGCTGATCGCCATCGCCGCTGCCTGCGAGGCCCGCCATCCTTGGGTGGACGAATGGCCGACGCTCTGACGACAGGCGCCGCCGCCGGGCGGGGCATTTCCACTATCCCCTTCTGGTGGGAGGATGCGCCACCCGAACCGAGTCCCGACCACCTGCCCGAAACAACGGACGTGGTGGTCGTCGGCGGAGGCTTCACGGGTCTTAATGCGGCGATCGCCCTCTGTCGTGGCGGCATGGACGTCACCGTGCTCGAGGCAACGGATTTCGGCCGTGGCGCCAGCACCCGCAATGCCGGCCATGTGAGCAGCGGGGTCAATCTCGGCAAGGGGTCTTCTTCGGCGGTGCGCTCGCCCATGGAACGCACCCTCGCGCCGGACCTGCTCGCCGCCGTTCGTGCCGAAGCGGTCGCCTCCTTCGATTTTCTCGAAGCCCGTGTCGGCGAACTGCCGCTCGACGCATTCTATCGCCGATCCGGCCGGTTCGTCGGCGCGGTCAGCAAACGCCATTACGACGGGCTGGGCGAGAAGGCCGAGAGGCTTGGCGGCTATCTGGTGGCGCGCGCCGAGCAGACACGCGAGATCGGTTCGACCGCCTATCGGGGCGGCATGGTGATCCCGCGTTCCGGCCAGCTTCACCCGGCCCGCTATATGCACGGCCTGGTCGCGCTGGCGCGCGCGGAGGGCGCGGCTCTGGTGTCGGGGGCCGCGGCTGAAAGCATCGAACGCAAGGGTGCGGCCCTGGTCATCCGGACCGCGCGCGGACCCATTCGCTGCAAGGATGTCCTCATCGCCACCAATGGCTATACCGGCATGTTGCTGCCGTGGCTGCGACGACGGGTCATCCCGGCTGCCAGCTACATCGTCGTCACCGAGCCGCTGCCAGCCGGGATGATGGACCGGCTGCTGCCCGAGCGCCGCACCTATGCCGATACGCGGCGGTTGCTCAACTATTTCCGGCCGACGCCGGACGGTCGGCGCCTGCTGTTCGGCGGACGCGCGACCTTGCGCCAGCGCGATCCCGCATCGGTGGCGGAAGACCTGCGCGACCGCCTTGTCGCCATTTTCCCGGAATTGGAGGCCGTATCGATCAGTCACGCCTGGACCGGCACCATCGCCTTCACCTTCGACTTCATGCCGCATCTCGGCCGCCGCGACGGCATTGCCTATGCGCTCGGCTGCAATGGCAGCGGCGTGGCGATGCTGAGCTATCTCGGCCATCGCGCCGGCGAGGCGATGCTGAGGAGGCCGCCCTCGGCCTTCTGGAACCTGGATTTCCCGACGGCTCCCCTCTATCGCCAGACGCCCTGGTTCCTGCCGCTGATGTCCGGTTACCAGCGTGTTCGCGACTGGCTGGACACGCGTCAGGGCTGAACGCGGCGCCCGTCAGGCATTCTCGGCGTAGCGTTCGGCGAACGGATTGTCGACTGAGGCTTTAATCGAAGGGAAGCTCTGCTTCCGGTTCCATCTCGGTTTCCAGCGGACCGGGCTTGGCGACGGCAGTCCGGCGGAATTGCCAGGATTGGGCGGGGGCTTCTCCCAACCGGCCCGACAGAACGATCTGCATCGTCTTGCGATGGCCGAAGACGTCGGAAAGATAAATCGATTCTTCCAGGGACAGTTCGGAGCCGGGCGCATCGAATTCCCAGGCCTCGCCGTCCCGGCAGATCAAGAGAACCGATGTTCCGCTGCGCAGCAGGTTGGCCCGCACCTGCGGATGGAGATGGAAGCGGATCGCATAATGGTGATCGGGATCGACCGGCCCGACCGGCCCGACCGGCGTGAACGTATCGATGCCATCGAGGACGGTTCCGTCGCCGGCCAGCCGCAGGTCCCTGACGTGAATGATGCCGAATTCCCGGGCGTATCCGTCGTGGGAGGCGGTGATGTGAATGCCGGCGTCATCGTCCGAGCGGTCGACTTCCACGGATTTGGGGCCAGACATGACCGGAGCGCCCAGCCAGTGTTTCAGATACCGGTCGTACAGAAAGCGGCAGGAGGACGTATCCTCGATCGTTGCCGTGGAATGGGCGGCGGTGGAGCGGCTTACCTTGCGCCAGAGATCGTTCGACTTGGGCGAGACGCCGCAATTGACGACGATCCGGTTGAGACGGCTGGAAAATTCAAAGGACAGGCAGCCGGCATGAGCGTCCTCGCTCAGCAGGAGGTCGGGCGGTTTGCCCGTGTCCGCGAGCACGACCGTTTCTCCGCCCGTCAGCCGCTGGTATCCGGAATGGGGGGCGTTCGACGGTGCCGCGCCGCGGGCATCGTCATAGGCCATGATCGTTGCCACAAGGTCGTTCGGCGTGGATCCCATACCGTTGAAATGAGCGAAGGCGCCGTCGCCATGGCGGAAGAACCGCATCATCGGCATCATGCGGTCGACGGACTGGAGCATGGTCGCCGGCAGTTCGAGGCCTTGCGATACCAAAGCCTGCCGGACGGGCAAAAGATCGGTAAGGATGTCGATAATGGCCCTGGGATTGCGGGAAATGTGTCCGCCATCGGGAAGGATCTGTGTTTTCAATTCCTGATCGAGCCGCCGGATGGCCTGGCGGATGTAACGCCCCTGCCCGGCCATGGAAACGCTGGCGGCGGTGATGGCGATGGCGACATGAAGCTGCTCGACGCCTTCATCGGCCTCGTTGATCGTCTTGCGCAGGAATTTGACCTGCCGTCCGAGGGACCGCAGGAAGCGTTCGTAGAAGTTGTGGTCGCCGTCTTCCAGGAGAAATGGCGATTGGGCGAGCCAGGACATGACCCGCCGGGCCACGACCGGTGTTTCCCAGCCGATGGCGTGGCGCCGGCCGCAGTGTTTGATCCAGTCGTCCACAAGCGCCCGGGCGTTCTGCCGTGCGACCTGGCTGTTGGAAGCTCTCAGATCGCGCAGCCAGCCGAAACTGTGCAGCTCGCGCTGCCAGTCGGGGTGCGCCGGCATGATTTCGAACGGGGAAAGGCCCTGGGTTTCGATCAGATGACCGGAAAACAGAAACCGCCCGCCATAAATGTCGGCCGCATTGGTGGCATCTGTCGTGCGCAGGTCCTGGGGTGCGATCGTCAGCCGTTGCGGGGCCCTTGACATGGGCTGCAGGCGGAAGAAAGGCCCGCCGTGCAGCCACCTGAGGCCGCGTTGCCAGGCATAGTGCGCCATCAGCCGCCAAATGCGGCTTTTTTCCAGGACGGTATCCATGGTCATGGGGGAAACCCGCCAACTCTATGAACGCACGCGCGAATACCGAAATCCCTTCCAACGGAGGCTTATACCAAACGGTAAGGTTATCAAATCATTTCAATTATTAGGGAATGAACGGTTTAAGCGCCGTTAAAACCGTTTCAACCGTGCCGCAAAAAAACCGTCCAGCCCGCCGGGGATGTTTTCGGTGTCGGTCAGATGGGAGGGCAGCGTTCTCAGGTAGCCGTCCGGCGTAATACATTGAGAAAGCCCGCCGATTTCGTCGGCAAGGACCGGGACCACCTCGAAACCTGTCGTTTCCGACAGGAATGCATCGATCTGGCTCTCCCCTTCGGACCGTTCCAGGGAACAGGTGCAATAGACGAGTATGCCGCCGGGTTTCAGCCAACCCGCCGCCCGGCGCAGGAGTTCCGCCTGGATTTCGGCCAGTTTTTCAATATCTCTGGGCCGCTTGATCCAGGCAACGTCCGGATGGCGGCGGATCGTTCCGGTCGCGCTGCAGGGCGCGTCGAGGAGAATGGAGTCGAAAGGCTCGGACGGTTCCCATTCGCGCAGATCCGATGCGACGATTTCCGCCGTCAGGTTCAGCCGGGCAAGATTTTCGCTCACCCGCTTCAGGCGGCTTTTCGAAATGTCGACGGCGGTCACGTTTGCGCCGGCAGAGGCAAGCTGCGCCGTTTTGCCGCCGGGCGCCGCGCACAGGTCGGCGACCCGTTTGCCCGTTACGTCGCCAAGAAGCTTTGCCGGCAGGGAGGCGGCCGCGTCCTGTACCCACCAGGCGCCCTCTTCGAAACCTTCCAGCTTGTCGACCGGGCCTTTGCGGGACAGCCGCACCGTTCCGGCTGCGACCACGGCACCCTCAAGGCGTTCGGCCCAGGTTTCCGGGTCCTGCCTGACGGTGAGATCAAGGGCGGCTTCGCGTTTGTGAGCGGCGGCAATCGCGCGGGCCCGGTCTTCGCCGTAGGTCTCGGTCCAGCTTTCGAACAGCCAGTCTGGCGTGTTCAGCCGGTCCGCATCGAGATCGGCGGTGACATCCTCCCGTTCCCGTCCAAGCCGGCGCAGAACGCCGTTGACGAGGCCCTTGTAAGGACGTGCGCGTTTGTCGACGGAGGCGTGATCGACGGCCAGGGAAACAGACGCCCGGTCGGGAATATCGAGATAGAGCATCTGGGCGATGGCGACATGGAGAATGTCGAGGACGCGCCCGGTCTTCTCCGGAATATCCCGGTCGAGCAGACGGTTCAGAATTTCGGAGATTTCCCCCCGGTGGCGGAGAGCCGCGCCCACGATGGCGCGTACCAGGGACCTGTCGTTGACGGCCAGGGCGCGAAAACCGGAATGGCCCGACGCCGTGTCCAGCTCCCCGTCGAGCGGGCGATATTTGTGAACCACATTGCCGAGAATGTCCGCGGCGACCTTTCGCGCGGCAAATCCAGGCTTTTCTCGGTTGTCAGCGCCTTTTGGCGCGCCTTGTTTTTGTTTTGGGGGGATTGGCTTTGCCAAGGACGTTTCCGGTATTTGTGCTTTTGAAGCGAAAAAGAGAAGCGCCGCGACCGATTGCCGGCCGCGGCGTGCATACATGGATCATAAGCGCAGGCTTCGTTTCGTAAAAGCGCTTTCTTGTCTGGTATCTTCCGGCGGGCTTCTAGCCCCACGGGCCTTTCGGGCGGCGAGGTTCCCGAGGAGCGGCTCCCCAGGGACCGGTGGTGGGGGACGCCGGTTCGGCATCGTAACCGCCGCGGGTCCGGCCGTATCCGCCGCCGCTCATTCCGGAAGCCGCGAGCTTGCGCAGCTCGTTGATGCGGTTGTCCGTGTTCGGATGGGTGGAAAAAAGGTTGTCCATCCGTTCGCCCGACAGGGGATTGATGATGAACATATGCGCGGTCGCCGGATTATGTTCCGCGTCCGGATTGTGAATGCGTTCCACGCCGCCCGCGATCTTGTGGAGGGCGGACGCCAGCCACATCGGTTCGCCGCAGATTTCCGCGCCCATGCGGTCGGCGGCATATTCGCGGGTTCGCGAGATCGCCATCTGGACCAGCATTGCGGCAAGCGGTGCGACGATCATCGCCAGAAGCACACCGACGAAACCGAGCGGGTTGTTGTTGTCCCGGTTGCCGCCGAAGAAAAACGCGAAATTCGCCAGCATGGAAATCGCACCGGCGATGGTGGCCGTCAGGGTCATGATCAGGGTGTCATGGTTTTTCACGTGGGCAAGCTCGTGGGCCATCACACCGGCGACCTCTTCCGCCGACAGGATGTTCAACAGGCCGGTGGTTGCCGCGACAGCAGCATTCTCCGGATTCCGTCCGGTCGCAAAAGCGTTCGGCTGGGGGTTATCGATCACATAGACCTTCGGCATGGGCAGGCCGGCGTTGGCGGCCAGCTGCCGGACGATGCGGTAGTATTCGGGCGCTGTGCGCTCGTCCACTTCCTGCGCATGATGCATGCGCAGGACCATCTTGTCGGAATTCCAGTAGCTGAACATGTTCATCGCGGCGGCGATCACCAGCGCGATCACCATGCCGCTCTGGCCGCCGATCATAAAGCCGATGCCCATGAACAGGGCGGTCATTGCCGCCAGGAGCATTGCCGTCTTGATGTAGTTCATCTCGTCTTTTCCGTCGTGCTTTGCGGGCACGGTCCTTTTTGCAATTGGGAGCGAGGCCTTATATAGCCTCATGTCGAGTTAGAAATGGGGATGTTCCGCGGTTCCTTCAAGCTGGAAGCGGGGCAGATCCGGAGAAATCGGGAGTACCGCGATGGCTGGGGACAGCAACGCAAATCCGGAGTTCAAGGTTGCCGCCGATGCGCCGTCTCTCGGCACGCAGGTGGACGAGGCCCCGAAGCGTCGCTTCGAGGACCTGCCACCTGCCGCCCAACGGGCGCTGAAGGAAGCAGAAGCGCGCCGGAAGGACATTGACGCCAAGCAGGCGGGAATGGCGAAGGAACTCAACGGCCGCGGCGGTCTTGAGCCGACCCGCTACGACGATTGGGAAATCAAGGGACTGACCTCGGATTTTTAGGGTCTAGTCCGAATCCCCGTCCTTCCAGGCAAGCGTCCGGACCTCTCCGGCGATTGCTTCCGCGAGCGGCTGCTGCATGTCCGGATCCAGGTGGACCGCATCGACCTTGCTGACTTTGACCACGGACCCGGTGTCGAAGAAAGCGGCGCCGTAATTCGCGGCGATCCGCTTGTATTCGTCCTTCAGCTTTTCCGATTCGGCCCGGCTCGCGTCGCCGGAAAACATCGGCTCCAGCGGGGATTCGGAGAAATCGCCGAGCGCCGGCGGGGACATGAGCAGGACCTTCGGCGCGCGCCCCTCCGGATCGTCCGTCGGCTGGCGGGCAAAATCCAGAAGGCGGGACATGGCGTGGGCGATGGCGCCCGCGCTCATGCCGAAACGGGTCTGCAGGTCGTTGGTGCCGAGCATGATGATCAGAATATCGATCGGCATGTGGGTCTTGCGGACCGTCGCGAGATGGGCAAGGCCGTTCTTGTCGCCGCGGACCGGATCCTCGAAAACCGTCGTCCGGCCATTGAGGCCTTCCTCGATCACGTAAAAATCGTCGCCGAGCTCTTTCTGCAAAAGCCGTGTCCAGCGGACGTCGTGGCCATAACGGGTGCGCTCACCCGGTTTGAAGCCCCAGGTCAGGGAATCGCCGAAACAGACGACGCTGACCGGTTCGCCGGACTGGCTCATTTTCAAAAGACCTTCTTCTGACAGTCATTTACGGCTGACCTTAATCAGCCGTGAACCGTCCAGCAAGTCAGTGAATTTTCCTGTTCGGTTGTTTTGCGGAAAGGCCGTGGTTAACAAGCGCTTTACCAAGCTGCGGCTAGGGTAGGGCAGTTACGCGTATCGAATGGCCAGGACATTCATGACTGCCTCCATTGCCAGCTACCGGCGCGGTGCCGCCCTGCCGGACTCAAACCCATTTCAGCGCCTTGCCGCCCTGCTCGACGGCGAGGAACCCGGCATGCCGCCCATCGTCATGACAATCGGCGAGCCGCAGCATGCGATTCCCGATTTTACCGGCGAGGTTCTCATGGAGAACCTGGCGGATTTCCGCCGCTATCCGCCGATCAGCGGAACGCCGGAATTCCGCGGTGCGGTCGCCGATTGGCTGGACCGGCGCTATGGCCTGGACGGCATGATCGATCGGAACCGGGGTGTCCTGCCGCTCAACGGATCGCGGGAAGGCCTGTCGTTCGGAGCGATCGCGGCGCGGGACCAGCTGGGCAAAGACATCGACCACCCGATAGTGATCCTGCCCAATCCGTTCTATCAGACCTATGCGGCTGCCGCTCATATCGCGGATGCGCGGAGCCTGTTGCTCGACGCGGTGGCAGGGCATAGCTTCCTGCCGGATCTCGACAGCCTCGATCCGCGCCTGCTGGATCAGACGGTTGCCTTCTACGTTGCCTCCCCGACCAATCCGGAAGGCTCGATTGCGGATATCGGCTATCTGAAACGGTTGATCGGCCTTGCCCGCAAGCACCGCTTCTTCATCTTTGCCGACGAGTGCTACTCGGAAATCTACCGCGATACGCCTCCGCCGGGCATTCTGGAAGCCGCCAAGGATCTCGGCGGCGGGCTCGACAAGATCATCGTCCTGAATTCCCTGTCGAAGCGGTCGAATCTGGCCGGTCTCCGCTGCGGATTTGCTGCCGGAGATCCGGATTTCCTTGAAAAATGGGCAAAGTTCCGCGGTCTCGCAGCCCCCCAGGTGCCACTGCCCAACCAGGCGGTTGCGGTGCGGGCCTACGGCGACGAGGCGCATGTGATCGAAAACCGCAGGCTCTACAACGAAAAATTCGCCGCCGCCGAACGGTATCTTGCGCCAATCCTCGGACCGGTAACGCCGGAGGCCGGGTTCTTCCTCTGGCTCGACATTTCCCGCTGGGGCGATTCGGTTTCGGTCACCCGCGATCTCTGGCGCGATGTGGGCGTCAAGGTTCTTCCCGGCGGCTACCTGGCCTCCGATCAGGCCGACGGGACAAACCCGGGCCGGAGCTATATCCGCGTCGGTCTGTGCGCGCCGCTTGAGATAACGGAAACGGCTCTTGAACGGCTGGCGAACTGGTTCGGAGACAAGACACTGAGAAACACGACAACGGGGAACGGGGCATGAGACGGGCAACGGCCATGCGCGGCAACGGGCGGCGCGCCTCCATCGACTTGCTGGACACGCAGAGCCCGATCAAGCGCTTTGTGAAACGTAATGTTGCCGGTTTCTGCGGGCTTTGTGTAATTGCGTTTGCCGCCGCGCTGGCGGCCGCACTGGCGACGTGGTCAGTCACGGACCCGAGCCTGAACCATGCGACGGAAGAGCCGGTGCGGAACGCCCTCGGCACGCCGGGGGCGGTTATCGCCGATATCCTGATGCAGACCATCGGATTGGCCACCGCCGTTTTTCTTGTACCCGTTGTGTTGTGGGGCTGGCGGTTGCTTGCCGGCCATGCGCTGCGCATCGGCCGCAGGCGGCTCGTCTACTGGTTTGCCGGTTCCGTTCTGGCGGCCGGCGCACTGGCCGCCCTCCCGGTTCCCGAAAGCTGGCCGCTGCCGACCGGACTGGGCGGATTTTTCGGCGATGCGGTACATTCCGTTCCCGGAATGATTACCGGCAACTTCACTGAAGGGGCCGCGACCATCATCGGTGTGCTCGGTCTCGGATTGCCTGCCATCTTCCTCCTGGTATCCGCGACAGGACTGTTCGGACGTACGGAAGCGGACATGGAAGCGGCCGGCAGCAAAGCCAAGGCAATGGGCCACGGCAAGTCGCTGGAAGAGGATCTCGGGCTCGATGACGAGGACGGCGGCGATTCGCGCGTCGGGCTATTCCTGGCCGCCACCCTGGGTCTGCTCGGCCATTGGTCGCTGATGGCATATTCCTTTGTTCGCCGCCTCACCGGACGATCCATGGGCCGGCAGGCCCATGAGGAAGACTGGGACGAGGAAGACGAGGTCTACGAACCGGAAGACACGCGCCAGCGGGGTACTCTGCATGCGTTCCGCCGTGCCCTCGCGGGCAAGCTGATGCCGGACGACGATGACGGACTGTCCGAATTCTATGAGCGCGGCCGTGCGGCGCCTCATGACGACCCGGAAGAGGACATTTTTGAAGACGACGAAGGCGAGGATTTCGAGCCGGACGATCTCCTGATCAACAAGGGTCCCGTTTCCGACCGTCCGGCAGCGGCACCGGTCGGCATTGCCGGACCGAAGCCCGAAGCGGCACCCGGCCGCGTGATTCCGCCGGCCCCCCGGCCGAAACAGGGCAAGCGGGTGGTCGCCGAGGCGCAGCCGTCTTTCCTCGGCGCGCCGGAGGAATACGAACTGCCGCCCCTGCGCCTGCTTGCCGAACCCAAATCCGGCGGCAAGATCCCCGGGCTGTCGCCCGACGCGCTGGAACAGAACGCCCGGATCCTGGAAGGCGTCCTGGAGGATTTCGGCGTGCGCGGCGAAATCATCGAGGTGCGCCCCGGTCCCGTGGTCACCCTTTACGAACTGGAGCCGGCGCCGGGCATCAAGTCGTCCCGCGTGATCGGCCTTGCCGATGATATCGCCCGGTCGATGAGTGCCATTTCGGCCCGTGTCGCGGTCATTCCGGGCAAGAACGCGATCGGTATCGAACTGCCGAATTCCAGACGCGAAACGGTCTATCTGCGCGAGCTGCTGGCCGCGCAGGACTTCGAGAAATCCAAGTCCAAGCTGGCGCTCGCGCTGGGCAAGACGATCAACGGCGAAAGCGTCGTCGCGGACCTCGCCCGCATGCCGCACCTGCTGGTGGCCGGGACCACCGGCTCCGGCAAGTCGGTGTCGATCAACACCATGATCCTGTCCCTGCTCTACCGGCTGACGCCGGACGACTGCAAGCTGATCATGATCGACCCGAAGATGCTGGAACTGTCGATCTACGACGGCATCCCGCATCTTCTGACGCCGGTGGTGACCGATCCGAAGAAGGCCGTTGTCGCCTTGAAGTGGACCGTCCGCGAGATGGAGGACCGCTACAAGAAGATGTCCAAGGTTGGCGTTCGGAATATCGACGGCTACAACACCCGGATCAAGCAGGCGCTCGAAAAGGGCGAAAGCTTCACCCGTACCGTCCAGACCGGCTTCGACCGGGATACCGGCCAGCCGGTCTACGAGGAAGAGGAGCTGCCGCTCGAAACGATGCCCTACATCGTCGTGGTGGTCGACGAAATGGCCGACCTGATGATGGTGGCGGGCAAGGATATCGAAGGCGCGATCCAGCGGCTTGCGCAGATGGCCCGCGCGGCCGGCATTCACCTGATCATGGCGACCCAGCGTCCCTCGGTGGACGTGATCACCGGTACGATCAAGGCGAACTTCCCGACCCGTATCTCGTTCCAGGTGACGTCCAAGATCGACAGCCGCACGATCCTCGGCGAAATGGGCGCGGAACAGCTGCTCGGCATGGGTGACATGCTGTTCATGGCCGGCGGCGGCCGAATTCAGCGCGTCCACGGGCCGTTCGTTTCCGACGAAGAGGTCGAAGAGATCGTTGCGCACCTGAAAGTCCAGGGAACGCCGCAGTATCTGGAAGCGGTCACAGAGGAAGAGGACGAGGCGGACAGCCCCTATGACGGGGGTCTTGCCGGCGGGGACGAAGGCAACGACCTCTATGATCGTGCCGTTGCCATCGTCCTGCGGGACAAGAAGGCCTCGACATCCTATGTCCAGCGCCGGCTGTCGATCGGCTACAACCGCGCCGCCTCCCTGATCGAGCGAATGGAGCAGGAAGGCCTGATCAGTTCGGCAAACCATGCCGGAAAACGGGAAATCCTTGTGCAGAATGGGGTGGAAGACGATCTTTAGGTCATGGAATGCCCAAGCTTTGCCACAAGAACAGGTTAAACGGGCAGGAACAAACCACATTACCGATGCAGGAAACGACATGCCGATCCGCAAATTCGCATTTGTCCTGAAGACGCTGCTTGTCGCCGCCGGTCTTGCGCTCATTGCCGGCGGTCCGGCTCTTGCGCTCAGCGACGACGAGGCAAAGACCCTCAAGGATGTGAACGCCTATTTCAATTCGGTCAAAACCATGAACGGCGATTTCGTTCAGTTCGGCCCCGAAGGCAGCCAGTCGGACGGTAAATTCTATATCGCCCGGCCCGGCAAGGTGCGCTTCTACTACAATCCGCCGGCGAAGCTCGACATCATCGCGGACGGCAAGTCCGTCTCGGTCAAGGACCGGAAGATGGCAACCCAGGACATCTGGCCCCTGAGCCAGACACCGTTGCGTTTCCTTCTGGCGGACGACATCGATCTGCAAAAGGACACGAACATCACCAACGTCCTGGTCGAAGACGACCTGGTGACGGTGACCCTGACTGACCAGACGACCTTCAATTCCGGCGTATTGACCCTGATCTTCGATGCCAAGACTTATGAATTGAAACAGTGGACAGTGCGCGATGCGCAGGGCTATGAGACCTCGGTCGCCGTCTACAATGTCGTTGCCAACGGTCCGACAAATCCTGACCTGTTCAAGATCGACTACCTGGCGAACGCCCGGCAGGGCCGCGACTAGACCACAGACAGGATATCCTGGCCTTGTCGAAGCAGGCTGACACCGCTGCCGGGCCGACCCCTCTCGTAGCCCGGCTCCTGGCGGATTATTGCGCCAAGAACGGCCTGCGGCTCGAGATCGATCCTGAGATCGGCCATGCAGGCTACATCGAGGCGCCGAACGGGCGCCGGTCCTGGTTCAAGGGAACCCATTTCGATCTCAATTCCCTGGGTGCCGCGGAGATTGCCCGCGACAAGGCCTATGCCGCGCATTTTCTAAAGCAGGCGGGTTTTAACGTTCCACGCGGTGTTCTCGTCAGTGCTCCGGCCATGATCGATGCCATACGCCGGAAAAACCCGGCGCGGGCGGCAAAAATGACCGGTCCGGATCAGGCGACAAGCTTCGCCGCAACGGTGGGATTTCCCGTTTTCGTCAAGCCCAACGACGGCCAGGAAGGGGTCGATGTGGTCAAGGTCTCAAGCCTCTATCAGCTCGAGACCTCTCTGATTCGCTTGTTCGAGCACCACGCTCACCTGCTCGTTCAGGAAGCGGTTTCGGGACTCGATCTTCGGGTCGTCGTCCTGGAGGGAAGGGTGCTTTGCGCTATCGAGCGCCGTCCGGCGGAAGTTCGTGGAGACGGAGTCCGCACGGTCGAGGCTCTGCTGGCGAACATGCCCGGCCAGACACGGGCGGATTGGCGACTCTTGAGCGAGCTTTCCGAACAGGGCCTGAACCTGGACTCCGTACCTGAAACAGGACGCAGGGTCCGTCTCTTGCCGGCGGCCAATCTGTCGTCCGGGGGGACGGGATCGATTGTGACCGACGGGCTTTGCGGCGCGTTCAAGCAAATCGCGGTCAAGGCCGGCGAAGTTCTTGGCCTGACTTATTTCGGCGTGGATATGCTGGCGCGAGACCTGTCCGATCCGGCAGGCGGCTACACCATTTTGGAAGTCAACGCCGCGCCCGGCCTCAACCAGCTGCACCGGCTCGGGGCCGAACAGGCAGCCGTTGCCGAAGCCGCCTATTGCCAAGTGTTCGACGCCGTCAAACGACGGCTTACGGCTCAATAATCGCCGAGCTTGATGTCCGGTGCGTATTCGCCGGGAACGTCCTTGATCACCGCCTGGCCGCAGATGGTCCGGCCGCGGGCCGCGTCATAGGTGAGCGACGGCGAGCCGGACAGTTCCCAGCCCTTGTTGAGCGCCTGGGTGACCCGATGACAGAATTCGCTGTCATCGACACCGGTGATGAAGCGGTAAAGTCTCATGATATCCGTCTCTTCTCAGGCTTCGGGACGGGATGCGATGGCATCGGCGATGGCGATGACGCGCAGGCCCATGTCCGCATGTAGCCGCTCGACCATCTTGCCGTCCACCTCAATCGCACCCTTGCTGGCGTTTTCCGGCAGGGCGAAGAACTCGTTGATCTTCCGGGCCCAGGCGACTTCCTCCTCAGACGGGCTGAAGGCCGCGTGGCAGGCCTCGATCTGCTTCGGGTGGATCAGGGTCTTGCCATCCATACCCATTTCAACCCCTTGGGCGCATTCCGCGGCAAAGCCGTCCAGGTCGGAGAAATTGTTGTAGACGCCGTCGAGAATATCGATGCCACCGGTACGGGCGGCGGCCACGCAGGTCATCAGCCACGGCATCATCACCGCCCGGCCCGGATTGAGTTTCGCACGGGTTTCCTTGGCGAGATCGTTGGTGCCCATGACGAAACAGGACAGGCGCACTTCCGGGTCCCGGCCGCAGGCGGCGATGGCGGCGGCGTTGAGCATGGCAAGCGGCGTTTCCATCATCGCCCAGAGCCTGACGTTCTGCGGCGCGTTGCCGAGCGCCAGCTTGTGGGCGGCCCGCTCAAGGTCGGCCGGGCTATTGACCTTCGGGATCAGGATCGCATCGGGTTTCGCGTCGATGGCCGCCTTGAGATCGTCCTCCCCCCAGGCCGTATCCAGGCCGTTGATGCGGATGACGACTTCGCGGTCGCCATAGCCGCCCCCCTGAACCGCCGTCACGATCTGGGATCGGGCTTCCGCCTTCATGTCGGGTGCGACCGCGTCCTCAAGATCGAGGATCAGGCAGTCGACGTCGAGGCTCTTTGCCTTTTCCAGCGCGCGGGTATTGGACCCGGGCATGTAGAGGGCGGAACGGCGCGGGCGAATGGATGTCGTCATCGGAGGGTCTCTTTGTACCGGAACTGTTTGCAGCCAACTTAGAGGAAGCCGATGCGGGATGGAATTCATCTAAGGGTGGAAGACGGACGTGCGGAGATAAGTCTCCTGCCAGGTTACGCAAAAGCTTGTTGCGCATCACAGTTTCCGGCATTTCCGTGCGGTATCAGGAGTAGCATCAGGGGGCGGGACCCTGAAACCGTTGCATGTTGCGGCGGGACAGTTCCGCAGTGAGGGAAAACGGGGCTATGTGGCGGACCCATTTGATCGCATTAGGTCTGCTGGCTCTTCTGGTCGGGCCGGTCCTGTTGCTTGACCGGTATCTGCTCGCGCCACGCGGCGGTCCCTTGCCGGTCGACATGCGCGGAGCCTTTGTCTCCGTCTATGTTTTCTGGCTGATTGCCCAGATCGCGGTTTCCACCGGCCTGCTGCTGGTTTTGAAGGAGCCGAAGCCGGTCTGGACCCATGTCACGAGCGCGCCGGTTGCCGTTGTTGTCGTGATCGCCGGCTTCTTCATCTATTCCGGCGTCGAATCCTATCTCGCGACAAACGCCCGGCAGGCGCACCTGGAGGCACGGGCGGGCTATGCGGATGCCGTTCGGCTGGTGGAATGGCGGCTGGAGCCGGCAGACGGAACGCCGAAACGGGCCCGGCTGACCCTTGAATTCCGGTTTTCCGGCCGGTTCGCGGCTCATATCCAGGGGCGCTCAGCCGAGGATGTGCAGACCTTTTCGGGCGAGTTGGAACGCCAAGTTCAGGTAGAGGCAGGAGAGCAGCTGGATGCCGTTCTTTCCCTGACGCATTACCGCGACCTGCGCGCCGAAAATGTTTCCGTGACGCTCTATCTGTTCAAGGACAAGACCGGGAGTGCGCCGGAAGACATCCACATGATCTACCGGACCGGCCTCACCGTCCATGATGACGGCGAATATTTCTATGCTCCGCTTCCGCCGGAAGGTATGCGGGTACCGGAATAGGGTCAGGCTTCAGGTGCTGGTGCGGACCGGGAGGACCCGCGGAAAATCATGTCCTTGGCCGCGATCACTGCACCGACCGTAATGGCAATACAGGCGAGCCCGATCGATAGCGTAAAGGCGCCGAAACCGAAGACGATCAAAAGCAGGGTGGACAGGAGCGGCGCGGAATAGGCCGCAGCGCCCAGCACCTGAATGTCTCCGCGCTTGACCCCGACATCCCAGGTGAAAAAGGCAAGTCCGACCGGAAACAGGCCGAGAGCGGCGACGGACGCCCATTCGGTCGTATCGGCGGGCCAGACGGTTTGTTCCAGAAAGACATGGCAGAGGGCGGACAGGAGGGCCGTCATCAGGCAGAAACCGGCGACGGCTTCGGTCGGCACACTGCCCAGCCGGCGGGACAGGACCGAATAGGAGGACCAGAACAGGGACGACGTGACGGCTGCGCCGTAACCGAGCGCGGAGCCGCCGTCGAGAGAAAGGCCCTCACCGCCTGTGATCAGGAGCGCCGCGCCACCCAGCCCCAGGACGGTTCCGATGACGTGATGCAGTCCCAGCCTCTCGCCGGGCAGAAAGGCGGAAAAGACCACGATCAGGAGTGGCCAGGTGTAGTTGATCAGGTTGGCATCGACCGGCGGAGCGTTGCGGATGGCCGTGAAATAGAAAAAATGAAAGCCGAAAAGCCCCAGGGTACCGAACGCCCATACCCGCCACGGCTGGCGCAGCAGACGCAGGTTTCCCTTCAAGGCCAGCCACAGAATGGCCAGAGACCCTGACAGGCCGAAGCACAGGGCATTGAGCAGAAACGGGGGAACGTTGCCCGAGCCGGCGCCGAACAAGCCGAGCGTCGCCCACATCAGGATAGCGCTTAACCCGACAAGTGTCGCGCGCAGCCGGACGGCATGAGCTGACATGAATGAGCGTTTCCTTCGGGTTGGAGGTTCCTTCGGTCCAGTGCCGGAGCATATGGCGGACATGCGTGCCAATTCGCAACCGGAATTTTACCGGGGCGCTTGATTGTCGGTCGCGTTTCGGGACATCTTGCGCTTTCAATACCGATCAGCTCCCGGAGATCTTATGAGCAAAACGGACATCAGGGCCATCAGGTCCGACGAGGCCCATAAACTTGCACCGCTCATTGCCGAAAATGCCCAGGCTCTGAAACGCGGCGCCCCGCGGCGTCCCGACGACTACTATGCGGAACGCATTCTCGCCGACAAGACGGCCGAGGTGATCGGAGCGTATCGGGAGGACCGGCTCATCGGCTTTGCGGTGTTCTTCGACCTGCCGGAACTGATCACCGGCCTGCGCGTCGGCCAGCTCGAGGATATCTACGTGCATCCGGATTTCCAAAAGCAGGGTATCGGCCGCAAGATGGTCGAAACCCTGGTGGCGGAAGGCCAGAGCCGTGGCTGGCTCCATCTGCGCTGGCTGGTTCCGGGCAAGAACGTTCCCGCCGTGACGCTCTATGAAAAGATCGCCGAGCCCGACCACCGCAAGAGCTATGTGATTCCGATCGACCGGATCGCCGGCGACTAGGGTCTGTACCCCAGGACGGGGGATCTTAAGACATACCTGCGGCAAACGGGGGGATCGTGATGCCAAGCGGCACGATCCCGACCCGGAGCGCGCCGCGGTCGATCGTCAGCGGCAGCCGGGTAACCTCCACGCCTTCGGGGTTCGTTTCGCGGACGCCGAAGGCCATGGCGGTTCCCTTCAATGTTGCCGGGATGCCGGTTTCAGCGGGAAACAGGCGTGCGAGCAGGTTGTCCGACTGATCTATGCCCTTGATCATCAGATCGACCTTCCCCGAAAGGGTGCCATCGACCGCCAGCCGGAGCTGACCGCTTGTGGTGATTTCGGTCAGTTCCGATTTCAACGACATCCAGACAAGATCGACGGGAAGGGATCCGTCGTCATCGTGAGGAAGCGCGGCCAGCGGCGCGCCTGAGAAGAGATCGAGGCCGTTTTCCAGGCGCAGGTGCACACGGGCATCGACCGGAGCGCCAATCCCGTCCGGTTGTTCGATCTGCAGTCCGTCCGCCGATGCAAAGACCTCGATGGCATTGGGTGTCTCGGGAACCGGTCGGGCATGAAATTCGACCGTTTTGGCGTTGAGGCCGCCGAAGTCGACGCCGGTCGATGCGAGATCGAAATCCTTGACGGAAGCATCGAACTTGCGAATGCCGTTACCGGATACCCGAACGCTTGAAAGCGCCGATGCCCAGGTGGCCGACAGGGCTTCTCCTTCAAACGGGAGGCCTGCGGAAGCCGGGCCGTCGGCTTGGAGAATCACGTGCCAGGGATTGTAGACGAGGGCGACGGCTTCCAGGCGCTTCAGCGAAACCGTCAGGCCGGAGGCGTCGGTGATGACCGGTTCGAGACAGCCGATTTCGAACCGGAAGGGAAATCCGGCGATTTCCCGTTTGCCGCAGGCAATCCGGTTGCCCGACCCGTTGAGGACGCTGAGCTCGGAAGTGATCCGCTGATCCACGAGGCCGCGAATATAAAACCAGCCGCCGGACCAGGCTGCGATCACAACGGCAACCGCTGCCGCCATCAGCGTATAGCGGAATTTCAGATTTTTTTTCTGTCCGGCGCTCAAGGCGGTCTCCTGCGATCCTGCTTCAAAAATCTGCCGTGGCCGGGTCCCTCCCGTTGCACGGGCCGCCGGCCGTTGTTATGTGAGCGGCAACACTGACGATATAACGGACGGATATGAGCGATTTTTGGGTCTTTGGCTATGGGTCTTTGATGTGGAATCCAGGCTTTGACCACGACATGGCGCAGCCGGCCCTGTTACGCGGGGCGCATCGATCGCTTTGCGTCTATTCCTGGGTCCACCGCGGAACCGAGGAAAATCCGGGCCTTGTCTTCGGCCTGGATCACGGCGGAGCCTGCCGGGGGATGGCGTTTCGGGTTCACGGCGGCAACCGGGAAGAGACCATCGCCTACCTGAGGGCGCGCGAACAGGTGACCGGCGTTTATCTGGAAAGCTGGCGCAAGGTTTCCCTTGGCGGCGGCGAAACCGTAGACGCACTGACTTATGTCGTCGACCGCAGGCATCCGCAATATGCCGGTGCCCTGCCGTTGGCTGACCAGCTTGGCATCGTTATCGGTGCGGCCGGCAAATCCGGCCGTAATCCGGATTACGTGCTGAGCACCGCGGCGCACCTGGAAGAGCTGGGGATTGTCGATCATAACGTCGGCTGGCTCGCCGAGCAGTTGAAGGGCTGATTTGCGGTCGCAGACTATTCAGCCTCTTCCGGGAACGATAGGTTGTTCAGGATCGAACGGCGCATTCCGGCATTTTCCGCCAGGAGATGTACGAACACATCCGACCTTGCCAGCCTGCCCTTGGTGAGGCGCGGGCCGTGACGCTTGCCGTGCCGGTCGATCTCGCCGAGCCAGACGGGACGATCGCTCTTTCTTTTCCCCGACCGGGGGTCTGTCTTTTCGAGCAGGATCACGACGGCCTGCCGGCAATCCTCCAGATCGGCGACGGACATTTTCGTAAATATATAGCGTTGTCCGCCACGGCCGGCAAAATAGCGATAACGCTCCGCCTGGGCGAGCCCGCTCAGAAAGCCGGGAGAAGAACCGGAACCGGTAACTGACGTCGTAGACATGCTGCATCTTAGAACATAAGAGGAACATTGACAAACCCGAATTGAACGCGTTCGCCGCTTGTTCTTTCATATGGGAATCGAAACGATTCAGCGCAATCCTATGATGCTTCCGCGTTCGCGGCCTTCCGGTTCCGGTCGTAGACGGAGAGCATGGGCGAGGGGTTCTCTGCGGTTCGCGCTTCCTCGCACAGGCGGATGGATGCGGTCTCGATGGTGTCGACGAGGGTATTATGAAAGGCGCGGGGCCCGAGACCCGGGGCGATCGGCGGCAGAAATTCGACAAGCACCGTTCCCGGATAGATGATCCAGGACGCGCGCGGCCAGTAGAGCCCGGCATTGAGCGCGACGGGCAGTACCGGGCAATTCAGGTCCTTGTAAAGATGGGCGATGCCGAATTTGTACTGCGGCTCCGCGCCCGCCGGGCGCCGTGTCCCTTCGGGAAAGATCATGATCTGGCGTTTGTCGGCAATGGTCTTCTTGGCGGCCTCGATCATGGCAGCCAGAGCCGCTGCGCGTTTACCGCGGTTGATCGGGATCTGCTGGAATTTGGCGGTATACCAGCCGAAAATCGGAATCCAGCGCAGTTCGCGCTTCAGGATATATGTGGCGTTCGGCACATGCGGGATCAGCGCGAAGGTCTCCCAGGCCGACTGGTGTTTGGACGCAACGATATAGCCGCCCTGGGGAATATTTTTCTTGCCGCGGACCTCGACCTTGAGGCCGACGATCACACGCAGCAGAAACAGCATGACGTTGGCCCAGAACGGAACGATCCACCAGCCCCACTTGCGCGGCAGCAGGAGCACCGGGGAGCCGATGACCATCAAGGCAAGGGTGATCGTGTAAAACAGGATCTGGAAGATGGAGGAACGCAGAAAAAGCATGGCACCTGGGGCAATGAAGAGCGCTGGCCCTGCCGGCCACGTCCGTCAGGAGCGAAGCGAGCGCAGGGCGTTCTGGCCGAGGATCCGAAAGCTTGCGAGGGTATACTTCACATATTCGCGCAAGAGAAGCCGGATTGTCGCCGGTTGGCGATACCAGGACTTCAGATTCATTCCGGACGGCTGGACCGGATAGGGGATCAGGCGCACATCCGGCAAGGCACCCTGCAGTTCCACTTCGGCACGGGGCAGGTGATAGGCACTGGTCACCAGCAGGAGCGAGGAAAACGCATGCTTATGGGCCCAGTTTGCGGTTTCGATGGCATTGCCTTCGGTATTCAGCGCAAGTCGGTCGAGATCGACGCAGCATTCGAACAGCGCCGTGTCGCTGCCGGTCATGGTGGAGATCTGGGCGACGGTCGTTCCCGGGTGTACGCCCGAGATCAACAGGCGTTCGGCGCGATTTTCCTCCAGAAGGCGAACCGCATGAGAGACACGCTCGGTTCCTCCGGTCAGGACGACGATGGCATCGGCCCTGCTATCGTCAGGCATGGAAATCGAGGCGACCTTGTCCGCAAAACGGATGAAGGAGGCCGTCACGGTCGCTACCAGGAGCGCGCACAGGAGGGACAGGACAAGGCGTAAACCCTTCCTGCGCCGGCGGATCTTTCCTGCCGGTGTCTGCATGCCGCATTCCGAGTACGGTTCGGCTTGTATCTGCATGCCGCTGACGTTGCAGGCTTCCGCCCGATCGTCATCGGCAGTCCGCATACTGCTCATAACGACATTATCATAGATGATTCGGCGTTTTTGCGGGCAAAATGGGTCACTTTTGGGAAAAAGCCGAAGACCATCTTATCAATCGGCCTTGGCCAGATGGGCCTTGACCGCAAGTCCGGAGGTGAGTGCGGTCAAAACGGCAACCAGAAAGACGATGCCGAAGACCCCGAGATAGCCCGGCAGGCTGACCGAAACGGAACCGAAAAGAGCCGACAGCTGGTCGGAACTGGCCTGCCCTGCTGTCTCGCGCGTGAACAAGTCGAGCATAACGAAGCAAAGCGACGCGACCGCTCCGCCGGTGACCCCCCCTTTCAGGCCGAGAAGCAGAAAATGGCGCTGGAACTCCCGCGCGATAAAGCTGTCTTCGGCGCCGACGAAGTGGAGAACGGATACGACATCCTTGTTTCCGGCCATGGCCGCCTGGGTGGCGAAGACCACGCTCAACACCATGGAGGCCATCACCAGCGCCAGGATCCCGAATCCGGCAATGACAACCGCGCCGGCCATGGCGGACAGGCGCGAGGTCCAGACGGAGTGATCGTCGAGGCTCGCCCCCGCGACCTGGCTCTCCAGGGCCTGGCGGAGCTGGTTGAGATCGAGCGCGGCCGGGTCGTCTACCGTGATTTCGATGAGCCGCGGAACCGGCAGGCTGTCCAGCACCAGTCCCTCGCCGAGCCAGGGCTGGAGCAGGGCTTTCGTTTCTTCGTCCGACAGGGCACGGACAGAGCCGACGCCTGCGAATTCCTGGGTCAGGGCGACGGCCTTGTCGATTTCCCGCAACATGTCGACGCCGTCTGCCGGGCGGATCTGGACCGTGACTTCGCGAACCAGGTCGTTCTGCCAGGCGTCGGCGGCGTCCCAGACGATGGAAACCGCGCCAACGGTCAGGCAGGCGAGGAAGCTCATGATGGCGACCACGAGCGTCAACGCGCGCCCGGCGACCGATTGCGGCGGTACGATCGCGGCGGTCGGCCGAAGCTTCCGCTCGTCGGCGGAAGCTCTGCCACCAGCTTCGGCTTTTTTGGGCGGCAGTTTCGGGCGCGCGGGTTTGCGCGGCGCCATCACGGCGTTCCGGATCTTTTTCCGTGCCGGTTGTTTTTTCACCGTGGCCATCTCGGCAGGCCTCACTCAGGAGCTCGTGTTAATCGAATATGGAAAGACGGCCATCCGCCAGTACCATACGCCGTGCGTCCACCTGTTCCAACAAGGCAATATCGTGGGTTGCAATCACGACGGACGTGCCGAGCTTGTTCAATTCGATAAAGAGGCGCAGCAGCCTGCGCGCCAAAGGCGGATCGACGTTGCCGGTCGGCTCGTCCGCCAGGAGCATGTCCGGCCGGGTAATCAGCGCGCGGGCGATGGCTGCACGCTGTTTTTCCCCACCCGAAAGAACGGGCGGCAGCACATGCATCCGGTCGCCCAGGCCGACCCATTTGAGAAGTTCGATCACGTCGGCCCTATAGTCGGACTCCTCCTTGCCGAGCACACGCAGGGGCAAGGCGACGTTTTCGTAGGTGGTCAGGTGGTCGAGCAGGCGGAAGTCCTGAAACACGACGCCGATCTTGCGGCGCAGTTCCGGCAATTCCTGCTTGGATATGACCGACAGATCCTTGTTAAAAACCTTGATCAGGCCGCGCGTGGGGCGAAGGGACATGAAAAGCATTCTGATCAGGCTGGTTTTCCCCGCGCCGGACGGACCGGTCAGGAACTGGAATGACTGAGGCTCGATCTCAAAGGACAAATCCCGCAGGATTTCCGGCCCCATTCCATATCTCAGTCCGACATTTTCGAAGCGGATCACCCATTACCTCCTGAAACCGGCACACGCTACCGCGGTCCCGTTAACGCTTCATTAAACATATAAAGGTCCTTTAGAAACGATAGGCTGTAGTTACAAATTAACGGTTGGCATCGCCACAGGAAAAATGAGCCAGTTTTAGGAGTGAGGAGGAGGATATGCGGGGCATATTCGACGACGAACGACGCGGAAATGGCCGATTTTCCCTGTGGCCCCTTCGGGGTTGAGCCAAAATCGCCCCTGAAGGCGTCGAAAATGCTCGAAAGTGGGCCACACTTTCCTGCGCTTTTCTCCTTTTCAGGAACGATTCTAGCCCAACGCTGCCAAGCGTTAATTGGTAACTACAGCCTGAAGGTCGGAGTGTGTGGATATGTTGCCTGACCGGAATTTGTACCGAAATTTCGACCAGATCGGCTACACTTGAAAGCCCTCACAACACATAAGGCGAAGGGTCTTCTCGGATGAAGATCAAATGCCCCGACTGCAAGACTGCCTACGACATCAAGCCCGAGATTCTCGGCGAAGAAGGGCGTAGCGTCAAATGTGCGCGCTGCGGCAACCGATGGTTCGTCAGCCCCAAGAAGTCAAAGGAAGACCTCGAGCTGGAGGCCGATTCGCCATCCAGCGATCCGGACGAAGCCCACTGGGTGGAGGACGAGGCCGATGAAATGCGCGCGGCCGATGAAAAGGAATTTTCAGGGGAGGCTGCGGACGAAGAGGACGAGGGCGATGACCGGGACGCCGGCCTGAACGGCGCCGGTACCGGCGACGGCTTCTCGGAAGAGGACAAAGACGAGGACGAGGACGAGGAAGACGCCGGGAAAGAACCGGCCGGTTCCAAGCCCGCGCCCGAGCCGCGGAAAACTCTGCCGTCAGAAGACGACGATGACGACGACGACGAGCAGGATCCGAAAAAGCCGCCGGTGGACATCGAAACACTGGCAAAGCGTCCGAAGATTATCGTCAATCCGAACAAGTTCAAGCGGAGTGTGATCGGTCCGGTCCTGAAATGGCTGGCACGGCGGAATTACCGGCGTATCGCCGGAGTTGGCCTGTTTGGCGCGGCCGTCGCGATCTGCGCGTTTCTGGTGCTGATCCGCGATCAGATCGTCCGGGACGCGCCGGACCTGGCGAGCCTGTTTGAATTCGTCGGTCTGGACGTCAATCTGCGCGGTCTCGAATTCCGGGACTTGAGGACATTTTCGGAGGTCGCCGAAGGAAAGCCGGTTCTTGTCGTGGAAGGAACGATCCGCAACATCGGAGAGGAACAGACATCGGTTCCCGCCGTCAGGCTGTCGATTCGCGGGACGGATCTGCAGGAAATTTATGCCTGGACCGTGGAACCGCGGACAACCATGTTAAAAGGACTGGATGAAACCCGGTTCAGGACCATCCTGTCGAACCCGCCGGACGGCGCGTCGGATATCATGGTTCGCTTTATCGACCGCGGCCGGAAACAGGTAATACTTGAGTAAGATGACTGTCACTATAAACACGCTCTTTGACGAAGATGCCATCGCCGCCAGGGTTGACGCCCTCGCCGCAGAGATCGCGGATACGAGGCCGGAACGCCTCCTGGTGGTGGCCGTGCTGAAGGGAAGTTTCATATTTGCGGCCGATCTTGTCCGGGCGATGCACCGGGCGGGACTGACCCCGGAGATGGAGTTCATGCATCTGTCGAGCTACGGCGCCGGCACGCAAGGGTCCGAAGAGATCCGTATTTTGCGGGATGTGGAAAGCGACGTTAACGGGCGGGATATAATATTGGTGGATGATATCCTGGAATCCGGACGGACCCTGACCTTCGCCAAGGAACGGCTTGCGAAGCGCGGCGCCCGGTCGGTACGGATCGCGGCGCTTCTGGACAAGCCGGAAAACCGCAAAGCCGCCATTTCCGCGGATTTTGTCGGCTTCATCTGCCCCGACAAATTCGTTGTCGGTTATGGCATGGATATGGGGCATGCGTGGCGGCAGTTGCCGTTTATCGGATATGTCGTTCCGGACGACGAAATGTCGGCCGGCGAAACCAGAGGAGAGTGACCATGGCTCGCGTCCTTCTGACGGAAGATGACGAAGCCGTCCGGAGCTTTGTAAAACGGGCTCTGGAACTGGATGGCCATAGTGTGAAAGCCGTCGAAGACGGTGGCGAGGCGGTCGAGGTTCTGACCCGGGAAAAGGGCGAGTTCGATCTGCTCCTGTCGGATATCAAGATGCCGGTCATGGACGGGATTGCGCTGGCGCTGCACACGGCGCGCGACTGGCCCGACATGCCGATCCTCCTGATGACGGGCTTTGCCGATCAGCGTGAACGGGCGAACGGTCTCGACGAACTCGTCCGCGATGTGGTGACCAAGCCGTTTTCTCTTGCCGATATCCGCCGTGCCGTGCGCAATGCGCTGTCCGGTACGGCGCATGAGGAAACCCGCTACTACGCCTGATCCGAACGGACATTTTAAAAAGCCCCGGAAGCGATTCCGGGGCTTTTTTCTTTAATACCGCTTCAGGAGCCGTTCCAGATAATCGAGTTCGAGTTTCGGCCGTGACGGATCGGAAAACCGACGGCGCAGTTCTTCGAGGATACGGCGGGCACGCTGGACATCGATCTCGTCAGGAACCTTCACGCGATTGCCGAAATCCGCGCCATCGGTCCGTCGCGGCCGGCCGAGAGGATCCTCGTCGCTCGGTCCTCGGCCTTCCGCCATTCCGGGGCCCTGACCCTGGTTCATCATTTGCTCGGTGAGACCCTGAGCCCCGCGGCGCAGGGCGTCGAGCGCATTGCCCTGCTCTCCGACGGCCTGTTCGCCCTGGCCCTCGCCGAGCGACTGTTCCGCCTCGCCCATTGACTCCCCGGCTTCGCCGAGTTCCTTGTTTTCGCCCATGCCGTTCTGGGCGAGCTGGTCCATGAGTTGCTGCAACTGCTCGGCAAGGTCGCCCTGGCTCTGCTGCAATTGCTCCAGGAGCTTGCCCAGCTGTTCTTCCGTCATCCGCTGGCCCGGGCCGTCCTGCTGGCCCTGTTGGCCTTGCTGACTCTGCTTGCCCTGCCGCTGCTGGTCGCGGTTGAACTCGTTGGTCTGATCCATCAGTTGCTGCTGGCGCTGGATCATCTTGCCGAGCTCATTGAGCATCTGCATCATTTCGCTGGTCATCTGGTCCTGCATCATCTGCGGCCGGCCGGCCTGCAGGTTTTCCAGCATCTGCTGCATCTGGGCGAGCAATTCGCGGGCGGCGTCGCGCGACCCGGTGCGGGCCAGTTCCTCGATTCGGTTCAGCATTTCGTTCAGGTCCTGCTGGCTGAGCGTCTGCTGATTGGAATTGAACGGCTGCATGACCTGCGGGTTGCGGCGCATCTGTTCCGCCAGCGCCTGCATGTATTCGTTGAGGGCTTCGCGAAGCTGCTGGGTGAGCTTGGCGATCTCCTCCTCGCTGGCACCTTCTTCCAGAGCCTTGCGAAGCGCTTCCTGGGCGTTGCGGAGATTGCGTTCGGCGACAGACAGGTCGCCGTCCTCGATGGTCAGCGCCAGATCCCACAGAAGTGGCAGGAGGTCCTTCAGATCCTCGTCGGTTCTGGCCTTGACCAGTTGGCGGTAGGCGAAATCCATCCCCAGATAGGTACGCGTCTCCATGTTGAAGACGTCCGGAGCAAGCATCAGGGCATCGAAGGCGATCAGCACCCGCTCGATGTTGTTGGCGTCAAGCGCCAGATCCCGGCGCTGTTCGACCACCGAGCGCGCCAGCGGCTTGCGGAAGAGCCGCTGAGGCAGCTTGAAGCGGTGCGGTGCGGAGGTTCCGACCTGCCCCGCTTCATCGCGTGCGGTTAGTATGAGATTGACTTCGGAGCCTGCCCAGGGATGGGACGTCAGGTCCCGGATCGTTTCCCCGGTCTTTGCCGTCCCGGTCCAGGCCGGAAGCGACAGCGGGAACTGCGGTGCCTCGACCAGCGGACGCGGTGTCTTCGTGCCTGCGGACGTGCCGGGAACCGGGCTGATGCCGGCTTCGGCCGCAACCACGCCATAGTCGTCCTTGACCAGATAGGAAAACTTCAGCGCGCCGCTCAATTGTTCTTCCGGGTCGTTGTCCAGGCGGATCATCGGCGGTTCGTCGGGCTTGACCTGGAAGGCCCAGCTTTGGACGACGGTGTCGTCTTTCAGCATGTCGACGCGGCCGGAGTCCGCCAGTGTCAGCCGCCGCTCAACGGGAAGACCGGATTCCGGGTCGCCGTTTTCCGCTTCCGGTTCAACGGGTATCGGCGTTTCGCCGGAAATATCGCTGATGAAGCGCATGGACAGGCCGGTTTCGCCCTGGGAGCGCACCACAAGGACCGAACCTTCCGGTATGCCGATGGCAGAGCCGGGATCTCTGAGTGCGGCACTGTCTCCGGTCAGATAGACCGGGGGCTCGCTGGTGTAGAGCGGCGGGGTCACCCATGCATCGAGCCGGCTTGCAATTTCTTCCAAATCGATCGGACTGCGGAAGGCGGAACCGAGGCGTTCCCAGCGCTGGCCGCCGGTCGAGGCAAAGCCGATGACCACCAGGATCAGGGCGACAACGCGCAGGGCGTAGGGGTCACGGCGATAGGCCCGCGGATCGGGCAGGCGCGTGCGCATGGCGGCCAGGGCGCGCATCATGCGCTTCTTGTGCAGGGCCCATAGCGCGGCGGTTTCCGGATTGTTCTCACCGGAGGACAGATCGTCCTCGATCGCGGTCAGAGGCCGGTGCGATTGCCCGCTGTCGCGTTCGATGCGGTGCAGCGCCGCCTCGCGGGAGGGCCATTTCACGGCGAGAAGATCGCGGCAGGACCAGATAAACAGGGCGGCAAAGCCGGCGATACCGATCAGCCGTGCCCAGAACGGCAGGTAGAGCCACAGGCCGATCCAGGACAGGCCGATGAAAAAGCCAAGAACCACAAGGGGAGGCAGGGAGGCGCGCCAGATGGTTTCGACGAGCAGGGCTATCCGGCTGCGGAAAACGAGCCTGTTCAGCTTCGCATCCACCTGGGCCCTGGTCAGGCCGTGATCGGCCGGACGGGTTTTAGATTCCGGTTTGCCGCTTTGCTCCAACAGGGTGCCTCCGGTTTGTCCCCCCATCGTACCCCGACCATACGCTCTTTCCGCGCAGGGACATGTTACCGTCTAGACTGGGGCAATTGAGAGGTTCCGGCAAGTTGTCGAAACAACTAAGTGGAAAACCCGGGGATCACGAATTCTTGAGCCAGTCGGGAAGGTGGTCCAGGCCGATCAGCTCGTCGTAGCTCGGCCGTGGCCGGATAACGGCGAATTGGTCTTCGTTTACCATCACTTCGGGAATGAGCAGGCGTGAATTGTAGGTGCCCGACTGGACCGCGCCATAGGCGCCGGCGGAATAGACGGCCAGCATTTCCCCTGCCCTGATTTCCGGCATGTCCCGGTCATGGGCCAGGTAATCCCCGGTTTCGCAGACCGGTCCGACGATATCCGCCTTGATTCGGCGGGTCCGGGCGGTCAGGTCCTGAACCGGACGCACTTCATGATAGGCGTCGTAAAGGGTCGGGCGGATCAGATCGTTCATCGCCGCATCGACGATGACGAAGGTCTTGTCCGCGCCTTCCTTCACATAGATGACGCTGGTCACCAGAATGCCGGCATTGCCGGCAATCAGCCGGCCCGGCTCGAAGATGACCCGGCAGTCGAGGCGCTTGACGTGCTTCTTGACCACCTCCGCATAGGCGTCCGGGTGGGGAGGCGGTTCGTTGTCGGTCATGTAGGGAATGCCGAGACCGCCGCCCAGGTCGACGTGATCGATGGCATGGCCTTCCGCGCGCAGATCGGTGATCAGCTCGCCAAGAAGGGCAAAGGCATTGTCGAACGGCTGCAGCTTGGTGATCTGCGAGCCGATATGCATGTCGATGCCGGACACCTGAATACCCGGCAGTTCAGCGGCTTCGTGGTAGACTTCACGGGCGCGCTGCCAGGGAATGCCGAACTTGTTTTCCGCCTTGCCGGTGGAAATCTTGGCGTGGGTCATGGCGTCCACGTCGGGGTTGATGCGCAGGGACACCCGCGCGGTCCTGCCCTTTTCGCTCGCCACCCGTGACAGCTGGATCAGTTCCGGCTCGGATTCCACATTGAAGCAGAGAATGTCCTGATCGAGGGCATAGGCCTGTTCGGCTTCGGTCTTGCCGACGCCGGAAAACAGGATCCTCTCGCCCGGAACGCCGGCGGCGCGCGCACGGCGCAGCTCGCCTTCGGAGACGACGTCCATGCCCGCGCCCAGGCGCGCCAGGGTTGCCAGCACGGCCTGATTCGAATTCGCCTTCATGGCATAGCAGACAAGCGAGGGGATATCCCCGAAGGCCGAGGCAAAGACGTTGTAGTGACGGGTCAACGTCGCAGCCGAATAGCAGTAAAACGGCGTGCCGACTTCGGCCGCGATCTTTTCGACCGGCACGTCCTCGGCATGGAGTGCGCCGTTTTTATAATCGAAATGGTGCAAGGGATGTCCTCGAATAAACCAGGGGCACGAAGGCGCAGGGGCGTTGCGTGGTTGCTGCGGCTACCTGATCAGGAAGTCCAGCGGAAAGCTGTCTCTTGCCGGTTTGACGTCCTGTTGCTCCGGTGCCGGGCCGGCCGGGTCGATCTGTCCGGCTTCGCCGGACGTTCCCGTCGCCGCGGGGGCTCCCGGGACATCCAGGGCGCCACGCCGTCCGCAGCCGCCCAGTGCCAGCGTGAGCGCGAGCGCACACAACAACAGCGCCTTGGATCCGCGATGCATGGTTATGGTCGCCCCTTTGCTCACTTCGTGCATTTCATCTTTTTCCTCGCACGGGCGCTGTCGCTCGGCAAGGCCGATTTCACCCTTCGGTGCGTTATTTGCCGCGGGCAAGGTCTTTCAGCCAGCGGCGCGCCTGCTTGCGGACGTTGACGGGCGAGGTGCCGCCGTAACTGGTCCGGCTCCGGACCGACTTGTCGACAGACAGAACCGAAAAGATTTCGGCCGTGATTTTCGGTTCCACCGCCTGCATGTCTTCAAGAGAAACCTTGTGCAGTTCGATGTTCTTCTCCACCGCGATGGCGACGATCCGGCCGGTGACGTGGTGGGCGTCACGGAACGGCAGTCCGAGAACGCGAACCAGCCAGTCCGCCAGGTCGGTCGCGGTCGAATAGCCGGACCCGGCGGCCTTTTTCATCGTCTTGATGACCGGCTCCAGGTCCTTCACCATCCCGGTCATGGCGGCCAGGGCCAAAGAGATGCTGGCCAGGCCGTCGAAGGCCTGTTCCTTGTCTTCCTGCATGTCCTTGGAATAGGCGAGCGGCAGGCCCTTCATCATGGTCAACAGCGCCTGGAGGGAGCCGTAGATCCGCCCGGTCTTGGCGCGCACCAGTTCGGCGGCATCCGGGTTCTTCTTCTGCGGCATGATCGAGGAGCCGGTGGAGAATTTGTCCGACAGCTTGATGAAGCCGAACTGGGCCGAGCACCAGATGACGATTTCTTCCGCCAGGCGCGACAGATGCATGGCGCAGAGCGAGGCCGCTGCCAGCGCCTCGATCACGAAATCCCGGTCGGAGACCGCATCCAGCGAATTGGCCGTCGGACGGTCGAAGCCGAGGCTTTTCGCGGTCGCGTGGCGATCGATCGGGAAGGAGGTTCCGGCAAGGGCCGCGGCACCGAGCGGGCTTTCGTTCATGCGTTTGCGGGCATCGCGGACCCGACCGCGGTCGCGGGAGAACATTTCCACATAAGCCAACAGATGATGGCCGAAGGTCACCGGCTGGGCGGACTGGAGATGGGTGAAGCCGGGCATGACGTCGCCGGCATGGGTTTCCGCCTTTTCGGCCAGAGCCTGCATCAGGTCGGTGAGCTGTTCATCGAGCGTGTCGAGCGTGTCGCGCACCCAGAGCCGGAAGTCGGTCGCCACCTGGTCGTTGCGGGACCGCGCCGTATGCAGCCGGCCGGCCGCGGGACCGATCAGTTCGGCCAGGCGCGCCTCGATGTTCATATGGATGTCTTCGAGCGCGCGGGAGAACTTGAATTCGCCCCGTTCGATTTCTGACAGGATCGTGTCTAGACCTTGAACGATCTTGTCTGCATCGTCCTGCGTGACGATTTGACAGGCCGCCAGCATGCGCACGTGGGCTTTCGATCCGGCAATGTCTTGCCTATATAGCTTGCGGTCGTAATCAATGGAGGCGTTGATTTCCTCCATGATGGCATCCGGTCCTTCGGCAAACCGGCCGCCCCACATGCGATTGCTCATGCCCTGTCCCTTTAATCACGCCCCTTGCGAGGTTTTGAAGAATGACCAAGCCGCCCGAACCCGGACAACGCTCCAATCGACGTCTGATCGCCGCAGGCATTGCCGGCACAGCCGCCGTACTTGCGGCGGTATACGTGATCGTCGGGCCGCATGGCAACACGGACGATACGCAAAGCTGCGCGCTGGAAATGGCGCTTGCGGAAAAGACCGCGCCGTTTGCCACCGGCGAGGTCGCGGCCTTTCGTCCCGCGGAGCGTCCGCTTGCGCTTTCGGAGCTGACTTTCAACGATCCGGACGGAAATCCGGTCAGCATCGGCGATTTCAAGGACCGCACCATACTCCTCAACCTGTGGGCGACATGGTGTGCGCCCTGCCGGAAGGAAATGCCGGCGCTCGACGAGCTTCAGGCGGACATGGGTGGTGAGGATTTCCAGGTGGTCGCGGTGAACGTGGACCGGGGCGGTCCGGAGAAGCCGAAGGCCTTCTGGAAGGAAATCGGCGTGAGCCGCCTTGATTACTACAGCGACGCCAGCAACGGCATCCTCAAGGATCTCAAGGCGAAGGCCCGGGCGACAGGCCTGCCGACAACGATTCTGGTCGGACCTTCCGGATGCGAGATCGGAACAATGTATGGCCCCGCCGAATGGGCATCCGGCGAGGCCAAGGCACTTGTGACCGCCGCCTTGAAGACGAAGGCCGATTAATCGATTTCGAAGCGTCAGGCGGTGATATCGACTGCCTGACCGAGACCGGGAATCTGCCGCTGCTCGCGGCGGGCTTCCTGTTCGGTCGACTGGGCGTCTTCGACCCGATCCGCGACCGCCCGTTCCTGCTCATTCGCATCGCGAATGGCGTTGGTGGCCAGTTCACTGCGGATGCTGGCGGCCTGAGCGGCAGACGAGCCTGCGCTGGAAACGCTATCCATGTTTCTTCTCCTGTTCGGCGCGCCGGGAGTGCGCGCTCTTTTTCAGACGCTGACGTCCAGTCTGAGACCCAGACCTTGTTGAGCTTCGCGGGACTCGACGCGGTTTTGAGCCTTCTCGGCTTGCCGCGTCAGGTTTTCAGCCCTGTTTGCGCTGAAATCCGCCTGTCTCCGGACGACTTCCGCTACGGTTCTTTCCTTGCGGGCGCTGATCCGTTCAATTTGTTCCGCCACCTTCTGGCGTTGCGACGTCGCCGCAGAAGAGGCGGAAGCGGCCTGCGGGCCGTATCCAATTCCTTCCGGCATCGTTCTTTCCACTTCTTGGAACCGACTTGCCAGTTATTTAAAGAGATCAGAAGTAAATAAAGGTAAAGGCTGGAATATATTGGTTTTCAAGCTTCATTATATGTTCTTTTCTAATTTAATATTTGAATAAAATTTTATCGAACTTTGGGTAAGTTTATGCTTTTGAAGGAAAATAACTTCAATCAGAAGCGCATAAAAAAAGCCGTTCATTTGAACGGCTTTGATGCTTTTCCGGATCGGGATGTCTCAGGCGGTCACGTCGACCGCGTTGCCCATTCCGGGTGGTGGAGCGCTGGTCGTTTGCGCCAGGCTTTCGGCTCCGGACTGAAGCAGCGCGACGACACTCGCATCCTGGGCTGCCGCCATCTTCATCATTTGCGCCTGAAGGGCCTGCTGTGTTTGCGCCTGCGACGTGACCGCGTAGGTCGCGGCAATGCCAGTACTGTCCATTCCGGTCTCCAACGGGTTCGTCCGTTTTTAGGTTAAAGGCCGTTAAGACGAGGTAAACAAAAGATTATCGGGAACGTTAAATCAGTGCCTTTCGGCGAATCTTGCCCGAGGGCGTTCGCGGCAGGGAGGCGACGAAGCGATAGGCTTTCGGACGTTTGTATTCCGCGAGCCGGTCGTGCGCCCAGGCGGCCAGAGTGGTTTCGTCATGCCGGCCCGGCGTTCTGGGGACGACGAAAGCGGTGATCAGGCTGACGCCTTCGCGCACCGGCATGGCCGTCACCGCGACCTCCAGCACGTCCGGGTGCGCGCTGAGGGTGCGTTCGACTTCTTCCGGCGCCACGCGGTAGCCGAAGGCGTTCATGAGATCGTCGGCGCGGCCTTCGTACCAGTAATAACCGTCCTTATCCGTCCGGGCCCGATCGCCGGTCAGAAACCAGCCGGCCCGGAAGGCGGCTGCCGTTTCTTCCGGGCGGTTCCAGTAGCCGAGCATCAGGCCGGTTTCGCTTTCGTGCACCGCCAGAAGGCCAGGCTCATCGATCGCGGCGAAGTCCTCGCCCTGTCCGTCCTCTGTGAGGATGGCGACTTTCCGGCCAGTCTGGGGTTTTCCGGGCGATCCGGGCCTGGTCGGAACCGAGGGGCCGCTGGAGATGTAGGTGGAGATCTCGCTCATGCCGAGCGCTTCATAGAGCGGGCGTCCGGTGCGCTCGACCCATTCGTCATGCAGACCGGCCGGCAGGGCTTCACCCGCAGTCAGGCCGTGGCGCAGGAACGGAAACGACCCCGTATCGACATCGCCGTATTTCAACAGGCGCCGGTACAGGCTCGGGACGGCGGCAAACAGCGTCGCCTTGCAGCTTTCGATGAGGCCGGGCCAGATTTCCGGGTCGCGAGGACCGTCGTAGACCAGGCTGGTGGCGCCGTTGGCCCAGGGGTCCATCAGGCCGACGCCGAGCGTATAGGTCCAGTTGAAGGCACCGGCATGCAGCAGCCGGTCGGCGGAGAACATGCCGTACCAGCCCTTGTACATCGGCGTGCGCCCGATGGCGGCGCGCTGGGCATGGAGGACGCCCTTGGGCGTGCCGCTGGTGCCGGAGGTATAGATCAGAAAGGCAGGGTCGTCGGCTGTCGTATCCGCGTAGTCGCCGCCTTCGAACGCCTTGAGCGCCAACAGGTCCTCCGGACCCAGGATCAGGGAGTTGCCCCGGGGAAGGGCGGTGCGCCCGTCATGGATGACGGCGGCTGCGGCGCTGTCTTCAAGGATTGCGGTCGCTTCCGCCGCGGTCAGCATTTCGGAAGTCGGGATCGGGACGAAGCCGCCAGCGATGGCGCCGAAGAAGACCAGCGGAAAGTCGCTGGAATGGCCAAGCCGAAGCAGGATGCGATCGCCGCGCTTCAGACCTTTTTCGGCCAGTCCGCCGGCGACGGAAAGGATGGTTCTTTCAATCTCGCCGTAGGTCCAGAGTTCTTTCTGGACGCCGTTCGGTCCGACCACCTCCAACGCGACCGCCCCGGGAGCGGGCGATGCGTTGGTCAGGCAATAGCGGGCAAGATTCATTCAGGGCTCTGTCCGGCCTTGAAGGCCTTAGCGGGTCGGAACCGGAGTTTCGCCGCGATAATCGTAGAAGCCGCGCTGGGTCTTGCGGCCCAGCCAGCCGGCTTCGACGTATTTCACCAGAAGCGGGCACGGCCGGTACTTGCTATCGGCGAGGCCTTCGTAAAGCACCTGCATGATCGACAGACAGGTGTCGAGACCGATGAAGTCGGCCAGCTGCAGCGGGCCCATCGGATGGTTCGCGCCGAGCTTCATGGCCTTGTCGATCGATTCCACCGATCCGACCCCTTCGTAAAGGGTGTAGATGGCTTCGTTGATCATCGGCAGCAGGATGCGGTTGACCATGAAGGCCGGGAAATCTTCCGCAACCGCGATCTGCTTGCCGAGACGGTCGACGAAGGTTTTCGCCGCATCGAAGGTTTCGTCTTCGGTTGCGATGCCGCGCACCAGCTCGACCAGTTCCATCAGCGGAACCGGGTTCATGAAGTGGATACCGATGAACCGTTCCGGCCGGTCCGTGGAGGCCGCAAGGCGGGTGATGGAAATGGACGAGGTGTTGGTCGCCAGCATCGCTTCCGGTTTCAGGATCGGGCAAAGCTGGGAAAAGATCTTGCGCTTGACCTGTTCGTTTTCGACGGCGGACTCGATGACGAGATCGACATCGGCCAACAGGTCGAGATCGACGGCGGGCGTGATCCGGTCGAGGGCCGATGTCCGAACCTCTTCGGAAATCTGCTCTTTCTGAACCTGCCGGGCCATGTTGCCGTTAATCGATGCGAGGCCCGATTCGATTTTCTCCATGGAGAGATCGCTCAAGGCCACGTCGAACCCGGCCAGAGCGCAGACATGGGCGATTCCGCTGCCCATCTGACCAGCTCCAATCACACCGACTTTCTTGATTTCGACCACCATCGTCCATTCCGATCCTTGAGTGACAGTCCGTTCGGATGTCCTGCCGGGCTATTTTTGGCAAGTATAATGCCGAACGGCAAGCACCCTTGGGCGGAAATCGTTACTTCCGCCCAAGGGAGAGTATGCATAATGTTCCGCCGTCTACTCGACGGCAGCCTTCAGCTCCGGCAGAACGTCGAAGAGGTCCGCGACCAGGCCATAGTCGGCAACCTGGAAGATCGGTGCTTCCTCGTCCTTGTTGATGGCCACGATCACCTTCGAGTCCTTCATGCCGGCCAGGTGCTGGATGGCACCGGAAATACCGCAGGCGATATAAAGGTCCGGAGCGACCACCTTGCCGGTCTGGCCGACCTGCCAGTCGTTCGGGGCATAGCCCGCATCGACGGCGGCGCGGGACGCGCCGACGGCGGCACCCAGCGCATCGGCCACCGGCATGATGACTTCCTGGAACTTCTCTTCCGAGCCGAGCGCACGGCCGCCGGAGATGATGATCTTGGCAGACGTCAGTTCCGGGCGGTCCGACTTGGACAGTTCCTCACCGACGAAATCGGACAGGCCGGAAGCGGCGGGAGCGGACGCTGCCTCGATCGATGCGGATCCGCCTTCCTCGGCAGCCGCGAAAGTCGAGGTCCGGACGGTGATCACCTTCTTCGGATCGCCGGACTTCACCGTCTGAATGGCGTTGCCGGCGTAGATCGGACGCTCGAACGTGTCCGCGTCGACCACCTTGATGACGTCGGAGATCTGCATCACGTCGAGCAGGGCCGCGACACGGGGCAGGATGTTCTTGCCGTTGGCGGTGGCCGGCGCGACGATGGCGTCATAGCCGCCGGCAAGTTCCACGATCAGGGACGCCATCGGCTCGGCGAGCTGGTGGGCGAGGTCGGCACTGTCCGCGGTCAGAACCTTGGCGACACCGGTCAGTTTGGCGGCAGCCTCGGCGACCGGGCCGATATCCTTGCCGGCAACCAGCACATGAACGTCGCCACCAAGGGCGACAGCAGCGGTCAGGGCCTTGGCGGTGGCATCGTTGAGCGCACCGCCGGCATGTTCGGCCACAAGAAGTGTTGTCATGATTTTTCTCCCTGGGCGCGTCTTAAAGGACGCCTGCTTCGTTCTTGAGCTTGTCGACCAGTTCGGCCACGGAGCCGACCTTCACGCCAGCCTGGCGGGCCGCCGGCTCGGCGGTCGAGACGACGGTCAGGCGCGGTGCGATATCGACGCCGAAGTCGTCCGGGGTCTTTTCGTCGATCGGCTTCTTCTTCGCCTTCATGATGTTCGGCAGGGACGCATAGCGCGGCTCGTTGAGGCGCAGGTCCGTGGTCACGATGGCCGGCATCTTCAGCTTGATCGTCTGCAGTCCGCCGTCGACTTCGCGGGTCACGTCGACCGTACCGTCGCCGAGATCGACCTTGGACGCGAACGTGCCCTGGGCCCAGCCGAGCAGGGCGGCCAGCATCTGGCCGGTCTGGTTGCAGTCATCGTCGATGGCCTGCTTGCCGAGGATCACAAGACCGGGCTCTTCCGCCTCGACGATGCCCTTCAGGATCTTGGCGACCGCAAGCGGCTCGGTGGTTTCGTCCGTCTTGACCAGAATGCCGCGGTCGGCGCCCATGGCCAGACCCGTGCGAAGGGTCTCGGTCGCCTGTTGCGGGCCGACGGAAACCACGATGACTTCTTCCGCCTTGCCGGCCTCTTTAAGGCGGAGGGCTTCCTCCACGGCGATCTCGTCGAAAGGGTTCATCGACATCTTGACGTTGGCAAGATCAACACCGGAACCATCCGCTTTCACACGGACTTTAACATTGTAGTCAATCACCCGCTTTACGGGCACTAGGATTTTCATAAGGTTTCAACCTCCGCTGGGTGGGCAGGGATGCCGCACCGCATCATTCGGCTTCGCCATCGCAGGGACAAAGGGTCATAAACTGCAGTTTTCGGCCAATCCTGGCGCATGACGCGGGACGGTAATCACCTGTCGTTCATGTGTCAACGATGGCTTTGCGTAAGTTTGCGAAATCGGGTTTCATTCTGACTTCCCGTGGCTGTCAATTCGGCCCCTGCAAACATCCGCTCCATTCCACGGCCGGGACCATAGCCGGGACCGACCGGCGTGCCAATTCCTCATTATGGGCAGGTAAACACCGTATCGGGCCTGAAAACCGGCGTGAAGCGCAGCATAAGCGACCAGAAGTATCCATAGGTTTCGGAGATGGCCGGCGATAGGCCGCAGTTATGGGCTCCGATCTTGGAGCACAGTCAAAGTCCCTTGTCGAACAGCGGTACGCCTCTCCTGCGCAGCACAAGCACCAGGATCGATCCGGTAATCAATCCGCCGATATGGGCGGACCAGGCGATGTTGGTCTCCTGGTCGATCACCACGTTATAGAATTGCAGAACGATCCATGCGCCCAGCACCCAGCGGGCGGACAGGCGCAAGGGGATCCGGCCGAGGGCAAGCACCCAGACCTTCACATGCGGATGAAGCATCAGATAGGCCGCAATGATGCCGGCCGTCGCGCCCGAGGCGCCGATCAGCGGCGCGTCCGAGCCATAGGAGCTCAGCGCATAGGCAAAGCCGGCGCCCGCGGCGCAAGCGAGATAAAACACCAGGTAGCGGACGTGGCCCATGGCGTCTTCCACATTATCGCCGAAGACCCACAGAAACAGCATGTTGCCGATCAGGTGCATCCAGTCGCCATGGAGGAAGGCGTAAGTGACCAGCGTTGCGGCATCGGGAACCGCCTGCAGGTCCGGCGTCAGATCCTTCATGTCGAACAGGACGCTGGAGATCAGACCGTAGCTGTAATCGGAATTGGTGGCCGCCTCGCCGATGCCGGCGTGCTGGATGACCACAAAGACAAAGACATTCGCGGCGAGCAGCGCCCAGTTCACGAAGGGCTTGTAAACGTGCTTGATCGTGTTGTGGTCGTGCAACGGTATGAACATCGGCGGCTCCCCTCGAAACCGCGGTATACTCACATGTTCAGCGGTTTTGACCGGGAACCCATAGCACGTCGCCGTCGCCTTTCGAATTCAGGAATCGCGAGGCGACGAAAAAGAAGTCCGACAGACGGTTCATGTAGCGGATGGCGCAGGGATTGATCTTTTCGCGGGTCTGCAGCTCGACCATCAGGCGTTCCGCCCGACGCGAGACGGTGCGGGCCAGATGAAGATGAGCCGCAGCCGGGCTGCCGCCGGGCAGAACGAATGAGCGCAACGGCTGCAGATCGGCGTTGAGCCGGTCGATCGCCTCTTCCAGGGCGCTGACCTGGCCGTCGGTCAGGCGGAGCGGTTCGTAGCCCAGGTCCTCATCCGTTTCCGGCGTGGCGAGGTCGGCGCCGAGATCGAACAGGTCGTTCTGGATCCGGCCGAGAATCGCATCCACGTCGGCCGCGCCGTCGGCGGTGTGCAGGCGGATGATGCCGACGATGGCATTGGTTTCGTCAACCGTGCCGTAGGCCTCGATGCGCAGATCGTTCTTCGGCCGGCGTTCTCCGGTGCCGAGCGCGGTCGTGCCGTCGTCACCGGTCTTGGTGTAGATCTTGTTCAGAACGACCATGTGCCTGAATGCCCCTAGTGCGCGGGTCCGAAGAAATAAATCCCCGTCATGATGACGACGATGACGATGAATTGCAGTCCGACGCGCCAGCGCATCAGCATTTGCGAGCGGTTGCCCGGACCGCCCCGCAGCATGTTCCAGATTCCCAGCAGGAGCACGATGGTGACTGCCGCCATGCCGATCGGCACCAGAGCGTTATAGAGAGTTTCCATTTCCATTCCTGTATCTGACCGCGCGCGGCCGAAAATGTGTCCGGTTCAGAGATAGGGCCGGCGAGAGGATCGGATCACTCCTCAGACTTCGCAGCGGCCAGACAAGCCCGGTCCATGAGTCTCGTCGGAAGCAGCCGTTTTGCCACACCCATGACCGTCGTCGGTATCGTGACATAATAACGCGGTTTCGGCCGCTTGGCTTCAAGCGCATGGATCAGGCGTTTGACCACGGCGGAAGACGGCAGCTTGAACGGTCCGGGTTCGCCCTTCTCCATGCGCTTGCGCCGCTTTTCGTAGGACTTGCGATGGGGCGACGCCTTCATGGCCTCCAGTCCGATCCAGCGGTCGAAATTGGCAAGGGCATTCTGCGTGAAATGGGTGTCGATCGGTCCGGGTTCGATCAGGCTGACGTGAATTCCCGTCCCCCAAAGCTCCTGGCGCAGGGTATCGGTATAGGCCTCGAGCGCGAATTTGGACGCCGTATAGGCGCCCCGGTACTTCAGGGCGACCAGCCCCAGAACCGAGGAGCACTGCACGATGCGGCCGCTCCGGTTGAGCCGCATGGAGGGAATGATGCGTTGGGTCAGATCGTGCCAGCCGATGAAATTGGCTTCGAACAGGGTGCGCAGGGCGGCAACGGGCATGTCTTCCAGGGCGCCGGGCACCGCATAGGCGCCGTTGTTGAACAGGGCGTCGAGCTTTCCGTCGCAGGCCTCCAGGACCGAATCGGCGGCATTCATGATGCTGTCGGGATCCTCGTAATCCAGACGGAAGGCCTCGAAGCCTTGCTGCTTCAGACGGTCCACGTCCTCGACCTTGCGTGCCGTGGCGAAAACACGCCAGTCCCGCCCCCGCATCAAATGCGCCGCAGCCTCGCCGATCCCGGACGAGCATCCCGTGATCAGGAGCGTCCGGGGTTTTCTGTACATCAAGAGATCGTCAGACATGCGCGGGCGTCGATCGCTTCAAAGGAGGTGGCAACTGGAAAACGCAACGGGAGCTACAGGGGCTGACCTGATAGCAGTTTCGGGGAGGGACCGGCAAATCCGGCGGCTTCCTTGATGAAGTGCGTTTTAAGGCCCGGCATCCGGTCGACAAGACCCAGTCCGAAATCCCGGAAGCCACGGAGGATGTCGTTGTCGTTGGAAAACAGCCGGTTGAGCACGTCGGTGACCACGCCCATCTGGAACGTGTCGAACCGGCGCCAGCGCTGATAGCGTTCCAGAACGTCGAGCGCCCCGATATCCTGGCCCAGGCGACGCGCTTCTATCAGGACCTCCGACAGGGCGGCCACGTCGCGGAAGCCCATGTTCAGGCCCTGGCCGGCAATGGGGTGAATGCCGTGGGCCGCATCGCCGGCGAGGGCGAAACGCGGCTTGACGAAGTCACGGGCAAGGCGCAGGCCCAGCGGATAGGCGTGACGCGGCCCGTCGAGTTCGATTTTCCCCAGATGATGGCCGAAGCGGCGCTCCAGCTCGATCTCGAAGGTGAAATCGTCACTGGCCACCAGCCGTTTTGCGTCGGCGGTGCGTTCGGTCCAGACCAGCGACGAGCGGTTGCCGGGCAGAGGCAGGATCGCGAAGGGACCTGCGGGCAGGAAATGTTCTTCGGCGCGGCCGTTGTGCGGCCGCTCGTGCCGGACAGTGGTCACGATGCCGGACTGGCCGTAATCCCAGTAAACGGTGCGGATGCCGGCAAGATCGCGCAGCTTCGAGCGGACGCCGTCGGCGGCAATCAGAAGGCGGGTCGACAGGGTCCGACCGCTCGCCAGGTCCAGGGAAACATGATCGTTGGTGTTATGGAAGGTTTCGGCGCTGTCGGGGGCATGAAAGGCGACGCCGGCACTTGCGGCAGCCTCGTAAAGCGCCGGCAACATGGCGCCGTTCGGCACCATGTGGGCGAAGGGTTCGCCTTCGGCCGTTTCTCCGTCGAAGGTCAGGAACACCGGCCGGACCACATCGCGCAGCTTGCTGTCGGTCACGATCATTTCGTTGATCGGCTGGGCGGAGGGGAGGATTTCCTTCCAGACACCGAGCTGGTCGAGCATGCGGCAGGCCGCGGCCGCGATGGCCGAAGCTCTTGGGTCCTTCGCAAGGGTTTCGGTCGGTTTGGGGTCGATAACGGCGATTTTCAGGGTGGGGTCGGCCTGCTTGAGCGCAAGTGCGAGCGACAGACCCACATAGCCGCCGCCAGCGACGACGACGTCCTGCATTTCGGTATTCTTGGCGGTTTTTACCATTATCCGTCTCCCGGACCGTTCCTTAAGGGCAGCTTGACTTATGTGCCGCGGCTCGCCCATCTCAGGGGCACGCCATCCCCATATGGCGATCAACATTTGCTTCGACTGTCTTATTTAGCAGGGATCGCGCCGATGAACACGGCCATTGATACACTTCTTGAAATTCTCGACCTGGAGCCGCTGGAGCACAACCTGTTTCGTGGTCGCAGCCCACAAGTCGGATGGCAGCGGGTGTTCGGCGGTCAGGTTATCGGGCAGGCGCTGGTAGCGGCCTCCAGAACGGTGGTCGAAGACCGGCATGTGCATTCCCTTCACGGCTATTTCATGCGCCCGGGCGATCCGTCGGTTCCGATCATCTACGAAGTCGATCGGATTCGCGATGGCGGCAGTTTCACCACCCGACGTGTGGTGGCGATCCAGCACGGCCAGGCGATCTTCTCCATGTCGGCCTCGTTTCAGGTGATGGAAGAAGGCATGGAGCATCAGGTCGAGATGCCCGATGTGCCGAAGCCGGAAGACCTGCCGAGCGAGCGGGAGCTGAAGGCGAAATTCCTCGAAATGGCGCCGGAAAACGTGCGCAGATACTGGGAGCGGGAACGTCCGATCGAAATGCGTCCCGTCGACCTGACCCATTATTTCTCCGACAAGCCGCTGCCTCCGATGCAGCATGTTTGGGTCCGGGCGACCGACACGTTGCCGGATGATTCGCGCATCCATCAATGCGTGCTTGCCTATGCCTCCGACATGACGCTGCTGGATACCGCGCTCCATCCTCATGGCCTGTCGGTCTTCAGCGACCGGGTTCAATGCGCGAGCCTCGACCACGCCATGTGGTTCCACCGGCCGTTCAGGGCTGATGACTGGCTGCTTTACTCCTGCGACAGTCCGTCAAGCTCCGGCGCGCGCGGCTTCAATCGCGGCTCCCTGTTCGATCTGGACGGCAGGCTGGTGGCGTCCACGACTCAGGAAGGCCTGATGCGGCTCAGAACGAAACCGTGATTCCTAATTACGGATCGGGCTGGTGAAACCGGAAATCGCCAGCGGATTGTCGGTCATCGCTTTCGGATCGGGCGTATCCGGCAAGAGTGCGCCGGAGAAGGCTTCGAACATCTTGCGCACAAAGCCTTCCGACAGGTCGTAGGTGATGAAGACCATGCGCGTGCGGTGATCGTCGTCGGGCCAGCCTTCGAGCGTTGCCGGCGGATGGAAGACGTGCTGGACGCCGTGGATCACGACCGGACGATCCGGATCCTCGGCAATCTGGACGATGCCCTTTACCCTGAGCAGCTTCGATCCGTGGGCCGAGCGCAGCAGATCGAGAAACATTTCCAGCGCGGAAGCTGACACCGGCCGGTCGGTGGACAGGGTAAAGGCGCGGATCTTGTCGTCGTGCCGGTTCACGTCATGCCCATGATGATCGTGGCCGTGATGATCGTGTCCATGGTGATGCCCATGAGCATGATCGTGCGCGGCTTCGTAGGCTTGGGCATTCAGCCATTTGGCGACATCGGGTATTTTCGTGTCCGGATTGTAGAGGCCGGCATCGAACAGGCGGTCCGGCGTTGCCTCGTCGGCCTGATTGTCGAGCAGCCGTGCACCGGGATTGAGGTGGGCAAGGCGTTCCTTCAGGGCGGTCAGTCCTTCACGCGCGTCCTGCGTCTCGATCAGATCGGTCTTGGTCAGGACCAGCCGGTCGGCGACGGCCGCCTGGCGGCGGGCCTCCTCGTGGGTGTCGAGCGTTTCCAGGCCGTTGACCGCATCGACCAGGGTGACGACGCTTTCCAGCCGGTAGCGCATGACCAGATAGGGATGCAGCATGACCGTGTGCAGGATCGGCGCCGGATCGGCGAGGCCGGTGGTTTCGATCACCACCCGCGCCAGCCGGTCCATGCGGCCGTTGTCGAGGCGTCTCAGGAGATTTTCCAGCGTGGTGACCAGGTCGCCGCGAATGGTGCAGCACAGGCAGCCGGAGGACAGTTCCAGGATACCGTCGCTGGCCTGATCGACCAGCAGGTGGTCGAGGCCGATTTCGCCGAATTCGTTGATGATGACCGCGGTATCGGACATGGCCGGGTCCTTCAGGATCCGGTTCAGAAGGGTGGTCTTGCCCGAACCCAGGAATCCGGTGATGACGGACAGCGGGATCGGCGGCTTGGGACCGCGGCGCGGTGCTTCCGGTGCGGCGTCGGCAGGGGATGTTGTCATGGGACAGGTGGCTCCAACCCTCTGGCTCCGGCCAATGCCGGACCCTTCAGGCAGTCACCTAAGGACTGTGGCGTGGAAAATCCAGTCCCAACTAGGCTGACAGATTTTCGACCTTCGCCAGCTCTTCCTTCAGATCGACCGGAACAAGATCTTCTTCGGAACCGTCTGTTTCCGGTTCCGCGGCTTCAGACTTTGCTGCGTCGGGGTCCAGAACCGAACGGACGGATTTTGCGGCCTTGCGCAGGATTTCGATGATGTCGTCGACGGAGCGGCCTTCCTCCAGCTGGGTCGCGCTAAGCTCCGCTAGATCGGCCAGCGCCCGGATCGTGGCGGAGGAGTTCGGTTCAGCCATGGAAATGCTCCATTAAAAAGGGCTTCTGCCCAGAATGGACCACTGAGACTTTCCCGAAGCTGATCGGGAGGGCGCCGCAGCAGATGCTATTCTGAACATACTGTTAATTTTAACGGTTAATATCGCGTTAACGTAGGGATATGCGGGGTTTTTCGGGACGTCGACCGAAGGCCTAAGGCTTCGGAGCCGGCACGGCGATTCCGGTGCCCTTCTGGAACAGGGATCCCGGGGCTGCCATAGGGGCATCGGTTTCGGCCTTGACGAAATCCTTCTGGGCGACTGCGCCGGGTGCGGCTGCCTTCGCCGCGGATTTCAGCTTGATTTCCAGGATCCGGATGGGATTGGGGGTCGGAAGCGGCACAGAGACGGACAGTCCACCGTCGGGTTGACCGGACCCGGTGTCGTCGTCCGTGTCGGCCGAAATCGCAGCGGCGGGTGGCGCTGCGCCTTTCGGAACGCTGAGATCGATCGGTATAGGCGCATAGGCGATCCGGCGCGGTCCGATCGTGCGGTCCATCACCTTGCCCCAGTCGATTTTGCCGTTCGCGAGCTTGACGGACGCGTCCACCTTTCCGCCGGTGTCGGCGGACTTGCTTCTCTTGCCGAGCCGGAGGCCGGGGATCGCCGGTCCCCTGTCGTTGCTGCGGGCGGAGGAGGCGTAGGACAGGACCGGACTGCCGCTATTCCCGCTCTGCATGTCGAACTGCGCCATGATGCCTTCGGCACCGGGTTTTTCGTTGCGTTTGCAATAGTGGTCCGCCGGGGGATTGCCGCCCTGGCGGGGCAGTGTCTTGAGCGTGTACCGACCGGACCGTTTCCTGAAACCCTTGTCCATCAGGTCGCGGGTAAAGGCGATCCGTTCCAGTCCGGAAGCCGCGCCGAGGACAACGGCAATCAGCGTGCGGCCATTGCGGGTGACGGAAGCGGCGACATTGTAACCGGAGTTGCAGATGTAGCCGGTCTTCATGCCGTTTGCGCCGCGGACCCGCATCAGAAATTCCCGATTGGCGGAGCGCAGCGTCTTCTTGCCGAACTTGATGCCGGGGTGGTTGTAATAATTCTGCGCCTGCGGAAAATCGCGCTGGAGGGCCTGGGCCAGGATCGCCATGTCACGCGCAGTGGTGATCTGGCGGTTGTCGGGCAGACCGTTCGGATTGACGAAGACCGTGTCGTTCATCCCCAAGCGGCGGGCTTCGGCATTCATCATGTCGATGAAGGCGGGTTCGGACCCGCCGATTGCTTCGCCCAGGGCAACCGCGATGTCATTCGCCGACTTGATCAGGATGATCTTGAGCGCGGTCTCGACGGTGAATTGCGTACCGACCTTGAACCCCATCTTGCTGGGCGGTTCCTTGATCGAGTTGGCCGACTGCACGACGATCGAGTTCAGCGAAGCCTTGCCGTCGCGGATGGCCTTGAAGGTGACATAGGCGGTCATCATCTTCGTCAGCGACGCCGGATACCATTTGCGGGTGGCGTCCTGTTCGTCCAGGACAGCTCCGGTCCTGGCATCGACAAGGATATAGGTACCGATTTCCGCGCGAAGCGGTGCGGCGGAAAACGCCAGCAGCGAGAGGGCGAAAGCCAATCCGAACACGTGTAACCGGGAGTGCAGCAGTCTTTCGAACACCATATCCTCGCTGATCGATTCACGGTCTCAGGCTTCGGTCGCCTGCCGGCCGAATTTCAGGTATCGGGCGGAGACTGTTTTACGCCCCAGCTTTAAAGCTATGCTTAAGATCCTGATTGTCGGTTGGCTCCCGGCCAGTCCCATTCATAAACGATCCGGTTGGCCGAATGCAAAAACTAACCTAAAGAAATTTGCGGAATTGGCGAGATTTTAGGCATTCGCCCAGAAATTCATCCCTTTTCCCGGATCGGTTTCGATCGTTGCCGTCATATTGTGCGCAAGAAGCGGACATGGCCTCCTGTTTGCATCAAACGCGTGAAAACGCGGATGCCGGCCGGACGGCTTGCATTCGCCGGGCAACCTGTTTCAAGTGGAGACCGTCTTCCCCGCGCTTCCGGGGTTCGTCTGCGGCAAGGCCAGTTGATTTATGTATGACGCTGCAATCGTGAATCCGATCAATGACAACGCGCCCCGCATGCAGCGGGTGAGCGGACGGGGACATGTGGCTTTCAAGCATGCGTCGGGTAGGACACGCCTCAGCGATCTTCACCAGAGCGGTTCGGCGAAAATCCGGTTGCCCAAGGTCTATGACGGTGTTCCCGTGGCCGTATTGATCAACACTTCAGGCGGTCTGACCGGGGGCGATCGGCTGACCTACGAGGCAGGCGTCGATGCCGGCGGGCACGCGATCGTGACCAGCCAGGCGGCCGAACGGGCCTATCGCAGTTCCGGCGGCGTGGCAGAAATTGAAAACCGTCTCACCGCCGGAAACGGCGCCACCCTGGAATGGCTGCCGCAGGAAACCATCCTGTTCAACGCATCCGGCCTGCACCGGACCATGACCGTGAATCTTTCCGGTGATGCCCGGCTGCTTGCGATCGAATCGGTCGTTCTTGGACGCACGGCGATGGGTGAAACGGTCGATCGGATCAGCTTTCGCGATCGCTGGCGCATCCAACGGGAAGGCCGTCTTGTCTTTGCCGATGATGTCCGGCTTGAAGGCGACGCAAGCGATATTCTCAAAGGTCCGGCGACGGCCGGCGGCGGACTGGCTTTCGCCACGCTGGTCGATTGCGCGGTCGATGCCGATACGCGCCTCGGTCTTGCGCGCGATGCGCTTGGCCAACTGAAGATACGGGCCGCGGCGAGCGCCTGGAACGGCGTTCTGGTCGCGCGATTCGTCGGCGCCGACGGCCGGTCGCTGCGCGACGGCCTGATGACATTTCTTGAAACCTACCGTTCAGCGGGCCTGCCGAGGGTTTGGCATTGCTGACACTGGACTACCACCGAAGGGGAGGTCGTTTTGAATCTCACGCCACGTGAAAAAGACAAACTACTGATCGCGACCGCGGCCATGGTCGCCCGCCGCCGCCTGGAACGGGGCATCAAGCTGAACCATCCAGAAGCCATTGCCCTGATCACCGATTTCGTGGTCGAGGGCGCGCGGGACGGACGCACGGTTGCAGACCTGATGGAAGCCGGCGCCAAGGTGCTGACCCGCGATCAGGTGATGGAAGGGATTGCGGAGATGATCCACGATGTCCAGGTCGAGGCGACCTTTCCCGACGGGACCAAGCTCGTCACCGTGCACGATCCGATTCGCTGAGTTTCCCGAAGGAGCATGAGATGAAACGGATCGTCCCGGGCCTCTTCGCCCTCGGATTTTCAAACGCCGCCGCTCTGGCTCATACGGGCCTGCAGGAGCACGCGCATCCTCATGGGGATGCCGCCAGTTATTTCACCATCGAGACCCTGGTGATCTTCGCCGTCGGTCTCAGCATCGGCGGCACCGTTGCCTGGTACCGCCGCCGCAAGGAGACGAGCAAATGATTCCTGGAGAACTCTTTCCCGCCGAAGGCGAGATCGAACTGAATGCGGGCCTGGAAACGGTCACGCTGGACGTCTCGAACACGGGCGACCGGCCGATCCAGGTGGGCAGCCACTATCATTTCTATGAAACCAATGAAGGCCTGTCATTCGACCGGGAAAAGGCGCGCGGCATGCGGCTCGACATCCCGGCGGGTACCGCCGTGCGTTTCGAGCCCGGCCAGAGCCGGTCGGTGACGCTGGTGGCGTTCCGCGGCGACCGCACGGTCTACGGCTTCAATCAGAAAGTGATGGGTGCACTGTGAAAACCGGAACGATCATGGCGATCGCAGTTGTGTTGATGTCCGTGGGCGGTGCTGTTGCCCAGCAGAAAATCGACTGCGGCTATCCGCTTACCCAGAGTGAGATGACCTATTGCGCCGAACAGGGCTGGCATGAGGCGGATGCGGACCTGAATACGGTCTACAAGGACGCCATGGCCAAGATGCGGGAAATGGACAGTTATCTGGACGCCTCGCTGAAGGGGGCCGCCGATGCGCTGAAGGAGGCGCAGCGTGCGTGGATCCCCTACCGGGACAAGGCCTGCAAATCCTACGGCTTTCAGGCCCGCGGTGGCTCCATGGAACCCATGCTGATCTACGGCTGCATGGCGACGATGACCCGGGCGCGAATAGAAGAACTCAAAGACCTTATCGGCGGGCTTGGAAACTAGAGCAAGCCGAACCCAGACACTTCCAGAGGGTCGACCTTTCAGGAGAAACCTATGCCTTACAAGATGCCCCGCGCCGCTTATGCGGACATGTTCGGTCCGACGACCGGAGACCGGATCCGTCTTGCCGATACGGACCTGATCATCGAGGTGGAAAAGGATTTCACCACCTACGGTGAAGAAGTGAAATTCGGCGGCGGCAAGGTGATCCGCGACGGGATGGGCCAGTCGCAGCAGCCGCGTTCCGCAGGTGCGGTCGACACGGTGATCACCAACGCGCTGATCGTCGACCACTGGGGCATCGTCAAGGCGGATGTGGGCCTGAAGGACGGCCGGATCGTCGGCATCGGCAAGGCGGGCAACCCGGATGTCCAGCCGGGGGTCGATATTGTTGTCGGTCCGGGCACGGAAGCAATTGCCGGTGAAGGCAAGATCCTCACCGCGGGCGCGCTCGACGTTCATATCCACTTCATCTGCCCGCAGCAGATCGATGACGCGCTGATGTCGGGTGTGACCACCATGCTCGGCGGCGGCACGGGTCCGGCGACCGGTACCAATGCCACCACCTGTACGCCGGGCTCCTGGCACATCACCCGCATGATGCAGGCGGCCGATGCGTTTCCGATGAACCTGGCCTTTGCCGGCAAGGGCAACGCCTCGCTGCCGGCGGCCCTGGAAGAACAGATCCTGGCCGGTGCCTGTGCGCTGAAACTGCACGAGGACTGGGGCACGACGCCGGCGGCGATCGACAACTGTCTCGCGGTTGCCGACGAATACGACGTCCAGGTGATGATCCACACCGATACGCTGAACGAGAGCGGCTTCGTGGAAAACACCACGGCGGCCTTCAAGAACCGCACGATCCACGCGTTCCATACCGAAGGTGCGGGCGGCGGCCACGCTCCGGACATCATAAAGGTCTGCGGTGAGTTGAACGTGCTGCCGTCTTCGACCAACCCGACCCGGCCCTACACCAAGAACACCATCGACGAGCATCTCGACATGCTCATGGTTTGCCATCACCTGGATGCCTCGATCCCGGAAGACGTGGCCTTCGCCGAAAGCCGGATCCGCAAGGAAACCATCGCGGCGGAAGATATCCTCCACGATATGGGCGCCTTTTCGATCATCGCCTCGGACAGCCAGGCCATGGGCCGCGTCGGCGAGGTGATCATCCGCACCATGCAGACGGCGCACAAGATGAAGGTCCAGCGCGGCCGGCTTTCCGAGGAAGCGGGCGAAAACGACAACTACCGGGTCAAGCGCTACATCTCCAAGGTCACCATCAACCCGGCGATCGCCCATGGCCTGGATGAGCACATCGGCTCCGTGGAAGTCGGCAAGCTTGCCGATCTGGTGCTGTGGAATCCGGCCTTCTTCGGCGTCAAGCCGGACATGGTGCTGAAGCTCGGCACGATTGCGGCGGCGCCCATGGGCGATCCGAACGCTTCGATCCCGACGCCGCAGCCGGTCCATTACCGGCCGATGTTCGGCGCCTTCGGCAAGTCGCTGACCCGGAGCCGGATCACCTTCGTTTCCCAGGCGGCCTATGACAACGGCGTCAAGGACAAGGCGGGCCTCGATAGTCTCGTGTTGCCAGTGAAGAACACCCGGGGCGGGATTTCCAAGAAATCCATGGTGCTCAACGACGCGATGCCGCATATCGAAGTCCATCCGGAAACCTATGAAGTCCGCGCGGACGGCGAATTGCTGACCTGCGAGCCGGCGGAAGTGCTTCCCATGGCACAGCGATACTTCCTGTTCTAATCTGGCAGGAAATTCACTGGAACGGCGTGTTCGGAATGACAGCGGCAGACATCACCATCGAGCTGGGCAGCGCTCCGTCCGGAGGCTGCCCCTGCTGCGATCCGGAGGCGTGTTTTCCGCAAGGCTATGTCAGCAAGGCCGGTCGGCCGCATGCGATCTACTTTGCGGATTGGGACTTTGGCGCGAGCGGGTACGTCGAACTGCTGATTTCCGTCGGAAACTGGGAAAAGGACAGCACGCCCGCGGATCGGCGCGCGGCGGCCTTCAGAGGAAGATCGGCTGACGGCGTCACCCGCTGGACCGGTTTCGACGCGGGTCAGAGCCTGTGGCGGGATGTAGGCATGGTCGGCCGATTGCTGACGGGAGAAGAGGCTGCCCGCGAGCCGGAATTCCGCCAACTGGCGGAGGCCATTGAGGCCGGGGATCCCCGCGTCCAAATAGCGCTTGCGGAAACCGCGGGGACATCGAACACAATGCTGAGACCGGTGCACCGGGGCGGCGGATCCTTCGTCGCGCAGGCCGCGCCGAAAGAACCAGCTCCGGACTGAGGTCCGAGGGGAGAAGCGGAATGTACAAAGTCATCGGGGCGTTTCAGTCGCGCGTCATGCGCGTTTTGTGGACCCTTGAAGAACTCGGCGAGGCTTACGAACACGATCCGGCCGCGCCGCGTTCGGAAACCGTTCTGGCCCTCAATCCCGCCGGAAAAATCCCGATCCTGACCGACGGGGACGCGGTGCTGACAGATTCCGTCGCAATCTGCACCTATCTGGCCGACAAGCACGGCAAGCTGACCTTTCCCGCGGGCACCGTCGAGCGGGCCCGACAGGACAGTTTCACCCAGTTCGGTGTCGACGAACTGGACGGGGCGCTTTGGACGGCGGCCAAGAATTCCTTTGTTCATCCGGAAGAGGTGCGGGTTCCGGAGATCAAGGCGGTCTGCAGGCTCGAGTTCAGCAGGGCGCTGGCAACCCTCGAACAGCGCCTGGGCGACGGCCCCTACCTTATGGGCGAGACCTTCACCATCGCCGATATCATCACCGGCCATTGTTCCGGTTGGGCACTGGCCGCCAAGTTCGACCTCCCGAAGGAAGGCCGGCTCCACGATTATTTCATGCGTCTGCGCGCGCGTCCCGCCTTCCAGCGGCTGATGGCCAAGGTCAAGGCCGCGTCATGATCCGCGTTGCCGAGATTCTCACCGCCGGAACCTGGGACGGTGCGCCCGCCGATACAATCACCCTGGAACGGGAGGACCGGCATCGGCGGCGGGCGGTCATGACCGGCGCGGGCGGGCTTTCCTTTCTGCTCGACCAGCCGAGTGCGGTCACCCTGCATCACGGCGACGGCTTGAAGCTGGAAGACGGCCGGATCGTGGAAGTGCTGGCGGCACCGGAAGATCTGGTCGAAATCGAAGCCGACGACATGGGGCATCTTGTGAAGATCGCCTGGCATCTCGGCAACCGGCATCTGCCGACCCAGCTTATGGGAACGACGCTGCGCATCCGCCGCGACCATGTGATCGAGGATATGGTGGAGCGTCTTGGCGGCCGGCTGACGCCCGTGCAGGCCGGGTTCGATCCGGAAGGCGGCGCTTATGGTCACGGCCAGACCCACGGTCATGATCATGACCACGGTCAGGGGCACGATCACGACCATGGGCATTCGCATGGGCACGGCCATCGTCATGGGCATTCCCATGACCACTGAACCGGTTTCGCTCGCCTCGCTCTATCGGCTGCTGGCCTTCCTGTCCCCTGCCTTTCCGGTCGGCGCCTTTACCTACAGCCACGGGCTGGAACAGGTGATCGAGGAGGGCGATGTCTCCGACGCGGCAAGCCTTGAAGCCTGGCTTCTGGATATTCTGAAATACGGGTCCGGGCGGAGCGATGCCATTCTCCTGAAGGAGACAATGGGTGCCGCGAAGCAGGGTGACGAGGCGGCCGTGCGGGAGCTGATCGATCTCGGGCTTGCGCTGCAGCCGTCAAGGGAGCGGCACTTGGAAACAAGCGCGCAAGGCTCGGCCTTCATCGAGGCGGTCCTGAAGGCTTGGGTACCGGAGGCAGAAGGGGCGGCGGCGGTCCTGTTTACGCGGCTGACCGATCCCTCTTCCGCGGACAGACCGAAGCTTTGGCCCTATCCCGTCGCCGTCGGTCTGGTCGCCGCGGCCTGGGAGATTCCGGTCGAGGCGACCGTGACCGGTTTTCTGCACGCCTTCATGGCCAATGTCATTTCGGCGGCGGTCAGGGCGGTGCCGCTCGGCCAGAGCGACGGCCAGCGGGTTCTTGCACGGCTGGAACCGGCGGTTGCCGGGGTGACCGAGGGCGCGTTTCACTCCGGTCTCGACGATCTCGGCAGCAGCACCTTTCTCGGTGACATCGCCTCCATGGCGCATGAAACGAAATATTCGCGGCTGTTCCGGTCATGATCGTTCTCGCCGTGGTTCTTTCTTTCGGGCTTCTGGTTATCGCGGCGGTTCATGCGCTGTGGGGTGCAAAGGTCTGGTGGCCGATTGCTGACGAAACCGCGCTTGCCCGGACCGTGGTCGGCCAGACCGGGATCGAGAAAATGCCGCCCGGTCTTTCGTGTTTTCTCGTCGCCGGCGCCCTCGGTGTCGGAGCGCTCGCCCCATGGGCAGCCCTGGATTTTTTCCCTTTGCCGGGTCCGGACGTCGTTTTCGGCCGGTATCTGACGGCGGCTTTTGCGGCGGTGTTTCTGCTGCGCGGACTGGTAGGTTATTCGGGACCCTTTTCCCGGCATTTTTCCGAAGAGCCTTTCCGTTCGCTCGATCGCCGGTTCTATTCTCCCCTGTGCCTGGCTTTCGGCGCAGGGTTCACAGCTGTCTTTCTTGGAGTATCCTCATGACCTCACCCAACGGCCCGTTGCGTGTCGGCATCGGCGGTCCGGTCGGTTCGGGCAAGACCACCCTGACGGACCGGCTCTGCAAGGCCATGCGCGACGACTATTCGCTGGCTGTTATCACCAACGACATCTACACCAGCGAGGATGCGGAAGCGCTGATGCGCTCCCAGGCCCTGCCGAGCGCCCGCATCCGCGGCGTGGAGACAGGCGGCTGTCCGCATACGGCGATCCGCGAGGACGCCTCGATCAACCTCGCGGCCGTTCACGATCTCAATCAGGCGTTTCCGGATCTGGATCTGATCCTGATCGAATCCGGCGGCGACAATCTTGCGGCGACTTTCTCGCCCGAACTCGCCGATCTGACGATCTATGTGATCGACGTCGCCGCCGGCGAGGAAATCCCGCGAAAGGGCGGGCCGGGCATTACCCGATCCGATCTTCTGGTGATCAACAAGACCGACCTGGCGCCCTATGTCGGTGCCGATCTTTCCGTCATGGAGCGGGATTCCCTTCGGATGCGGAAAGAGCGTCCCTTCGTCTTCGCCAACATGCGGGCGGGGGACGGCATTCAGCAGGTGGTCGATTTCATCAGGGAGAAGGGCGGCCTTTGAGCGGCCGTATTCAGAAAACGGTCGGCGAATTCAACCGGACGTTCTATGATGCCCGGTAAAAATGCCGGGGGTTGACGGTGATGCGGGGCAAACGGCAAGCACGTTGGATGACCGGCCTGTTCTGGGTCGTCCTGATTGCGACTGTTCTTGTCCTTGTTGCAATGCGGATCTGGGCGAGACCTGAGGTCCGCTATCAAGGCGCGGTGTTGCCGATCTTCGATGCGCGGCCCGGCGGCTATCACCTTGACGCGGCAAGGACGTATCTGACGGCGATCTCCGACGACGAAAAGCGGATATATCTGGACGTTCTGCAGAAGCTGGACCTCGCTTTCCCGCTGCTTCTGGCGGTTTCCATCGGCTGGTCGATTCGGCGTTTCGTGCCGAGAGAATGGGGCCGGGGGCGCTATCTCCTGCCACTTGTCGTTATCCCGGCTTTGGTTACCGATTATGTGGAGAATCTGGCCGTTGCCGGTATTCTGACCAGCACTCCCGCAGACCTGTCTCCGGACCTTGTCCGCTTCGCCAGCAGTGCCACCCGGACAAAATTCGCTTTTCTCGCCCTGGAGTTCATTGCGATCGCCGTGCTGATCGCGATGTTTGCCTATCGCCGATGGATGATCAGAAAGCCCTGAAGTCACGGGAGGAAATTTCGATGTTCGATGGTATCAACCTTGTCTCGGTCGCCCTTGCCGCCGTCGTTGCCTTTGTCTTTGGCGCGCTCTGGTACGGTGTTCTGGGGAAGGTCTGGATGAAGGCGGCCGGTCTGACGAAGGAAGAGACAAGGCCGAACCCGAAAACCTTCCTTCTCACATTCTTCTGCCAGCTCTTGATGGCCTTCGTGCTGGCGGGCGTGATCTATCATACCGGCGAGACCACCCTGAAAGCGGGATTGATCTCGGCGGTGCTGATATGGTTAGGCTTCGTGGTGACGACTCAGATCGTCAATCACCGGTTTCAGGGCGCTCCTTGGGCCTTGACCCTGATCGATGGAGGCCACTGGCTTGGTGTGCTCCTTATTCAGGGTGCCGTGATCGGTCTCATCGGCTAGATTTTCCGACCGGTCATCTGGACAAAAGTTGACGCCTACGAAAGTACCAGCCCTTGCGTATGGACGCTTGGCAGGCCGGTAAGCATAATGGCGCCGACTAAGTTGGGTGCCCGGACGAGGGCGATGCCCATAAGTGGTGTTTGGGAGGTAATTACATGTCGGATAATGTTTTCCCCGTGCCCGCGGACGTTGCAGCGCGCGCGCACGTGGACAATGCCAAGTACCAGGAGATGTACAAGCGCTCCGTGGACGACCCGAACGGGTTCTGGGGCGAACACGGCAAGCGGATCGACTGGATCAAGCCCTATACCAAGGTGAAGAACACCTCCTACGACTACCACAACGTTTCCATCAAGTGGTTCGAGGACGGGACGCTCAACGTCTCCGCCAACTGCGTCGACCGCCATGTGGCGACCCGCGGCGACCAGCCGGCGATCATCTGGGAAGGCGACGACCCCTCCGAGCACAAGGTCATCACCTACAAGCAGCTTCATCACGAAGTGAATGTCTTCGCCAATGTGCTTCATGCCCAGGGCGTGAAGAAGGGCGACCGGGTGACCATCTACCTGCCGATGATCCCGGAAGCGGCCTACGCCATGCTCGCCTGCGCGCGCATCGGTGCCGTGCACTCCATCGTCTTCGGCGGCTTTTCGCCGGATTCGCTGGCGCAGCGCATCGAGGACTGCGAAAGCAAGTGCGTGATTACCGCCGACGAGGGCCTGCGCGGTGGACGCAAGGTGCCGCTCAAGGCCAATGTGGACCGGGCGGCCGACAAGGCGCCGGTCGACAGTGTCATCGTGGTCAAGCGCACCGGCGGCGATATCTCGATGAAGGACGGCCGGGACGTCTGGTACCACGAGGAAGCCGATCGCGTGTCCGATCATTGCGCCCCGGTGGAAATGAACGCGGAAGACCCGCTGTTCATCCTCTATACCTCCGGGTCGACGGGCAAGCCGAAGGGTGTGATGCACACGTCGGGCGGCTATCTCGTCTACGCCTCCATGACCCATGAGTATGTCTTCGACTATCATGAGGGCGACGTCTACTGGTGTACTGCGGACGTGGGCTGGGTCACCGGACACAGCTACATCGTCTACGGGCCGCTCGCCAACGGGGCGACCACGCTGATGTTCGAAGGCGTGCCGACCTATCCGGGACCGGGCCGGTTCTGGGAAGTCTGCGACAAGCACAACGTTAACATCTTCTATACGGCTCCGACGGCGATCCGCGCCCTGATGGGCGCCGGCGACGAGCATGTCACCAAGACATCGCGCAAGTTGTTGCGCCTGCTCGGGTCGGTGGGCGAGCCGATCAACCCGGAGGCCTGGACCTGGTATTACAACGTGGTTGGCGAAAAGCGCTGCCCGATCGTCGATACCTGGTGGCAGACGGAAACCGGCGGCATCCTGATCACGCCGCTGCCCGGAGCCACCGACCTGAAGCCCGGTTCGGCGACGCGGCCGTTCTTCGGCGTTCAGCCCGGCGTGGTCGACGCGGACGGCAAGTTCCTGGAAGGGGCGACCGAAGGCAATCTCGTCATCAAGGACAGCTGGCCCGGCCAGATGCGCACGGTCTACGGCGATCACGAACGTTTCGTGCAGACTTATTTCGCGACCTACAAGGGGCTCTATTTCACCGGTGACGGCTGTCGCCGCGATGACGACGGCTACTACTGGATCACCGGCCGTGTCGATGACGTGATCAACGTCTCCGGCCACCGCATGGGAACGGCGGAAGTGGAAAGCGCGCTGGTGGCCCATCCGAAGGTTTCGGAAGCCGCCGTGGTCGGGTATCCGCATGATATCAAGGGCCAGGGCATCTACGCCTATGTCACCCTGATGGAAGGCGAGGAGCCGACCGACGCGCTCAAGAAGGAGCTTGTCGCTCATGTACGGTCCGAAATCGGGCCGATCGCTTCGCCGGATCTGATCCAGTTCGCGCCGGGCCTGCCGAAGACCCGCTCGGGCAAGATCATGCGCCGTATTCTGCGCAAGATCGCCGAAGACAGCTTCGACAATCTGGGCGATACCTCGACGCTGGCCGAACCGGCCGTGGTCGACGACCTGATCGAGAACCGGCAAAACCGGGGCTGATCGGTCCGTCCCATCTGAACAAGAAAGCCCGCCGAAATGGCGGGCTTTTTTGTGCGGGGTGGCTTGTTCGCTCTATTTCGCGAGATAGATCGCCTGGATTTTCTTGGCGATGTTGCCGAAGGCGCTGACCAGCTCGCTGCTGGAATTTGCCTGATAGAAAGTCGATTCGTCCGTCGCGCATGCCGACATGTTTTTCGCGCCTGCGGACGAGGTGTTGGTTCCGAAATAAATTCCGTAGACCGTGATCCCTTCGTCCTTCATGGCCTGACACAGGGCCCGCTGCCGCTTCGAGGATTCGTTGGTGTAGCTTTCGCCCTCGGAGACTTCCGACCAGCCGGAGACGGTGTAACACGTATATTCGTATTGATATTTGGAGTAGTTGTACTTCCAACCGCACTTTTCGACGTCCTGGTCGTAATAACGGTTGTTGTCGCCATCGGTCATGATGATCGCGAATTTCAGCAGTTCGTCGTCATCATAGGCGCCGGGCGCGCTGTCCGACGGCCACAGGTTGGTCCAGTTCGGCGACAACGTGTACCAGCCCCAGGCGACGCCGGTCTGACCCGCGGTGCCGCCGCCGTCGTCCAGTGCCGTAATCTTGTTTTGAAGCTTGGTACGGTCGTTTGTGAGCGGAAGCAGGCTCATAGAGCTTCCGGGACAATTGCCCGATCCGCCGCCGAAATAACTGGAGGAGACCAGGCTGGTGTCCTCAGGCGTGTAATTGTACGGATCATCCGTGTATTGGGCTTCGCCGATGCGTTCGGTCACACAGCTGCCGGAGGCGTCACCATTGGTGACGGTGGACGCATCGCTGCCGAGGTTGACGCCCTGGCTATAGGGGATGATCGAGATCCGCACCTTGCTGTCTGACGTGTCTGTGCCCTCGGGAATAAGCGTGTCCAGAAGGTCGTTCGAGGCGTCCTGCAGCGTGCCGATGTCGTAACGCATCGAGCCGGTGACGTCGAGGACAAGCGCCAGCTCCACGTTGAACCGGGAATAGTTCACTTCGGTTTTGACATGGACCGTCAGATTTTCCGGGCCGATTCCGCCCATGCTCAGGAACTGGGTCGGGACCGACACGGTCGTCGCGATATCGATGATGCCGTTGTCGGGGTCCACCGTGTGGCTCAGGTTGGAAATCGCGACGTCATTCAGGCCGAGTGTCTGGATATTGGCTGCAAACGCTTCGGAAAGCTCGGCGTCGATCTGGCTGTCGGTCATGACCGATGTCGACAACTGGGTCGCCAGCGTCAATGCGGCGGCATCCAGGGCATGGGCCATTTTTTCGCGGTTGTTCACCGCCCGGCTATAGTCCACGGCCGCGCCGGCAATGACCATCAGCATGACGCCCATAATGGCGAACATTGGCATGATCGAGCCGCGCTGATCTGTTTTTAGTTTTTGTAGTTGTATTAAACTGAATGCATGTTTCAACGTGGCGACTCCAAGGTCAACCAGCAATGCATACGTTACAAAAATTGGCAGATTCTTAAATCAAATGTATAAAGTTATATACATTAATCCCTTTTTTTGGTGGGCCTGAATAATTACCCGAGTATTATTTATAATCAGCTCGCACTTATAAGTAGAAAATCGGACTGGAACAATTCCGGATATAGATTTCAATTCAGGCGCCAGGGGATGCTTGCGCAGGACCCGGCACCTGGAATGACCTATTTTGCGAGGTAGATCGCCTGCACCTTTTTGGCGATGTTGCCGAAGGCGGAGATAAGCTCATCATCGGAGGAAGCCATATAGAAGGTCGATCCGCTGGTGGCGCAGGATTTCATGACCTTGGCGCCGGCCGAGTTGCTGTTCGATCCGAAATAGATCGTATAGACGTCCACGCCTTCGTCTTTCATGGCTTCACACAGGGCCTTGGCACGGGTCGAGGAGACATTGGAGGCGTATTCCGATTCCCTGTTCTCGGTCCATTCCTTGACCGTCGAGCATTTCCGGCCCCAGCCCCAGCCTGTGCATTTCGTTTGATTTTCATAATTGTAATAGGTGTTGAAATCGCCGTCGGTCATGATGACGGCGAATTTCAGGATTTCATCGTCATCGTAGTCGCCCGGTGCACTCTTCGTGGGCCAAAGGTTCGCCCAGTTCGGCGACAGGGAGTACCACCCCCAGGCAATACCCGTCTGGCCGGCGGTGGCGCCGTTGGCGGTCAATTTGTTGATTGCCGAGGTGAGCTTGTTGCGCTTGGCGGTCAGAGGCTCCATCTGCGGTGTTGCGGCGCAATTGTTGGATCCGCCCCCGAAATAGGATTCTTCGTTGTCTTCGTCATAGTCGTACGGATCGTCCGTATACTGGGCGTCTCCGGCTCTCTCGGTCACGCAGTTCCGGGTTCCCTTGTTGCCGTCGGTTACGGCCTGCGCATATTCACCGAGATTGACGCCCTGGCTGTAGGGGACGACCGAGATCCGGATCTTGCTGTCGGATTCCGATGTGCCGTCCGGGATCAGCGTGTCGACGAGCGAGCCCGCCGCGTCCTTCAGCGTTTCCATATCGCCGCCCATGGAGCCGGTCACATCCAGAACAAGCGCGAGTTCGACATCGAATTTGGAGTAGTTCACCTCGGTATTCACGCCGATCGTAATCGTCTTGGGCCCGATCCCGCCGACGTGGATGAACTTGGTCGGGATCGCGATCGAGGAGGATACGGAGATCGTGCCGGCATCGCTGTCGACCTTATGCTTCAGGTTTTTAATGGCGACGTCCGAATAGCCCATATTGTTCAGGTTGGCCGCGAACGCTTCCTCAAGGCTCTTGTCGATCTCCTTATTGGTCATGATGGAAGACGACAGCTGGCTGGCAATGGTCAGGGCCGCCGCATCCAGCGCGTTTGCCATGGTGGTTCGCTGGCCGATTGCCCGGCTGTAATCCACGGCAGCGCCGCCGATGACGAGGAGGATGACCGCCATGATCGCGACCATGGGCAGCATGGAACCGTTTGTATTCTCCACGAACCGGACCGCAGAAAACCTTAGCTGTCGGCGGGCAGCTGAAAACATGATGAACTCTCCAGGATGTGACCTGCGCGGAGCGTCCGCCAAAACAAATTCTTATTTATTAAAATCTGTAAGAAATGCCGAGGAAGCTGCAGTCTCGGTTAAGTGATGCTTACTTCGATGGGCGAAACCCGGAAAACCGCGCGTCTGAGAAAATCACGGTTCGAGTTCGGTATCCCAATAGAGGAAGTCGAGCCAGCTTTCGTGGAGATAATTCGGCGGGAAGCCGCGGCCGTTATTGTGCAGGTCCTGAATGGTCGGCTGGAACGGCATGTGCATCGGCCACATGTTCAGCTGCTTGCAGGACTTGTTGGCCTTCTTGAGATTGCAGGGGGAGCAGGCGGTGATGACGTTGTCCCAGGTCGTTTGTCCGCCTTTCGACCGGGGAACGAGGTGGTCGAAGGTCAGTTCCTCCCGGGAGCCGCAATACTGACACTGGAATTTATCGCGGAGGAAGACGTTGAAACGGGTAAAGGCGGGAAAGCGGCTGGGCTTGACGTAACTCTTTAGGGAAACGACGCTGGGTAATCGGAATTCGAAGCTCGGACTTCGGACACAGGTGTCGTATTCGGAAACGATGTTCACCCTGTCCAGAAACACAGCCTTGATCGTATCCTGCCACGACCAGAGAGACAGGGGGTAGTAGCTCAATGGCCGGTAATCCGCATTGAGCACCAAAGCCGGGTGTGCTCCAGACGAAACCGCTATCGTCACCTTCCGCTCCTCATGCCTGCTTGGACGGCTGCCATCCGGCTGTCCGGACGCGGGCCTGACCTCATGAGACGGGAGTATTGTAGAGCGGCTGTGACACTCTTGTGAAGCCTGATAAATACACAAGCTCCATTTCCGGGGTGCCCGGCCCAAAGCCGGGTTAATGCCTGTTAACCAATTGAATCTTCGAAATGAAACGCTGTCCGCTCCCAATCGATGGGAAGAGACCGCGACAAAATGCAAACGGGCGCCCATCGGGCGCCCGCGTGTTTCAGGTCAATTTGCGTCGAATCAGGGTGCTTTCCATTCGCGAATGTCGACGAAGTGGCCGGCAATGGCAGCCGCTGCGGCCATGGCCGGCGACACCAGATGGGTGCGGCCCTTGAAGCCCTGGCGGCCTTCGAAATTGCGGTTCGAGGTGGACGCGCAGCGCTCGCCGGGTGCCAGCTTGTCGGCGTTCATGGCCAGGCACATGGAACATCCCGGCTCGCGCCATTCGAAACCGGCTGACAGGAAGATCTTGTCGAGGCCTTCGGCTTCCGCCTGTTCCTTTACAAGCCCTGAGCCCGGGACGACCATGGCGCGGATGCCGTCCTTGACCTTACCCTTGCCGATGACGGCGGCGGCGGCACGCAGATCCTCGATACGGCCGTTGGTGCAGGACCCGATGAACACGACGTTGGGCTCGATGTCGGTGATCTTCGTGCCGGGCTTCAGGCCCATGTATTCCAGGGCGCGCCACTTGGAGGTCCGGCGGTTTTCATCCTTGATGTCGTCCGGGTTCGGGACGACGCCGGTGATTGAAACCACGTCTTCGGGAGACGAACCCCAGGTGACCGTCGGCGGCAGATTGGCCGCGTCAAGCTCGACGATCTTGTCGAAATGCGCGCCTTCGTCCGTGTGGAGCGACTTCCAGTACGCCACTGCCTGGTCCCAGGCTTCGCCGGTCGGGGCCTTCGGACGGCCCTTGATGTAGTCGAAGGTCTTTTCGTCCGGTGCGATCAGGCCGGCGCGGGCACCGCCTTCGATCGACATGTTGCAGACGGTCATGCGGCCTTCCATGGAGAGCTCGCGGATCGCTTCGCCCGCATATTCCATGACGTAGCCGGTGCCGCCGGCGGTGCCGATCTCGCCGATGATAGCCAGGATGATGTCCTTGGCGGTCACGCCTTCCGGCAGCTTGCCGTCCACCTGGATCAGCATGTTTTTGGCTTTTTTCTGGATCAGCGTCTGGGTGGCCAGAACGTGTTCTACTTCCGAGGTGCCGATGCCGTGAGCCAGCGCGCCGAACGCGCCGTGGGTCGAGGTGTGGCTGTCGCCGCAGACGATGGTCATGCCCGGCAGGGTAAAGCCCTGTTCCGGACCGACGATATGAACGATGCCCTGACGGTGGTCGAGTTCGTTGAAGTACTCGACGTCGAAGTCGGCGGCGTTCTTTGCCAGCGTTTCGACCTGCAGGGCGGATTCAGGATCGTCGATGCCATGGCTGCGGTCGGTGGTCGGCACGTTGTGGTCGACGACTGCCAGGGTCTTCTGAGGCTGGCGGACCTTGCGGCCGGTCATGCGCAGGCCTTCGAAGGCCTGGGGGCTGGTCACTTCATGAACCAGGTGACGGTCGATGTAGAGCAGGCCCGTTCCGTCTTCCTGCATATCGACCACATGGTCGTCCCAGATCTTGTCGTAAAGCGTCCTGGCTTGCGTCATGGTTCTCTCCTGAAACCGGACCCGGCCGTCTTCTTGTCAGTCCGCCGGCATTGCGTCCGCCGCAGACTGTTTTGGACCGGTCTTTGTTGTCGGGACGACGCGCGTTTCCGTCCTCCCTGCCGTTGCGCATTTCAATGAACCAAAGGGGCCCGCGCGGTCAAGACGTTTGAGTTGAGTATTCTTCAACTGCGATTGAAACGCGGGGCGGGAGCGTACCTGGAAGCAAAAAGGGCAACCCGTGGGGCTGCCCTTTCGAATTCCGGTTTTGAAGAAGCGTTGCCCGGCTTATTCAGCGGCGCCCTCGGCGGAAGCTGCGGCTTCGGCCGCTGCCGCTGCTTCAGCAGCCTTGGCGGCTTCTTTCTCGGCGGCTGCGGCCGCCTTGACGGCTGCTACGTCAGCACGAACTTCTTCGTTGAGACGCTTCGCGCGGGCGTTGGTGGCTTCCACGATACGGGCCGACTTGCCGCGGCGATCGCGCAGGTAGTAGAGCTTGGCGCGACGGACCTTACCGCGGCGGACCACTTCGACGCCTTCCAGCATCGGGGAGTAGACCGGGAATACACGTTCCACGCCTTCGCCATAGGAAATCTTGCGGACGGTGAAGCTTTCGTTGATGCCGCCGCCGGAACGGGCGATGCAGACGCCTTCGTAAGCCTGGGTACGGGTCCGGCTGCCTTCCGTCACGCGGACGTTGACCTTGACCGTGTCGCCGGGGGAAAATTCCGGAAGCTTGCGGCTTTCCTCGATTTTCGCCATTTCCTCGGCGTTGAGCTGTTCGATAATGTTCATGGCATATTTCCCTTTTCAATTTACAAAGCGGTCAGAGCGTCCTCCGCATCAAACTGAGCGGGGACGGGTTCACCGTCTCTGGGCCATGGTGACATTTGCCGGCCGGTGGGCGGAATTCTCCCATCCGATCCATTCGCGCCGCGTGATACAGGAAGACAGGGCGTTTGTCATGCGGTTTTTGGAAAAATCGCAAGATCCAGAGGCCTGACGGTCGGGCTTTCCATGAAAAATACGGCGACCGGGGATGCCGGTCGCCGCTGATGCCTGTGAAATTGCCTTAAAAACAACCGAAGGCAAACATCTCCTCGAACAAGTTCGGCAATCGCGGCTTGCAGAGGAGGAAAATTCGGAGCGACCAAAATCGTAGCCCCCCATCATCCTGCTTCCCAACGGCACTTTCACATTATCGCATTGGGAAAAGTCCCGAATGATCCAAATGCACTATAAGTTTAGGCGCGTTGCGATATGATGATGGCCAGGAGGGGCTGGGTCTGGCAGGGGTCATATGCAGCTCGATCGGGAAGTTCTACTTCGAAAGCTCTATTCCGCTGCTTTTCTGGACGGCGGTCTGTCCTGTGTGCTGGCCGATCTGGCGATGGCGTTTCCGGATCTGCCGATCTCCTATCAGGCGCAGTGCGTCTACCAGAACGACTTCTACGACTGCGCCTTATACAATTTCGGATCCGGCATAGCGGAAAAGCTGAGCCGCGTCGAAGCGGCCAATCCGTTTCCTCCGATCGCCCTGAAGTGCGATGTCTCTGATATCGTTCGAACCGCGCCGGTGATATCTCCCGAAGAGGTCGAGAAGACCGATTTCTACGACGAGTTTTTTCGAGAAAACTGCAATATCAACCGGGCAACGGGGATCATTCTGCATCGCCAGGGCGCGGATTCGGCCTTCGTCGCAGCCAATTTCCCAAAGGAATACAGCCAAGACGACGAGGATCGCGCCAATGAGGCGCTCCGGTTTCTGAGGCCTCATTTCCAGGGCGCCTTCAACCTTCTCCTTGAAGTCCGCAAACGGGAGGTCAGCGCGACCCGGTACGGATTCTGGCTGGATCAAATTCCTGCACCCGCCTTCGTTGTCGATGCGTCTCGTCATATCGTCCATATGAACGCCTTTGCGGAACGGACGCTCGAGCAAAATGATGTGTTTACGACGTCTCCCGCGGCTGCGTTGACATCGTGCGATTCAGCTGTTCGGAAACGGCTTGAGGACGCGGTCGATTGTGCCCGATCGACATCTGCACCGGTCGGCCCGGTTTTCCTTTGCCGAGCGGGTAAGAGCCGCGGATTTTTCTTTGTTCTTCCGATCTCGAATGCAGACCAGACGCATTTGCCGCTGGAACCCCTCCTCGGGCTGAAAACGCCCTTTCTCGTCACCTATTTCAATCCGGAAGACCGGCCGAAAACCGCTCGGGGCGTCCTTGCCGGCGCGCTGGGCGTCAGCGAGCGCGAGAGCGCGCTGATCCAGGAACTGATCTATGGCTCAACCTTGCGCGAAGCCGCCGATCGGCTCGGAATTGCCTACAACACCGCGCGCAACCAGCTTGCCAGCGTCCACACCAAGACCGGCACCCGGTCTCAGTCGGACGTGGTGCGTTTAGGCGCGCAGATCCTGGCAAGGCTGCCCGGCGCGCCGGAGCATGAGAGAAAAAAATAGGCGGGATCAGTCCTTTTCCGGCAGCAGATACCGTTCCCACAGATCCGGGCGTCGTTCCCGGGTGAGCTGTTCCGCCTGCTCCTGGCGCCATTCGGCGATCTTCCGGTGATTGCCGGAGGTGAGCACGTCGGGAATGGTCCGGCCCTCGAACTCGGCGGGCCGGGTGTAATGCGGATGCTCCAGCAGGCCGGTTTCGAAGCTTTCGGTTTCCGCGCTTTCCATGTTGCCCATGACGCCGGGGATCAGGCGGACCACCGCATCCAGCATAGTGATCGCCGCGATTTCGCCGCCGGACAGAATGTAGTCGCCGATCGAGACTTCCGTCAGGTTTCGGGCGTCGATCACGCGTTGGTCGATGCCTTCGAACCGGCCGCAGACGATGACAGCGCCCGGTCCCTTTGCCAGGTCATGGGCCATGGCCTGGGTAAAGGGTTTGCCGCGCGGGCTCATCAGCAGTTTCGGCCGCGGATCATCCGCCGGGACGGACCCGTCGATCGCCTTCGCCAGGATATCGGCGCGCAGCACCATGCCGGCGCCGCCGCCGGCCGGCGTATCGTCCACGGATCTGTGTTTGTCGGTGGCGAAATCCCGGATCTGGCTTGTCTCCAGCGCCCACAGCCCGCGTTCCTGTCCTCGGCCGGCCAGGCTCTGGCCAAGGGGACCGGGAAACATTTCCGGGTAGAGCGTCAATACGGTTGCCTTGAAGGCCATGTCCTGTCACCGGGGGATCGTTCTGCCATTCGTAAAGAATGCTTAGGGTTAATACAAGTTTACCATTCTTTTGAACACCTTAGCAGCGCTTTTTAAGGGGCGCATTAAACCTCCCAGGATAGTGTGGCAAGTCCCAGGGAAGGTATTCGCGTCAGGTTTTCCAATGCCCGTGTTCCGTTTGAAGCTGCCGAAATTCATTCAACAGCGTGTCGACCAGCATTATCTGGATCTTTCGCTGAGCCGCGTTCTGCCGCTTCTTGCCCTTCTGACATTCGGTGTCCTGGCCGGACTGATCTTCAATACGGGCGTCGGGCATCCCTATGACAAGATCATCCATGTGGGTTTCTACGCCCTTCTGACCCTGTCGATCCATGCCCTGTTTTGTTGCCGCCTGCGGATTTCGGCGGCGGCTGCCTTTTCCATGGGACTGGCCGGAGAGATCGTTCAGGGCTTTCTTCCCAATCATGAATCCTCCCTTGCCGATGCCTTCGCCAACGGGGTGGGGATTGCCATGGTCGTGACCGCCATCGCCCTGATCCGGTCCGAAACGCGGCAGGTCATGGAAGAAAAGCCGGTACCGCTCGATCTGGAGCAGATGGGCCTGCAGCCCATCTATTACGATTTGTCTGCCGATTCCGATCGGTCGTCGGACAAGTAATCGTCCGGCAGATCGACCTTGACGAGGCCTGCAGCCAGATCGATTTCCGGAACAAACGCTTTCGTGAACGGGATGTAAAAGGTCCGGCCCCGCTTCGGGCGGACTTCCAACAGGTCGCCGGCGCCAAAATCCTGCACGGCAACGATCCTGCCCAGCTCCTCGCCCGTCGTCGAGATCACGGCGAGCCCCTCGAGATCCGAATAATAGAATTCGTCCTCTTCCGGCTCGGGAAACCGGTCGCGGGGGATGTACAGGTTGATGCCGTTCAGGGCTTCGGCCTGGTTGCGGTCGTCGATGCCCTTGAACCTGGTGATAACCACGGTTTTCTGGACCCGCGCGTTGAGGACCTCGAACGTGCGGCTGCCATCCTCGGTCACCAGGGGACCGTAGTCGGTAAAGGAGAGCGGGTCGTCGCCATAGGGCTTGACCCGCACCTCGCCGCGAATGCCGTGGGCCGCGCCGATAACGGCCATGAGGACCATGTCTTTGCCGACATCACCCATTGTTCGGTGTCATCCTCAAAGCCGTCCGGCGCAACCTGGGTTTCGCATCTTATTGAGCGGCTGCTTCTTCGGCCGGAGCTTCTTCGGCTGCCGGAGCGGCAGCGGCTTCTGCGGCGGCAGCGGCTGCTTCTTCTTCAGCCTGCTTCTTGGCGTCCACGCGTTCCTGGGCCTTCTGGCCGAGCTGGGCCTTCTTCGGGTTGTTGCGCGGCTCGCGCTTCATGAGGCCGGCGGCATCCAGGAAACGGGCCACACGGTCGGTCGGCTTTGCGCCTGTGCCGAGCCAGTACTGGATGCGCTCGACATTCAGCTGGACGCGTTCTTCGGACTCCTTCGGAAGCATCGGGTTGTAGGAACCGACCTTTTCGATGAAGCGGCCGTCGCGCGGGGAGCGGATGTCGGCAATGACGATGCGGTAATACGGGCGCTTTTTGGAACCGCCACGTGCCAGACGAATTTTGGTAGCCATTTTTTCAGTTCTCCAGTTTGTTCATTTGCCGGTTTCAGCGGCAATGGCTTCGTGATGCCGGATGACTTCCTTCACGATGAAGTTCAGGAACTTTTCGGCAAAATCAGGATCGAGATTGGCCTGCACAGCCAGCTGGCGCAGGCGTTCGATCTGAATTTTCTCCCGCGCCGGGTCCGCCGGCGGCAGGTCGTTTGTTGCTTTCAGCACACCCACCTTCTGGGTGCATTTGAACCGTTCGGCGAGCATGTGGACCAGAGCGGCATCGATGTTGTCGATGGAGGCACGCAGCGCCAGAAGTTCGGCCATGGCCTGGCTTTCGCCCAGCCGGTTTTCGGCGTCGCTCATGCTCATTTTTTCTTGCCCTTGCCAAAGCCCGGAAGGCCGCCGAGGCCGCCCGGCATTTTCGGGCCGCCCAGACCGGGAAGGCCGGGCATGCCGCCCCCTTGGCCGCCAAGCCCGCCGGGAAGGCCCTTGGGCAGATCCATACCGCCGGGCAATTGTCCGGATTTGGCCATTTCCTCAAGCTGCTTGGGGTCAACATCGGGCATGCCGCCCATTCCGGTCAGGCCGCCCATCATCTTGCCGAGCATGCCCTTTTTCTTGCCCATCATCTTCATCATGTCCGCCATCTGGCGGTGCATCTTCAGAAGCTTGTTGACGTCCGACACATCGACGCCGGACCCGGCGGCAACCCGCTTCTTGCGGCTGGCCTTCAGGAGTTCGGGCTTTTCGCGCTCTTTCGCGGTCATCGACTGGATGATGGCGACCTGGCGCTTGAACATCTTGTCGTCGAGATTGGAGGCCTCGATCTGTTTCTTCATCTTGCCGATGCCGGGCAGCATGCTCATCATGCCCGACATGCCGCCGAGCTTTTCCATCTGCTTGAGCTGTTCGGCGAGGTCGTTCAGGTCGAAGTGACCCTTCTGCATCTTCTTCGCCATCTGCGCGGCCTTTTCCGCGTCGATGGCTTCTGCCGCTTTTTCAACGAGCGAAACGATGTCGCCCATGCCCAGGATCCGATCGGCGATCCGTTTGGGATAGAAATCCTCAAGGGCGTCGGACTTTTCGCCGGTCCCGATCAGTTTCACCGGCTTGCCGGTGACCGCCTGCATGGAAAGGGCCGCCCCGCCGCGGCCGTCGCCGTCCATACGGGTGAGCGCAATGCCGGTAATGCCGACGCGCTCGTCGAAGCTCTTGGCGAGGTTGACCGCGTCCTGACCGGTCAGCGCATCGGCGACGAGCAGGATTTCATGAGGGTTGGCCGCGGCCTTGACCTCGGCCATCTCCACCATGAGCGGCTCATCGATGTGAATACGGCCGGCGGTGTCGAGCATGACCACGTCGTAGCCGCCGAGCTTTGCCGCCGACATGGCGCGTTTTGCGATCTCGACCGGCCCCTGGCCTTCGATGATCGGCAGGGTGTCGACGCCGTTCTGTTCGCCGAGGATCTTAAGCTGTTCCTGGGCGGCGGGACGACGCGTATCGAGCGAGGCCATCAGAACCTTGCGCTTGTCGCGCTGGGTCAGGCGGCGGGCGATCTTGGCGGTGGTGGTCGTCTTACCGGAGCCCTGCAGGCCGACCATCATCACGGGCACCGGGGCCGCCGCATTCAGGTCGATGCCCTGGCCTTCGGAGCCGAGCATTTCCACGAGCTGATCGTGGACGATCTTGACCACCATCTGGCCGGGGGTGACCGATTTGACCACCTCTGCGCCGACCGCGCGGTTGCGCACCTTGTCGGTGAAGGACCGGACGACCGGAAGCGCGACGTCAGCCTCGATCAGCGCGCGGCGGATTTCGCGCAGCGCTTCGTTGACGTCGTTTTCCGACAGCGCACCGCGGCCGGTGAGCTTGTCGAAAATTCCGCTTAGTCGATCGGACAGGCTTTCGAACATTAACTGGTCCTTGGCATTTCAGGTTTCGGGAGGATCTCCCGACCATATGGGAACGAACAAGGACCCGCGCAAAGCAGTTTGACATCCGAGGGCGCATCGCGCTGTCGGATGTGAACCTCCGGGATCTCTTTACACCTTTGCGGGTCCCGGTCGGCGGATCTAAATGTCAGTCACTCATATGGAGTGGGCGCTCTATGAAGCAATCGGGTGCCGGAGTCAAGGAAAAGGGCCGGATTGCCCGGTGCTCCGCTTTGCGGGTATGTCTAACCGGAATCTTCGGCTATAGGGAAATGATCTCGCAAATCCGGTGTCGTTGGTTCCGCTGTTCCGGTCAATCACGAGGTTCCGCAGGGTACTTGATATGGACTATCGCGCGATTGCGCTTCCCATTGGCCGGCTTCTGATCCTGATTGCGGGCTTCATGCTCATTCCGGCTGCCGCGGATCTCGTCGCGGGCCATCCGGACTGGGTGGTGTTTCTGGCTTCTGCGCTCATGATCGCCTGCGTCGGCGCCCTGATGGTGGCGGCCCTGGCGGGGCGGAAGTTCACCTACCGGTCGCGGGAAACCCTGCTGTTCGTGAATGCGGCCTGGCTGGCCTTCTCCCTTGCCGGTGCCATACCGCTCTACGGCAGCGGCCTGAACATTTCCTTCGCCGATGCCTTTTTCGAGGCGGCTTCCGGGTTGACGACGACCGGGTCCACGGTCCTGACCGGCCTGGACACCATGCCGCCGGGCATTCTCTTGTGGCGGTCGCTGCTGCAGTGGATCGGGGGCATCGGCATCGTGGTCATCGGCATCTGGCTTCTGCCCGGCCTTCGGGTTGGCGGCAGCCAGCTGTTTGCCATCGAGTCGTCGGAGAATGCCTCCAAGCCCTATGGCCGGATCGAGCCGTTCCTGGCGCGCCTGCTGATCCTCTATGGGGGTCTGACGCTGAGCTGCACCCTGCTTTATTTCCTGTGCGGCATGACCGCCTTCCAGGCGATCAATCACGCGATGACCACCGTTTCGACCGGTGGTTTCTCGACCTCCGACATGTCCTTCGGCCAGTTCGACAATATCGCGGTCTATTGGGTGGCGATCATCTTCATGTGTGCCTCCAGTGTGCCGTTCCTGGTTCTGATCCGGTTTTTCGAACGCAAGCCGCTCGAGGACACCTCGCAGATCGTTTATTTTCTGGCCATCGTCACGATCGCAAGCTTCGCCGTTTTCCTGTCCCTTCGCGTGCAGAACGACAGTGCGCCGCTGGGCCTGTTTACCGATTCCGTATTTCACGTTGTTTCGGTGGTGACGACGACGGGCTATGCCACGGACGACTATCTCCAATGGGGGCCTTTCTTCATTGCCGTGTTTTTCCTGCTGACATTCCTCGGCGGATGCAGCGGGTCCACGGCCGGCGGCTTCAAGATGTTCCGTATCGCCGTGCTTCTGGGCTTCATCCACACGCTGCTGAGGCGGATGATCCATCCGCACAGGGTGGTCAACACCCGGTATTCCGGCAAACCGGTCGGCAGTTCGGTGATCGAGGGCGTGCTGGTGTTCAGCATCCTCTATGCGGGCACCTTTGCCGTCTTTGCCGCCATCTACAGCCTTCTGGGCATGGACCTGGAAACAGCGCTCAGCGCGTCGATCACCGCCCTTGCCAATGTCGGCCCGGGGGTCGGCGAGATCATCGGACCGGCCGGCAACTTCCAGAGCCTGTCCGACACGGCGAAATGGCTGCTGGCCATCCAGATGATCCTCGGCCGGCTGGAGATCATCGCGGGTATCGTTATCCTGACCCCTGATTTCTGGCTCGAACGGTAAGGAAAAACGCCAACTTGGTCATCCTGGGCGAACGTTAGTGAGACCTGGAACCGGAGAGCCCGGATCCAACTGGATGCTCAGGTCGAAATCGGCAGTATATGGGGCTCTCCGGTCCCGGAAAAAGCCTGACGGCTTTTCCGGGATGACGATGGAAAGAGAGCTTTGTCAGCCGTTCACGTCGACCACGACCCGGCCCTTGACCTGGCCCTTCAGGATCGCGGCGCCCAGGTCCGGAAGATCTGAGAGCGTTGCCGGCTGGATCATGGCATGGAGCTTTTCCATCGGCAGGTCGCTTGCCAGCCGGGTCCAGGCGCGGATCCTGTCTTCATGGGGCCGCATCACGCTGTCGATGCCGAGCAGGTTTACGCCGCGCAGGATGAACGGGATAACGGTCGCTGGCAGGCCCGCGCCGCCCGCAAGACCCACGGCTGCGACCGACGCGCCGTATTTCATCTGGCCGAGTACACGGGCAAGCATCGCCCCGCCGACCGCGTCGATGCAGCCGGCCCAGGTTTCGCTTTCCAGCGGCCGCTTGACCGTTTCGTTGATCTCGTCGCGGGCCACGATCTGCGTGGCGCCCAGGGATTTGAGATAGTCTTCGGTTTCCGGACGGCCGGTCACGGCGGCAACCTCGTAGCCGAGATTGGCCAGAATGGCCGTCGCCACGGAACCGACGCCGCCGGCAGCGCCGGTAACCAGCACCGGTCCGTTGCTCGGCTTCAGTCCGTGGTCTTCCAGTGCCATGACCGCGAGCATGGCGGTGAAGCCGGCGGTGCCGATCGCCATGGCGTCCCGGGTCGTCAGTCCGTCGGGCAGGGGAACCAGCCAGTCGGCCTTCACGCAGGCCTTCTGGGCATAGCCGCCCCACCAGACTTCGCCGACCCGCCAGCCGGTGAGGACCACCTTGTCGCCGGGCTTGTAGCGATCGTCGCTTGACGTCTCGACCGTGCCGGCGAAATCGATGCCGGGCACGTGCGGATAGGTGCGCACAAGGCCGCCGCCCGGGCCGATGCACAGACCGTCCTTGTAGTTCACCGTGGAATAGTCCACGGCAACGGTCACGTCTCCGTCGGGAAGCCGGCTGTCGTCCAGGTCCTGAACGGACGCGCTGGTCTTGCCCTCATCGTCCTTTTCAACGAGCAACGCCTTGAAGGTCATTCGGCAATCTCCTTTTCGGTTCGTTTTCGGTCATGCGGCGATTTCGGCGGACGGCCCGGACCAGTCGATCTGGCAGATTTCCGCGCTTCGGCCGTCGAAGTCCCAGACCCGGCCGTAGGCGCGGACCCGCCCCTGAGTGGCGGTCGCCACGGTGATGTCCGGACCCATCCAGTATTCGGTGTTGGTCACCACGACTTCCTCGTCCGGCCTGGTTCCAGAAATCGGTTCGACTTCGCCCTTGATCGCCTTGCCGACGATCAGCCGGCGTTTCCGGCCTTCCATGGTATAGGAAACGGGCGCGCGTTCAGCCCCTAAAAATTCGCTGACCAGCACCCGGAAGAGACCGGTGGTGCCGCGGGCCTGGCCCGAGAAGATCTTGAGAAGCGCATCATAGGCCGCATCGGAGGCGCGTTCGTCGATATAGGCGGCCGCCTTCCAGTTGCCGCGGGCCATGAGCCCGGGAATTTCCAGAACCAGACCGACATTCAGGCCGGAGAGATCTTCGCCTTCATAGTGGCCCTGATCAATGCGAACCCCGGCCCAGGCCTGGCAATAGCCCTCCGTGGGGGGATGCTTGCCGAGCGAGACCACGCACGGACAGAAGACCGTGCAATTGCAGTTGAGAATCAATTCGCCCTTTATGGCCCATCCGCTCATGGCGCCTCTCCCTTTCAGTTTATTATCGGTAGTGCGAAAAAGACGGTCAGCACGGCACCCGCCAGAAGCGCGATGCCGACCGGAACCGTGAGGGTGCGCCCGATAACGGGCAGTTTCTCGAGGGTCATCAGCGCCATGGCGAGGCCCATGAAGGCGAGACTCATGGTGCCGGCGACGAAGGCCAGCAGCATCAGCGCCCAGCAGCAGCCGAGGCAGACGGCGCCGAGCTTGAGGCCCATGCGGAAGGCGCCCGTGGCGCCCGGCCGCCAATGGGCCATGAAGAACATCATCGGGCTCTGACAGCTGGTGAGACAGGCCTGTTTCAGACGGCTGAACTGATAGGCGCCGGCGGTTGCCAGGAGGCCTGCGTTCAAAAGGGTTGCGGTGCTCCGCCCCAGCGGATCGATCAGGCCGTAGCCGGACAGCAGAACCTGGGCTGCGGCGCAGACGGCCGAAAAACCGAGCCAGACGACAAGGTAACCTCCGATGAGTGCGGCTAGGCCGGACGCGGAGGCCGCGCCTGTGTGGCCGAGATCGGTATAGGTCTTCAACGCGGGAACGGTGGTCGGTGCCATCATCGCCAGCGCCATGAGGGCCCACATGGCCAGGACGGGGGCATAACCGGCCGTTCCGGCCGTGCTCCGGCACAGGGAGGCGAGGTAATCGGCGCCGAGATCCTGCCAGCCGGCAGGCAGATCAAGACCGGGCTGCATGACGAACAGCAGACCCCAGGCGGCAAGAATGCCCGCGAAAAAGAGACCCCAGACCAGCTGGCGGCCCAATTGGTGACTGGGCACCAGGCTTGCGCTCAAGCCCATGTGTTTCCTCCCGTTTTTCTTTTCAGGTGAAGCTGATCCGGAAGGCGATAAAAGTCAAACAATTAATTGTCAGACAATTGATTGTTTCGCATTGACGTTAGCTGCCGGCGTTCTTAGGCTTGCGCAAACCGCCCGGGAAGCGTTTCTACCCGGGCTTTCCGGAACGGCTCAGGAGGTGCAATTGGCGATCGAATATCAGGCAATCCGGAAGGAAGGATTGTCGACCCAAATCGCCAATGCCATTCGAAAGGCCATCGTCGACGGTCATCTCGCCGTTGAGGAAAAGTTGCCGAGCGAGACGGAACTCGCCGACCGTTTCGGCGTATCCCGGGCAACGGTGCGCGAAGCGCTGAAGCGGCTCGCGGCGCAGAACCTGATCCGGTCCGAGCGCGGTGCGGCCGGCGGGGCCTTCGTCAACAGGATCACCTGGGACGAGGCGCAGGACGATCTCGTCTCCACCTGCCGGCTCCTGATCGGCATGAACGACATTCCCCTGGAAGACGCCATCGAGGCGCGCTTCACCCTCGAAGCATCCTGTCTGCCGCTGGCGGCCAAACGCCGGACGGAGGAGGATCTGTCCGCGCTTCGCGACGAAGTCTACAAGCAGAGGGACAAGGACCTGAGCGACGAGGACTTCTGCGCCTCGGATGTGCGGTTTCATTCCGTCATTGCGCGGTCGAGCGGTAATCCGCTGCTCGGATTTCAGGTCTCAGGCGCGGTCGAGGCGATGCAGCCCTTGATGAACATGCTGGTCTACCGCCTGCGTGACCGGGAAAGCATCGCCGACCTGCACAAGGCGATGGTGGATGCGCTCGAGGCTCGCGACGCACAAACCGCGCAGCACAAGCTTGACCGGCTCGCCGCCTATACCCGCAAGCTGGCCGCCCTGAGGCGGGCGCCTCGGGATGACGACTGAGACGCGCTTCCGTCAGGTCGCCAGATAGGGCGTCAGGTCCGGTGTGAGTTCCTTGAACGGGTCGAGGTCCTTGCCCACCTCCAGTGCCCGCGTGAAGGCATCCCGTTCCTGCAGCCGTTTCAGATAGGCCTGAACCTGCGGGGTGTAATAGTCGAAAAACCCGATGATCCCGCCGAAATGCAGCGCATATCCGATGGCGATATCGGCAATGGTGAACCGGTCGCCGCAGAGATAGGTCCGGGTTTCCAGATGGGCGTTCAGCCGCTTGAGCCGGGCCAGGAACCACTTGGCGTAGTCGGTCACGACCTGCGGCTGGCGGCGGTCTTCTGGTTCGAGGCTTGAATAACGGAACACCAGCGCCTGCGGGAACGTCAGCGTGGCGTCGCTCTGGAACAGCCAGTTCAGGTAGTCCGCATAGTCCGGATGGCCGGGCGCGATGCCCAGGTCGTTTCGCCCGTATTTTTCTATCAGATACACACAGATGGCGGTCGATTCCGTCATGCTGATGCCGTCGTCGATAAAATAGGGCACCGTCCCGAGCGGATTTGTCTCCAGATAGTCGCGCTGAAAGACCCGGGGCGGAAACGGCAGGGTCTGGATTTCGTAATCAAGACCCAGTTCTTCCAGCGCCCAAAGCGGACGCAGGGATCTGGCGTTGTAGCAGTGCCACAATTTCATGAGAGCAAATTTCCCCGGATTGATACGGTCAGGCGATCTTGGTCTTCCAGTCTACGGCTTCCCCGGCATGCAGACCATTCACCGGAAGTACAGGTATGCCGGTCTGATCGCATGGATTTCTCCAGGGAGGGCAGATCCGAGAAGTCTCATAATGATGCTGTCTGCATCCTTGGATTTAGCTTGTCGTGATATTCGTGCTCTGGTTTAATTTCTTTTATTTTCGCCTGGGGGAGGACCGAGATGGCGAACGGAACTACATTTCAGCCGATCAATTTTGATCGTAAAGATTTTTTGGCGTGTGCTCCCGCCGAACTGGTCGGCAAAATTGAAACCAGGCTGGAAGAACTTCGGAATCAACGGCTTGGCTTCTACAAGGATCGTCTGAGAAACAGTTCGGCAAACAGGATCCGCAGATCCCTGGTCTTTCTGGCAAGCGCGGCGAGTTTTCTGACGGCCTGTGCTGCCGTCATTCGCATTACGAATGTCGAAACCCTGGCCGGCAAGCAGTTGGATATCGGATTGTTCGCGGTCGCATTTCTGTTCTACGCGTTAATGGGCGCCCTGCTGATCGCCGAAAAGACCGGCGATATTTCAAGCCGTTACTTCCGCGCACTCGCCACGATCCTGGCAATCCGGGATCTGTCGACCAAACTTCAGTTCTCGTTGCTCGATCTGGCTTTCGAAGGTCAGCAATTGTCGTCGGAGAGCGATGCGGCCCTGAAGACAGCCTTTCGGAAAAAAGTGTTTGCTGTTGCCGAGGCGTTTTGTACGGATCTTGGAAAGTTGACCCGGGAGGAGCTGCAGACCTGGCAGAACGAATACACAACCTCGATCTCGGAGCTCGACACGCTTGCCCAGCAGGGCAAGACCTCCGTGGAGCAGAGCATTTCCGAGGCGATCACCGAACTGAAGTCCGCACGAGACCAGGCGAAGCAGGAAGCAGCCGCTGAGGAAGCCGCGAAAAAGCCCGCTCTTGTGAAGGTCACGGTCAAGACCGCGTTTGATGGCGAGATCCGCGTTGCGGTCGAGAACGTCGAAACGGCGAAGTTTTCGCAAACATCCTTCGCGCTGAACCCTCTGCCCACCGGAGCGACGAAGATCGAGGCCTTCGCGGAGAAGGACGGCAAAAGCATGTCCTACTCGGACTGGGTCGAGCTGAAGCCCGGCATCCAGGCCTTGGACATAGACTTGACCTGACGTGATGAACCTTTGGCTCGAGATCACAAATCCGTCGGCATGATTGGCGGAGCTGCTGCGCGGCGCTACCCATGCTCTGCAATTCCCCGAGAAGTCAGGCCGAATTGCTGCCGAACCCCGAAACTGACCCCAAAGCCGAACCTGGGACCGAGGTCGCCGAGTCCACGATTTCGCATTCAATCGTTGCGTGGCCGATTCCGTAGCTGCGTAACAGTTCCTCGCGAATGGCGGCGGCGACGGACGGTCCGTCTTCCGGCGTCCGCACCCCGGCGTGCAGCGTGGCGTTGAGGCGGCCTTCGGCAAGCGTCCAGACATGGACATGATGAACCTGCTCGAGGCCCGGAATTTTCCGCGGCAGATTGTTTATGATGTCCCGGCAGTCGATCTCCTCCGGCGTGCCTTCCAAAAGGATGTGGCCGGACTGGCGCAGGATGGCGACCGCGGACCGCACGATCAGGAGGGCGACGAAGACCGAGAGGATCGGGTCGATCGGATACCAGCCGGTAAGGGCGATCACGATGGCTGCCGCGATCGCCGCGACGGATCCGAGCAGGTCGCCGAGCACATGCAGGATCGCGGAGCGGATATTGAGAGAATTGTCGCCGCCCTGGCGGAGCACAAAGAAGGCGGCGATATTTACCAGAAGCCCGATGATGGCAATGATCATCATGGGGCCGGCCAGCACCTTTTCCGGTGTGATGAACCGCCCGACCGCCTCGACGCAGATCCAGCCGGTGACGATCAGAAGAAAGATCGCATTGGCGAAGGCAATCAGCACCGGCAGCCGGTGGCGGCCATAGCTCAGAGATGCCGTCGGCGCCTTCTTCGTCTGCTGGAAGGCCCACCAGGCAAGCCCGAGAGAGGCGGCGTCGGTCACCATATGCAGCGCATCCGCCATCAGAGCGAGCGAGCCGGACAGATAACCGCCGATCAGTTCGGCGAACATGAAAGAGCAGATCAGAAGACCGGCAAGCGCCACTGCGCGGGCGTTCCTGTCATTCACGTCGGGTGCGTGGGAATGGCTGTGGCTGTGGCTATGGCCGTGTGATGAATTTTGGCCGGACAGGTGCGGAGTGGTCATCGGTTTCTCCTGCACGTATAGGGCTGGTGAAGCCTGTTTAGGCCGGAATTGGCTGAAGTGCTCTGCTGATTTGAAACCACGGCATGGGGAAGGGGTCAAATCCAAAAAATATATTTTTTCCCTGCTTCTTCTGGTTCTTGCTCGCTTCGAATCTTTTTCGCATTCCATGCGACCCGACCATTTTCGGTTCGCACGGCAGCTTTTCTTTTCGCGTCGGTAGTCGGAATGGTGGGATCTAGAAAAATGCCTGGCAAACTGGTCGCCTTAGTCAATGCAGCTCGCACCGTTGTTCGTATTTTTTCAACCCGTCCGCAAGGAGACCGTCAACAACCAATATTCCTCCACAAAAACTGGCATGGTGATCTGCGTATCTACTTATGATATTGGAAATTTATATGGTGTATATTCCACTTTTATTAAATCTAAAGTTGAGTTAAAGTGTATCTAATTCACGAAAAATGCCAATGCGAATTAGGTGTGTAGGCGAGACCTTATATTAATTGAATTTAGTCGCTTAGCTCCATCATGAAGAAATACTAAAATAATTTTAAAGAAAAAATTTAATATAGATCAAAATTATCTAGTTTGATGGCAGAACATTTATTTTCTCAAAGATTATTCTTAAGTTATCATATGTTTTTCGAAATCTATTTAAGAGTATTAGATAAATAGGTCGCCAATAATACGGGAGGGAGAGGAATGTCTAGCCTTAACGTAATACATGACCAGAAACGCAGATCATTTCTAAAGCTCGGTGCGGCAGCTGCCTTGTCTCTGCCGCTTCCAATAATTTTCACATCAAGAGCAAGAGCCTACACTAACGAACCCAACGGACGGGAGGTCGTGTTTGGCTTCAACGTTCCACAGACTGGCGCATATGCCGATACCGGCGCCGATGAGCTACGCGCGTTTGCGCTTGCCGTAAAGCACCTGAATGGCGATGGCGACGGAGGCATGCTGAATACGTTTTCGTCCTCCGCCCTCCAGGGAAACGGCGTAAACGGCAAGAAGGTCGCTTTCGTTACGGGGGATACGCAGACCAAGTCTGACGCTGCTCATGCATCTACCAAGCGCATGATTGAAAAAGACGGAGCCATCATGATTTCGGGTGGCGTCTCAACGGGAACCGCTCTTGCCATGCAGCAGGCTTGTGAAGCCGCCGGCATCGTCAATATGGCCGGCGTTCTGCAGGGATCGCGTTTCACAAACGATTTTGCGTTTAGGCATTTCCTGGACGCAGAAATTTCGGCAGCAGCGTTAGCTCCGACCCTATCAGCGCAATTTGGCACGAACCGCAGCGTCTATCATATCACGTCCGACTATTTATCGGGTTATGTTCTGGAAGAGGCTAACACCCGAAGCACGGAGAACTTGGGCTGGCGGACAGTCGGAAGCAGCGCGGTGCCCTTGGGAAGTGCGGATGTTTCATCGGCGATAACAGACTTTTTGAACAAAAGAGCAGATGTAATTTATATTAATCAGTATGAGCGCGCGCTCGCTAACACTCTCGTCGAGATCGATAAATTTGGCCTTCGTAGTCAAAGGATCAATGGGAACGAGCCGCTGATTGTTGCCCCACTGTTAACCCGCTATGTAGCTAAGGCTGCTGGTGACTATATTCAGGGGGTGATTGGCACTGTTAACTGGGACTGGACGCTCCAAGGTGAAGGGTCTTCAGCCTTTGTACGTTCTTTCGGTGCCGAATATGGGATCCCCCCAACGCAGGCTGCCCACACCTGTTATTGCCAGACCCTCCTTTATGCAGATGCTGCGCAACGGGCAGGAACGTTTGATCCTGTAGGCGTTCGTGAAGCCTTGCTAGGCACACCATTTCAGGGTTTGGGCACTGGCCAAAGTTTCTTTCGGCGGGAAGATCATCAATGCGTCAAGGATGTATTCGTCGTCGAGGGCAAACAGCATCAGTCCAGCGATTTTGCGTTTTACAACATCCTGAATATTTGCCCGTCTTGCGGAACAAACGGGCCTGAAACCTGCTCTAAAAATGCGTGCGCGCAGGGATATGAGTGCTGCAGCGGGACATGTAAGAAAAAGTGCTGAGGAGGGGATGATGAACTTCCTGGATCGTAAGGTTTTGCTACTGGCAGTCCCGGGCTTTGTAGCCCTGTTTGCGGCGAATTTCGTGAGCGACATGCCCACTATTCGAGATTCGCAATTACCGTTTGTCTACTTCATACTTTCGATTTTCAGCTTGTCTGTGCCTTTTGGGCTATCTTATCTCGTCATCAAATACCGCAAAAAGAGCATTGCGCTATCCGACTTGCTGAACAACGGGCACTTTCTCGCCGGAACGTTTCTGTTTTCGATAGTGGTGGGATTTTGTTTCGGTGTTCTGCACACAACGGATGCTGCATCTGCAACTTTGCGTAAGATTTTCGGAAAGGACTATGTCCCGATTTTTAGCCACAATGAACTCATACGGGAGCTTTTCAGCCGGGCGTATCGAGACGACTTTCCGGATGGCCGATTTGGTATCGTGTCCGCAGAAAAATTCGATTTTCCAAATCGATATGTCCGGATATCGGTGTCGGACGGAAAAATACATTATGAGGGCGTAGTCGAGAAATTTTTCAGCGGATCGGATCTGCCGCAAGTTTACCTTAGCCCAGCATGCAGTGTCGGCGCACAAGGTGTTGCTGTAATCCAAGGGCCGGGGGTCTGGATAAATCTTTCAAAGGCAACCGATATCCAATTTATAGATTCACGATGCTCGGAGTGTGCCACAAAATACGAGGAAGTCGCCGGACGCGTGGGCGGAAAGGAATGCCCATACGATTAGCCAATAGTGGCGGTCGGTTCTTTCGTCTGCTGGAACGCCCACCATGCCAGGCCCAGGGAGGCGGCGTCGGTCACCATGTGCAGCGCATCCGCCATCAGAGCGAGCGAGCCGGACAGATAACCGCCGATCAGTTCGGCGAACATGAAGGAGCAGATCAGAAGACCGGCCAAGGCCACCGCGCGGGCGTTCCTGTTATTCACGTCGGGTGCATGGGAATGGCTGTGTCCGCTGCCGTGGCTATGATCGTGATGGTCGTCGCCGGCATGATGGCCGTGCGCTGTCTTGTTTCCGGTCCGGTGTGGGGTGGTCATCGGTTTCTCCTGCGCGGCTGGCGGCCTTACGGGTCAAAAATCAGGACGAAATAGACAAAGAGCACAACAAGATGGGTTATGCCCTGGAGCATGTTCGTGCGCGGGCCGCCGAAGGTCATCATGCTGAGCATCAGTGTCAGGATGAGCAAGACCATTTCCGTACCGTCCAGGCCGAGCACCAGATGGGCTCCGGTGAAGAAACCGACCCCAACGACGGCGGGAACGGTCAGGCTGATCGTTGCCAGGGCGGACCCGAGGCAGATGTTGACCGCCCGCTGCAGATGATTCGATGCCGCGGCCCGGAACGCGGCCAAACCTTCGGGCGCGAGCACGAGCAATGCGATCAGGACGCCACCGAGCGCCCGGGGCGCGTCGAGAGCCGCAATCAGCCCCTCGACGAGTGTTCCGAGTTTCTCCGCCAAGAGAACCACCGCAACGAGCAGCAGGACCAGCATGACTGCATGGTAGGGGATCGATCGTGTTTCCAGTCCTTCGGGATGCTTGCCTTGTTGCTGGGCAACGGGAATGCCTTTCAGTTCCGGCTCCATGAAGAACCCCCGGTGCCGGACCGTCTGGATGGCCAGGAAGGCGGCGTAGAGCGCGATGGTCGCGGCGCTGAACAGCAGGGCCTGCAGCGGTGTCAGGCTCGGATCCGACGTGGAAGTGGTGAAGCGCGGCAGGATCAGCGTGATCGTCGCCAGGGTCAGCAGCACGGCATGGAATGCGCGGGCGCCCTGAAGATTGAAATCCTGTTCGCCGTAACGCAACCCGCCGACCAACAGACAGACGCCGACCATGCCGTTGAGGACGAGCATCATGACCGCCAGCATGGTGTCGCGCGGAACGGTCGGGTCGACAGGCCCGTTGAGCATCACCGCCGAAATGATCGAGACTTCGATGCAGGTCACTGAAAACGTCAGGATCAGAGTTCCGTAGGGCTCGCCCAGGAGTTCGGCGAGACCGTCTGCATGATGGACGGCGGCAAAGGAGGCCCAGGCCATCACGCCGAAAATCCAGATGAACATCGCGAACATGACGAGCGGGCTGGAAAGATGCTCCTCCCAGTGCGCGCCGACCGTGTACAGGACAAGAGCGGTCCCGGCCGCGGCGAAAAAGGCCAGTTCGGAGCGGAGGAAAGAACCCATGCAAAGGCGCCTGAAAAAAGATCTCAAAAGGGATGCCAGCCTGTGGTGCGCCTTATCGGCTGTCAAGCAAGGAAGAGGGTTTGCTAACCGGCGTCGGCCTACGCTTGGATATTACCGGAAACGATATCTCAGAGCGGCAATATACACTGCGCCGGACTTCGGAATGTATTGAGAAAAGTGGTGACCCCGACGCGATTCGAACGCGTGACCCTCAGATTAGGAAGCATGTGCTCCATCCTTTTCTGAGGGTTCTTTTTGTTCCATTCTATATAGCCAAATCCGGCAATTTGCCTTACGTTTTCGTCTCGTGAAAGCTGGTGGAATGAACATAGCATTTCATCAATTACCACCTCCAAGGTGTACCCTCATATACACCCTGGAAATGTAGGGGTCCAAATTGCCAGATCCACTGACAGTCCGAAAGATCGATGCTTTTGTGAAGGCCGCGCCACCGGATCGGCGCTCTGAGCTTGCCGATGGGGCATTGCCTGGGCTCCGGCTTCTGGTCTTTCCGTCTGGTCATGTTTCTTGGCAGTTGTTGTATCGACTCGGAGGCCAGAGACGAAAATTCACTTTGGGTACCTATGGTCAGAATGACATGACGCTTGCCGGTGCAAGGGAAGCGGCCAGAGCAGCGAAAGCGCTAGTCCGGCAGGGTATATGCCCAAAGGCAGAAGCGGAGCGTGGCCGCGCTGAAAACGAAAAGGCGGAACGTCTGGCGCGGCAGCTTAAAGAGGATACCCTCGCCGCGGCCTTCGAGGATTACATCTCGGACAAGCTGAAATCCAAGGCCCTCAAGTCATCTGATGAGTTGCGCCGGCTCTTTCGGACGAAGGTCGAGCCCGAGCTTGGTAAGCGGCCAATCCGCGAAATTACGCGGGATGATCTCCGGCGCCTGCTGCGGCGGATCGTCGACGGAGGCGCGCCGGTCAGCGCCAACCGAACGCATAGTTTGCTGAGGCCATTGTTTCGATGGGCCCTGGCCGAAGAGCGGATTGACGCCAATCCATTTGACGGTGTTCCCCAGCCGGTGTCGGAGGTTTCGCGCGATCGGGTCTTGTCGGAGGATGAAATCAGGCTGTTCTGGCTTGGCTGCGATCGGCTCGGCTATCCGTTTGGATCCGCTTTCCAAATGCTGCTACTGACGCTCTGCCGGCGCGATGAGGTCTGCCGGATGATGCGGCCCGAGCTTGAGCTTGGAAAGGCGCTCTGGACTCTGCCAGCTGAGAGATCAAAGAACGGCATGCCGGCCGATATTCCGCTGTCTGAAACAGCCCTTCAAATCATGCAGGCTGCCCCGACGATTGGCGGGCCGAAGGGACCTGTGTTCACGAGCGGTGCGACGAAAGGCGATGAGGTCCGGCCGATCTCCGGTTACTCGAAAGCAAAGCGTGCCGCCGATGCTGTCATGCTTGAAATCGCGCGCCAGGAAGCCGCGGAGGCCGGCCAGGATCCGGATGAGGTCGAGATACCGCGATGGACCTTGCACGACCTGCGACGGACCGGGGCCACGCAGTTAGCCCGCATGGGCGCGCCGTTGCATGTGGTTGAGATGGCGTTGAACCACAGGGCCAGCTCTTTGGGCGGTGTTGCTCAAATTTACAATCGGCATAGCTACTTCGAAGAACGCCGGCATTGGCTGCAAGCGTGGGCTGTCGAAGTCGAGCGGATCGTATCGAAAAGGCAGCTGGACAACGTGGTCGAGCTAAGGGGCGGCGGGGCATGACAGAGAAACCTGGCTTCCCCGAGTTTGACTACACCCCGGAACAGTGGCGGGCGATCGATGACGCGGCATCTGTGCTCAATCCGGAACCGGAAAGACTTGAGTCAGTTAAGTCGCGGATCATTCAAACTATCCGAGAGCCGATCGTAGGTTGGGGATTTCAGCAGGAATTGGAAAAGGCCGCCGCCAGCCAAATGCGTCGGATAGCTGATGCGGTGGATGTTCTGATTTCTGAGTTTGGCAATCGAGAACCGCGAGAGATCGCAGCCGTTACTGCTGTTGAATTGGAAATACCGTTTAATAGGATTCGTGGTGATTTATGGCTAATCGGGGATATCGCGAAAGATACAGCGGCATATTTTGACAGCAGATTGCTTGAAACGAGTCCGTCTCAACGCAGTCCAAGGAGTACGAATTTTCTAGGCGGAAAACTGCGGAGCATCTGCTGGCGTGGCTGGAGGCATATGAGAGGAAAGATCCCCCGGAATCGCCCGCGCGAGTTTACCCAGTTCCTGGAGGCAGTTATGCGCCCGCCATTTGAGTGCAATGAAATTATCAACGCGCACGGCGGTAAGCGCTGGAGCGAACATTCATTGAAATACCATATGCGCGAGGTCCCTAGAGACTAGGGAAAGTTTGCGCTCTAGACGTGAGAACGAAAAGGGTACAGCGCAATTGACATCAGCAACCGCAACGGCATGATGAAATCTATTCACAACTATGGAGGTTTCATATTGCCCCACGGAGATCATCTGACTTCCCGTGAAGTCAAAGACAGATATCGGATTGGTGATACCACCCTATGGCGCTGGGAAAATGGCGCGAATGCTGGCTTTCCCAAAGCTCGCAAATTCGGCCGCAGGCGCCTTTGGTGTCTTTCCGAACTGGAAACTTGGGAGCGCGAATGCGCAGCCCGGAACCGGTCTGACGCTGCATAAAAAAAACGGCCCAGGAAGCTGCGGCAACAGCTTCCCAGGCCTTTACGAAACTCAGGTGCCCCGAGAATTCGAATGACGGAACATACACCGGCAGGCCCGACGCTTGCAACGGGCCAGTTGTGCATGGCCGAGACCGACGACGCTTATGCGCATATAGTCGCCAAGCTCTCAGAAAATCACCGTCTGATCGAATGCTCTGACGGTCTGCAATGGATCGTGCAAAGGAGGCGGCCCAGCGGGCGTTGGCTTTCGCTTGGATACTTCCGTACCCGGGACGGCCTCTTCGCGCATCTGGCGCGTCTCCTTGGCGCGGACCTGGCAAAGGTCGCAGGAGACATACTGGCGGATCTGCCAGAGCGTTACCGGGAGGGCACGTATTGACCGGCCTGAACGGAAAGAGAGCCAAGACAAACCTGGCCGAAGAAAGAGGCGCCTGTTCGTCCGGATCCGGCCCGCAAAATATGATCTACAAGCGGAAGACTGACCTCATTAAGCTTGTGAAATTCCGGCTGGAACAAGGGGAAGTCATCTCCCCTGAAGCTTGGCGGGCGTTCAATATCATCGCAGCGGACATTCTGGTCAATTGGCCGAAACGGCTCCGGTCGGATGGGAAGCCCTATCTGATCGATATGAGAAATGGGCCTAATCGCCTCGATACCGTCGACCGTTTTCGCGAATGGTTCTGGAATGCTGACGCAAGAGACATAGAGCTTGCCCTTCGGCACCGTAGGGAGGCCGGAAAACAATTGTCGCAAGATGATGCTGGGCGAATAGCTGGCTTGGTTTCTATCGAAGCGTATGAACTCGGAATCGGCACAATGCACCCGATCGACGAGACGAAAGAAGAACGGATGGCACGGCGCCTGAAACGGAAAATGGAAAATGATCGGATCAGGGCCGCCGAAAAACGCTGGGCGAATGGCGCAACTCCGCGGCACACCAAGGCAAGCCAAGGGAAGCCCTGGGAAGATAATAATGAAAGCCGGCGCACATGGGAGAGGCGAGAGAAGCGCAAGCGAGAAGAAAAACTGGCAAGAGAAATTGACGCAAAACGTCGCGCACTACTGGACAAGAACATAGGTTGCGACGAACTGCGTCATCTTGTGTTTGCCGAGACGCCGGCCAAAAGCTCCCCCGAGAAACAAAAAAAATCTGGTCAGGCGGGCAGGGCGAAAGGGGATCTGCAAGCGGTGCCTGCACCGCGCAGCAAGGCCGAAGGCCCGCGCAGCGGTCATCCCCGTGACAAGAGTTTGAATGTGAGGTGTTTCCATGGGTGAAGTGGTTCAGTTCCCCGGTGCCAAACAAGCGTTGGTATCACCAGGGCCTGCCGGGCGATGGACGCCGGAGCAGGATGCCTATATCGCGCAAATGTACGGCTCGGATCGTGCATGGCTCCCCATTGATTTCATCGCAGGAGCCGTAGGGCGCACACCGGCCGCTGTTCGACATCGGCTGCACAAGCTCAGAGTATGCCGTAGTGAGCGTCTTCTTGCGACGGCGGAGGCGCAATCCGGCGCGAACAGTTGAAATGGAAAGACTCGGCGCGATTAGATCGATTCAAACTGGAAAGCTTTACCGCTGTTTGCCTATATCGATGGACCTCTCGAGCGAGCGCAACCCAATTCCCGGATCGCGCATCCTTTCAACCGTGAATAGACGTGTTACTAGCATCGAGCATTGTAAATTCAGACAACACGCAGGACGAAAGAATTCGAAATCAAATTTAAAAGTTCAGCGCCTGTTTTGGGCGAAGCTGCTTTTGCAAGTATGTCGAAAGTACCTTTGGTGATATCTTCCAATACTATGAACAGCCCTGAGTCGCACTCAAGTGATTCTAGGGACTGATCGTCGAACGTCCGGCGCGAGATTTCTGTTAGCCAAAGGGTGCGAGAGTCATCCAACCGAATTGAAAGATCATTGTCCATGGCACAAGTCATTAACCTTCACCCATCAGTCAGAGAACATCCTGAGCCACGAATGTCTGCTGCAGCTCTTGCTGAGTATCTAATACAACAACCAGATCAGCAAGAAGAAACTCTTCGGAACTCAAGATTTTCTAGTCCGTATATTACGACCGCTCATCAGGGCGCGATGCGCGCGATCAAGGAATACAATTCAGATCACCTTCGAAGGCAGAGTATTCTTGATTCTGCTAAGGAAGAATTAAACGTCAAGTCTACTGACCTATCTATCACGCCAAAGCAGCGAGAGGAATGCCTTCGGTGCATTGAAACCATCAATTTATTTGAGACGGGAGAGAATGCATTTGGCTTGAGGGCGCTTCCTCTGGAGACAGCACCTAGGTTTCCGCCGTTGATTATCCACAATGTTACACTCTCGATTCAGCCCGATCTTCTCGTCCGGAGCGCAACAAGTAAGGGTGTCCAAAAGGTGGGGGCTGTCTTTTTCAGACCTCAGAAGACTCCCGATCCGGTATCCTGCAAAACAGAAGAAACGAAAACCAAGCGAGTTGATCATCGTCGAGAACTGGCGAGATACGTGCTCACTATGTCTCAAATGCTCTTGGAGACGAAAAAGGACCTTTTCGGGACCTTCAATCGGGAGCACTCATTCGTTGCGGACATAAGACTTGGCGAAAGAGTCCCATTTTCTACGACTGATCATGCTGCACGGGTAAGAAGAATTGAGGCAGCCTGCAGACAGATCTCGTCCCTTTGGGATGATATCACGCCGAAATAATCGATGGCGGCTGGTCACCGTGCCAGCCGCCACACCCAGAATCCCAAACTATCCCTCTAAAATTTGGGCTGCGCCGTAGCCGGATCCATTGGACCGCACGTGAGCTGCTTTGAGCCACACCCCTGGCAGCGGAAATAAGCCGCGGCCAGGTGCACCGGCAGATCATCAGCCAGTCTCCTGGGTACGAGCCCGGGCGGGATCTTGACCGAGCGGCCGCACGCGCATCGAATCTCAAGCCACAAATCAAAACTTTTCAGGTCAGCGATGGTTTCCATGTGGTGCCGGCAGACGGTGAGAATGTTCCTCTATTGTTCTCATTTTCCGATTGATGAGACCACTGCGCAGCGGTTGCGGATGGGTTTGTCTGGGAGCGCTGAGCGCAGTGCTGAGGCGATGGCAAACAAGCAAATCTTCAGCTCTATTTTCTAAAAAAACAGATAAAATACAGAAATTTGGATGATTATGGAATAGAATGAAAGTATTAACTAAGTAGGTAATTTGCTTTATATTCGGATCATCAATCACTTGCAGAGGTTTGCTGATCCAAAATGTCAACAGTTGCTGAAATTGTTGCTGCGCGGAAAGCGGCTGGCGAGCGTTATGTCGCCGCCGTCACTGAATTGCGCGCGGCCATCACCGAACTTGCCGGCTACGACATGGCGACGGCGAACAAAAATTTTCCATGCCGCAACGACGACAGGCCGTCTGGAACTTTTCAGGTTTCCCCGGATGAAATCCGCGTCATGCTCCGGCATCCCGACTTCCTGACTCTCTCCGGAGCCGCTTGGATGGGCTGGCATGAGTCCGCCCAGGATCGCGCCGACCAGATCCTCAAATCTGTCAGGCTGGAGGATTCCGAATGAGCTTGATCGATGAACTGAACAGGCGCTTCCGAACCGGATGGCTCAATGATCCCGAGTTGCGGAAGTACCATCACGCAATGACCTCCGCGATCGATGATGCGGAAAATCTGCGCACTGAGCGCGTAACTCACGAAAAAGCCGGAAAGCTGTCCGCCGCGGGCTTGACCGAAGTCATGCGCGATTACGCGGTCAAAAAGGTCATTCCTGGCCTGGCAGAAAACCGGCTGAAGCTGGAGCGCGCCGCGGTGAAGGTGGCGGAAAAACGCAAAGCGCTTGGAATTCCGAAGCCCGATCCGAAGGATGCGGTCGGGGCGATCCTCCGAAGCGAAGCGCGATCGCTCATGAGGAGCATGAGCCAAGGCCAGCTGGCCGAACTGTTGCTGAAAAATCCGGATCCGATTTCCGTGGCGGCGGCCTTCGAAAACCCGATGCTGCTTCCGAACCTGACGGCGGAGCTTCGCCAGCGTGTCGAGCACGCGCTTGTTGAAGCCTCTCACCCTGACGCCCTGGCGGCGATCGCGGATGAAAAGGAAGCCATTACCCTGGCAAACCAGGCCGTCAACTATGCGATCGGCGAATTGCAGCGCTCCACCAGCTTCGAAGGAAATCAGCACGCCTTCAATCAATTCGTGGAAGAGGCGTCCCGGGACGTTGTTTCCCGATTTCAGCGTCACGGTGCATCTGACGCCAGGGTCGATCTGGAGGGCATGATTGCCAAAGTCAAGGCGATGACGGTCGATGATCGTCAAAAGCTTGGCGATGAGATCTTCAGCCTGAACCAGGCTGCTCACGAGGCGCGCATCGCCGAACTAACGGGTGAGGCCGCCTAACCATGGCACGCTGGAAACCCGGACAGAGCGGCAACCCGCAAGGGCGCCCTCCCGGAAGCAAGAATGCCGCAACCAGGGTCACTGCCGCTGAAAGGCTCCTGAACGATCAGGCTGAAGCACTCGCGCAGAAGGCTATTGATCTCGCCTTGGCGGGTGACACAGTGGCCCTCGGCATGTGCCTGGAACGCGTGATTCCAATCCGTCAATGCTCGGCTTGCGGCACCAGCCGGGGTAGGTAGTTCAATGCCTGATGAAAAGCTTGTTCTGGTGCCCGGCGTGCTTGCTCCTCGGCGCCAGAGCTATATCGAACCCGTATCGTCAGCGTTTGCTCACCAGCTGCCACATCGAGAGCCGGCTGATGTTGGCGCGGACCTCATGGGCAGTGTTAGCCCGCGCGCAATCATGCGTCCGCGCCGAGGATTGGATCCGATAACCGGACCGCTTCTTTCGAGTCTCGTTATTCAAGGACTGCTTTACACCAGCCTTCCGAGCTTCGGGGTCGCGACCTTCAATGCGGTCGCAACCGCCCTGACCAACATCATCGGAGCAAGCCTTCTCATTGGCGGGTCGCTTCTTCTGTCTTCAGGCCAATCCCAAAGGCCTCAGGTCAGGGATCCGCAATCCCAGAAACAGTCATACGACCTCGAAGACGGCCCCAGGATTATCGTCCTCGGAAAGGCCCGTGTCGGTGGTGTTTTCGCCCTCAGAGCCTCCACCGGTTTCGATACCTACAGGCTTCTGGCGCAGTGTCAGGGCAGGGTCGACGGCTTCGAGGAATATTACGTCAAGGATCGGGATGTAACGGTCGATTTCGATGGTGCGGTTTCATCCCCGCCCTACGCTCGTGCCGGCGTCAATTACCTATATATTTTCTCCCAGCCGGGAACATCCGATCAGGTCGCATATTCGCAGCTTACCAGCGCGTTTCCAAGCGACTGGACGTCAAACCACAGACTCAAAGGGATCGCCACCACGCTGGCGAAATACACGTCTCCTGGGGTCAACGACAGTGACTTCCTGAAGGTCTGGCCGGAGGGTTACCCGCAAATAGATTGTCTGATCAGGGGACAGCGGCTTTACGATCCGCGCCTCGACAGCACGACGGCCAGCGGAAGTGGATCCCAGAGAACCAACGATGACACCACATGGACGTGGACAGACAACGGCGTTCTCGGGGTTCTATGGTTCTGCACTGCAACCGAGGAAAACGGCGGGTTCGGGCTCTCATTCGACAAATTCGATCTCGATGATATCGCCCTTGAAGCGGCAAAAGCTGACGTCGCCGTAGACAGTAAGGCCGGGGTAGGGGCCGAGGTCCGTTCAAAGATCTCCGGCTCCTACACGACCGATGTTCCGAGATCAGACATTCTGGCGGAAATGCTTCTCTCAACCGGGTGCCAGATCGTCCGGCTCCAGAACGGGAAGATGAGCATCCGACTGGACGAGGACAACGCCGCGGCCACAGTCAATGTGGCTCGGGAGAACATCATTGATTGCGTCTATGGCGGTGATGAAATTGTCACTGACGCAAACCAGCTCAACCTGTTTTTCCTTTCCCCAAATCGTGGATGGAAGCTCGCGGAAATCCAGATCCAGGACAAGTCCTGGGCAAGGGATGCGGACTCGATCACGGCCACAGGGAAGCGCACCGAAACCTTGAAGCTGAAGTTCTGCCCCCAGCCGGGGCAGGCTCAAAGGATCGCGCGTAGGGTGTTCAACGAGCGCCGGTCTATGCGTGGGGAGATCATCACCAATCTGGCCGGTCTCACCACCATGGGGCACATCAACGGCACCGTGGAAATGGATATCCTTGAAGAAGGCTACAAGCCGACGGTGAAGTTCGGATCTCAGCGTTTCATGGAGGACGGGACGAAGGTCAAGATCCCTGTGGTCTTCAGGCCGATGCTTTCAGCATGGTCTGTTGCGACGGACGAAGCGGATGCACCTACGGCCTTGGCGGATATCCAGTTCTCAGGAGACCTGGACTCACCGACAATTACCGAGTCCAGATTCGTAAAAACAGGTGCAAGCACGAACGCGATCAGGATCAGGTTCAGCTCAGTCTCAGGAGCCACCGGATACGAGGCGACCAGCCGGACTTGGGACGGTTCAAGTTCAGGTCCAAGAACATCAATGACCGAGGACAATACGAACCTTTGGGCAACTACAGCCAACGGCATTTCAGCCGGTTCGAGATATCTGTTCGAAGTCAGGGCGTTCAATTCTGATGGTGATCTCGGAAACTGGTCTGACGAGTTGGACTACACGGCAGCCTATACATCGGCCGCCCCAACCGGTCTGTCGATCTCGGTAAGTCAGGAGTGGAATGGTGTAGCTGGTAGCGCCTTTACCGCATTAGTCGAGTCATCCTGCACCGACATCAACGTTGCAACAGGTCTGCTTGAATACTCGTTTGATGAGGTCACTTGGTACTCAATTGGTACAGAAGAATACATCAACCCTTATGCAAATTTTGACGACACGGTAGAAATGACAGGCCCGTCGTCTGGAAATTCGCAAAACTATTACTTCCGATTGACTGCGAAAAGCTCGACGGGCGAAACAAGTACCGTCCAAACGGACTTCGGGCTTTCCGCTCCTTAAAACCAAAGACATGCAGATGATGAAAGGTCACGCCTCACCGCGTGGCCTTTTTTCGTTCGGAGGCAATTGCGAACGGGCTTATAGCTTCGGCTCATCATCGTTCTTTTTCGTGGAAGCCTTTTTTCGGCGGAGACGACGGTCTGATTTTGATTTGATCTCTTTCCTCCACTCCTCGATGTAGTGGATGCCATTAAATATCTGTTTTTCAGCGTTCCTCAACGTAATCCCCTGATCGAGTAACTTTGAAGCCGCCAATTGAAGAGCGCCGCGCATAATGATTTCAAAGCCTTCCTTCTTCAACAACTCCGCATCTGATGCTCCAGGCACGTAGTCCCGACTGATATTGATAGCTCGGGATATTCCTTTAGCTGATGACCAGATTCCTGCCTTTTCTTCGTGTTCGCGAATTGTATTCAACAGATCCTCACACTGGAATTCGACCATCTCCGGCTTTCCGGCTCCCCGGCTTATCCGCATCAGGTTCGCGGTCAACTCCCTCGCATGTTTGTCCAGGCGCCTTGCCAGTCGCTCGCGCTCAATCTGCTTGGGATCATTCTCGACAATGACTTTGATCATGAAACACCTCCTCAAAAAGAAAGTGAGGCATGGTCGAGAAAACCTTTCAAGAATGGAAATTCGGCCCGCACTGACGAATAAATAGCGGCGAGAGCGCGATGCGTGATCGGGCCGTGCGTGGGCCGGAAAAATTGAAAAGATCGCGCGTGGCCTGTGTTATTTTGAAGGTCTAATTTTGGCAGGGGGGGATTGCCCGCGATGTATCGCCTGATCGTTTTTGTGCTGCTTCTTCTGTGCGCCCCAGCCATGGCGGAAACCGTCAACGTAAAATACCGTGGCCCGGTCGACCTCAGCTCATTTGACTGTCCAGCGATCAAGCACAGCAGCTTCGTGAACCGGATCTGCTACAACGAGCCGGCACACTACCTGGTCGTTCAGCTACGCAGCACCTATTACCACTATTGCGCGATCGGGCCGGACGTGGTGGCGGAATGGATTGCGGCGCCGTCCCTGGGCAAGTTCTACAACGCGCGCATCAAGGTCAGTTCCAATGGCGGTCTTTACGACTGCCGGGGGAAGGTCGTTCCGGACTTTTGATCAATGCCAGAGCCGGTTGTCTCCCTGTCCACCCTCCAGGATCTAAAAGACCATAATCACGCCCTGTTCGCCCACTGCGCCTCGCATTACTGCGGCCGGGGGCGGGCTCTGGATATGGACCGGCTGATTCAAAGGTTTGGTCCTGGATATGTCGTCATCAGGGAAACCCGTATCGCCAGAGCCTTGGTGTGCTCGGCATGCGGACACCGCGGCGGCCGGATAACGATCAGCCCGCCGACTTGATGGATCGGCAACAAATGGCAACATCCAATGCTATGGTTCAGGAATGCGGTTTGGGTTTTTTGACCAATATAAAAAGGCGCGGGAACCTTACAAAACCTGACATCGAGGCTCCTGCCCCGTTGCCTTGGTAACGACCTCCCCGGCCTCGATCATCCGTTCCACTTCTTCACGGACCTCAAGGGGAGTCTTGGGGGCGGCGAGTTCGTAAAGGGCTTCGTTCGTGACGTTCAAATCGGACAGGCTGTCCATTTTGGAGCCGAAGACCCGCGCCACATCCATGAACCTGCGCGCTGTCCTATCTCCCATCCCAAACTCCGCCTCTATCCAAGGCAGGAATTGGCCGTGGGGGAGGCTTTCCTTGATGATCCCACCGTGGCGCATGGAGCGCTGCCAGAGCGCGTTGAACGATCGGGCGGTATGCAGTGGCAGGAATGGAAGGAACGAAGCGCAGCCTGCATATATTTCAAAGCAGCAAATTGACCGGCTGCCTGCGCGTTGTCTGATTGGCGTCGGAAGACGGGGTTATACCATGAGCGGCGTTTTCCGGCCACTCCAGAAAACTTCAGCTTCAGAAGCGATGCCGTAGGGCAACCGGCTGGTTGTCAAAAGTAGACATTTATGGACGTCCCGGATGCGCCCGGTTGACGACAAATGACGGCAGCTTGGAGGCTTCTCGAATGATAGGAAATGACAGGGATCCCGGGCAAGGAATGGGGTATAATTCCCACATGATTTCGGCAAAACGAAAGACGGACAATGGGCGGATTTGGCTCAGGAAATCGTAGGCAAACAGCTGGGAAAGGCGTCTGCGAGGACTTCAATCATATTGATCTACGCTATCTTAGGAAGCGCGGCATGCTGCAGCCGGGCTATGCCGGTTCGCTTTCCTGGACAAGGGGAGGCGAGCCCTGCGGTGATATCCGCATAAAGGCGCACTCCAATACCCTCGAATTATTTTACCGGACTCGTCCAGCCGGCGCGAAGGAGTGGAAATCGGTCAACGAGCATATTCCCCTAACCCAGACGGCGCAGAACTTCGGCGGCACGCGCCAATGGTTCCGCTGCCCTGCCTGTCATCATCGCTGTTTGGTGCTGTATGGCGGGGCCTATTTCCGTTGCCGGTCCTGCAGCGATTTGGCTTATCGATCGCAGCGTGAAGACGCCTACGGACGTCAACTGAGCAAGGCTCGAAACATCAGAGCCCGACTTGGCGACAAGAGTGGCAGTCTTGATGACTTTTTGCCCCCGAAGCCCAAAGGGATGCACTGGCAAACGTATGAGCGGCTCTGCGAAGAGTATGATCAGCTGCAGGGCGGGATCTCTGCGAAGCTGCGATCAATATTGGCGTCGCTCCAGAGAGCTGCATGACGAACTGATATCCGCCGCCTACCGCGCTCAGTCCGATGCGCTCGAGATTGAATCTCAGGCAAAGCGGCGTCTTGCGGACGAATACGATGCGGCGCAGGAGAGGGGGGAGGTTCGAAAACAATCGGGCAACCAAGCTTATTCCAAAGCGGAAAAAGCTGGACCCTCTGAAATTGGTCTGACGCCGAAACAAATCCACGAGGCCCGCATCGTCAGGGATGCCGAGGAAAAGGATCCGGGCGTTCAGTAGGTCTGGACCTCAGCGATTGTCACTTGGATGCTTTCAACTGTTTAGCAAATTCGAGACATTCGTTATATTCGCGCCTTGCCGAAGAGGTGCGAAGATTTTTGTCATTGAGAACATCGGTGCAGTGCTCAATATACCTGACCGTCCGATCAAATGACGCCTGCTTGATGCGTTCTTCTTCGGCTTTCTGCTTTTGGTATCTGGAGTATTCAGAGTATCCGTAATACCCCGTCGCAGCGATGATGCAGATAGCAGCGGCGGAAACGAGAGCCTTAAACATGCAACCTCCCATAATTGCCGGTATTAAACTATCCGGGGGAGTTGTGCGCAAGCGGGATGAGAGCAGTCAGGCTTTCAACGATACGCCTGGGCCTTGCGCGGCATCGCCGGGCTCAAGAAAACTGAGACCCGTAGCCTCAAGGGCTGCCCGGACGGCTTTCACGTTATTAGCGTAGCCGGCCGCCTCGCCTTCACTCGCCTCCATCCGCTTCAAAGTCGGTACCGAGATAGCGGCCGCCTCTGCCAACGTTGCTTGTGTCCAACCTAGAAGCGCGCGTGCCGCTGCGATCTGGCGTCCGGTTATCATGTTGATCCTTTCAGATTAAATTGATCCATAGGTATTGACTTATGGATTGAATTGAGCCATATGTATCACATCGATACGTAAGGAGCAATTGTTATGAACATGCGCACTCAGAAATGGATCTCGAAGTCCGGCCGCACCGAAGCGACCATGACCAAGAATGACGGCAAGGTTCTTTCCGTCCGCTTTGGAAAGGCCAAGGTCAAGAAGCCGACACCGCCGCGCTTTCCCGGCGCGATCGCAATGCGGGCAGCGGCCTGAGCAGGAGGAATCAAAATGAGAACATTTCAGAACATTTCCGGCAGCCAGGACGCTGTTTTTCAGGCTTACTGGATGATGCGTAATGCGATGGACGCTGAAGAGGGTTCCCGTCAGAACGAATACGCCTACAAGCATTGGGGCGATTGCCACGAGGCTATGCGTGCCTTCGTGCTGAATACCCCGGCGACAACCGCGGACGGTGTTGCGGTCCAGCTCGCCGAAGGTATGGGCCAGCTGTACGGTCTGCTTGATTACGCTGATGAGGACACTTCGGCCGCGATGCATGCCTTGGCCCGGGTTATGGCGTCCGCCTTGGATTTCATCGTCACCACGACAAGCAGGCCGGCGCAGGAGCTACTTGGCTTCGATCACCGGAAAACATCCGTCTACCCTTGGCGGGGACGGGAAGTCGAGGTTCCCGAGCGTTGTCTGTCTGAAGAAGTGGACAAATCGAGAGGCGGCGACAAAGCCCTTATCGCTCTCGGCACCGACCTAAGGCAGCTCCGGGGATATGAAAAAGAGCTGAGCGATCACATCAAGGCAGCAGAGCCCGGATCGGCGGAAGAAAAAAGACTCAGTGAACTCTGCGATGAGGCGGGGGATGAAATCAGCAGCGTGTTATCTGCCATCGAGCATATCCCGGCTCGTTCCCGTGAAGGCCAGATGGTCAAGGCGTTCGCCGTACTTTGCTGCCATGGAAGCGATCGGATCAGCATTGACCCCAAATCGACCACCGATGTCAGGATGGCTTTCTCGCTTGCGCAAGACATGCTTGATCACGACGAAGCGCGCCAGGAGCAGGAATCACAGGCGGCCTGAGCCCGAACTTGGCATCCTAACCGGCGCCAAAGTGCACCCTGAACTACACCCTGAAAGTGGTTCCCGGAGCCGGCCGAAAACCGGCGAGCCCATTTGACATTGAAATTATTCAAGAAAAGTGGTGACCCCGACGCGATTCGAACGCGTGACCCTCAGATTAGGAATCTGATGCTCTATCCTGCTGAGCTACGGGGCCATTTAAGGTCCGATTAGCATGAAACCGGCGCGGTTGCGAGCCCTGATGGAAAACTCGGGCCGCTTTCCAGTGAAGCTTTTGGAGGGCTCTCCTGTCATCATCTTTGCCTTGCCTTATTTGACAGGTAACGGGATGCTGTTGATCGGTGATCCGGGCGGCGGGAAAAACTTGAAGGGTCTGTACAGAAAAACTCCATCGCTTGTGCGAAGGGGCCTTTTTCCGGGAAGAAAAACTGCGGCGACGGATAAACCGGCCGGATGCGGCCGCCTGATTCCGTTTGCCTTGTGTTTTATCTTGCTGCCGGCCCAAGGCCTTGCGCAGGAAAATCCCGATCGGGCATTGCGTCTTTGTCTCGGCGATGCAGCCGAGACTTCCGAACCCGTGCCTGTGACCGCAGGGAAAGACGGCCTCATTTTCAAGAGCGCCGCCGGCGAAGGCTTTGTGCTTGCGGATGTGGTGACATCGGGCGGGACGGACCAGGGATTAACGAGCCATGTTGCATTGAAGGCTGACGGGGCTAAGTATCTGGCGTATCGCGCGGGGCCGGAAAACCGCTGGGGATTGGCGCCGGCCTGGGTGGTATCGGAAAAGGGAAGCGAACGGATCCTCGTCCAGCAGGACTTGCTGGGTTCCGGCAAAGCCCTTGTTGCCCCGAACCTTGGAGCGGCTGACTGCACGTCGGCGCTGAAATGGTCGGAAGCCGTTGCCCGGCGGTCCGGCCGCGGCCTTTGGCGCGATGGCAAGGTCCTGAGTACGCGCACGCCCACGGCCCTCCTGGATCAGGCAGGGCATTATGTCGTGGCGGCGGGCCGTATTGTTTCTCTTGGAAAAACGGCACGTACTCGTTATCTCAATTTCGGGTTCCGCTGGAAAAGTGATTTTACCGTTACCTTGAAAGTGTCGGAAGAAGAGGCTTTCGACGCTCTTCTTGCAAAAAAGGGCGTGCGCGTCGCCGATCTTGAGGGCGCGGCGGTCCTGGTGCGAGGTGTGATTCAGGTCCGGGACGGGCCTTATATGGAGCTGACGCATCCGGGCCAGCTCGATGTGATCGATTTCAAGAAGGGTGTAGAGTGACGCGCATCTTCCGGGCAAGGCAGAACAGGACAAGAAGGCAGGGCGTTTTCCGCTTCGGCTTCGCGGGCGCACTCATGCTTGCGGTTGCGGGCTGCCAGCTTCTTGGCGATGGTCCGTCGATCGGCACCATCGCGCCGGGTACGCTCAGGCCGAACCTGGCCGCCGATATCGGCGCCCGGGAACATCCGCGCGTGGTTGCCACCTATGGCGGCGTCTACAAGGACCCGGGTGCGGAACGTGCGGTGGCAAGCGTCGTCGGGCGCCTTGTGGAGGCGTCGGAAGATCCCGCGCAGTCCTACAAGATCACGATTTTGAATTCCCCGGCTATCAATGCCTTTGCGTTGCCGGGCGGCTATCTTTATGTCACCCGCGGCCTGCTGGCGCTTGCCAACGATACCTCCGAGCTGGCCGCCGTCCTTGCCCACGAAATGGCCCACGTGACTTCAAACCACGCGATCCAGCGCCAGCAGCGGGCCGAAGCGCGTGAACTGGCCGACAAGATCCTGACCAACGTGGTCCAGGACAGCGAGAAGGCGCGTCAGGCGATCATTTCGTCCCAGCTGTCCTTTGCCCGGTTTTCCCAGACCCAGGAATTGCAGGCCGATGCGATCGGCGTGAAAACCCTGGCCAAGGCCGGTTTCGACCCTTACGCAGCGGCCCGGTTCCTGCGGTCTATGAAGCTTTATTCCGATTATCAGACGGCGAACGAGGCCAATTCGGGGGCGCCGGACTTCCTGTCGTCGCACCCGTCCACGCCGGAGCGGGTGTCGCTTGCGATCCGGGCCGCCCGCCAGATCGGCGCGCCGGGCTTCGGCGAACGGGACCGGGACGCCTATCTCTCTCGCATCGACGGCATGCTCTTCGGCGACGACCCGCTGGAAGGCTTCGTGCGCGGACGCTCCTTCCTGCACAAGGCGCTGGGCATCGGTTTCACCGTGCCCAAAGGCTATATCATGGAGAATTCACCCGAAGCGGTGCTGGCCAGCAACGGTGACGGCACCGCCATGCGGTTCGACGGTGCGGATCTGAGCGGCTACGATTCCCTGACCGACTATATGAACGCCGGCTGGATCAACGGTCTCCTGCCGCAAAGCGTGCGCGAGACGACGATCGGCGGCATTCCGGGCGTCACCGGCGCCGCGATCACGCAAGGCTGGTCTTTCCGGATTGCGGTTCTCCGGATCGGCCGGACCGGCTACCGGTTCATTTTTGCCAGCCGGACCCCGACCGACAGTTTCGGTGCCCAGTTCCATGAAACCATTGAAAGCTTCCGTCAGCTGACGCCAACGGAACGCGCCCGTTTGCGCTCGCTGCGGATAAAGGTTGTCAAGTCGCAGCCGGGCGATACGCCGCGCAGGCTCGCGATCGGCATGAGCGGAATCGAGGCCTCGCGCCGCCTGGATTTCTTCTCCATCCTGAACGGACTGGACGAAGACAGGACGATCCCGGCAGGCACATCGATCAAGCTGGTGACCGATTAGAGCATCGGGCGATAGCTCCGCCTGCAGATGATGGCCGAGCCGGTTTCAGCCGGAATAGGCCATCCGGTCCGGCTTGGACTTCAGGAGCGCGGCTTTCAGCTTCTCCATTGCGCGGCTCTCGATCTGGCGGACACGCTCCTTCGAAATGCCGAGCTTTTCGCCGAGCGATTCCAGCGTTGCGCCATTTTCCGTCAGCCGTCGTTCCCGGACGATTTTCAACTCCCGTTCAGACAGCACGCCGAGGGCGGAAAACAGCCAGCGGCGGCGGCGCTCCGTGTCGATGGTGTCGGTAACGATTTCGTCGGGAAGCGGCGCTTCGGAAACGAGGAAGTCCTGGCGGTCCGCGCTGGCGCCTTCGTTGTCGATCATCGGCTGGTTCAAGGAGGTGTCGGGACCGGACAGGCGTGCGTTCATCAAGGCGACATCGGATTGCTTGACCCCGATGGCATCGGCAATCTTCTGATGCAGTTCGGAATCGGACATGCTCTGCCGGCTGCCGTTCAGCTTCGCCCGCAGTCGGCGCAGGTTGAAGAACAGCGATTTTTGGGAGGAGGACGTGCCGCCGCGAACGATCGACCAGTTTCTCAGGATGTAGTCCTGGATCGAGGCCCGGATCCACCATGTGGCATAGGTTGAGAACCGGACTTCCCTTTCCGGTTCGAACCGGGCCGCGGCTTCCAGCAGGCCGACATGGCCTTCCTGGATCAGGTCCACGATGGGTAATCCGAAATTCCGGAAGCGGGATGCGACGGCAATCACCAGCCGCATATGGGCGATGGAAAGTTTCTCCAGCGCCTTTTCATCGCGATTATCGCGCCAACGCAAGGCTAGCTCGTGTTCTTCTTCGCGGGAGAGATAGGGCGCTTTCATGGCCGCCCGAACCATTTGACGTCGGTCGCTCGAGGTAATCGACATTGGCCTGCTGCTCCGAGGTTACGTATGGGAGCTATTACGTCTAACCACTTATATTAGATCAGTTTGACGGAATTAAGCAGTGCAGTTCCGTGCACAAAGATGTGATGACCGGCGCGGGCCGCCGCATAAATCAGGCGGACAAACAAAAGGACCCGGCCGAAGCCGGGTCCCGTTGATTTTCGAAGGGGAAGCGTTTGGCGCTGATTAAGCGGCCGCTTCCTGGTCTTCGTCGTCGTCTTCCGATGCCTCGGCGGCCGCAGCAGCCTTCATCCGGCTCGGCGACTTGGCGAGATTCTGTTCGATCTGCTTGGTCGCTTCGGTTTCGGAGCACTTGTTGACGGCGGCGATTTCGCGCGCCATGCGATCGATCGCGGCTTCGTAGAGCTGGCGTTCGGAATAGGACTGTTCCGGCTGGTTTTCCGAGCGGAACAGATCCCGGACCACTTCCGAGATCGCGATCAGATCGCCGGAATTGATCTTGGCTTCGTATTCCTGGGCACGGCGGCTCCACATGGTGCGCTTGATGCGCGGGCGGCCGCGGACGGTTTCCATTGCCTTCTTGACGACCGCAGGGTCGCCGAGCTTGCGCATGCCGACGGAAGCGATCTTGGCGACCGGTACACGCAGGGTCATCTTGTCTTTTTCGAAAACGATGACCAGAAGCTCCAGGGTATGTCCTGCGACACTCTGTTCTTCAATGGCGGTGATCTGGCCTACTCCGTGTGCCGGATAGACAATATGTTCGCCCGTTTTAAATCCCTGACGCTGCGCGGCCTTTTTCGTGTTTGTTGCCATTCGCGTATGTTCTCCTGCGCAGTTGCCGGTCGTTTCGACCGAAGATGAGCCGGGGGCCGGCTGCTTGATGTGGTTTCGACACGCAAACCAAACTGGCGATCCTTTGATGGAACGCCTGTTGATGAGTGGCGTGGCTGGGTAGTCAGTCGTTCAAATTCACTCTAAAAGCCTGCTCAGTCATACGAAGCATGTGATCCTGTTCACAATCCTGCCCGGACTGTGAGGCCCCGGACTGCGCGGCTGGTTATCTCCGCTGGGGGAGTTAACGGGTTTTTGAACGACAGTTTTGCATATATAACACAGTCGGATGAAAAATTAAAGTCTTATCGCGGTGCGCAACAGCGCCACGCTGCCATGCACAAAATGCAGGTTAGCAAAAATTGTCAATTTTCCCAGTAGCCCGCCGCCCCGATCAATAAATGCCGGGGCGAGGCAAATCATCCGCTCCCGACCTCTTGCCGTTCAGCCAGACATTCGGACGCAATCGGCGATCGAAAAATCTTCGATCGCCTCAGGCCGGAGGATTAGGCGAGAAATATTCTTCCAGCTTGTTTTGTTTGCCGTCGAATTCTTCCGCTTCCGGGAGCTGGTCCTTTTTTTCCGTGATATTCGGCCATTTTTCCGAATATTCGGCATTCAGCTCGATCCATTTTTCCAGGCCGGGCTCCGTGTCCGGAAGAATGGCTTCGGCGGGGCATTCCGGCTCACAGACGCCGCAGTCGATACATTCGTCCGGATTGATCACCAGCATGTTTTCGCCCTCGTAGAAACAGTCAACGGGGCAGACTTCCACGCAATCGGTGTACTTGCACTTGATGCAATTATCAGTGACGACGTATGTCATCTCAATCCTCTGTCATGCTCGGCTTGGGCGGTCCGGGACCGCGCTTTACCAGTGTGTCGCGGCTGCACGGAGTGCCGCAACGATCTCGGGGATTTGGGTAGCCCTTTTATGAATTGAGCGCAAGCGTTGCGCGCTGCGCAAAAAGTCACTCTGCGAAATCCCTTACCCGCAAATCCCGCGATGCCGGGTTTTTTGTTTCAATCCGGGTCCAGGAAGGAGTCGATCCGTCGGCGATCGCGCTTTGTCGGGCGTCCGGCGCCGGCTTCGCGCTGTCCGGGAGGCTGTGGCGCAGGGGCTTCGCGTGGCGGTGGCGGCGGCGACAGATCCTCGTAAAGTTTCTGCGCTTCGGCAAACGGGCCGCGCCGGGTGCCGAGGGCTGCGACCTTCAAGACGAGGACGCGGCGTTCCAGAGCGATGGTCAGGACGTCGCCGACCCGCACGGTCTTGCTGGCTGAGGAGATCTTGTCCTTGTTGATCCGGATATGGCCGGAGGTGGCCAGCTTCTGGGCAAGCGTCCGGGATTTCGCGACCCTGGCATACCAGAGCCACTTGTCGACCCTCAGACCGGCCGTCACGCCGGCTGCAATTGCGTCGTCTCCCGGAATCTACTTCTTTCCCTTGTTGTCCATGTCGGTTTTCAGCGCCATGAGGGCTGCAAACGGGGAATCGGGATCGATCGGCTTGTCGCGCTGCGGCGCCTTGTCCCGCCGCCCCTGTCCGCCCTCGAACGGTTTTCCGCCACGCTGCGGCTTGCCGCCCTTGCCCTTCGGGCCTGCGGGACGTTTCTGACCGGCGCCTTTCCGCCCCTCGGCACCGCGCCGGTTGTCCTGGCTGCGGCCGCGCGGGCGGCGGTCGGAGCGGCCCGGGCGCCAGATCTCGATGGTGACCGTTTCCATCTCGCCGGCTTCGGCTGAGGCTTCTTGCGTCGGAACTGCTTCAGCTTCCGCAGCAGGTTCTGCGGATTCAGTCCCGGTAACGGCTTCGACTTCCGCGCCTGCTTCCACCGGGGCTTCCGCTTCGACTGGAGCCGGTTCGGCCGGAGTCGGTTCGGCCGTTGTTTCGGGCGATGCGCTTTCCGCGGACGGCGTTTCGCTTGTTTCTCCGGCAGCCTCAGCGTTTTCAGGTGCGGCTTCCGCCGGAACTTCCGCTTCTGCCGGTTGACCGGGCTCTTCCGCTTTCGGCGCTGCCGGGCGCTGGACTTCGCGGTTCTCGAGCCGATAGCCGAGGGACTTCAGAACGGCGGAGAAATCCTCGCCGGCGCAGCCGAGCAGGGAGGTCATGGCCACGGTGACGGTAAAGCCGCCGCCTTCGGCGATTGCGCCGTCGGGAGGGGATACTTCCGCATCGAGCGGCTTCCAGGCAATCAGGGGCCGGATCAGGTCGGCGAGTCGTTCCAGGATGTCGATGCGGACCGCGCGCGGTCCGCAGACGCGGAATCCGACGACCTTGTAGAGCGCCTTGTCGATGGTCGGATCGACGGGGATGGAGGTTCGACCGGACGCGGAAAGCTGCGGCAGTTCCGACAGGCCGTCCATGTCGAGCGAGCCGTGCTTGAGCGCCCAGAGCTGGGCCAGAAGCTGGCTCGGCGCGGGCTTCAGAAGTGCAGGGACATAGATGTTATAGGCGCCGAAACGAACGCCGAGCTTGCGCAGGGAAGCGCGCATGTCCTGATCGAGCTGGCGGATTTCATCGGCTGCTTCCTGGCGTTCCAGGACGCCGAGACCTTCGACGATGCGGAAGGCGATGCCACGGGCGAGGCCTGCAAGGCCTTCGGCGGCCTTCAGGTCGGTGAGCGGCTTCAAAAGGGTTTCGACCTGGGACCGGACCCACAGGTTGATCCGTTCCTGGACCTTGTCCCGGGCCGGGCCGGTCAGATGTTCGTCCGCGAGCAGGAGAACGGTGGGGCTGAGAACGTCCTCGCCGGCGGTCAGCTTGGCGACGGCCTCGCCGCGCCACCGGATCGAACCGTCGGAGGCCAGAATGAAGTCGCCGTTTTCGGAACGCGACAGCCTGTCGGCACGGTTTTCGATTTCCGTCGTCAGGGCCTTTTGGGCGGCAGCGCGCACGGCTTTCTCGTCCTGGCCTTCGGCCGATGAATCGGGTGCAAACCGGAAGCCAAGCAGATTCCCGATGTGCTGACCTTCCACGAGCACATCACCGCTCGATGTAATTTCCGCTTCCAGCATGGCGTTCTCTCTCAAACGTCGCATCAATACACTTGTGCGCCGATCCACGAACCTTTGCGTCAGGCGATCGTGGAGGGCATCGGACAGCCTGTCTTCTATATCGCGCGTCACGCCCTGCCAATGGGCCGGATCGGCCAGCCAGTCGGGACGGTTCGCGACAAATGTCCAGGTCCGGATATGGGCAATCCGGTTTGCCAACGTGTCGATATCACCATCGGTGCGATCTGCGAAGGCCAATTGACGGGTGAACCAGTCATCCGCGATCGCTCCGTCCTGCATCAGATGGGTGTAAATCGTGTTCAGCAGTTCCGCATGATTGGCCGGCGCGATCTTGCGGTAATCGGGCACCTGGCACACATCCCAGAGCAATTCGACCGCTTTTTGGCCCTTTGCCAGGTCCTGAATGAGGGAATCGCGCAACAGGTTCTCAAGGGCGGTGATGTCCTCGCTGATGGGCGCACGGGCCAGACCGTCCTCGTTCGGAGGCCTGTCGAGGGTCCGCCGCAAGGCCGTCGTGGATGAAAAATCCAGATGACTGTTGCGCCATTGCAGCACTTTCAGGGCGCCGAAATGGTGATTTTCGATCTGTTCGACCAGATCGTCGTCCAGAGGATCGACGCGGCCGGTGACGCCGAAGGTGCCGTCGCGGGTGTGCCGGCCGGCGCGGCCCGCGATCTGGCCCATCTCCGCGGCAGTGAGCTGGCGGTACTGATAACCGTCGTATTTGCGGTTGCCGGCAAAAGCGATGTGGTCGACATCCAGATTGAGCCCCATGCCGATGGCGTCGGTCGCCACCAGGTGCTCGACGTCGCCGTTCTGGAACAATTCGACCTGGGCGTTGCGTGTCCGGGGACTGAGCGAGCCGAGAACGACAGCGGCGCCGCCACGCTGGCGGCGGATCAGCTCGGCGATGCCGTAAACCTCATCGGAGGAAAAGGCGACGATGGCGGACCTGGGCGGAAGACGCGACACCTTTTTCTGGCCGGCATAGGCAAGGACCGACATGCGCGGCCGGGTGACCACGTTGAGCCCCGGGATCAGCTTTTCCAGAAGCGGGCGGACCGTCGCCGCCCCCAGAAGCAGTGTTTCTGACCGTCCGCGCAGGTTCAGAATACGGTCGGTGAAGACATGACCCCGATCCAGATCGCCGGCAAGCTGGACTTCGTCGATGGCGACGAACTCCGTGTCCAGATCGAGCGGCATGGCTTCGACCGTGGAAACGTAGAAGCGCGCGGACTTCGGCAGGATCTTCTCTTCGCCGGTGATCAGGGCGACCGCGTCCGCGCCGGCGCGCTCCGCAATCCGGCCGTAGACTTCCCGCGCCAGAAGACGCAAAGGCAAGCCGATCAGACCGGACTTCTGTGCCAGCATGCGCTCGATGGCCAGATGGGTCTTACCCGTATTGGTCGGCCCGAGAACCGCGGTAACGGTTTTCGAGCGGGCAGCTGGCGGGAGCGGCATGTTGTGAGGACGGGGCATTTGGCGAGAGTTGGGTTCGTCTGTATCGCGGGCCGTCATGGCCCGATCGGAATAGCCTGCGCGGTCTAGCACGGCATCGGTTTCCTGTCCCGCGTCTTTTTCAGGACTGTGTATCGGGAAATTCAGCCATTGGAGGCGTTCAAAATCGGCTGAAAGGAACGACTCGGGAACAAAGCTCGACCGAATCGGCGACTCGCGGGGATTCAGGATTCGTTCTCTACGACATCTGGGTTGCGGGCCCGGAGCGGCTACAAAATGCTGAATCTGGCCAATGCTTTAGGAGAATCGGAGCGGATTTCCCGTCCGGCTTGATAATTCTGTCAATCATGGATATTTCGTAAATGGAAATACAATAATGAATGCATTGTGATTTAACGGTTGGACGAACTGGGAACAGAACCGCGACGAATCACTTATTTTGCAGGGTTTTTGATTTGTTCCTGCCAAATATGGTGTTTCTGAATATTTGAAGTCAATATCCTGATTACGAAAGATCCTGGCAATGAGCGCAGGAGTTGGCTGTTTAAGGCAAGTGTTTCTTTTTGGGTCAGAGGTACGGTTCCTCGGTAGCTGTCCGGCGGAATTTTCGGAGCGCTGAATGCAGGACGGGCATTTAAACAAGGTGTTCGCGTTCGCGGAGAAGGTGTCCAGCCGCGGGACTGTCGAAGCCGCGGCGGCAGATCTGTCTGACCTTGCCGGACATTACGGTTTTTCGTCCTACGTGCTGGCGACTTTCACCGGACCGGGTTCGATGTGCGCTCCTTATGTTCTGTCGTCGGGCTGGGATCCGGAATGGGAGGGCCGGTATCTGCGGAAAAACTATATCCGGCATGATCCGGTGATCGCGCGTGCAACGCGAAGGGCCGAACCGTTTCTCTGGGCCGATACCCGCAACGACGAGGATGTGACTCCCGCGGGCCTTCGGATCCTGGACGAGGCGCGCGCCTTCAAAATGAATGACGGCGTTTTGATGCCGATACACGGTCCGCGGGGGCTGATCGGATCCCTGATGTTCGGCGGAGAAAGAGCCGACCTGACCTCCGACGATCTGCGGGCGCTGCATCTGGCCGGCATGTGCGCTTATTCTCATGTCATGGATCTGGCGAAGCCGAAATTGCCGCAACGCGGTGCCGAGTTCGGTCTCACCGCACGGGAAGCGGAGTGTTTGAAGTGGTCAGCAGCAGGCCTGACCAGTGCCGGGATCGCCGACAAGCTGGGCATTTCGCGTCACACGGCGGACTGGTACCTGAAAGAAGCGTCGCGCAAGCTCGGCGCGGCCAACCGCCCCCATGCGGTCGCACTCGCTTTCCGCCACGGGATTATCGGGTAAGACCCTGACTCTAAACATCTTCTGTGCCGACTATCGCATTGCGGCAACAGGCGCGGCGGGATGCGCACTTCTAAATCGATAAAAATCGCAGTAGAAAACAGATCCGGCTTCTTGCCGCACTGCAATGTAAACCGTCTTGGGAGGACTGTTTTTGGCAATCGGTAAAATTCTCGTCGCAAACCGCTCCGAAATCGCGATCCGCGTGTTCCGGGCCGCAAACGAACTCGGTCTGAAGACCGTGGCGATCTTCGCCGAACAGGACAAGCTGGCCCTTCACCGCTTCAAGGCGGACGAAGCCTACCAGGTCGGTCAGGGTCTGGGTCCCATCGAAGCCTACCTGGCCATAGACGAGATTATCCGCGTTGCCAAAACCGCGAAGGTTGACGCGATCCATCCGGGTTACGGCTTTCTGTCGGAAAGTCCGGAATTCGCCGAAGCCTGCGAGGAAGCAGGCATCATCTTCATCGGCCCGAAGCCGGAGACCATGCGCAGCCTTGGCAACAAGGTGGCCGCGCGCAACCTGGCGATCGAGGCCGGTGTGCCTGTTATGCCGGCAACCGATCCGCTGCCCGACGACATGGAGGAAGTGAAGCGGCTCGCGTCCGAAATCGGCTATCCGGTGATGCTGAAAGCATCCTGGGGCGGTGGCGGCCGCGGCATGCGCGTCATTCCGGATGAAGCCACACTGATGCGCGACGTGGTGGCCGCCAAGCGAGAGGCGCGGGCCGCCTTCGGCAAGGACGAAATCTACCTGGAAAAGCTGGTTCAGCGGGCCCGTCACGTGGAGGTGCAGATCCTCGGCGACGGTCAGGGCGGTCTGGTGCATCTGTTCGAACGCGATTGTTCCATCCAGCGTCGGCACCAGAAGGTGGTCGAACGGGCGCCGGCGCCGTACCTGGACGAGGCGAAGCGCCAGGAGCTTTGCGGCTACGGCCTGAAGATCGGCCGAGAAGTCAATTACCGGGGTGCGGGGACCATCGAGTTTCTGATGGATGCGGATACCGGGTCCGTCTACTTCATCGAGGTCAATCCGCGGGTTCAGGTGGAACACACGGTGACGGAGGAAGTCACCGGCATCGATATCGTCAAGGCGCAGATCCAGATTGCGGGCGGGGCGAAGATCGGAACGCCGGAAAGCGGCGTGCCGGCCCAGGAAAACATTCAACTGAACGGCCATGCGCTGCAGTGCCGGATCACGACGGAAGATCCGGACCAGAACTTCATCCCCGACTACGGCCGGATCACCGCCTATCGGGGCGCGACCGGCTTCGGCATCCGGCTCGACGGCGGGACCGCCTATTCCGGGGCGGTGATTACCCGTTTCTACGATCCGCTCCTGGAAAAGGTGACGGCCTGGGCGCCGACGGCCGAGGAAGCCTGCAAGCGCATGGACCGGGCGCTGCGCGAATTCCGTATCCGTGGCGTCGCGACCAACCTGGTGTTTCTGGAAAACATCATCGACCACCCGGATTTCCGGGCGAATTCCTATACCACCCGGTTCATCGACGACACGCCGGAGCTGTTCGAACAGACCCGGCGCAAGGACAGGGCGACCAAGCTTCTGACCTATATTGCCGATGTCTCTGTGAACGGTCATCCCGAAACCCGCTCTCGGGCCCGCCCGCCGAAGGACGCTGCCCTGCCGGTCGTGCCGGTCTACGGCAACGACAAGCCGGAAGGCACCCGGCAGCTTCTCGACCGGCTTGGCCCAAAGGGCTTCGCCGACTGGATGAAGGCTGAGACGCGGACGCTGGTGACCGACACCACCATGCGCGACGGCCACCAGTCCCTGCTTGCGACCCGCATGCGGACCCATGACATCGTACGGATCGCCGATGCCTATGCCTCCGGCCTGCCTCAGCTGTTCTCGCTGGAATGCTGGGGCGGGGCGACCTTCGACGTCGCCATGCGCTTCCTGACCGAAAGCCCCTGGGAGCGGTTGCGGCTGATCCGGGAAAAGGCGCCGAACATTCTGCTGCAGATGCTTCTGCGCGGCTCAAACGGCGTCGGCTACACCAATTATCCGGACAATGTGGTGAAGTTCTTCGTCGCCCAGGCGGCGGAAAACGGCGTGGATCTGTTCCGCGTGTTCGACTGCCTGAACTGGGTGGAGAACATGCGCGTTTCCATGGATGCGGTCGTCGAAGCCAATAAGCTGTGCGAGGGCGTGCTCTGCTATACCGGCGACATGCTCGACAGCGCCCGGCCGAAATACGATCTGAAGTATTACGTCGAACTGGCCAAGGAACTCGAAGCGGCCGGGGCGCATATCCTCGGCATCAAGGACATGGCCGGCCTTTTGAAGCCGGAAGCGGCCCGCATTCTGGTGAAGGCGCTGAAGGACGAGGTCAGCCTGCCGATCCATTTCCACACCCATGACACCTCCGGAATTTCGGCCGCGAGCGTCCTTGCCGCCGTCGATGCCGGGGTCGATGCGGTGGATGCGGCGATGGACGCACTCTCCGGCCTGACCTCGCAGCCTTGCCTCGGCTCGATCGTGGAGGCCTTGCGCGGCGGTCCGCGCGATACCGGGCTGGACCCGCAGACCATCCGCGAGATTTCCTTCTACTGGGAAGCGGTGCGCAGCCAGTATCGGGCGTTCGAGAGCGACCTGCGCTCCGGCGCGTCCGAGGTTTACCTGCATGAAATGCCGGGCGGCCAGTTCACCAACCTGAAGGAGCAGGCGCGCTCGTTGGGGCTCGAAACCCGCTGGCACGAGGTCGCCCAAGCTTATGCGGACGTTAACATGATGTTCGGCGACATCGTCAAGGTGACGCCGTCGTCCAAGGTCGTCGGCGACATGGCGCTGATGATGGTCAGCCAGGGGCTGACGGTGGCCGATGTCGAGGATCCGGCCAAGGATGTCGCCTTCCCGGATTCCGCTGTGAAGATGCTGCATGGCGATCTCGGCCAACCGCCCGGAGGCTGGCCGAAGAAGATCCAGGACAAGGTGCTCAAGGGCGAAAAACCGATCACCGTGCGTCCGGGTTCCCTGCTGGAACAGGCCGATCTCGACGCGGAGCGGACGAAGGCCGCGGAAGCGACCGGGCGGGACATGGATGACGCGGATCTTGCCGCCTATCTTATGTATCCGAAGGTCTTTACCGACTTCGAAAAGGCCCAGCAGCAATACGGCCCGACCTCGGTCCTGCCGACGCCGGTCTATTTCTACGGGCTGGAGGCGGGCGATGAGATCCTTGTCGATCTGGAGCCGGGCAAGACGCTGGTGCTGCGCTGCCAGGCCTTCGGCGAAACGGACGAGAAGGGCGAGCAGAAGGTCTTTTTCGAGCTCAACGGCCAGCCGCGGATCATCAAGGTCCCTGACCGGGCGCACGGAGCGGCAGGGTCTGCCGCCATGCGCAAGGCGGACGCCGGAAACGAGGCCCATGTCGGCGCACCGATGCCGGGCGTCATTTCCACGGTCACCGTCAAGCCGGGCCAGACCGTGTCCGCCGGCGACGTTCTCCTGTCGATCGAGGCCATGAAAATGGAAACCGCCCTCCACGCGGAGCGCGACGGGACAATCGGAGAGGTGCTGGTGACGCCGGGCGCGCAGATCGACGCCAAGGATCTGCTGGTGGTTTTCGGAAGCTGATCCGGGAAGAGCCCGTATCCAGGAGGCTTTGAAACTGCATGCTTGCTCCTTTCGGCGCCTCTGCTATCGTGGAGGCGTCGAAAAGAGGCTTATGCCGGATCGGTCGTCCGGCACCGTCTTGGATCAATCTGCGTTCGTTTCAAGGCAGAATGCTCTGACGGGTCACGTTTTCATTGAACCCGCGACACCTGAACCCGAAAGCAAACCGGGCAGGTGTCGGCGTGGTCAGAAATCAGCGCCGCCCTGTCCATGACAGGAATTGGCTTATGAAAACCCAGACCAAGATCAATCTGCTCATGTCCGCAATGATGTCGCTTGCGATGTCACTCTTCTTTTCCGGCCTGTTTACCTATCTCGCCTTCGGAGTGAGTGCGGAATGGCTGAAGGCCTGGGCGCGCGGCTTTGCGGTCGGCTGGCCCCTGGCCTTCCTGATTGCCAGCCTTGCCGGCTGGCCGATCCGCAGGTTGGCGCACCGTCTCGCCGGAGTTTCTTCCTAAAAGCAAAGGCCACCCGGCTGCGGTGTTTTCCGTAGCCGGGCGGACGGAATGTCTTTTCCGGGGCTGGATGGTTATTCCGCGGCCTTCAGCAATCCGTGCCGTGCCGGCGCTTCGGCGGTTCCGATCCACAGATCGAGAAACGAGTCGAGCCAGCGGCGGACCGCCTGGTCATAGACATAGCGGCCGGCGAAATGGTCCCGCCGTTGCTGGGCGCCCGGCAGGGCCATGCGCGGTGCGCCGCGGGTCGTCCAGCGGACAAGCATGGAGTGGGTCAGTTCCGGGTGGAATTGAATCCCATAGGCATTGCTGCCATAGCGGATCGCCTGGTTCGGATAGGTGGGGTTCGTGGCCAGGAGTTCGCAGCCGGCAGGCTTGTCGAAGCCTTCGCTATGCCATTGATAGGCTTTGTCGGGCCAATTCATCAGCGCCTTGCCCGCTTCGGTCGGGCGCAGCGGATAGTAGCCGATCTCAACCAGTCCGTCGCGATGACCCGCAACGGTGCCGCCAAGCTGTTTGACCATCATCTGGGCGCCGAGACAGATCCCGAGGAACGGGACTTCCTCGCACAGCGGCACCTTGATCCAGTCGATCTCGCGATGGACATAGGCATCCGGATCGTTGGCGCTCATCGGACCGCCGAAAATCACAGCTCCGGCATGGCCGGCCATGGTCTCGGGAAGCGTGTCGCCAAAGCGGGGTTTGCGAATGTCGAGAGCAAAGCCGCGCTTGATGAGTTCCTGCCCGACGCGACCGGGTGAGGAATGCTCCTGATGGAGGATCACCAGAACTTTCGGACGGGGTGAGTCAGCGAAGGTTTCCAATCTCATGGGACCAAATATGAAACACTTCGCGCACGCGGTCGAGCCCTTTTGCGGTGCAATATCGCGAAAGCTCCGTCAGTCCTGGTCCGGCTCCTCGGTGGATTTGGCCACCTTGCGCCGCAGGTTCATCCGGTCCCGGGTTGAAATGCCCAGCAGTTCGGCGACCCGCCAGATGGTGTTGTCCTCAAATTCATGGACATGGCCGTCCGCATAGACGACTTCCCACATCATCTCGACGATCGCGAGGCGTTCCGCCTCGTCCGTCCGTCGCTTCAAAACGGAAGTGAAGCCATAAAGGTCGACGGCCTCGCTGTCCTTGAGCTTGGCGGTGTCGATCAGTTCCTTCGTCTCGTCGTCGGTCAGCTGATAGTGGTTCTGGAGGATTTCCCGCAACTTCCGGATCTCGCTGTCCTCAATAACACCGTCAACATCGGTGAGATGAAATAACAGCGCGGCCGCCGCGAGCCGGTGGTCGTCCTCGGCAAAGGTTTTCTTGCCGCTGTCACCGAGAGTGATTTCGCGAATGAACTGCTTGAATGATTTCAGCATGTATGAAGTCCGGAGTTATTCTTCGACATCAACCTAATGGCTCGGCCATCTGACGACAATCCTCTCGTATCATCAAACACTTGATCTTTTCTTCACATGTTGGAAAAACTTGGACAGAATCAAAACCTGCATCTGATCTTCCAGTTTTGAATTATTCTAAACTATTGATTTTGTTTAATTTTATACTTGACTTTTATCCTCATAAATTGATTCCTGCGGCCATCGATCCATTGCCGCTGCACCAGGAACGCCCGGAATGACCGGAACGCCCACGTCCATCGATATGTCCCGAAAGGCCGAAAGGCTCGTTGTGGAGGGCGTGCGCCGTCTCATGGCCGGATATGCGACCGGGGATGTGGGCTGCTGGGAAATGGCGTGGAAGCTCTACGCGGTCGAACTCGGTGTCGATCATGCCAGAAAGCCGAGTTCGGAGCTTGCCCATTATGCCCGGGCGCTCAAGACCCATGGGAAGCGGGCTCTGTGTCTGTTTCCCTATGATTGCCCCCGACTTTGCCAGGACGAGTGCCTGGTCGCCTCGCTCGTCGCCGCCGCGCAGGCAGGCGATGCCGCGGTGCTTGAAGCCGTGGGCGCCGCTCTCGTTTTCGACGAGGGCGTCGGGGAAACGCTTTATGCCGCCGGCGAATTCGCAGGCGCGCTGAAAGACTGCGGCCTGATGCTCAAGCCCGTGGATCTGTCGGGCCTTCCGCTGGAAGAATGTCCCTTGAAACGGCTGAAACCCGTCAGGATGCACTGACCGATCACGTGCCGGACAGGACGGCCTCCCAAACCCATCCATTGTTGTTGAAAATCGAGAGGAAACATCTGATGAAATCTTTGAAGTACGGCCTGATGGCTGCGGCCGCCTTCATGACACTGCCGGCCCTGGCCGCAACGCCCGAGGATGTCCTGAAGACCTATGGCGATGTCGCCGAAGCCGCCTACAGCGATTCCCTGACCTCGGCGAAAGACCTGCAGGCCGCCATCGACGCGCTGATTGCGAACCCGAACGACGAAACGCTTGCTGCCGCCCGGGCCGCGTGGGTCAAGGCGCGCAATCCCTACCAGCAGACCGAAGCCTATCGGTTCGGCAACGCCATCGTCGACGACTGGGAAGGCAAGGTGAATGCCTGGCCGCTCGACGAGGGACTGATCGACTATGTGGATGTGTCCTACGGCGACAGTTCCGAAGCGAACGCCTATTACACGGCCAACGTGATTGCCAACCCGACGCTGAAGGTTGGCGGGGAGACCATCGACGCCACCGAGATCACGCCGGCGCTTCTGGCCGAAGAGCTCCAGGAAGCAGGCGAAGTCGAAGCCAATGTGGCGACCGGCTACCATGCGATCGAATTCCTGCTCTGGGGTCAGGACCTGAACGGGACCGACGCCGGTGCCGGCAACCGTCCCGCGACCGATTTCGATCCCGCCAACTGCACCGGCGGCAACTGCGAACGCCGTATCCAGTACCTGAAGGCCGCCACGGCTCTTCTGATTACGGATCTGGAAGAAATGGTCGCTGCCTGGGCACCGGACGGAGAAGCCCGCGCGGACCTGGCCGGCAAGGGCGAAGCCGGCGGTCTGGCAACCATCCTGACCGGCATGGGCTCGCTTTCCTACGGCGAACTGGCCGGTGAGCGCATCAAGCTCGGCCTGATGCTGCACGATCCCGAAGAAGAGCATGACTGCTTCTCCGACAACACCCACATGTCGCACTACAACGATGTCGTCGGCATGCGGAACGTCTATTTCGGCACCTACAAGAGCCTGGACGGCAAGAACGACGTTGCCGGCGCGTCGCTCGCAGAGCTGGTTGCCGAAAAGGATCCGGCGCTGGCTGAGGAGATGAAGGCCAAGCTCGATGCGTCTCTGGCTGCTTTCGAAGCCATGAAGGCCCGTGCCGAAGGCGGTGAAGCCTATGACCAGATGATCGGCGAAGGCAATGACGAGGGCAATGCCGTCGTCCAGGCGGCCGTCGATGCGCTGGTCGACCAGACGAAGTCGATCGAGCGGGTCGTCAAGGCTCTGGAGCTTGAGGAAATCGCATTCGAAGGGTCCGACAGCCTCGACAACCCGAACGCTGTGTTCCAGTAAGATGAGACGATCGGCGGGGCATTATGTCCCGCCGGTCTTTTAGAGGTACCGTGTAAATTGGGGCGCACGGTGCCGGAAAGTGACGCGAACAGATTGGCCTCGAAAAATGACCTCTACTAAATGGTGCGCATCCATCCTTGCCGCTGTATTCGCCCTTGGTGCGACTATCGGCCCGGCGAGCGCAAAGGATGTCCTGGCTCATCGTGACGACCTGACGCCCAAGGACCGGAAGCGCGTTGCGCGTGTCGTTGACCCGGCAACGGATTTTTCCAAACCGGAAATGTTCGAGCCCATGTCCGGCGGGGCGGCCACCTCAACCAAACTGATCAATCGGGACGCATATTCCCACTCCTCCGCGAACATCACGTTCGAGGAAGAACAGACCTTCAAGGTCGGCAACGGCTTGTTCAAGAAGATGTGGGCCTCGTCCCCGTCTTCCACGCAGGCCTCCGACGGGCTGGGGCCGCTCTATAACGCACGGTCCTGCCAGGGCTGCCACCTGAAAGACGGCCGCGGACGCCCGCCGCGCGATGGGGAGGACGCCGTTTCGCTGTTCCTGCGCCTGTCGATCCCGCCGCAGACTGCCGAACAGGAAGCAGCCCTTGCCTCCAAGGCGGAGTTGCGCATCCCGGAGCCGACCTACGGCGGTCAGTTCCAGACCTTTGCGGTGCCCGGACTGCCCGGCGAAGGTCGGTTCGATATCGAGCTGGAAGAGATCGAGGTGCCGCTCAACGGGGGTGAGGTGGCTGTCTTGCAAAAGCCGACCTACAGGATCCGCGATCTCGGCTTCGGTCCGATGCACCCGGACGCGATGATCTCGCCGCGGGTGGCGCCGCCGATGATCGGCATGGGGCTGCTGCAGGCCATTCATCCGGGTGACATCGAGGCTCTTGCCGATCCGGATGACGAAGACGGCGACGGTATTTCCGGCAAGGTGAGCCGGGTGCGGGACCATCGGACCGGTGAATTGACGATCGGCCGCTTCGGCTGGAAGGCGTCAAACCCGACCGTGCGGGCGCAGTCGGGGGATGCCTTTTCCGGCGATATCGGGATCGGCACACCGGACCGGCCCGACCCTTACGGGGACTGCACCGGAGCGCAGACGGCCTGCCGGGAATTGCCGACCGGAGAGCAGGCCCAGCTTGGCGATACCGAAGCCCCCGATCCGGTCCTGGAGCTGGTTACTTTCTATTCGGAAAATCTTGCGGTTCCGGCCCGGCGCGATTTCGACGATCCGGTCGTTCTGCGCGGCAAGGAACTGTTTCACCAGATCGGCTGCATCTCCTGCCATAATCCGAAATTCGTCACCAGCCGGAAGGCGGAAAACCAGGCGCACCGGTTCCAGCTGATCTGGCCCTATTCGGACATGCTGCTGCATGACATGGGCGAAGGCCTCTCCGATCACCGTCCCGTCGGCGATGCCTCGGGCAGCGAATGGCGGACGCCTCCGCTGTGGGGGATCGGGCTGACGGAAACCGTCAACGATCACACCCGTTTCCTGCATGACGGGCGGGCGCGCAATTTGCTCGAAGCCGTGTTATGGCATGGCGGAGAGGCCCAGCCGGCGCGCGATCAGGTCGTCGAACTTGATCCGGACGACCGGGCCGCCCTCATTCGTTTCCTGGAGTCGCTTTGATGCGTTTTCTGATTTATGCCGCCTGTTTGTGCATCATGGCCGGACCGGCGACGGCGCAGGACTTTTCGGCCAATATCAAGAACAGTATCGAGGACTATATTCGTCCGGCGGCGGAGGGATTTGCCGGAACGACGGATGAGCTCGCGCCCGTCATCGATACGGTTTGCAGGGACGCGACCGCCGAAACCAGGGCGGCGTTTGCGAGCCAATATGCTGAGGCGGTCGCCGCCTTCGCGAGGATTTCCTTTCTCCGCTACGGGCCGCTGCTTGAGGAGGATCGCCTGAACCGGCTGGCGTTCATGCCCGATCCGCGCGGGATTGCCCAAAGGCAGATCCGAAAGATCCTTGCCCAGAAGGACGTCACGGCAACGGATGCCGTGGCCCTCAAGGACAAGAGCGTCGCAGTCCAGGGGCTGACGGCTCTGCAGCTTATCGCCTTCGACAAGGACGGCCGGGTGGTGCTCGGCGAACCGGGCAAGTTGCGGGAGTTCATCTGCGGTTATGCGAAGGCGATTGCCGTCAATGTGGCCCAGGTTGCCGGCGAGGTCGCCGCGGCCTGGGAGGATCCGGACGGTTACAGTTCGGACCTGCTGATGCCGGGCACCAGGAACGACCACGTGCGGACCAGCAAGGATGCGATCGAAGTGATCTTCAACGCGCTGGTCACCGGGCTGATCATTGCCAAGGATCAGGATGTTCTGCCGGCGCTCGGCAAGGGTCCGGACAGCGCGAAAGCGAACCGGGTTCCCTTTTCCCGTTCCGGCAACGGACTTGCCTATTTGGGCGCGGAACTCAAGGGGATCGAAGAGGCATTGCGGGCGGCGGATTTCGAGCCGCTGTTGAGCGAGGATTATGCCTGGATCCCGGATTCGATCTATTTCGAGTTCGGCAATGCCCAGACCCTTCTGGCGGGCATCGCGCCGCCGATCCGACAGTCCCTCGAGGACGGCGACAATTATCAACGGCTCAAGGTTTTGACCCTGACCGTCAACAGCCTGCGGGATACGATGGCAGGAGAGCTTGCCGGGGCTCTTTCCTTATCAGGAGGCTTCAATGCGCTGGATGGGGACTGACCGTGTAACCATCAGCCGGCGCGCCTTGCTGGCAGGCCTTGGCGGGATCGCAGCGATCAGCGCCGGTCCTTTTCCCGCCTTCGCCGGCGGAGCGGGTTTGATTGACGAAAGCGCGCTCGACACTCCGCTCTTTGCCAGCGCACGCCGGGAAGCCGACGGCAGTTACGGAATAGCGATCATCGATGACGCCGGTCAGGAGCTTGCCCGTGTCGCGCTGCCGGGCCGCGGTCACGGTATCGCGGTCTCTCCGGACGGGGGGCGGTTCATGGCCTTTGCCCGGCGCCCGGGTACCTTTGCCCTCCTGATCGACCCGTTCGAGCGAACCGAGCCGCAGGTGCTGACTTCCATCGAGGGCCGGCACTTCTACGGCCATGGCTGTTTTTCGCAGGACGGCCGTCTGGTCTATGCGGTGGAGAATGACTACGCCGCCGTGCGCGGCGTTCTGGGCGTTTATGACGTCAGCGGCCGGCAGATCCGACGGATCGGCGAGATCGAGACGGGCGGGATCGGTCCGCACGACATTCTCCTTGCCGAAGGCGGCAAGGTTCTGGTCGTTGCCAATGGCGGCATCGAGACCCATCCGTCGCGCCCGCGCGAAAAGCTCAATCTCGACACCATGCAGCCGTCGGTTGTCTTTCTGGACAGGGAGAGCGGCGATCTGCTTGCCGGGCACAGCCTGAGCCGGGACCTGCATCAGTTGTCCCTGCGCCACATGGCGATGGACGGACAGGGCAAGGTCTGGGTCGGCGGTCAGTTCGAGGGCGACAAGAGCCTGACACCGCCTCTGGTGGCGCGCATGACCCGCGACAGCGGACCTGAATTCACGGAGATCCCCCTGACACTGGCGTCCGGGTTGCAGAGTTATATCGGTTCGGTCGTTGCCAATGCCTCTGGCGATGTGATCGCCACATCGGCTCCGCGCGGCGGGCAGGTCCTGTTCTGGGCAGCGGACACCGGAGCCTTTCTGGGAGCCGATCAGGTGGTCGACGGTTGCGGTCTGGCACCGCTCGATGCGTCGGGCTTCCTGATTTCCGATGGCACGGGCGGGCTGCGCTATGCGGAAGATCCGCAGTCTTTGCCTGAAATCCTGGCCCGGCCTCCTGGCGTCTCCTGGGACAACCACATGGTGGCCTTGTAAGGTCCACACAAGCTTCCCGTCGCGTTCTTGCCAAAATGAAGCCTCACACTTATTGCGGGCTTGTCATAGACTGGTCACCCGAATCTGGCGTTCGTCTGATTGTTTGGCCTGATCTGAACGAACTTCAGATTCAAAGGAGTGACTAGCAAGTATTTGTTTTTAATGTGGTTTTTGGATTTGAAATGCGCCCCGGCATCCGCCGTTGAAATGAGGCGTGTTTCAATTCCGCCACACGGCCTCGAATCGTGATGGGGAAAGGTATGCGGCGGCTACTGATCGGACTAGGGGCGTTTTTCTTTCTGCTGGTAACAGTCCTGCTGGTATTACCGTTCTTCCTGCCGAAGGACGCCATCAAGCAGCAGGTCGTTTCGGCGGTGGAGAACCAGCTCGGCTGGCGTCTTCGTCTCGACGGACCGGTCAGCCTGTCCCTGTTGCCCGGGTTTTCGCTGACGGCGGAAAACGTCGGCCTCTCCGGCGAGGCGGGCGCTGACGGGATCGAGTTCGCCAAGGCTGAGGCGGTCAATTTCGGACTGGCCTGGGAAGGCCTGTTCGGCGGAGAGATCCGGTTGACCGGGATTGACCTCACGAAACCCGATATCTTTCTGGAAATCGGACCCTCCGGCACGACGAGCTGGCAGCCGCGCCGCCGGTTCGGGGAAGCGGAAAGCCCGGATCCGTCCTCCGGACAAACCGCGGAAACACCGGCGCCCTCAACACCTGAAAGCGGCGAACCCGCCGCCACCCGCGAAGCCGGGTTCATCAGGAAGATCGGCGTCGACCGGTTCGGGATCTCCCAGGGCAACCTGGTCTATTCGAACCGCCAAACCGGTGAAAGGGTGGAGATCAAAGCGCTTGATCTGACCGTTTCCGCTCCGGATCTGGCAGGAGATGTCGATCTGGAAGGCCGGTTCGACTGGCAGGACAATCCGGTTGCCGTCGCCGGTTCCATGTCCGCGCCGCTGTCCTTTATCGGCGGCGAGGAAGTGCCGGTATCCCTGGAGGTTTCCAGCGGCGATGCGTCTTTTGCGGTAGCCGGCAAGGCAGGCCTCAACCCCGCACAGGCCGATGTGACGATTTCGGCGTCCGGGCCGTCGGTCAGCCAATTGGCCGCCCTGTTCGGAAAGCCGCTTCCCCGGGATCCGGGCAGTTTCGCCGTGGAAGGACATCTCGCGGGCAATGAGACAGCGATCGTCCTGAACGATCTCAAGGCGACCATGGGCAGCTTTGGTCTCGGCGGATCCTTCGATGCGGATCTGGCCGGCCAGGTTCCGGCGCTTTCCGGACGCATGGTGCTCGACAAGGGGTCGCTTGCAGATCTTCTCGCGCTTGCCGGCCAGGATCTGGCCGCATCGGGCAATCTGAAGGCGGACCTGGCGTTTACCGCGAGCGGGGTGGACACGCCTGAATTGCTCGCCAGTCTGAACCTCAAGGGGAATGCCCATCTGGATGCCGGCGAAGTTTCGGGCCTTGGCCTCGCCTCGGTTGCCGGCGGCGATCCGGCGGCGGATACGATCAAGAATATATCCCTGTCCCTCAACATCGACGGTCTGGACGGTCCGCTTGCCCTGAACGGCGGCATGTCCTGGCGCGGCGAAGGCTTTACGGTCACCGGCAAGGCAACGCCCGCGCCGCTTCTGGCCGGTATCGCTGCACCGGTTTCCGCACAGATCAAGGGACAACGTTTTTCGGCCGGTTTCGACGGCCGGTTTCAAAGCAGGGGCGATCTGGAAGGGGCATTGTCGCTGGAGACTGCGGATCTGCGGACCCTGCTCGCCTGGGTCGGCCAGCCGGTCTCGGCGGGCAGCGGTCTGAAGACGTTCAAAGTTTCCGGACTGTTCTCTGCGCAGGAAAATGCGGTCGGGTTCGAGGAAACGAGCTTCGTTCTGGACCAGACCTCCGGCAAGGCGACCGGTCGCGTGACCTTCGGCAAGACGCCAACGGTGACTGCCCGCCTCGATCTCGGTACGCTGGTTCTCGATCCCTATCTGGGCGGCAGTTCCGGAGGCAGGAGCGGATCATCGTCTTCAGGCGGCGGCAAGGCGTCCGGCAATACTGGCGGCAATGGCGGATCTTCCGGCGCCAGCGGGAGCTGGAGCACGGCGCCGATCGATTTTTCCGGGCTCAGGACCGTCAACGCCGACTTCTCGGTGACAAGCAAGGAAATCGTCTGGGACGCGCTTAAAATCGGAAGCAGCGTGCTCAAAGCGAAGATCCAGAACGGTGTTCTCACCGCGGATCTGCAGAAGCTCAGCCTTTACGGAGGCAATGCATCCGGCAATCTGACCCTGAACGGTGCGGGAACGGCGGCAGGCGTCAAGGCCTCGTTCCATCTTGAAAATCTCGACGCCCATCCGTTCCTGCGCGATGCGGCGGACACACGCTGGCTGCACGGACGGGCCTTCATGGATCTGGACCTGGCGGCCGTCGGGGGCTCCGAGCGCCAACTGGTTGAAAATCTCAACGGCACGGCACGCGTCGAATTCGCCGACGGGTCGCTCCGGGGCATCAATATTCCGCAGATCGTACGCGGTCTTTCGGTCAAAACGCTGCTCGGCTGGGCGGGAGGCTCTGAAGAAAAGACCGATTTCAGTTCCATGTCGGCGAATTTCAAGATTGCAAACGGCATAGCCGTCACGGACGACTTCTCGCTCGTCGGACCGCTGGTCCGGGTGAGCGGCGGCGGAACGACGAACATGCCGGATCGCACGCTCGACTGGCGCGTGGAACCGAGAATTGTACCGACCCTGGAAGGGCAGGCGCCGGCGCCGCGGGCGAAGGGCGAAGACAAAAAACTGGCCGGCCTGGGTGTGCCCGTGATCGCCAAGGGACCCTGGGACAATCCGCGGATCTATCCCGATATCGCTGGGATCCTGGAAAACCCGGAAGCTGCCTACAAACAGCTGCAGAGCATGGGCGGCGATCTGGTGAAGGCGCTCAAGGACAAGAAACCCGACGATGCGCTGGCGGACGTCGCCAATGAGGCGATCAAGCGGGCGACCGGCGGCAAGACACAGATCGACATTCAGAAAGTCATCGAAGGCGACGTCAACGATCAGGACGTGCTGAAGGCGGTCGAAGAAGGCTTCGGACTGCCCTCCGGTCTGCTGGGATCCTTCGGCAAGAAAAAGAAGGACGAGTAGAAAGCATCCTCAATAGGGCGCGGGGCCGTAGGAATTCGAGCCCCGGGTTCCGCCCTGCAGGGACCAGATGAACAGCAGCAGCGCGCCGATCAGCGGCACCAGCACAATGAGGATCCACAGGCCGGACCTGTCGATGTCGTGCAACCGGCGCACGCTGACGGTGAGGCTTGGAAAGAACAGCAGAAGATTGGTGACGAGGCTTGCGGGACTTTTACCGTCCAGGGCCATCGGACTCTGGCTGAAGGACGGAGCGATGAAGAAAGCGTCTACCAGCACCATGACCACGGCGGTGAGAAACATGAAAAGCATCCACCACCAGTATTCGGCCCGGTTGGCGCGACCGGAAAATGTGAAGTAATTCGAAAGAACAGTATCAGCTGCCTGAAACATTGTAAGTGCCCCCAAATACAAATGCATGTCGGGGGAGAATGGCACAGTCTGCTCAATTTCCGATTAAGCAACTCGGTTTGTAAAGCCTTACGAGGCTAGGCTAATTTTCCAAGTATCTTTTCCAACGCCTCTTCGACCGTTCCCGTGTTCTCGATCCGGGCCAGGTTCGGAATGTCCCGCATGTCCAATTGCGTCCGCTCCAGACGCCTTTCGATCTCCGCACGGCTTTCACGGCCGCGGGCCGCAAGCCTTTCGGCCAGAACGGCCTTCGGCGCGGTAATCAGCAGGACCAGAGGGTTTTCATATTTGCGCAGCGCGTCGGGAAGGGCGTGACGGGAGCCGTTGGCGACGACTGTGCCGCCTGCTTTTATAACGTCGTCCAGCTCCGCAGGCAGGATGTAGCCGAGGCCGTGGGCGCGCCATGCGAGCGCGTAGCGACCGGCCGTCACGGCCTCATCGTAGTCGGCCTCGGAGATCGGAATATGGGTTTCGGTGGCACCATCCGCAGGGCGGGTGATCTGCCGGGTGGCGAAGCGGAAGCCGGGATCATCCGCCAGGCGCTCCTTAAGCGCATTCAGCAGCGTGTCCTTGCCGGCACCGCTCGGCCCGACGACCAGGACCATCTTGCCCGGTCCGAGTTTCCTATCGTTGTCCGCCTGAATGCCGGTTCCGGTCATCACTGTCTCGATTTTCCGTGTTCGTTCCTCAGGCAACCCTGCGGCCTTCGCGCCAGACGCCGCGCACGATCGGGACATTGCCGACGAGCTTGACCTGAACCAGGTCGGCACGCTTAGCCGTTTCCAGGGTTCCGCGATCGTCGAGGCCGATTGCCCTGGCCGGGGTCGCGGTCACGGTTGCGATCGCCTGCGGCAGGCTGATGCTGCCGACCTCATCGGCCAGCTGGAAGGCGGCCTGGACCAGAGAGACAGGCACATAGTCGGACGAGAGCACGTCGAGGCAGCCGGCTTCGGCCAGTTCCCGGGCGGAGATATTGCCCGAGTGCGAGCCGCCGCGCACCACGTTGGGCGCACCCATCAGTACGCTCATTCCGGCCTGCCGCGAGGCCCGGGCCGCTTCGATCGTCGTCGGGAATTCGGCAATGCGGGTGCCGAGGTCGACGGCTTCCACCACATGTTCGGGGGTCGCATCGTCGTGGCTGGCGATCGAAATGCCGCGCTCACGGGCATCGGCCGCAATGGCTTTGCGGTTGTTCGGCGCAATGTCGCCGGCGCGGGACTGGCGGTCCTTGATGAAGGCCTCCATCTCCGCATCGGAAAAGCCCTTCTTGCCCTGGTAGTAGATCTTGTAGGCATCCAGCGACACGAACTGGCGCTGGCCGGGCGTGTGATCCATCAGCGAAATCAGGCGCACGCGGCTGTCGGTTTCGAAGAACTTGTAGGCTTCGAGAACGTCGGGCGCGGAAACCTCGCAACGCAAGTGGATGAAGTGGTCCGCGCGCAGGCGGTTTTCGTCCTGGCCCTGCTCGATGGCATCGGCGAGCTGGCGCATGTCCGGCGCGCGCAGGTCCGCATCCTCGTCCATGCCGACGCGCAGCGCATCGAACACGGTGGTGATGCCGGCACAGGCGATCTGGGCATCGTGGGCCTGCACGGCGGACACCGGATTCCAGCGCACCTTCGGGCGCGGCGCATAGTGGACCTCCAGGTGATCGGTGTGCAGTTCGATCAGGCCGGGCAGAAGGTAGTCGCCCTCGCAGTCGTGGCCGGCGACGGAGGTTGCGCCGTCGATATCGGCGATCCTGCCACGATCGCAGGTCAGGCTGCCGTCGATCACGCTGTCGGGCAGGATCAGTCGGGCGTTCTTGAAAACGGTCGGTTCGGCGCTCATTGGACTTCCTCGAGGGCGGAGGCTGCCGTAGGCAGCACGTCGCCGGTCAGATGATAGATTTTCCTGATGGTGAAGGGCGCGCCGCGTTCGGCCTCGGTATAGAGACCGAATGAGGCGATCTGCCGGGGGGCACCGGTCACAGGCGCGAAAAAGGTTTCGGCGGCGTCTTTCAGGCCCGCGGCCTGCGCTTCGTCCTCGAGCTTGTTGCTCAAGGTCATGTGGAAGCGGAATTCGTCGAAAATGTAAGGATAGCCCCAGCCGGTCAGATAGCCGTCCTGTTTCGGCGTCAACCCGCTCTTGCGGCGGCGCTCGATATCGGCGTCAGACAGAGGCGCGCGCAAAGGCTCGAACGCGCGCACGCAGAGGCCGGCGAAGGCGGACAATTCCGCTTCCGGCCCCGTTGGGGTGAGCGCCAGGAACTTGCCCAGCCGGTTGACCGACAATTCGTTCACGAAGAAGGGGGCCACTTGCGCGGCGAAACTTTCGCAAGCCTCGACGAGATCCGCTTCACTGGCGTCGCTCTTCAGGGAAAATGGCGCCTTCAGCGTGCCGTGAAATCCGTAGCGGCGCGGGTCCGCAGTCAGGGTGCGGACCGTCTCTGCCTCCAGACCGGGAATGGCCGGCTGGGTCAGGTCGTGGCCTGAAAACGGGTCTCGTCCGAGCCAGGTGCCTCCAAGCTCCATCAGGGGATCATCGGCCGGAGCCGCGTAATAAACCGCATAGCGCATGTCAGATCTTCAAAGTCATCGGATGGGGAAGGGTCGCGGGAACGAAACGAAATATTCGCCTAGTCTTATTCCATGTCGATCCTGTGACGCTATCCCCTGCATGTGTTCTTCGGATCAGGCTGCCTCCGCCCGGAAGGCGGTGACGTCTACGATCCGGTCGGAAATTCTGTCGCGCACATCCTGGTCGTGCAGAATGCCGACCATGGCAACGCCGTCCTGCTTTTTTTCCGCAACCAGCTCGACCACGACGGACCGGTTCGCGGCGTCGAGCGAGGCTGTCGGCTCATCGAGCAGCAGCAGCGGGTAATGAGCGATGAAACCGCGGGCGATGTTCACGCGCTGCTGTTCGCCGCCGGAAAACGTAGCCGGCGGCAGGCCCCAGAGCCGTTCCGGCACATTGAGCCGGGTCAGGAGATCGCGCGCCTTCGCAAGCGCTTTTCCTTCGTCCGTGCCCTGCAGGATCAGCGGCTCGGCGACGACTTCCACCGCCGGCACGCGCGGGATCACCCGCAGGAACTGGCTGACGTAGCCGATCACATCCTTGCGCAATTGCAGGATCTTGCGCGGCTCGGCATCCGCCACGTTGACGATCTCGTCGCCCACGGTCACCAGGATCTGACCCTGATCGCAGCGGTAGTTGCCGTAGATCATCTTGAGGATCGAGCTCTTGCCGGCCCCGGACGGTCCGCCGAGAACCACGCACTCGCCCGCACCGACGGAGAAGTCGACGCCGGAGACGACCGGAATGGTCGTTCCGCCCTGCAGGTGCATGGTGAAGGACTTGCCGACATGGCTGAGATAAAGACGCACTGGCATGGTTCGGCCTCAGACCTGGAGGATGGAAGATACGAGAAGCTGGGTATAGGGCTCGCGCGGATCGTCGAGTACCTGATCGGTCAGCCCGGTTTCAATGACTTCTCCGTGGCGCATGACCATGATCCGGTGCGACAGGAGCCGGGCGACGGCGAGGTCGTGGGTCACGATGATCACGGACAGACCCAGGTCCGCCACCAGGCGCCGGAGCAGATCCAGAAGCCGGGCCTGAACGGAGACATCGAGACCGCCGGTCGGTTCGTCCATGAACACGAGACGGGGATGGGTCACCAGGTTCCGGGCGATCTGCAGCCTCTGGCGCATGCCGCCGGAGAAGGAGCGGGGGTCGTCGTCGATCCGATCGGACTCGATTTCCACCCGGCCGAGCCAGTCGGTCGCGGTTTCACGGATATGGCCGTAGTGGCGGTCGCCAACCGCCATCAGCCGTTCGCCGACATTGGCGCCGGCGGAGACGGTCATGCGCAGACCATCGGCGGCGTTCTGATGTACGAAGCCCCAGTCGGTGCGCATCAGCAGGCGGCGTTCGGCCTCGCCGAGCTGATAGAGGTTGCGCATGGCGCCGTCGCGCATGCGGTATTCGATGGCGCCGGCGGTCGGAGCCAACCGGGTCGACAGGCAGTTGAGCAGAGTGGTCTTGCCGGATCCGCTCTCGCCGACGATGGCGAGAACTTCGCCCGGCCAGAGCTGGAAGGACACGTTCCGGCAGCCGATGCGGTCGCCGTAGTAGCGCGTGACGCCGTTGACCTGAAGCAGCGGGTCATTGCTGAAAAAATCGGTCATCGGGCCGGCTCCTCGGTGCGGTCGGCGGACGTGCCGCCGGCAAGGGTCATGGCATTCGGATCGGCGGCCATGGGGCCGAGGTGCCCGGCCTCGCGGCGTTCCTCGCAATAGTCGCTGTCGGAGCAGACGAACATGCGCCCGCCCCTGTCGTCGAGGATGACCTCGTCGAGATAGACGTTCTCCGCGCCGCACAACCCGCAGGGCTTATCGAATTTCTGGACTTCGAAGGGGTAATCCTCGAAATCGAGGCTCTTGACCTCGGTGTAGGGCGGGATCGCGTAGATCCGTTTCTCGCGCCCCGCGCCGTAGAGCTGGAGGGCTGCCATTCTGTCGATCTTCGGATTGTCGAATTTCGGCGTCGGCGAGGGGTCCATCACATAGCGGTTGTTGACCAGCACCGGATAGGCATAGGTGGTGGCGATGTGGCCGTTCTTGGCGATGTCCTCATAGAGCTTCACATGCATGAGGCCGTATTCCTCCAGCGCATGCATCTTCCGGGTTTCCGTTTCACGGGGTTCCAGGAAACGCAGGGGTTCCGGGATCGGCACCTGGAAGACGATGATCTGGTCCTCGCGCAGATCCTTTTCCGGGATCCGGTGGCGGGTCTGGATGATCGACGCCTTCGAGGTCTCGAAGGTGGTTTCGACCCCGGCTGTCTTTTCGAAGAAGCCGCGAATGGCGACCGCATTGGTGGTGTCGTCGGAGCCCTGGTCGATCACCTTCAGGCAGTCGTCGGCGCCGAGAATGGAGGCGGTGACCTGGACCCCGCCGGTGCCCCAGCCATAAGGCATGGGCATCTCGCGGGAGGCAAACGGCACCTGGTAGCCGGGCACGGCAATGCCCTTCAGGATTGCCCGGCGGATCATGCGCTTGGTCTGTTCGTCGAGATAGGCGAAGTTGTATTCGCCCTCGTCGAGGGGCTTGGGCTGGGCGGTCATTCCGCGGCCTCCTTCTGGTCTCTGGAGGCCTTTTCTTCCGCCTCGCGTGCGGCGAACCACTCGTCGCGCATGCGGCGGACGAGATCGAGTTCGGCCTGGAAATCGACATAGTGGGGAAGCTTCAGGTGCTCCACGAAGCCGGTCGCCTGGATGTTATCGGAATGGGACATGACGAATTCCGTGTCCTGGACGGGCGCGACCTGCTCCTCGCCGAGTTCTTCCCAGCGGAGCGCCCGGTCGACCATCGACATGGCCATGGCCTTGCGTTCCACCTGGCCGAAGACGAGGCCGTAGCCGCGGGTGAATTTCGGCGAGGACTTGGCCGTTCCCTGGAACTGGTTGACCATCTGGCACTCGGTCACCTTGATCGTGCCGAGGCTGACGGCGAAGCCCAGTTCTTCTGCAAAGAACTCCACTTCGACGGCGCCGTAGCGGATCTCTCCGGTGAAGGGGTGGGTGCGTCCGTAGCCGCGCTGGGAGGAATAGGCGAGGCTGAGGAGGAAACCCTCGTCGCCGCGCGCAAGGTTCTGCAGGCGCAGATCCCGGTCCGCCGGGAAGGACAGCGGTTCGCGGGTGAGGTCGCCGACCGGCGAGCCTTCGCTGGAAACCGGATCGGCCTCCATCAGGCCTTCCTCGTCCAGAAGATCGGTCACGCGCGGCATGGCCTCATCAGCGGGCTCCCGACGCACGGGCGCTTCGATCTCGCCTTCGGCTTCGGCGGCCAGCGCAAAATCCAGCAGGCGATGGCTGTAATCGAAGGTGGGCCCGAGAAGCTGGCCGCCCGGCAGATCCTTGTAGGTTGCCGAGATACGGCGCTCGACCAGCATTGCCGCCGTATCGATCGGCTGGCTGTAGCCGAAGCGCGGCAGGGTGGTGCGGTAGGCGCGGATCAGGAACGCCGCCTCGATCAGATCGCCGCGCGCCTGCTTGATGGCAAGGGCCGCGAGCTGTTCGTCATAGAGCGAGCCTTCGCCCATGACCCGGGCGACGGAGATCGCCAGCTGTTCGGCGATCTGGTCCAGGGTGAGGGCGGGGACGCTGGTGTCGCCCCGGCGGCGTTTGGCCAGAAGCTGGTGCGCGTTGCGGATCGCCTTTTCACCGCCCTTGACTGCAACATACATGGCTCAGGCCTCCCGAATGGTGACGGTCGTGGAACGGGGCAGGGCCGCGATCTCTGCGGATCCCGTGAAGATCAGGTCGACGCCGCGCGGAAACTGCGCATTGTTGGCCTTCACCTGATCCCAGAAGGCGGGGGAAACCGGACCAGCGGAGAACGCGGTTTCGGTTTCGATCCCCGGACCGGAGAGTTGGACGGGGCCGTCGTTGGTGAGGGTCTGCCCTGTCAGGATGAGGGTGGCCGAACGGTCCGGATATTCCAGCGTGCCCTGATGGAACTTGCCCAGGCTGCTCAGATGGGCCGGGTCGGCGATCAGCGCGAAAGCGGCCTCAACCGGCTCGCTGACGATGGGCGCGCCGGTGTGGAAGCGCAGAAAGGTCTTCACCGCTTCGGACCGGGCAAACGGTTTGTCCAGCCACACCGGCGTGTCGTAGTCGAACAGGGTCAGCGCGATGGCGGCGGCGACGGCCGAGAGCGGCGCGGGCGGGTTCAGCCCGCCGGTGTCGATTGCCTGCAGGCTGCCCGGACGGGCCATGGCGTTCATGATCGTGCGGAAGCAGCGCTGGGCATCGTGAACCGGGTCGGCAAAACCGGCGGCCAGGGGCGCGGTCTTGCCGTTCGGGCCGGAAGTCTGGTTGAGGGCGGTCATCAGTTGTCTCCCCGCACCATGGTGAAAAAGTCGACTTTGGTGGCCGCGGTCTCCGCTTTCAGGTCCTCATCGGCCTTTGAGCGGATCAGCGCGAGCGGGGCGACGATTTCCGTCTCGACCCGCTCGCGGTCGTCCGGGCGCTGCCAAAGAGCGTCGATGACGGCGGCCTGCAAGGCTTTCTGCTTGTGCCGGCCGAGACAATAGGAGCTGCCGGCCTCGCCGCTCTCAAGGCGGACCACGCAGCGTGTCACCGTGACTTCGCCGAGGTTGAAGGGGCTGCCGGTGCCGCCCATGCGGCCACGGACCATGACGAGGCCGGTTTCCGGCTGGCGGACCATCTCGAAGGCCGGCGGCGTGCCGATGCGGGCATAGACCGTCTCGAGATCTTCTGCCGAGGCGGAGGCCAGGACGGACATGACCGCCTTGCGGTCGAGACCGGGTGGCTGGTCGGATGCGGAGGGGGAAGCAGGTGTATCGGTCATAGGGGGTCGCCTTGGTTGGAGGTGGGGCGCCTGTGTCTGATGGGTTGTTTGTTAGAACGAATTTGTCTATTTGTATAGACGAATTTTTCGGTTGCTTCCTGACTACAGACCTTTGATGACGGACAGATGACAATACGAACGACACTTGATCGGGGCGCGGGAATCGCCATCTGGCGCCAGATCATGGAATGGCTGAAAGCGGAAATCGCCAGCGGCGCCTTCGAGAAAGGCAGTCGCCTGCCGCCGGAATCGGAGATTGCCGCCCGCTTCGGCGTCAATCGCCATACGGTGCGCCGGGCCATCGCCGCGCTGACGGCGGAAGGAATCCTGCGCGCCGACCAGGGCCGGGGCACGTTCGTCGCCGCCGCTCCGATCAGCTATCCGATCACGTCACGCACGCGGTTTTCCGAAATCGTTTCCGGTCAGGACAAGGCGCCCAGCGGCCGGCTGATCGGCTCGGGAACGGAAGAAGCCGATGCCTTGCTGGCGAACTGGTTGAAGGTGCCCATCGGAACGTTGCTGATCCGGATCGAAAACCTGCGGGTCGCCGACGGGATACCGGTGATGATCGGCACCAGCTGGTTCGAACAGAGCCGGTTCCCGAATCTGGTCGCCGACTACGCGGAAACCGGATCGATTACCAAGGCGCTGGCAAAGGCGGGTGTCGAAGACTACCGGCGCAAGGAAAGCCGGGTGACGGCGGAGCTGGTCGACCCGCAAGACGTTGCCGTCCTCAATGTCGCATCGGGCCAGCCGGTCCTGGTCGTCGAAAGCCTGAACCTCGACGCGGACGGTGAGCCCATGCAGTATACGCGTACCCGTATGGCAGCAGACCGGATCCAGCTCGTCGTGGAAAGTTGAAATCCAGTCAGAGCCAGAACTTCGGCACCTTTTTCGTGTCCTGCCAGTAGCCCTTGGCGTGGGGCCAGGTGCCGGAGGATTGCGCCTCGTGCCAGCCGATGACAAAGCCGATCGCGAGCAGGATCTGCCGGGACGACTTGCCGTCGATATCGGGCAGGGCGGCGAGTTTTTCCGCCATGGCGACATCGTTCAGATAGCCGAAGATGTCCTGCAGGCGCTTCATGCGTTTCAGGAACGGCTTGAGGTCCGACTTCGGATATAGGCTGCCGAAGAACTCGACGCCGTAGCGCAGCTTTTTGAGCGCCTTGCGCATTTCATGGCGTTCGGGGATCGTCAGCTCGTCGATCCTGGAGCCGTAGATGGAAACCTTCTTCCACTGCTTGTCGAGCGCTTTGCGCGAATAGACGCGGATCGTCTGGGCGAGCCGGGCGGTCTGATCGAAATTGTCGATGTCGAGCCAGCCCCGGCCTTCCGTGTAGGCGGCCAGATCGAACAGGAAGGCGTTGACGTCCGGCGCGCTCAGATGGGCGTGAAGGGCGGCGCGGCTTTCCTCGCGAATGGTGCGCAGATGCTCAAGAAGCGGCTCAAGGCCGATGCCTTCCGGGGCAACCTTTGCCAGCGGCGAAACGATTTCATCCGTCAGCACGTCAAGATCGCGCACCTTGCCGGCTTCCGTTGCCAGGACGCGGGCCTGGGCGTCGATGTCCTTGAGGGTCTGCGGATTGAGGACCGGCTTGAACAGGCGGAAGGCGCTGCGCAGCCGGCGCAGCCCGATCCGAAACTGGTGCGGACCCTCCGGATCGTCGCTTTCCAGAATGGCGACCCGATTGTCCGCGATCTGCGTCAGGCAGGAGCGCAGGATTTCCCGGAAGGCCAGCTCGACGGTTTCATCCGGCGGCAAGGCGATATCCCCGGCGCTTTTCGGCCGGATGCCGGTTTCCGCCGCGCCTTCGGCAAGACGAAAGCCGCGTTCGGCCTTGGACCAGGGCGACAGGCGGAACGGGGCCGCGCCCACAATCTCGCGCGCCGCTTCGAGCAGGCGGGCGCCGGAACCGGTTTTCAGTTCGAATTCGACCTCGGCCAGGGTTTGTGTCCGCTCGCCGGCCTTGACCTCGCCCAGATCGAAGGCAACCTCGATCTCGCTGCCGTCTTCCTTTGAGGTCAGCAGGCGGGTCGTGCGACGGATGTCGGTTTCGAAGCACTCTGTAAGCGGCTTGTCACCGATGACGTCGGTGAGGGTCTTGAGAACGCCGGCGTCCTCGATGACCGAAAAGTCGATCGCCCGTCCGCGCACCGGGTGTTCCGCTTCCACGGCACTGGAAAGGCCGCCCCTCACCCCGGTTCCAAGCTTCGCGGTCTGCACCCAGGACCGCCCGACCTTGCGGACGCGCAACGAGATTTTCGCCTTGCGCAGCGCCTGGTCGGGGGTGTCGAAATAGATCGACAGCAAGGGTTTGGTGACGGCCCGGCCGCCGGCGAAGCGTTGCAATGCTCCGCCGCGTTTCAGCTGATCGAGAACGTCTGGTGACACTTCGAGCTTCAGCTCGATTTCCTTGGGCGATTTGCTCATGAATTCTACTTACCCAAGAGCAAAATCGCTGTCCAGATGAAGCGCACAATTTGCGCCTTTGTCGCAGGAGCCTAGCCGAGGCCGCCCTTTGCCGCCGGAACCAGCCCGGTCATGCGCTGCAGCTTGTTCACGATACGATCCGCCAGATGGGCGTAACGGGGAACCGGGCGATGGTTGAAGGCGATTTTCCGGATATAAGTCGGCACTTCCCAGACCGACGATGTGCCTGCCGGGAAGAAAACGCTGACGCCGGGCTGGCCCAGATAGACCTTTCCGGTCTCGTCGGTGATCCGGACTTCGCCTTCCAGAAACAAAACGGTTTCGTCCCACCCAAAATGCCAGCGGAACTTGCCGGCGGTGCAGGACCAATGATCGGTGCTGCCCCAGCCACGGGTGCCGATGGAAAGATTTGCGCAACGGGCTTCCGGTTGACCCTCGAGGACCCATTCCGGCCGGATCGGACGCGGCTCCAGTCTGCTGACATCGAGAACGGCCTGGGTGAATTTTCCCGGCGCGCTGCGCCGGTCGATGTCAGGGACCGGTGCCACAAATCCCAGGTTCCTGGCGATCGCTCTGAGGCCGGTGCCTCCCGAATGAACAGTTCCCATGGTATGTCCCCCTGAAAAATTCGGTCGTAAACAATTGCCGGAACCTGCCACGCAATTCATTGAAAGCCTCCTTACGATCGGGGTCTGCAGGGGCGTTTTCCGGCTTTCGCGGGGCACATTTTCCAGACGCGGTAAACAGATCCTCACCAACGGGCGCCCTGTCGGCTTTCCGGCCATTCGGCAGGCGTGTTATTTCGGGCGAAGAAACCCCGTGAGAACCGGCGCGGTCGTTCTTGCGCAAAACCTCAAGGGCGTGATAGAGACCGATTTCGGTGTCAGTTGCCCCTCTGGCGGAACTGGTAGACGCGCGGGATTCAAAATCCCGTTCCTTCGGGAGTGCCGGTTCGATTCCGGCGGGGGGCACCATCTTTATTTTGCGCTACCGCCCTTTGGGCTATTTGAGCGCGTTGTTATTCCGCTACCGGCCTTCAGCCTGCTTGGGCGCAGTTTTCTTGCGCTATCGGCTTTGCCTGCTTGAGCGTAGTTTTCCTGCGCTATCGGCTTCGCCTGCTTGAGCGCGTTGTTCTTGCGCTGCTTTCGCTATTTCAATCGGGGGACTGGGGCTGCTTCTTCGCCGGCCGCCATTTGCGGAGCCCGATACGCAGAAAAGCTGCAATTCTGGCCAGGTGAACCTTGGCACGATCCGGCCATTCCGGTTCCTCCGGCAATTCCAGAATAACCCGGGAAACAGTGTCGCCTTCGAGGTCCACCGCGACCAGATCAAGATTGTCCAGTTCAAGCCGGTCTCCAACACGAAGAACCTCGCCGAACCGCTCCGCGAAGGCCTGGGCAATGGTCAATTCCCGGTATTGGTCGGGAAGCTCGAATTTGTACTCTTCCGCGAGCGCGTTGAGGGCGACGGTGCTGTTGAATGCGAAGCCCTGGAAATCGGCGGTTTTCAGGGCCGTGGCGGATGTGTCGAACAGGGCATCGAGGCGTGTGATTCTTTTCGGCGGAACCAGGAAGTAACCATAATCGCCGGGGGTCAGCGGGCCGGCCTGTTCCGTCGATACGACCTCGTCGCCTCTGACGACGAAGACCGGCTTGAGCCAGACGGGCGTATAGGATGCTGTCAGGTAGGAGCACCCTTCCTCCACGGGATAGGCGACCAGTTCCAGTTGCTGCTGACCCGGCAGATCGATCTCGAAACGCTTCACGGCGGGCGCCGTATCCGGCAAGGCCAGTTTCAGGAGCCGCGCGGTCCAACCCAGAGACGCTCCTTGCGCAATCAGCGAAACCAGGACCACGACGAACGCCAGGTTGAAAAACAGCTGTGCGCCCGGCAGATGCGCCAGAACCGGCAAGGTGGCCAGAAAAATGGACACTGCACCGCGCAGGCCGACCCATGACACGTAAATAGTTTCCGACTTTGTGAAGCGGAACGGCGCCAGCGAGGCCAACACGCCAAGGGGCCGTGCCACCAGCATCAGAAACACGGCGATCAGGACCGCCGTGAAGGCGTAGTCGGCCATTTTGCTTGGCGTCACCAGCAATCCGAGCATCACGAACATGACCAGTTGTGCCATCCACGTGGAACTGTCCATGAAGTTCAACAAGGAAGGAAATGCCCGAACAGGCCGGTTGCCGAGGACGAGGCCTGCCAGGTAAACGGCCAGGAACCCGCTGGCATTGAGCAACGCGGAGACGGTGAAGATCACGATTGCGGCCGCAAGGACGAAAAGCGGCAGCAGTCCTCCCGACAACGGCATTCGGGACAGGATCCAGACCAGGGCGAACCCTCCGGCGATCCCGATCAGGGCCCCGAGGGCAAACTGCTGGAAAAACAGAACCAGGGTTCCGGCAAGGGGATTGGCGGCATTGGGCGCGGCGCTCACCAGGGCGAATTCCAGCAGGGCGAGCGTGAGGAACAGGGCCATGGGGTCGTTGGTGGCGGATTCCGTTTCCAGCACCGGCCCGACCCTGCCCCGGAGTTTGAGACCTCCGGCCTTCAGCAGGAAGAACACGGCGGCGGCATCGGTCGATGCGACAATGGATCCGAGCAGGAAACTGACGATCCAGCCGAACCCGATGACATAGTGGGCGAACACACCGGTGAGAAAGGCCGTGACAAGGACGCCCACCGTGGAAAGCGCCAGGGCGGGCGCGGCAACCGAGCGAATCGTGGAAAGGCGGGTACGCATGCCGCCGTCGAACAGGATCACGGCCAGTGCGGCCGAGCCGATCAGATAGGCAATGATGTAACTGTCGAAACTCAGTCCGACCGGTCCGTCCTCGCCGAGCAGCATGCCGATGCCTAGAAAGACCAGAAGCAGGGGGGCGCCGAAACGAACGGCGGCAATGCTCGACAGGATGCCGAGCACGATAATGGCTGCCGCAGACAGCAGGACGAGGTTGTTGACGACAAGGTCTTGCATCGTTTCCGCAGTTCCCGGCGCTTCACGGCCGGTCACGAGTAGGTTTGATCACGCCAGCCTAGGGCATCACACAAATGTAGTCGATGTGTCATGAAGGTCCCGTGTCGGCTTCGCTCATGTTTACAGTGTCAGGCATCCGAAAACGGGTCGGCCCGCGATTGAACTCGCGAAGGGCGATGGGGCGGAGTTCGTCGTGTGCCGGGAATTCGAATTGCGGAAGGGTCGAGGGATCTGCTCGCGGGAATGGATCGGAGTGGAGCGGCGCGCCCTCGGAAAGCGCGCCGCTCCGCCAGGGTCAGGCTCGGACTTCCTGACGCTGGAAGACGGTGTAGGCGAGGGTGAACAACAGCACCATCGCCGCGAACAGCCCTGAGATCTGCGGCCAGATGATCGTGAGGCTCTGCATGGTCGGCAGCGGGGCGTTGATCAGCGCGCCCTGGAGCTGGCTCATGAAAATCGGCCCTACCGAGCGGTTGGCCGGGTCGAGCAGCATGCTGGACACCTCGCCGTAGAGCGTTTGCGGCGATATCCGCGCGATTGCCTGCTGGGTCTCGAAGTTGGAGAGCAGGGTCATCGGGTTATACTGATCGACCGGCGAGAGGACGCCCGCGACAAGCGGGGCGATCATCGACCAGAACACGCTCAGGATCAGCCACAGGGCGAGCGCGGCAAGGGCCGCCGTCGCCGCGGAGCGGATCAGCGTCGAAAACGCCATCGCCAGCGCCAGCCACACCCCGGCATAGACCAGTGTCGCCGCCAGATAGGCGATGCCGCGCACCAATTCCGGTCCCGACGGCGGCAGGCCGAGGAACAGGATCCCGAGCCCGGTCATCAGGAGCCACAAGGTCAGCAGGGCGATCGCGATCACCAGAAGCCCGCCGAGAAATTTCCCGAACAGCAGCGCGTCCCGATAGATCGGTTGGGCCAGAAGCCGACTCATGGTTCGCCGTCCGTATTCGCCGTTGATCGCGTCGAAGCCGAGCGCGATCGCCACCAGAGGCAACAGAAAGCCGAGAAAGGAGGCGAAGGACGGCAGGGGTTGCCGGGCGGTAGTGAACAGCTTGAGGAACAGGAACGGGTCTTCCGACGTCGTGTCGCGGATGTGGGTGATGGCGCCGTAGACGGCGCCGATTGCGGTCAAGAGCACGAGCAGCATGATCAGATGCATGCGCGCGCTGGTCATGTGGTCGGCCGCCTCCTTCAAGGCGACAGTCATCACTCCCTTGAAGGGAGAGCCTTCACGCTTCATTGCCGTACTCCTTGAAAAAGCGGTCATACGCTTCGTCGAGCCGCGTCCGGCGCAGGTCCATGTTGCGCAGGTCACCACCGGCCTGGACGATCAGGCGGCCGAGGTCGGGGCGGATGTCCCGCATCGCCTCCACATGCCACTGCCCATCTCCGTCCGGCGTGATCGACGTGACCCCGTCCGCGGATTTCGCCGCCTTGACGAGGTCGATACCGTCGGCCTCCACGTCGACGACGAAGGCGCCGCCGCCGAGCTTGGCGGCCAGTTCCTCGGTGGTGCCGAGAAAGCCGATCCGGCCCTTGTTGAACAGCGCGATCCGGTGGCAGACCGACTGGACCGCATCCAGGATGTGCGAGGACAACAGGATGGTCATGCCGTCACGGCTGAGGCTGCGAATCAGGTCGAGCAGTTCGCGGGTCGACTGCGGGTCGAGGCCCGACGTCGGCTCGTCCAGGATCGCGATCCGGCACTTGCGCATGAGCAGTTCGGCGATGCCGAGCCGCTTGCGCATGCCGTGGGAGTAGGTCGAGACCCGCTTGTCGGCCACGTCCGTCAGCCGGACCTTTTCCAGGGCGGCGGCGATATTCTCCGCCGCTTGGGCCTGCGACAGGCCGGAAAGCCGCGCCGTGTAGGCGAGATTCTCCCGGCCGGTCATGTTGTTGTAGAACCCGACCGAGTCCGGCAGATAGCCGACGTCGGCCTTGACTTGCAGGGGCTGGCGCACCGGATCCTTGCCGAGAATGACGACATCGCCGCCGTCCGCCTCGGTCAGGCCGAGCAGCATCAGGATCGTGGTCGTTTTGCCGGCGCCGTTGGGCCCCAACAGCCCGATGACTTCTCCGGCCTCGACCGAAAAGTCGATGCCGGCGACGGCCACGTTGCTGCCGTAGCGCTTGGTCAGGCCCCTGGCTTCAATGACTGTGTTGCTCATCGCCGGCCGTACCTTGTAACTGAGACGCCGAGGACGATGACCGAGGCTGCAATCACGCCGAGCCCGGCAAGGCCCCAGATGGTCGAGGTTTCAACGGTTACGCGGAATTTTTCCGTGTCGGAGGCCGCACCCGAAGACGCGGTCAGGTTGAGCATGTAGTCGCCGGCGATGGCCTTTTCCGACGGGTGGATGGAAACGCTGACCTCCTGCCTGGCGTCCGGCGCCAGCATCGGAATTGCTTTCGGTTCGTAACTCACCTTCCAGCCCTGGGGCATCGATGCCCGCAAGGCGATGTTGCTGACCGGGGCGCTGCCGGTGTTGGTGATGGTGAAGTTGAAATCGGTATCCTTGCCGGCGACGGCGGATCCGCTGAGGCGGCCCTGGGGGCCTTCCATGCGGATTTCCGGCTGGCCGGTCACCTCAAGGCTCAGGTCGGTGTTGGCGACGTTCTCGCCATCGGCAACGGCAACCTTGATCGGATAACGGCCGGCTTCGACAGCGTGTGGCGGCACGACTTCCACCGTCAGATCGGATGTGGCGCCGGCCTTGACCGGCAGACCGGTGATTTCCTCGGAGCCGTAGCCCTGCTTGAAGCGGGTCTGGAAGCCGTCCGGAACCTGGGCGGCCAGGTTGAACAGGGCATCCTCGGCACCGTTGTTGGCCACCTTGAGCTTGTAGGTGAAGGTGGATTTGGCAGTGCCGCGCAGGGCGGGCAGCTGCGGGGTGAGCTTCACGCCACCGGCCGCGGCCGAGGACACCTTGAGGGTCATCGGCAGGGTGGCGACCGCGTTGCCGTAATGGGCGGTGACCTTGATCGGGAAAGACTTGTCGGCGCTCGATGCCGGCGGGGTTACCTTGAGCATCAGCCGCTCGCTGCCGTTCGGCTGAACTATGGCCGCGGTTACTTCGCGCCCGCCGCCTTCAAGCGCCCAGTCCCAGCCGTCGGGAATGCCGGAGACGTCGAGTTCCGCGCGCTGTGGCGGCATGTCGGCGTTTTTCAGGGTGAGCTGGATGTTTTCCTTTTCGCCCGAGCGAAGCGCGAGTTCCGGATATGGGGTGGTCAGCCAGAACCCCTTGAGGTCCCGGGTCTGCATGTCCTGGGCAAGGGACGGGGCGCCCGTCGCAAGCTGCACTGCCGCCGATATCGGCAGCATGACGGCCAGCGCCCTGGCAAAGGATTTGACTGGGGACTTGGCCAGTGACTTGGCCGGTGACTTAGCCGGTAACTTGAGGTGAGAAATGCGGTTCATGTTCGATGTTCTCTTAAGTCAACCTGAAATGCCGGGATCTGCCCGACCGGATTGCCCGGCGGGAGGGCCTTCGGTCTCGTTCACGCTGAAGCTTCGCCGGTCTCACGGCCGGTGGACCCGGAAGTGTGGACGACGGCTTGCCGTTCGGTTTCACAGGAAGAAGAGCGCCGGGAGCGGCAGGCTTGCGACTGGTGCGGGTGACGACCTGGGATGATCGCCTGATGGATTGCAAACCCGCCGTCCGCGGAGCGCCTTAAGAGATGACCGGAGGCGGTCGGGCGTAGATGCGCGGGGATCCGTCATCGATCCATGCGACCGGGCTCCGGTGGCCGAGCCAGATGGCACGAATGCGATTGTCTTCGAGCAGGCTCAGGCTTCGAATGAAATCCGTGCCGCCAGCCTGTGAGAAAGCAGTGGCAGCGACATCATCGAAACCGTCACTGCAATCGGCGGGAGCCCGGGCCTCGGAATCGAGCAGGCCCCGGTCACCGGTATCTAAGGTTCCGTCATCATCGGCGGGGGCGGTGTTCCGCGCAGCGGAGGCGTCGGAATGTTCGAGCCGGGAAGAGGAGATTGCTCCGTCGAGCGGAGTGCCTTGCGCGGAAGCCGGCAAGGCAAAGGCCGAGGCGGCCAGAAAGACAAAACACAGGAGGACTGCGCCGGGAAATTTGAACGCGGGCCGAAAACGGACTTTGGTCATGTTCGATCCCGGTTTGCCGGGTTTGTTCGACGATGCCATGACGGTTGCGATGCCAATTTTCGTGACGCAGAAAGTGCGAGAGGCGGTTTGCTTAGGACTCGATTATGATCATTTTGTGATGGGGCTTCGTCCACGCAGTCGCATTTATGCGGATGGCCGAAAGCCGCTTGACCGAGGCCCCATCTGGCTCTAGGCGTTTTCCACGCGCATCCGGCCCGCCCGCAATCGACGCAGGGCGCAGCGATTGCGGGAATTGCGGGCTGAGGTAACCGGAATGTTGAGACGCCTTTACGACTGGACCCTGTCTCTTGCCGCAGGGCCGAGAGCGAATTTCGCGCTTGGAACCGTATCCTTCATAGAGAGTTCGATCTTTCCGATCCCGCCGGACCTGCTGCTGATCCCGATGGTGATCGCGAAACGGGAAAAGGCCTGGTATCTGGCGTTCCTGTGCACCGTCACCTCGGTGATCGGCGGCCTGCTCGGTTATTTCATCGGCTCGGTCCTGTTTTACGAGATCGCGGAACCGATCCTGTCCTTCTATGGCTATCTCGACAAGTTCGACGAGTTCAGCCGGCTCTTCAACGAATGGGGCTGGTGGTTCGTTTTCTTCGCGGGCCTGACGCCGTTCCCCTACAAGGTGATCACGATCGCGAGCGGCGTTACCGGTCTCAGCCTGCCGATCTTCATGCTGGCGAGCGTGGTGTCGCGCGGGATCCGGTTTTTCGTGGTCTCGGCGCTGCTTTACTTCTTCGGGCCGCCGATCCGCGACTTTATCGAAAAGCGTCTCGGCCTCATGTTCACCGTATTTGTTGTGTTGCTGGTCGGCGGGTTTGCGGCAATAAAGCTGCTTTAGGCAGGTTGCCGTGAGCAAGCCGCTTCTGGACGGGGTGAATTGACCAATGACGAATAAGACGACCGCGAAAGCCGCCATGATCGTGCTTCTTCTGGGCGGGCTGGCCGTCATCGCGACGGCCTGGGGTTTCCAGCTCATCGGTGGCTATGATCCATGCAAGCTCTGCCTTGAACAGCGCGTGCCTTATTATGTCGGACTGCCGCTGACGGCACTTGCCCTGGTTCTCGGATCCACCGGGCGTCGCGGGCCGGCCGCGCTTGTCATGCTTGTGACCGTCGTTGTCTTTGCCTACGGCTCCGGTCTCGGGGTCTATCAGGCCGGGGCAGAATGGAACTTCTGGACCGGTCCGACCGATTGCGGCGGCACCGGAGGTGCGCCCTCATCGGCAGCGTCGCTGCTGGGAGACCTGGACGGTTACCGGCTCGTCAGCTGCACCGAGGCGGCGTTGCGCATTCTCGGTCTCTCCTTTGCCGGCTGGAACGCGGTGGCATCGGCCGGTCTTGCGCTTCTGGCGTTGATCGGGGCAATCTCGCTGAAAGGGGCCGTCAGGGAGAGCCAAGCGTGACCAGTCATCGGGATCGGCAGGAAGCGAAGCGGGAAGAGGCCTTGCGGGCCATCGATCGCGCGGACGCCGAAAGCGAGACGATCACCGGCTCCACGCTTGCGCGCATGGCGAAGCGGGCGCAGCACCATATGGCCGGCGCCGATGCGGACGAGACCGATCGGATCGAGGTCTGGGGCACGCGGATCGGCCGGACCGCCGGACTTCTGTTCGCCATAGGCCTCGTCATTTATCTGATCACGACCTATCTCCTTTAGAGGCCCGGCGTCGGATCCGGTGCGGGCCGGCATCAGGAGAGGCGTATGGAAGATTGGGTGAAGGACGGCCTGGAAAATGCCCGGACGATGAAAAGCCCGGACAACTGGCATCTCCGCCAGCCTCCCGGCCTGAAGGTTTTCCAACAGATCGCGACGGACGCGTTCGATGCGCTCCCGGATGAATTCCGCGACAGGTGCCGGGATCTGGTCATCACCGTTGAGGACTGGGCCAGCGAGGAGATGCTGGACAGCGTCGGCGTCGATGATTTCTACGGTCTTCTCGGATTGTTCGAAGGGATCGGTCTTGCCCAGGGCGGCGGTGAATTGCGGACCGGGCAGGGGCCGAACCGGATCTGGCTGTTCCGGCGGCCGATTCTCGACTACTGGGCCGGCGGCGAGGACAGTCTCGGCGATATCATTTCACACGTTCTCGTCCATGAGATCGGCCATCACTTCGGCCTGTCGGACGAGGACATGGAAGGCATCGAGGCCGCGGCCGACCTCTGAAGATCCGCCGCGGCCCCGATAAATTAGACCTGCGAAGTGCCGGTGCCTGTTATTCGGCAGCCTGCTTGTTGGCGCGCTCGATCGATTCCATGATCATGCGCTTTGCCGTTTCGGCGCTTTCGACGGTCTTGACCTTGACCCACTTGCCCGGTTCCAGATCCTTGTAGTGCTCGAAGAAATGCTTGACCTGGCTGATCGTGATTTCCGGCAGATCCGCAACGCTGTGAACCTTGTCGTAGCGCTTGGTCAGCTTGTGGCTCGGAACGGCAATGATTTTCTCATCCTGGCCGGATTCGTCTTCCATGATCAGAACGCCGATCGGCCGGCAGTTCATGATGGCGCCCGGTACGATCGGGCGCTGGTTGACCACCACTACGTCGATCGGGTCGCCGTCGCCGCACAGCGTATGCGGGACGAAGCCGTAGTTTCCGGGATAGCGCATGGGAGTGTAGAGGAAGCGGTCGACGTACATGGCGCCGGCTTCCTTGTCCATTTCGTATTTGATCGGCTCGCCGCCGACGGAGACTTCGACGATCACATTGATGTCTTCGGGCGGGTTCTTGCCGATCGGCACCGCATCGATACGCATGCTGCTTGACTCCTGTTCGCTGTTGATGGGTCTATTGCAGCCTGACCGGGCAAGCGCAAGCCCCAATTTGTTGCATTGCAACGATATGATGAATCCCGATAGGCCCGAACGGCGCCCGGGTCTTCGATTTCAGGCTGATTTGCCGCGTTGAGGTGAACATGATTTTTACAAGACCGATTCTCGCGGCTTTGCTTTCGCTGGCCTTGCCCGCCGTTTCCGGGGCCGCCGACATCACCAGCGCCTACACCAAGCTCGATCTGGACGCCTGCCAGTGGCGCCAGCCGACGGGTGAGGAGCAGGAGGGCATCGACGGCGGCAAAGCGGACTGTCCGGGCTATGCAGGTATCCCGGTCTATGTCACCGAGGGTGACTTGCGCATGTTCGTCTCCTTCGGAGCGGATGCGGAAAACGAACCGGCCGCCCGTCAGACCCTGCCCAATTTCAACACCGTCAACGACACGCTCGAATGGCGCCTGCGCGACGGCCGGCCCTTCGCTACCATCCTGCGCTGGTTCCCGAGCGAGGGCAGCGGCGGCAAGCAAGGCAATATCCTGATCGTCACCCGGATCGCACCGGGGGCCACCTGTCAGGTCGCGCGGGTCGATGCGCAGGTCAATGCGAATGCCAATGTCCTGGCGCGTCAGGCCGCCGACGAACTCGCCCCCGGTTTCGACTGCAGCCAGGCGCCGGTGGTCATCGGTCGGCCGGGAAACTTCAACTGAAGCTCCGGCCCAATCCGGCTCATGTCAGCGCCGGCCAGGTATAGACCGACAAGCCCATGCGCTTGCCGGCGCTGCGGTACCAGGATTTTGCGGCAAACTTGCCTCCCAGGGCCTTGTAGAACGTGCAGGCCGGGTCATTGTCGCTGAGGACCTGCACGGCCAGTCCGGACAGGTTGCGGGCGGCGAGTTCCGCCCTGACGGACTCGAACAGGCTGCGGCCGAAGCCAAGGCCCTGGTATTCCGGTTTCAGATAGAGTTCGTAGATCTCGCCTTCGCTGGCAAGATCCCGGATGCGGCAGGTGCCGAAGGTGGCATATCCTGCCGGCTCGTCGGCGACCTGCAGCAGTTTGATCTGCACGCCGCGAGACAGAGCCGCGCGCCACCAGGGCGCGGTTCGCCGGGAGACGAGCCTTTGGAGTTCGACACCGTTGAGCAGGCCGCGATAGGCCCCGAGCCAGGCCGTGCTGTGTATATCGGCCAGAGCGTCGCAATCCTCCGGCGTCGCCGGACGCAGGTCTATAAGCGCGGTTGTCATGAAGACAGGATACTATACCGGGCGGTTTGGGGAAGTCCGAAAATGCCCTGCTTCGGGCCGGTTTTGAAGTTCGCGGGCCCGAATATGAAAAGGGCCGGCTGATCGCCGGCCCTTCAGTTGCCCTGATGTTTGATACTGAAACTCTGGTTCGAACAAACCCGGATATCGGGGGGCTGGGGGGCTAATGCGTTCCGAGACCCAAGTCGTTCGACCCATCAGGGTATGAGTGAAATATGGTAGGCCAAAATGGCTTGCCAAGGGCTGGATTGCGGCAAAAACGTGATTTTTGAATTGGATATGCCCGATTTTGGAGCGGTAGACAGGGTGTCGCAGGCAGGCTTGCTCTTTCCCGGGCTTGCCAAGACTTCGACGTGGGGTGCATCATGACAAACAGATGACGTGGGAACGAAGGCGCACCGGCCTCATCCTGCCTTCAAGGCCGATGACGGTGTCCTTGGTGGAGAACAGGAGGCGGAATGAACGAAACCGAAGACAGCGCGTCGTTGCGCGGATCCGGCCAGGGGCCGGCTGCCGCGCATTCTCCCAATGCTCAGACATCCCAGGCTCCGGTCAAACCGGTTGTTTCCTTCAATAGGCGCGAACTGGATACAATTCTGCGGCTCTATGGCCGCATGGTTGCCGATGGTGAATGGCGCGACTATGCGATGGATCTCCTGAAAGACCGGGCGGTCTTTTCCGTCTTTCGCCGCAGCTCCGAAATGCCGCTGTACCGGATCGAAAAGGATCCGAAGCTCGCTCGCAAGCAGGGCGCCTATTCCGTCATCGCGACCGGCGGCATGATCCTGAAGCGCGGCCACGATCTCGCGCAGGTCCTGAAGGTTCTGGAAAAGAAAAAGCACCTGAGGCTCGTCGACGCCTGACGTCGTGAGGCAGCGCATTCTTATGCGACCTTTCCGGCTGCATTCCGAACTTCGCAGTTCTTAATGAGATCGGCACAAAAAAGCCCGGCACGATGGCCGGGCTTTCGTTTGTCTGGATGCGTACCGCTTAGTTGCGGTTGCCGAACAGCTGCAGCAGCATCAGGAACATGTTGATGAAGTCGAGGTAGAGGCGAAGGGCGCCCATGACCGACTTCTTGGTGGCGACCTCGTGGCCGTCGCCTTCGTAGTACATTTCCTTGATCTGCTGGGTGTCGTAGGCGGTCAGGCCGGCGAAGACCAGGACGCCGATCACGGAAATGGCGAACTGCAGGGCGCTGGAGGCCAGGAAGATGTTCACCAGAGACGCGATCACGATGCCGATCAGGCCCATGAACAGGAACGAGCCCCAGCCCGACAGGTCCTTCTTGGTGGTGTAGCCGAAGAGGCTCAGCGCACCGAAGGCACCAGCCGTGATGAAGAACACGCGGGCGATCGATCCGCCGGTATACACCAGGAAGATCGAGGACAGGGAAATGCCCATGATCGCGGCATAGACCAGGAAGGTCGTCCGCGCCGTCGATGCGCTCATCGACTGGATGCGGAAGGACAGGAACATGACGAAGCCGAGCGGCGCGAGCATCACGAGCCATTTCAGCGGGCTGCCGTAAAGGGCCATGCCGAACTGGGTCAGAGCCATTCCGCCAGCGCTCTGGTCGACAGCCAAGTATACGGTGCCCAGGGCGAACAGCCCCGTCAGGGCCAGGCCGAAGGTCATGTAGTTGTAGACGCCCAGCATGTAGGCGCGCAGGCCCTCATCGATGCCAGCTTCGGCACGAGCGCCGGCCACCGAATAAGAAGCCTGAGTGTTCCGGTCGAAGGTCGACATTCGAAAATCCTCTCAATTACAGTTTACCGCGGATTTCGGCCCGTCGGCGGTTTTCCCTTTCTATATGGGAAAAGCCTGATGTCAGGACAAGACAGCAATTATGAAATTTTGGCAATGTTCGCCTTAATTTCCGGTTTCCGGCCCCAATAAATTCTTCATGGCCCCGATTATTTCTTCATGGCCTTGAGACGCGACTTGATCTGACCGTCGCATGTGCCGCCCGGGGTCCGGACAATCTCCTCAGCCTTGAAGTCCAGGATTTCCCGCTTCGGGTCGCGCATGTGGTCCGGCGTGATGCCATCGTTGAACCATTGCAGAACCGCGTAATCGCCGCCCGCGTCGGTCAGAAATGCCAATGCCTTACCATCCTGGACGATACCCAGGCGCCCGGTGCGAACCGGCTCGATCGTCACCTTCATGGTCTTACCGTCGATGGTCAGGCCGGTCTTTGTCAGGCGCAGTTTCTTGAGATTGGAGGCCTTGGTACCGTTCCAGGTGCCGAACAGGCGTTCGCCCTTGTTCTCCACGGACAGGCAGGAATTCTCGAAATTCGGGATCGACAGGCGCACGGCGCTGACCTCGATCGGATCCTTGCCTGTTTCGGCGATGGTGTATTTCATCTCGTGTTCGCCGGTGCGATAGACCCGGATACCATAAGGGGCATATTCGGAGGTGCCCATGGTCCGGGTAAAGAAATCGAACTGGTTGGCATCGTTGGTGCCGGCCCTGCGGTAAAGCCAGCGCTTGGGCAGGCCGTCTTCGAACACCAGCCAGTCGCTGACGACCAGTCCCTTCGGCCCGTCCGGCGTATTCAGCTGCCAGACACCGGTATGGAACGGCGATTCCGCGTAACCCGGTGTGGTGATTGCGGTGGCGGCAACAATGGCCACTCCTGCGGCGATTGCGCTCAAGGTCTTTCTAAGCATCGGTCTCCAGTTTCCATCCCGATTGATCGTCTTCTTGCGAGGCGTCAGGATAACTGTACTTCGCAGCTTGTCTCAAGCTGATTACAGATTACGCAAAACCGGAGCCGGTTTTTCACCCAGAACTTTCCATGTGCCGATCAGGCCGAAGCCCACGGTCAGGACCAGGGCGATCAGGGCCGCGCTCACAGCGGTGACGGGCAGCAGCGTGAAACTTGCATTCATGATTTCCGAAATCACGAACCAGGCGGCCAGTCCGCCGGCGATCAAAGCGAAGACGGCTGTGGCCAGGCCAAGCAGGGCATATTCAAGGCCGTAGGCGACCATCAGCCGGGTTCTCGTGGCGCCGAGGGTTTTCAGAATGACCGCGTCGTAGATCCGGTTGCGGTGCCCGGCGGCCAGCGCGCCGGCGAGCACGAGAACGCTGGCGATCAGAGTGACGGAGGACGCGCCGCGAATGGCCCAGGCCAGTTGGGCGACGAGATCGTTGACCTGGGAAATGGCGTCCTTGACCCGGATGGCGGTCACGGTCGGGAAGGTATTTGCCACGGAGTGCAATAGACCAAGCTCTTCGTCCGTGCCGACCTCCTTGTCCCAGCCAAGGGTCATGAGGAAGGCGTGGGGCGCGCCGGCGAAGGTGTTGGGGGAAAAGACCATGACGAAATTGATGGCAAGCGACTGCCATTCAACCTCGCGGAGATTGGCGATCTCGGCGCTGATTTCCCGGCCGAGCACATTGACGGTGACCTCGTCGCCTATGGTCAGGCCGAGGTCACGGGCGGCCTCGGCCTCGAAGGAGACGAGTGGTTTTCCGGAATAATTCTCCGGCCACCAATCGCCCTCGACGAGTTTTGAATTCTTCGGCGGCTGGGCTTCATAAGTGATGCCCCGGTCGCCGCGCAGAATCCATGCGGCCGAGGGCGGAGCCTCGATCTGATCGACGGGTACGCCTTTCAGGGCGACCAGTCTGCCGCGCAGCATGGGAACGCTCTGCAGGTCGGCGTCCCTGGTTTCGCGCTCCAGCAGCGCCTGGAAGGCATTGCGTTCCGAACCCTGGATGTCGATGAAGAAGAAACTCGGCGCCTGGTCGGCGATGGTCGCGGTCAGTTCCCGGCGCAGATTGCCATCGATCAGGGCAAGGGCGACCAGAAGGCTGAGCCCCAGGCCGAGGGACAGGACTACCGACGGCGTCAGGGCGCCGGGCCGGTGGATATTGGCTATGGCGAGTCTCAGTTCGGTGGAGCGGACCGAGGGCAGCCGTCTGGCAATGGCCATGATGCCCCTGGCGACCAGCACCAGGAGGATGAAGGCGCCGGCGGAGGCGCCGATGTAGATGGTGGCGATGCGCTTGTCGTGGGCAAGGGTCACGGCAATTGCCGCCAGCAGAAGAACCGTGACGGCGGTGGCGAAGAGATAGCGCTTGCGCGGCAGCCGGGCTTTGCCGGAGACGATGTCGCGAAAAAGGGCCCTGGGCGGCACGTCATGGGCGCGTCCGAGCGGCCAGAGCGCGAAGGCGAGCGCGGTCAGAAGCCCGTAGACGAGGCCGAGACCCAGCTCCATGGGATAGATCGATGTCACCAGTTTAACCGGCAGGACACCGGACAGGGCCGCGCCGGCCGCGAAGGGAATGATAGCCCCGATGACCAGACCGATCGCAATGCCGATCAGGGCCAGGATGAGCATCTGCACCAGATAGACCTGAAAGGCGAAGCCGCCGGTCGCGCCCAGGCATTTGAAGCTGGCGATCACGTTGCGCTTGGTTTCCAGGTAGGCGCGGATCGCATTGGCGACCCCGACCCCGCCGACGACAAGTGCGGTCAGTCCGACCAGGGTCAGGAACTGGGCGAACCGGTCGATGTTGCGTTGCAGGCCCGGCGCCGCATTCGCCCGCGAGCGGATCCGCCAGCCGGATTTGGGCATGTCGGCTTCGGCGGAAGCGATCACCCGTTCCAGGGTCGCATCGGAGGGATCGCTCGGCAGCCGAATGCGGTAGTGCCAGCGCACCAGGCTTCCCGGCTGCACCAGTTTCGTGTCGCCGATCGCGGCCTCGGAAATCATCAGCCGGGGCCCGAATTCCAGGCCGCCGGCCAGCTTGTCCGGCTCGTTTTCGATGACGGCGTTGATCCGGATGCTGGTCCGACCCAGGTCGAGCACGTCTCCGACCGAGATGTTCAGCCGGGCCAGCAGGGACAGATCGGCGACAGCGCCCCAGATGCCGTCCTTGCGGGACAGGGCTTCGGCGAGATCTTCGCCGTTCTGCAGCTGCATCCGACCGTACAGGGGGAAATTGCCGTCAACCGCCTTGAGTTCGACAAGTGCCTGATCGCTGCCGTCGGGAAGCCGCGCCATGGCACGCATGGTGGCAACGCCGGAGACTTTGCCGAGTGAATTCAGATAGGCCTTTTCCGCTTCGTCGGCCTGACGGTGGATCAGGGAGAAGGACAGATCACCGCCGAGAATGGACTGGCCTTCGGCGGAAATGCCCTCCGTCAGCGCGCGGGAAACGGAGGTCACGCCGGCAATGGCGGCGACGCCGAGCGCGATGCAGGCTATGAAGATGTAAAATCCCCGAAGGCCGCCGCGCAGTTCGCGCAGGGCGAAGCGAATCGCCAGACGCAGACCGCTCCCCGACGGATTGGCCACGAAGCCGCTCATGCGCTTGCCCCGGTACTGGCCTCGCTGCCGACCGTGACAGGTTCGGGCGCTTTTTCGTCAACCTCTCCGGAGCGGACCCGGATGACCCGGTCGCATCGCTCCGCAAGGGCGGGATCGTGGGTCACGAGAACGAGTGTCGTGTGCCGCTCCTTCTGGGCGGAAAACATCAGGTCGACAATCTGGGTCCCGGTCGCATCGTCCAGGTTTCCGGTCGGCTCGTCGGCAATCAGGATTTCAGGCCGGACCACCAGGGCGCGGGCAACGGCCACCCTTTGCTGTTCGCCGCCGGACATCTGCGCGGGATAGTGATGCAGGCGATGGCCGAGGCCGACCGCATCGAGTTCCTGGCGGGCCTTGTCGAAAGCCTGCCCGTCGCCGGCCAGTTCCAGCGGAACGGCGACGTTTTCGAGCGCTGTCATGTTCGGCACGAGGTGAAACGACTGGAAAATGATGCCTACATTGCGTCCGCGGAACTGGGCCAGCTGGTCTTCCGACAGGGGGCCGAGATCTGAACCGGCCACCTTCACCGTACCCGTATCGGCCCGTTCCAGACCGGCCATGACCATCAGCAATGTGGATTTTCCGGATCCGGAAGGACCGACCAGCCCGACGGAGGTTCCCGGCTGAATATCGAGATCGATCCCTTTCAGGATATGAACCCGGCCAGCGCCTTCGCCGAGGGCAAGATGAACATCTTTCAGGGCGATCACTGGTCCGTTCGTCATCTTCAGTCCTATATAAGGGTTCGGACCGAGCCTCGGCCCACACTGGTTTCACGACGCCCCTGCGGACGCGACGTCTGCTCATATGGGGCTCAAGCACGGAGTAGGCTAGTCTTCTTATGTGGTCAAAAATGTATCAACTTCTCGCCGCAGCGGTTCTGGTGCTTGGTTTCAGTCCTGTGGTTTCGGCCGAGCCTTTGAAGCTGGTCGTCCTGGGCGACAGCCTGTCGGCCGGCTATCAGCTTCCGGCTGACGAGGCTTTCCCGGCGCAGCTGCAGGCCGCGCTTCAAAAGCGCGGGCATGACGTTGAAGTGGTCAATGCCGGGGTTTCCGGGGATACGACCGCCGACGGACTGGCAAGGCTCGACTGGTCGGTGGGACCGGATGCGAACGCGGTGATCGTCGAACTCGGCGCCAATGACGCCTTGCGCGGCCTGCCGCCGGAAAAGACCCGTGAGAACCTGAGCGAGATCGTCAGCCGGCTGACGGAGCGCAACGTGAAGGTCCTTGTCGCCGGCATGCTGGCGCCCCGCAATCTGGGAGACGACTACGCGTCCAGCTTCGATCCGATCTTCGCCGATGTGTCGCGGATCCACGGCGCGCTGCTCTATCCGTTCTTTCTGCAAGGGGTTGCCATGAAGCCGGAGCTCAATCTGGCCGACGGCATGCACCCGACCGGCGAGGGCGTTTCCATCATCGTGCAGAATATGTTACCTGCGGTCGAAGACCTGATCGAAAGAGCCGGCTCCTCCTGAACGCCGGCGTTTTTCCCGCCCAGAATAAAACCAGATCCGAACGAACAGTTTGAGGATTTCTCAGATGGATTACCGCCGTCTTGGCCGGACCGATTTGAACGTCAGCTCCATTTGCCTGGGCACCATGACGTTCGGCGAACAGAACACCGAAGCCGAAGGCCACGCGCAGATGGATTTCGCCGTCGACCGCGGCGTCAATTTCCTCGATACCGCGGAACTCTATCCGATCGCGCCCATCAAGGAGACCCAGGGCCGGACCGAACGGATCATCGGAACATGGCTCAAGGCACGCGGCAACCGCGACAAGATCGTCCTGGCGTCCAAGGTCGTCGGCCGGACCGCGAACACGTGGTTCCGCAAGGACGGCTCCGAAGGCCGGCTGACCAAAGTCCAGATCGAGGAGGCGGTCGACCAGAGCCTGCGCAATCTGCAGACCGATTACATCGACCTTTATCAGCTGCATTGGCCGGACCGGAACGTTTCCGGTTTCGGCGCCAATCCGACCCAGTGGACGGATCCGGAGCCGGTGGACGACGAGACCCCGATCGAGGTCACGCTGGAGGCGCTCGACGGTCTCGTCAAGGCGGGCAAGGTGCGCCACATCGGTCTTTCGAACGAAAGCGCCTGGGGCACGATGACCTTCGTGAAGGCTGCCGAGGCCATGGGACTGCCGCGGGTCGTCTCCATTCAAAATGCCTATTCGCTCGTCAACCGGACCTTCGAGATCAATCTGGCCGAAATCGCCCTGCGCGAGAATGTGGGCCTGCTTGCCTATTCGGCGCTGGCGCAGGGGTATCTGACCGGCAAATACCGGAACGGTGCCTTGCCGCACGGTGCGCGCAAGACCCTTTTCAACCGCCTGCAGCGCTATGAAAAGCCGGGAACGGCGGAGGCGATCGACGATTACCTGGCCCTGGCGAAAGAAGCCGGACTGGACGTCGCGCAGATGGCGATCGCCTTCGCGCTCAGCCGCAGTTTCATGACCTCGGTGATTATCGGCGCGACCCGCATGGATCAGCTGGAAACCGATATTGCTGCGGCGGACGTCAAGATCACGGAAGAGCTGGAAGCGCGGATCAACGCGATCCACCAGGTGCGCGGCAACCCGGCGCCCTGATCTCCGGACTTCCGTTCATTCGGTTGAGGAATTGGCCCGGCAGAGCGCCGGGCCCCGGTTTATGCCTCAGCCTCAAGTCCTTGTTTCTGCTGGTTTTTGACAGTTTTGCGACATAGAATCACTTTGGCGTTTTGCGTTGGTTCCTGACCGATCCGGCCTTGTGCCTGCCGCAGCCCGGCAGGGAACCGTCCCGATATTCCAAGGGCTTACGATTTCTTCTTGCACCAGCGGCAAAGTTGATTCCTCATGGACCCATCAGCGTCAGCGGAGGGGTGCCCCATGCCGCGATTGTTTACAGGTCTCGAGATCCCGTCCCAGACAGGTCTCATGCTTTCCATGCTCAGGGGAGGCCTTCGGGGCGCCCGCTGGATCGACCCTGAAAACTATCACATCACCTTGAGATTTATCGGCGATATCGACGACCGGACCGCCGACGAGATTGCCGATGCGCTCGACCGTGTCCGCCGCAAGCCGGTGGAGATCCGGCTGACGGGCCTCGGGTCCTTCGGCAACGGCAAGCCGCATGCGGTCTGGGCTCGGGTCGAACCGACACCGGAGCTCAACGAGCTCCAAGCCGAACAGGAACGGATCATCCAGCGGCTCAACCTGCCGCCGGAGCGGCGCAAGTATATGCCTCACGTCACCATTGCCCGCTGCCGGACCTCGTCCAACGAGGACGTGGCCAAATGGCTGTCGGAACGAGGGAACTTCCAGGCGCCACCCTTCGTCGCCGGGCGCTTCGTGCTGTTTTCCGCCAAGGCGAGCGTCGGAGGCGGGCCTTATCTGGTGGAAGAAGCCTATCCGCTTGCCGCGTGAATTGCCCTAGTCTTTCGCGGTCAGAAGCCGCTCATAAACAGCCAGCGTTTTTGCGCACATGGCCTCGACCGAGAATTTCTCTGTCACATGAGCCCTGGCGCGGCTGATCAGGGCATTTCGTTCGTCTTCCGACATGTCCAGCGCATGCTTGATCGCCTCGGCAAGGGCCTGCGGATCGCCGGGCTGTACGCGCCAGCCGGTGCGGTCCGCTTCGGGGAATTCCGGCGGCGCGAGCACGGTTTCGGGAACGGCGCCGAGATCGGAGACGATCACGGGCACACATGCGGCCTGTGCTTCCACGGCCGCCCGGCCGAAGGCTTCCGCGGCTGTCGAGGCGACGACGGACAGATCCGCCAGGGCCAGGGCCGCCGGGACATCGGCGCAGTGGCCGACGATCCTGACCTGATTTTCCAGGCCGTGATCCGCGATCTTGCTTTTCAGCTCTGCGACGTAGTCGTCACGGCCCTGAGCGTCGCCGGCAAGGATCGCGACCGGCGCCGTCAGCCCTGCGTTTTTCAGCTCGGCCATGGCATCGATGACGACCCTTTGGCCTTTCCATCCCGTGACCCTGGCAAGCTGGAGGATCACCGGCCGTCCGGGTTCCAGGCCCCATGCGGCTGTTAGTGCCGCTTTGCGGTCGTCGGTCACGGCGCCGGGCGCCAGAGCGGACAGGTCCGATCCCCGGTGAATGACGTCGATCCGGTCTTTTGCAAAGGGATGGCGCCCGGCAATCAGCCGCGCTGTATAGGCGGAGTTGGCGATCACCGCGTCGCCGCGGGCCATGACCGAATTATAAAGCGCCTTAAGCGGACCCTTCTGATTGTAGATGCCGTGATAGGTGGTCACGAAGGGGATGTTGCAACGGCGCGCGGCCAGGAGCGCGGACCAGGCCGGGGCCCGGCTGCGGGCATGGATCAGGCCGACGCCTTCAGCCACGATGATCTTTTGCAGTCTTGCCGCGTTTTTCCAGATCGTGACCGGGTTCTTCGACTTGACCGGCAGCATGATGTGCCTTGCGCCGACGGCTTCAAGCTCCGCCACCATCTGTCCGCCATCGCTGGCCACCAGCGCTGTTCCGCCGACCTGGACGATGGCTGCGGCTACGTCGACGGTGGTGCGTTCCGCGCCGCCGGTCACGAGGTCCGGGATGACTTGCAGGATGACGTTCGCTTTGATGGCCAAGGAGGGCTCCGGCGGTGAGGCTTCTCATTTGTCCCCGTCTATGCCAAAGGGGACCTGAAACCATGAAACTGGGCAGAGCCTTAATATGAACGCCGACGAACCGCAATTCATCGAGATTGGAAAAGCGGGCGGGAGCCGCCGGATCGCCGTATGTCATCGCGAGGGAAAAGGTCCCGGCCTGTTCTGGCTCTCCGGCTTCAAGTCGGACATGAGCGGCACGAAGGCCGTGGAACTTGACGATTGGGCTGAACGAGAGGGCCTGGCCTGTACCCGCTTCGATTATTCCGGGCATGGGATCTCAGAAGGCGATTTCGAAGACGCTTGCGTGTCCGACTGGCTGGAGGAAGCTCTTGCCGTTTTCGACCGTTTCTGCAGTGGGCCGACGATCGTGGTCGGTTCTTCCATGGGTGGCTGGATTGCGCTGTTGTTGGCACTGGCACGGCGGGACACGGGCCGGCTCAACGGTATGGTGCTGATCGCGCCGGCGACGGATTTCACCGAAGAACTCATGTGGAAACATCGGTTCACCGATGAGATCCGGGAGGCGATCCTGAGCGAGGGGCGCTGGCAGCAGCCGTCCGCCTATTCGGACGATCCTTATGTGATTACCGCCAAGCTGATCGAGGACGGGCGTAAGCATCTCCTCCTCGACAAACGAATAGCGACCGGCTGTTCGGTGACGATCCTGCAAGGGGTCCAGGATCCGGACGTCCCCTGGCGCCATGCGGAGCGCCTGGCGGAGGCCTTGCCGGAAGACGATGTCACGCTGACGCTTGTTCCGGACGGCGACCACCGGCTGTCCCGGCCGCAGGACATCGCATTGCTCCTGAAATCCGTCGATGCGTTGCGGTCCGAATGACCTAGAGCGGCATGGTTTCGCGGCCCTGCTTTTGAACCCTGTACCAGGCCCAGAAGACACGGGCCGCGACACCGCGCCAGGGGGCCCAGGCTTCGGCAATCTCGTCGAGGACGCCGGGTTTCGGCCTGCCCTCCAGTCCGAGGGCGCCCTGAACGGCAACCTGAAGCGCCAGGTCGCCGCTTGGAAAGACATCCGGATGTCCGGCACAAAAGAGCAGGAAAATATCGGCGGTCCAGCGGCCGATGCCCTTGATCGCGCACAGTTCCGCATGGGCTTCCTCGCCGGGACGTTCGGCAAGGTGCGAGAGGTCCAGTCCCTTGCGGCAGGCGTCCTCGATTGCCCTCAGGGTCCGGATCTTGGGGCGGGAGAGGCCGACGGCTGCGAGATCCTCGTCGCTCACGGTAGCCAGCCCGTGTTCATTCAGCGGCCGGACACGCTCCTCAAGCCGCGCGAAGATGGCCGTGGCGCTGGCGACAGAGACCTGCTGGCCGGTGACGATCTGGGCCAGTCCTGCGAAATCGGCCGCACGCCGGCGCAGGGGAATGTCCCCCGACACTGCGATGACCGGGACCAGCCGTCGGTCCAGTCGCTGCAGGGCCGCCACGCCTTCCGCGATATCGTCCAGGCTTTCAATCGCCTTCATGAAAATTCCTTGTCTGCTCCGGTCCACCTGCTATGGCTCAAATCCACTGGATGAGCCAAACCCGAGCACATTGCTATAAGATCCCTGCCGATGACAGTTCCGGTTTTCCGATTTGCCCCGTCGCCCAATGGCCATCTGCATCTCGGGCACGCCTATTCCGCGCTTCTGAATTACCGCTCGGCCCTTGCGACCGGCGGCCGGTTCCTGCTCAGGGTCGAGGATATCGACACGGTGCGGTGCACGCCGGAGCTGGAACGGGATATGCTGGAAGACCTCGCCTGGCTCGGTCTCACATGGGAAACGCCGGTTCTGCGCCAATCGGAGAATTTCTCCGCTTACCAGGATGCGCTTCAGAAACTGGAGCAGATGGGTGTCACCTATCGTGCCTATCTGACGCGCGCCGAGATCAAGCGGTTCGTGGCCGAGCAGGAGGCCGCGGGGGTTTCGTGGCCGCGGGACCCGGACGGGGCGCCGCATTATCCGGGCGACCGTGCCGTTTTGACCGAAGAAGAGTGTCGTCAGCGGGCTGATGTCGATGCGCCTTTCGCCGTGCGGCTGGATATGCGTCGAGCCCTGGAGCTGTTCCGGCATACCGTTACGTGGCGTGAATGCAGCGCGGAAATACCCTCAAGCCCGGCCGGTCCCGGATGGTTCGAGCCCAATGAGATCACGGCAGAGCCGGCTGCCTGGGGCGATGTCATCCTGGCGCGAAAGGATACGCCGACGAGCTACCATCTGTCTGTCGTCGTCGACGATGCCGGGCAGGGCGTGACCGACGTCATGCGGGGACGGGACCTTTATCAGGCGACGTCGGTGCACCGGGTCCTGCAGATCCTGCTCGGGTTGCCGGAACCGCGATACCGGCACCATCGCCTGATACTGGATGATACCGGCCGCAAGCTTGCGAAATCCGGCCGGAGCACCAGCCTGAGGGAATTACGCCTGGCAGGAGCAACGGCAATGAGCATCCATGAGCGGATTGGTATCTGGCGTGACGTTAAATCATGAAGTAACTAGTTAAAAATATCATTTATAAAAACTTAAATAAAAATTCTTTTTAAGAAAACTTCCTTGAAATACATGAAATAAAGCGACCGTATCTGGGAGTTATAACTTTATATACGCGTTCCATGTTTCTTTGCTCTACTCGCGGCAGGCGTTCCGGTAGCGTGAAAGTCAGCCTTTGCGTGTTACGAACAGAATTTTCCTGCCATTGAAACGCGGGAGCAGGCGGATGTAAGGCCGCTCATTCGGACAGATGTTGTTTTCGCAGGATTGCGGGGGTTTTGCTTGAAGAAGATCGGGGCATTTTTCCGCCGGATGCAGGCCGCATATGGGAGGGTTTTTATCCGTTCCACGGCATACCTGACTGTTTTAATGATTTCCTTTTCGCTGATCATGGCTTTCATCAATTACCGGGATGAAATGCAGGCCGTCGAAGACGGGATCGAACGCGCAGCGAGGGGGCATGCGAAGCTGATTGCAGCTTTAGCCGCCGACAAGATCGAACAAAATGATTTCGCCCCGCTCCAACCCCTCCTGAATGCGCTTGCCTCCGAGCCCGAAGTGGTTGCGGCAAAGATTTTTTCCGCGTTGGGGAATATGATTGCTTTCGACAGCAGCTCGCGTGAAACCGGCGTGTCGCCGGCTTCGGATCCGATAGCACTCCGGGTCGTCGGATCCAGGGAGCCGGTCTCACGCAGGAATGCGGATTTCACGGACTATTACCTGCCGGTCCTGCGCGAGGGCGAGGCGGTCGGTGCCGTTCTCGTGAAAATGTCGAATGGAGAGCTTCAGGCCGTCCGGGGCGATGTGCTGCTTCAGGTGCTCGTCCTGTTCGGAATCCTGATCGTCGCCGTCGTGCCGCTGGGGACATACATGATGTACCGGTCGACACGGGGAATAAGCCGGGTGACGCAGGCTGCAAACGAGGCCGCGCAAGGGTTCCTCGATCCAAACATGGTCGTCGATGCGAACGGCGAGGTCGGAGAGCTTCAGGAAGCTTTCAAGGCCATGGCCGTCAACCTGCGCAAGACCATCAAGCACCATCGAGTATCTTGCCCACGTCGACGGCGTGACCGGGCTTCCCAACCGGCTGAAATTCGAAAACACGGCCATACAGCTGATCGACCTGTCGCCGCGGGCGGAAGGGGCCGTGCTCTTCATCGATCTCGACCGGTTCAAGATGATCAACGACATGCATGGCCATGCGGTTGGCGATGAACTGCTCAAGCATGTCGCAGAGCGGATCAGGTCTCTCGTCGCCGAGTATTTCGAACCGCATACGACATCGGCGCCGTTTGTCGCCCGGTTTGCCGGCGATGAATTCGTCGCCGTCCTGCCCGGCATGACCGACGCCGGAAAGCTGGTGGAACTCTCGGAAATCGTGATCGAGAAGATCGGCCGGCCGGTCCGCGTCGACCCGTTGAGCCTGATCGTCCGCGCCAGCATGGGTATCGCCCTCTACCCGCAAGACGGGCAGGTGGCGGATGACGTTCTGCGCTGTGCCGACATGGCCATGTATCGTTCCAAGGAAGACGGGCGGGACCAGGCGACGATCTTCAATGAAAAGATCCGGGAACAAGCGCTGGAGCGGCAGAAAATAGAACGCCACCTGATGAGCGCGCTCGATAATAATGAACTGAGGGTGTTCTATCAGCCGAAAATCGATCTGGTTTCGGGAAACATCATCGGTTCCGAGGCGCTCCTTCGGTGGACCAATCCGGAACTGGGCAACGTTCCCCCCTTCAAGTTCGTACCGATCGCGGAGGAGTGCGGTCTGATGACCCCGATCGGTGAATTCGTGCTGCGCCAGTCTCTGGAAGACATGAACCGCCTGCTGGCGGAGGGGCATGATCTGAAGATCGCCGTCAACGTGGCACCGGTGCAGTTCCAGTCCGTCTATTTCACCGACCGGACGCTGGGTATCCTTGGTGAAAGCGGGTTCCCGCTGGACCGCCTGGAACTGGAAATCACGGAGTCCAGCGTGATGGACGATCCCGCCCGAGTCATGGACCAGATCATGCCCATCAAGGAGGAGGGCGTTCTCCTGGCGATCGACGATTTCGGCACCGGTTATTCCAGCCTGAACACGCTCGCCACCATGCCGTTCGACACGATCAAGATCGACCGGTCCTTTGTCCGCGACATGGCGGAGGACGAAAACCAGCGCGCGATCGTGCAGCTGATCCTGATGATGGCGCGGCAGTTGAAAATGAAGACGGTCGCCGAAGGCATCGAGACACCGCTCCAGTTCGACCAGTTGCGTGCCTGGGGCGCATCCTATGCCCAGGGTTACCTGTGGAGCCCGCCGGTGGATTATGCGGCGTTTGCCGGGATGGTCCGCAACGGTTTGAACCCCTCCGCGACGATGGATGCGACCGCGTAACGATTACCGCGTATCCGTGTTCAAAAGGCCCGCCAGGTTTCCAGAAAGGCGTACCAGAGCCCGCTGGTGGCGACGGCGGCTGCCGTCGTCAGGGTAATCGCGTTGGTCGACATGGCGTGGCCCGTGCCGTAGCGGTTTGCGAAAATATAGGCGTTGACGCCCGTGGGGCAGGTTGCGGTCAAGGTCGCCACCGCCGTCCACAGCGGCGGCAGATGGACCACATAGGCGGACATGACAAAGACGGCGGCCGGCATGAAGCCGAGCTTCAGGACGCTCAGCAGGAATCCGGGCAACACGTTTCCGCGAATACCGTAAGTCACCATGCTCATGCCCAGGGACAGGAGGGCGACCGGCAGGGCGGTCGCCGAAATCCGGTTCAGAATATCCTGGAACAGCCCCTCGATCGGCAGGCCGGTGCCGCGCCAGATCAGGGAACAGGTGATCGCGACGACAATCGGATTGACGATCAGGTTGCGGCCGATGCGTTTCAGGAGTTCGGGCATCGGCGGCGGCGTGCTGACCCCGTCGAGCGCCGCTGCCCGTTCCATCAGGACGGCGGTTGCCGCGGTCATGGCCGGAAGATGGACGGAAATGATCAGGAGCAGCGGCACCAGGCCGGCATCGCCGTAGACCTGGGACACCAGCGGCAAGCCGACCATGACCGTATTGGCAAAGGCGGCCGAAATGCCGCCGATGACGCCGGCCCTGGCTTCACGCCCGAACACCTTGCGGATCATCAGATTGCCGGCGATCCAGGTGGCCGCCATGCCGCTGAAATAGGCGGCCCAGATCGCCCACGGGCTCTGGCCGTCCAGATTGACGACGGCCAGTGTCTTGAAGACCAGGACCGGAATGGCGATCACGTAGACGTATTGACCGAGCGCCTCGCCGACGGTTTGCGACATCAGTCCGACCCTGGCGACAAGATAGCCGACCCCGATCAGGATGAAGACCGGGAGGACGATGCTCAGAACTTGGCCAGTCATGACTTATTCTACTTTTTCGCTCAGGCAGATTTTCAGGTTTGCTAACCCTTCTTCGGGCATGATGGTGTCCGGGTAAAGCTCGCCGGGCGACGAAAACACCTCAAGCGGGTCTTGAGAGGTAGCCTTAGGTCGGTGAGGGTGGGAAATGAAGACTGCAGCATGACGACAGGGCTAGAGCATCGGGCGATAACTTTGAACCATTTGACCGGTGCGCTTTTGTCTGCTGACAAGGCGGGTCGCGCGCGATGGTGTTTCCCACCACAAGCGCGAGCCAACGCAGTCAGCGGGCAAAAGAGCCCGGCCCTTCGGGTGTCTGAAAGCAGCCCATCGGCTGCGTTGCGCCGCTTGCACGATGCACCGCATCTCAGCTCACGCAACGCGCCTGGCCGAATGAACTGCTTTCAGACATCAAATGCTTCAAAGTTATCGTCCGATGCTCTAGATCTTGGCAAGGGCCGAATGCGCACTCGCAACGAACAGACAGGTCCTGGCCGATATGAAGGCTGAAAACGGCAATGAAACCGCCTTGCTCGCGCATGACCTGCGAACACCGCTGGCTGCCATGAAGACCACGGCGGAGTTGATCGCGAAGGGTAAGCTGAGCCGGGAGCAAAGCGAATATCTTTCCATTCTTCTACAGTCCATCGATGCGCTTAGCGATTTGACTGAAGACCTGATCCGGCCGGATTTTCCCGACCGGCGGCGCGTAAAAGCCCCAAAGGATGCACCGGCGCTGGTGCGCGAGGTCTTCGATCTGTTCCGCCCTCTGGCCGAACAGAAAGGACTTCGCTTCGAGCTGGTGTCCGAGGCAGCCGGCATGCCGATCGAGGCAGCGCGAGGGGCGTCCTTGCGCAGGGTGGTGACGACGCTGGTCGACAACGCCATCAAATATACCGCCGAAGGCAGCATTACGATTGCCGTGCGGTCCACCCCTTCGGCGGAGCGGGATGGCGCAGACATATTCATCAGCGTTGCGGATACCGGACCGGGGATCGACCCGGTCGAGCGGGACCGGCTGTTCGCGCCTTTCGTTCGCGGCAAGATCGGCCGGGCGTCGGGGGAAGGCTCCGGGCTCGGTCTTTGGGGTGCGGCTCGCCTGATCCGGCGTCTCGGCGGCAAGCTCCGCCTGGTGAGCCCGAAGTCGGGAGGTTGCCGTTTTGAGATCACGGCGCCGCCGGCAAAGACGCTGGAACCGGCCTCCGGCCTGGAGGACGGGGAAGAGCCCATAAACCTTCCGCTTGGACAACAGCATGTCCTGATTGTCGATGACAATGAAACCAACCGGCGGCTCCTGTCTGCTCTCCTGGAATCCTTCGGCATGACCTGCGAAGAGGCGGAGAGCGGTCCGGCGGCTCTTGAGATGCTTAAGGCTGCCCCCTTCGATGCCGTGTTGATGGACCTGCATATGCCCGGCATGAGCGGGCTGGAGGTTGCGGAAAAACTTCTGGAAGTGCGTGCGGGCGAGAAGCTTGCGCTGATTGCGGTTACCGCCGCCATGGAATCGGTCGGAGACAAGAGGCTGAAGGATGCCGGCTTTCTCGAGGTGCTGACAAAACCCCTGTCGCCGTCCCTTCTGTTCCAGGCGCTTGAACATGCCCGGGACTATCGGGAGAACAGCCTGAAGCCGGACGCGCCTGTCTTATGAAGGAATGGCCTAACGCGTGAGCAACAAGGCGTCGTCGAGCGCGTCTTCCAGCCGGTCGTGGCCCCAGTAAAGGTCGCCGTTGACGGTCACGAAGCTGGGCGCCCCGAAGATGCCGAGGGCTTCTGCTTCGGAAACGGCGGCGCGCAGACCGATCTTGACGTCGATGGACTCGGCCTCCTCCATGACGGCCTTTGCATCCGCGCCTGCTTCCTGCAGAAGTCCGGCCAGAAGGGCGGGATCGGAAATATCCTGTCCCTGACCGAATTCGGCGTGGAAGACGGCCCGCACGAAAGCGCCGATCCAGGGCGACTGCCGGCCGGCATGGGCGATGCGGGCGGCCATCAGGCTGTTTTGGGGAAACGGATCCGGCACCATCAGCGGAAGGCCGAGCTTGTCGCATTGCCGTTCCACATCCTGCCACATGTGCCGGCCCTTGGCAGGGTAAAGATTGAAGGGCGACGTGTCCCAGCCCTGTTTCTTGAAGATCGGTCCGAGCAGAAACGGATGCCAGACAAGCTGGACACCGCGGTCGCGGGCGACCGTTTCGACACGCATCGCCGACAGATAACTGTAGGTGGAGCCGAATTCGAACCAGAAATGAAGCAGGGGCCGGGCCGGCTCGGAGTGTGTGGGGTCGGAGGGATGATCGGTCATGGTTTTTTGGTGATACGGCAGCCGGACCCGGGCGAAAGCCTTGTGCTTCAGGGTTGAAGCATTGGCCGCGCGAAATGAATGGTATAAACAGCAGGGCATGAGCGCCCGACGTTACCGACACAATACGCTGCATGGCATGTGGCGCAAGGCCATCGACCGGGCGAAACGGCACCCGATCGCCGCCGTCACGGTCTATGTCGTCCTGGTATCGGCATTCTTTCTGGTGTTCCCTTCCGTAGATCTGTGGGTCAGTGCCCTGTTTTATGCCGATGACACGGGCTTTTGGGCGCAGTCCGACCCGTTCCTGCGCCGTCTTCGGTATCTCGGGCCCTATCTCGTCAGGATCATTGCGATCGCAAGCTGTGCGGTGTTGCTCCTGAAGATCCTGGCGCCGGGTCGCCGGCCGCTGGTGCCTTTGCGGGCGCCGCTGTTCCTGCTGACAACGCTGATCCTGGGACCGGGCGTTCTGGTCAATCTCATCCTGAAGAACAACTGGGGCCGGCCGAGGCCGGTCATGGTCGATCAGTTCGGCGGAGATCTGCCCTACCAGCCCGTGTGGTGGCCGACGAACCTGTGCGATACGAACTGCTCGTTCGTGTCCGGCGAAGCGTCGGCCGGCATATGGCTGCTGGCGGTCGTCTTTCTGGTGCCGGTTGCCTGGCGGTTTGCGATGTTGTGTTTCGTGCTGCCGCTTGCCTTTGTCCTGTCCGTCAACCGGATCGCCTTCGGCGGGCATTTTTTGTCCGATACGATGATTTCCTGGGGCCTGACGCTGCTTGTCATCCTCGCGACGTATCGGCTGTTCTATGTCCGCCCTCCGGCATTCCTGAGGGACAGGGCCCTGGATGAAGCGTTCACGCGGAAAGGCCGTCTCCTGCATGTGGTCGTAAAAAAAACCGGGACGCGGATACGTGCGTCCGCGCGCCGGTTCCAGAAGATGTTCCACGATCACAGTTGATCGGGCTGCCGGCTCAACCGGCCTTCGTCAGGATTTTTTCGATTTGCGCCGGCGGGTGGCCGGTCAGGGTCTTGTCGAATTCCGCGACGACCCTGTCCTTGACCTCCTTGTGGAATTCCTTGCGCAGATCGCCAAGCGTCATCGGCGGCGCGACGACGACAAGCTGGGAGAACCGGCCCTTGTGGGCGGCCTTGTAAAGCGCGGCGGCCATTTCCTTGGCAAAGCGGTGCTTTTCGATCATGTGCCAGTCCGTCGGTTCCATGGCGCTTTTCTGCGGTCCCGGACCGTCATTGCGGCGTCCCGGTTCGTCCGTGCCCTGATCCTTCGTCAGCGGATTTTCGTTTTCCATAATCTGAATGACCTGGAGATTCGGAAACTTCTCATCGCCTTCGTTTCGGAACACCAACGCCTTCTCACCATCGCCAACCAGTACCCACGCGTCATGAGCGATTTGAATCCCGGCCATAGTGAACTCCTCTTCCGTCCGGTGTGTTGTTGCTCAAAGAGAAACAGTTTCTATCTGGGGCTGCTTTGAGGCGGATCAAGTTCGCGGCGTCTCCGGATTTCGGGTGCTGCTTTTTCTTGGCCGCGTGCGCCTGAGGATTCGTGCGAGGTTCAGGGGCGCGCGTTCCTCCAAAAAAAGGAAGACCCTGTCCAGGGTTTCGCGGCTTCTGCGATGTTTGCGGATCATGCGGGCTGCATTGCGGCTGCTGCCGATGATGATAATGCCGCCGAGGGCCAGGAGCGGAACACCGGTGGGTATCGGCATCCAGACGGTGGCAAGCCCCAGGACAATCAGAACAGCCGCGAGCATCCACCAAAAAAGCTTCATGACATGGTCTCCGGAACGTGGATTCCTTCCGGATAGCATCGCGATCAAGACGTGCGTGTGAATTTGCCGGCAATGCGGTTCAGGCGAGCTTCAGGTCGTCCAGCAGGTCCAGGCAGCCGCGCTTCACCAACTCGTATACGTTTTGAAAGCCGTCTTTGCCGCCATAGTAGGGATCGGGGACATCCCGTTCCGGGCCTTGGAGAAAAAGGCGGACTCTGGATGTCTGCTCCGCTGCGCCCATTCTCCGCAGGGAGGCTAGGTTGTCGCGGTCCATCGCAAGAATGAGGTCGAACCGGTCGAAATCGTTTTTTTCCACCTGCCGCGCCTTGAGGCCCGAAATATCGATGCCATTTGCGGCGGCCACGCTGACAGAACGGGGATCGGGCGGATTGCCGTGATGCCAGTTCCCGGTTCCGGCGGAATCGATCAGGACCCTGTCCGAATGACCCGTTTGTTCCACGGTCTGCCGGAAAACGCCTTCAGCAAGGGGCGAGCGGCAGATGTTTCCAAGGCAGACGAACAGAACTGAGGTCATCGGGTAGAAAAAGCGGTTTGCTGCGACCCTGTCAACGGGTCGGCGGAGATCCGGTCCGGCTCAGGCATGGCGTTACCACTATCCGGCCTTGATAAATGGGCGCGGGCGGCTTTTGCTGTAGGAAGCGGACATTCGCGGATTCTGGCGAGGCAGGGTCGTCCGCCGGTTCGGAGGCATGCAATTCATGAAGGACCGGTCCACATCGGGCTTGCTCGGGATTGCCGGGGGGATTCGTCCTCCATCCTGGCTGCGCCGTCTTGCGGCGGCCGGGATTCATTCCAAGGACAGATATGTCCGCCGCCGTCAGATGGTGGTCAATGTATCCGCGCTGGTCGGCGCGGCCGACAATATCTTCCACACGGCCCAGAACCTCCTCCATTCGTTTTTCGAGCTGATGCCGATCAGTATCTACGGCATGGTGATGATCGTCCTGTTTTCGCTGACGTCGCGATTTCACCGTTTCGGCGACAATGCGGCGGCTCTCTATTTCATTCCGGTCACAGCGATCGGAAATCTCTTTGTTGTCTGGGCACTTGGCCTCGAAAGCGGAACCCAGGCCTATTTCGCGCTTGGTGGAGCCGCTTTCATCTTTTTCGGCGTTCATCACTGGCGCATTTATATGGGCGTCTTCATGGTGGCGCTCCTGCTCCTGCTTGTTTCCTACCAGTTTGCGCCGGAGGTCGGACCGGTCATGCCGCATGACATGGAGTTCAGAAGACATCTCGCGGCGCAGGTGATGGTCAATGTGCTGATCATTTCCACGGTCCTGATCGTCTATGCGCTGACGGCCCTGCATCGGGCGGAAACCGCATTGCAGGCCGAGCACGAGCGGTCGGAAACCCTCCTGGAGACGATCATGCCGCGCCCGATTGCCGACCGGCTGAAGACCGATCCCCAGGAACGCATCGCCGATCGCCATGAGGATGTCAGCGTGCTCTTTGCCGATCTGGTCGGTTTCACGCCTGCGGCACGGCTTCTTTCTCCCGATGAGGTCGTCGGTTATCTCGACGGCCTGTTCCGGTCCTTCGACCGTCTGGTCGAACAGGCGGGGGCGGAAAAGATCAAGACCATCGGCGATGCCTATATGGTCGTCGGCGGCCTCGAAGGCGGGACGGATGAAGCCGCGGTTGCCGTCGGCCGGCTGGCGCTTGCCATGCTGCACGCGATCGAGGACTGCGCGCCATTGAACGGGGTGCGGCTCAATCTGCGTATCGGTATCCATACCGGCCCGGCCATTGCCGGGGTGATCGGCAAACGGCGTTATTCGTATGATGTGTGGGGCGATGCGGTCAATGTGGCGAGCCGTATGGAATCGCACTCGGAAGCCGGCCGTATCCAGGTGACGGAAGCATTCCGAAGCCGGACTCAGCATGTTTTTTCGTTTCAGGAGCGTGAACCGATCGAGGTCAAGGGCGTTGGCTGGATGAAGACGGCGTTCCTCGTGGGCGAGAAGGACAGTGTCGAGGATGGACCGGAGACACCAGCAGGAGAGGAGGGGCCAGCAGATGGCTGAACGGTTGACGGACGTGGAACGGGCACGGGAACTGGAGAGCCTGCCGCTATGGCGCCTGGTGGACGGGCGCGAAGCGATCACCCGCAGTTTCCGGTTTCGTGACTTCAACGAGGCCTTCGGCTTCATGACCCGTGTGGCGCTGGTTGCCGAAAAGATGAACCATCATCCGGAGTGGTCGAATGTGTACGGGCAGGTCGACGTCACGCTGGCAACCCATGACGCGGGCGGGTTGACGGAGCTGGATATCAAGCTGGCAAGGAAAATGGATCAGTTCGCGGGATCCTGACGCAGGGCGTGGAAACCGGGCTCAGCCCTTTTCCAGAACGAAACGCCCGGCCTCCCCGGCCATTTCGGCGCTCACAAGACGGTGGCCGTTTTCCTGGCAGTAGTGGGGAATGTCGATCGCGGCCATGGGATCGGTCGTCAGCACCGTGACCAGGGTCCCGGTTTCCAGGGTAGCCATGGCCTTGCGGGTTTTCAGAACCGGCAGCGGGCATTTCAGCCCCTTCAAGTCCAGCAGGATGTCGTCGCTCACTTAAAACGGGTTCCTTGTCTGATCGGGTTTCCGTACCCTAGGTCATATATAGACGCAATACGCTGCATCTGTCTTCAACTCAGGAAGGGTCCACCATGTCCGAGACTTTGGCAAATCCGATCGATGTTCTCGATTTCTGGTGGCAGGCGGGGGCTTCCAAGTGGTTTGCCCGTGATGACAATTTCGACCGGAAAATCCGGGAGCGTTTCCTGACGACGATCGAGGCCGCGCAAAAAGGCGAACTCGATGCCTGGGCCGACACTGCCCACGGATCCCTAGCCCTGATCCTGCTGCTTGATCAGTTTACAAGAAATGTGTTTCGCAACGACGCGCGCGCCTTCGAGGCGGACGCACGGGCGCTGGACCATGCCAGGCGGGCGGTTGCCGCCGGTTATGACAAGGCCTTTCCAAAGGATGCCCGGGCTTTCTTCTATCTCCCGTTCGAACATGCCGAAGACATGGATGCGCAGCAGGAAAGCGTCGATCTTTTCCGCAAGACAGGCGATCGGGAATACCATCTCTATGCCCTGATCCATCTGGATGTGATCCGCCGTTTCGGCCGCTTCCCCCATCGCAACGCGGTTCTTGGACGGGTAACCACGCCGGAGGAACAGGCGTTTCTGGACGATGGCGGATTTTCCGCATGACGCTGCGTTTGCAGGGCCCTGCGGATGAAAATCGGGTGTTGTAGGGTGAAGAGGGGAGCCGGCAAGCTCTCCTTCCGAGCGTCAACAATGGGTTTTCATCCGATTTTTTGCCTCTTTATTGATCGGGATTAAGCTTCGCTTAGGATTTACGCACATTTTTTGTGCAAAATTTGAATTTTGCACAAAAAATAGGCCTGTGCAGTGACTCAATTTCGGGCGCTTCATTGGAATTGACGGCCGGGCTGGTGTTCCAATCCCTTGAAACCCGCAGAATACCGCCATTCCCAGACTCAATTTTCAAAGTTGGCACGGTCCTTGTTTGTAAGGGCGTGAAACCGACCCGGCTTCTTGCGTTTGCGGGCTCTGATTTGAACCGAAGGGTTCTCGGCAGGGTGGAACCTTGAGGGGGGTGCCAGACGGGACGGTCAAGCGAGCCTCTTCGCCGGGAAGAGGCAAAAAAGAGGAATGGGAACGAGCAATGAAAATCGTGATGGCCATTATCAAGCCGTTCAAGCTCGATGAAGTGCGTGACGCGCTGACGGGCATCGGCATTCAGGGCCTGACGGTGACCGAGGTGAAGGGCTATGGCCGCCAGAAAGGGCACACCGAGATCTACCGCGGCACTGAATATGCAGTGAGCTTCCTGCCCAAGTTGAAAATCGAAGTCGCTGTCGCAAGCGATGCTGTCGACAAAGTCGTCGAAGTTATCTCCTCAGCGGCAAAGACGGGTCAGATCGGCGACGGCAAGATCTTCGTCTACTCGATCGACCAGGTCGTGCGTATCCGTACCGGCGAAACCGACGCCGAAGCTCTTTGATTGTTGTGAGGAAAACCAAGATGAACAAACTTGTCGCTAAAAGCGCGGCTTCCCTCGGCGCCCTCGGCCTGATGGCCGTGCCGGCATTGGCCCAGGATGCTGCTCCGGCGGTTTCGCCGGAAACCCAGTATATCTTCAACACCCTGCTCTTCCTGATCGGCGGCTTCCTCGTCATGTGGATGGCCGCGGGCTTTGCCATGCTGGAAGCCGGTCTCGTTCGTTCCAAGAACGTGTCCATGCAGTGCCTGAAGAACATTGCGCTCTACTCGGTCGCCGGCCTTATGTTCTGGATCACCGGTTACAACCTGATGTACACCGGCGTTGACGGTGGCTACATCGGTTCGTTCGGACCTTATGCGTTCGATGCCGTCGGCGGTAACGCCCTCGACACCGGCTATTCGACGGCTTCCGACTGGTTCTTCCAGATGGTGTTCTGTGCCACCACGGCTTCGATCGTGTCCGGTACGCTGGCCGAGCGCATCAAGCTGTGGCCGTTCATGATCTTCACGATCGTCCTGACCGGCTTCATCTACCCGATCGCCGGCTCCTGGAAGTGGGGCGCAGGCTGGCTCGATGGAATGGGCTTCTCCGATTTCGCAGGTTCCACCCTGGTTCACTCCGTCGGTGGCTGGGCAGCTCTGACCGGTGCCCTGATCCTGGGGGCGCGTAAAGGCAAGTACGGTGCAGGCGGCAGCGTTCACGCAATGCCGGGTTCCTCCATGCCGCTGGCAACGCTCGGTACGTTCATCCTGTGGCTCGGCTGGTTCGGCTTCAACGGCGCTTCCCAGCTCGCCATGGGCACCATTGGCGACGTTACCGACGTGTCCCGTATCTTCGCCAACACCAACATGGCTGCGGCTGCCGGTGTGGTTGTCGCGATGGCCCTGACCCAGATCCTCTACAAGAAGGTCGACGTCACCATGGCGCTCAACGGTGCGCTTGCAGGTCTGGTTTCCATTACGGCCGAACCGCTTGCTCCGACCGTCCTGCAGTCGGTCATCGTCGGCGGCGTCGGTGCAGCCATCGTGGTGTTCGCGGTTCCGCTGCTTGACAAGCTGAAGATCGACGACGTTGTCGGCGCCATCCCGGTCCACCTGCTGGCCGGTATCTGGGGCACCTTCATCGTTCCGTTCTCCAACGGCGACACTTCTTACGGCACCCAGCTGATCGGTATCGCGGCTTACGGCGCGTTCGTTGTGGTCGTCAGCGCGATCGTCTGGCTCATCCTGAAGTACACCATCGGTATCCGGGTGTCCGAAGAGGAAGAAGCCATGGGTCTCGACAAGGCCGAGATCGGTGTCGAAGCCTATCCGGAGTTCGGTACGGGCTCCCAGCGGGTCTGACCCTAACATCTCCCAAAGCGGTCTAACTGGCTCAGACCGCAAACTTGAGGCCCGGGGCTCACGCCCCGGGTTTTTTTCTTCGCTTTTCGAAAAGTGCGTGTTTCGTGCAGTGAACCGTACAGGTCAGAGGCGAGCCAGGATCCAGTCGGCAGCGGCGCCGATATCATCCACCACGGCAGTCGGTTCCGGGTCTGCGGCGGCTTCCGCGCCGGGAGTGTATTTCCCCGTCCTGACCAGAAGCGCCTGCCCCAAGCCGGCGGCAAGCGCTCCGGACACGTCGCTTTCCACGTCGTCGCCGATCATCACCAGGTCGTCCAACTGAACGTCCATGTTCCGGGCGGCTTCAGCGTAAAAGTCGGCCGATGGCTTGCCGAGGACAGTGGCGGTGCGGCCGCAGGCATATTCGAGGGCGGCAATGAAGGCGCCGGTATCGAGGCTGAGTTCTCCATCCGCATCGAGGAACGTCCGGTTTCGGGCGAGGGCCAGAAAGTCCGCGCCCTTCGCCAATTCCCGGAAGGCCGCATTCAGGGCCTTGTAGGTGAAGCCGTCGCCCGCGTCTCCGACAACCACGGCACGGTCCCCGTCTGTCGAGGATGGCAGATTACGGAAATCCTCTTCCAGGGCGGGATGGATCAGAAGGTGAGGCGTCAGCCTTCGTTCGATCAATCGTTCACGCGCGGCCTGTGCCGGCGTGAAGATGTCTTCGGCCGCGATGTCGAAGCCCATTCTCGACAGGCGTTCCAGCAGACTTCGTTTCGGCGTGCGCGTGGTGTTGGTCAGAAAGCGGACGGGAAGGCCGGATTCTCGTATCCGGGACAAAGCGTCCCGGGCATCGGCAACAGGTCCTTCGCCGATGTAAATCACCCCTGACAGGTCGATCAGGATGCCGCGGATCATGCCAAGTCGACAGGGTCAGGTCAAATCAGTTCCGGTTGATGCTCAAGGTCGAATAAATCCGAAATTGATTAGAAAATAATCAGATTGCCTATCAAATATGCCTAATTATTGGACTGATCGATGCTTTGGGCGGAGGCTTCAATCAATTTTCCCGCAGAATGATCTGTTTTTAGCGCACATGCCTGTTTGGCATGCAGCTTGTAAGCAATAGCTTCCAAAAATACGCCCAGATAATGGGCATCTGCATAATTGGGAGCCAGGTAATGACCGACACGAACGTGGGCGGGGATGTTTTCTTTGTCCTTATGGGTGCCATTCTCGTCTTTGCGATGCATGGCGGTTTCGCGTTTCTGGAGGTCGGCACCGTCCGCCAGAAGAACCAGGTGAATGCCCTGGTGAAAATTCTGGTCGATTTCGCGATCTCGACCGTCGCCTATTTCTTCGTCGGGTTCGCCGTCGCCTACGGGACAAGCTTCTTCGTGAATGCGGCAACCTTGTCCGGCGGAGGCGGTGGCTTCGAGCTGCAGGGCCTGACCCTGGTGAAATTCTTCTTCCTGACCACGTTCGCCGCCGCGATCCCGGCCATCATTTCGGGAGGCATCGCCGAGCGGATGAAATTCCTGCCGCAGTGCCTGGCCACCGCGGTTCTGGTCGGTATTGTCTATCCGATCTTCGAGGGGATCGTCTGGAATTCGAACTTCGGATTTCAAGGTTGGCTGGAAGCGAGCTTCGGCGTCCCTTTCCATGACTTTGCAGGATCCGTCGTCGTTCATGCGGTCGGCGGCTGGATCGCGCTCGGCGCCGTTGTGCTCCTCGGCGCCCGCAGGGGGCGGTATGACAGCCGCGGCAAACCGATCGGGATTCCGCCATCCTCGCTTCCCTGGCTTGCCATGGGCTCCTGGATGCTGTGTGTCGGCTGGTTCGGATTCAACGTGATGAGCGCGCAGTCGTTGTCGGGGATCTCCGGTCTGGTTGCCATCAACTCTCTGATGGCCATGGTCGGCGGGATTCTGACCGCCCTGATCGCGGGCCGGAACGATCCGGGCTTCGTCCATAACGGCGCACTGGCCGGTCTCGTCGCGGTCTGCGCCGGGTCCGATATCATGCACCCGATCGGCAGCCTGATCGTCGGCGGTATTGCCGGCGTGATCTTCGTCAAAGGCTTCGAGTTCTGCCAGAACCGGCTGAAGATCGACGATGTGCTCGGCGTCTGGCCGCTCCATGGCATCTGTGGTGCCTGGGGCGGTCTTGCCGCGGGGGTGTTCGGTCTGGAAAGCCTCGGCGGTCTCGGCGGGGTGTCCCCGCTGTCCCAGATTGCCGGTACGCTTGCCGGCGTGGCCTATGCCCTTGTCGTCGGATTTGTCGTTTACGGCGTGCTGAAGCGTTTCGTCGGCATTCGTCTGTCGGCCGAAAACGAACACCTCGGGGCCGACCTTGCCATCCACAAGATCAGCGCCAATCCGGAGCACGATCTGGGCCGTTGAATTCCGGCATCCTTTCCTTGAATTGGAGAACTCCCGGGTGAAAGGCCCGGGTGTTCCATTATGATCGAAGGCGCTTTGCCAGGTCGTCGTGGCCGGCAAAGACTTCGGACGCGCCGGCTTCAAGCAGGCTGTCCTTCAACGCATCGTCGCCGTGACTGCCGCCGGTAAACCCCCAGACGGTCATGCCTGCCGCGCAGCCGGCCCGGACGCCGTTGACACTGTCCTCTATGACCAGACATTCATTTGCGGTGGCCTGCAATTTGACCGCGGCGAAGAGAAAAAGATCCGGTGCGGGCTTGCCGTTCCGGACCTGCTCGCCGGAATAGATATGCGGGTCGAAATAGGGATGCAGTCCGGTTTGCCGCAATTTTTCGTTCAACCGGCTGAGGCGGGTCGAAGAGGCGACGGCTTTTCGGCCCCGATACCCCTCCAGAAGAGGTTTGATCCCGTCGACGGCCACCAGATCCCGGTCCATACGCTCCCTGGTTGCCCTGTCCAGCCCGTCAGCGAAGCCTATCGGTAATGGCCCCTTTCCGAGCGCGGCATAGTCGTCTTCGATGGCCTTGTAGAAATCGGTGCTGGTCAGTCCGACAAAGCGCTCCTGGTAATCCCGGAGGCTGTAGTTCAGGCCGAGCCTGCTCAAATGTTCGCGCTCGACGTCGATGTAGATGATTTCAGAATCGACGAGCACGCCGTCGCAGTCGAAAAGAATCGCGGAAAAATGCATGCCCACCCCCGGCAAGGTCGTAACTGATGCATGCCGTCGTACAGGCCATTGATGAACCTGCGCTGAAACCGGAGCTCAAGTTCCCTGATTTCATGCTGCCGATGTTCGGGACGGACGGCCCGGTGGCTGACTACAGGACGACGATGCCGGAATGCTTGGCCTTGTGTTCCGGTTCCACGTGAATGGTCACGTGAGAGCCCGGCAGGCCCTTTCCGATGGCCTGCTCGATCCGGTCGCAGATTTCGTGGGCCGTATCCACCGTCATTTCCCCCGGTACGACCAGATGAAAATCGATGAAGGTCGTCCGGCCGGCGATCCGGGTTCTGAGGTCGTGGGCTTCCAGCGCGCCTTCGCCCTGCTCGGAGATGAGGGCGCGGATCTTGTCCAGGGTGTCGGCGGAGGCGGCTTCGTCCATCAGGCCGCTGATGGATTCCTTCATGATTTCCCATCCGGTCCACAGCACGTTCAGGCCTACCAGGCCGGCCAGGATCGGATCGAGACGGGTCCAGCCGGTCAGGGCGACGAGGACCACGCCGACCAGGACGCCGACGGACGTAACCACGTCGGTTCTCAGGTGACGGCCGTCGGCGACCAGAGCCGGCGACCGGTGCTTCTTGCCGAACCGGATCAGATACCAGGCCCAGCCGCCGTTGATGACCCCCGCGGCCGCATTCACTCCAAGCCCCAGCGGAGAATAGTTGGCCGGCTCATTGGCGATGAAGCCGTGCCAGGCCGACTGGAAGATCGATATGGCGGCCAGAACGATCATCACGCCCACCAGAACGGCGGCGAAATATTCGGCCTTGTCGTGTCCGTAGGGGTGATTGGAATCGGCCGGTTTGGAGGCAAACCAGACGGCGAAGACGGCCGCGATGGAGGATGCGACGTTGATCACCGTTTCAAGCGCATCGGAATACAAGGCGACCGACCCGGTCAGCCAGTAGGCTGCGAACTTCAGACCGAGCACGATCACGCCGACGCCTATGCTGGCAAAAGCAATGCGCAGTCTGAGACTCATGATTTGTCCCCGTCTAGCCGGATGCGCCTGAGAAGCGCCGTGAACGCGGCAAGGGGTAGCAGTTTTCAGCCCGGAAACAACCCTGGAGTTTCGCTCGTCCTCAGGACTTGGAGAGAGGGTGCTCGCGAAAACTCACGAATGGGGCGGTATATCCATGACGGCGGCGCCGATGATCTGGCCGGGTCCGTCATCGTCCTCGAGCTGGATCAGGACGGCGCAGCGCTCGTCACCCGATCGTGTCAACTCGCTTTTCGGCATGCGGAAGGTTTGTGTCTTGCCGTCCCACATGCCGATCGGCTGCAGGCTGCGCACCACATTGACGTAGTTGACTGTCGCGCCGGCGTTTTCTCCCCTTCCGATGGCGACTTCCTTATGATCCTTGATCCTGAGAAACAGGACTGTGGCCATATGCGCGCCTTCCGGCAGGGCGCCGTCCACCGTGGCCTCGATCGCCATGTCGTTGGTTTTCAGGCTGACATGGGCCGTGAAGGGTGCGGCACGTTTCAGCGCGCTGCCGACGGCGGTCTTGTTGCTGCCGACGACATGTTCGTCACCGTTGACCACGATCTGGGGCGTATAAACCGAGCGGTCGCCGCGCCGGGCGGCATAGGCACGTTGCCGGGCCGAGTAGGCGGGCCGGGCCAGCGTGTCTTTCCAGCCGAGATAGTCCCAGTAGTCGACAGGCAGAACCAGGGCGAGGACGTCATCCTGAGTGTTCACCATTTTTTCGACCAGCCGGTCGGCCGGCGGACAGGAGGAGCATCCCTGGCTGGTGAAGAGTTCCGCAACCGCCTGGGGCTCGGCCGATACCGGTCCGGCGGCCGCCAGAGCTGTAACAATCGAGGAAACGAAAATCGTGCGGCGAAGCAGGGCGCTTGCCGATCCTTTGAGCTTGCCCATGGGCGCTCGTCCTTATGGCTTTTGCGATGCCGCCAAAATAGGCACATGCCGGATAAAGAGCGAGTCACGAGGCGGTGACCGGCCAAAATTTGCAAAGAGATTGGCGCGGATCAGGATCAGTCCTTGCCGGACTTCACCTTCTCGAGCTGAGGCAGGAAAACTTCCTGATAGGCCTTCGGCGTCAGCGGGCCGATGAACTTGTAGCGAATGGTGCCTTCAGGGTCGACGATATAGGTTTCGGGAACGCCGTAGACGCCCCAGTCGATCGAGACCCGGCCCTTTTCGTCGGCGCCGACGCGGTCGTAAGGATTGCCGAGGCTGCCGAGGAAGCGGCGGGCGTTTTCCGGCTTGTCCTTGTAGTTGATGCCGATCATCTGGATGCCGTCCACCTTGGCAAGCTCTTCCAGGAGCGGGTGTTCCTGGCGGCAGGGCACGCACCACGAGGCGAAGACATTGACCACGGAGACCTTGCCCATGAGATCCGCGGTGGCAACGCCGGGGACGGGCGTGCCGTTGTCGGTCAGACCGGCGACGGGAGGAAGGTCGGTTTCGGGAGCTTTCTTGCCGATCAGGGCGGAGGGAATCGTGTGCGGATCCTCGCCGAGGGTAAGCTGGAACAGGAAGAGCGCGGCCAGGGCCGCGAAAATCACGACCGGAAGCAGCACCAGCACGGGGATGCGGCGCTTTTGCGATGTCTCTGTCTGCTCACTCATGCTTTGGCGGCCTTTGACGCTTTGTGTCCTGCCGGCCGTGAATTTTCCTCGGCCGCTGCAGAGCGGGTGATCCCCTGATCCGCCAGCTCCTCAAGGTCCGCTTCCTGCCGCTTCCGGTCGATGACGACCCAGAGGATCAGGCCGATAACGACAGCGAGGCAGACCGCGTAGGAGGCGACGATGAAACCGGCGTGGGTTCCCAGATCCATGAAACTTACTCCGCCGGCTGGGCTGTGGCCGCAATGGTGGCGGGACGCGCGGTGGCGGCCGCCTTCAGGCGCATGGCGCGCACCCGGCGGCGCAGGATTTCATTGCGCATGGCCATCAGGTGCAGCACGAAGAACAGAAGCGTGAAGGCGACGGCCATGACGAACAGAGGGATCAGCATGGAGGCATCGATGGTCGGGCCATCCATGCGCATCACGCTGGCCGGCTGGTGCAGGGTGTTCCACCACTCAACGGAGAATTTGATGATCGGCAGGTTGAGCGCACCGACCAGGGTCAGGATCGCGGCGGCCTTGCCGGCCTTGATCGGGTCTTCCATGGTCCGCCACAGGGCGATCAGCCCGAGATACATGATGAACAGCACCAGGACGGAGGTCAGGCGCGCATCCCAAACCCAATAGGTGCCCCACATGGGCTTGCCCCAGAGCGAGCCGGTCACCAGCGACATGAAGGTGAAGGCGGCCCCGATGGGGGCTGCGGCCTTGGCGGACACGTCGGCAAGCGGATGTTTCCATACCAGCGTACCAAGCGAGGAAAGCGCCATGACGGAGTAGCACATCATGGCAAGCCAGGCGGCCGGCACATGGATGTACATGATCTTGACCGTGGCGCCCTGCTGGTAGTCGTCCGGGGTCGTGAAGAAGGTCATGTAGAGGCCGACGGCGAAGGCGATGACGCACAAGCCGATGAGCCAGGGCAGAATGATCTGCACCAGCCTCAGAAACCGTGTCGGATTTGCATAATCCCAGATAGCCATGGAACCGTTCTAATGTAGAGCCGTTCAACCTTCAATGGCCAACAGTGCCGCATGGTTTCCTGAGAGGTAAAATACCAGATCGTCAGTCCGACGAAAACCGGAGGGCGGCCGCGGAGGCCAGCGGTCCGACCACGGCGGTGATCAGGGTGAGCGCGCACAGGATCAGGAACGGCGTCATGAAGGGCACCGGATCGTGAATTGCGGCATCCGCCGAACTGACGCCGAAAATCAGCACCGGGATGGCAAGCGGAATGACGAGGACGGCCAGCAGCAGGCCGCCGCGGCGCAGCGATACGGTCAGCGACGCGCCGACGGCGCCGATCAGGGTCAGCGCCGGCGTGCCGACAAGCAGTGTCAGGGTGACCGCGCCGATGGCGAGCGGTTCCAGGTTGAGGAAGATGGCAAGCACGGGGGCCGCGATCACCAGCGGCAGTCCGGTCGCCATCCAATGGGCCAGGCATTTTATCAGGACGAGCAGCTCCAGCGAGCGGCCGGACATGAGAAAGAGATCCAGCGCACCGTCTTCCCGGTCGGCCTGGAACAGCCGGTCGAGGCCCAGCAGCGTTGCCAGCAGCGCGCCGATCCACAGGATGGCGGGACCGATGCGGCCAAGAAGGTTCAGATCCGGGCCGACGCCGAAGGGAATGACGGTGACGACCGCCAGGAAGAACAGCACGCCGACCATGGCGCTGCCGCCGACGCGGACCGCCAGGCGGATCTCGCGGCGGAAGAGGGCAAGTGCCCAGCCGGTCATGACAGTTCCTCCACGATCCGTACGTCCTGCGGTGCTTCCAGATGGAGCGTGCGCACGGACTTGAGGGCAAGGTCCGTGTGGGTCGCGGTCACGATCATGCCGCCCCGGTCCAGATGGGCGTTCATGAGCCCCAGCAATTGCGCCTCCGAATGGCGGTCGAGCGCCGATGTCGGCTCGTCCATGAGCCAGATCGGGCGGGAGGAGACCATGAGGCGGGCAAGGGACAGGCGGCGTCTCTGGCCGGCCGACAGATAGGCGGCTGGGAGCCGGGCGGTATGTCCGATGCCTAAAAACTCCAGCGCTTCGGCCGGTTCGTGGATTGCGGTCTGAAACACTTCGGTGGAGATCGGCGCGGTGAAGGCCTGCCAGAAGGTCAGGTTTTCCAGCACGGTGAGCGCGGATTTGACCGCATCCTGATGGCCGAAATAATGGGAATGCTCGAAGGCGGTCCGGTCGTCCTCTCCGCCCTCAAGGGAAATGACGCCTTCCTTTAACGCAACCAGGCCCGCAAGCGTCCTCAAAAGGGAGGATTTTCCGACACCGTTGGCCCCGGTCACCACAAGAGCGGTGCCGCTTTCCAGGGCAAAGGTCAGATCCGAGAAAACCCGTCGGTCTCCGCGGTCCACGGCAAGATTTTCGGCAATCAGCTTCAGGGAACAGACTCCGGAGGAAAATGAACGTCCGCCTTGTTAGTTGGCAAGGCGGACATCATGCAAGGAAAATCCGGGTCGAAAGGTGTGTCAAAGGGGTTCCCTGGTCCAATGTCCCGGATCTTCTTTCCGGTTTGTGTTCAGTCGAACACGGATGCGATCTGATCGACGCTGACGCCTTCCTTGATCTCGCGCAGGCGGGCGTATGTCAGGGCGACGAGTATGCCGGCCAGACCGGCCCCGATAGACGTAAGCACCGAGAGCAGGATGAAGGTGAAAACAGTGCCGCCCGTGTTTACCAGGGTATTGGCGAATATTCCTGTGGTGGTGCCGAAAGCCAGGAAACAGGCGTTGACCAGAATGACCAATACCATAACCGGCAAGACGTAATCCTTCGTCAGGGAGGCGCTGCGGCCCAGGCCATAGAAGCCCTTGCGTTCGATAACGACGGCGGGCGCCATGACGTAGAATACCGCATTGATCCAGAGGCCCGGAATGATCAGCAGAACCAGTCCGATGCCCACAAGCGCGGTTGCTACAAAACTCAGAACCGCCAAGGGCACGATCGTGCTCAAAGTCGTAACGACATACCGGCCAAGCCGCGCGGGCCTCCGGAGCTTTGCGTCATAAGCCAGTTGAACAAGAAGGGCCGCCGCGATGTTACCGACTGCCATTTCTATGACCGTCGACAATAAATAGACAGCGGAGCTGCCGGCGCTGGTGAAATCAGCCGGCTTTACGCCGATAGAGACATCAAAGCCAACCAACAGGCCCGAGATCACGCGACCGAGAACGATCGGTACGAAGGCCAAAATAACGACCCGAACGAAATTCCCGAAAAAGACCGAAAATGTTTCGCCTATCAGCGAGCCGACACCAAGTGCGGCTTTGGGCTGGCCCAGGGTCGTGTCGCTCATTCGTGCTGCTCCGAGAAGACTTGGCAGGGCGGGAGTCTGTTGTGGTTACGCGGCTTCCGTTCGAGCTGCACTGCGTTATCTGCAAATGTTGGCAAAGAGCGCCTGTAATGCCGCCTCAGAGGATTGTCGAGCGGGTGCCTGATGCACCCGCTTGCTTTGTCGGGGACTGTCAGATCAGTCGAACACGGACGCGATCTGATCGACGCTGACGCCTTCCTTGATTTCCCGGAGCCGGGCATAGAGCAGGGCGACGAAGATACCCAAGATGCCGGCTCCGATGGCGGAAAGGGCCGCGAAAAGCGGAATGCCCAGGACCATGCCGAAGGGGACGATGTTGACGATAAGGCCAATGATGAACGCGGCTGCCAAGGTGATGAGGACGGCACAGATCACGATCAGGATCATGGCGCCGACGATCGGCCATCTGTATTCCTTTGTCAGGGATGCGCTGCGGCCCAGACCACCGAACCCGACGCGATCGATAACGATCGCCGGTACCATGACGGAAAACACCGCATAGACCCAGAGACCCGGAATGATGAACACAATCGTGGCGAGGCCGGCCAGGATACCTGCAACGAGACTCAAAACGACAAGCGGAAACAAGGCGGATAAGGCCGGGCCGAAATAGCGCCCGAGTTGCACGGGGCGACCGAGTTTGGCGTCATAGGCCAGCTGCACCAGCAGGGCGGCCGAAATGGAATAGACAACGATATCGATGATTCCCGACAGCACGTTGGCCACCGCCATTCCCGGGCCGGTGTATTGCGGTGTCTCGGTTCCAAGGACGGCTCCGAAGCCGACAAGCATGCCGGAAAGCAGCAACCCGATCAGGCTCGGCACGAAGGCGACGATGATGACCGGAATGAATTTTCCGAAGAGGATCGAAAAGCTGTCGCTAATGATTTCGCCAACTCCGAGAGGGGGTTTCGGTTGGCCCAGGGTCGTGTCGGTCATTCTTGTTGCTCCGAGAAAAAGTTTTCAAATGAGAGGTTTTCCTGAATTCCAATAAGCACAGGATTTGTCCTCGTTTCGCGCCCTTATCGTAATTTTTCACCGTATGTATTTTAGGTGGCAGGCTCAAGCGGAGAGCGAGGCGGCGGGTGTCTGTATTCCACCCTCCTCGGTGGGGCGATGCCTCGCGTCATTCTCAGTCGAACACGGTGTCGATCCGGCCGACGCCGATGCCTTCCTTGATCTCGCGCAGGCGCGAATAAAAAAGCGTTATGAGGATACTGACAAAACTCAGGCTGAGGCTGCCGAATGCCGAGAAGAATATCGATGCCGGAATCAAGCTACCTGCCTCTCCGACTAACTTGAACAGAAACGTGAAAACGTATTGTAAGAGCGATACGATGACGAATGTCAGAAACAGCGTACCGGCGATCGCCCATCGATAGTTCCTTGTCAGCGCCAGGCTGCGACCTAATCCGCGGAAACTGACCTGTTCGATGACCACGACCGATGCCGTTACCGAAAACACTGCCATGATCCATAGAAGAAGTGCGAAGCATGCCGGAATTGCGAGAAAGATAACCTGACCCAGTTTTTGAGTAAGAATTGTAATGGCAATCACTGAACCTAGAAAGATAACGCCAAGGACAATAGTCAGCACCGACAGGAAGAAAACCGAGGTCAAAGCCGGCTGTATGTACCGTCTGATTTTCACCGAGCGCTCAAGGTTGGCATCGTAAGCCAGCTGTACAAGGAAAGCGAACGTGACCGCATGGATGGCAATCTGAAAAACAGCATTCAATATTGTGATTGTGGTGGCTGTGTTGGGAGAAAATAGCTCTCTGCTGGATAAATACGCAAAATTTGGTGTCGGCAGAAATTCATACGCTAACTGACTGAGGAAAAGTGGCAGCAAACCGATCAAAAATACCCGGCCGATGTGCCTGAAAAGGATCGAAATAGTGCCGTTGATGATTGAATTAACGCCAAGCGGTAATTTTTCTTGCTGGGATGAAGGGTCTTTTTTTTGATTTCCGTGTTTGGGAAGAACGTTCTCGGCGGATGTATTGTCACTTTCTCGCATATTCTAAGAATCGTCCTAAAAGTTTTATCTCATTGACATTTCTGACGATAGACAGATTTCCATAACGCTGCAAGCAGGGCGGGTGGCGTTGACTATTTCCCGGCCTGGTTATCCTCGTCTGCCTGAGCGTAGTGCTTGTTCTCGCGCCTGTCGCCGAACAGCTGGCGCTGTTCGAGATGCTTGCGCTGGGCGTTGTAGAAGGCCTGCAGGAACCGCAGGCGGTCAGCGGGCGGAACGGGGTCCGCATAGCCGATCTTCTTGCGGATTTTTTCCACGATTGTCTCGATGGTCGCTTGTCGCTGCTGTTCGGCGCCGGCCGAAGGACGCACGCTTTGGGCGCGCAGGAGGGTTTCAAGCGTCTGCAGTTCGAAGGCGCCGTAGTGATCGAGCTGATGGGACAGGAAGACAATTTTTTTCCGGTCTTCCGTCAAGACCGGGGTTTCGGTTGCCAGGTCCTTCAGCAGTACCGGCACGGGCAGGTGGATCACGTGGGTGCCGGCCATGATATCGCCGAGACGGCGGCGGTAGCGATTGAGAATCGGCACCATGAGACCCATCGTGATCCAGGCCAGGGAGGCGATCGATGCCAGAGGGGAGGCCATATCCAGGGTCAGGAGAAGCGTGGCCGGCAGAAAGATTTCCGCTTCCTTCATCAGATTGCGCAGGACCAGCGCATGGGCGGTCAGCGGTCCACCGTCATGGGAGACGACCTTGATCTTCATGAGCCGCTTGCCCAGCGTTTGGCCGTTCCAGCCGAGTTCGGCAATCACGTAATAGGGAACCCGGATCACGAAGAAGAGCAGGGCGCCGATGGCGAAAACCGTTCGCGGGGTCGTCAGGTTGAGGGCGGAAAGCAGGACCAGCAGGCAAATGGCCCCGATCGAGGTGATCAAGACATCGGTGATCTGCGCGGCGATACGGACGCCCACGCCCGCGACCGGCAGGGTCAGCGGCACCCCTTCGGGCGGCATCAGGATGTCGGGCGAAGGCCTGTCCTTCTTCTTGCGCCGAAGAAGTGAGATTTTCCGGCGGGAGATCATGGCCGCCTCCGTCCGGTGAAGACGAACCAGGCCAACCAGAGCGCGCCGACGCCCCAGCCGATCACGAAGCGTGCGGTCAGATCCTGAACCATCTGCCGGGCAAAGGCTTCCAGAAAGGCGGCGGCAACCAGCATGATCGCTGCGACGAGGGCGAGTTTCACCGCGTCGCGGCCGGCATGGTGAAGCGCGTCCGACCGGGATCTGTCGCCGGGAAAAAGAACGGCCATCCCGAGTTGCAGTCCGCCGCCGCAGGCAATGCAGATCGCGGAGATCTCGGTCACCCCGTGAATGGAGAGCCAGCCGGCGAGATCCAGACCCAGGCCGCGGTCGACGTGGAGCGCCAGGAAGGCCCCGAGAATGAGGCCGTTGTAGAAGGTGAGAAGGATCGCCGGTGCGCAGGCGAAAACGCCGAGGCCGAAGACGAAGATCGCAATCCGGGTGTTGTGGGAAAAGAGGTAGGTCGCGAAGGCTCCGAAACCGCTCTTTCCGCTGCCTCCGTAGATCACCGACCGCAAGGATTCCGTCGTGGCATCCGGCCCGCGGCCGCCGCCGAGGCCGGACGGGGTGAAGACGTAGAACCAGTCATTGTTTTCGAAATAGAGCAGGTAGCCGGTCAGGGCGCCGAGCGCCATGCAGACGAAACCCAGCAGGATATAGGGCCAGCTGCGCCGCATCGCCTGGGGCGCGCTGAAGGTAAAGAACCGCTCGACCAGTCCGCCGACCCGTTCCTGGGGCGCATAGACACAAAGATAGGCGCGAGCGGTCAAGGCCTCCAGATAGCCCAGAAGCGCCTTGTCGAGGGAGATCTCGCGGGCAATCGCCAGGGATGTCGTTGCCTGACGGTAGAGAGAGGCGAGATCTCGCGCATCGGCGAAGTCCATCCGCTGCAGGCCCTTGCCTTCGGCCTGGAGTACGAGGCCCTCCAGGCGACGCCAATCGGCCTCTCTCTCTTTCCGGAAACGCGCCGAGCGCATGAGATCCTGATTGTCCATCAGATCAGCTCCCGTGCCTTGATTTCCAGATAGGTCGAAATCAGCCGCGCGGTGACGGCACTCGGCTTGGCATCGACAATGGTAACCCCCATGCGGGTGAGGCGTTCGAGGACCAGGCGGCGCTCGTTGATCGACTGGTTCGCAGCCACCAGCGTGGCGGCCCCGTCCAGATTGTCGGGGGCGGTTTCCACCAGTGTCTCCAGATCCGGATCGCGGATGGCGACGAAGATCAGCAGATGACGCTTGGCGAGAATGCCGATGTTCTCGATCAGGAGCTCGGCCGAGGTGGTGTCGATGAAATCGGTGAAGATGATGATCAGGCTGCGCTTCGGGGTGCGGGCGTTAAGCTCCGTGAGCGCCAGGGTGTGGTTGGTCTCGCGATTGACATAGGAGAGTTCGGCGGTCCAGTGACGCAGACGGGCGAAGGCATTGCGGCCGGGCGCGGGGGCGGCAAAGGTGCGCGGCCGCACGTCGTAGGAATAGTAGCCGACCAGATCGCCGCCGATGGCTGCGGCCCATGCTGTCGCGAGCGCTGCCGTGATGGCATGATCGATCTTCGGCAGACCGCCGATCTCCTCGCGCATCAGGTAGCCGTTGTCGAGGGCGACGATCACGTGGTGGTTGCGCTCCGCCCTGAGTTCCTTTGCGACCAGCGACCGGCGGCGGGCGGAGCGTTTCCAGTCGACGGTCTTGATGTCCATGCCCGGAACGAAGTCGCGCAGCTGCTGGAATTCCGAGCCTTCGCCGATGGCCCGGTTTTCCTTCACCCCGTAAAGGGTGGACAGGACCGTTGTCGTGATCTGGCCGGATTGAACCAGTCGGATGTTGGGAACGACGCGGAGTTCCGCCCCGAGATCCAGGCGCGGCACGAATTCCAGGAGCCCGAGACGGGACCCCCAGAGCAGCCAGAGGTGATCGAAATGCCAGAGCCCCCGGCGCACTGCCAGGCACCTGACGTCGGCTTCCGCGATGTTGCCGGGTCCGGTCCGAAGGGTGATTTCCCCTTCACCGCTCAATCCGGCGGGCCAGTCCAGCTTCGCTCGAAGATCCTGCCTGGCCCCCTCGATCGTCAGGCGCAAGGTGGCCGTTTCTCCGACGAAGACTTCCGGCGGCACGTCAAAGGCCAGGGACTTCGGACGCCGGAAAGAGAGTGCCAGATCCAGGCCGGTCAGGGCCGCAAGCACCACCCAGGGCAGGAACGCGATTTCCCGTCCCGCGCCCCCGGCCACTACGGCGAAAACCGAAAGGACCAGGGCCGCCGCGCCGAAGGCCAGCAATCTTTTCGATGGTCGGATCAGCGTGGGGCCTCGATCTGGTTGAGAATGTTTTCCAGAACCTGCGCCGGACTGCGGCCCTCGATCTCCGCCGCCGGGCCGAGCACGATCCGGTGGCGCAGGGTGGGAATGAACAGCCGCTTGACGTCGTCGGGTATGGCGAAATCCCGGCCGCTCAGCGCCGCGCTGGCCCGGGTCGCGCTGGCAAGAGCGTCGGCCGCGCGGGTCGAGGCCCCAAAGGCGATCTCGGAGCTTTCGCGGGTCGCCCGGATCAGGCGGAGGATATAGGCCAGGATATCGTCTTTCAGGGTGATTCCGTCGACCAGGGCGCGCGTTTCGGCCAGTGCGGCCGCATCCAGAACCTTTGAAAGGGCGGTCGTCTCCAGACCGGCTTCCAGGGGTGCGGCGGCGTGCTGGCGAAGGATCGCCATCTCGATGTCTTCCGGCGGGAAGTCGATCACCAGCTTGAACAGGAAACGGTCAAGCTGCGCCTCGGGAAGCGGATAGGTTCCCTGCTGCTCGATCGGGTTCTGGGTGGCCACCACGATGAATTCGCGGCCGAGCGGGTGATCGGTGCCGTCGATGCTGACGGTGCGCTCGCTCATCGCCTGAAGAAGAGCCGCCTGGGTTTTCGGCGGCGCCCGGTTGATCTCGTCGGCGAGCAGGACCTGGGAGAAGACCGGTCCCTTGGTGAGGACGAACTTGTTGGTCCGGAAATCGAAGATCGAGGTGCCGAGCACGTCTCCAGGCATCAGGTCCGGGGTGAACTGGATGCGGCCGAAATCGAGGTCGAGGGCCGCGGCGAAACTGCGGGCGAGCAGGGTTTTCGCGGTGCCCGGAGGGCCTTCCAGAAGGACGTGGCCGCGCGCGAACAGCGCGACCAGCAGGAGTTCGACAACTTCGTCCTGACCAAGAACGGTTCGGCCGATCTCTGTCCGCAGGGCGTCTGTACGTTCGCGCAGGGCTTCAAGCGTCATTGGTTATTTGCTCCAAAACCTGTTCCAATTCGTCGATTAGCTGGATGGCCTCCGAGGCCGGAAGGCGTGCGGGGAACTGCCTGATCCTGGACAGGACCGCGCGCAGGCGGACTGCCTGTTCCGGATGCCGCCGGTCCGCGAATTTCAGGAAGCCGTCCTCGCTGGCGTAGTCATGTGCGTTGACGCGGCCGAACAGCGCATCCGCAGTGGCCGAAAGCCGTGCGGCGGCATAATCGCCCACCAGGGCGCCGTCCTGGCCCGACATCCGCATGAGCCTTGCCCGGGCGCGCACCGCGAGGTTCTTGGACGCTCCCGGGGCTGCTGCGTCGGACCGGATCGGGCCATATCTCAGCGCGGAGCGCCAGAGAAACAGACCCAGCACCAGCGCTGCGCCGATCCAGAGCGTCAGGAAGGGCGGGCCAAAAAACCGGCGAAGGTCGTCCCAGCTGCGTTCGCGCTTCGGTTCGGCGGACGGATCGCGCAGCCAGTCGGACTGGCTGTAGTCGATCACGATGTTCTTCTTGCCCGCTTTCGAGCGCAGAAAGTCCAGTGCGATGGTCGCGTTGTCGCCAAGGCGCAGGCCGTGATTGTTCACAAGATCCGGGTCGGACAGGACGAGAACCGTTCTGGCCTTTGGGTCCGCGCCTCCGTCAAGGGGGCATTCGGCGAGGATCATGGCGTCTTTGGTTCCAAGCAACGGTGCGCAGAGCTTACTGCGGAACATTTGGGCGGCATAGATCTCGGCGCTCAGGTTCTTGTCGTCATCCGATCGGTACGGGAACCGGGTGAAGGGCGTCCGTGCAAAGACGGGTGTGAAACTGCCGTCCCCGGTCAGCTTCTGAACGGTCGCCTTCAGCCGCTTCGTCTCCACGTTCAGGATCGGATGGGCGAGGCCGGTCAGGCGCATGCCGCTGCGCCATTTCGGCAGGACGAGGAGGGTCGGTACTCTCTTTGCCTTGGTCGAGATCACGGATGTGGTGAGGTCGTATTCGTCCTGTTGCGCCAGAAGCTCTTCCTTGGTCGTGGGGGCCTTGCGATCCTCGTTGAGCGCAGTGTCATAGACGGGCACGATCAGGAGCCCGACCGATGTCTGGTCCATGAGCCAGCCGCCGGAAAAATTCTGGGCACCGACACCGTTCGAGGCCAGCCAGATCTGCAGCCCGTCCAGACCGGACGGGGACCTGCGCAAGGTCTGTTGTCTCTGACCCAGAAGATACCATCCGGCGGCCAGCACGATCACACAGACGGCGGCGATGACGATTGTTTCGAGGCGCAATCCGTGAAACGCGGGCCCGCTGGGCGAAGTCGTGGCCCTGGTGTCGCTCATGAGGCTTCGGGCCCAAGTACTTGCCTGCAGGCGAAAACATGTTCGCGGAACTCGTGGTCACTGACATCGTATCCGCCGAACTGGACGCGCTCGCTTGTCATGATGAGCGCGCGCAAGGTGTCGCGCTGTGTCCAGGTGGCGGGGATATGCTGCAGGGCCTCCCGTCCGGTCCAGCTGCGCTGCATCAGTACGCCGTTTGCGGCCACCACCGAGGCCAGCACCTTCTGGGTCAGAAGGACCAGCGCCCGCCTGCGGTCCTTCATGCCGACGATTTCCTGGTAGGAGCCCAGCCGTTCGGCCCAGGCGGGCGTCGCGACCTGGGATCTTCCGTGTTTCCGGTCGGGATTTTGCGCATCCCGCTTGAGCGAAACGGCGATGCCTCCGCCATAGCGCAGGAAAACATAGGCAATGATGGCCAATATGGCGCCGGCGATGAGGCCGGTCGGCCAGTCGATCCTGGTCCGGGAGCCGTTTTCCTCCGGTTTCGGTTTGGCCGGTTCCTGCTCGGTGTCCAGGTCGGGAGGCGGTGCGGACGGATCGAAATAGGCGACGTCGGCGTCGATGCCGCGCAACCGGATCGAGCGAAGATAGGCGTTGCCGGCGTCTCCGACTTCCAGCGGTTCCCGGACGGCTTCCTGCCCGTAGGACGGGGCAGACACTCCAAAGAAACTAAAAAAGACAATGAGCAGAAAATACGGGCGCATACCGAATTTTATTAATTGGAAGCCCGGAAGGACGCAATAGACAGCGGTGCCACCGCAGCTTGTGCGGCCCGGCCGGAGAGGGAAAGGACGGGGATTGTCCTGTCCCCAAGTCAACGGCCGCTGACCGTCACCAGCCTGCGTTTGTTGCAAGGCAGATGACCGGTCAGCGGCCGCAGATTTCAGCGCTTATCGCCCGATGCTCTAAAGAGACCCTTAGAAGTGAACCGAACGGGCGGTGGCGGTCTTTTCGAGCGGCGGGGAGAACTTGGTCAGGTCGATCCCTTCCACGGCGGTCTTGTACTCGTCGATGCTCGGCGTACGGCCGAGGATCGCGGAGAGGACGACGACCGGGGTCGAGGCGAGCAGGGATTCGCCCTTCTTCTCGGTGGAATCTTCCACGACGCGGCCCTGGAAGAGGCGTGTGGACGTGGCCAGAACGGTGTCGCCCTTCTCGGCCTTTTCCTGGTTACCCATGCAGAGGTTACAGCCGGGGCGTTCCAGATAAAGGATGTTTTCGTACTCCGTACGGGCCGTGTTCTTCGGAGCGTTGTCGTCGAATTCGAAGCCGGAGTACTTCTCAAGAATGCTCCAGTCGCCCTCTTCCTTCAGCTCGTCGATGATGTTGTAGGTCGGTGCGGCGACGACCAGCGGAGCCTTGAACTCCACCTTGCCGGTTGCTTTCTCGAGGTTCTTCAGCATCTGGGCGACGATCTTCATGTCGCCCTTGTGCACCATGCAGGAGCCGACGAAGCCAAGATCCACTTTCTTTTCGCCGCCGTAGTAGGACACGGGGCGGATGGTGTCGTGGGTGTAGCGGCGCGACGGATCGGTATTGTTCACGTCGGGGTCGGCGATCATCGGCTCGGAGATCTCGTCCAGATCGACCACGACTTCGGCGAAATACTCGGCGTTGTCGTCCGGGGTCAGGGCGGGTTTTTCTCCGGACTTGATCTCGGCGATCCGTTTGTCCGCCTTGGCGATCAGACCCGCCAGGGTGCCGGCAGCGTTGTCCATACCCTTGTCGATCATCACCTGGATGCGGGACTTGGCCAGCTCAAGGGAGCCGATCAGGGTCTCGTCATTGGAGATACAGATCGAGGCCTTGGCCTTCATCTCCGCGGTCCAGTCGGTGAACGTGAAGGCCTGGTCGGCAAGCAGCGTGCCGATATGCACTTCGATCACCCGGCCCTGGAAGACGTTGTCGCCATGCTGCTGGAGCATCTGCGCCTGGGTGGCGTGGACCACATCGCGGAAGTCCATGTAGTCCTTCATGGCGCCCTTGAAGGTCACCTTCACGGATTGCGGGATCGGCATGGTCGCCTCGCCGGTCGCCAGAGCCAGAGCCACGGTGCCGGAGTCGGCGCCGAAGGCGACGCCCTTGGACATGCGGGTATGGCTGTCGCCGCCGATGATGATGTCCCAGTCGTCCACGGTGATGTCGTTCAGCACCTTGTGGATCACGTCGGTCATGGGGTGATATTCGCCCTTCGGATCGCGCGCGGTGATCAGGCCGAACTTGTTCATGAAGCTCATGAGTTTCGGGATGTTGGCCTGCGCCTTCAGATCCCAGACGGACGCGGTGTGACAGCCGGACTGGTAGGCGCCGTCGACAAGCGGCGAAATGACGGTTGCCGCCATGGCTTCCAGTTCCTGGGCGGTCATCAGGCCGGTGGTGTCCTGCGAGCCGACGATGTTGACCTTGACGCGGACGTCGGAGCCGGCGTGCAGAACCTTGCCCGGGGTCACGCCAACGGCGTTGCGGTTGAAGATCTTCTCAACAGCGGTCAGGCCCTGGTCCGGATTGGAAATTTCCTTGGACGGGGCGAACACGAGCGGCGCCTCGACGCCAATCGTTTCGGCGGCGAAGGTCTGCAGCTTCTTGCCGAACACGATGGCGTAGGAGCCGCCGGCCTTCATGAATTCCATCTTTTGCGGCGTGAAGGCGGCGGCGATATCGGTCAGCTCTTCGCTGCCATCTTCGCTCAAGAGCTTCTTGCTCCTGGTGTTGATGGTCAAAACGGTGCCGGTCTCCACGGAGTATTTCTGCTCCAGGACCGGATTGCCGTCATTGTTGAGGATCGGCTTGCCGTCGGCGTCCAGCTTCTTGACCCAGTTCTTCAGGTTGAGGCCGATGCCGCCGGTCACGTCGACGGTGGTGCCGAAGATCGGGGAGATGCCGTTGGTGCCGGCGACGACCGGCGCGAAGTTGACGAACGGCACGTAAGGGCTGGCCTGCTTGCCGGTCCACAGGGCGACGTTGTTGACGCCGGACATACGCGACGAGCCGACGCCCATCGTGCCCTTTTCGGCGATCATCATGACGCGCTTGTCCGGGTGCTGCTTCTGCAGCGCGACGATTTCCTGCTGTGCTTCGGGCGTGATCATGCACTTGCCGTGCAGCTCGCGGTCGGAGCGGGAGTGTGCCTGGTTGCCGGGAGACAGCAAATCGGTCGAGATGTCGCCCTCCGCGGCGACGTAGGTCACGACCTTGATCTCGTCCTCTACGTCCGGAAGCTTGGTGAAAAATTCTGCCTTGGCGTAGCTTTCCAGCACGTCCTTGGCGACTTCGTTGCCGGCCTTGAAGGCATCGCGCAGCCGGAACATATCCGCGTCGTACAGGAACACCTGGGTCTTCAGGACTTCGCCGGCGTCCTTTGCAATCGCCGCGTCGTCGCCGAGGGCCAGATCGAGCAGGACTTCGACGGACGGTCCGCCCTTCATGTGAGACAGGAGTTCAAAGGCGAAAGCCGGAGTAATTTCCTCGACGGCCACTTCGCCCAGAATGATTTCTTTCAGAAACTTCGCTTTCACACCCGCGGCATTCGTCGTGCCCGGCAGGGTGTTGTAGATGAAGAACTCGAGGGAGGCTTTCCGGTGCTCGTTCGCGGGATCCTTGATCTGGGCGATGATCTCGCTCAGAAGCGCGCCGTCATCGATGGGCTTCGGATGCAAGCCCTGGCCTTTGCGGCTTTCAATCTCGTTCAGGTAGTCTGTGTACAAGCTCATGATGATCCCGCGTCCTGGTGTAATGTGTGTCTTGAACATCCGGTCTCATACGGTTCTGGCGAGCCGGGTCAAGCTGGCTGAGGGTGTATTAGTTGAGTATACAATGGTATGCAATAAATTTTCCGCCACTTGATGAAGGATGGATTGCGTTGCGCGGGCCCGCGCATATCGATGGACCTGCTTTTCCGGGCCTGATTGTATCACAGCCGTGGAAAACGGCAGTCGTCCCAAGCTGCTTTCCGGCAACAGCCCGAGAGCGTCTACACATGGATGCTCCGTCGAACCGGCCATTCCGGCCGCAGCGGTTGTTTTTGGAGATTTATTTTTAAATATAAAGAGAAAACGTTAGGTTCGTCGCAGCCCTGATAAAGACAGAGTTTCAAATCAAGGAAACCCAACGGGCTCCCGTCCGTTGTCTTGACGGACCATCCAGAGATTTTCATGACCGGCCGCGGCCCGAATGCGGGAGGCGGCTACGGACCCTGAAGGAGATCGCCAGTCGTGCCACAGTCCCTCGATAGCTTTAAAGCCAAGAAAACACTGACCGTCGGTGACAAGACCTACACCTACTTTTCCATTCCCGACGCGGAGAAGAACGGCCTGGACGGCGTTTCCAAGCTGCCGTTTTCGCTGAAGGTCGTTCTGGAAAACCTGCTGCGCTTCGAAGACGGCCGCACGGTGACCGCGGACGACATCCGCGCCGTCGCCACGTGGCTGACGACCCGCAAGTCGACCCATGAGATCTCCTACCGTCCGGCCCGTGTGCTGATGCAGGACTTCACCGGCGTCCCGGCCGTGGTCGATCTTGCCGCCATGCGCGATGCCGCCGTGAAGCTCGGCGGCGACCCGAAGAAGGTCAATCCGCTGGTTCCGGTCGACCTCGTCATCGACCACTCGGTCATGATCGACTATTTCGGCACCCAGGATGCGTTCAGGAAGAACGTCGAGCTGGAATACGAGCGCAACGGCGAACGCTACGAGTTCCTGCGCTGGGGCCAGTCGGCCTTCGACAACTTCCGCGCCGTGCCGCCGGGAACCGGTATCTGCCACCAGGTGAACCTGGAATACCTGGCCCAGACCGTATGGACCAAGGAAGAAGACGGCGAAACCGTCGCCTATCCGGACACGCTGGTCGGCACCGATTCGCACACCACCATGGTCAACGGCCTTGCCGTTCTCGGCTGGGGCGTCGGCGGTATCGAGGCGGAAGCCGCCATGCTCGGTCAGCCGATCTCCATGCTGATCCCGGAAGTCGTCGGCTTCAAGCTTACGGGTAAGCTCAATGAAGGCATCACCGCGACCGACCTGGTGCTGCGCGTGGTCGAAATGCTTCGCCAGAAGGGCGTGGTCGGCAAGTTCGTGGAATTCTACGGCCCGGGCCTCGACAATCTGTCGCTCGAAGACGCCGCCACCATCGCCAACATGGCGCCGGAATACGGTGCGACCTGCGGTTTCTTCCCCGTCGACAACGAGACCCTCGGCTATCTGAAAGCGACCGGCCGCGATGCGGACCGCGTTGCCCTGGTCGAAGCCTATGCCAAGGCGCAGGGCATGTTCCGCCACTCCGGCGAAGAGCCGGTCTTCACCGACACGCTCGAACTGGACATCTCCACGGTCGTTCCGGCCATCTCCGGTCCGAAGCGCCCGCAGGATCGCATCAACCTGTCCGATGCGGCCGCCGGCTTTGCCAGGACCATGGAAGACGAGTTCAAGAAGGGGGCGGAAATCGCCAAGCGGGTTGCCGTCGAGGGCAAGGATCATGATCTCGGCAACGGCGACGTTGTCATCGCTGCGATCACCTCGTGCACCAACACCTCCAACCCGTCCGTGCTGATCGGCGCCGGCCTCGTTGCCCGCAACGCGCTCGCCAAGGGCCTGAAGGTCAAGCCGTGGGTCAAGACCTCTCTGGCACCAGGCTCCCAGGTCGTCACTGACTACCTCAACAAGGCCGGCGTCCAGGACGATCTTGATGCGCTGGGCTTCACCCTTGCCGGCTACGGCTGCACCACCTGTATCGGCAACTCCGGTCCGCTCGATCCGGCCATTTCCAAGGCCATCAACGACAACGACCTGATTGCCTGCTCGGTTCTGTCCGGCAACCGCAACTTCGAAGGCCGCGTCAACCCGGACGTGCGCGCCAACTACCTGGCGTCCCCGCCGCTGGTCGTTGCTTACGCCATCGCCGGCAGCCTGAACGTCAACATCACCGAAGATCCGCTCGGTGAGGACCAGGACGGCAACCCGGTCTATCTGAAGGACATCTGGCCGTCGACGAAGGAGATCACCGATCTCATCCGCTCCTCCATCACCGACGAAATGTTCCGCGAACGCTACGGCGACGTCTTCAAGGGCGACGAGCACTGGCAGGGCATCAAGGTGGAAGGCGGCATGACCTACGGCTGGCCGGTTTCCTCGACCTATGTCCAGAACCCGCCCTACTTCGAAGGCATGACCATGGAGCCGAAGCCGCTCGAGGATATCGAGGGCGCCGCCGTCATGGGCCTGTTCCTGGACAGCATCACCACCGACCACATCTCGCCGGCCGGTAACATCAAGGCCGACAGCCCGGCGGGGACCTATCTCTCCGAGCATCAGGTCGCCACGAAGGACTTCAACTCCTACGGCGCGCGGCGCGGCAACCACCAGGTCATGATGCGCGGCACCTTCGCCAACATCCGCATCAAGAACCAGATGGTTCCGGGCGTCGAAGGCGGCGTCACCATGAAGGACGGCAAACAGGAGTGGATCTACGACGCCTGCATGGAATACCAGGCCGAAGGCACCCCGCTGGTCGTCTTCGCCGGCAAGGAATACGGCACCGGCTCGTCCCGCGACTGGGCCGCGAAGGGCACCAAGCTGCTCGGCGTGCGCGCCGTGATCGCCCAGTCGTTCGAGCGTATCCACCGCTCCAACCTGGTCGGCATGGGCGTCATCCCGCTCACCTTCAAGGAAGGCGAGAGCTGGCAGAGCCACGGCATCACCGGCAAGGAACGCGTGACCATCAAGGGCATCGCCGACATCCAGCCGCGCCAGATGATGGACGTGGAAGTGACCTACGAGGACGGCACGACCAAGACCATCGAGTGCCTGTGCCGTGTCGATACGGTGGACGAACTGGACTACATCAAGGCCGGCGGCATCCTGCACTACGTGCTGCGCAACCTGGTCAACAGCTAAGGGGTTCCGGGAACGGGCGCTGCCTGTTCCCGATCTTCCAAAGCACGAAAGGGTCGTCCGTTCGGGCGGCCCTTTTTGCTAGCTGCTGATGGCTGGGTCAATTCCCCGGAGCTATGCACCGAATAACCTGCCTCTAGGTCAAAAATTCACCATCCGTTTACCATAATCATGTTGCTTTCAACCTGAACCAGTGCATCTGTCGGATCATGGATCTGACGCGGCCGGTCGGGCCGGGAACGAGGAAAGCGATCATGGCGTTGAAGGTGAGCCGCCGGAATTTCGTGGTGGGATTGTCCTGCTTTCTGGCCGCGTGCCAGAGCAAGGAAAGCGGGATCCGCCAGGCGGGGCTCGACCTGCGCGCCGACGGGACGCCGGATTATGCCGCGGCCTATGCGCCGATCCGCGACGGCGGGTTCTCGTTACCCGCCATCCAGTATCAGAATTTCGATCCGCAATACCTGCGCCAGACCGTTTCCTATTCCTCGCGCTATCCGGCCGGCACGATCGTCGTCGATCCGAAGAAAAAGTTCCTCTATCTGGTCCAGCCCGGCGGGCGGGCGATCCGTTACGGCATCGGTGTCGGGCGCGCCGGTTTTGCCTGGAGCGGCGAGGCGCGGATCGGGTTCAAGCGGGAGTGGCCCAAGTGGTTCCCGCCGGATGAAATGATCGACCGGGATCCCCAGCTGGAAAAATACCGGGACGGTCAGCCGGGCGGCCCGAGCAATCCGATCGGCGCCCGCGGCCTTTATCTCTGGCAGGGCAACAAGGACACGCTCTACCGCATCCACGGCACCAATGCGCCCAGCAGCATCGGCACCAATGCGTCCAGCGGATGCATCCGCATGTGGCAGCAGGACGTGATCGATCTCTACGATCGGGTGAACGTCGGCGCCAAGGTTGTCGTGCTGGGCTAAGTTTCGGCGGCTCGCGATCTGCGCATACGACGTTTGTGTGATGTCTGCCGACGAGAAGTCGGTATTCTCCGGTTCGTTGGATTTGAACAAAGCGCTTTTCAAAGAGGGGCTGTCGATGAAATCAGCCGTTGCAGCCGTGGGCCTTCTGCTTGGTACCGTTCAGGCCGGTATGGCGGATCCGTGCCACGACCGGTTCGTCGAACTCTACAAGCAGCTCGATCAGGGCGTGCCGACGAAGACCTTCGTCACGACCGCGTTCAAGGGCGCCCCGCCCATGACCAACGATTTTCTCTATCTCAATCACGATCATCACATGAGCGTGCCGATCGACCCGCCCCAGGCCTGGGTGCTGACCTATCGTAACGTCATGTATCAGTCGTCGGACGAGGGCAAGAGCTGGGCGAAGGTGCGCGATCTCGACGCGAGCCAAAATGCGGAAGGCGCCATCGCCGCCAAGGCGGAAAACGCAAAGACCATCCGTAACGCCGCCTGCGGCACGGAGGAGATCGACGGTGTCGCCCATGACACGCTGGAGGCGGATCTCACCGTGTCCCAGGGGATGGTGACGGAAAACCACTACAAATACTGGGTCCGGCCCGACGACGGCTTCATCGTCAAGGCGACCTACGACACCAAGGCACCGAACTTCGAAATGGCGATCACCCAGGTGATCGAAAAGGCCCCGGACCTGAAGCTGCCGACGCCGGAGTGATGGGGTTTGCAGGTTGAAATGCCTGCCGTTCCATACACACAGGCGTCATCCCGGACCTGATCCGGGACCTACTCGCAGAGCCGCTTGCCGCAGTTTTGATCAGGACAGCAACGGCTCTGCAAACGAGTAGGCCCCGGGTCTCACTGCGTTCGCCCGGGGCGACAATCCGGGGTGTGGCACCGCAACGCCTTCCCGGAAACTGTCACCCCGAACCGATCAGCTCTCCACGAATTTCTCCCCCTTGAAGCAGAGCACCGCGTTGCCGCGTTCCAGGCGCTTGTGCAGGATGTTTTCCGATGCCTTTGAGCGGGCATCGGCGATCTCCCGCTGCAGGTAGAGCCGGTCGGCGAGGCGTCGCAGGGCCGCCTGCTTGTTGCGGTGCTGGGAGCGCTCATCCCGCGAGATCACGGCAATGCCGGTCGGCAAGTGAGTGAGGCGGACGGCGCTGTCCGTGGTGTTCTGGTGCTGGCCGCCCGGTCCGCCGGCGCGGAAGGTTTCGAACTTCAACTCCTTCGGATCGAGATCGGTCGAAACCGCATCTTCCGCCGACACCCGGAAGACACCGACGAACCAGTTGCGCCGCTTGTGATGGGGCCGGAACGGGCTTTGGGCAATCCATTGCACCGTTCCGACCCACCGTTTTGCGACGGCCTCGGCGGCCTCGCCCGACAGGCGGACGATGGCCGACGGCGGATCCTGGGTGTCCGGGTCGGACAGGGTCTCGTCAAAGGTCAGCTTCTGCCGGGCGGCCTCCTTTCGCATCTGGCCAAGGATCAGGGCGACAGCCCGCCGGCATTCGCGCGGACCGTCGCCGCTGGTCACCAGAAGACGCAGGTCTTTTGAGGAGGTCATGATCTTTCCCTCCGTTTCCGATCGCGTTTCCAGCTTTCCTTGTCGCCGGTCGCCCGTTCCGCCTTTGCCTTCTTGAAGGTCAGCAAGGGCTTGAGGGCTGCGACCGCCGTTACGAGGCCGGCTGCTTCCAGATCGGCAAGCACCTGACCGGAGGGCTTGTAGGCAACCGGGGCCTCCTCGATCAGGAGCTGGCGGTCCTCGCAGACCACGTAGCCGCCGAAGGAGGTGCGTTCCAGCTGCTTGCGGTCCGACTTCGTCGCACCGGCCCGGCCCGTCATGGAGGCGCGGTCGTATTTGCGGCCGGACCCGTGGGCGAGGGAGGCAAGCGCTTCCCGCACGGTGCCGGTCGGCCTGACCAGATAGCTCAGCGCATCGCGGGAGCCGGCCAGCGGCACCAGTCCGCCGTCCGCCTTTGCCGCACCCTTGCGGTGGAGATAGAGGTCATCGAGGACCTCGATCAGGTTGTGCGGCGCATCGGCGATGCGCGTCAGGTCCGCACGCAGGGCGCTTGCCGCCCGCTCTGCGATGATCTGCCGGTTGAGCTCGGCCCAGGCGACCGCGTCGTTGTGGCGGTTCAGGTAGTTTGCCGCTTCGCTCGAACCTGCCGCCAGACCTGCATGCGCCTGATCGACATCGCTGAAAACCGCCATGCCGAGCGAACGGGAGCCGGAATGCACCAGCATCACGAGCTGTCCTTCGGCAAGGCCGGCGTCTGCCAGCGCAGTGCCGTCCGACACGCGATCGACCACCTGCAGCTCGCAGAAATGGTTGCCGCCGCCGATGGTGCCGAGCGCCTGGGGATGCAGGTCGGGCGCAAGGCCCGCCTCAATGAGGCGCAGGGACGGGTCGCCGTCCCAGGGACCTTCGAGCGCGCGCAGTTTGACCGCGGCCTTGTCGAGCCGCAGCTTGCGGGCCGGGAGATCCAGAGCGAACAGCGACATGCCGCAGCCGATGTCGTTGCCGATCAGCGGCGGATAGATACGCTCCGACAGGATGGCGCTGCCGACCGGGCCGTATTTGCCGGGATGGAGATCCGGAAAGGCGGCAACGGCCCTGACACCGTCCATGCCGGCGACCTGGCGAAGTTGATCGACCGCCGCGCCCTCGATCCAGGAGGCGGCGGAATAAAATGTATGGATGGACGCAGGCGCGGCATCGGCCGGCCCGGCATCCGGGATGGAATTGCCCATGGGAGATTTCCATTTTGAAAGCAGGTAGCGCGGGTACAGAGTGGTCCCTGTCCCGTTGACACCGGCCGTCCCGTCGTCGCGGGTTAGCGCGGGTTTGCTGCCCCTTTGGGCGAGCGGTTCATGATCGGCATGTCCGTTACCCCGTTTCAAAATGGATCAAAAAGGAAGCCGTCCTTTACACCCGGCTCCGGTCAGCCTCAACAGCCTCTGCGACCGTTTCGGGAGGTTCGGAGCCGGTTGTTGTTTTCCGGCAACTGTGAAGGGTGCGCCGGACGGGCCATTCCGGCCCTTCGCTATGGCTACGGGCGTTCGGCCCTCACCCACGTCCCCGGTAAGGCGGGACGCCCTGTTCGGGGATCCACACGCCGTCCGGAACCGGGCCGGTCTGGTAGAAGACGTCGATCGGGATGCCGCCACGCGGATACCAGTAGCCGCCGATCCGTAGCCACTTCGGGTCAAGCAGGTCGACCAGCCGTTTGGCGATCGAGACCGTGCAGTCCTCGTGGAAGGCGCCATGGTTGCGGAACGAGACCAGGAAGAGCTTCAGCGACTTGCTCTCCACCAGCCATTTGTCCGGTACATAGTCGATCATCAGATGGGCGAAGTCCGGCTGGCCGGTGATCGGGCAGAGCGAGGTGAATTCGGGCGCCGTGAAGCGGACCATGTAGTCCGTGCCTTCCTGCGGATTGGGCACTTTTTCCAGAACCGCCTCTTCCGGCGACTGGGGCTGCTCGGTCTGTCCACCAAGCTGGGTCAGGTTTTCGTAGATGCTTTTGTCCGTCATGAGTGAACCCTTGTTTTCGCTGGAACCGGGTAGGCTGCGACCGGTTTCCGCCAAGCGGCGGATGGCTGGCTTTTAGATCAACCTGCATTCCTGTGCGAGCACAGGAATGCAGAAAAGTTGATCGATCTTACAAAGCTGGAGCTTCCTGCGTTCGAATGAACGCAGGAAGCTCGGGCAAGTTCATTTGAAATGGAAAGGGAAAATCGCGGAAACCTGTCGGTTTACCTTCCGGTGCGACCTCTATTGCACTGCAGCACGGGCAGGAGTAGGCTCCGGTGCACAATAAATCAGCAACGGACTACGGAATGTTCAAGCAGGCCGGAGACTACGGTTCTCTCCTTGCCAATTTCCGCTGGCAGATACCCGAGACCTACAATATCGCGACGAGCGTCTGCGACCGCTGGGCCGCGGAAGATCCGGACCGCCTCGTCATCCGGCATCTCCATGAAGACGGTCCTGCGGAAAACTGGAGCTATCAGGAGCTTGCGCGCGCGGCCAACCGTTTCGCCAACGCCCTCAAGGCAAAAGGGATTACCCGTGGCGACCGGGTCGCGCTTCTGCTGCCGCAGGCGCCGCAGAAGGCGATTGCCCATCTGGCGATCTACAAGATCGGCGCTATTGCGGTGCCGCTGGCGGCGCTGTTCGGCCTGGAGGCGCTGAAATACCGGCTGAACGATTCCGGCGCGAGCGCCCTGGTGACCGACACGGCGGGCCTGGAAAAACTGGCGGAGATCCGCGACGACGTTCCCGGTCTGGGGCTGGTGGTTTCCATCGAAGGGCCGGAAAGCGGCGTCGAGAGCTTTGACGCGCTGTCCGAGGCCGCGTCCGACCGGTTCGATACGCTGCAAACCACGCCGGACGATCCGGCGATGATGATCTACACCTCCGGCACCACCGGTCAGCCGAAGGGCGTTTTGCACGGCCACCGGGTGTTGCCGGGCCATCTGCCCGGCATCCAGATGTCGCAGGATTTCATGCCCCAGGCGGGCGATCTGTTCTGGACGCCGGCGGACTGGGCCTGGGCCGGAGGGTTGCTGAACGCCCTGTTTCCGGCGCTGCATTTCGGTGTGCCGGTCGTGTCCTACGCTTTCCGCAAGTTCGACCCGGAACGGGCCTTCCGGCTGATGGCGGACGAAGGGGTTCGCAATGCCTTTATCCCGCCCACGGCGCTGAAAATGCTCAGGGCGGTCGAGCGGCCCGCAAGCCGCTTCGACCTGAAACTGCGCAGCGTCGGTTCGGCCGGCGAAGCCCTGGGCCGGGAGACCTACGACTGGTTCGCTGACGAGTTCGGGTTCCAGGTCAACGAGTTCTACGGCCAGACGGAATGCAACGCGGTGCTCGGCTCCTGTGCTGCGTGTGGGGTGTCCCGGTCCGGTGCGATCGGCAAGGCGATCCCGGGCCACGAGGTGGCAATCATCGATGACGACGGCAACGTCCTGCCGCCGGAAACGCTCGGCCAGATCGCGGTGCGGCGGCCCGATCCGGTGATGTTCCTGGAATACTGGAACAAGCCTGAGGCAACGAAAGAAAAATTCATCGGCGACTGGATGATCACCGGCGACCAGGGCCTGCAGGACGAGGACGGCTATGTCCATTTCGTCGGCCGCGACGACGACGTGATCACATCAGCCAGCTACCGGATCGGTCCGGGGGAAATCGAGGACTGCCTGCTGATGCATCCGGCGGTCAAGCTGTCGGCCGCCATCGGCAAGCCGGATCCGTTGCGGACCGAAATCGTCAAGGCCTATGTGGTGCTCAAGGACGGAGTGACGGCCGGAAAGGCGCTGGAAGACGAGATCCGGGGCTTCGTGAGACAGCGCCTGTCCGCCCACGAATATCCCCGCGAAATCGAATTCGTGTCCGATCTGCCCATGACGACCACGGGCAAGGTGATCCGCCGGATCCTCCGGGAAAAGGCGCGCGCCGAAGGCTGAGGCGCTCTAGTGTCTCAGAAGCCTGCGGGCGAGGCGGCGCAGGTCGCGTTCCAGGGACAGATCGAAATGTCCGGCCATTTGCAGGAGGCGTCCGGCGCGCGACGCTGCGCACAGCAGGGTGGCGTAGCGGATCCGGCCGCGCCACAGCGGCTCGATCATCCGGTGTCCCGGAACGGCAAGCGAATCGGCGCCTTTCAGATGCTTGTCCCGCAGGTTCTTCTCCAGCGCATAGAGGGTAATCTGGCTGCCGGGGGAGAAATGCGCGTAGTCCTCGTCGAAGGCGATCTTCCAGGAAAAGGCGTGATCGCCCTCAAGCAGGATGACCAGCATGGCGATCGCCTTGCCGTCAACGGAAAAGACGTCGATCCGCACCCCGTCCGATTTCGCGCGCGCGGCAATCATTCGGCGGGCGAACTGGGTGGAGGCCGGGTGGTTCAGGAGCGCCGTGCCCTTCTTTCCCTTCCAGCCGGAGGCTTCCAGCTCCAGGAAGGTCTCAAACATGCGGACGGCCTTTTCCTTGCGGACGCTTTCCAGGCGGACCTCGCCCTGTTCGGACAGGCGGCGGACCAGGCGGGGCAGTTCCTTGCGCCTCTTGCCGCTGAAGGCCTTCGAGAATTGCTTTTCGCCTTCCGCTCCGCCGTCGTGGCCGGCCCGCACTTCCGGATGGGCGTCCCGCGGATGCCAGGAGGCAGCCTTCAGGAGTGGAGCGGCGGCGCAATCGAACGGCAGGTAGGGAAAGGCCACAAGGGGAAGTCCGACCGTCTGTGTCGCCAGTTCCAGAAATCGCTCGCCGGTTCCCGTTGGGGCATTGCCGTCCAGAAGGGGCGTGCCCAGGGGCCCGTATTCCGTGGCCCAGGCTGTCGCCGCGGGAATGCCGAGACCGAGGCGCCTGCGGCCGAAGGGAGCCGCCATCATCCAACGGCCGGTCCGCTTGTCCCTGACGGCGCAGAGACGGACATGTGCCGGTCCCATGTCTTCCAGGAAGGGCATGAGAAAATCGGGGCCGAAGAACGGATTGGGGTCGGCAGCCGTTTCGGCCAGCGCCCGCCAGGCATCCAGCTGGTCGCCGGGGTGAACAGGGTCGACGACAATCGGTTCCAGATCACCAACCGCCGGAAGATCGGGTTCGCTCAAGCCGCCGTCCTCTTCCGGTTCAGGAGAAGCGGCAGGATGAAGGTCTGGACACCCAGGTTCCTGCGGGCGGAAACGGTCAGGCAGGTGGCCTCGAAGATGATGGCCAGACTGGTTCCGAGCGCGGCACCCATCAGGCCCAGATGCGGAATGAGGACGATGTTCAAACCCACGTTGACGGCAAAGGTGGAAGCATAGATGAGGGCGCAGCTCTTCTGGTTGCCGCTCATGTTGAGCAGGGCGTCGACCGGTCCGACGGAGGCGCGCGCCAGAATGCCCACCAGCAGGACCGCGATCAGGGGAAGCCCCGAGGTGAAGTCCTTGCCGAACAGGCTGAGCAGCAGGGGGGCGGCGATCAGGACGGCAAGGCCGGTGGCAAGCGAGGGCCAGAAGGTCCAGACAGTTGCCTTGTGAACATAGGCGGCGAGGCCCTCGCGGTCGTTCGTGGTGACGAAGCGGGAGAACCGGTGCGCGGAGGCGGCGCGGACGGCGAAATAGACGAAATGCACCAGCGCCAGCGTTTTGGAGGCGGCGAAATAAACCGCCACTTCGTCCGGATCGCGCCAGAAGCTGACCATGATCACGTCCGCGCTGGTGATCAGCTGGAAGAAGCCTTCCACCATGAGCATGGGCAGGGAAATGGCGAACCAGGTGCGGAGTTCGAGGCGGCGAGGACCTTTCGGGATCCTGGAGGCGAGCCGTCGGTTCAACCTGACCTGCTGATAGATCGCGATGGCCCATGTAGCGGCGAGCGCGGCAATGGCCGCGGTCAGGGCGGTCGCGGGCTGGCCGATCAGGATGAAGAGAAGCAGGAAGCCCAGAATCGCGCCGGGCCGCCAGATATAGGTCGGCAGCATGGCAAGCGACGGCCAGTCGTAGGAGCGGGCGATGCCGTCCAGAACGCCGCCGAAGGCGAACATGGGCAGGGCCAGCAAAACGACGACCATCGGCAGCGTGTACTGGGAATCGATCACCGAATGGAGCAGCAAGACCACGGCGATCGCAGCGCCTGTGACGAGGCTTGCGCCCAGGAACGCGATGGTGCGGCTGGCGAGCAGAAAGCCGCGCAGGCGGTCGAGGTCTCCGGTTTCGCTGTATTCCGGTACGAAACGGGTGGAGGAGGAGGAAAACCCCCAGCAGGCCATGACGCCGAGAACCACGATCCAGGTCCAGGCAACGGAAAAGATGCCGTAGTCATGGGCGCCCATCAGCCGGGCCAGGATGATCTGGGAAACATAGGCAAGCGCCGCACCGCCGACGCGGATGGCAAAGGTGGACAGGGCCATGCGGCTTGCACCGCCGCTGCCGTCTGCCGGGTCGCGAAGGGCGTCGATGATCTGGGTCAGCATGTCCGCGACCGGCCGCAGGGCCGGCATATGCTGCAGTCGCTGTGTCCAGGTCGTGGCGAATTGGCGCAAAAAGGAGCCCCCGATCATTATCCGGCGCTTTTATGACATGAGGGACTTAAGATTCCGTGGCTTTGAAACGCTCTTCGGGCGATCAAACCTCCGTGAGAGGCCTTCGACGTTTTCCCGGGCAGTCATGCACATTGCTCAGGCTCCTTTCGCAAAGGCTCTTGACTCTGCGTCCGGTATTCGGAATCTATAAGAACAAAGAGAGAACAAAATCCAAAATGATTGGATGGACTGTGCCCGGACCGTCAGAAAGATCGCCAGAAAACCGGCGAGAAAGCCGGCCAGATTTTGCCGAGCTGCGTCGCCGCATTGCGGCCCTTGAGGGAGGCCTCCCCTTCAACGGGCAGCTTGGTCCGGCCCCTGCTTTTTCCGCCGTAAAGCAGGGGCCGGAACCGGTCCGGTTGTCCTTCGGTCTTGAAGGACTGGACGCGCTGTTTGCCGCCGGTGGTCTTGCCTGCGGAAGCCTGCATGAGGTGGTGAGTGCCGAAAGCCGGAATGCCGGCGCCCTGTCGGGGGTCGCCCTTGCGCTGCTTGCAAAGGTTATGGCGGCGCGGTCCGGGGCCGTGCTCTGGGTTCTGGACCCGCTGGCCGGTCGGGAGGCCGGGTTGCTGCACGGACCGGGCCTGTTGCGTTTCGGCGTTGACCCGGCCCGCCTGATCGCGGTTCGCCCGCGCCGGACCGAGGAACTGTTATGGGCCATGGAGGAAGGCGCACGCGCGTCCGTCCTGGCGGCTGTGGTCGGCGAGGTGCAGGGCGCGCAGAAGGCGCTCGACCTGACTGCGACCCGGAGGCTTCTGCTGCGGGCCCAGACAAGCGGCGTGCCGGTGTTTCTGGTGCGCCACGGGGCCGCGTTCGAGCCGACGGCGGCCCTGACCCGGTGGTGCGTCACACCCGGACACTCTCAGGCTCCGGCGCTTTTGCGCTCCGGCCCGCATGAGGCCATCGGTGAGGCCGCCTGGACTGTGGAACTGACCCGAAACCGCGACGGCCGGTCCGGCCGTCTTGATCTGGAGTGGAGACATGCAGAAAGGCGTTTTGCCGCGCCAGCGCGTTCTGTCGCTCTGGTTTCCGGAACTGGCCTGCGACCGGATTCTGCGCCGGGCGATGGGACCGTTGTGGCGGGGGCGGAGAGCACCGGACGGCGGATCGACTTCCCCGCTACAGGCTGAGGCCGCACCGCCGCTGGCGGTGGTCGCGAAAGTCCGCAACGCGCAGCGCATCACCTGTCTGACGGCCTCGGCCCGTGCGCTGGGCCTGCGCTCCGGCGAGGCCCTGGCGGATGCCCGGGCCCGGGTGCCGTCGCTGCTGGCGGAAGAGGCCGCTCCCCGGGAAGATGCCCTCCTGCTCGGCTTTGTGGCCGACTGGTGCGACCGTTACACGCCGCTGGTGGCGATCGACGGGGACGACGGGTTGTTCCTCGATATCACCGGCTGTGCGCATCTTTTCGGCGGCGAAGATGCGCTGCTGGCCGATGCGCTTCACCGGCTGGAACGGCAGGGCTTTGCCGTGCGCGGCGCCATTGCCGATACGCCCGGGGCTGCCTGGGCGGTGGCCCGCTATGGCGACGGCGGCTCGATTGCCCCCGGACAGCAGGAAGAAGCTCTCAGGTCCTTGCCGCTTGCCGCCCTGCGGCTCGATGCGGACATCGTCGAAGGGCTGGAGCGGGTGGGGCTGAGCCGGATCGGCGATATCGCGACGCGGCCGCGCGCGCCGCTGGCCAACCGGTTCGGGTCCGCACCGGCGCGGCGCCTGGACCAGGCGTTCGGCAGGGAAGGCGAGCCGATCTCGCCCCGGTTCGCAGCCCCCCTGATCATGGCCGAGCGCCGGTTTTTCGAACCGATCGGGCGCCTGGAGGATGTCAGTGCGGTGACCCTGTCGCTGGCCGGTCAGCTCTCGGAAGCGCTGGAACGGCGGTGCCAGGGCGGCCGGGCCTTCGAGCTGGCGCTGTTCCGGGTCGACGGCGCGGTTCAGAAGCTTGCCGTCGGCACCAGCCGGCCGTTGCGGGTGCCGAAGCGGATCCTAGCGCTCTTTGCCGAGAAGCTGAAGACGGACGAAAGCGTGCTCGATGCCGGCTATGGCTACGATCTGGTGCGCCTTGCGGTTTTGGAAGCGCAGGACGAGGACCCGGCGCAGCTCGATCTCGGCGGGCAGGGCGTGGCGGAGGCAGAAGCCGATCTGGCGGGGCTGATCGACCGGCTCGGCGCGCGGCTCGGGCTCGACCGGGTCACCCGGCTTCTTCCCGTGGACCGGCATCTGCCGGAATCCCAGACGGTCCTGGTGCCGGCTGCCGCCGTGCGCGAGGACGCGCTCGCCTGGACCGGGTTTTCCTGCGTGGTTCTGGGCTGCGACGATCTCGGTCTGGGGGTCTCGGGCGAGGCCGGGCTCCTGCAGGCCCGGCAGAGGTCCGAGATACCTCTTGAGCGCCCCTTGCGGCTGCTTGATCCGGCGGAGCCGGTGGAGGCCGTCGCCATGGTGCCGGAAGGTCCGCCGCTCCGGTTCCGCTGGCGGCGCACGCTTTACCGGGTGGTCCGTTCGGAAGGGCCGGAGCGGATCGCCCCGCCCTGGTGGGTGGGGGCACCGGATGCGCCGCCGTCGAGCCGTGAGGGCGTGACCCGGGACTATTTCCGCATCGAGGACGACGCCGGCCGGCGGTTCTGGCTCTACCGGGAAGGGCTTTACGCCCGCGAAACGGCGACCCCGCGCTGGTATCTGCACGGGGTGTTCGCATGATCGGTTTCGCTGAATTGTGCGCGGCAAGCAATTTTTCCTTCCTGCGCGGGGCGTCCCATCCGGAAGAACTCGCCATGACCGCCGGTGCGCTCGGGCTTTCCGGGCTCGCCGTATGCGACCGCAATTCCATGGCCGGCGTGGTCCGGGCGCATATGGCGGCCAAGGAAGTGGGCCTGCGTTTTGTCCCCGGCTGCCGGCTTGCCTTTCTGGACGGGACGCCGGACCTGATCGTCTGGCCGCAGGACCGGGAAGCCTACGGTCGCCTGACCCGACTGCTCACCACCGGCAACCGGCGCGCGCCCAAGGGCGAGTGCCATCTGGTGCCGGACGACCTGGCGGTTCTGGAAGAGGGGTTCCCGATGGCGCTGGTCCTGCCCGCCGGCCTGCCGGAGGCAGAGGGCGTTTCCCGCGTTCTCACGCGGCTGAAGGACGAATTCGGAAAATCCGTCCGGCTGGCCTGCGCCCTGCCGCGCGGGCCCTCCGACCGGCGGCGGCTGCAGCTTGCCACCGACCTTGCCGATGGGTGCGGGGTGCCGCTCCTGGCGACCAATGACGCGCTCTATCATGCGCCCGACCGGCGTCCCTTGCAGGATGTGGTCACCTGTATCCGCCTGCACGAACGGCTGGAGACGGCGGGGCGGAAGCTGCAGGTCAATGCCGAGCGCCATCTGAAGGGCGTGGAGGAGATGGCGCGCCTGTTCGACGCCGTGCCGCGCGCTTTACGCGAAAGCCTGAAGATCCTGGACGAGGTGTCCTTCTCCCTCGACGACCTTGCCTATGAGTACCCGGAAGAGCCGGCGGGCGAGAGCGCCACGCCCCAGGCGGAACTGGAACGGCTGGCGGAGGAGGGCATGCGCCGGCGCTATCCGGCCGGGACGCCGGAGAAAGTCAAAAAGGCCGTCGCCCATGAACTGGCTCTGGTCGAGCAGCTGCAATACGCGCCTTACTTCCTGACCGTGTACGACATCGTCCGCTTCGCCCGCTCGCGAGGAATCCTCTGCCAAGGCCGGGGATCGGCGGCGAATTCGGCCGTGTGTTTCTGCATTGGCATCACGGAAGTGGATCCGGAACGGGCCGATCTCCTGTTCGAGCGGTTCATCTCGCCGGAACGGCGCGAGCCGCCGGATATCGACGTCGATTTCGAGCATGAGCGGCGCGAGGAGGTGATCCAGTACATCTATGAAAAATACGGCCGGGAACGGGCCGGACTGGCGGCAACCGTGATCACCTACCGGTCCCGCTCGGCCCTGAGGGAGGTCGGCAAGGTCTTCGGCCTGTCGGAAGATGCCATCGGCGCGCTGTCCGGCACCGTCTGGGGCCGTTCGTCCGCGGGCACCGAGGATGCCCAGGTGCGCGAGGCCGGCATGGACCCGGCCGATCCGCTGCTGACGCAGATGCTCGCCTGCGCCAGGATTCTGATCGGGTTCCCGAGGCACCTGTCCCAGCATGTGGGCGGCTTCGTCATCACCCGCGGACGGCTCGACGAGGTGGTGCCGATCCAGAACGCGGCCATGGAAGACCGGACGGTGATCGAATGGGACAAGGACGACCTGGATTCGCTCGGCATCCTGAAGATCGACGTTCTGGCGCTCGGCATGCTGTCGGCGATCCGCAAGGCGCTGGAGATACTGCGTGCCGAGTACGATGTCGATTACTCCATTGCCCGCATTCCGGCCGAGGAACCGCAGGTCTACGACATGCTGTGCCGGGCCGATTCCATCGGCGTTTTCCAGGTGGAAAGCCGGGCGCAGATGACCATGCTGCCCCGGCTTCGTCCAAGGTCGTTCTATGATCTCGTCATCGAGGTGGCGATCGTGCGCCCCGGGCCGATCCAGGGCGATATGGTGCATCCCTATCTGCGCCGCCGGCAGGGGCTGGAGCAGGTCACCTATCCGTCGAAGGCGCTGGAGGAGGTGCTCGGCAAGACCATGGGCGTGCCGCTCTTCCAGGAGCAGGCGATGAAGATCGCCATCGTCGCTGCGGGGTTCACCCCCGGCGAGGCGGACCGGCTGCGCCGGGCCATGGCGACCTTCCGCCGGGTCGGCACCATCGGCACCTTCCAGACCAAGATGATCGAGGGCATGGTGCAGAACGGCTACGATCGGGAGTTCGCCGAGCGCTGCTTCCGCCAGATCGAGGGTTTCGGCGAATACGGTTTTCCCGAAAGCCACGCGGCCAGTTTCGCCCTGCTCGTCTACGCCTCCGCCTGGATCAAGGCCCATTATCCGGATGTCTTCTGCACGGCGCTTCTGAATTCCCAGCCCATGGGCTTCTACGCCCCCGCCCAGTTGGTGCGCGACGCCCGCGAGCACGGGGTGGAGGTGCGCGAGGCCGACGTCAACCTGTCCGGCTGGGATGCGATGCTGGAGCCGGGCACGGAAGCTGCAAAGCACCTCCACCGGCGCCACGGCGAGATGAAGGACGTGGTGCGGTCGACCAAAGCCGTGCGGCTCGGTCTGCGCATGGTGAAGGGCCTGAGGGAAGAGGATGTCGGCACGATCATCGCCCAGCGGGGGCAAGGCTACGATTCGGTGCGCGATCTCTGGCTGAGAACCGGGCTTGGCCGGCAGGTCATCATGCGCCTGGCGGAGGCGGACGCGTTCCGCTCGCTCGGGCTCGACCGGCGCACAGCACTGTGGGCGGCGCAGGGGCTGGAAAAGGGTGCCTTGCGCGACCGCCTGCCGCTGTTCGACACGGCCCGCCTTGCCGATCTGAGGCGCGAGCCGGATGCGGACCTGCCGCCGATGCTGCCCGGTGCCCATGTGATGGCCGATTACCGTGCCTTAAGCCTGTCCCTGAAGGCCCATCCGGTTTCCTTCGTGCGCGCAGCCCTGTCGGAGATGCGGGTGCTGCCCTGCAAGGATCTGGGTCGGATCCGCTCGGGCCGGGTGGTGACGGTGGCCGGTCTGGTTCTGGTGCGCCAGCGTCCGGGCTCGGCCAAGGGCGTCATTTTCCTCACGCTTGAGGACGAGGGCGGTGTCGCCAATATCATCGTCTGGCCGAAGGCCTTCGAGAAATACCGTCCGCTGGTCATGGGCGCGCGGTTCCTGAAGGTGACCGGCAAGCTGCAGTCGGAATCCGGAGTCATCCATGTGGTGGCGGATCATGTGGAGGACGCAACGCCGCTCTTGGCCCGCCTGTTGGATTTGGGTCTTGAAAATGCCGGCCTTGCCCGCGCCGACGAGGTCAGGCGCCCGGTGATCGAACTGTCGGAAAAGATCAAGCCGGCCAGCCGTTTGGCCCAGCTTGTCAGGGAAGTGCCGGAACTCCGGCAGGACCTGGCGCCCCAGGTGCCGCGGCAGACCCTGAAGGCCCTGCCCGGCGGGCGGAATTTTCATTGATCGACTGTATGGCTATGCGCCGCGCCGGTGCTGTCGCAAACGTTGAAACACATCCTGCAAACCGGCGTGTTTTCCAGGCAAGTTCATCATGATCCGCTTTTCGGATCAGCTTGCGACAGTACCGCTTTAGTCCGCCTTCTCAGGCAAGGACATGCCAAAAATCCAGGTCGACACTGTCCGGGTCGAACAGGCCGAGAAGCGGCATGCAGGCGTCGCTCGAGACATACCCGCCGCAAATCTCCCGAGCGGCCCCGACGGTTTCGACAAAACAGATTTCCGAATACGTATCCTCCCCGGCCCGTGCCATCAGGTGGGCCCGGCTTTCCGGGTGTGCGGAAAGATACTCCCGTTCGATCCGTCCTGAGGCTGCCATCAGCGCTTCTTCGGAGAAGTCGGCGTCTTTCTTGGGACGGAATGTGCCGAACTCGATCGCAGCGAAGCGGTCGGGCAAAGCGTTCAGGTCTTCCATCAGACGGTTGAGGCAAAGGCGAATGCTGCCGGGGTCCAGCATCTCCATGAACGCCCTTGAACTCGGCGCCTGCATATGGGCCTCCGACATGGCCGCAAAACTGGCCTCGTCCCTTGCAAGAATGGCGTCGGCATATCCGCCTGCCGCATTTCCCAGGAAGCAATGCATGGCGATGCCCGGCTGGCGGCTCAAAAACTCCTTCTGCCAAAGGCGCGCGGCGGCAATCAGGTCCGGCGCTTGAACGTCGTCTTTCGCATTGTAGCGGGCGAATCCCATCACCTTCATCGGGCCCAGATCTTTTCGTAGCATGAGATGTCCTTTCGTGTTTCTGCTGCCCGTTCTATAGAGCCCGTCAAAGACAGTTTCTGTCAGGGGGGTGCGCCTATGATCGTCGGGCAGCACTCTGCGGAACGCAGCCGGAGGCCGACACGCCATGCGAACGATCAGATTGTTTTCGATCCTGGACATCCTGCGCAGCCGGAGAGGCGCGGTTCCGGCCGCCATGCTGGCCGAGCTGATGGATGTTACGGAGCGGACCATCTATCGCGACATGGCCACCTTGAAGGCCATGGGGGCTCCTATTCGAGGAGAAGGCGGGGTCGGTTACGTTCTCGAACGCGGCTATTTCCTGCCGCCGATGCAGTTCGATCCGGACGAGCTGGATGTCATTCTGCTCGGCATCCGTATGGTGAAGGCGCGCGGCGATGCTGCCATGCGCGAGATTGCGGAACGGGTGCTCGGCAAGCTCGGTGCCGTCCTGTCCGAAGGCGATCAATCCTTGAATCGCCCGCTGCTCGCGGTCACGAAGGCTTCCTCCGCACTCGGTTCGGAAGCCCTGACGCCGCTCAGGGATGCGATTCGAAAACGGTTCAAGGTGCAGCTCGGCTACTGCGATACCCAGGAGCGCGTTAGCGGTCGCCTCATCCGCCCTCTCGGGCTTACCGCTTTCGAAAGCGTCTGGGTGCTGACCGCCTGGTGTGAAATGCGTTCCGATTTCCGCAACTTCCGCCTCGACCGCATCAGGGACTACGAAGTCACCGCAACCCGCTTTCCGAAGGAGCCGGGCAAGGAGTTTCAGGATTATCTGAAGACGCTTTGAAAGGAAGCCTCCGCCTCTTGTTCGGCGACCCTCGTTGGTCTGCGGCCGGAACGCCGACATCCGGCCTTTGCGGCGTCAAGGATCCGATCGGGGGCATTCGGCCCTCCGTACCCAACTCTCAAAAACTGCCTTGCGTCCGGTCAACGGGATCGTTTTCCGGCTGTGCGACCTTGTCTTGACGGAAAAGCGCGGACGCCTCAGATCGACCCGGCCTCGACCATGTAGTTGTTGGCCGTGCACATGGCGGCATCGTCGGAGGCCAGGAACAGGACCATGCGGGCCAGGTAAACCGGTTCGATCAGGTCCGGCAGGCACTGGCTTTCGCGTTGCCGGTCCAGCTTCTCCGGCGTGGTCCAGAGTTCCTTCTGGCGTTCGGTCATGACCCAGCCCGGCACCACCGTATTCACCCGGATGCGGTGCCGCCCGAGGTCGCGGGCAAAGGAACGGGTCATGCCGTGCACGGCGGCCTTGGCGGTGGTGTAGACGGGCATGCCGCCGACCGCCTCGAACCAGGAATTGGAACCGAAATTGATGATCGAGCCCTTGCCGGCGGCGATCATGCCGGGGGCCACGGCCTGGATGGCGAAGAACATGTGGCGCAGGTTGGTGGCAATCCGTTCGTCGTAATAGTCGGGCGTCACGTCCTGCCAGCCATGGCGGTCGTCGCGGGCGGCGTTGTTGACCAGCACTTCAGCCGGTCCGATCGCCGCTTCAAGCCCGGTAAAGGCCGCTTTCAGCGCATCGATGTCGCGCAGGTCGCAGGCGATGAAATGAACGCTGTCGCCAAGTTCCGCAGCCAGAGCCGCGCCGTTTTTCTCGTCCAGATCGACGAAGCCCACCTTCGAGCCCTGGTCGGCAAAGGCCCTCACGATCTCCGCGCCGATGCCGGACGCGCCGCCGGTCACGAAGACGACACGGTTTTCCAGGCTGGGATATCGGGCGAATTGCATGGCTCATCTCCATTCTTGGCAAGCTGCGGAAGGGTTTCAGACCTGATTTTCCGGCAGGGCTTCAACGTAATACCAGCGTCCGGCCTTCCTGCGAAAGCGGCTGAGTTCGCGGTGGGTGTTGAGCTTGCCGCCGGCCAGGAATTTGGCTTCGAACAATACCGTGCCGTCCCGGTCTTCCGCCGTGCCTTTTTCGGTTTTCAGAACCGTCAGGCCGGTCCAGTGGTTCTCCGCCGCCCATCGCGCCGTGCCGGCAAAATCGAATCGCGCCTGCTCCTTCGGCCAGAGCGTGTCCTTCAGGTAATCGATCTGCTGACGCACATAGGCGGAATAACGCGAGCGCATCAGGGCTTCGGCCGTTTCGGGAACGCGCTCCCCGGAGAGATAGGGGCCACAGCAGTCGGACAGGTCCCGGCCGGAGCCGCAGGGACAGCTTGTTTCACTCATCGGGGCTCTGTTTCCTAAAGCAATGCCTTGTCCTATCACCGCCCGTCAGGCAAGGCTATGGTCAGGGGCTGTGCCCCGAAAACCGAAACCCATTGCCTTGTGGAAGAAACCCTTGATCCGGCTGGCCACGTTCAACATCGAATCCTTCGGCGACGACAAGTTCAGACCGGAGCGGCTGGAACAGAGGATCGCGGCGCTGCGTCCGAAACTTCTGGAACTGGAGGCCGATATCCTCTGCCTGCAGGAGGTCAATGCGCAGAAACTTCCCGGCGAAACCGAACGGAAGTTCCTGGCGCTCGATGCTCTTCTTGCCGGGACGCCCTACGAGGCGTTTCATGCGGTTACCACGACACGGCCCGATGCTCCGTCTCCGGGCGACCGGCATAATCTCATCGTGTTGAGCCGGTTTCCCGTCCTCGACAGCAAGATCCATCACGAGGCGGCCATGCATGTGCCGCTGTGGCAGCCGGATCATGCCAGCCCGGCCGTGGAGGCACCGGTGCCGCTCGGTTTCGACCGTCCGGTCCTGGAACTGCAGTTGGATCTCGGCCTGGAGCAACCACTTCACCTGTTCGTGGTCCACCTGCGCGCACCCATCGCGGCCCCCATCCCTGGCGGCAAGACCGCGCCCAAGGTGTGGAAGAACGTTCCCGTATGGGCGGAAGGCTATTTTCTGGCGTCCATGAAGCGGGCGGCGCAGGCGCTCGATTTGCGGGTGAAAATAGACACTCTTTTCGACCGCCATCCCGAGCCGCTGATCGCGGTCGCCGGCGATTTCAATGCCACAGCGGATTCGACCGCGCTGCGCCTGTTGCTTGCCGATCCGGACGACACCGGCAATCCGGAACTGGCGAACCGCCAGTTGCATCAGATCGATGCGGCCCTGCCGCCGGAGCTGCGCCGGACCGTCATTCACAAGGGTCGGGGGCAAGCGCTGGATCATATCCTGGCAAGCCCCGCGCTTTTCGCCCGGTTGCGCGATATCGAGGTCTTCAACGACGATCTGGCCGACGAGGTGCTGGATGAGGGAACGTCCGCGGAAGACGGCTCGTTTCATGCCGCCGTCAGGGCGTGTTTCGATTTCTGAAACCGCTAAGCGCCAAAGCGGCCTATTCGGACAGCGAGCTGATGTAACGCGCGATATCCGCGATCTCGCCGTTGGAAAGGCTCATGTTCGGCATCTTGGGATGCGGGTCGGCGAGGAAGGTCTTCAGCCCGTCTTCACTGAAGCCTGGATCCCTGGCGATGTCGAAGAAACTCGGCACGGACGCGCCGCTCACAGTGTCCTGATCGTTGGAGACAAGGTGGCAGGTCGAACACCATTGAAGGGCGAGTTCCTCGCCGTGACCAGCATTGGCCGCAAGGCCCGGGCCGACGGCCGCGGCGGTGAAGAGGGCTGCAAATCCGGTGCGTTTGAGCGTGTTCCAGCCTGTCAAAGCAAACTCTCCCTCGTTGCTGTTCGAACGGCGTCCTGCGGTTGGGCACTGGCAGACTATGCCATTCGCACCTGATCAGCCACCTTGTTTCAGGTCAAGGTCCCCTGCATTGATTGTGCAAAAAGGGGCCCGCATGCCGGCACGGGTCCCACGCACCCCACAGCCGCCCGACATCCGTTTTATTCCGTCAGTGCGTTGCACAGGGTCTCAACGACATAATCCACCTGGTCGTCGTCCAAGGCCGGATGAATCGGCAGGCAAAGCACCTTGTCCGCCATTTCCAAGGCGTTCTCGAGCGATCCCGCACAGCGGCAATTCCGCAGGACCGGTTGCCGGTGAAGTGCCTGCGGATAATGGATCGCCGTTTGAATGCCCGCGGCTTCCAGAGATTTCACGATCTTCGCGCGATCCTTCACCATGACCGCATATTGGGACCGCGCGCTGTCCTCGATCCCTTCATTGGTTACGATGTCCAGGAGACCGGACCTGCGGGCGTCGCCGAACAGTCTGTCATAGGTCCTGCCGATGTGGCGGCGTTTTTCAAGTAGAGGTTCGAATATATCCAGCCTTGCCAAAAGCGCGGCGGCGGCCATGGAGCCGAGCCGGCCGTTCAGGCCGGGCCGGACATGATGGTACTTGCCGGACTGCCCGTGGTCGCGGATTTCGCTCAGCCGGGTCGCCGTGTCCGCATCATCGGTAAAAAGCGCGCCGCCGTCCCCTGCGCCGCCAAGCGCCTTGGTGGGAAAGAAGCTGGTACAGCCGATTCCGGCCAGTGTTCCGCTGGCTTTGCCGCGCCTGGTCGCTCCCAGGCTCTGGGCGGCATCCTCGATCACCGGGATGCCATGGTTTGCCGCGACCTCGTTGATCCTGTCGAAATCGGCGGGCAGCCCGAAAAGCGAAACGGCAACGATGGCCCTGGTCCGGGGTGTTATCGCGGCTTCGAGAGCGCCGGGGTCGATCAGCCCGGACGGCATTTGCACATCCACAAGGACGGGCGAGGCACCCAGAATCAGGGCGCATTCCGCAGGCGCAATGAAGGTGAAGGCGGGAACAATGACCTCGTCGCCGGGCCCGATGCCGAGCGCCATCATCGCCATGAGGAGAGCGGTCGTTCCGGAGGCGCAGGAAAGGGCGTGTTTCGCGCCGACCGTCGCCGCAAGCTTCTGTTCCAGCTCGGCGACCTCCGGACCTCCGACAAACCGGCCGTGATCGAAGACCTGGGCGATGCGTCTCAGAGCCTCGGCGCGGACAGGCTCCCACTCGGCGGAAAGATCGACGAAAGGGACTCTCGGCGTCACGCGATTCTCTCGGCAGGTTCGAGCACGGAATTGCCAAGCGCGCGGATGCGCTCGATCAGACGATAGACGGCCAGAGCGTCGGATGCGGTTGCCAGTTCGGTCTCTCCGCCATGGCAGGCGTCGACAAAGGCCTGGGCCTGCCGGGTCAGCGGGTCGAGGCCTTTTCCGCACATGAAGTCCAGAAGATCATAGTCCTCGGTTGCGCCGTCCGCCGCCGAAATCCGGGCCGTCCTTTTCCGGCAATCCTCTCCGTGACCGGCCCTCAGATCGTATCTGCGCGGCCCGAAATCCAGATGGCATCGGACATATTCAAGACGGTCAACCGGTCCGCGGGTCTCAAGCAGATCGATCGTGCAATCCGTGGAGCCTTCGCACCTGACGATCCAGTCCAGGTCATGGATCATCAGGTCCGAGATTACATCCGCTTCACCGGGCGCGCCGGACCCCTGAGACAGGCGTTCGACGCGAATATCGCCCGCTTGCCGGTCAATCCGGGCGGCGCAGTTTTCAATTTGCGGGTTGAAACGTTCCACCTGTCCGACGGCAAGAACCGCGCCGCCCGCGCGCGCGGCGGCGATCATTTTCCCGATCTCGCCGGAACAGAGCGCCAGGGGTTTTTCGACCAGGCAATTCACCCCTTCGGCAAGAAGAGGCAGGGCAACCCGGGCATGACTTTCGGCCGGTACGGCAATGACCGCGGCGTCGAATTCGCCGGCGAAATCGGCCGGGTCGGCGGAAAAGCGGAGGCCATCCGCCACGTCGGCCCTGGTCGCGTCGGTATCGACCACGCCGACCACGTCAACCGACGTCAGTCCGGACAGGCACTTCAGATGCAACTGCCCCATCCGACCGAGGCCAATCAGCAGGACCCGGACCGGAAACCGGGGATTGGGAAAGGGAACGATCGTATTCAATTCATAAACTTTCGAAACAACGGCCATAATCTGCTTGATTTGATGTCGAGTAATTCCTGTCGTGCCGATTTCAGTTTGGCTTTGGTCTTGAGCCGTTCGTCGGTGTCTGTTTTGCGCTCGGCCCGTTCATTCCGCAGCTTTTTTTCAAGGTCGGGCACCTTCTTCGCTTCTTTGGCTACACGGACCAATTCCGCGCGCTGCGATTTCAACTCCGCCTCGGCGTTTTTCCGGTCGCGAATATTCTGGTCGGCTGCCTTGATGCGTGGGGACAACGCCCCGACGAGATACTGCGATAGTGCGGCAAACCGCTCTTCGTCCGTAATGGCCGGGCTCACCTCCCGCCAGCGGTCGACGGCGTTACCGTACAAGTCGATCCAGGCGTCGGCGACAGCCTCCATGTCGGCATCTGAGCGGATCGCCTGCGTGACCTTGCCGGCCTCGGCCGCATTGTAGAGCTTCAGTTCGCGTTCCACGTTGTCGCTGGTGAACGCCTGCTGCTGCAGGGTTCGAATGCCGAAATTCAGGCCCCGGAAGGTTGCAAGGTTTTCCGGCGTGACCATGCCGGCGAGGCGCTCCTTGTCGGCGACGACGACAGCGCATCCGGACGCCATCGCCTCGATCGCGGACCGTGCCTTGGCGAAGACGATGTCATAATCGGCAAGGATGGTTTCCGGGTTCGCCACCGCATGACCGGAGGCCTTGCCGACGATATCGAGTTTTTCGATCCCGAGCCGGTCGCAGGCTTGCCTGATGGCTTGCGGTACCTCGGGCCTAGTATTGCTGAAGACCAGCGCCGAACCCGGCTTTTCCGGCAGCGCGCGCACCCGGTTAAACCGTTTGAGATCGACGAAATTGTAAAGCGTGGTGATCTGTCCCGGTTCGATGCCGTGGGTCGTCAGCAGGCGTTCCCGGCACAGGTCGTCGACGGCGACGTATCTCATGATGTTGGGAAAGGCCGGCGGCATTTCCGGCCAGGGAACCCAGCCGTGACAGGTGTAGACGACCGGAACATGCGGAAAATGCGTCGCGGCGGTCATGGTTTCAAGATGATGCTGGCCGTGGATGATGTCCGGGGCAATGGACATCTCGTTCAGATCGTCGATCACCGGAATCGTGGCGGCGCGGAGGTCGTTTGCGACCGCACCGAGCGTCCGGCTGTAGGCGACCGGAAAATGACCGCGCTTCATAAAGGAGATCGCCAGGTCCCTCAGATAAAGCTCCGACCCGGCCCGCAGGCTCAGCGTGTTGTTGGTCATCAGGATGCGCAGCGGGCGGGTCTCAGGCGTCATGGCGGCCGATCCCGAGCGCTTCACGCACCTGGCCCGCGCTGGCGAACGACTTGCCGAAGGTGGCCCCGAGTTGCCGGATCCTCTCGATCATTTGGGCGTTCGTCGCCGGTTGCTTGCGCTCTGCGTCCAGCCAGAGAAAATCCTCCAGCCCGACCCGCACGCCGTTTCCGAACAGCAGTCCCAGGGCGTTGGCCGGAAGCTGCGCCGCGCCGATGCCGCCCGCGCACCAAAAGGCATTATCGGGCAGGTCCTGGGTGATGGCGGCCAGATGAAGCGGTGTCGCCTGTGCGCTGGCGAGATTGCCGAGCAGGAGGTTGAAATAGTGGGGCCCGGTCAGAATGCCCCGGTCGATCAGGTAATTGGCATAGTTGACCATCCCGGCATCGAACACTTCGAGTTCGGGACGTATCCCGCGTTCCGCCATGGTTTCGGCAAGCCGTGTCACCATGTCCGGGGCGTTGACGCTTTCGGTCCGGGCGAAATTCAATGAGGACAGGGTCAGGCTCGCCATGTCCGGCTTCAGGTCGTCGTCCAGAAACAGCGGATCGCTGCGATGTTCGAATTCCGGAAAATTGCGGCCGCTGAGCGATACGCAGATGATCACATCCGGGTGGGTCTCCCGGATGCCGCCGATGATTCTGGCATAGACCTCCTTGCGCCAGGTCGGCTTTCCGTCCTCGTCGCGGGCATGGACATGCAGAATCGTTGCGCCGAGATCGGCACATTTCCGGCAATCGGCAATGATCTCCTGCGGAGAAATGGGAACATGAGGCGACATGTTCCGGGTCGGAACCATTCCGGTCGGCGCAAGATTGAGAATGAGGTCTTTCATGGCGAACGTTATGTCTGGTCGCCGGGAGCCGACTGCCTGATCCGGGCGGGATTGCCGACGACCAGCGCGCCGGGCGGGACGTCCTTCGTTACCACGCTGCCGGCGCCGACAACCGCATTGGCCCCGATCCGCACGCCGGGCAGGATCGTGCTGCCGCCACCGATTTTCGCACCCTTTTCGATGTAGGGGTAAATCATCGGGTCGCCCTTCAGCTTGTCGTTCAGGGTAACGACATGGGGCCCGATGAACACGTCGTCCTCGACCGTGACCCCGCGGGTGATATGGCAGGCGGTCTGGATCGAGACGTTATTGCCGATGGTGCAGGCGCAGATGTTGCAATGGGATCCGATGGTCGTTCCCGTGCCCACCCGGGCGTCCCGATGAACGACCGTCATCGACCCGACGCGCGACCCGGCCCCGATGACGACATTGTCCTGAACCTCGGTCAGGGCAGGATTGTAAAACAGAACGTCCGGAAACCGCTCTTCCAGGCTTTGTTGCATCTTTTCACCAAATAAACTTTACGCAAACCGGCGCTTTTTACTGAAATTTGACAATGACATATCATCGCCGTCCGGCAAACTCATCAGAAAATTCCGGCAGTCCCGGGCACGCCGTCGAGGGTAGGAAAGCCGGCTGGTCAAGAACGGTCGAATCCCTTTTAATCCCATCCATATACGCATTCCGGCCGTGACCGGCTTCCCCTGCGGCTCTATCTGAAACTGGATTTCCCCCTATGTCTGACGTGCAGCGTCTCGGCGAGAAAATGGCTCAAGCCCACGGCTTTCTTGGTGTCCCGACCCATCGATTCGATGAAGGCGGTCGTCGGCAGTTTATCGCTCTTCTCCGGGAAGGCCTGGCGCCGGAGACAAGGCTTTGCGAGATTGGCTGCGGCTGTCTCCGGACCGCCTACTGGCTGATCCGGTTTCTCGATAGCGGCACCTATTGCGGCATCGAACCCCACCGCGACCGGGTGAAATGGGGGCTGGAAACCCTGTTCGATCAGGCAATGCTCGAAGCCAAGACGCCGCGCTTCGACTACAATGCGGATTTCGACCTGTCGGTCTTCGACCGAAGATTCGACATGTTCCTTGCCGGCTCCATCTGGACCCATTGCGCCAAGCGGCACATCGAAACCATGCTGGACGGCTTTATCGACAATTCGCAAGACCACGCCATCTTCCTGGCATCCTATCTTGCCCCGACCGACGAGGAGCCGGACTACGAAGGCGACGTCTGGGTCGGAACCAGCCACGAGTCCACGGAAGCCGGCATCGTCCGCCACAGCCCCGGCTGGATAGAAGCCCAATGCGTCCGGCGCGGCCTCAGAGTGGACTTCCTGCCCGGTAAGGCCTTCGACGGCCAGACCTGGCTGCGGGTCCAGCGAAAGACGGTCAAGAGGTTTCCGAACGGGTTGGCGGATTGAACGGCAAATCCGGAAAAGACCTTCGGCATTTTGATCAGCCCCACCTGAGTGGTCCAGTTTGACTGTCAGTGCATGACCGGTCTGTGCGGAAAGGAAGCGTGAGCGTGTTTTCCGCCATCAACAGGCCGATCAGGGCCGCGATCTTCAACAAGCAAGGCAAGGCGGCATAGGTCAGGCTGAGAACCCAGTCGAGCCGCGGCGTCATTTCGCTCCCCGGTGTGTATCCGAGAAGACCCAGGATGGGCAGGGCCAGGCCCGTGGCCGCGGCCAGAGACGCCTTCGACAAAAGCGCCATGAGCGAAAACAGGCGAGACGCTTCGGCTTGGCGCCTGTCCGCATCGATATGATCGGCGAGCAGTGCCGGCGGAAGCGCCAGATCCGCGCCGAGCGCCAGTCCGGACAGGCCGCAAACGACGGTATAGGCTGCCAGGTCACCGCGCCCCAGCAAGGCTGCCCAGATGAACGTGACCACGGCGAGGCCGAGCGACAGTTGCCAGGCCCGGACTTTTCCAAAGCGGGCAGCAAGGCGGATCCAAAGCGGCATGGAGACCGTGCCGGCCAGGAAATAGATCAGAAGGAACAGTCCCGTAAAGGCTTCGGCCCCCAGTCTGTCGCGGACGAAAAACAGCACCAGAACGGCCGGAATGGCGCTGGCGAAGGTGCTCAGCAGCACCAGGGAGAAAAAGGTTGTTCGCCAACGGTCTTTGAGCAATGTGCGCCAGCTTTCCGGTGCGGAGGTTGCCGACGGCAGAGACAGTTTTGCCGACTTCAACCACACCATCAAAAGAAAGAAGGCGCCGGCGAGCAGCGGCAGATAGGCAAGGGTGAGATAATGAAAGGCAAGCGTTTGTCCGGTCCACTGCGTCAGCAAGGTCGGCATGATCGCGGCGGCCAGCAGGCCCAGGAGCCCGAGCGCCTCCCGGCCGCCGGTGACCCGCGTCCGCTCGACCGGAGACGTCTTCCACAAGCCGCCAAGGGTCTGAAGATTGATGGTTACGACGGAAAAGCCCGTGGTGCATATCAGGACCGAAACGGCAAACCAGGTGAGGGGAGCGGACGCGATCGGGTGAAAAAGCATCCAGAACCCGCCGCCCAGCATCACTGTCCCGGCCAGCAAAACAGCCGGTCTGTGGGCATGAAACCGGTCACTGAGACTTCCGATGAGCGGATCCTGGAAGGCGTCGATCAGGCGCAGGGCGAGCAGGACCAGTCCCAGGCTTGCCAACGGCTGGGCCAGCGTGACCGCATAAAAGTCGGGCGCATGGAGATAGATCGGCAGTCCCGCGAAGGACAGGGGAAAGGCAAGGGCGCCATAGGTCAGCAGCGCCTTGGCCGGGATCCGTGTCGGACCTGCCGGCTCCTCACAAGACGACCGCTCCGCCGTTGCGGATTGGTGTATTGGCGCTTTTGCGTCGTTCACGAGTCCGCGCCGACCAGTTTGTCGCGCAGTTCAGGGTTTCCCGTGCGGTTTCCGAGCCAGATGGAAAAGAAACGCCTGGTGAAGGCCGCGTCGGAAATCGTGCCTATTCTCCGGTTGCCGAGATAAAAGGTCGCTTTGTCGGATGACGTCCTGACGCCTGTGATCGACTGACCCGCGGAAACGTTCGGAAAGATCGCTTCCATCTGCCGGGTCCATTTTGCCAGTTGTCCCTCCGACGCACCGAGCTTGCGCATCTCGTCGGCAGACCTCCTGGCAATGGCACTGCCTTTGAAGTTGCGCAGATAGGTCAGCTTCAAGGCGAACGGCTTTGAAGGCGAATAGGTTCCACCCGGCGCATAAAGCTCGGCGTCAAAGATCTTGAATCCCAGGAATGTGAGGCGTCCCTTGCCAACCAGACTCGCCGAGGGGACAGAACCTGCTGCCGCGCCCAGATCCGCCCGTGCCGGCACCAGGCTCGGCGGCGACATCAAGGCGATGGAGACAATGGCGGCGATGAGCAGAAATCGGACATTCCAGTTGCCTGAGTAGCGTTTTTGCATCGAACCCTCCTGTGAACCTATGGAAGATACGCAGGAACACTCAGGTTGGATTGCCGGGCGTTTGGTTATTTGGCGGAGGCGAAAGCGGCCGTCCTACAGACAAAAACAGTCATCCGGAGCAATGTGCATACCGACCGGCAGCCGGTTTTTCGCAATGGAACGCGCGTCAAAATTCGATGGGGCAAGTTGGTGAATTAACAGGAACGCGACATGCTCTGGAAACTGTGTAACCGCATGGTAACCACGGCGCTTATGGACGCTTGCGCTGGCTGAGCTTCAATGGCCCCAAAACAACAAAAGCCGCGGAGAACCGCAGCTTTTGTCGTTTCAGAATTTGGAGCGGGCGAAGGGATTCGAACCCTCGACCCCAACCTTGGCAAGGTTGTGCTCTACCCCTGAGCTACACCCGCATTTTGTCCGACCGCGTCGCTTCATCAGCGCCGTCCGCCGGCGAGGTGCGCAGTATATGGACCAAGCCGGGACGGATTGCAACAGGCAATTTCTGCAAAATTTTTTGCAGGCCCAGCTGTGGATCTTTTGTGGATGCGCTGGCGCAGGATCGGGGGAAGATCAAGGGAAATCGGGCCCAGATGCCGCAACGACGTTCTTGAGACGGCGGGCGGATCGGGTTAGACAGCGCAGGAGATGACCAGATTTTTAGGGGACCTTGATGCCTGCCAGCCGCGACGACCTGATGGAATTTTTCGACAGCCTCGGGATCAAGGTCACCACCGTGGACCATGAGCCGGTCTTTACCGTGGCGGAATCCGGCGACCTGCATGACCGGATCGCCGGCGGGCACACCAAGAACCTGTTTCTGAAAGACAAGAAGGGACGGCTGTTTCTGGTGGTCGCGCTGCATGACGCCACGATCGACCTGAAGAAGATCCATCATCTGATCGGCGCGCAGGGACGGGTGTCCTTCGGCAATGCGGATCTGCTGATGGAGGTGCTGGGTGTCACACCGGGGTCGGTGACGCCCTTTACCCTGATCAACGACCGGGAGGGGCAGCGGGTCACGCCGGTATTCGACGCGGCGATGATGCAACACGACATCCTGAATTTTCATCCCCTGTCCAATGACGCGACCACGACGATCTCCCGCGACGATCTGCTGGTTTTCGCAAAGGGTTGCGGCCACGAACCGCAGGTGCTGGCGGTCAGCGAGGAAGCGCAATCGGCGGGTTTGTAATTCCGGCCTGACAGGGCCATGTTAGGAACAACTTGCGGGGCTTGGGGACGGTGTGTCCGCATGTCGCGCATCGGTGGACAAAAGCCCGAAAACCGGGGCGCCTGAAAAATTGAGGCATAGACGATGAACACTGACAATTATTCCGTGGGCGGCCAATTCGGCGGCAGTTTCGGCGGGGGCATGAGCGGCGGCTTCGGCGGCGGAAACGACGGTGGTGGGCATGGCGGTGGCGCTGGAGATGCCGGCGGCGACCTCATCAAGGAAGTCACCACCCAGAGCTTCATGCAGGACGTGATCGAGGCCTCCAAGACCCAGCCCGTGCTGGTCGACTTCTGGGCGCCGTGGTGCGGTCCGTGCCGTCAGCTGACGCCGGTGATCGAAGCGGCGGTGACGGCGGCTAAAGGCGCTGTCAAGCTTGCCAAGATGAACATCGACGAACATCCGGAAGTGGCTGGCCAGATGGGCATCCAGTCGATCCCGGCCGTGATCGCCTTCAAGGACGGACAGCCGGTCGACGGTTTCATGGGCGCCCAGTCGGAAAGCCAGGTGAAGGCGTTCATCGAGAAGCTCGGTGGTGCTGCCCCGGTCAGCCAGGCGGATCAGTTCCTGGAGCAGGCCGAGGCGTTGCTGGAAGCCAAGGACTTCGGACAGGCGGCCCAGCTCTTCGGCGCAGCCATGCAGGCGGAGCCGGACAATGTGCGCGCCATATCCGGCCTCGCGCAATGCTATCTGAGTGTGAACGAGGTCGAGCGCGCCAAACAGGCGCTTGAGATGGTGCCGGCCGAAAAGCAGAGCGATGCGGCTTACGTGGCGGCCAAGGCTGCCTTGGACCTTGCCGAGCAGGCGGAAGCGCTTGGCGATCTTTCGGAGTTCGAGGAACGTATCGCCAAGGACCCCCTCGATCACCAGGCCCGTTTCGACCTGGCGCTCGGCCTGAACGGCAACGGCGACCGGACCGGCGCCGTCGATCAGCTGATCGAAATCGTCCGCCGCGACCGCGAGTGGAACGAGGACGGGGCACGCTTGCAGCTGCTGCAGTTTTTCGAAGCCTGGGGCCCCAAGGAGCCGGCAACCAATTACGGACGGCGGAAACTGTCGGCGGTCCTGTTTTCTTGACGTCACGCCGGACAGCAACAGATATCCATGAAGGGCAGGCAAGTTATTGCTGCGTCGGACACGATGATCTGGAAGGCTTGAAGTGATGCAGGCGGGAAATGCGATCTATGAAACCATTGCGGACTTGCCGCCGGTTCTGCCTGTCTTTCCGTTGTCCGGTGCACTGCTGCTGCCCAGGACCCAGTTGCCGCTGAATATTTTCGAGCCGCGCTACATCGATATGGTCGACGCGGCTCTAGCGGGAAACCGGCTGATCGGCATGGTCCAGCCCTCGCCGGACATGATCCAGATGGATCCGGATCATCCGGTTCTCGCGCCGGTCGGGTGCGTTGGCCGTCTGACCAGCTTTCAGGAATCCGGCGACGGGCGCTATCTCATCACCCTGCAGGGGGTGACCCGGTTCGCCGTCGGCCGGGAGCTCGACACGATCACGGCTTTCCGGCAGGTGGAATGCGACTTTGCCGCCTTTTCCCATGATCTGACCACCGGTGTCGGCGAGGAGGATGTGGACCGCCACGGCCTGCTGAAGGTGTTGCGCGACTATCTGGATGCGAACAATCTGGAAGCGGACTGGCAGAGCGTTTCGGAGGCGGAAACGGAAGTTCTGGTCAACGCGCTGTGTATGATGTGCCCTTACGGCGCGCAGGAAAAGCAGGCGCTTCTGGAGGCCAGGGACCTCAGGACGCGGGCGGAAACCCTGATTGCCATCACCGAGATGGATCTCGCCAAGACGAATAACGGCGGCGATGGCGGCACGACCCTGCAGTAAGGGCGGGGCTTCGGGAGTGGAACATGAACGAACAGACAAAACGCAAGGTCGATCGCAAGCTCCTGGAACTGCTGGTCTGCCCGGTCACGAAAACCACGCTGGAATATGACGAGGCAAACCAGGAACTGATTTCCCGGGCCGCGAAGCTCGCCTATCCGATCCGCAACGGCATCCCGATCATGCTGGCGGAGGAAGCCCGTCCCCTGGAGGCCTGAGATCCCTGGAGGCCTGAGATCCCTGGAGGACTGACCGGCGGCAGTCCGTGCACGGCTTAGTCAGAGCAAATCGACGCAAGCACGTTGCCTATCCGATCCGCATCGCCGGTTAACCGCAGGGTCTTGATCCGTGAGGTCGCGCCGCTTTCCAGGTCGACGGCCGATTTCGGCAGTCCGACGGCCTTGGCGACCAGCCTGATCAGCGCTTTATTCGCTGCCCCCTTCTCGGGAACGGCCCTGACACGGGCTTTCAGCACGCAGCGGCCATCGGCGAGGCAATCGATCCCGTCGATCCCGTCCTTCGACGATTTCGGCGTCAGGCGGACATCCACCAGAACACCATCGCCGGACGACCGCCAGGGATGGTCGGCGGACACCGATCAGGCTCCGGTCTTAATAGACGTTCGGAGCGATATAGAGAACTATGACGTTCTGGATGAGGAAGATGCCGAGCAGCAGAATGATCGGCGATATGTCGACGCCGCCGAGATTCGGCATGAAGCGGCGGATGGGCCGAAGCACCGGCTCGGTCAGGTTGTAAAGCACCTGCCCGATCATTGCGACCACCTGATTGCTGGAATTGATGATGTTGAACGCGTAGAGCCAGGAAAAGATCGCGCTGGCGATGACCACGTAGACGTAGAGGTTCAGCGCCATCATAACCACGTTGAGAATTGCCAGCATCAGTTTTCGTCCATCACCAATTTGGGGCCAATTTGGGTTCGTCCTGGTGCTTCATGTAGCTTTCTCGCAGCCGTCCTGCAAGACGCAGCATGTCCCGGACGGTGATACGGTAAATGCTCAAGCCGCTTTCGCGCCATTAACCGGTGCGTAAATGCAACAGATCAAGACAATCGATTCACTCCTATACCGCCGGTAATCTTTTTCTGTGCTAATGTCCCGGAAAGTTCGAACAATGTCCTCGGGATTCCAGATGACCACTCATTTCGCACGCTGCCTTTTGGGCGCGACCGCCCTTGCAGCACTCATTGTTCCGGCCCAGGCGCAGGATGCTTATCCGGCCGCGGAGAAGCCGGTGCGTCAATACGTCATGGACCTCGGCATCGGCGGCATGGTGCAGCCCCGTTATGAAGGTGCGGATTCCTATCTGATCTATCCGTTCCCGATCATTTCCGTATCGAATTTCTACTTCCCGGGCCTCGGGCAGATTGCTGACGGAAAGAAAAGGAGCGGTTTCTTCGTCTATCCGTCGTTCAACTTTATCGGCGAACGCAGTGCCAGCGACAGTGCGGACCTGACCGGGACCAAAACCGTCAACTGGGCGCTTGAGCTTGGGCTGGGTGGCGGCTTCCGGACCGATCATTTCCGGGCCTTTGCCGAGTTGCGCCAGGGCATCAATGGCCATCACGGCCAGGTGGGTCAGCTTGGCGCCGATGCGATCTTCTTTCCCATGGACAAGGTTGAATGGAGCATCGGTCCGCGCACCAGTTTCGCTACCGGCGATTACATGGACACCTATTTCGGCGTGACCGCGGCTGAAGCGGCTGCAAGCGGCGGGCGCCTGACCGCCTATGATCCCGACGCCGGGTTCAAGTCCGTCGGGCTTGCCACCCGCATCAGCTACAACGTCACCGACGATGTCCGACTGCATCTGCAGGGCGGCTACGATCGTCTGGTCGGGGATGCGGCAGACAGCCCGATCACCAAGGCGGGCGACAAGAACCAGTTCAGTATCGGCCTGGGCGCGACCTACAGGTTCTCGTTCGACCTGTTCAATTAAGGTCTGAACGTTTCAGCCTGAAAAAAATGCGCGGCGTTTGCCGCGCTTTTTGTTTGAGCAGTCCCGGGCCTCAGGAGCAGGGCTCCAGGGTAATGCCTTTGGGCAGCTTCGTGTTTGCATCGCCGCAGGCACCGATGATGCGTGCCGGGTCGAGACCCTCGACGCCGGTCAGGTCGGCGCCGGGAAGGCGCGTGTGGCGCAAGAGAGCATCGGACAAATCCGCATCCCTCAGGTTTGCGCCTGTCAGGTCCGCACTGGAAAGGCGAACGCCGGTCAGGTCGGCACCTTCGAAGGAAGCGCCGACGCCCTTTATCCGGTCCAGATCGGAATGTTTCAGGCGGGCGCCGGAGAAGTCCGCGCCGGACAGGTTGCTCCGCTCAAGGTCGACGACATCCATTTTCGCGCCCTTGAAGCTCGCGTTCGCGGCATTGACCCGGATCAGGGTGCTGTCGCGCAAGTCCGTATTGGTGAGATCCGCGCCTTCCAGGTTCGTCTCGTTGAAGTCGGTGTTTCTGAGATCCGCACCCTTGAAGTTGGCGCGGGGAAGATTTGCCTTCTCCAGGTCGGCACCGCGCATGGAGGCGCCGGTAAAGTCGGCGGACGACATATCCGCGCGTTCCGCTTCCGTCCGGCGCAGGTCCGCCTCGCGGAAGGAGCTGTTCGGCAGGACGGCTCCCTTCATGTCGGCTTCCCGCAAAATGGCGCCATCGAAATTCCCGCCATCGATATTCAATTGCCGGAGTTCGCCGAGCCGGAGATCGCATTTCCTGCAGCCCTTGTCGGCATTGATCTTGTCGATGTCCTGTGCGGATGCGGGCGCAGCCGCCACGGCCATGACGCCGATTATGGCGGCGGAAAGAAATCCGGAGATATGCCTTAACGAATGTGTGGATCGCATGTCGGTTCCCTGATCCTGCTTTACCTCAATCACATAGGTCGTCCCTGTGGCACCTTAAAGGCATGCCGGCCGAGAATGCCAGACTAATCCCGACCGCGGAGGATTATCGCCCGATGCTCTAAATCGAGGTATCCGGAGGAGGAGCGCCAAGCTGTTGATAGAAAAGAAAGGCTATTCGTGTTATCTGTTCCCCGTTCTCATGATGGGGGTAAGTAATGCGTTTTTTCAAAGCCCTTTTGGTGTCTTGTTTTGTTTTTACGATGTGGTGCGCCGGTTCCGGAGCGAATGCGGCGACTATCGTCGCCAAAGTCGACTTGTCGGATCAGAAAATGCGGGTCTACATCAACGGTATTCCGCGGCACTCCTGGCCGGTTTCAACCGCCCGGCGCGGGTACCGCACTCCGGTCGGAACGTTTCGCCCGGGCCGTATGCACGTGCGGTATTTTTCCAAGAAGTACCATAACTCGCCGATGCCCTATTCCGTCTTCTTTCTTGGCGGCTACGCAATCCACGGCACCACGGCCATCAAGAACTTGGGCCGGCCGGCCTCGCATGGCTGTATCCGGCTGCATCCCGACAATGCTGCGCGCCTGTTCTCGCTGATTACTGAAAACGGCAAGCAGAATACAAAGATCATCGTGACCCGGTAGGCCGAAGCCGACGGGAAACCTGTTCGGGCGATTTTCCTGAAAGGGACGGAGGGAAGAAGCAGGCGGGGTCGCAGTTGCCTGCCTCTTCCATCCATTGTCGCTGACGACGCACAACCTGACAATCAGCGTGCCATAGCTATCGCAAATGCCTTGCCAATTGGTTTCCGCACCGCCGGTCACAAGCCCTAGGCTCCCGCCGATCCCCCATCCCAAGATATTGATTGCTTTAAGAAACAGGTAACGATGCCTGCGTTGCGAAATGCAAGGCAGGATGCGACCAGACCGTTAATGCCGCTTAACTTGCACCGGCTGGCGGGAGTTTGACCTGAAAGCAGAATTTTATGGGTCCGTCCCTAAGTACCTGGGAAACGGTGGCCGGTCTTATTGGAACGGATTGTCGCTGCCACCACTGCCGTTACTGCTGCCGAACGGGTTGTCCGTGGGTTTGGAATAGCGCTCGCGCCAGTGTCGCGCGCAGTTGAAGAGCGACGAAAGCATCCTGCTCGTCTGTTTGAGACTGAAGCGCATGGTCTGGTTTGCCGCAACGACCGTCAGCATGTTGCCTCGGCGAAACCGGTTGAACAGGTTGTCGTCGCCGGGAAGCAGGACTTTCACCTGGTTTGGGGCGATCGCGGTTGCCGTGCCCTCGTAGGCTTTGCTGCTGTCGACCCGGTATTCCACCGGGTACGTGTCGCCTTCGGTGAGTTTCCAGTTGTCGTTGGCCAGTCCGAGTGCCCATGTCATGTCGCGGTTTATGGAAAAAACCAGCGTGATCCCGCTCTTGTAACTCGCCGATGCGGCGCAGTGGCTGAATTCACCTGTCTGCGTGTGGGTATAGGCGCCGCCGTTCCAATTCCCGATTGTTATCTCTGAGATTTGTTCGGCTGAGGCCGGCAGGACGAAAATCAGACTTCCCATGCACGCGGCAGCAATCGATCTGTACCACATTGCCGGCTCCTCCTTCCGTTGCGGTATCCCATGATGTGCCAGGAATGCGGTTCTGGCAATTTGGGGTAACACGCATAGGTAAGAGGATCGGTTGCAGGCTTGAAACCGGACGGGACAGCCCGCCCGGCCCAAAATTAAAGCGCCGGATCGCCGTTACTGAGCCGTCCAGCCACCATCCATCGACAGGATGCTGCCGGTAATAGCGGAGGCGGTCGGAGAGCACAGGAACACGGCAAAGCCCGCAACCTGATCCACGGTGATGAACTGCTTGGTCGGCTGTGCCTTCAGCAGGACATCGCGCTTGACCTCGTCTTCCGTCATGTTCCGCGCCTTCATCGTATCCGGGATTTGGGCTTCCACCAGGGGTGTCCAGACATAGCCCGGGCAGATCGCATTGACGGTGACGCCCTGCTCGGCGACCTCGAGCGCGACGGTCTTGGTCAGACCGGCAATGCCGTGCTTGGCGGCCACATAGGCGGCCTTGTAGGGCGAGGCGACCAGCGCGTGGGCGGAGGCTGTGTTGATGATCCGGCCCCAGCCGCGCTTCTTCATGCCCGGCACGGCCGCCCGGATGGCGTGGAACGCAGACGACAGGTTAATGGCGATGATGGCGTTCCACTTGTCGATCGGGAATTCGTCGACGGGGGCCACGTGCTGGATGCCGGCGTTGTTCATCAGGACGTCGACGGATCCGAGCTCGTTCTCGGCATTCGAAATCATGTTCGCGATTTCGTCCGGCTTGGTCATGTCGGCCGCCGAATAGATACAGCGAACACCGAAGTCCTTCTCGATACCGGCACGCTCGGCTTCGATGGCGTCCGCATCGCCGAAACCGTTGATCACCACATTCGCACCCTGTTCGGCAAATCCGCGGGCGCAGGCAAGGCCGATCCCCGAGGTGGATCCGGTGACGACAGCGGTTTTCTTATCGAGCATTTCTACATCTCCTCATCAATGAAGCGGAAGTTTGTCCGGTTTTCTTCAAACGGGTGGAAAGGGTTACTGGTCTTGACGGGGGCCGCACATCGGAGCCCGGATCGTCGACACCGTGTTTCGGCAATTTGTTGAGTGGCGCATTGAGGCGGCTGCATCCTGAATTCCGCGACACTAACACAGACTGATTGCAGTGCAGCATCATGATTTTGTAATGGCGCCTGCTGGCCATCCGGTTTCAGGATTTCCGAAGGCGCCGGACCCGCTCCAACGCCTTTTTCGCTTTTTCTCGGGCGTGCAGTCGGCGTGCGTCAGCGTTCTCATAATCCGTTTGCGTCAATCCCAGCCGGGCCGCGAAGCGTTCGCGGATCAGGCCGTAGAAGGTGGCGTGGAGGCTTGCGAAAATCCAGACGCCGAGCAGCGTCAGACCCGTCGGAAACAGGGCCGAACGGATCTGGGTCATGACCGGGTCCGCGGGGAGAACGGCGTTGAGCGCCTGCAGCGCCAGCATCCACAGTCCGATCAGACATCCTGCCAGCAGGCTCATGACCAGCGCAGAAAAAGCCATTGCCCAGCCGAGACCGGATGTCGCCCGCCAGGAGTCCTTCAAGGTGAGCGGATCGTCGACGGCGGCGGCCGGCAGGATGACGGAAAATTTTTGCACCACCATGAGCGCCACAAACGGGGCGGCGAACAGGAGAAACAGCCCGATCCCGCCCGTGACCGCTGCAAGAAGCAGCGCGACAATGATGAGCGGGATCAGGGCGGCCATGCCGATCAGGCTCAGGAGGATCTGGTTCAGGATCACGTTGACGGTCCGCTTGCCGAGGCTGAGCGGAAAATCACGGGCGTCGATCAGGATCCGGCGGACATAGGCGATGGCAATGGAAAAGCCGAGCAGGGCGTTTGCGAGCACCGCCAGAAGGCGAAGCCCGCCCTCGTCGGCGGCGGCGACCGGCTCGGTCATGTAGGAGACGGTCGAGAAACCCGCCGTTGGCGAAAGCGTTGCTCCGATCGCGAAATTCACCGCTAGCAGCACCAGGATATAGGCCCAGCCGGTTCTGGCCAACGTGCCGATGTTGTGCTGGGCAAGCGACCATGACCGTTCGAGCAGAGTGAGGAACACGGGCGGAAGTCTCCTATCGCAATCCGGGCCAGAGTCTCGGCCTGATATAGCGATTTCAGTCCGGGTTTGAAGGCGGTGTCTGGATGTAAGCGTGCTGTCTCTCGATGGCGATCCGATAAGCGGCGGTGATCACGGAGATGCCGAGTACGGTCAGGATGATCTGCAGGAGCACGTTCAACAGGGCCAGCTTGATCATGATCAGAAGTGCCAGCAGGCCGCCGCTGCCGGCCAGGACCGACAGATACTGAAGAAGGACGGCGACCAGAATGAAGGGGAAGAAAAGCACGATACCCGCCCCGATCATCGGCCAACCGAGACCCTGCCCGAGCCGGTAAGCCTCCTTCAGACCGATCGGACGTTCGACCGATACCGCCGGTAATACGAGATAGAGCCGCAGCATGTGCGGGGTAACGAAAACGGCGGCAATCAGCACCAGGATGACGATCAAGACGGGCGACTGGGTCGCGGCGGAAAGCAGGGCCGCCACGATGCTGATCGGCAGGAAGACGAGAAAGGCGACAAGGGCGATCAGCAGCGTCTTCACGATGAACCGGCCCTCGATTGCTCCGAGCTGCAAATGAATGAAACCCGGCCGTTCTCCAAGCAGCCCGAACCGATGCCATGCGACGGAAATCGACGCTGCGGCGACAATGCCGACGGCCATCATCAGGAGGCTCGCCAGCATCCGGGCCGGCGACACCTGCATGGGATCTCCCGTTGCCGCCGCGGTTTCCCCCGGCATGCCGCCAACCATCGCCTGCACCAGAAGCAGCAGGACGAATTGCAGGACAAACCAGGCGCCGCAGACCTTGAAGACCGTTTCCAGGTTGCCGAAAACGAGGGAGAAGGAGTCATTGAGAATGCGTCTGAACACGTCAGCTCCTATATGCGATCCGGTATATCGGTTGTTTTTATTGACAGTTTTGCCAGTTTAGCGGGAAGGGGCGATTTGTCATCAGGCTTTGATATACTCAGCCCATTGCCCTTTTGCCTGAGGAACACTAATCAATCGGTATGACTGCCCTGTCACGAAAAAAGACGGCAAATTGAATTGGCTGATCCCATGATCGACGATTTCGCAAAACCCCTGCCACGACGGGTGTCGGTGCCTGTTCGGGTCGGCAATGTCACGGTCGGCGGCGATGCGCCCATCGTGGTGCAGTCCATGACCAATACGGATACGGCGGACGCGGATGCCACGGTCGCCCAGGTCGCGGCCCTTGCGCGCGCCGGGTCGGAACTCGTCCGCATTACCGTCGACCGGCCGGAAGCCGCGGCCCAGGTGGCCCGGATCAAGGAGCGGCTCGACCGGATCGGGATCGATGTGCCGCTGGTTGGCGACTTTCATTACATCGGCCACAAGCTGCTTGCCGATTATCCGGATTGCGCGGCCGCGCTCGACAAGTACCGGATCAATCCGGGCAATGTGGGCTTCAAGGCCAAGCGGGATACCCAGTTCTCGCAGATCATCGATCTGGCGTTGAAACACGACAAGGCGGTGCGCATCGGCGTCAATTGGGGCTCGCTCGACCAGGAACTCCTGACCCGGCTGATGGATGAGAACGCGAAAAGCGATACCCCGGTCTCGGCCGCGGCGGTTATGCGCGAGGCGATCATCCAATCCGGTCTTCTGTCCGCCGAACGGGCCGAGGCGCTGGGCATGGGTCGGGATAAAATCATTCTGTCGGCCAAGGTCAGCCAGGTGCAGGACCTGATCGCCGTCTACGCCGATCTGGGCCGCCGCTGCGACTACGCGCTGCATCTGGGGCTCACCGAAGCCGGCATGGGAACCAAGGGGATCGTGTCTTCCGCGGCCTCCATGGGGATCCTGCTGCAGCAGGGCATCGGCGACACGATCCGTGTCTCATTGACGCCGGAACCGGGCGGCGACCGGACCCGGGAGGTTCAGGTGGCCCAGGAGCTTCTCCAGGTCATGGGCTTCCGTGCCTTCGTGCCCGTGGTGGCGGCCTGTCCGGGCTGCGGGCGGACCACGTCGACCGTGTTCCAGGAGCTTGCCAGCGACATTCAGGACCATATCCGGGTGTCGATGCCGGTCTGGCGGGAACAGTATCCCGGTGTGGAAAGCCTCAATGTGGCGGTGATGGGCTGTATCGTGAACGGGCCGGGGGAATCCAAGCATGCCGACATCGGCATTTCGCTTCCCGGAACCGGCGAAACGCCGTCCGCTCCGGTCTTCATCGACGGCGAGAAGGTCGCGACCCTGCGCGGGGAAGGCATTGCCGACGAGTTCAAGCAGATGGTTCTCGATTACATCGAAAACCGCTATGGTCGTGGCGCCTCCCAAGTGCCTTCCGAGCAAGTATTTTCAGGCAAGAGCGTCTGACGAAAGAACCGGACATGAACATACCTCAAGGCCAGCCGGCGGCGGTCAAAAAGCCCCTGCTGGTCATTACCTCTCAGGTCGTGCGCGGCGGGATCAGCGGCCGCGGACTGGTTTTTTCCCTGGAGCGGCTCGGCCATTCCGTCTGGTTCCTGCCGACGATCCTGTTGCCTTGGCATCCAGGTCAGGGCAAAGGCACGCGGATCACGCCAAATCCGGCGGATTTTTCCGCGATCGTCGCCGATCTTGTGGCCTCGCCCAAACTTGCCGAGATCGGAGGGGTCCTGACCGGCTATCTCGGCCACCCGGACCAGGCAGCACCGATCGCGGAGCTGGTGAGGGCAGTCAAGCGCCACACGCCGGACGCGCCTTACGTCTGCGACCCGGTCATGGGAGACCGGACCGACGAGACGGACGGAAGTCTCTACGTGCCGCAGGCGACCGCTTCGGCCATACGCGACACGCTGGTGCCGCTCGCAGATATCGTTACGCCGAACTGTTTCGAACTGTCCTGGCTGACGGGTCGCAAGGTGACGAGTGAGTTGCAGGCCCTGTCCGCGGCGCGGACATTGGGCGCGGAGCGGGTGCTGGTGACCTCCGCGCCGGCGTTGCGGCGCAATGCGATCGCGAATCTTCTGGCCGGACCGCGCGGCGCCGTGGTTGCCGAGCATGCCATGGTACCTGACGCGCCCCACGGCACCGGCGACCTGATCGCCGGGCTGTTCCTCTCGCGCCACCTTGATGGTCTGTCCGACGAAGATGCGCTGGTGCGTGCCGCCGGTTCCGCCTTCGAACTGGTCGCCCGCAGCGTGAAGAAGGGCGCGGACGAGCTGCTTTTCGCCGAAGAGCAGCAATCGCTCGGGCGGCCGATGGCCCTCGTCTCGAGCCGCCGCGTCCTGGAAACCGCCAGCCGTGCCTGAACAGGGCAACGTCCGGGTTGCTGGTGTCGATGGCTGCAAGGCCGGCTGGATCGCGGTCATTCGCGAGCTCGAAGACGCCGCAGAAACCCGTCTGGCCGTCTTTTCCTCTTTCGAGGAGGTTCTGGACTATTCGCCGGCCATTTCGGTGGTCGCCGTCGACATGCCGATCGGCCTTCCCGAGCGGATCGGACCCGGCGGACGCGGGCCGGAAAAGGCGGCCCGCCGGCATCTGGGCGAGCGGCAGTCCTCGGTCTTCGCGGTTCCGTCACGCGCCGCGGTCTATGCCGAGGATTACGCTCAGGCCTGCGAGGTCGCGCAGACGACGTCCGAACCGCCGAAGAAGGTTTCCAAGCAGGCCTTTTATCTGTTTCCGAAAATCCGCGAGATCGACGGGCTGATGACGCCGGAGCTGGAGGCGCGGGTCTACGAGGTCCATCCCGAACTCGCCTTCTGGCGACTGAATGGGGGTAAGGCGATGAGCCTGCCGAAAAAGGTCAAGAGCCGCGCCAACGGACCGGGCCTCGACCAGCGTCGGGACTTGCTTGTCTCATGCGGCTTTAAGCGGGATTTCCTCGACCAGCCGCCGCCGCGCGGCTGCGGACAGGACGACCTGCTGGATGCGGCGGCGAATTGCCTGATTGCGGAACGGATCTCCAATGGACGTGCAGAGCCGTTTCCGACGGATTACACGCGCGACGGCAAGGGCCTCAGGATGGCGATCTGGGCTTAAAAAGTTCCGATGGCCCAATCAGGGCTTCGGCTCGGGGGTCGCGGTCGTATCGATCGGTCCGACGGTGCCTTCGGTGTCTTCGGATTTCGGACCGAAGGGCAGCCAGCGCTTGAAGAAACCGGCCGTCGGGCTTTCCTTCTTTTCCGACTGCAAGGCAACGGCCTGGGTTTCGACCGCGGCTCCCGGCCGGGCCTGCTGGGGCGCTGCTGCAACGGAAGCGGTTGCCTCAGCCGCAGCGGCTTCCGTATTCTCAGACGTTTCGTCCGTGCTTGCATCGGTAGCATCGCCTGGAGCCTTGGCGAATTTGGTCTGCCGTTCTTCCCACCGCTTCTGACGTTCGGCGCGGGCCTCGTATCTTGCCGCCAACTGCTGGTATTTCTCGTCGTCCTTGCGCTGCTTCTCCTGAACCAGCTGCTGCAGCCGGGGCGGTACCTCGTAGGCCGGGCATTTCGCGGCTGCCTTGAACGGAACGCCTTCGACCAGCGTCGTGGCGTCGAAAACATACTTTTTTTCGCAGACCGAGACTTTCGGCGGCACCTTGGTCAGCTCGAAGTGATCGTAGCCGACCTTCAGCATGCGCCAGAAATCCATGTGCTCGCTGTCATAGTGCTTGGCCATGTTTTCCGGGGTCATGCGGAACGGGAACGCCTGCACCTGGAAAGAGCGCTGTCCGCCCTTGAAGCTGTCGCGGGCAAGCGCGTAGATGTCCTGAACCTGGGCATCGGTCATGGCGTAGCAGCCGCGCGACGAACAGGCGCCATGGACCATCAGGTTGGAGCCGGTCCGGCCATAGGAGCGGTCATACTGGTTCGGGTAACCGAGGTTGAAGGCCAGGTGGTAGCTGGAATTCGGGTTCATCAGGCCCGGAGTGATCTCGTAAAACCCTTCCGGCGCCTGACGGTCGCCCTCCTTGAATTTCGGGCCGAGCTTGCCGGACCACTTGCAGATCTCGAACGAGTCCAGAAGCGCAAAGCGGCCGTTGCGCTTTTCCTTCCAGACCTCCAGGGTGGATTCCTCCTTGAAGATCCGGATCATGATCGGCGATGTCGACGGCATGTCGAGATCAGTCATCTTGCGCTTGACGGGCGCGCTGACGGGGCGCTGGGCCTTCGGACCGTAGCCGAGCTCATCCGGCTGGCAGGCGGCGAGACCCCCGGCTACAAGAACCATGCCCGCAAGCCGGCCGGCGATCCGGCCCATGACCCGGGCACGGCTGGCGACGCGCGGAAAACGCATTGTTGGAAATTGTCCTGTCGGAAGGCGCCATGCCGCCATGTGATCGTCCCAAATACGCTTCATACCAGTGGTGCTTGCGGCCGGAGCGGTGTTATCCTCCGCGACGGAGTTTCGTCGTCCCCACCGGCCTCTCATCCCGAAAATCTATGAGATTATGGTTGCCAGCAGGTTACTCAAAACCGTCCCTTCAGTGAAAGACTAAGGTTCAGCACATTTTCGTCAACGCCTGACTGCCTCTACGTTATGCTTGAAGATCAGGCACGTCGTTCAATGCCTTGAAATTCTGGCCAAACAACGGCAGCGCCGCGCCCTTTCAGAAGGCGCGGAGAAAATCCTGTGGCGGACGCGAAAATGCTGGATGTCAGGACAGGGTGCGTCCGATTGCGAGAAATTTCTCGCGGCGGTGCTTGCGGATCTCGTCGGCGCTCTTGCCGGCAAGGTCGGCTAGGGCAGCCTCGATCGCCGATCCGGTCCGGTCGATCACGGTTTCCCGGGCCCGGTGCGCGCCACCGACCGGTTCCTCGACGATGCCGTCGATCACGCCGAGCTGCAGCAGGTCCTGAGCCGTGATCTTCATGTTGGTCGCCGCATCCTGCGCGCGCGCGCTGTCGCGCCAGAGGATCGATGCGGCGCCTTCCGGAGAAATCACCGAGTAGATCGCGTGTTCGAGCATCAGAACCTTGTTGGAGGTAGCGATGGCAATCGCTCCGCCCGACCCGCCTTCGCCGATCACGACCGACACGGTCGGTGAGCCGAGACCCAGACCCTTGTCGGTCGAGCGGGCAATCGCCTCTGCCTGGCCGCGTTCTTCCGCGCCGATCCCCGGATAGGCGCCGGCGGTGTCGACAAGAGAAATCACCGGCAGGCCGAAACGTTCCGCCATGTCCATGATCCGCACGGCCTTGCGGTAGCCTTCCGGACGGGCCATGCCGAAATTGTGTTTCAGGCGGGACTGGGTATCGGAGCCTTTTTCCTGGGCAAGGATGGCGACCGACTGTCCGCGAAACCGGCCGAGACCGGCGATGATCGCATGATCTTCGGCAAAATTGCGGTCGCCGGCCAACGGGGTGAAATCCTCGATCAGCCCGGCGACGTAATCCGCGGCATGGGGCCGGTCGGGATGGCGGGCGACCAGCGTTTTCTGCCAGGGGGTCAGTTTGGAATAGAGATCCTGCAGGGTTTGCGAGGACTTGCCCTTCAGGCGATTGATCTCGTCTTCCACATTGACGGCTTCTCCACCTGCGGCCAGTGCCCGCAATTCCTGGATCTTGCCTTCAATGTCGGCGACGGGTTTTTCGAATTCCAGATAGCTGTGCATCTACTCTCACACCTGAAACGCGCCACAGCCTGATCGACGAGGAGGGGCGTCTATCCCGAATTGCCGGGAGGGTTGTTTGCGTAACGCTTGCCATGGGCTCTATCAAGAGACGGAACCGGGCGCAAGAGCGGCGTGGTCCGATGGCAACGGGACTGCCGCCGGATATGGAAACGCCTCCCGGGATATCAAGAGCCTATCTGGCGGCCTGGTCTCCGGCCCCGGACTTGATGTTGAGCTGGGAAGCCTGCACCACAAGCCGGCCGGTCTTTGTGTCGATGGAGATCCGGTAGGGGATCAGGACATTGCCGCCAAGCGGCGCCAGCCAGGCTTCCATTCCCGCCTGGGCCATGTATTTCACCGATTCCTTGGACGGGCGATGGCCGGCCACCGGAATCCATTTCGCCGTGCAGACGACGACCGGGCCGTCGTAGCCGCGTCCGGACACGTTTTTCGTGCCCTTGTAGCTCATCTTGATGTCGAATCGCGTCCAGCCGTCGAAAATCGGCAGTTTGCGCTTGCAGGCCTCAGGGCCGATCAGATCGTCCCGGGCCGGGACCGGCATCAGGGCCGCGCTCAAGGGGTCCATCGCGTTGTTGCGATGCTTGGCCGTTACTTTGATCCGTTCCTTGTTCGGCTTGAACTGGGGCATCACTTCCATGGAACGGATGTGTCCGGAGCCCTGGCCGAGGGCGACGTAGAAATCCCGGTTCGCCGCGTGCGACGCCATCTCGTATTTCGACGGAACGACCTTGTTGCCCAGAAGCCAGCCGGAGGCCTGAGCCCCGCCTTTGCCGGTGCTGAACAAGGTGCCGACACCGGCCGGTTCCACGCCGACCTTGGCCGAATAGGCGTTGCCCTGCAGGACAAGCGCAAGACTGCCGCGCCCGATCGTCAGGCCGGCAATGGTGATGTTGTACAGGCCGCCGACGCTGCTTTTCTGCGCTGCCGCCGGGGCCGTCCAAAGAGCGGTGGCCAGAACTGGCACAGCCAGAAACCGTCCGATTGACTTAAGACCTGACACTTCAAACCTCCACACTGCCCGTCCTCGGGCAGAGTTGCTGCGCCCCCGCGCTATACCCATTGCGTATGGCCCATTGCGTTCGGGAAGATTGTCGGACCCTCTTCCGCAATCCTGAATACCAATGGCGCAATTGTTCGTTGTCATGGTAACTCTATGGTTAACATATCACAGAAGAGCCACCGAAAAATGCAGAAAGGATGACGGCAGGGCAGTCGGCGCCCGGACGCGGCCCTCGATCATCGGAAGCAGGCCGTATGCGCGAGAAATTCAGCCTGAACGCGCAGATGTCTTGACGATGGCGCGTCCGCCCTTTATAGCGGGGCAACTTTTTTCCGAAAAATGCCGGAAATGCCGCAGCCGGGCCGGTGGCCCGCTCCTTTCCGGTCGTAACTGCCAGGCCATTCAAATCCGGCCAGAAGACAAAAGGTGATATCATGGCACGCCGCTGCGAACTCTCCGGCAAAGACGTGATGACGGGCAACAACGTCTCGCACGCCAACAACAGGAGCCGTCGCCGGTTCCTGCCGAACCTGTGCAACGTCTCCCTGCTGAGCGATACGCTCGGCGAGACCTTCAAGCTGCGCATCAGCGCGCATGCTCTGCGTTCGGTTGAACATCAGGGCGGTCTCGACGCTTACCTGCTGAAGGCTTCCGACGACAGCCTGTCGGACAAGGCCCGTCAGATCAAGGTCAGCATCAAGCGCCAGCAGGCGGAAGCTGCTGCCGCCTGAACCCTTTCGGGGATCTGAAATGACTGTTACCCGGAGATTCTCCGTGGGCCAATTCGCCATCGCGGTCGCCGCGATGGCTGTGGTCGTTGTTGCGTCCAATTACCTGGTCCAGTTTCCGGTCCAGGGCCATCTCGGTGCGCTCAACCTGGCCGATCTGCTCACTTGGGGCGCATTCACCTATCCTGCCGCATTTCTGGTCACGGACCTGACCAACCGCAAATTCGGACCGAATCCGGCCCGTCTTGTGGTCGTGGTCGGTTTCGTACTGGCTGTCGCGCTGTCGATCCTGCTGTCGACGCCGCGCATCGCGGCCGCATCCGGTACGGCCTTTCTTGTCGCGCAGTTGCTCGATGTGACCGTTTTCAACCGCCTGCGCCGGTTGAGCTGGTGGAAGGCGCCGTTCGCCTCCTCCCTGATCGGATCGGTGATCGATACGATCCTGTTCTTCTCGATCGCGTTCTCGGGCGTCTTCGCCGTTCTGCTCGGTTATTACGACGCGTTCGCAGTCGAGACGGCACCGCTGCTGGGTGTATTCGCTGCGGAAGTGCCGCGCTGGATTTCCTGGGCGGTCGGCGATTTCAGCGTGAAGATCCTGGTCGCAATCTTCCTGCTTGCCCCCTATCGCATTCTGCTCGGCCTGCTGGTCCCGATGCCGAAGGGTGCGGCTGCCTGATTTCTTTCTCACGTCATTCCAGACAAGCGCAACAAAGCTGCGTGCTGACCTGGAATGACGGCGTGAGGAGGAGGCAATTCTTGTGCGGGCTCTGCCTGTGCCGAACGCTCTAAACGATCCGGGTTGTCAGCAATTTGAAGCCGATCGCTCCGAATGCGATGGCGAACAGGCCGCTGAACCAGCGGTGAAGCCGCAAATACGCCTGCCGGACCGGGGCAATTGAAAACAGCCAGCCGTAGCCGATGAAAATGAGCGCGCTGAGCGAACCGACCGCGGCAATGATGGAGATGAGGTCCCCGGCCGTTGCGCCGGCGGGAACGCCGAGCGAGTAGAGCGATCCGAAAAACAGGATCGCCTTGGGGTTGGTCAGGTGGATGGCCAGACCCTTGCGGAACGCGGCGCCCATCGAACCGATTTCCACGGGGCTGGCTTTTCTGCCCTGGCCGAAACAGGCCGACCGTGCCGAAACGATCGAAAGATAGATGAGATAGGCAGCGCCCGCGTAGCGAACGGCTTCGAACATCCAGGCATGGGTGAGCATGATCGCGCTCAGGCCGAAGGCTGCGGAGACCGACCAGGTCAGCGATCCGCACAGGACCCCGGAACCGAGGGCCATGCCGATCCGGCGGCCGGAGGCCATGGAGGCGCCGGCGATCGCGAGGGTTGCCGGGCCGGGGCTCGGAATGGCGACAAGCGCGGCCCCGAGGATAAGCGGATAATTCACTGCGTCCATGATCACCCCCGGAACATTTCAGTCCTGTTATCCGTCGCCAAGCACGAACCTGAGCAAAAGCGTCCGCTGCAGGATAGACCGGTTGTTGTCCGAAATCAGCGTGAGGATGGTGCGGCCGCGGGCATCCCGGTGGATACCGAGGCCTTCCATGTTGTCGATCTGGTTGCCGTAATCGGCTTCCATGAGCACATCGCCCTTGAGGGTCGCACCGGGACGGATGCTGTCGGCGGCAAATTGCCGGAGGCGCATGCCGACCAGGTCCCGGAGATTGAACCGGCGTTCCAGCAGGAGCAGGGTTCCGTCCGGCAGAAACGCTGCGTCGGTCGCGTCATACCGGTCGGAACGCATTACGGTGAAGTGCTCCACCTTCTTGTTGCCGTTAATCAGAAATCCGGGCAGGTCGTCGTCGCCGGTCTTTCCCCGCTCCGCAATAGCGATCAGCGTTCCGGCAATCGGCGAGCCGGATGGAGCCAGTGCAAGGGCTTCCATCCCCTTGGTTCCCCTCAGGTTGCGAACCTCGGACGGGAGCGCAAGTTCGTCGATCAGGTGCTCCTTGCCGGTTTTCAGAGGCCAGGGAAAACGGTAAATGGTGTTGATCCGCTCCGCGGAGACCAGAACGGTGTCGCCGTCGATGGTCAATGCCTCGGTATCGCTGCCGCGTCCGTTCCGCAGGGCACGGCCGCTCTTGTCGAGCATCTCGGCATAACGGGCATTCGAAATGCCGACCGGCTTTCCGTCCGGGGTCTGGTCAACGGTTGCGGAAAACCAGATACCATTATCGGTGACCGCCAGGATCTGCCGGCCGTCATCCAGGCTGAGCAGGCCCGACAGCCCGCCGACATTCCGGTCCGGAGAAATGAGTTCCAGCCCTCCCAGATAGGTCAGGGCACCGAATTTCGTATCCGAGCGGCCGATCTTGAACTGGTCGATCTGCCGGACGGTTACCTTTGCCGGGGTGCCTTCGCTGAGCAGATCGAGGGCATGGGCCAGGCCTGAGAAGGCGAATGGGAGGGCAAAGAGGAGAGCCGCGGCAAGCAGACTGCCGTATCCGCCGCGGCGCTTCATTATCGACGGTTTCCCGCCCGCTTTCGCCGGCCGCGGACAGGTGCCGCCATCTGCACCTCGTCGTCGAAGAGATCGGCGAGCTGGTCGGTCATGGCGCCGGCCAGTTCTTCCGCGTCGACGATGGTGACCGCCCGGCGATAGTAGCGGGTGACGTCGTGGCCGATGCCGATGGCGATCAGCTCCACCGGCGACCTGGTTTCGATTTCCTCGATGACATAGCGCAGGTGCCGCTCCAGATAGTTGCCCGGGTTGACCGACAGGGTGCAGTCGTCCACCGGTGCGCCGTCGGAGATCATCATCAGGATGCGCCGCTGTTCCGGCCGGGCCATCAGCCGTTCGTGGGCCCATGTCAGGGCCTCGCCGTCGATGTTTTCCTTCAGGAGGCCTTCGCGCATCATCAGTCCGAGGTTTCGGCGTGCGCGGCGCCAGGGGGCGTCGGCGGACTTGTAAATGATGTGGCGCAGGTCGTTCAGCCGGCCGGGGGTGGCCGGCTTGCCGGCGCCGATCCAGGCCTCGCGGGACTGGCCGCCCTTCCAGGCCTTGGTGGTGAACCCGAGGATTTCCACCTTCACGCCGCAGCGCTCCAGCGTGCGCGCGAGAATATCCGCGCAGGTCGCGGCGACCGTGATCGGTCGGCCACGCATGGAGCCGGAATTGTCCAGAAGCAGGGTGACGACCGTATCGCGGAAATTGGTATCCCGTTCCTGCTTGAAGGCAAGCGGGGCCATGGGGTCGGTCACCGCACGGGTCAGGCGGGCGGTGTCGAGCAGGCCTTCTTCCAGGTCGAAATCCCAGGACCGGTTCTGCTGGGCCATCAATTTTCTTTGCAGCCGGTTCGCCAGTCGTGCGACCGCGCCCTGAAGATGGGTCAGCTGCTTGTCGAGGAAGCCGCGCAGGCGGTCCAGTTCGGCAATGTCGCAGAGATCTTCCGCGGTGACCGTCTCGTCGAACTGGGTGGTGAAGACCTTGTAGTCGGACACCGGAGGCCGGTTGGAGAAGGGCAGGTCGCGGCGCTCGCTTTCGCCGGCTTCCTCGGCGTCTTCCGCCATGTCGTCTTCGGCGAAGTCTTCGAACTCGGCATCGGCGGCCTCGGTTTCGCCGGCGTCCTGTTCCTCGCCGGACATCTCCATTTCCTGGGGAGAGGCTTCCTGCTCGCCGGTGTCCTGTTCGGTGTCGCCACCGGTTTCGGCTTCGTCGTTGTTGCCGTTGTCCTCGTTTTCGTCCTGGTTTTCGCTGTCGTCGTGCTCGCCGATCTCGTCGCCCATGTCGAGGGCTTTCAGAACGTCACGGAAATGGCTGGCAAAGCCGGCCTGGTCTTCAAGCTGCGGGACCAACCGGTCCAGATCGTGACCGGCCTTGTCCTCGATCCATTCCCGCCACATGTCGACCAGCTTGGCCGCACTCGCCGGCGGCGGCGTGCCGGTCAGGCGCTCGCGCACCATCATGGCCAGCGCGTCCTGCAGCGGGGCATCTTCCCGGCCCGTGACTTCCGGCGCATTGGCCTTGCGGAAGCGGTCGTCGAGCATTGCGGAGATGTTGCCGGCAACGCCTTGCATGCGCATGGAGCCGACCGCGTCGCAGCGGGCCTGCTCGACGGCCTCGAACAAGGCGCGTGCCTCCGGCCCGCTGGGCGCGTTTTTGGAATGAACGGCAGGGTCGTGGCAGGCGAGCTTGAGGGCCATGGAATCGCTCATGCCCCGGGTGATCGCGACTTCCTCTCTGGAGAGCTTGCGCGAGGGCTCCGGCAGGCGGGCGCCATTGGACGACACACCCGGACGGTCGCCGGAAAACACCACTTCCAGCTCGGGTTCGCCGGCGATCGCCCGCATGGTCCCGGTTACGGCCCGCTTGAACGGTTCCGTATCGACCGGTTTGCCCTTGCCGGGGCGGCTGTTGTCTCCAGGGCCTGCCATCGATCCTAGCTCATCACGACGTTGACGGCGGATTCCGGCAGTTCCTCGCCGAAGCAGCGCTGATAGAACTCGGCCACCAGGGTCTGTTCCATGTCGTCGCACTTGTTCAGGAAGGTCAGGCGGAAGGCGAAGCCGACGTCGCCGAAGATATTCGCGTTTTCCGCCCAGGTGATGACGGTCCGCGGGCTCATGACCGTCGACAGGTCGCCGTTGATGAAGGCGTTCCGGGTCATGTCGGCCAGACGAACCATCTTGGACACGATCTCGCGACCTTCCGGATTCTGGTAGTGCTTGGCCTTGGACAGGACGATATCGACTTCGTTGTCGTGGGGCAGATAATTCAGCGTGGTGACGATCGACCAGCGGTCCATCTGGGCCTGGTTGATCTGCTGGGTGCCGTGGTAGAGGCCGGAGGTGTCGCCGAGGCCGACGGTGTTGGCGGTGGCGAACAGGCGGAAGGCCGGGTGAGGCCGGATCACGCGGCTCTGGTCGAGCAGCGTCAGGCGGCCGGAGGATTCCAGGATACGCTGGATCACGAACATCACGTCCGGGCGGCCGGCGTCGTATTCGTCGAAGACGAGGGCGACGTTGTGCTGGTAGGCCCAGGGCAGGATGCCGTCCCTGAACTCGGTGATCTGCAGGCCGTCCTTGATGACGATGGCGTCCTTGCCGACAAGGTCGATACGCGAAATGTGGCTGTCCAGGTTGACGCGGATACAGGGCCAGTTCAGGCGCGAGGCGACCTGCTCGATGTGGGTCGACTTGCCGGTGCCGTGATAGCCGGTCACCATGACGCGGCGGTTGTGCGCGAAGCCTGCCAGGATGGCGAGCGTGGTCGCGCGGTCGAACAGATAGTCTTCGTCCCGGTCCGGAACGTGTTCGGTCGCGGTCGAAAAGGCCGGTACTCTCAGGTCGGTCTTGAAGCCAAAGACCTCTTCCACGGAAATTTCGATATCCGGCATGCTTGCAGCCGCGTTCGTCGTCTCAGTCATCGGTCCTCCGCTGCCCCGGCACACGGCCGGGCGGCGTTCTTGTTGGAAGAAGCCTGCAGAAAATGCAGACTAACAGAAACCGGCTTTCTTCAGGACATTATAGGCCTGAATGATTTCCCGCAGGCGGTCCTCGGAGGAACGATCACCGCCATTGGCATCCGGATGGTTTAATTTCACAAGTTCCTTATAGCGCGCCTTGATCTCATCGCCACGTGCTGTTCCAGGAAGATTGAGCACATCCAGCGAGCGTTTTTCAAGCGCCAGAAGCTTTCTTTGTCGCGGACGCCGTGCATCGGCGGACCTGCGGTTGGCATGCGCACGCATATTGGCGCGCGGATCATAGCCGTCCGGGCCGTCGGCCGCCTGGCGGTTGACGCCCATTTTCCATGTGGGCCGGTGGCCGGTCATGGAATCCTTCTGATAGTTGCGGACATCGTCGTCCTGCATGCCGGAAAAATAATTGTAGGACTTGTTGTACTCCCGGACGTGGTCTACGCAGAACCGGTAATACTGGCCCTCCATGTCCCGGCCTTTGGGCGCGCGATGGATGCCCGGCCGCTTGCAGCCCGGATGTTCGCACACCGGGTGGCGATCTTCCTCCAGACGTTCCTTGTCAGGCTTGACCCGGATGCTGTCGAATATCTTTGAGTCCAGTTTCATGAGCGTCAATATCGTCCGCAGGGCGCTTCGGGACAAGTCGGTTTGGGCGGCTGTCCCGACAGTTTTCATATTCAGGTTTGGAATGGCAGGGCGTGGCAGCCGGAGACATTAGCATGAATGTCAGCTTCGGCGAAATACGCTGTAGCTGAAATGCTGGATGCGTCCCGCTGGCGTTACATGGTCATGGGCAAGGGTTTCGACAAGTTCGTAGCCGTTGCCCAAAACGTGCGAGATCGTCGCACTGTCGTGCCGGCAGACGGGCAGTCCGGAGCATTTTTCCGGTCCGTCCGGGGCGAAGGTGCCGAGGATGAGGATCCCGCCGGGCTTCAGCGCGCGGTCCAGAAGATCTCTGTAACGTTCCTGATCGCCGGGAGCGGTCAGAAAGTGAAAGGCCGCCCGGTCGTGCCAGACGCCGAACCGGCGGTCCGGTTTCCAGTCCAGAACGTCGCTTTCGATCCAGGTGACGCCGCTCGCCCGTTCGCTGAGGCGCTGCCGGGCAATCTCCAGGGAAGATCCGGAAAGATCGAGGACGGTAAGGTCGCAATACCCATGGTCGAGAAGGGAATCGACCAGACGGGAGGCGCCGCCGCCGATATCGACGAAGGCGGACGTCCGGTCGGGTGCGTGGCGTTCGACAAGCGACAGCGACGGTTCCGGTGTTTCCTGAAACCAGCTGACCGCGGTGTCGTCCTGTTTTTCCCAGGCGTGGTTCCAATGATCCTTGAGACTGGTGTCGTTCATGTACATCTACATTCTTGCTGACATTTCGAACCCGGAAATCGCTGACGATTCGGAGCCTGACTGTTAACTTGAGCGTGAGAGAAGGAAAAAGATAGCATGAGCACCAGGGACAGTATCATTGCCAAACTGACACAGGCGCTGGCTCCGCAGACACTGGACGTTATCGACGAATCGGACAAGCACGCCGGCCACGGCGGCTGGCGCGAGGGCGGCGAAACCCATTTCCGGGTGCGGATCGTCTCGCCCGCCTTTTCCGGCATGAGCCGGGTCAACCGTCACCGCAAGATCAACGAATTGCTGGCCGAAGACCTCGCCACCGGTGTCCACGCGCTCGCCATCGAGGCGCGCGCGCCTGAAGAAACCGATCCACGCGCGGCACGGGCAACGGCGTCCTAGGCTTCTTAAGCAAGTATTTTTGCACGAAGCGGTGGGGTTTTCTGATCCTTCCGGCCATCCGAACTTGCGGCAAGGTGGATTGGATCACCCGGACTTCGCCGTGTGATGACGCTGTATGTTTGGACAGGTCGTGCCCTTTCCCCGGTGTCATTGCCCGGCGAAGCTGTAAAGACCGGGAACATGCCTGACAGGTGTTCGGAGACATCCCTGA